>Ga0209718_1000001_pt1 | contig 714650 bp, 557 predicted proteins | sample AD_JPNAS1_MetaG_FD_184420 | JGI IMG/M metagenome (GOLD analysis project Ga0209718, IMG submission 184420) | Active sludge microbial communities of municipal wastewater-treating anaerobic digesters from Japan - AD_JPNAS1_MetaG (SPAdes) (version 2) | ecosystem: Engineered > Bioreactor >...
TGGACACCTCAAAACCTGGCAACGGGAGTGTATATACTAAGGCTTGTCAGCAACTGCAAAGTTCTTGACAGTAAAAGGGTCACATACATAAAATAGGATATTGAACGGTTTCCTGGGAAGCCAGGGTCGAGGGGTTCACGCAGATCAGCGCGGATAAAAGGCGCAGATTGCCGCGGAATAGCACGGATTGGTGTTATATTAATCTGACATTCTCTTGTAAAGTCCGTGGATTGGTGGAATGGTGAAGGAGGCCTTCGTGATGAGGTGGTGAGGTGGTATCGTGATGACGTGATGATAGAACGCGAATAACTGGATCGATAGGATATTTGAAGGTGGAAATGTGGAAAGGTTCCGAAACAAGTCCTCCAAGCTATATACTGTGTCATCCCGGGCTGTCGGGGTCCCCGCCGAAGCGCGTAGCGGTTTGGTGGGGTGACTTGACCCGGGATCCAGTCTTTTATAGAATGTTTGTAGTCCAAACCGGCTTCAGGACTGGCATAAACATGAAACCCATATTGCCGGTTTGAACTCCAAACGCAAGCCGCATGGAGCTCAAGAGCCTTTCCAGGCTGCAAACTGCCACCAGGCGTGTAGGCTCATGGACTTCATGCGGAAAGAGAGCCAATTGTGATAACGCAAGCGAAAGAGTATCATGCGGGATCACCTGCAAATCCACCCCTGCCGTTCGGTTCGCCGCGCAAGAAAAAGAACTTGACTCGAAATACCCAGATGACAATATTGAACCCAAGGCTCCAGCATTACATAGAGCGTGAGTGGTGAGGGACAGCAGATGCCCTCGATTAACCAGAGAAACAATGAGTTGGGTTCCACGCCAATATTGGGGACTCAACAATTAGTAGCTTATTCAAAAAGTTACGATGATGAGGTGACAATATGAGGATGACGGTAAAAAAGTTCGCCGGCGTTATGTTTGTTATGTGTCTTGCTTTGGAGTTAGTTGCTCAAGTTGACAGCACCTTTGTGCGTTATTACAGCCCGACTTATGAAACCCACGTTTATTGGTATTCATTACCGACAACAAGTACTTATGCTGGCAACGTGTTCGAAAAATATGACGGTAATTTCGGAATGCAGATATTAGCTACATTCCATACTCCCCCTCCTGAGTATATATTTCTCCAGTCGCCCATAGCATCATACAATCGTAGTGGGGAGTACATTGATACTACCTTCGGGCCTTATGATGATGTCGATCTGCAGCAAGGATATTATTCTCATATCATCAAGGATGGGTATGGCGGTTACTTGGCTTTGGATTGCTCTGAGCACAGGATTCATAGATTAAACAGTAATTTGCAATATGTTGAGTGGGTTCCATTACAGGATGATACTGGAAATAATATGAGAATCCTGGATTTAATCGTCGAAGATAACGGGTTTGTAGCAGTAGCAAGATCAGGAGGTATCGTTATAGCAAGATTCAGTTATGATCTCACTTGCTTATGGAGTATGCCATTAACTGCTCATGCGCAAATAAGCATAAAGAAACTGGGTGATGGAGCTTATGTTAACATGTGGTGGTATAGTCCTCGTTTTCGAGTTATGAAAATATCTTCAACAGGAGATACTATCTGGACAAAGCAGCTTCAAGACGTTGATGTTGATGACTTTATAGAAGTCAACAATAAGTATTATGGTTTTAAAACTGTCTGGATCGACAACATAATAGGAGAACTGCGAATCTATGATTTTGGTGTTGATTTTGAAAACGAAAACCCGGGAGAGCCAATATTAGTAATGCCCACCTATCCTTTATATAATGAGCTGTATGGGTTGGGTAAACTATTCAATGTGATAAGGACAACGGATAACTGCATTATTCTGGCTGTTTCCACTCCTTCTGGAGAGATTTTCAAATTTGACAGTGATTTAAACCTGTTATGGAGCAGTAACGCCCTTCAAAATGAAAGGATTGGGTTTGGGTTCCATCCCCTGACAGAGCTTGGGAATGGGGATTTTCTTTATTGCGCGACAGCTCGCAAGCACCCCAGACAGCTTGCGCTGGTTAGGATAGATTCAAACGGTAACTACGTAGGCATTGAGGATGATACCGAACAAACACCTGCCCTCCCGGTGATCTCCGCATATCCCAATCCCTTTACCGGAGAGCTGAATGTGGAGCTAAAGAACAATACTGCCGGTGAAAACAAACTGGATATCTATAACATTAGGGGGCAATTGATTGAATCGAAATCTGTCCGGGGGTCAAATACCACCTGGACACCTCAAAACCTGGCAACGGGAGTGTATATACTAAGGCTTGTCAGCAACTGCAAAGTTCTTGACAGTAAAAGGGTCACATACATAAAATAGGATATTGAACGGTTTCCTGGGAAGCCAGGGTTGAGGGGTTCACGCGGATTGCCGCGGATAAAAGGCGCAGATTGCCGCGGAATAGCACGGATTGGTGTTATATTAATTTGCTTTCATCAAGCCTAATTTAAGGGCTGCCGAAGTCTGTTCGGCAGAGGCAACGGAGTTGCCTGTTTGGAAGAGACCTCCGGTCTCTGTGGCAAACGGCGCTATAGCAAGCGCCGCCACCTTGTACAGGCGGTCGCTGAACCGCCTTTCGGGGAACTTTTCTACCATTTCACCTTTCCACCTTTCCACCTATCATAGCACCTATATATTATAGAGGGATGGGCCTCATTTGCATCACCCTCTCCGGTGTGGGTCTTCCTGGGGTCAACCTTATAATTTATAAGGATGACCTAAGGATGATGGCTTAACAGCATGTGGCGCCAAAGGATAGGGGAATGGGGTGCAGGTGCGGAAACCAGGGTCAGGATAGCGGGAATTTGCGGGTTTGGCGCGGGCATCCTGGTGCGTTTCCTGGCTTTGCCATTGTTGCGGGCACTTGCTTTACCCGAGACTTTACGACTCTTTTCTATTGACAAAATCCGCATAAGAAATCTTGTTACATAGCAGTATAAAGCTTATAAGACACAAGCTCTGCATTCCCAAACTGGAGTAGATATGAAGATACTAATCACAGGTGGCGCCGGATTTATCGGCTCGCATCTGGCGGAACGGCTTTTGGCCGATGGACATCAGGTTGCCATCATCGACAACCTTTCCACCGGCAGCCTGGACAATATAGAAAGTTTCAAAGACAATGCCAATTTCCACTATACCATCGGCTCCATCCTCAGCCGCGAGCTGCTGGACAAGCTGATGGACGGCGTTGATCAGGTGTATCACCTGGCCGCGGCGGTGGGGGTGAAATACATCATCGAAAATCCGCTGCTTTCGCTCAAGACCAACATCGTGGGCACCGACAACGTTTTGGAACTGGCAAACAAGCACAAAGCCAAGGTGCTGATCACCTCCACCTCGGAAATCTACGGCAAAAGCGACCAAGTGCCCTTCAGGGAAGAAGACGACCGCCTGCTGGGCTCCACCCACATCAGCCGCTGGGGCTATTCCTGCAGCAAGGCCATCGACGAGTTCATGGCCCTGGCCTATTTCCGGGAAAAACGCCTGCCGGTGGTGATTGTGCGCTGTTTCAACACGGTGGGCCCGCGCCAGACAGGCCAGTATGGCATGGTGCTGCCCAAGTTCATCAAGGCGGCGTTGCTGGATCAGCCTCTGGTCGTCTATGGCAGCGGCAAGCAAACGCGCTGTTTCGCGGATGTTTCGGATGTTACCGATGCCTTTGTGAAGCTGATGAGTACGCCGGAATGTGTGGGCGAAATCTTCAACGTGGGCACCACGGAGTCCATCTCCATCGATGATCTGGCGCGCAAGGTCAAAAGCATCTGCCGCAGCAAAAGCCGCATCGATTACATGAGCTACGAAGAAGCTTTTGAAGAGGGATTTGAGGACATGATGAACCGCAAGCCCTCGCTGGACAAGATTTGCAAATTCATCGGTTACGATCCAAAGTATTCGTTGGATGACATTATCAAGCGAATGATAGAGTATTATGAAAACTAAGCTGCTGATTGCCCTGCTGCTGCTTGGCGTTACCCTGCTGAGCGCCCAACTGGAGTTGTTGAATCCCGCCCAGACTTACATTTCGGTGAGCGTGACCGGTTATGTGAAGAACCCCGGCGTCTATAAAATGACGCCCATGGACCGCTTGTCGGACGCTTTGGAAAAAGCCAGAAAGCCTTTTAACGAGCAGGTTCTGCCGATGCAGGCAGTCGTGGAGCCGAAAATCCCCAGCTCCCGCTTCCCGCTGGAAACCGGGGAGCAGGAAGAGCCGGATTACGATGCCCTGCAGGGGCTGCGCCGGGTGAAGGTCAGCCGGGGCGGCGGCGACTCCTATTACGACCTGCAAAAGTTCAGACTGACCGGAGATGCCAGCCAGAATCCACTGCTGCGCGATGGCGACGTTATCACGGTTTCCGCCCGGCAGAGCACCGTGTCGCTCACCGGCATGGTCTATCTGCCCGGGGAATATGAGTTTGTGCCGGGGGACAAGCTGTCGGACATCCTGTCGCTGGCGCAGGGCTTTACCCCGCAGGCCGATCTGGGCAAAATAGTCATCTACCGCTACCGGGATAACCTGGTGGATTTCGACAATCTGGCCATCGATCTGAACAATACCGACGCGTCCCAGGTGGCGTTGCAGGCCTTTGACCGGGTGATCGTGCCCCAGGATCTGGAAAAACGGCGGAGCTGGAAGATCACCGTGGACGGCAATGTGAAGGCTCCGGGCGAATACCTCGTGGGGGAGAGCACCACGCTCTACGACGTCCTGCTGATGTGCGGGGGGCCAAGCTCGCGGGGGGATTTGAGCAGAGCCGTGTATCTGAACGGCAGTTACAGCCTGCGCACCGATCCGGATTTTGAGCGCCTTAAAAGCCTCTACTATTCGCAGATGACGGTGATGGAATACCAATACATGCGCAACCGCCTGCGTCAGGTGCAGGGCAGATACAGCGTGGATGTGGCAAAACTGTGGGAAACACGGGGCAAAGAAGGCAATGTGACCCTGCGTGACGGAGATTACCTTTTTGTGCCGGAGCTTCTGCAGATGGTGGAGGTGAGCGGCCAGGTGGTGAATCCCGGCCTGGTTCCCTGGGTGCGGGGCAAAGATTACAGCTATTACATTCAACAAGCGGGTGGTTATACAAACAACCATCGGGTATTTGGCACGCGGATTATCTCCGCGGACAGCGGCAACTGGGTCAAACCCTCCAGGAAGCAGGCTCTGGAACCGGGAGACGTTATTTTCGTATCTGAAAAGAACGAACGCCAGTTCTGGACTGATTTTAAGGATTCAGTTGCCGTGGCAGCCTCGGTGCTGACCATCTTTGTGAGCGTCCGCGCGATCATAGCAAAATAATTTTAACAAGGAGTTATAGATTATGAAAGTCCCCATGCTGGACTTGGATGTTCAATATGAACCGTTGCTGCCGGCAATCCGGCAGGCAATCGAAAAGGTGTTTGCCTCCCACAAATATATCATGGGGCCCCAAGTGAAGGAACTGGAAGAAAAGATGCAGGAGTATCTGGGCGTCAAACACGCCATCGGCTGCGCTTCCGGAACGGATGCCCTGGTGCTGGCCGTGAAGGCCCTGGGCATCGGGGAAGGCGATGAGATCATCACCACCCCCTTCACCTTCTTTGCCACCGCTTCCTCGATCTGGAGAAACAACGCGCGGCCGCGCTTTGTGGATATCGATTCCAGAACCTTCAACCTTGATCCTGCCCTGATAGAGGCGGCAATCACCCCGCGCACCAAGGCCATCATGCCGGTGCATCTTTTCGGGCAATGCTCCGACATGACCGCGATCATGGAGATCGCCCGCAAACACAAGCTGGCGGTGATCGAAGACAACGCGCAGGGCATCGGCTGCACCTGGGATGGCAAAATGAGCTGTTCCTTTGGCGATATCGGCACCCTGTCCTTCTTTCCCAGTAAAAACCTGGGCGCGATGGGCGATGCCGGAATGTGCCTCACCAATTGCGACGATCTGGCCGCCAAGCTGCGCCAACTGAGGGTGCATGGCGAAAACCCCAAGTACTTTCACAAGTGGGTGGGGCTGAACAGCCGTTTGGACACCCTGCAGGCGGCTATCCTGAGCGTTAAGCTGGATGCCCTGGCAGGCTGGAGCGAAATGCGCCGCGCCAACGCGAGTTTCTACAACCGGCATCTGGCTTCCGTCCCCCAAATCCGCACGCCCTGGATCGATCCCCGGGCGGTGAGCATCTACAATCAATATACACTGGTCTGCGAAGACCGGGATGGCCTGAAGAAGCACTTGCAGTCCAAAGAGATAGGCTGCGCCATCTACTATCCGCTGCCGCTGCATCTGCAGGAATGCTTTGCCGAACTGGGCTATAAGGCCGGAGATCTGCCGGTGGCGGAGAAAATGTCTGCCAGCGTGCTTTCCATCCCTGTTTACCCGGAGATTTCCGATATTCAGAAACAGTATGTGTGCGATTCAATAGTAGAATATTATAGAGGCTGAGTTATGAAACTGATAGTTTGTATAAAACAAGTCCCCGATACCACGGAGATTAAGATCGATCCCGTCACCAACACCCTGGTGCGGGAGGGTGTGGAAAGCATCCTGAACCCTTTCGATGCCTATGCCATCGAAGAGGCAGTGCGCCTGAAAGAGCAGCACGGCGGCAACATCACCGCCATCTGCATGGGACCTCCCCAGGCCGAGGCAACGCTGCGTGAGGCGGTGTCTTTGGGAGTGGATGACATCATCCTGCTCTCCGACCGCAAGTTTGCCGGAGCGGATACCTGGGCAACCAGCTACACCCTGGCGGCGGCCATCCGCAAGCTGGAGGGGGCTGACCTCATCCTCACGGGGCAGCAAGCCATCGATGGCGATACAGCCCAGGTGGGGCCGGGCATCGCCGCCCATCTGAACATCCCCCAGACCTGCTTTGTGCGTAAGATCGAAGAGGTCAGTTCCTGCAATATCACCCTGCAAAGGCTGATGGAAGATGGCAGCGACCGCATCCGTATCAAGCTTCCTGCCGTGATCTCTGTGGTCAAGGAGATCAACACTCCCCGCCTGCCCTCCCTGCGTGGCAAACGCAACGCCAAGAGCGTGGAACTGAAGGTGTGGAACGCCGACGACCTTGGCCTGGACGAAAAGGACATCGGCCTCAATGGCTCACCCACCCAGGTGCTGAACATCTTTACCCCCAAACACGAGAAGCTCACCCAGAAATTTGAAGGGGATTCCGATGAAGCGGTGGAACTGATCGTGAAATCCCTGCACGACCTCACCAAGGGAACCTGAAGCGATGCTGAAATACCCGCAGATAAGCCCGGACATCGTGCAGTTCAACCTGTTTGGATTGGATCTGCATATCCGGTGGTATGGCTTCTTTTATGTGCTCAGCTTTATCATAGGATACATATTCTATCGCCGCATGCTAAAGATCAGAGGCCTGCATCTTTCCAAAGAGCATTACGAGGGGCTGATCTTTGCCATCATGCTGGGTGTGGTGCTGGGCGGCAGGCTTGGCTATATCCTGTTTTACAACCTGCCCTACTATCTGCGGTATCCTCTGGAAATCTTTAGCGTTTGGGAAGGGGGAATGTCTTTCCACGGCGGAGCTTTGGGCGTGATCATCGCCGGCTGGGTCTATCTCAGGAAGCATAAACTCAGTTTCTATCCCCTGGCTGACGCCGCCATGCCTTTGGTCGCCATCGGCCTGGGCCTGGGACGCCTGGGCAACTTCATCAACGGCGAATTGTGGGGCAATGTGACCACTGTGCCTTGGGGAATGGTCTTTCCCGGGGCGGGTGATCTGCCCCGGCACCCCACTCAGCTCTATGAGTTCTTCCTTGAGGGGGTGGTGCTGTTCATCGTCACCTATCTGATTCTCAGGCGCTGCAAGAAGGATGGCATGGGTTTTTGGAGCTTCATCGGCCTCTATGGGGTGTTTCGCTTCCTGATCGAGTTTGTGCGCGAACCGGATGATCTGGATGTTTACCGCAAATATGGTTACTTTCTGGGCTTCATGACCATCGGGCAGATACTCAGCCTGCTCATGATCATAGCCGCGGCCATCGGCATCTGGAGCCTCTATCGACAAAAACCGGAGTCTAATGAATGAAAACCAAGCTTTGCCTGATCGTATCCCTGCTTTTGGCGGCGCTGCTGCTGAGCTCCTGCGCTACTTTCAGGGTTCCCACTCCGCAGGACATCCTGCGGGCGGAACTGCTCAAGTGGAAAAACTTCTCTGCGGAAGGCGTGATGGAAGTCAACTACTCCTTCATCTCTCTGCGCAAGATGTTTTCCGTGAACAAGACGGGCGACGAATTCCGGCTGGATATGCTGGATGGAGGCATCATGGGCATCAATCCCGAGCCACTGATGAGCCTTTACATGGGGCCTTATCTTTCCTTGAAGATACCGATCTATCCCGATCTGGAGCAGATCGCCGCCAGCCTGGACATCCAGAGCAATCCCCTGGCCTTCCTCAAAGATACCGATGGCATCGTATCCCGCTATGGAAACGAGATCATTGCCAACCACAAGGTTAGCATCGGCGATGCCGACCTGAGCTTCAACGACCGTCTGCAGCTCACCCGCATCGACATCAAGGACATGGACAGCTACCTTGAAGTGGCCTACAGCAAAAAAGGCGATCCGGACATAGTGGCTTTTAACCTGGAAAACAAAGCCAGCCTGAAACTTTTTGTGGACAGCATCAGCTACGGACAGGCGGCGGTAAGCCCCTTGCCCAAAAGCCAGCCCGCTCCCCTGAGTGACGATCTGCTCAAACTCATGGACAAACTTTTATCCCCGCGAGGAAAATAACAGCCATGATCAGCCGCTACACCCTGCCCGAAATGGAACGCATCTGGACCCAGGAGTACCGCTATGAATGCTGGCTGGAAGTGGAACTGGCCGCCGCGCGCGCCATGCACGACCTGGGCATCATTCCCGATGCCGACTGGGAAAACATCTCCGGCAAAGCCGACTTCAACAGCGAACGGATTGACGAGATAGAGGCGGTCACCCGTCACGACGTAATCGCTTTCCTGACCAATGTGGCGGAAAACGTGGGCGAGAGCGCCCGCTGGATACATTTTGGCCTCACTTCCTCGGATGTGCTGGATACCGCCACAGCCTTGCAGCTCAGACAGGCGGGAGAACTGATCCTGGCGGAGCTGAACCGCCTGGGCGAGACCCTGAAGCTCAAAGCCCGCCAATACCGCAACACCCTCTGCATGGGGCGCTCCCACGGCATCCACGCCGAACCAACCAGCTTTGGCCTCAAGTTTGCCCTCTGGTATGAGGAGACCCAGCGCAACATCCAGCGCCTGCAGGCAGCCATCGCGACGGTCTCGGTGGGCCAGTTCAGCGGCGCGGTTGGCAATTTTGCCCATCTGGATCCCCAGGTGGAGGAACTGGCCTGCAAATATCTGGATTTGGAGCCTGTGAAGGTTTCCACCCAGGTGATCCAGCGTGACCGGCATGCCAGCTTTTTGTGTGAACTTGCCCTGATCGGATCGCTCTTGGAGAAGATCGGCATGGAGGTCAGGCATCTGCAGCGCACCGAGGTGCAGGAAGCGGAAGAAAACTTTGGCAAGGGCCAGAAAGGCAGCTCCGCCATGCCCCATAAGCGCAATCCCATCATCAGCGAACAGCTTTGCGGCCTGGCACGTGTCCTGCGCTCCAACGCCCTGGCAGCCATGGAAAACAACGCCCTCTGGCACGAGCGCGACATCTCCCACTCCAGCGTGGAACGGGTGATCCTGCCCGATTCCTGCATCCTGGCCCACTACATGCTTTCCAAAGCCTGCGGCCTGATCAATAACCTGGTGGTCTATCCCCAGAACATGCAGGCAAATCTCGAACTCACCAATGGCCTCGTTTTTTCCCAGGCCCTGCTCCTGCATCTCACTCAAAAGGGGCTTTCCCGGGAAAAGGCCTACGAACTGGTCCAATCCAACGCCATGCGCTGCTTTGAGACCGGCAAGCCATTCATCCAATACGTCCTGGCGGACGAGCGCATCACCAGCCTTTTGCCCGCCGCCGAGATCAAAGACATTTTCGATTACGACCGGTATCTGCGCAATGTGGATGCCATCCTGAAGCGCTGTGGAATCATCTGAGCGCCCAACCCCCGAACGCAGATTTCTGCAAGGAGAAGTCATGAAGACCATTATAAGCGCCCTGATCCTGCTGGCCATTCTGCTGCCGGCGGCATTGATCGCGGAAACACACTCCATCAAAGGATTGTGGTTCGATGAAAATAAAACCAGCAAGATCGAAATCTACCAAAGCAATGCTGGCAAATACTACGGCAAGATTAACTGGCTCAAAGCGCCTAACGACGCCAAAGGCAAGCCCCTCACCGACAAAGAGAATCCCGATCCCAAGCTGCGCAACCGCCCCCTGATCGATCTCGTGATTCTGAGCGGACTGGTGGACAAGGGCGGCAACAAATACACCAACGGCACCATCTACGACCCCGAATCCGGCAAAACCTATTCCTGCAGAGGCGAGCTGACCAGCGAGAACGTGCTCAAACTGCGCGGCTATATCGGTTTGCCGACCCTGGGTAGGTCAACGGTCTGGACCAGAGCCAACAAATAAAGACATCGACTGCCGCCGTTTGCACGGAGCCAGCAAGCTCCGAAACAGCGCAGGGAGGATAGTATGCCCGCTAAAACCAGCCAGTATCTGCTTTCCGATCCCGTCAGCCTGAGACGGATCAAGCTGCTCCAGTTTCGCAGCCAGGTGCCTGCCCTGCTACTTTTGCTGCTGGCTCTGGCGCTCAACTACATCTTTCCCTCCGCCAACCTCTACAAACTGGCGCTGCTGCTGGCCATCGTGGCTGTCGCCTGGTTCCTCTACCTCGGGTTTTGCTATCGCTACAGGCAGCGCATCCCCATCCCGCCCGAGGCTTCACTGGTCTCGCCGGTGCAGGGCAATATTCGCTCCGTGCAAGGCAACGGCGACATCACCCTGGTAAACATCCGCAAGATGGTGTTGGACAGCGTTGAGATACGCAGCCCCCACCAGGATTGCACCCTGGAGGACGGCGTGCTGCACCTGTCCTCGGCAGCGGGAAAGATCAGTTTCCGCTTCAATATCTCCAGGGTCATTTGGTTTAACGATCCCGACTTCAGCACGGGCAACATCATCGGAATGGCCGTGGGAGCGGGAAACTGCACCATCACCCTGCCCGGCAGCCTGGAACTGGACCTCAAGCCCGGGCAGGCGTTGGATGCCGGGAGTCCCATCATCCCCAATCTGCTGGAAGCGGCTGTGAAAACCAGGCAGGAGCGCCAGGTGGTTTTGGAAGCGCTGGCTGATTTTGATGAGGAAAGCACCGAAAGCTGAACAGGGAGGATATTTGCGAAGTAATGCTTTATTGATTGTGCTGTTACTGGTTATTGCCGGAGTTGCGCTTGTCTCCGCGGGTTCCGTTGTTCACGACACAGTTGATGACCCTGAACTGGCCGAGGCTTCGGGACTGGCTTCCAGCCTGCTCACCCCCGGTATCCTTTACACCCACAACGATTCCGGCGGCGCTCCCACCGTCTATACCCTCAACCGCCGCGGCCTGGTGCCTGCCAGGATCAAACTGAAAGGCGTCACCAACCGCGACTGGGAAGACATTGCCGTGGCCCGCGATCCACGCACCCAAAAGCCCTGTGTGTATGTGGGCGATATCGGCGACAACAACGCGCGCTACAACTCTGTTTTCGTCTATCGCTTTGAGGAAATTCCCCTGGAAGATACGCTGATGAGCGTGTCCAGGATTGATAAATATGAGATCGTTTACGAGGATGGCCCCCGGGACGCCGAAGCCCTGCTGGTGGATCCCCGCAGCGGCGACATCTGCATCATCAGCAAACGCGAAGAGCAGGTGGGAGTCTATCTGGTTCCCTATCCCCAATCCACCGATAAGGTGAACCAGGCCAAAAAGATCGCCACCCTTCCTTATAGCTGGGTGACCGCGGCGGACATCTCCCCCAATGGAAAGTATATCCTGGTAAAGACTTATACAAACATCTACCGCTATAAAAGATCAGGTTCGCAAACGCTTGCCCAGGCTTTCGCGAAAAAGCCCAAAACCATGCCCTACAAGCTCGAACAGCAGGGCGAGGCCGTGGCCTGGGACCACAAGGGCAAAGGCTACTTCACCCTCAGCGAAAGGGTGGGCAGCACACCCGCGGAACTTTATTACTACAAATAGCCCGGCAGTTCAAACAGGTTTGGGACAGTTCGCCTGACCCGCTTTTCCGGGAGGGGCGAAGGACTGTCCATATTCGGCTGGCGTAGCACCAATTATTAGTGGGGGGACACTTTTTTATTGGGAGTAATAGACATCCATGTGTGATAAAGCAAGCGATATGTTATTGGCGGACAAACTTCAACGCGCCCTCATTTGCAACATGACCCCAGGCGTGGGTTAACCTTGGGTCAACCTTATAATTTATAAGGATGACCTAAGGATGATGGCCTGAATTTTTTTAGCCTCAAATGGCAGGGATATGGGAAAGAGATTGGGGTGACCCAGTCTTACAAGTGGGGGTAGCGGTATGCAAATCCGGCTATTACTGTCCATAACATAGTGTGCTTCTGATATTGTTTCAAGATCTGTAAAAAAGGGGAGGAACGCTTCCTCCCCCGTGTCGTATGTATCGGATATCAGGTTTAGAACAGGGAGTAGCTGAAGCCCAGGCCGAGGATTTCCTTCCATTGCACCTTGTTGTTGACCTGCTTGTCCCTGTCATAGACGATGTCAAAGGAAAGGTTGGCGCTCAAGAGGCCAAAAAGCTTGGTGGAGAGCATGTTTTCCCAGCGGTAGTCGGTTTCTTTCCAGTAGCCGTTGGGGTCTTTTTTGCTGTTGAAGATGGCCTGATACACAGACAGCCTGGAATTGTAACTGGCTGCCGCGTCGCCAAATATCTTTTTGAATTCCGCGACTGCTTCCGCGCCGCCGTCCACAGGGGTCACATCCAGCTTGCGGTCCACATTCTCGCGGATTGCCGCGCCCAGGCGCAGCGAGAGCTTGGTTTTGTCCCCGTTGATGATGGATTTCATGATACCGGCGGATTCGGTGAACAGCATGGGGTTCACATAGTATTTCTTTGCGCCGCTTTCGTCCACAAATTGTGATTCCATCCTCAGCGCCATGTAAGGGTCCACGAAGGATTTGAGGGTGAATCTGAACAGGGATTCGAAGTCGATCTTGTCGGTGGATTTTTGGCCGCTGCCCCATTCCACTTCGCCGTCGCCGTCGATGTCGCCCTTTTCCTGATGGGTCTGGCCAAAGGCGAGTTTGAGGGTGTTTTTATAGTTCAGCCACTCTTTCATCTGCTTCTGGGCAGTGGTGTTGGATTGAGCCACCCAGGTGACGGTGCTCTTCTCGGAGCCGCTCCAGTTGTCGGAGTAGATGCCCTGGGTGAGGTTGACCAGGATGTCCGAATCCAGTTCCCAGCCTTTTGCGGAAAGCAGGGACAGGCTGAATGCCACGAGGAAAAGCAGGGTGAGTTTTGCGAGTTTCATCTTTCTTTATCTCCTTATCTTATAATCTGCTTAGGCCCAGATGCCAGCTTCGTTGAAGGCGAGCTTTATCTTTTCCAGCAGAGCGGATTGCACGGCTCCCAAATCGGCATTGTTGACATGGGCGGCGATGCTGTATTTGACCTCCGCGGCGCTGGCGTCGGTGATGGCTACTTCAGGGGCGGGGTCTTTGAGGATGCGGGTTTCGGCGTTGATGATCCCCTTGATCAGATCACGGGCCTTGTTCATGTCTGTGTTGCCAGGCACCGCCACGCTCAGTTCCACCTTGCGGGTTGGCATGGCGGAGAAGTTGGTGATGGCTCCGCCCACGATGGCGCTGTTTGGCACGATGATCTTTTTGTTGTCGCTGGTAAGGATGGTGGTGCTGATGATCCCGATTTCATGCACGGTTCCGGCCTGGCCGCCGGCGATCACGGAGTCCCCGATCTTGAAGGGACGCAGCCCGATCAGCATCACGCCGGAGGCAAATTGGGACAGCGTGCCCTGCATGGACATACCGATGGCCAAAACGGCGGCGCTGACGATCACCATGAAGGAGGAGGTTTTGACCCCCAGGACGCTAAGCGCGGTCAGCACCACGATCAGCAGCATGAGGGCGTAAAGGATGTTGCTAACAAAGCTGGCGATGGTCACATCAGACTTGCGGTGCACCATCATCTTGCGGATGCCTCCGGCGATGAGGCCGGCGATCCATTTGCCGATGAAGAAGATCAGTAAAGCGATGATGAGCTTTATTCCATAAACCTGGACGAACTTGAGTACCTTGTCCCAGAACTCGGGCCTGGCCAATTCCTCCGCTTTGGCGGCGGTGTTGGCGATTACGGTATCAGCTTGCAATAGAATAGGCATAGTTTACTCCATTTTTAAGGCCAGTGGCCTGTTTGTTTCGTCAATGATCCGGCATATAGATATGCCATGATTCACGTTTGACATATAAATCATTATAACTTGTTTAGATACAGATGGCAACAAATATTTACAAAACAATAACTGCAGCAAGCAGATTGGTTGCTGCAAGTCCCTCAGCCCAGAAGATGCCCTGACCGCTGTCAGCCTGCCAGATGAAGAGGGAAAAGGACGCCGGTTGCAGCCGGCGTCATCGTTGCTTATAACTCGGGATAAAGCGGGAACTTATCGGTAAGATTCCTCACCTCGGCCTTCATGGCAGCCAGGTATTCTTCGTTTTCATGGTTGTCGCGCACTCTCTTGATAAAGCTGGCGATCAGCTTCATCTCGGCTTCGCCCATGCCGCGGGTGGTCACGGAGGGGGTGCCCAGGCGCACGCCGCTGGCCACAAAGGGGCTGCGGGTGTCGAAGGGGACGGTGTTCTTGTTGGCGGTGATGCCTGCCTTGTCGAGGGCTTCCTCCATCTTCTTGCCGCTGGGGCCGCCTTCTTCTTCGGTGCCCATATTCAGCAGCATCAGATGGGTGTCCGTGCCGCCGGAGACGAGCTTGAACCCGCCTTCCAACAAGCCTTTTGCCAAGGCCTGGGCGTTGTCGACCACCTTCTGCTGATAGGTCTTGAAAGAGGGTTGCAGGGCTTCATGGAAGGCTGCTGCCTTACCGGCGATGGCGTGCATCAGGGGGCCGCCCTGGATGCCAGGAAACACCTTGCCGTCGATCTCTTTGGCATACTGTTCCTTGCAGAGGACGATGCCAGCCCGGGGGCCGCGCAGGGTCTTGTGGGTGGTGGAGGTCACCACATCCGCGTAGGGAACGGGGTTCATGTGCAGTCCGGCGGCGACCAGTCCGGCGATGTGAGCCATATCCACCATGAGCTTGGCGCCCACCTTGTCGGCGATCTCGCGGAAGCGGGCGAAGTCCATCTTGCGGGGATAGGCGGAAGCGCCCGCCAGGATCATCTGGGGCTTGTGTTCCAGCGCCATCTTTTCCAGTTCGTCATAGTCGAACTGTTCGGTGTTTTTATCCACCTGATAGTGGATGATATTATAGAACTGGCCGCTGAATGAGAGGGGATGGCCGTGGGTGAGGTGTCCGCCGTGCGCAAGTTCCAAAGACAGTATTGTATCTCCCGGTTTGACCAGGGTAAAATAGGCGGCCATATTAGCCTGGGAGCCGCTGTGGGGCTGGACGTTGGCATGTTCCGCGCCGAAGAGCTGCTTGGCGCGTTCGATGGCGAGGCGTTCCACATCGTCGATATACTCGCAACCGCCGTAGTAGCGGCCATACAGCTTATAGTTGATCTGGCCGGTCTTTTTGCTCCAGCGATAGGGGTAGCCTTCGGCATACTTGTTGGTTAGCACGCTGCCCTGGGCTTCCATCACAGCCAGGGAGGTAAAGTTTTCCGAGGCGATGAGTTCGAGGTTTTCGCGTTGCCGCTTTAGTTCCGCAGCCATTGCCGCGTAGAGTTCAGGATCTTGCATTTGGATGTGTTTCACAAGGATTCTCCTTCTATGTTCTTGATTTTTTGAATTCTCTTTTGATGCCGGCCTCCTTCAAAGCTGGTTTCCAGCCAGGCCTGGACTATCTCCAGGGCATAGGGGACGGCGGTGAATCTGCCCGCCAGGCAAAGGACGTTGGCATCGTTGTGCAGCCTGGACAGCCGCGCAACATCTGTGCAGCAGCAGAGGGCAGCCCTGATGCCGGGTATCTTGTTGGCCACGATGCTCATTCCGATGCCGCTTCCGCAGACCAGGATACCCAGTTCCGCCTTGCCCGAGGCTACCGCTTTGGCGGCGGCGCTTCCAGTGTCGGGGTAATCGACCGAAGCGGTCGATGGCGCCCCAAAATCTAAAAACTCATGTTGGGGGAATGCCGCTTTGATGGCTTCCTTGAGCTCAAAGCCGGCGTGGTCGGAGGCTATTGCCAGTATCATTGTTCACCTGCCATCAGGCATGCCAGGGCGATGCAGTAATATTTTGAAGCCGCGCTCTCACTGCGGCTCATCACGATCACGGGCTTTTCCGTGCCCTGGATAAGGCCGCCCAGTTCGCCCTGGGCAAAGAGCATCAAGCCTTTGTAGAAACTGTTGGCGCTGGCCAGATCGGGAAAGATCAGCACATCCGCCTCTCCCGCGATGGGGCTGTGTACCCCCTTCACCTCTCCGGCGGAGGGATCGCATGCCAGAAAGACATCCAGCGGGCCGTCAACCACGCAGTTCCTGATCTGTCCCCGCTCCGCCATTTTGGCGAGCATAGCGCATTCCTCGGTATCCGCAAGATTGGCGGAAACCTTTTCCGAAGCCGCGATCAGCGCCACCTTTGGTTTGGCGATGCCAAAACGGTGCGCCATGCGCACGCTGTAGTTGATCATGGCAACCTTCTGCGCCAGATCGGGTTGCGGAAGCACCGCCGTGTCGCTTATAAAAAGCAGCTTGGAATAGCGGGGCAGCTCCAGGGCGCAAACATAGCTCATCACCGCCTTGGGCGGCAGGAGGCCATGTTCCTTGTTCAATACGGCTTTCAGGAACTTGTCGGTGCCGATCAGCCCTTTCATCAGGGCGTCCGCCTGTCCGGATTTGACCATTGCCACCGCCTGCCTGGCTGCCTCGGTTTCCTCCGGCACGTCCAGGATTTCAAACCTGGCGCTGTCCAGTTCCAGTTCCGCGCAGACCGCTTTGATCTTTGCGCCGGAACCCAGCAGGATGGCGTGGACAAAGCCCTCCTCCACAGCCCTTGATAGGGATGCAAGGGTGTTGGAGTCCTCGGCGGCGGCCACGGCGATGCGCGTTTTACGTCCCATGCCGCGCACGTGGTCAGCCATCTGTTGCAGAGACTTGATTTCGGTCATTGTGTTATCCTCTGGCTCAGGCCAGCAGCGCCGCCAGGGCGATGGAATAGAGTTTAGATTGCTCGCTGTCGCCCCGGGAGGTGAGCACGCAAGGCACCCGGGCGCCCATCACGATGGCGCAGAGCTCGCCTTTCATCAGCTTGACGATCGATTTGTAGAAAGTGTTTCCAGCTTCGATATTGGGGAAGAGGATGCAGTCGGCGTCTCCGCAGACCTCGCTCTTGATGCCTTTGATGCGCGCGCTTTCCGAATCCACGATCAGGTCAAAGCCCAGCGGGCCTTCCACGACCGCTCCTTTGATCTGTCCGCGTTGCGCCATTTTGGCGATCAGGGCGCCTTCCGCGCAGGAGGGGATCTTGGGCAGGGTCTGTTCGGAAGCTGCCTGAATTCCTACCTTGGGATTTTTTATGCCCAGAAAATGGGCTACCCTGATCAGATAGTTGGTGATCGCCACCTTTTGTGCCAAATCCGGCAGCGGGATGATGGCCACATCGCCAAAGATAAGCAGTTTGTGATAGGTGGGCACCTCAGCCACCGTTACGTGTGAGAGGATGGCGCCTTTATCCATCAGGCCTTTTTCCTTGTTCAGGATGGCCCGCATGTAGCGGTCGGTGCTCAGCAGCCCCTTCATCAGGAAGTCGCCTTCCCCGGCGTTGATCATATCGACCGCCTTGGCTGCCGCGCTCAAATCGTTGTCCACCTGAACTATGCGGAAGCAGGAGGGATCGATCCCCTCCTCGGCGCACACCTTCTTGATCAGGGCTTCATCGCCCACCAGTATTCCCTCGATCAGATCCATCTCCACCGCCTGATGCACGGCGCAAATGGTGTGGGCGTCCACTGCCCAGGCCGCCACCAAACGCTTGTTCGGCCGCGGCTTTAAGATTTCGAACATTTGGTCAAGCTTGCTAATCTGCATCTTTACTCCATCTATATTGTTTTTTACTTTTATTCATGGTCATCTGGCCTGGACTGCCCGGGCAGCTTCACCTTGGGAGCTTTGCTCAGCGTCAGGCTGTCCTGCCAGCAAATCCCGCCTGCCGGAAGCTTAACCAACTCCAGAGACAGCGCAAAGCAGCGCATCCGTTTCTCCCGCCGGCAATTAAGACTGCCTTGCAGGATGTATTCGGCTCCGCTTTCCTCAGCCAATTCTCTGAAAAAGCTGCTGTCCGCTTGGGCGGTATCGACACCCGCGGTGTCGCGCAAACGTGCCAGCCTGAACCCGGCGGTGAACAGAAGTTCGCGCTCCAGTTCCTCCCGCAGGCCAGCCATCCCGCCATAAGGCGAGCACTGGTCTTCCAGGCTGCCGATCAAGAGCAGCGGAGGGCGGGTTTTTCCAGAGAAATACTCTGCCAGCCAGTCTCCAGCCGCAAGCCTGGAAACTGCAGTCTGAGCCGCCCAGCGCGCGTCCTCCGCCTCCCATTGGTTCAGCCGGGTGCGCGCGCAACCTGCCAAACTGGCTAAAACGGCCAGGATAAGCAGCGCTTTTCTCATTGTTCATCTCCAGGGTTTGAGCTTATTGCATCAGCAGGTGCAAAGGGAAACCAGCTTAAAATGTTGCACAGTTTGCCTAAATGATGTATTTCTCAAAGGGTTTTGATATTTGTCAAGTCCAATCTGTCCTTTCCTTTGCTGGTATTGGTTTTTTGGCCTCTTTCAAACTGTGGGGATTGATTGGGATTGGAAGCAGAAAACGGGTTCATTTTCAAAGACGCTTTTTCAGAACGGCATACAAATGCAGTTGGATGCGGACTAAAAATTTCCAGCTTGTTTCCGCCCTCATACCTTGATCGCTGATTGACCGCTTATTGATCGCCGGGCAATCGCCGCGCTGGAAATCAATCAGCGGTCAACGGGCGATCAATGGGACATGAGATCAGGAGGGAGTTTAGGCTGCTTTCAATACTTGCCTCTCAGAACGAAATATGCCAAAATACACGATATTCCTTCATAGCTCCCTCCCTTGCTGCTACAGCGTTTGGTGCCATCATCCTTAGGTCATCCCTCACCGGGTTAAGGATGACCCCAGAAAGACAAAGACTTAGCTGCCTCGCGCGCGCGAGGGCGACACAGAAAATGTGCCCACCGAAGAGCCGGTTCCACCAAGTGCCTGTTTATCCGGCCGGCATATCTATCTTTCAGATAGGCAGATGCTTGGGCACAGTCCGGTAATCGATGAATTCTTTACAAACTTGTTGTGGAGTTAGTTCATCCAACCTGTTTGCAAGGGAACCGTTTTTTTGCTTGTCAGAACTACGGGCTCTGGTTTTTGTGAAATAAACTTGCGCAAAAGGAGTAACTTATGGTCTCGATAGGAGTTATCGTCGGACTCGCCATTGCGATCTTTGCCATCACAGTGATTTCCAGAGGCATAATCGTGGTGCGCCAGGCTGAAGTCGTTATCGTGGAACGTCTGGGTAAGTATTACAAGACCCTGGATTCCGGCATTCATATCATCGTTCCCATATTCGACAAGATTCGCCCCATCCACTGGCGTTACAACAAGGCTGACTATCGTGGCAACACGGTGGTGATCCAGCGCCAGGAAAACCGCATTGACCTGCGCGAGACGGTTTACGACTTCCCGCGCCAGAACGTGATCACCAGCGACAACGTTTCCATCAATATCAACGCCCTGCTCTACTTTCAGGTCACCGACCCCTACAAGGCGGTCTATGAGATCGGAAACCTCCCGGAAGCCATCGAAAAGCTCACCCAAACCTCTCTGCGTAACGTCATCGGCGAGCTAACCCTGGATTTTACCCTCACCTCCCGCGACACCATCAACGCCAAACTGCGCGACATCCTGGATGATGCCACGGACAAGTGGGGTGTGAAGGTTAACCGCGTGGAATTGCAGGAGATATTGCCTCCGGAAGAAATCCGCACCGCGATGGAAAAAGAGATGCGCGCCGAACGCGACAAACGCGCCAAGATCCTGCAGGCGGATGGAGAACGCGAATATCAGATCCGCGTGGCAGACGGCGAAAAGACCGCCAAGATCACCCGCGCCGATGGCGAAGCCCAGGCCAAACTGCTGGTTGCTGAGGCCGAGCGCAAGTCCATCGAACTGATTGCCGAGGCCGTCAAAGGTTCCGGCACCGATCCCGCCCAGTATCTGGTAGCCCTCAAATATGTGGCGGCCTTTCAGGAAGTGACCAAACAGGGCGACAAAACAGTCGTGGTTCCCTACGAATCATCGGCTCTGCTCGGCTCAGTAAAAACCCTTGCGAACATTTTCAAAGAATAGAATACAACTAAGGAGTAACGCAATAATGTCATCAATCATTCATATTTACGGACGCGAAATACTGGATTCACGCGGCAATCCCACCGTGGAAGCCGATCTGCACCTGGAAAGCGGTGTGATTACCAGGGCTGGAGTGCCCAGCGGCGCATCAACCGGAGAACGGGAAGCGATCGAATTGCGCGATGGGGACAAATCCCGCTATGGCGGCAAAGGCACCCTGAAAGCCGTGCAAAACATCAATGATAAGATCGCCCCCGCCCTCATCGGCATGGAATCCACCGCCCAGTCACATCTTGATCATGCCATGCTGGATATAGACGGAACGCCGAACAAGGCCAGGCTGGGAGCGAACGCCATCCTCGCCGTTTCCATGGCCGCCGCCCGCGCCAGCGCCATCGAGCTTGACCTCCCCCTCTACCGCTATCTTGGGGGCGTGAACGCCTGCACCCTGCCCGTCCCGATGAGCAACATCATCAATGGCGGCGCGCATGCCGACAACAACGTGGACATCCAGGAATTCATGATCATGCCCCTTGGCGCCAACAGCTTCAGGGAAGCTATCCGCATGAATGCCGAGACCTTCCATGCCCTCAGAGCCATCCTCATCAAACGCGGACTGGCCACAGGCGTGGGTGACGAAGGCGGTTTCGCGCCGAATCTGGATTCCAATGAAGCGGCTCTGGAAGTGATCGTGGAAGCCATCACCGCCGCCGGATACAAGCCCGGCCAGGACATCTATATCGCCCTGGACGCCGCGGCCTCCAGCTTCTGGAAAGACGGCAAATACGTCTTTGAAGGAAAAGAGATGAACAGCGACGCGATGATCGCCTATTATGAGATGATTGTGGAAAAGTATCCCATCGTCTCTCTGGAAGACGGCCTGGCAGAAAACGACTGGGATGGCTGGAAGCAGCTCAACGCCAGACTGGGTAACAAGATCCAGATCGTGGGCGACGACCTCCTGGTCACCAATCCCCAGTTCATCAAGCGCGGCATCGCGGAAAAGGCCGCCAACAGCGTCCTGATCAAACTCAACCAGATCGGAACCGTTTCCGAGACCATCGAGGCCATCAACATGGCGCATAAAGCCGGTTGGACCTGCGTTGTCTCACACCGCAGCGGCGAAACCGGAGACACCTTCATCGCCGATTTGGCCGTGGCTCTCAATACCGGCCAGATCAAGACCGGCTCGATCTCCCGCAGCGAAAGGGTGGACAAATACAACCAGCTTCTGCGCATCGAGGAAGAATTGGGAGTGTCCGCCGTTTATCCCGGCAAAGCCGTGATCAAACAGCTTGGCTGAAAAGCCTGATAATACATGCCAAAACACAGGCGGGAGCAATCCCGCCTTTTGTTTGCCCTCCTGCCAGAGCCGCGTTTCCTGCCCTTGTTACGCGGGAACCGCAGAGTAGCGGTAAAACTCAGCCGGAGCTGCCTTTCCTGCTTGCTTTGCCGGTGCTTTGGGTTAGTTTGTATAATATGCTTTCATTCGATATCTGAAAAAGACAAGGAGCAGAAATGGATACTTTTCGTTTTTACAACCCTACGCGGATCCATTTTGGAACCGGGATGATAAAAAACATTGGCCCAGAAATGAGCGCCGCCGGAGTGAAGAAATGCCTGCTGGTGGCTGGCGGGGGTTCCATCCGCGCAAACAGCGTTTACAGCCAGGTGGTGGAAAGCCTGAAAAGCAGCCATATTGACTGGATCGAGGCCTGGGGCGCGCAGTCCAATCCCACTCTGGCAAAAGTGCGTGAGATGATCCAGGTTACCCGCCGGGAAGGGGTGGACGCGGTTCTCGCGGTGGGCGGCGGTTCTGTGATCGACAGCGCCAAAGCGGTTGCCGCGGGCTTCCATCTGCAGGATGTCTGGAACGCCTTCACGGGCGCTGAGCGGATTCAGCAGGCGCTGCCCGTTTTCACCGTGCTCACCATCTCCGCCACCGGCAGCGAGATGAATGGCAACGCGGTCATCACAAACAGCGAAGAGAAAAAGAAGTGGAGCATAGGCTCCACGCTGCTCTATCCCAGGGCAACCATCATCGACCCCTCCGTGCAAAGCAGCCTGCCTTTCAAACAGACTGTCAACGGAGCCCTGGATGCCACCGCGCACATTCTGGAATACTATTTCATGGACGACAACGCGATCGCCACCCTGGCCATCAACAGCGGCCTGCTCCACACCATCACGGAGATGACTGACCGCCTGAAAGGCAACGCCTCTGACCTTACCGCCCGAGGCAACCTTGCCTGGAGCGCCACTTTGGCCCTCAACGGGATCAGCGGAGCCGGCCTCAAAGGCGGTGACTGGGGCTGCCACACCATCGAGCATGCCTTTTCCGCGCTCTATCCCAGCATTGCCCACGGAGAGGGGCTGGGAGTGATCTTCCCGGCCTGGATCGAGTATGTAAGCGAAAAGTATCCGGATCGCTTCACAGGCTGGGCCAGGAATGTTTGGGGAGAGGACAGCGTTCCCTACGCCTTGCGCCGCTTTCGCGAAAAGATCGAATCATGGGGTTCATCCACTTCACTCCGCGACCTGGGCATCAAGGAACAAGACCTTGCCACGCTGCGCGACATCATCCTGCAATCCGGCACCATCGGCAAAATCCACCAGTTTGGCGCGGCGGATATCGAAGCCCTGCTGATGCTGGCATATTAAGGGAGTAAGCGGAGCAGGAACCAAAGCAAAAGCGCCCGGGATCAGGGTTCAATTCCAATGGAACCCCCGCTTGTTTTTTTGCTTGACAGTAATTCAGGCGATACATTTACTCCACTTAGGAGTTAAAAATGAAGAAGTTCGCCTATCTGCTTATCCTTATTCCGCTACTACTGGCCGCGGGTTGTGATAACGTAAGCCCGGAAGACTCGTCTGGCTGGATCGAACTTGCTGATTATGATTTCCCCGTCTATGTGGGTCATTTTGCCGATTACGTGCACACCGACGAGTATGGAAATAGATTGGGCACAGTGGCTTATGGCGAAGGCGGGGATGGTAAAGACTGGCAGATCTTTCCCTGTTATCCCACAGATCTGGGCGCTTTACCAAAGATGGCCAAAAAGGCAGCCAGCGCCAGGGACGAATACCACATCCTGGTCCAGGCATTTTGTAATTACAACGGCTCAATGGAACTGAACGCCGCCATCCAGTTTAATGGCAGTGACACAGGTTTTTTCACGCCCCACACTTTTAGCTATCAGGGTGCCTACGATCCGTCTTTGGAGACCAGCTTTCTGGTATCGCATCTGGATTATGAGTTCCCTTTAGAGCCGGTGGTCAGCTTCTCTGAGGATACAAATACCTACAACTATGTTTTTTACGGTATGCCGATTATTATTCCTCCTCCCTGGTATTCTTTTACCGTTACCCTTGATGAACTGGGCTACGTTCTGATAAGATGGGTAATCGAGGATGAAACGGAAGTGCTGGGATATCAGCTTCACCGCTCTGAAACGAATGACATGGATGACTTCCAAGTGATCAATGCGGAACTGATTCCCGCCACTAACACCAGCGAGCCGCACGAATACAGCTATACAGACTTAAGCGTGTCCCCCGGGCACGAATATTATTATTGGCTGGAAAAGGTAAATGACGGATTTCCCCCGGAGTTATACGGTCCTTGTTTCGTTTTTGTTCCCGCGGCTGAAAACAGCGTGTCACCGGCCTATCCAAATCCCTGCAAAAACTATTTAAACCTGCCCGTTGGCGTGAAGTTTGGCAACGCCGCCACCGTTCTAATACTCGATTCCCAGCTTGCGGTCCGCAAGAAATTCTACCTGGAACGACAAGAATCTTACCAGATCACAATGGGGGTGGATGACCTCGAGCCAGGACTCTACCGCGTTTTCATCTGGTTCCATGACGGCTATTACGCCTATGGAGATGTATTGGTGCAGGAGTGAAGCGTTCCGGTTATTCCTGGAACAAGCCCCACTCTTTACCTGATTGATAATCAGCCTTGCGGGTGGATTACCGCGCGACGATATTCAGAGTGATATCCAGGCACCCGGCCCGGGAGCGGGGAATTTCCTGCTTGACAAAAGCGCCATTTACAGGATCATGCCCTATCAATAACTATGCAAGGATCAGCAGCCAATGAAAGATAAAGCGATCATCCGCAACCTGCGCCAAAAAAAGGAAAGCCTCAGACCTGACTATACCATCACGCCCATCCCCGAGGGCAGGAAGTTCCGCAGGCGCAAACCCTGGCTGCAGGATTGGATCGAGGCCATCCTCTTCGCCTTTGTGGTGGCGATGATCATCCGCAACTACACCTTCCAGAACTTCATGATTCCCTCTCCCTCGATGGAAAAGACCCTGCTCACCGGAGACTACCTGGTCGCCAACAAGCTCAAATATTACTTCACCGACCCCAAACGCGAGGACATCGTCACCTTCCGCTTTCCCAAGCTGGAAGAGGGCACTCCCGAACACCCGGACAGCAAGGACAACTTCATCAAAGTCTTCCATCCCATCTACATAAACAAAAGCGCGGCCTTCAGCAAGTTTCCCCTGACCTTCATGCACATCAGCTATTACGCCCGCAAGAATGTGGTCAAAAGGGTGATCGGCATGCCGGGGGACATCGTGGAACTGCGTGACAAGATCGTCTATATCAACGGCAAGCGCTTCGAGCGGGGCTATGAATGTTACGACATTCCCATGCCCTCGCCGCCCCAGTCCCCGGTGCAGATCATCCCGCACCGTTTTGCCTACGGGCAGGATGACTACGCCATTTCCCGCAGCGACTGGTATGAACCCTATCGCGTGGAGGTGGCGGACAGCAGCGGGACGCAGGCCAACAGAATCTTCAACCGCGACTGGTTTGGCCCCATCAGGGTGCCGGAAGGCAAATACTTTGTGCTGGGCGACAACCGCGATGTGAGCGAGGACAGCCGCTACTGGGGCTTCCTTGACCGCTCGGACATCACCGGCACGCCCTGGCTGATCTTCTATTCCAAAGGGATCGAATACAACAAGCTGTTCGACACCCCCCACACAAGATGGGACAGGATCTTCCGTCTGGCCCGTTAGCGGTTTACGTCCACATCCCTTTCTGCCTCTCCCGCTGCGGCTATTGCAGCTTTTTCAGCCTGCCGTTCAGCACCGGCGCCTTGACGGGCTATCTGGACTGCCTGCTGCGGGAGATCGGGCTTTTCCGGCGGCGCCTGGGTGGAATGATCAGCGCGAAAACCCTCTATTTTGGCGGAGGAACGCCTTCACTGCTGGATGCCGGGCAGTTGCAGGCCATCTGCTCCTGTTTTGACCTGACGCCGGACGCGGAAGTCACCCTGGAGGTCAACCCTCTGCAGATCACCCCGCGTTTTTTGCAAGCCCTGCGCTCCACCCCGGTCAACCGCCTTTCCATCGGCGTGCAGAGCCTGGACGACAGCAACTTGGAGTATCTGGGACGCAGGCACCGCGCCGCCCAAATTCCGGGCAAGATCGCGCTCTGCCGCGAACTGGGCTACCACAACATCTCTCTCGATCTCATCTACGGCCTTCCCGGTTCCTCTCCCGGAAGCGTTTCCCAAGAGGTGGAACGCTTCGCCCGGCTTGCCCCCGAACACCTTTCCTGCTATCTGCTCAGCCTGGATGAAGGCTCCCCCCTGGCGGCCGGGATCGCAGCGGGCGACTCGGCTCCCTTGCCTCCGGACGACCTGGCGGCGGAAGAATACGCGGCTCTGTGCGAGACCGCTTTGGAGCAGGGCTTCCAGCAGTATGAAATCTCAAACTTCTGCCAGCCGGGAAAAGCTTCCCATCACAATCTTGCCTATTGGCAAAGCGAGCCCTGGCTGGCTCTGGGCGCTTCCGCTTCCGGCTGGCTGCCGCCCTGGCGCTACACCAATCCCGCCGACCTGCAATCATACCACGCCAATATTGAAGCGGAAAGAATCCTGCCGGATGCCGAGGAATGCGGCGCGGGAAGGGCGGCGGCGGACTATCTGATGATGGGTTTGCGCCTGCTGAAGGGGATCGATCTGGCGGATTTCCAGGCCCGCTTCGGCAGAGATCTGGCCACGGAAAAAGCCGGGCAACTGCGCAAACTCGGGGAGCTTGGGCTGCTGGAACTGGAGCAAAACACCCTGCGCCTGAGCCGGAACGCGCTCTTTGTTTCAAACTCGGTGATCGGAGAGCTGCTTTGACTCTGGAAGAACTGCGCCTGCGCCTGGCGGAATGTATCCGCGGCACTGAGTTTGCCGGGCGGACCTGGTTTGCCGGAGGCTGTGTGCGTGACGAACTGCTGGGGCGCCAGCAACGCCTGCTGGACGCCGATCTGGCTGTGGAGCTTCCGGAGGGAGGGCTGCGCCTGGCTAAGTTGCTGCGCGATCGCTTGCCCACCTCGGAACCCGATCTGGAACAGGGATTTGGCACTGCCAGCGCCAGGTTTGGCGAATTGCGCCTGGATTACGTGATGACCCGCAGCGAGGCCTATTGCGCAGGCAGCCGGCATCCCCGGGTGAGGTTCGCGCCGCTGGAAAAGGATTGCCAGCGCAGGGATTTTACCATCAACGCGCTCTATCTGGAGATCATGGAAGGCGGGGTGATTGACCCCTGCGGCCGGGGGCTTGACGACCTGCGGCAAAAGATCCTGCGCTGCGTGCAAGACCCGCTAACGTCCATGCTCGAAGACCCGTTACGCGTCCTGCGTGCCCTGCGTTTTGCCGTGCTGCTGGATCTGGAGATCGAAGCCGGCACCCTCTCCGCCATCCAGGCCAACGCCCCTCTTTGCGCCACCCTGAGCCGCCGCCGTTGCCGTGACGAACTGCAAAAACTGCGCTCCGCCGCTTCCCAGGCAGCTTATGCCCGCTGGCTTTCAATGCTGGAAGACACTGGCGTGCTGCCCTATCTGAGCTCGAGAGTAGAGCTTCCCCGCGGCTAAGGCTCCCCTTTACATCCTATAGATTTCCTGGGGTTTACCTGGGGTCATCCTTAACTTCGCAACCACATACCTAAGGATGATACCCCCAAATCCAGTAGTATCAAGGGAGGGCGGTATGACGGATTATGCGGATTATTGCTGGTATTTTCTCTGGCATGAAGGGAATTCCGCCGACAATCCCGCCCCCGGTTCAGCCTATTTCTGGCAGACAGGGCAAAAGAAAGTGCCGCGGCCGCCCTGCTTGATCTTTTTCACCTCGTGCCCTTTGGGGCAGGTGTCTTTCTGGTAGATTTGCAGGAAGTTCTGGAAACCGCCGCTTTTGTCATCCACCCGGCGAAAGTCCGAGATGGAAGTGCCGTTCATGGCGATGGCCTGTTTCAGCACGGCTTTGGTTTCCGCCGCCAGTTTGCGCAGGCGGGGCAGGGAGATTTCTCCGGCGGGGGTTTCGGGGTGAATCCTGCTGCGGTAGAGGATTTCGGTGGCATAGATGTTGCCCAGCCCGGCGATCTTGCTTTGATCCATGAGGATGTTTTTGACCGGGGTTTTGCGGTGGGCAAAGAGCCTGGCCAGATATTCTCCGGTGAACCCGGCAGAGAGCGGTTCGATGCCCAGATCAGGCATGAACTTGCCAAGGTTGGCTGTTTTGCAGAGCACGATTTTACCGAAGGTGCGGATGTCGATGAAGTGCAGCTTTTTCCCGCCTGAGAGCAGAAAACAGGCGCGTTCGTGGGGCGATTTACCCTGCATGGCTTCATCTTGCACCAGCTTGCCGGTCATGCGCAGGTGGATGATCAGGCTGGTTTCCCCGCTGAGATGCAGGATCATATACTTGCCCCGGCGTTCGTGGCCGTTGAGCCTGGCTGGAAAGGGATTTTTGGCCAGTTCGGGATCCTTCACCACGGTTCCCGGATAAAAGCAGTCGAGCCCGCGAATCTCTTTGTCTTTGAGATACTCGGTCACGCCATCCAAAACGGTCTGCACTTCTGGTAGTTCGGGCATGTCGGTCTTTCTCCTGTAGCGATTATGGATTGGGCGGGGATATTTCCTGCCTTGAAGAAGCACCCGCCAGGCACGGGATTGCCGGCTTCATCTCAGAATCCGCGTTTGCCGGCGGCGCCGGTAATGTAGAACAGTCCGGGTTTGTCGATGAAGCATACGGCGCAGTTGCCCGCCATCAGATACTCGTAATCGGGAACCTCGGAAAAGGCCTGCACCCGGTTAAACTCGCTGGTGTTGCCGCTCAGATCGCGGAAATAGAGGCGAATCTGCTGTCCCGGAGTGTAGTCCGGAACGGGGATGTAGAGATAGGGCCAGCGGGTGGCGGCGGGGTCAGAGTAAAAATTGGTGGAGATAAGCTGCTGTTGGGGGTCCCGGAAGAGCACCCGGTAGGCGGAGAGGGTGTTTTGCGCGGGCGGATCGGAAACAAGCGCGAGATCGACTCGTGAGCCCAGGGGCAGCAGGCTGCCCAGAAAGTCCGCGGGCATGGTCACCTGGGCTTGATAGAGCGAGGCGATGAGGTCACGGCTGAGGTCGGTGAGCGGGGCCTGGGTTTCGGTGTGTGGGGCGAGGTCTTGCACGACCGCATACTCGGCGTCATAGAGCAGGTAGAAGGAGGCATGCCCGTCCGCCAGGATAAAATGCCAGCCATCCAGTTTGTTGCCCTGCGCGTAGGCATAGACGCGGTAAAAGTCTCCATCCGATACCGAAAACAGCAGATTCTGGGAGCGTGAAGTCTGGCGGAGGCGGATCAGGGGCTGGAATTTGGAATAGAACGCGGGATCACCCAGAGCCTGGAAGCTGTAAACCCTTGCCAGCGGGCTGAGGGAGTATTGATAGGCAAAGACCCCGTGGGTGTCGCTGAGAGCGTCTTTCGGGCTGACCTTCAGGATGGTGCCGGGCTGCACGTCGAGGCCGGAATCCAACCAGGCTTCCCAGTCGTAGTCATCAAAGACCATGCGGTTGAACACAGCCAGGTTTTTATCCGGTGCGGGAGAGCTAAGTTGCGCTCCATCCAGCAGGTAACCAGCGCAAGCGGGGGAGATTTGCAGCCTGCCTCCGCTTTGCACAAAACTGTTGTGCTGGAAACTCGCGGCAGGTTTGTAGCGGTAGAACTGAGGGCGGTCTGCCGCAGGCCAGATATTCACCACACTGGACAGCGGCTTGCTGTAAGCCGTTGATATAAAGAGATTGGCAGGCAGTTCGGTTCCCCTGCGGCCACGGCTGAGGGCGGAGATGCGCATCAGCGCCTGGCCGGAGTTTAGCTGATAGGGCGAGCCTGAGAGCCAGGGATGGCTGGCGTCCGCGCTGGCGGAGTATTCCAGTTCCAGGCTGCTGCAGGGGGCCTGGGGGTCGTTCCAGCTAACGAAGGTGCGGGTGGTCTGCAACTGCAGTTGGGGTTTCAGGCAGGGGACGCGCAGGCGGCTGGACTCCTCCGCGGCTCTGGCAAAGATGTAGATGCCGCTTGAATTGACGCCGCTATAGACAAAGCCATCCCCGCTGCTGTAATGCCCGGCGTCGTAGCTGTCGGCCAGGGTCTTGAAACTAATCTTGTCGGCGGCCGCCGATCTGAAGGCCCGGAACAGCTTCGCGGCAGCCTGGTCTTGCAGTTCAGAGCGGAATCCGAATTCGACCCAGGCTTCCGAAGGCAGGGACTCCAGCGCCGATCCTCCCTGTGTGAAGTTGATTCCGAAGATCTGGCGGTCTGCGGAAAGCTTGAAGGGGCTGCCCTGAAAATAATCTGCCAACAGGGTTTGGGCATCGGGCTGCAGATCGAGGCGCAGCTTGACTCCGGGCAGGTTCAGGTCGCGCAGGTCCAGCCAGATATCCTGCAGATACAGCCGGGAAAGCGAGCCATCCAAGGGCAGGTCGATCTGGTTTTGGGCTTCCAGGGGCGAAAGCAGGAAGAACTTGCCGGGGCCGTTCAGGAAGCTGACCAGTTCGCCATCCCTCCAGAGCCAGGTGTTTTCACCCTGCTGCCAGCCATGCACCTCGCCGCCGTGCAGGCGGGTCCACTGCTTTTGCGGCGCGCGGGGTTGGGGCATGCGATAGTAAACGATTGGCACTTGGGCTGAGCCCAAATCTCCCTCCAGATTGAGGATGGGGGTATCCAGCGCGAAGCCGGGGAAGAGGTTTTGCACGGCACCGATCTCAGCGGCGGAAAGGCTTTCCTCCAGCTTCAAAGTGAGTTCGGACGCCAGGGAACCAGCCGGAAACCACAAGCGCAGGGAATCGGCGGAGGTGACCAGCAGGGCTTGCAGGTCTTTGGAGGTGGCGGGCAGACGCAGCTCGGTGGATTCCTTAAAATCGATCAGGGCATGTTCTCCGCTGCCATCGAGGTCAAACCAGCAACGTCCGGCGCCGTAGGGATAGATTTCTGTGCGTTCCGCGCTCAGCGTCCACGCACTCTGCACCAGCCGCAGCGAGGAAAGCTCGGCATCAGGCTTGAGATCGGTGTACAGTGTGGCAAAAGCCAGCAGGGAGTCGATGATCACTTCCTGGCCGGAGCGCAGGACAGATATCCGGTAACTGTCCGTGTAAGCCTTGCTGCGGATGGGGAAGGCCAGGCTGTCCCTGTTTGCTAGGGCTTTTACCCGGGTCAGGGTCACCCGGTCTCCATACCAGAGGCCTGCCTCGATGATGCTTTCCTTGGGGATGTAGAGGTAGCTGTCGTCGTTGGAAGACTTGATCAGGTGGTCGTAATAGACCTTGATGGTGTTTTCCGTGATGTATTCCTTGGGATCGAGGTTTGGCGGCAGCAGAGAGTTTTCACGCAGGTTGCAGGCTGCCAGGATCGACAGAAACAGCAGGAGGAGGATGAGTTTAGAGAGCAGCGCTGAGGCCCAGCGAAGTGAACGATACGGGGTCATGGTCTTTGATTCCCAATTGTTGATAGAGGTGTAGCAGCAATCCGCCTGGCAGCGGGGCATCCAGGGAAAGGCCATAGTAGGCTGTGCCTGGTTCAAAATCGTCTATATAGCTTCCGGCTGAAGTCGCGAAAAAGGCCAGATTTCCAAAACCGGCGTGGGCTCCCAGCCAATAGTCGCGCCAGACGCGCAGGGAAGCGCTTGCGCTGTGCACCCAATGCGCGGAGTCCGAGTCCGGGGCTTCGCTGTCCTGATAGACCCGGGAGGCTGTGTAGTTCAGGGAGAGGGGTGGATAGGTCAGCTTGACGCCCAGGTCGGTCTGATAGTTGTTATGGCGTTTCCAGGTTGCGAAGTGTTGCGCGAGGCGGGGACGGATGGCCAGGGTTCGTGCGTAGATCCTGGGGCTAAGGGAAAGGGAGGCAGACTTGCCCGGATAGAGACGCTCATCCTTGCCGTCCAGGTATTGCAAGCCAAGGTTCAGGTCTGTAAGGGGAAATTGTTTGCGGGCTGCCGCCTGAATCTGCCAGCGGAAGTGCTTTCCTTCCCACAACATCTCCTCCGCGGCCAGGTTTACCTGCCAGGAACGGCAGGAGAGGGTGCTGCCCAAATTCAGGAAACGCGCTGAAGCACCCTTGGCGGCGAAACCGGCACTCAGTTTGCCAGCCAGCTTACCGGGAGCGGGTGTAATAGGTTGTTCCAGATGGGCAAAGTGGCGCGCCGCGGCAGGATAGTCGTCCAGGGCCAGATAGGCCCAGCCGGCGCCTTCTTCCGGCAAAGCCCGCAGCGAGGGTTCCTCCAGCAGGGTTATGGCTTTCAGATAGCCCACCCTTGCCAGATGGGGCTTCCTGTCATAAGCTTGGGCTGCCGCCAGATAGTAGTGGATCAGTCCTTCCCCGGGAAAGTTGGCGAGGAATTCCCGTCCTAACTGCTGGCTTTGCTTCCAGTCTTGTTTGCCGTTCAACGCCCAGAGGATACCGATTGCCGGGGCGGAAAGGAGAGGCTCCCGCTGCTGCAGTTTCCGGTATTGCTCCAGCGCTTCATCCGCCTCGCCCAGCATCATGTGATAGTAGGCAAGCTCCAACTGCGCTTCGCTATCGAGGGGATTGTAGGCCAGACGCAGCCTGGCGTCTTCCAGCAGCTTGCGGTAGTCCGTTTCCTCCGCCGAGACTGCGAAAGTCAGATAGAGCAGAAGCAAGACCAGGACGGCTGGTTTCAAGGCCTATTCCAGAACACCCTTGTATTGGGCCACGATCCCGGACAGGGGATAGTATTTTTTGAGCAGTCGGTATTCCACCCGGGCTTCATCGACCCTGCCAGCCAGATAAAGGTTGTTTACCAGATATCCCCTGCTCTCCATGTCCCAGGGATAGACCTGGATGAGGCGGATGTAGTAGTCCGCGGCCAGGGAGTGCTCTTTGAGCAGATAGGCCGCGTAAGCCGCCTTGGCAAGCAACTGGGGGTTCTGGCGCTGCTCCACGAGCAGGCTGTCCGTGGCGGAAAGGGCAAGACGGTAGTCTCCCAGGGCAAGGTGGCAGTTGATGATACCCACCCGGGCGTCCAGATTGTCCCGCAGGCCGATCGCCTTGCGATAGCTGGAGATCGATCTTTCATAGCGTCCCAGCAGGTATTCCAGCCAGGCGATCCTCACCTGGTAAAAGGGTTCCTGGGGGTCGGCGGCGGAGAGCTCACGCATGATTTCCAGCGAACCAATAAAGTCAGCCTGTGATTCCAGGGCGTAAGACTGCGCGATGTCCCGCGTCCTAGCCAGCAGGGGCAGGGTAAGGATGAGGGCGAGAGCCAGGGTAAGTATCCGGATGTTCATGGTTGTACCTCTATTTCTTCCAGCGCCACGCGTTGTGCGCTGAGCAGGGTCTGAGAGTTTTGCCGCAGGCAGAAATCGATGATCCCTTCCCGGCGGCTGAGGGTAAGGCTTCCCTCCAGCTTTTTGACCACCATGCCCAGAACGCTGAGGGAGGTAACGCTTTCCACCTTGATCTTCTGGTCATGTTGCTGCAGTTCCGCCCTGGCGCTAACTCGGATGGGCTGGAAAAAGGGGATCAGAAAGAGGGTGACGTTTTTCCAGAATGGCCCCATCAGCACCGACAGACTGGGCTCGTCTTTCCAGGTCAGCCTGCCGCTTTCGCTCCAGGGCAGGCGTGAGGCCACCAGGGCAAAGGCGGCCAAAGCGGTTTTGCGCCTGTGGGAGAGCTTTAGGCTGTTGTAGATGCCGTGATACACAGAAAATTCCAGCCTGCTGCCATTATCGCTCACCAGGGAATGGTTGCCCGCCAGATCCAGATCGACCTGCCAGGTCTCCTGCCATTCCCCGCGGGGCGTTTGCACGGCAAAACGTTGTTTCTGGCCATATCCGAACTGCAGGATGGGGGCCAGGTCTTTTTCCGGCACCAGGGGGGAAACCAGTTCTCCCTCGCGGGGAACTCCGCTGCTGCAAAGCTCAAAGCTGCCGTCCCCGGTCCGCCTCTTGTAGTTTACAATGTGGCTGAAAACGGTGTGGGAACCGGCATCCACCGCGCTCTGGGCTTGAAAGTGCAGATGTGGCACGGGGGAGCGTCCTGAATTGCCGACCATGCCGATCTTTTCGCCAAGCTTCACATAGTCGCCTTCCGCCAGCTTCACCGATCCTTCCCGCAGATGCGCGTAAAGCGTGAAGAAACCATAGCCGTGGGAGATGGTGACATAGTTGCCCCAGTTGTCCTTGGTGTTGATGCTTCCGATGGGATTGTCCGGTATGGAGTTGACCACTTTGGCCACATAGCCCGCGGCAGACGCGAGCACCGGCTTGCCGAAGCAGTAGTAGTCCTTGAGGTCGTTTTCGTTTTCCAGATACTTCTTGCCGAACCTGTCCTCGATCTCCAGATCCCAGGCATAGGCCCAGTCCAGCTTGTGGGTATGGGGGCCGTTGTGGGATTGGGTGATCTTCCATTCCCCATTCACCGGCAGGCGGATCTGAGGCACTCCGGCGCTGGAAAAACGCTGGTATCTGGAAATGTAGGCCTCCAAAGCCTTTTCCGGGTGCAGGATGCCATAGTCGTTGATCACGGCCGACCTTTGGCGCAGGCGCAGCCGCAGGGAATAGATGAGGGAGATGACCACCACGTTCATGGGGAAGGCGAACATCGGCACATAGAGGACGCCGGGACGGGCGGGCATCACATCCGGATAGTAATAGCGTCCCGAGAGCGCGTAGGCAAACACAAAGCCGATCACCGTGCCCAGGGCTGCCAGCAGGTAGGAGGTCTTGCCGGGGATCAGGTAGATGGAGCCGATGCCGATGCTGATCAGGATCAGATTGAAGCCGGGGAAGAACATCCCGTAGGTGCTGCCCATGGCGCTGACCTGCAAGAGGGCAAAACAGATGGACCAGCCAAGCAGTGACAGCATCAGCCCGATGCGGGAGATAAACAGCACCACCACGGTCATCAGGATGCCGACAAAAACATCCGGAACAAAGACAATGCTCGCCATGGAGAGGAAGAAATCCTTCCAAAACCAGGGCAGATCAATCTGCAGCTTAAAAAGCAGGGGCTTTTCAAAGCCCGTGCCGGTAAAGTTGCCACTGCGCACCAGATAATACCAGAGCAGGGTCGCCCCCAGGGAGAAAGCCAGGCTCATGGAGGGCATCCTGAACCAGCTTTGGGTCAGGTAATTTACCCCTGCATAGAGCAGTTGGGTGCCGACCGCGGCGAGAATTATCAGCGCCACGAAGCTCAGGGGGCTTGACAGCACGCAGGCATAGGGATAGTAATAACCTACGGCCAGCCCGATCAGCAGGCTGTTGAAAGACATGATCCCGCTGGAGGAGTCCCATCCCTCAAAGCCCAGAATCCTGGCCGAAAGCAGACCCGCCAGCAGCCCCAGCAGCCCCGCTCCTCCCACAATGGGCGAGATCAGGGTGAGCAGCAGCATGGCCAGCCCCACCCACAGGCTGTCCGAAAACATCGCCGTGGCGTAGGCGTGGGGTATCGACCTGGCCAGTTTGAGCAGCCCGGAAATGCCGTTTTGCCTGATCACTGGCTCTTAAGGTGCTCCGGGATCAGCTCGCGGCCAATCACGTCGTTGAGTTCCTCCCGCGGGCGGAGCAAGTCCAGCCTGCCTGTTTCCGAGATCAGCACAACGGGCGGGCGGTATTCTATGAACTGCATCCACTGGGTGTTGTTGTATGCCCCGGTGGGCGTGATCAGCACCTGTTCGCCGGTGTGAAGGTCGGGGAAGGGCAGCGCGCTGCGCAGGATGTCGATATTCATGCACAGCGGCCCGTAAAAGATGGTGTTCTGATAGGCTCCCGGGAAAGGACGGGTGGGAATGACTTTGAGTTTGTACCACCAGGCTGTGATGGTGGTGTTCACCCCCGCGTCCAAAACCACCGCGCGCTCGCCGGAGGGCAGGTTTTTCTTGCCCACAACGCTGGAGATCAGGTAGCCTGCTTCATCGATGAGGGCCCTGCCGGTCTCCAGGATCAGCGTGGGCAGGTTTTGGCTCACAAAGTGCGATTCGTTGAACGCGGCGCCGATGGCCTCGGCATACTGGTCGAAAGTTGGCGAGATGAATTCGCCGGGAGCGTAGGAGCCCAGAAGGGTGTTTTGCGAGGCGAAGCCGCCGCCCATGTCAATGTATTCCACCGTGATATCCAGTTCGTCCTTGATCCTTTGGGCCAGCTCCAGCAAGGCTTTCGCTTCATAGTAGTAAGCATGGGCGTCCAGAATGAAGGTGCCGATATGGGCATGCAGACCCACGATTTGCATGGCTTTGCCGGAAGCGATCCGGCTGATCGCGCGGTAGGCCTCCCCGTTCTCATAGTTGAAGCCAAAGCGGTCCCACTGGGGATAGATGCCGGTATCCATGTTGACCCGGATCGCCACCTGGGGCACCAAATCCAGTTCCCGTGCCAGTTTCTCGATCAGATACAGTTCGTCCAGATGGTCGATATGGATCCTGGCTCCCTCCCGGATGGCAAGCTCCAGTTCGTCCCTCTTCTTGCCCGGGCCATTGAAGATGATCTCCTTGCCGGGTATGCCCAATCTGCGCGCCATGGCATATTCCATTCCGGAAACCACTTCCGCGCAGGAACCTTCCTGGTGGAAGATATTGCAGATGGCGCCCAGGTAGTTGGTCTTGTAGCTCCACGCCATTTTAACCTTGGGATAGTGCATCTGCATGGCGTCCAGCAGGCGGCGGTAGCGGCGGCGTATCTGGCTTTCAGAAAGCACCAGCACCGGCGAGCCGAATTGTTCCACGATCTCTTTGATGGGGATGCCGTCGATTTTGTCCTGGTATTTCACCACACTCTTGGCGCCGTATTTGTTCATGTTTCCGGCGGAGTTCCTCTCGATATTGGGGGCTATATAGGTTTTTTTCATTTCCTCACCTTCTGATTAATTCACTTTTGGCGGAAACTTCGCCCATCACAGAGATATCCGCGATGATGTCTTCCGCGTGGCGCACAAACATTGTCCCGGTCTTGCAAGCGGGAAGCTCCTCCACTTCTTTGTCCAAAGCTTTGAGCACCACGGCCGCGGGCTGGTTTTGCCCGCTGCCTTCCGCAAGGCGCACCCAGGCGGGAAAGCGGGGGTTGATCTCGATCAGGTAATGGGTTCCGTCGAAACCGCGCATGATTTCCAGTTCGCAAGGCCCGCGCCATTTCAGGATGGAGATGATCTTGCGGGCGAATTCTTCCAGGCTGGGGCTTTTTACCACCACGCCGCCAAAGCCTTTGCCCTTGTCTGTGATCACCAGTTTCTTTTGGGGCACCATGCCGATGATACCTCCCTCGCCGTCACCCACGATGACGATGTTATACTCGTCTCCGGGCACTATCTTTTGCGCCAGCAGGGGGAGGCCCCAGCGTTGCTGGATGGAATGGAAGTGCTTGACCGCCTCTTCCCAGTTTGAGGCCTTGTAAGCCTCGTAGTATCTGCCTTTGATGATCAGGGGATAGGCAATCTCGTCCTGCAGCCCGCTAAGCTGAGAAATGCTGGTCAGCAAGACCGTTTTGGGCACCTGCACTCCTTGGGGCGGGAAGAAATTTGCCAGCTTGGTCTTGTCGCGCAGCAGGAAGCACTCTTCAGTGGGCAAAAAGGTGTTGATCCCGCGCCGCTTGAGTTCGTCAGCCAGGCGGATATAGAGGATCACCTCGGCGTCCAGGGTGGGGATGATCACATCCAGCGGCGTCTGCCCCAGGATATGGTCCAGCCTGGTCAGGAAGGCGTCCGCGCCAGCCGAAGGATAGGGCATCTGATAGACCTGATCCACCAGGCCTTCCAGATAGATGCCGCTTTCCATGGAGTCATATACCAGACCCACTATCCGGCCGGTGAATCCCGCCGCGCGGATGCTGCGGATGACAGGCACCCCGGGCTGTGGATTGTCTCCGGTTTTGAGTCCGGTGACGGCTATGGTGATATCGAGTTTGCTCAGGTCAGGATTCAAGGGCGCCCTCCTCAAAGCTTGATCATGTCCAATGCTTCCAGCATCAGCATATAGTGGTCGAAGTCGCTGTTGAAGTTGTCTTCGGACACATCATAGATTTCGCTGAGTTCTTTGAAGATATCCTGCCGCTGCATTCCTTCCGCCATCCGTTTCAGGATAAACATGCCTGTCTCGTTGGCTGTATAGCTGTAGCCGGATTCCGGGTCAAAGATGAACCCGTTATCGTTCATAGCCAGGTTTGAGAGTTTCTCTGTGTTCATGTGGTATCTCCGCATGATAGTATTTTAGATTAGAAAGATATTATAAGCATTTATGCTTCCAAAACAACAATTATTTTGCATGAGCAACATTCATCCCTGGCAGACCGCGCTTAATTGCTTATATCTGTGAATGATATGTGTATTGACCGGGATAGAAAATACGTTCAGCGGATTTTGCATTCCGGAGAGAGACGCCACTGTTTGCCCTCGCGCGCGCGAGGCAGCTAAGTCTTTGTTTTCCGTAGGTCATCCTTATAATTATAAGGATGACCTACGGATGATAACCCCAAAGCCAGTAGCAGCAAGGGAGGGAGCTATGAAGGATTATGCAGAAAATTGCTACTTATTTTGGTGAATGTTACACTATATTATTTGCTTTAAGATTGCAGGATGGTGAAAAGGTGCCCAGGGGTGGCAAAATCTGTTTGCCACAGAGACCGTAGGTCTCTTTCAAGCAGGCAACTGCGTCGCCTCTGCCGAACAGACTTCGGCAGCCCAATACACAGCAGCCCGTGGGGTGGAAAAGTGCTACGATCTGTTGTGCAAATCAGGCTCAGTGTTTCCGCTAAATGCAATTATCGGTGTGACTCTACAATCTACCCATTTGGTTTGAGCGGGGGCTGACATTTATGTTGACAAGTATCAGCCACCCAATAAAAAAGAAATACCATGACGGATTGAGGTGAAGCTATGAAAAAGCTGTTGCTGGTAATACCTTTGTTCATTTACCTGGCCTTGGGCGCCCAACCCCGGGGCCTGAGTTCGAGAGATATCGATGTCTCGGGAGCTGTTTCCGTGATTCAGCCTCTGGCGGAGCCAATCTTGCCCGCCCTGCCCGGCAACGAGTCCAAGACAGATGCAGCCAAAAGCTGGATTCCTCTGCAGAGCCTGCCTCTGGAAGTGATGCTGCCCGCGGGAGAGCAGATCGGAGCCTGCTTCAAAAACCTGGGTTTGAGCGCGGAAAGCTATTCCAGCCTGGGCACCCTGTTACCTCAAAGCGAAGCCGCGGTGACAAGGGCGCCACAGTGGATCAGGGTGCAGCTCCGGAACACGCTCAACCATCTCCAGCCCGAGCGGCAATTGCTGTTTGCCGAACTGCTTAACGACGCCCCCGATCCCTATGTGGACGAGATCGCTTTTTGCGTTGCCACTGCCTCGCCCGAATATCTGAACTCCAGCTTTGCCCTGCCGGAGCTGTTTCTGGAAAACGCGCAGAAGCTGTATGAAATCGATGGCGAACTGGATTATGTGGAGATTGTGGATGTCGGTTCCGCAGCCAGCGGCGGGGACTATTATTCCACCACCCGCTACTGGAAGAAGGACGCGGCAGGACAGTCAGTCCAGGTAACCGTCCCGCGCGACATCTATTACTGGTATCTGGTGAATCCCAAGATCACCGACGAGATCGCGGCTTACATTGATCCCAATATCATAGAAAACAATTCCAGCCACTCCAACAACATCGTGCCGCCTCCCGCGGGAAAGTTTTGGCGCAGCTATATTTATGACCATGAGGACGGCGACTATCCTGTCCTGCGCGACACCCTCACCCTCTGCCAAAGCGTTTACAACCGCGACGGCAGCCCCGGCGACGTGATCCGCGCCATCACCTGGTGGATAAACCAAAACATGAGCTTCACCTCCAACAACGAACGTCCCCACCAGCCCGTGCGCATCTACCAGAAACGCTTTGGACGCTGTGGGGAGTATGCCGACTTCAGCTCGGCCATCGCCCGCATCGCGCTGATCCCCTGCACCAATGTCAGCTCCATTTCCACCGACCACACCTGGAACGAGTTTTGGGAGGAGGGCTGGGTTTCCTGGGAACCGGTGAACAACTATCTGAACAACCCACTCGTCTATGAAAACGGCTGGGGCAGGGTCTTTGGCAGCGTGTTCGAAGAGCGCTCCGATGGCCTTTTCACCCCGGTCACAGAACGCTATTCCGAGGGTGTGGCCACCATCAACATCCAGGTGGTGGATGCCGACCTGCAACCGGTGGACGGAGCCCGGGTGCTGCTTGCAATCTTTGAAAACTCCCCCCGCTTCGACTGCGAAGCCTACACGGACAACAATGGCATGGTCAGCTTCACCGTGGGCGAAGGCAGGGACTACCGCGCCCGCACGGAAGCGGCGTTCGGAATCTATCCCGCCATTGCCGGAACTTACGCGCAGCTCGTCTCTTCCTCGGTTGCGGGGGAGACCTATTCCTACCAGTTTCAGATCGCCGCGCCCCTGCCCCAGGCGAGCATCGAAACGCTCCCCCTGCCCGAAGATCCGGTGCAGGATTACGTGTTTACGGCGAACATGGTCTCCACGGGGTATTACATTACCGGCAAGTCATTGTGGGACGATATCGATGTGTTGGGAACCAAACCACGCCACTACAAGTATTCCTCCGAACCAGCCACGGCCAGGCTGTTGGTCACGGATGCAGATAACGCACTCTTCCTGGCCCTGGACAACTTCTGCTCCGCCTGTGTGAACGTGGGCCCGCACCCAACGGCCAACGCGGAGTTCAACATACCTGTGGGGCAGGATTGGTATATCTTTGCCGACAACTCACACCAACACGGCAACACAGTGCTGCTCTCCGGGATGATCGAGTTCCGGGGATGGGACACTGCAGTGGATGATCCCCAGGCTCCCGCGGCGGTATTTAAGCTTTCCTCGCCTGCGCCCAACCCCACCCGGGGAGAAACCAAGCTGTGGATCGATCTGGCCACGCCGCAAAAACTACAGGTCAGCATCCACGATATCCGCGGCCGCAGGATACGCGAACTGGACAGCCTCAAGCTTCCGGCAGGACAGAATCCCCTCGTTTGGGATGGCCTGGACAGCCAGGGCAAGCCGGCTTCTTCCGGTATCTACATTCTGAGGGTCAAAGGAGAGGAGCGGCAGGCTGCCCGCAAGATTGTGCTCCTCAAATAGCCTCCACCGCCCGTCTGGATGAGGCAGGCTGTTCCCTGCGGAGCACTCTAAAGCAGAGTGGGAGAGCAGGTAAGAGCGGGTTGCGCTGTCTCGGTCGGTTTGAGTTGGAAACCGTCTGAGAATCGTTTGCACCTGGGGTGTCAGAAGCCCCTTTCAGGCTTGCCTGGTTGGCAGGTCAGTTCAGGCTTGGACGCAGTGGCGGACAGACAAACTATTTGACAATAATGCAATCGTGGAAATGTTGTTCCTTTCTACCGTATGCCATTTCCTAATAGAGTGGCAGACAATCAGGTTTCAACTTATTTGTCAAGAGGAGTAGCAATGGAACAAGATCTCAGCAAACTGGATGCGATTTTGCCCTCCTATCAGGGCAAGCATGGCGTTTTGATCCCACTTTTGCAGCATACGCAAAGCATTCTGGGATATATTTCCCGTGACGCCATGAGGTATCTGGCGGAGAAGATGGGTATTCCCGCGGCTGAGATCTTCGGCGTGGCCACTTTCTACTCGATGTTTCGCCTCCGGCCCCAGGGCAAGCATATCATCCGGGTCTGCAAAGGCACGGCCTGCCATGTGTCCGATGCTGACGGCATCAAGGAAGCCCTGATCAAAAACCTGAATCTGGAGCCCGGCGAGGAAACCACCAGGGATATGCATTTCACCCTCCTGGAAGTGGCTTGCCTGGGCTGTTGCTCCCTCGCGCCTGTGATCATGATCGACGACCAAACTTTTGGCAAGCTGACGCCGGAGGCAATTCCCGCCATCCTGGATAAGTTCAGAACTGAGGAGCTTTGATGGATAAGATCAGAGTAAAAGTGGGCATGGCGAGCTGCGGTGTCGCGGCAGGGGCCAGGGACGTGTATCTCAAACTGGAAGACCACATCCGGCAACACTCGCTTCCCGTGGAACTTAGCAAGACAGCCTGCCTTGGGATGTGTTTTATAGAGCCTCTGGTGGAACTGACCGGATCCAATCTCGGTAAAGTGACTCTGGGACAGGTTGATCAGGAAAACATCTGTGGCCTGCTGGATGAGTATCTGGCAAACAAGGTTCCTTCCTCTAATATTGTCCAGGCTGAGAAACTGGATGCCCCCTACAATGGCCTCCTTGCCAAGCAAAAACGTATCGTGCTGCAAAACTGCGGGGTGATCGACCCCCTTTCCATAGATGATTATGAATCCCGGGGGGGATATCAGGCCCTCAAGAAAGCCCTCACCCTGCCTCCTGAGGAGATCATTGCCGAGGTAAAGGATTCCGGGCTGCGGGGACGGGGCGGGGCGGGTTTTTCCACCGGCCTCAAATGGAGCTTCGCGGCAGCGGCCAAAAGTCCCAAGAAGTATGTGGTCTGCGACGCCGACGAGGGCGATCCGGGCGCGTTCATGGACCGAAGCGTGCTGGAAGGCGATCCGCACAAGATTTTGGAAGGAATGATCATCGGCGCCTATGCCATGGGCGCGGATGAAGGTTATATTTATTGCCGCGCTGAATATCCCCTGGCCATCGCGCATCTCAGGGTGGCAATCGCGGCTGCGCAGGAGAGGCACTACCTTGGCAAGAACATTTTGGGCACGGACTTTTCATTCGACCTGGCCATCAAGGAAGGCGCCGGAGCCTTCGTTTGCGGCGAGGAAACGGCTCTGATGCAGTCCATAGAGGGAAAGCGCGGCATGCCAACCATCCGCCCTCCTTTCCCTGCTGAATCCGGCTTGTGGGGCAAACCTACCAACATCAATAACGTGGAGACCTGGGCCAATATCGCCTGGATTATCCTGAACGGCGCCAAAGCCTTCCGCACGATGGGGACGGAGAAGTCTCCCGGCACCAAGGTCTTCGCCCTGGCGGGCAAGATCGCCGGCAGTGGCCTGATCGAGGTTCCCATGGGTATCCCGCTCAGGGACATCATCTACAAAGTGGGCGGTGGCATGAAGACGGATAAGCCTTTCAAGGCCGTCCAGATGGGAGGCCCCTCCGGAGGCTGCATCCCCGCCGAACTGCTTGATACCGTGGTGGATTACGATAGCATCAACGCCACCGGGGCGATCGTGGGTTCCGGAGGAATGGTTGTGATGGACGAAGGCACTTGCATGGTCGATGTGGCACGCTATTTCTTGAATTTTACCCAAAGTGAGTCCTGCGGCAAATGCACCTTCTGCCGCATCGGCACGCTCAGGATGCTGGAGATTCTCACCCGCATCACGGAAGGAAAGGGAGAACTGGAAGACATCACCCGCCTGGAGGAACTGGCCAACAATATCATTAAAGGCAGCCTCTGCGGACTGGGGCAGACCGCGCCCAATCCGGTGCTCACTACTCTCCGCTATTTCAAACACGAATATCTCGCCCATATCGAGGATAAACGCTGTCCGGCGGGGGTTTGCACCGCCTTGCTCCGCTATGAGATTGATCCCGCCAAATGCGTTGGCTGCACGGCCTGCGCGCGCATCTGCCCGGTGCATTGCATCTCCGGAAGCGCCAAACAAGCCCATGTGATCGACCAGAGCCGCTGCATCGAGTGCGGCGCCTGCAGTGCTGCCTGCAGGTTCGATGCCATCAGCAAGGGTTAGGAGAGAGCGATGATTGAAGTCATTTTAAACGGTAACAAAGTCCAGTGCGAACCAGGTATCACCATCCTGGAACTGGCGCGGCGCAACGGCATCGAAATCCCCACCCTGTGTAACGATGAAGAACTCAAGCCCTATGGATCCTGCTGGGTCTGTGTGGTGGAGGTCAAAGGACGCCGCGGATTCGTCATTTCCTGCGGAACGATTGTCACCCCAGGCATGGAGATCGTCACCGACAGCGATGAGATAACCGCTGCCCGCAAGATGGCGCTGGAACTGCTTATCTCGAACCACTATGCCGATTGCGAAGCCCCCTGCAAGCTCGCCTGTCCCGGCCAGGTGGATGTCCAGTCCTACGTTTCCCTGATCGCCAACGGCCAGTATCACGACGCGGTCAAGGTGATCAAGGACACCCTGCCCCTGCCGCTCTCCATCGGGCGTGTCTGTCCCGCCTTCTGTGAAAAGGAATGCAGGCGCCAGATCGTGGAAGAACCGGTGGCGATCCGCCAACTGAAACGCTTTGCCGCAGATGAAGACCTGGGCGACGTCTGGAACTATGTTCCCGAAAAAGAACCTCCCACAGGTAAAAAGGTCGCCATCGTGGGCGCCGGGCCTTCGGGACTGACCTGCGGATATTATCTTTCCAATGCCGGTCACGAGGTGACCCTGTTTGAAGCCGCGCCTGCCGCAGGAGGCTGGCTGCGCTATGGCATTCCCGAATACAGGCTGCCCAAAGCCATTTTGGACAGCGAGATCGAGCTGCTTTGCTCCAATGGAATGCAGATCAAATACAACCAGAGACTGGGCAGGGATTTCCAGCTTACTGATCTCTGCTCCGGCTACGACGCCGTCTATCTGGCCATCGGGGCCCAGAAGGCGGTGCCCATGCCCGTCAAGGGTTCCGACCTCGCGGGCTGCTATCTGGGAGTGGATTTCCTCAAAGCTCACAGTCTGGGCAACACTCCTTCCCTGGGCAAAAAGGTCGCCATCGTGGGCGGGGGCAACACCGCCATCGATTGCGCCCGCACGGCCATCCGCCTTGGTTGCGAGGTGAGCGTTATCTATCGCCGCACCAAGGCAGAAATGCCAGCCGAGCCTTTTGAGATCGAGGCCGCGGAGCGTGAAGGCGTGATGTTCCACTATCTCTGCAATCCAGTGGAATACTTTGGCGAAGGCGGCAAACTGAAGGAAGTGAAGATCGAAAGGATGAAGCTGGGCGAGCCGGATTCCAGCGGCAGGCGCCGTCCCGAGCCCACCGGGGAATTCTTCACCGAAGCTTACGACTCCATCATCGCTGCCATTTCCCAGGTTCCCGAGGTGGATGTTTTTGCCACCGAAAGCAACTTCGTGGAGGGCAAGACGCTCCCCATCAGCCGCTGGCAGACTGCCATTGTGGATGAAAGCACCATGCACACCGGCCTGGGTAAGGTCTTTGCCGGAGGCGACTTCCGCCGCGGAGCCGCCACAGCCATCGAGGCCATCGCGGACGGACGCGTTGCAGCTCTGGCGATTGAACGTTTTCTGAAAGGGGAAAAGCTGGCTGCGGACGGATACCACTTCAATGCCAAAAAAGGCAATAAGCTGCAGGATATATCGCCCGAAGAGTATGCCCAATTTGAAAAAGTTGCCCGCAAAATCATGCCGGAAATCCCCCTCAAGCAGGCTCAAAACAGCTTTGACGAGGTGGAAACCGGCTTCAGCGAGGCGGACGCCCAGGCGGAAGCCGCACGCTGCCTGGAATGCGGCTGTCTGGTGAACGAAATCTGCATGCTTCGCGAATACTGCGCCGATTACCGGGTTGACACCCTGCGCTTCCTGGGAAGCATCAACAAACACCCCATCGACTACTCCCATCCCTACATCGTGCGGGATACCAACAAATGTATCAACTGCGCACTCTGTGTGCGTGCCTGCGCCGATGTCCAGGGCCCGGCAGTTCTGGGCTATATCTACCGCGGTTTTCCGGCGGTTGTGGCTCCGGAATTTGGAGAATCACTCACCAAGACCGGCTGCGAGAGCTGCGGCAAGTGCGTGGCTGTTTGTCCGGTGGGCGCGCTGGTGGGAAGGAATATCAACTACAAGCTCAACCCGCTTCCCAAAACCCGCACCCACCAAAACTGCGGCATCTGCGGCACCGGTTGTGAAATCATCTGCGAGACCCAGTCAGCCGTGCCGGTGCGGATTACCACGGATGAAGAGAAGCCAGGCTTCAACAGCCGCAATATCTGTTTCAAAGGCAGATTCGGCTGGCAGTCCCTGTTTGGCCCGGAGCGCCTGCGCATTCCCCTGCTGAAAGACGGCTTCGCCTGGCGTGAGATCGGATGGAAGGACGTGCTGGATATCCTGCGTGACAAGGCCGCCGAACACCCCGCCAAACACTTTGAGATTTCGCCCTATATCAGCCTGGAAGAGATGCTGATCGCCCGCAGGGCTGCCCTGGGCTGTCAGGCGGAGTTCTGTGCTGATCCCCGTTACCGCGTGTTTAGCAGCGAGTTTTTACCCGGCAGCCCCAACCACGACCCCTACGCGATCCTGGACAATTTCCAGGAATATGTGGTGATGGGCGAGGTCAGCAACACCTTGCGCACCGTTCTGCGCCTCAGGCAACGGAAGGGGAAGCGCCTCATTTCCGTGACCTGTGGAGGCAGCGCGCCCCTGCGTTTCGCGGATCGGGTCTATAACTCCCTGACGGAGCTGGAGCCTGGTAAAGGCCAACTCTTTATCTACAATCTGAACAGGATTCCGGAGCGCTTCATCCAGCGTCTGCTTAATCTGGCAGTCCGGCAGGACAGCGCTTTGAGGAACGTGCTGGAAAGCACGGACTATCCCAACTATTACGGCCTGCAAGCGCTTCAGCCTTGCTTTGAACCAGCAGCGGAAACCGGCCTGGCCCTGGCTTGGGGCACCCGCTTGGATCCAGAGCTTAGAGCCTCTTTCAAGGTGGAGATCCAGCAGTTCAGGGATGCCGCTTCCACTGCTGACCTGCTGCTTCCGGCGCCTTCCTACCTGGAGATCGATGGCCATGCCCTGGCCAACGGTTGGGGCATAACGCGCTTCTGCAATCCGGCACAGTCTGCCATCATCAATGAATTGACACGCTGTTTCTATCAACTGGACTGGATTTCGCCCGCCACGGCGGATATCCCCTTCTGGAACGAAGAAGCCTCCAGGTTGCTGGCAAGCCTGTCCCAGCGCAAACCCCAAAGCTATCGGGAGGACGCGGTAAAGCCGGAAGACCTGCGCACCATTCCCCTGCTGCCGGATTCCTTGTTGCAGCGCCAGCTCATCAACCTCTACAACAAGAGGAAAGAAATCACCAGTTTCTGAGCAAGCGCTTAAAGCATTTCATGCTGCTGCCAACCGACGGCTTGCCACGGGACTGCATTATCCCAGCAAAGCTTTACTTTACAAAGGCCTGGCTTGTTCTTTCCCGCAAAGGATAATCTGCATTTCCCCGTCAGGGGATGACAAATTCCGCTTGCCAGAGAGGGCAAGCCCATATACTATATTGGTAGGAATTCATTTCAAATAATACTTACTTGGGAGCGAATGATGAAAGCTTATAAACTTCGTGACAATATCTGGTGGGTCGGCGCCATCGACTGGGACCTGCGCAACTTCCACGGCTACCTTACCCAGAGGGGTTCCACCTACAACGCCTATCTGATCATAGATGAGAAGGTCACCCTGATCGACAACGTCAAATACTACCTCTATGACGAGATGATCTCCCGCATCAGCGATGTGATAGACCCCGCCAGGATCGATATTATCGTGCAAAACCATGTGGAGATGGACCACTCCAGCGGACTGCCCCAACTGATGAAGCTGATCCCCAATGCCAAAATTTATACCAATGCCAACGGCATCAAGGGCTTGAAGGCGCACTACAAAGAGGATTGGAACTTTGAGGAAATCAAAAGCGGAGACAGCATCAATATCGGCAAGCGCGACCTGACCTTCCTCACCACCCCCATGGTGCATTGGCCGGACAACCAGGTGACCTATTGCCCGCAGGAGAAGATCCTCTTTTCCAACGACGCTTTCGGGCAGCATATCGCCACCAACGAGCGTCTGGTGGAAGAGTATCACCTCAGCATCGCCCTGGAGGAAGCCAAGAAGTATTACGCCAACATCGTGCTGCCCTATTCCCGCATGGTGCAGAAGGTCTTGGAAGCGGCGGCGCCGCTGGAACTGGAGATGATCGCTCCCAGCCACGGCCTCATCTGGACGGAACACATCCCCCAGATTCTGGCTGCCTATACCGATTGGGCGAACAACGTGGCCGATCCCGGAAGGGCTTTGGTGATCTGGGACACGATGTGGAAATCCACCCAAATGATGGCGCAGGCCATTGCCCAGGGCTTTGAAAACAGGGGCATCAAGGCCAGGATGCTGAACCTGCAGACCAACCACATTTCCGACATCATGACCGACGTGATGGATGCCAAATACATCTGCGTGGGCTCGCCCACCATCAACAGCTCCATTTTGCCCACCGTGGCTGCTTTCATCTACTATCTCAAAGGGCTTTCGCCCAAGGAAAGGATTGGCCTTGCCTTCGGTTCCTACGGCTGGGGCGGCCAGAGCGTTCCCATCCTCCAACAGATGCTGGGGGATCCCAAGGAGTGCGGCTTCACCATGCTGGAGCCAATCAAAACGCTTTATATACCGGATTCCAAAACCCTCAAGGGCATCACCCAAAACATTGAATCACAACTATTAAAACTACAGGAGAACTAAACAAATGATCAGCAAGAAACTTGAAAAAGCTATCAATGATCAGATCAACCGGGAACTTTTTTCCGAATACCTCTACACCTCGATGGAGGCCTGGTTTGCCAATGAAAACCTGGATGGCATGGCCAACTGGATGAGGGCGCAAAGCCAGGAAGAACACGCCCATGCCATGAAGTTCTTTGACTATCTGATCGAACGCGGCGGCAGGGTGGAACTGGAAGCCATCGACAAGCCAGAGGTGGAGTTCGGCAATCCCCTCAAAGCCTTCCAGGCAGCCTACGAGCACGAGCAGTTCATCACCAAACACATCAACGAACTGATGGATATCGCCATCGCGGAAAACGACCATGCCAGCAAAGGCTTTCTGCAATGGTATGTGGATGAACAGGTTGAGGAAGAGGCTTCGGCCGACCGTATCGTGCAGCGCCTCAAGATGATCGGCGACAACATGCACGGCATCTTTATGCTGGACAACGAACTGAGCCAGAGGGTGTACACACCCGAAACCCCTGCCGAGTAAGCTGTCCATGACCCTTGCCAGGCGCGGGAAACCTCTGTTATACAAAGGAGTTCCGCGCCTTTTTCCTTTTTTCCGGTCAGCCTGCCTGTCTGTTTCGCCCTCCTTTCAGGGCTGGCAATTTCGGTGGGTCAACCTGGGGTCAACCTTAACTTTTATAAGGGATACCTAAGGATGATGGCATTAAGCCACTGTCTGGCAAGGGATAAGCATAGGGGAGCCAGTGCTGGGAACTGTGTGTGACAAGGCAGGCTTTAGAGCCTGCCAGCTCAGGATTGAAGAGGGTTTGAGCCTTGTTTACCGGAGAGTCGCCATAAGATGGGGCGGATATTTGATTAACAGAATTTGTTTGTGTAACACTTTGGGCGCATGAAGAAGCAGGAAAAAGTGAGACCAGAGATCAGGGCCAGCACAGCCATCGTGGGCGCAGGACCGGCGGGATTGCTGGCTGCCATTGCCCATGGGGCTGGAGCGTTGCTGCTGGAGCGGAATCCGGATGCGGGCAGGAAGCTCCTGGTTTCCGGCGCGGGGCAATGCAATTTCAGCAACAATCTCTCCCGGGAGGATTTTCTAAGGGCTTGCGGGCGCGCGGCGAACTTTCTCAAACCTGCTATCTATCAATTTGGCAATGAAGACTTTATCTCTCTTTTGGCAGAGGCTGGCTGTCCCACGCTGATCCGTGAAGACGGTAAGGCCTTTCCCGCCTCGCTCAGGGCTGCCGATCTGCGGGACGCGCTGGTCAGGCAGGTCCTTGCCAGGGGCGCCAGGCTGCAGACCGGAGTTTACATCGTGGACGTGCGCAGGGATGGGGATTTTATCCTGACTGCCAGGGATGGCGGGATCATCCGCTGCTCCCGTCTGATCCTGGCGGGAGGAGGCTGCTCCTGGCCTCAGACCGGCTCCGATGGCTCTGTCTATGATCTGGCCAGGGCTTTGGGGCACAGCATCGTGGAACCCCGTCCCGCCCTCGCCTCGATTGACGTGGAGGATTATGCGCACTTCAGAGATTGCGCCGGAATATCCTTACGGGACGTAAACGCCGTGTTTCGCAGCGCCAGGGGCAGACACGCGGCGCGCGGCGACCTGCTCTGGACTCACACGGGTCTTTCCGGGCCGCTGATCCTGGACAACTCCCACCATCTGGACAGGGGCGACTCCATTTCCCTCTGCCTGTTGCCAGCAGCGGAAGAAAAACTCCCCCGCATCCTGCTCCAACATCCCCGCCATACCCTGCTGAATGCCTTGAAGTCCGCATCGCTCCCGGAAAGCCTTGTCCGCGCTCTGCTCCTGCATCAGGGTATAGAACCAGGGCAGGTTTGTGCCCAGTTGTCACGTCCAACCCGCAAGCGCTTGGTCGCCCTCCTCACTTCACTACAGCTCAAGGTTTCCAGAATCGAGAGCCTCAAAACCTGCATGAGCACTGCCGGAGGTGTCCCCCTGGCGGAGGTCAGGGCCAAAAGCATGGAATCCGCGCTGTGCCCGGGGTTGTTCCTGGCGGGGGAACTGCTGGACTACAACCTTCCCAGCGGAGGTTTCAACATCCAGGCCGCTGCTTCCACCGGATATCTGGCGGGCAGGCAAAAAATCTATTGACAGCTTTGTGCGCTGCCTGTGCAAGGAAATAACTGAAGCTTTCATTACCAGAGGAGTACAGATAGCAGTGAACAACGAACGCACAGAATTCCGCGATCTTTTTTACAGCCTCGACAAAGTGTCGCAAAAGAAGATCATGGACAAGGTCAGGACCAGGCAATTCAAGCAGGGTGAAAGCATCACCACGGAAGCCACGCCCGGGGACAGCTTGTTTTACATCAGCAAAGGACGGGTTGAAATCCTGAAGAGCAGGGACGGCAGCACCGACAATCAAGTGACCATCGCGATACTGGAATCGGGACAGGTGTTCGGGGAAATCAGCACTTTCCTGGGGGGTGACCATTACGCCTCCTCCGTGGCATTGGAAGACAGCGAGTTGATGGAAATACCGCAGGATGTTTTCATCGAAATCTGCCAGAAAGAACCCAAAATCGCCCTGCAGATAATCCGTGACCTGTCCCACAGGCTGGTGGAAACCAACAACCGCGCCCTGGGCATCCTGAATGCGGCAATCACGGAAAACCGCCTGCAGGCCATTGGACTGGCTGCCAGCAAGATCATTCACGACATCAAGACCCCGCTCACTGTGATCGTGCTTACCGCCCAACTGATCGAGGGAATGTTCCCGGACAGCGGGGAGTATTCCAGCGGCATTGTGAAGCAGGCCAAACTGGTGGACGAACTGGTGCGGGAAACACTTGACTACGCAAAAGGCACAGCCAGCCCGCCCAACTATCAGACTGTTGATCTGAGTTCTTTCCTGAACGATCTGCGGGATACCTATGGGGCTTCGTTGCGGGGACGCGACATCTCTTTCAGCGTTGAGAATAAATGCCTGGGACAGGTGGTTTTTGACGAAAGCAAGATTCGCAGGGTGATCATCAACCTGGTCAAAAACAGCTCCGAAGCTTTGCAGGAGAAAGGGGAGATCAAGATCACGGCGAATATGGCTTCAAGCTGGTTGCAGATCAGCGTGGAAGACAGCGGGCCGGGCGTGCCGGAAAGCATTGTGGAAAACCTCTTTATGCCTTTTGTAAGCCAGGGCAAGCCCAACGGCACAGGCCTGGGTCTGGCAATCTGCCAAAAACTGGTTGATGAACACAATGGCCGTCTGGAGTATAAACCACGCAAACCCCAGGGCAGCCGCTTCGATATCAGGCTGCCCCAGAATCTAAAATAATACTTGTCAAAAACATGGCTTCCAATTCTTTGGTTAGAAAATAGAATTTTTGGACGGTGAATCATGTCAAGAATATGCGATATATGTGGAAAAGGAGCTCAGGTCGGCAACAACCGCAGCCATGCGCTGAACGCCACCAAGCGCCGTTTCTATCCCAACCTCCACGAAATCCGCGCCATCTTTGGCGAGGGTGTGAAGAGAGTGAAGGTCTGCTCGTCCTGCCTCAAGGCGAACAAAGTCAAGAAGGCAGTGGGGAAATAGTTTCCAGGGCAGATATCGATACAGAATCCAATAGCTGCGGCTTGATCAAGAATTATCGGGAAACACGTGATGGTGCTCCCGATTTTCGTTATTGGATAATAAAGTTTTGCAAGGAGATTGCATGACGATAGAAGAGATACACGCCCGGGTGCTGGCCAGTTCAGCGGTCCTGGACGATGTGCGGGCCGAGATCGGCAAAGTGATTGTGGGGCAGGAAAACATCATCAACCGCCTGTTGATCGGCATGCTTGCCAATGGGCATGTGCTGATCGAGGGTGTTCCGGGGCTGGCCAAGACCTTGATTATCAGCACCCTGGCCAAAGTTTTCGCGGCAAGCTACAAACGGATACAGTTCACACCCGATCTGCTTCCGGCGGATATCATCGGCACCCTGATCTACAATCAGAAAACTGGGGAATTCACCCCCAAAAAGGGTCCGGTCTTTGCCAACTTTATCCTGGCTGACGAGATAAACCGCGCGCCTTCCAAGGTGCAATCGGCACTGCTGGAAGCCATGCAGGAACACACGGTGACCATCGGCGACACCACCTATCAGCTACCCGAACCTTTCTTTGTGATGGCCACCCAGAACCCCATTGAGCATGAGGGCACCTATCCTCTGCCTGAAGCGCAGGTGGACCGCTTTATGATGAAGCTGAAGATAAAGTATCCCAGCCTGCGGGAAGAGAAACTGATCCTGGACAGAATGGTGTCGGGAGCGGAGATTCCGGTGGAGCAGGTGTTGCAGCCCCAGGCCCTGAAAGGCATGCGCGAGGTGATCAACGAAATCTACATGGAAGACAAGCTCAAGGACTACATCCTCAATCTGGTGCATGCCACCCGCCATCCGGAACGCTATCCCAGGATATCCGCGATGAACGGCCTGATCCAGTATGGAGCCTCGCCCCGGGCCACCATCTATCTTGCCAGGGCAGCCAAAGCCCACGCCTATCTGGAACACCGTGGATATGTGATCCCGGACGACATCAAAGCCATCGGCAAAGACCTGTTGCGGCACAGGATTATCCTCTCCTACGAGGCGGAAGCTGAGCAGGTGAGCTGCGAAGAGCTGATCACCAGGATCTTTGACGAGATAGAGGTTCCTTAACAAAGGCACGCCATGCCCACCCGCACCCCGGCAGACATCCTCTCCCGGATACGCAAGATCGAAATCCGCACCAAAAATGTGGTCAGCGAGATCTTTTCGGGAGAGTATCACTCCAGCTTCAAAGGACAGGGCCTGGAGTTTGCGGAGGTGAGGGAGTATCAGGCGGGAGACGCGTATCGGGACATCGACTGGAACGTTTCTGCCCGCCTTGGGGTTCCGTATGTGAAGAAGTATCAGGAGACCCGCGAACTGAACGTGGTGTTTGTGGTGGATGTGTCGGCTTCCCAAAACTTTGGCACCCGCCAGATGCTCAAACGCGAGCGCCTGGCTGAGATCATTGCCCTGCTATCCTTTTCCGCCCTGTCAAACAACGACAAGGTGGGGCTGATCATGTATTCCTCGTGCTTGGAGAAATACCTTCCCGCCCGCAAAGGGCGCAACAAAGCATTACAGATTCTCAGGGACGTGCTCTATCTCGATCCCGCGCAGCCGGGCACATCTCTGGCGGGAGCTTTCGACTATGCCAACCGGGTGCTTAAAAAGCGCTCGGTGGTCTTTGTGCTTTCGGATTTTCTGGATCAGGATTATGACAAACCCCTGCGCATCCTGGCCAGCAAGCACGACGTGATCGCCATCCAGGTGCTGGACGAAGCGGAACTCGAACTGCCCAGGGCGGGCATCCTGAGCCTGGTCGATCCCGAAACAGGGCAAACCCTCTATCTGAACAGCTCGGATGAGAGGACACGCAAGGCATACAGCCGTGAAGTGCAACAACAACAGGAAAAGCTGTTGGAAAATCTCAGGCAATTCAGGGTGGATCATCTGCTGCTGCGCGCCGCCGATTCGCATGTGGATGCACTGCGTGAGTTCTTTGAGCGCAGGAAGTTGCGCTGGAGGCGGCGATGACGAGGTTTCGCGTCCTGTTGCTGCTGCTGTTCCTGCTGTCCGGAATTACCTGCGTGCCGGCGCTGTCCCTGAAACAAAGCCTTGAAGAAGCTGACGACCTCAGCGTGGGCGACCGTTTCATCCTCAATATCCGCGGAGATGGTCCCCTCAAGTCGGTAGAACTGCCTGATACCCTGACTAACTTTTACATCCTGAAGGTGGAGGAAAAGGACAAAGGGACAGACAAAGCCTGGCTCCGCCTGACCATTGTGCCTTTGCTGCCCGGTTCGCAGAGCTTTCCCGGACTGCGGGTCAGGTCGGCTAAAGATTCTGGAGAGAGCGCTTTAACAAACAGATTCCGGCTCAATATCATATCCGTGAGAGCCCAGGGCGACACCCTGCTGGCCGATCTGAAGCCTCTTTCCAAATATCCCCTCCAATTACCGAGCTGGCTGTATCCGTTGCTTCTGCTGGCGGGAGCAGCCCTGCTTCTGCTCTCCTGGCTCTTGAACCGCAAGAAGGAAAAACCAAATGAGGCGCCCGCTGCCACCAAACCCCCGGCTGTCATTGAACCAGAGGCGGACTGGCAGACAGCGCTGCGTGAACTGGACGAACTGCGTGCCAGAAACCTGCTTGCTCAAGGAAAGCTGGTGTTGCATCACTTTGAACTGTCGCTCATCCAGCGCAGGTTTATGGAGCGCCGTCTGGGCCTGCCGGCTGTGGAAATGACTACCTCCGAGATTCGCCGGGCTTTGGCAGGCAAGCTGCAGGATAATCCAGCCCCGGTGCTGGGTTTCCTTGCCTATTGCGACAAAGTGAAGTTCGCGCGCTACAATCCCGACCCCGGGGAGATCAGGGAGGCTGAAGACTGGCTGCGGCAGTGGTTGCTGTCCTATCAGCCTATGGCGCCAAAGACTTACCCCACCGGGGAGGAGAGCCATGCTGCGCTTCGCTAATCCCTGGTGGCTGCTCGGCTTGGGTCTGATCCCGCTTTACCTGCTTTACCAATTCAAATGGAGCCGTTCCCGCAAGTTGCGCCTACCCTTTAACCGCTTGGATCTGCTGCGCCGCATCCAGGGAGAGGGAAAGCTGTGGGAGAGCCTCTTTCCCATCCTCAAAGCCCTCATTCTGACCTGTCTGGTTCTGGCTATTGCCCAACCCCGCTGGGGCAGGGGAGAGCGTGACATCAGCCGCAAGGGAGTGGATATCATCCTGGCGGTGGATATCAGCGGATCGATGCTGGCAGTGGATTTTGCCCCCAACAATCGGCTGGGTGCGGCGGTAAGCGTGGCCAAAGACTTCATTAAAAACCGTCCCAATGACCGCTTTGGCCTGGTTGCTTTCTCTGAATACGCCCTCACCCAAAGCCCGCTGACTTTCGACCATCCGGCCATGCTGGAACAGCTTGGCAAGCTACAGGTGAACGAGGACGCCTCCGGCACGGCCATCGGCATGGGCCTGGCCAAAGCTGTGGCGCGCCTGAAAGACAGCGATGCCAAGAGCAAGACCGTGATCCTGATCACGGATGGCGTCAGCAATACCGGGGAGATCGACCCCATCAGCGCCGCCAAGATGGCCAAAGCTTTTGGGATCAAAGTCTATCCCATCGGTGTGGGTCGGGGCGGATATGTGGATTTCCCCATGGTTGATCCCCTCTTTGGCACTTTCTATCAAAAAGCGTTGGTGGAACTGGACATGGAGACCCTGAACGAGGTTGCCACCATCACTGGCACGGGGAAAGCCGCCCGGGCGGGGGATGAGAGCCAGTTGCAAGCCATCATGCAGCAGATCGACCGCCTGGAAAAGACGGAATACAACCTGCAGATTCGCTATGTGTGGGAGGAGAAGTTTCCCCTGCTGCTCTGGATCGCCTTTATCCTGCTGGTTTTAGAACTTGCGCTGCGGCTCTGGCTGCTGCCGATCCTGCCGGAGAGTTGAATGAACCTGTATTCCCAACAAAACCTCTGGCTGCTGCTTATCCTGATCCCCGCGATTCTGCTGCTTACTCGTCTGGAAACAAGGCGTCTGAAACGTTTTACCCGCTTTGCCGAGCCTCAGTTTGTGCCCGAGTATCTGCGGCGCCTGTCGCCATTTTATCTGACCCTCAAACTGGTGCTGGCCTTGTTGGGGCTGGTCTTTCTGATCTTCGCTCTTGCCCGCCCGCAATGGGATGTTGAGACCCGGGAGCTTTCTTCCCAGGGGCTGGACATTATGATTTGCCTGGACATCTCAAAGAGCATGGATGCCCAGGATATGACCCCATCCCGCCTCCTGCGCGCCAAACTGCAAACCAAATCTTTCATCGACAGGCTCAAGGGCGACCGCGTGGGAATCATAGCTTTTGCCGGCAAAGCCACGCTGGAATGCCCTCTCACGGATGACTATGAGAGCGTTGCCCTGGTGCTCAGCAGCCTGAAAACTGACAGCGCCGTGCAACTGGGAACAGACATTGGGGCGGCCATGGCTCTGGCTGAAAAGTCCTTCCTCAGTTCCGGCGGCAACAATGTATTGCTGCTTGTTTCCGATGGAGAGGATTTGGGCGGATCGTCTCTGCAGCAGGCTCAACGCCTGGCCTCCGCGGGAGCACGCGTCTATACTTTGGGAGTGGGTTCCGCGGAAGGGGTGACCATCACCGATCCGGAAACCGGACGCAGCGCTTTCAGCCGCCTGGATATTGAAAACCTTGAGAAGCTCGCCGCAGCCGGAAGGGGCAGATACTACGCGGTAACTCCCGGGCAAAATGAACTTGACCTGATCCTGCAAAACATCTATACTGCGGAAAAGGGACGGGAGCGCAGCAAAAGCATCAGCACCTACAAGGAACAATACCACATCCCGGCTTTCCTCGCCCTGGCCTTCCTGCTGCTGGAAAGCCTGATCCTGCCCTTGCGCAGAAAGGGGAAGCAAGCATGAGCGCCAGCAGCCGCAAGGCCTGGAGCCGGATTCTCTTCATCCTGGCTCTGCTGATCCTGCTCTTTCTCCTGGGCGAGTTCTTGCTGCGTCCCAGGGTATTCAGGCACAGCCTGGCTTCCTCCGATTACCGGCGGGGCAGCTATTCCCAGGCTGAGCGGACCTGGAAAAGAGTCCAGGACGCCAAAGACGGCGACCCCATCCCCGAAGCGAGCCTGGGCAAGCTGCAATACAAACGGGGCGACTATGCCCAAGCCCGGCAGCGGCTGGAGGAGTCGATCAGGGAAAAGGATAAGCTCCCCGGCAGCCACTACGACCTGGGCAACGTCCTTTATCGCTCTGAAGATCTGGATGCCGCGCTGGAGCAATATAAGAAGGCCATGCTGCTCGATCCCGGGGATAAGGAAGCCAAGTCCAATTACGAACTGGTGCTGCGGCGCAAGGGTTACCAACCTCCTCCGCAATCTTCCGGTGATCAGGAGGAGCAGCAAAAGCAACCCCAGACATCGCCCCAGAACCGCGAACAATATGAAAACACCCTGAACGCCTTGGATCAGAAGGAAGCCAGAGAACGCAACCGGCAGAGATCCAAAGCACCCGCCAAGGAGGGGAAGTGGTGGTAAAGAAAAGACTTATTGCCCTGGCACTGGCCCTCATGCTGTGCGCCGGATTGGGCGCGCAAGGGGTCAAAGTGCTCAGCTCGGTGAACAAAAACGTGATCTCGATGGCCGAACAACTGCAGCTCACCCTCAAGATCAGAAGCGACCATTCCCTCAGGCTCTCCGCGCCCCCCGCGCCGCAGGTGCCCGGCCTGATCTATCGCAATGTGCTAAGCAGCTCTTCCAGCAGCACCTCGATCATCAACGGCAAAATCAGCCGCGAGCACTCGCAGACTTTCACCTACATCTTCAATCCCACCCGCAAGGGCAAATTCACCATCCCCGGCTTCACCCTGAATATTGGCAAGCGGGAATACACTACCCGCGAGATTGGGATCGAAGTGGTTGACCGTCCCCAAAGCTCCACGCCCCAATACAGCCCCGATCCCTTTTACAGCCCCTTCACCCAGAATTACTATGGCCGCAGCGACAGGGAAGGTGACAGCCGGGTGGTCTGCCTGCCCGAAAACCAGAGCGTGTATGTGGGACAGCCGGCTCTGATCCATTACTATCTTTATACCAATCAATGGGTTGGCTCTTACAACTTGGAAAGCGAAAAGGACTACGGCGGCTACGGAAAGTCGGTCTATGAGCAGCCCACCAGCCTGGATTATGAAGACGTCAGCTTCAATGGCAAACGCTACAAGAGGGCGCTGCTCAAGAGCATGGTGCTTTACCCCCAAAATACAGGCCGCTTGCAGGTTCCCACCCTGATCGGCACCATGCGTTTGCTGGATTATAGCTTCCTCAACAGGGACGTCCAGTCTTCGCCCGCCTATCTGAACGTTAAAGCTCTGCCCGCCGGCGCTCCCGGAGCCTTCACCGGAGCCGTGGGTTCCTTCACCGTGAGCCAGAGCGTTTCCCAGACGCAGCCCAGTTTGGGAGAGGCGGTAACAGTCACTGTCAAGATCAGCGGGAAAGGGAATTTCAGCCAGTTTACCGCGCCGCCCTGGCCTGCCCAAAATGGTTTCCAGATTTCGGAACCGATGGTGCAGGACAAGCTCAGCACCGGCATCGAGGGCACCCGCACCATCTACTATACATTGCTGCCCCAGCAGACGGGGGAGTTCACCCTGCAGAGCTTCCAGTTTTCCTGGTTCGACACCGCTTCCCAAAGCTATCGCAGCTACCGGGGGCCGGCTTTGAAACTGAAGGTCAAGCAGGCAAACGTGCTATCCTATTTTTCCGGCATCCTGCAGCCGGACAAGCCCAAAACCCTCAATCCGGCGGTGCTGAAAGCTTCCTATCCCCAGTTCCGGTTTTATGCCAGGCAGCCTTGGTATTGGCTGGCGGTGGCTCTGATCCTGCTCTCGCTCGCCGTCTCAGGCTTTGTGGCCCGTGAGCGCTCCCTCAAGCGCAGGGATCCCGCGGCCTGGGCGCAGAAAAGCTCCGCCCGCGTTCTGGATAAGTATTTGCGCAAGGCCACCGACAAAGCCCGCGAGATGTCGGGAGAATTCTATCCTCTGGCGGAAACCGGACTCATGGACTATCTGGGGCGCAATTACGGTGTCTCGCGCGGCCTGAGCACCGCGGAAGCGCTTGATGCCCTGCACCGCAAAGGCGTTCCTGAGGAAATCGTGAGCCAGTTGGAAGACTTTTTCATTCTCTGCCAGAAGGCGCGCTATATGCCCGGAGGCTTGGACGCTACCGCGATCCAGGACTCCCTTTCCCGTCTGCGCAGCCTGGTGCAGGCGCTTATCCGCTTCAAAAACTCTCAATCGGGTGGCTGGTTGGGCAGGAAAGGAAACTCTTCCGCAGAATCCAATTCCCGGGAGGACAGCGAGTTATGAAAAGATCAGTGCTTATCCTGTTTGCCGTGCTGGCTCTGAGCTTGCTACTGGCCGAGGACGAAATCAGCAGTTCGCTTCCCCAAAACCTTTCACCCCGCCAGGAGCAGTTGCAAAGCCTGCAAAAGCAGGCCGCGGATGGTTTGCGCAATGCCGACCTCTATTACAATATCGGAGTCCTGCACTATCAACTGGGCAGCCCCGGGCAGGCTCAACTGTGGTTTCTGCGAGCTCTCAGGCTCAACTCCGCCCATCGCCTGGCCAGGGAAAACGTGGCCTTCATCCAGTCACTGCACCCCACCGAACACATGGCTCCGCCCCCGGCCTTTGTTATGCAGATAATGTTCAATATCTATGCTTTCTTTTCACTCAACCGCCTGGCTGTGCTGGTGCTGGTTTTGGGCCTGCTCTGCGCTCTCAGCCTGCATTGGCTGCTGCACTACCCGCCTCAGCGGGAGCGGGCCTTTCCACTCCTTGTGCTGCTGATCGTGGGCGCTTTGTTTCTTGCGTCGCTTTTTACCCTGCTCTACAAAAGCTACCGTTTCCGGCATGATACACGCGCAGTGGTGATGCAGGAAGGAGCGCCGGTTCATGCCAGCCGCAGGGATGGGAAAGCGCTTTATAACTTGCCGGAAGGCTATGTGGTCAATATCGTGGAACAAGGGGCTGACCGGATGGCTGTTGTCTTGCCGGATGGCTCCCGGGGCTGGATGGCGGCCTCGCAGTTGGAACGTGTGGCTCAACAATAATAAGATCAGGGAGGATAAAGTTATGAAACCGTTGATTTTTGTGACCAAGAGGATACCCCAACCGGCTCTGGACCGGCTGGCTGAGGTTTTTGAGCTAAGGCTCAACCCACAGGACAAGGCGCTGTCCAAACAGCAACTCTGCGAGGCTGTCGGGAACGCGGACGCCCTGCTCTGCCTGCTGACGGACTCCATCGACCGCGACGTGCTTTCTGCCGGGACGCGCCTTAAATGCGTCTCCAACTACGCCGTGGGATTCAATAACATCGATGTGGAGTTTGCCACCCAACGCGGCATCGCGGTCTGCAACACTCCCGGAGTGCTTACCGAGAGCACAGCCGACCTCACCTGGGCTTTGATCATGAGCAGCGCCAGGCGCATTGTGGAAAGCGATAACTATTTGCGAGCCGGGAGCTTCACCGGCTGGGAACCGATGCTGATGCTGGGGCATGACGTCTATGCCAAGACCCTGGGAATCGTGGGGATGGGCAGGATCGGCCAGGCCGTTGCCAGGCGCGCTGCGGGCTTTTCCATGCGGGTGCTCTATCACGATCCCGCGGCTGATGCCACCAGCCTGCCCGCGGAATGGCAGGCTGCGACACTGGAACAGCTTTGCCGCGAATCCGATTTTATCAGCCTGCATGCTCCGCTCACCCCGCAAACCCATCACCTGATCGGCAAGGAGCAGTTTGCCTGGATGAAGCCCTCCGCCATCCTCATCAACACAGCCCGGGGGCCCATCGTGGACGAAACGGCGCTCATCGACGCGCTGCAAACGGGTAAAATCGCTGCCTGCGGACTGGATGTGTTTGAAGAAGAACCCGAGGTTCCCGCCGCATTGATGGATTTACCCAACGCGGTTCTCTTGCCTCATATCGGTTCCGCCTCGCTGGAAACGCGCACCAAAATGGGCTTGCTTGCCGCTGAGAACGCCATCGCGGTGGTCCTTGGGAAACAGCCTCCCGCGCGGGTCAACTGAGCGGCGCTGCGGAATGTAACTTGAATCAGGACATCTGCTTACGCGTCTCCGATTCTTTCCGGTTTGCTTGCCCATTCCGCCCTCATTTGCATCCGGCGCTCTGGGGTGGGTCTTCCTGGGGTCAACCTTATAATTTATAAGGATGACCTAAGGATGATGGCACCAAAGCCAGGAGCAGCAAAGGAGGGAGGCGTGAAGGAATATCGGCATATTCGCGGTTATTATCTGCCGGTATCAACTAACAGGCACAACCTAACTGTCTGTTGGGGAAAGTGATGGATGCTTTGTGAATTTGGTATGTCAGTGATTTTTGGCGTTCGTATCCTTCAGCTTAGCCCGGGCATCAGATAGTTCACCCTAATGAGATAAAGATGCCGGATTTGGATACCGCTTTAGCGGCGGAACAGGTAAAGGGCTGTCAAAGCCAGCAGCGAAGCGTATAAAAGCCAGTCCCAGGCGGAAAAGGAGTGTTGCTTCAACCTGCTTTTGGGGCCGGAACTGCGGAAGCCGCGCAGTTCCAGGGCGATGGCTTTGACGCCGCTTTGGGAGAGCGTTTCCGCCAGAATGGTGAGCGATATCAGGCGATAAACCTTCATCTTGGCGGCGAAGCTGAGTTTTTTCAGCTCGATAGCCCTCAGTTTGAGCAGTTGCAAAAAGTGGCGCAGCCTGGCGTTGAGGCTGGGGATTATCCGCACTCCGAAAAAGATCATGAAGCTCAGTTCCTGGGGCAGGCGCAGCGCGCCAAAAGCGATGTCGAAATCTTCATATTCAAAGCGCAGCAGCACCCGGGCCGCCAGCCAGAGGACCAGAATCCTGATCGCAAAAGCCAGTCCCCGCTGCAAGGCAATCGTGTGCACCGCATACCAGCCTTTTCCCCACAGCAGTTGCCCCTGTTTGACAAACAGCAGTTGCACCACCAGCACCGCCAGGCTGAGGGGCAGCAGGTAGCGGGCCTGCCTGCCCAGGGCAGCCCAGTCGAAACCACTGAAGACACCCTGGCACAAAAAGGCCAGCAGCAATACAGCGGCCAGCCAGGCAATCTGGAGCACGAACAGCGCCGCGGTGCTGAGCCAAAGCACCAGAATCAGGAGGCTGAGGGGATGCAGTTTCAGCTTTCCTCCCCGGTTATCCTGCCATCGCGCAGGTGCAGGACCCTGTCCATGGCTGGCAGCAGCAGCTCAGTTTCATGGCTGGCTACCAGCATGCCTTTTTTGGAGCGGCAAAGCTCCAGGAACCGCTCTTTGCGGGCGGCGTCCAGGCTGGCGGTGGGTTCATCCAGAATCCAGTATTTCTCCGGGCAAAAATAGAGCGGCAGCAGGGCAAAGGCGCGTTTCTCGCCGCTTGAAAGCCGGCTGAAGGGAGCGTCCAGCCTGGCGGCGAGGTCTGTCCCCAGCATCTTGTCGAGCTTTTGCCCCAGGATATCCGGCCACAGCAATTGCCAGATCTCCAGGTCGTGCCTGGGGCAGAGGCCAAAGAGATTCTCCGCCGACTGCTGTTGCAGATAAAACAGCTCCGCGTAAAACGAGGCATCCGGTTCGCCAAGCGGCTTTCCCTGCCAAAGAATTTGTCCGGATGAAGGCTTCAAAAGCCCGGTGAGCAGCTTGAGCAGGGTGCTTTTTCCGCAGCCGGTGTCCCCGCGCAGCAACACATTTTCACCGCGCTCCAAAGCAAGATCGAGTTCCCTCAACAGTGGCGCCTGCCCGGGGTAGGCAAAGCAGAGTTGCGAAATCCGGTAAACTTCACGTGATTCCATCATAGCTCCAGGAACCGCGAGCCAGAGGGCAGATAGGAAAATTCATGGTCAGCCACCAGCACCATCCTGCCTTGGGACAACAGCTTTTCCAGCCAGTCTTTCAGGCTGGCCAGGGCATTGGCGCTCAGTCCGCTGGAGGGTTCATCGAGCAGCACGAGCGGACTTTGCAGGCATTCGCAAACAGCCAGCAAGAGCAGCTTTTTCTGTCCGCTGGAAAGGGTGTCCGGGGCGCGGTCAAGCATGCAGTCGAAACCGAAGTAGCGCGCCGAGGCGGCAATTCGCCGCTTCATCTCATCCGGAGGCAGTCCCAGGTTTTCCAGGGCGAAGGCCAGTTCCTTTTCCAGGCGCGGGAAAAAGATCTGGTTGTCCGGATCGTTCAACTGATAGCAGAGAAAGCGAAACCGCTCCCGCAGGGGAACCGGCTGCAGGTCGAGGCCGTCCAGGCTGATGCTGCCCGAGCATTCCGCCCGCACGTGTTGGGGGATGATGCCGGCGATCAGGTTGAGCAGCGAGGTCTTGCCGCAGCCGTTGGGGCCTTTCAGGCAGAGCAATTCACCCGGCTGCAGCCGCAGGCTGAGATTCTCCCAGAGGGGAGGGGAACCGGGATAGGCCAGCGAGACCTGTGTAATGCTCAGCAAAAGTGCTCAGGGGGTGAGGCTAAAGGTTGTCACATCCTTCAACAACTCAGGTTCGGAAAGTATTTCCACCAAAGGGTATTCCCTAGTCGTTCCGCCCTGCTCCACCACAAACATGACATCCGGGCTCAGTTGCCAGTCCAGCACGCGGTTGAGGGCGATCAGGGCGTCGATGTTTTCAATGTCGATCAGGGCAAGGTCGCTCATCTGGATGAAGATGATGTTCTTGAGCCACATCCCGCCGGGGATGCTGGGGCTTTTGAGGTTGAAACCGTCGTCGGTGACTTCCAGGACGGCCCCCTCCAGATGTTGGGGATACTCCAGGCCCATTTTCATGCCGTCGCGGCTGTAGAGGATCACGTTGCAGCTTGAGTCCCGCGCGGAAAGCGGCAACAGGTCTTTGAAATAGTAGCCCTTGGTGTTCACGAAGGGAGCGGGGTTGTCCTTGATCTCGATGCTCTGCAGACGGGTGTCCAGAAACTCGAAACGCTTGGGCAAGCCCATCGCGTCAAGATCTTCCAAAACGATCCGTTGGATGTCGCGCACCCATTTCATGTCGCGCAGGGCGGGGAAGATGATGCGCATGCTTCCGCCGGCAAATTCCTTTCCTCCCTGGGCAAAGGCCAGCCAGCATTCCAGGCTGTCCCATTCGGCCTTGCTGAGGTTGACCATATAGCGGTCATCGGATTCAAAGCGGATGACCTTGAAAGGTGTTTTTACCCGGGATTCCAGCCAGGTGTCAAAACGTATTCCCTGCCAGGTTTCGCGGCGGGTCTCGCCGTCTTTTTCGCGCACTGTTTCAAACGAAAGGCGGGGCAGAGAAGCCAGCTCATCGCGGCTCACCTCCTGAGTCTGGCCATTCGAGTCGGTGATGGTGATGGCGCACAGAACGCCCTGGCAAAGCAAGAGGATTAGCATCAGATATTTCATTTTATCACTCCGTAGTCGTCTAAAGGTTTATAGATTCCCCAGGATACAAATCCGCCCAGGAGGCCGGAAACCAGCGCCATTCCCAACACGATCAGCACTGCCTGCAGAGGATGGCGGAACAGCAGGATCGCCACCACTCCCGCGCCGGTCATATTGGCGAGGGGTGTGAGTACCAGGTGGGTGAGCAGATTGCGGGGGTTCTTGAAAAGGGGTCTGGCCAGATCCATCACCAAGCCCGGCAGAACATAGCTGACCAGGGTGAGCAGGCCTTGATTCTTGAAGCCCAGGACGATGGCAATCAACGCCTGCAGCAAGCCGAAGAGCAGCCCCGTGCCCCATTTGGGCACGATCAGCACCGCCAAAACCAACCACAGCATATAAAACCCGCCAGCCAGCGAACCGCCCGGCACCATCATCGGCATCGAGATCATCTTAAACAGCGGAGAGATCAGTATCTTTGCCACAAACCCCATCCCCGCCAGGCTGGCGATCAGGATCAGATCGCGGGTAGTGAATTTTTGTAACATGGAGACTCCTATATCATACGTTTCATGTTGCCCGTAAGCATATCGTAATGGATCACTTCCACCCCTGCCTCCGCAAACAGTTGCTCGGCAAGGGTGTCCGGATAGAGTTGGGAAATATAGACCGTCTTTATTTCGGCGTTGATGATCAGTCTGGCGCAGATGCTGCAGGGCTGATGGGTGCAGTAAATTGTGGCGTCTCTGGTGCTGGAGCCGTTGAGGCCTGCCTGGATGATGGCATTTTGTTCGGCATGCACGCCGCGGCAAAGCTCATGCATCTGCCCGGAGGGCACGGAGTTCTTTTGGCGCAGGCATCCCACCTGCTCGCAGTGGGAAATGCCCTTGGGGCTGCCATTGTAGCCCGTGGAGAGGATCTGGTTGTCCTTCACCAGCACAGCTCCCACTTGTCTGCGCAGGCAGGTGCTGCGCTTGGCTGCCAGCAAAGCCATTTGCATGAAGTATTCTTGCCAGGATGGGCGTTTATCCATAATATCCCCAGTTGGATGGAGTATTTTTTCTCAGCTTTGGGCATGGCTTTTTTCTGTCAAGCGGTGTTTTGTCCTGCCAGGATATGGTTGGGGGATGGTTAAGAAAAATAGGTTTGCCTTTGTTCACATAGATACTATTATATTGGATAATAGTATCGACCCAAGTATTGCAAAGGAGTTTTCCATGTCCAAACCTAAGATGGTGGTGCTGGCCTTTCTGCACAGGGAGCCCATGTATGGCTACCAGATCGGCCATGTGGCGGAGAAATTTGGCCTGCCTGTGTGGGCCAGCATCAAGCTGCCCTCGATCTATAAAGCCTTGCAGGAGTTGGAGGCATCCAGGCATATCGAAGGCGAACAGGTGATGGAGGGTAACACGCCGCCACGCACCGTATTCAGGATCAACGCCAAAGGCAAAAAGCTGCTGCAGATGATGATCCGGCAAAGCCTGGCCTCCGATAAGACCTGCGGCAACGACTGGTGGCTGGCCCTGTCTCTTTCCTGGAAATGCCTCTCCCGGGAAACGCTCATCCACGCTATCCGGGAAAGGATAGACAGGATGCAGAGCGTGAATATGGATGAGCACAATGACATGTGCGGCCAGCAGGTGCAGCATGGGGATCTGCCCTTTATCTACAGCTACCTCTGGCGTATCGGCAGGCTGCATCATGAAGCAGAATTGCAGGTGATGCGCGAGCTTTTGGAGGATATCGAAAACAATGAACACAAAGACTATTTCCTGAATGAAGGAGAATAAATTGAAACGTATTGTAATCACAGGCATGTTATTGGGCGCGGCGCTGCTGTTTGGCCAGCCTGCCTCCCGGATCCTGAGTCTGGAGCAGGCGCGGGAGCTCGCGCTGGCCAATAACTCCGCCTACCAGGCTAGGCAGGCTGAACTGGAATCCTCCAGGTGGAGCAAAGCTTCCGCACTTGGTAACTTCCTGCCCACATTGACGTTGGATGGAAGCCTGCTCTACATGGATCCCGAGCCTACCTATATGGCGGGGAATAGCGTGGTCTCGCTGAACAACGATTACCGCACCCTGAGCCTGTCGCTTTCGCAGCCGGTTTTTCTGGGAGGCAAGCTCTGGCAGGGCTATCAGATGGCGAAGATCTCGGAGGAGATGGCCAAAACCGGCCTCGCTGCCCAGAGGCTGTCCCTGCTTGCCGAGGTCAACAGCCTTTATCTGTCCCTCTTGCAGGCCACCGATCTGCAGCAGATGAGCGAGCTGGATTTGAGTTCCGCCCGCCTGAATATGGAGATCGCGCAGTTGAAGCATGACAACGGACTGCTTTCCAACGCTGACTACCTGCGCTTTCAGAGCAGGCTGGCCACCAAGGATGTGGCAAGATTGCAGGCAAATACAGCCCGTCAACTGGCGCAGCTCAATCTGAGGAACTACCTCGCGCTGGACTATCTGCCTGAAGTGGAGCTGTTGCCGGAAAGCGGGGATGACACCATCCTTCAGTTGTTGCAGGACTATGATGCAGACAGAACCGCGGGGCTTTCCTCGGCGGCGCTCTCCGCGGGCCTGGCAAACAGCAGTTCGCTCAAGCTGGTGGAAAGCGGAGTGGAGCTTTCCCGCCGTGCCTGGCAGATCTGCAAGGGCAAGTTCCTGCCCACCCTGATGCTGATCGGCAGCCGCCGGTATGAGGAAAACGGCATCGACCGCTACGAGTTTGAAGCCTCCAGCCAAATCATGCTCACCGCTTCCCTGCCCCTGCTGCCCCAGTTGGGCAACTATGCTTCGCTGCGCAAGGCGGAGTTTGACTACAAGAAAGCCCGCCTGGAAGCCCGCAACGCCTCCGATGGGATCCTGCTTGGCACAGAGGCGGCCGTGCTCAACCTGGTCAGTTCCGCCCAGCAGGTGAAAGCATCCCGGCTGGCGCTGGACTATACCCTTCAGAGCTATGAGCAGTTGCAGGAACGCTTTCGCATGAACCTGATCTCTTCCACGGAGCTGCTGGACGCCGAACTGATGCTGTCCTCAGCCCGCCTGGCTTACACAAACGCCCACTATGCCTATCTGAAAAACCGCCTGGCTCTGATGCAGGGTATCGGGCTGGAAAACGAACAAGAACTGGATACATTGATCACTTCCGGAGTATATAAATGATTAAAAGACTATTGATTATCGCGCCAGCCCTGCTGTTGCTGGCATTAAGCGCCTGTGGAAAGGGCAAGGGTCCCGCGCCCAAAATGAAAGAGGATACCCAACCGGTGACGGTGGAGGAACTTACCCTCAGGGAACTGGATGAATACATCACCGTCTCCGGCAAGCTGGAGGGCATCACCAACATCACCATGAGCAGCGAAGCCGCGGGACGCGTTGTGCAGTTGTATAAGAAACTGGGGGACACCGTGCGAAAGGGGGAACGGATTGGCAGGCTGGACAACGATGTGTACCAATACCGCCTGGATCAGGCGGAGGCAGCCCTGGCTTCCGCGCAGAGCGCTTTGGACACCGCGCAGCGCAACCTCAATTACGCCGAGGAATCGCTGCGGAAGAGCCTGATCTCCCAAGCCGAATACAACTCCGCCCTCGCCGCTTTCAAAAGCTCCAAATCCGCTCTGGACGGAGCCAAGGCCAATCTGGAATCCGCCCGCAGCAGCTTCAGCGGCTCCTATCTCACCGCTCCGGAATCCGGCACCATCTCCAGCCTCAATGTGTCCGTTGGCCAATACATCAATCCCGGCGCGCCATTGGCCACGATCACCGACGCCAGCCGCCTGCTGATCAAGACCGGCATCGGCGAAAGCCAGATCGGCATGCTCAAGAAAGGCCAGAAAGTCCTGCTTAGCCGCCCGGGACTGGAAACGCCAGTCAACGCCTTTGTGCGCGGCTTTGGCATCAGTCCCCTGGCCAACGGCGCCACCTATCCCCTGGAGATCGAGGTGCCCAATCCCCGTCCCCTGATGCCCGGACAGGTGGTTAGCGCCAGAATCCTCGCCAACAGCTATCAGAACCTGCTCTACACCTCGCTCACGAACTTTGCCAACGAATTCGGCAAGGTCTATGCCTACACCGTGGATGCCGGCAACAAGGCGCACAAGAAGGAAGTGGCTCTGGGCAGGATCATTGGGGAAAACGTGCTCATCGAGAGCGGCCTGGAACCCGGCGACCTGATCGTGACCAGCGGTTCGGAAAACCTGGAGGACGGTGCCAAAGTGGAGATCAGGAAGTAGATAATGAAAGTTGCAGAAACCTCGATCAAATACTCCATCCTGATCAATCTGCTGGTGGTCGCCATCGTGATCCTGGGCGTCTCTTCAATGCTGCGCATGCCCCGCGAGGAGTTTCCCGCGGTGGAGTTTGGCAGGGTGCTGGTGGTCACGGTCTATCCGGGAGTTTCGCCCGAGGAGATCGAGCAGTTGATCACCAACAAGGTAGAAACGGAACTCTCTGACCTGCCCAATCTGGACCACATTGAGAGCAACACCGAGGAGGGGCGCTCCACCGTGAGCGTTTCCTTCGATACCAGCGTGGATCCGGAGGAGGCTTACGACCTTGTTTCCCGCGAGGTAAACAAGATCACCGACCTGCCCGCGGACGCGATCGACCCCATCATCATCCGTCTCAGCATGCGCGAGCTGAATCCCATAGCCCAGATTGTGGTGAGCGGCGATTTCACACCCCTGGCCCTGAGGGAGGTGGCTGAAGACCTCAAAAATGGCCTGCTGAAAGTGGACAACATCTCCAAAGTGGAGCTGGTGGGTGCCCGCGACAGGCAGATTTGGGTGGATGTGGATCAAGCCCGCATCGACGCCTACGGCATCAGCCTCAACGACATTTCCTCGGTATTGCAGGGGCGCAACCTCAATATTCCCGGCGGAACCGCCCGCTATGGCAAGACCGAGTTTCTGGTGCGCACCCTGGGGCAGTTCGAGAACATGGACGAGGTGGGGCGCATGATCGTGCAGTCCGATGCCAGCGGCCGGGCCATCCGCATCTCCGACGTCGCCACGGTGCGCGACACCCTGGCGCGCGAGCAGACCAAGGCCAAGCTCAACGGCAAGGAAGGCATCAGTATCTTCCTTTACAAAAAAGGCGATGGCAACATCATCAAGGTGATGGAGGACGTGCGCGCCTACATCGCCAAGTTTGAAAAGAACGTTCCCAGGGCCGACATCAGCGTGCGCAACGACGGTTCCATCGATGTGAAAAACGGAATCGGCGCCCTCAGCTCCAGTGCCTTGCAGGGAATCATCCTGGTCTTTCTGACCCTCCTGGTCTTTTTGGGCTGGCGCAACGCGCTTTTCGCCTCCACCGGCATACCCATCGCAATGCTCATCACCTTCATCGTGATTCCGCTTTTGGACATTACCCTCAACAACCTCACCATCTTTGGGCTGATCATTGTAGTGGGCATGGTGGTGGACAACTCCATTGTGGTATTGGAAAACATCCACCGCTTCAGGGAGGAGGGGGCAGACCACCAAACTTCGATCATCTCCGGAGTCAACCAGGTCATTTCCCCGGTTTTTTCCTCCACCCTAACCACTGTGGCGGCTTTTATGCCCATGTTGCTCACCGGAGGGATCATGGGGCAATTCCTGTCGGTGTTCCCCATCGTGGTTTCCGTGGCGCTTTTGGCTTCCTGGTTTCAGAGCATGGTCATCCTGCCCACGAACATCTACCAGTTTGGACGCAGAATCTATTCTGGCGAAGACCGTACCACCCGCCTGATCCGCCCTTTGGTCAAATACTACCGCAAGGTTATCACCCGGGCGCTCCGCCATCGCTGGCTGGTTGTCGGATCGGTGGCGTTTTTGTTGCTGCTGTCTGTTGTCATCCTCCTCAGCGGAGCCATCCGCTTTGAGTTTTTCCCCGCTTCGCTGTCGCAGACCATTCCCCTCGAGCTGCAAACTCCGGTCGGCACATCTCTGGAAGAAACCAACAGGATAGTGGGCGAGGTGGAGCAGTTTATCCTGAACATGAAACAAAAAGAGGATATTGAGTTCGTGGTGAGCAACGTTGGCTCGCTCAGCAGCGAGGGCGTGAGGGATACCAAGACTTCCAACGCCGCGCTCAGTATCGACCTGGTCCCCCTCAAAGATATGAAGTTTACCCACGAGGAGATTCGCCGCGACATCCGCAAGTATCTGGACAGCCTGCCCGGCCTGTTCACCTACAAGTTCGGACAATCCCGGTCAGGCCCGCCTCTGGGCAGGGATGTGGATATCCGCATCAAAGGCAAAAGCCTGGAGCGGCTGGCCTACATCAGCGACGTCGTGAAAGCAAATCTGGCAAAGATTCCCGGAGTGGAGGACATCGACGACAGCTATGACGAAGGCAAGATGGAAGCCTGCCTCAGCCTGGATCAGGAAAAGCTGTCCATGGCAGGCCTCACCGTGGCGCAGGTGGCATCCACCATCCGCATGGCAAGCACCGGCAGCGAGGTCACCCAATACCGGGGCAACTGCCTGGACGAGATACCCATCCTGGTCAAGCTCAACGACAGCTACACCCAGGATCTGGAGATGCTGAAAAACCTCAAGATCCGCACCCGCGGCGGCGAACTGATCGCCATCCGCGACCTTGCCAGCGTGGATATCACCAGCAGCATCTCCCGCATCAGGCACTACGATGGCGACAGGGTGCTGTCCGTAACGGCGGCGGTGGCGGATTACGTGGAAAACGGAACCACCAAAAAACGCAGCACCTCCGAAGTGGTGGCCGCCCTCACCGGAGACAAGCTGCGCGGGACAAAAGGCAGCCTTTCGGATTTTGAGCAGCGCTTCCCCGGCTACACCATGGAGTTCGGAGGCATCCAGGAACAGCAGCGCCAGTCCTATACTTCCCTGGCTTTCGGATTCCTGGTCGCCCTGCTGGCCATCTTTGCCATCCTGGCCTCCCAGTTCCGCAGCTATGTGCAGCCGCTGATCGTGATGCTGACCATTCCCTTCGCCTTCATCGGCGTGGTCTTCGGCCTGCTGGTCACCGGCCTGTCCTTTTCCCTTAACACAATGCTTTCGGTGGTTGCCCTGGCAGGGGTGGTGGTCAACAACGCCATCCTGCTCATCGATTTTATCAACAGCGAGCGGGAAGCAGGCAAGGACCGCTGGCATGCCATCATTGAAAGCGGTTCCGCGCGCCTGCGGCCGGTGATCCTAACCACCACAACCACAGTGGCGGGAATGCTGCCCCTGGTCTTTTCCAGCGATCCGTCTTCCCAGGCCTGGCGTCCTTTGGCGGTCAGCTTTGCCTTCGGACTCACCTTTGCCACCCTCATCACCCTCTTTGTGATCCCGGTGGTCTATAGCATGGTGGATTCCTTCTTTGGAAAGCTTGGCATGACCCGCTTCAAAGAACACACCAGGTTTGAGGATGCTATCACCAGCCAGGAAATGAAGGAAGGCCCCAGTAAGCCCTGAACTTGCATGGCTTAACCTGCCGGAGCGCGAAAGGCATCCGGCTGCAAGCATCAGGCGGCGACAAAAGCTGTTGCCGCCTCTTGCTTGCGGGAAATCTGTCTTTGTCCTTCCGGGTGGACGTCAGACATTCTGATCCTATGAGCCGGAATTGTATTGCGCTTCACGGATAATTCTTACAACCATCCGCATTTTCCTTCATACCTCCGTCCTTTGCTGCTACAGGCTTTGGTGCCATCATCCTTAGGTCATCCTTATAAACTATAAGGAAGACCCCAGGAAAACCTATGTTTTTCACCGACTTTCACACGTGGGCGAGGAGTGTTTGCCAGAGTGGGGAAATGTGTGTAAGTTCATAAAACCAACAAAAAAACGTGGGAAGCACCGGGCGGTGTTCCCACGTCTCGGAGGGCATTCTATGTAGGGTCTGTAGGCTTACTATACAAGATAATCAGTTTGATCAATTTGTCAAGTGAAAAATCGAAAACACTTAAAATAGACCTGGAATAAGTTGACCGCGAGAGTATTCCAGTCCTGCATCGGTAGGCTCATTTGATCAGGCTGATCCTGCGCACCAGCTGGCCGCCGGGGTGTGACAATCTGAGCAGATAGACGCCGGAGGGCAGGCTGGCACCGCTATCGCTTGTGGCGTTGAAGCTTAGGCTGTGTTCACCCGCCTCGCGGATGCCTTCATCCAGCACCTTCACCAACTGTCCCTTGAGATTGTAGAGCCTGAGGCTCATATCGCCCTTGCGGGGCAGGCTGAAGCTGATGGTGGAGCTTGGATTGAAGGGATTGGGCCAGGCTGTCAGGGTGGCTTTCGGGAGGGGAGAGGAGGGGTCGTCCGCCGCGGTGGGGCTGAGCAGTTGGGGCACGATCTGTTGCAGCAGGTTGTGCACGCCATCCGCCTGCATGAAATAGAGCGGAAAACCAGTTAGAACCAGTCTGGCGGAGCTTTGGGGATAATCCACCCAGAAGGCCAGGCAGTTCCCGTTGCCAGCGCTTCCTTCTGGCATCTCAGCCGTATAGATGGGACGCGTAGCTCCGGTGAAGGTGTAGATGTAGGGCAGCATGCCGTTCCAGTTGCCCAGCAGTTTTCCGGGATCGGGAACCAGACTGGGATAGAGGGCAGATTGGGCGCTGATCAGGCAGGGGGAGTTGTTGTAAACAAGTTCCACTCCCTCGGCAAAACTGTCCAGGAAGGAAGTGGAAAACACGGACACGGTCTTCCATCCGCTCAGCAGGACCTTGCCACCGCCGGAAAGATAGCCGCCCAGCAGATTATTGTTGTCCTGCAACAGGTTCTGGTTGAAGTCGTCAGCATGCCAGAGCACCAGTTTATACTGCCCCAGCACTCCCAGGGGAGGCATCCCGCTTTGGGCGACGTCCCAGGTGGCAAAAGCGAGGGGAGCGAGAGCGGCGGCGTAAAAGTCGTCCACCATTGCGTCGGTGGGGTTGATGTTGGCTCCGTTGCCGTCCCTGGTTTCGTCCACGACCAGCAGGTCGTTGGCGAAGGAAAACTGTTCGGCGGTGGCGGCCATGATGTTTGAACGCATGCTTTCCCAACCGTTGGGATCGACCGCGGTAATGCAGTATTCATAGGCAATTCCCGGCTGGGGGGTGGAGTCTGAATAACCGGGATCAGGCAGTGCTTGCTGGGTGAGCAGGCTCCACGCCTGGCCTTCCCCCTGGGGCCGGCGGAAAACATTGTAAGACAGGTTGCTGTCTCCCAAAAAGTCCTCCCATTCCAGCCGCACGAAAGCGTTGGAGGGCAGGCATTGCGCCAGGACGGGCTTGACCTCGGTGATCTGCCGCAGCAAAGCCCAATGGTTGTGATTGGGGATGAGGGACGCGGTGTCTGTCCAGCCGTGGATTCCGCCGTTGGCAGTCCAGTCCGGGCCGGCGGAGACATGCAGGGAGTCCGTGCAACTGCCGTTGTTAAACAAGAAAGGCACCTCGATCTCAAACTGGGTGCTGGTGTTGGAAATGGTGCGTGCCAGCAGGCGCAGGGGCGTATCGCTTGCATCGTTGTTCCACACGCAATACTCCAGCGCGGGAATGCCGGGGCTGTAGATCCATTGGTGGAAAAACTGGGTGAGATCCTGGCCGCTGATCTGCTCCGCCATGGCTTCAAATTCGGCGGTGACCACGTTTCCGTTGCAGTGGGTGGAAAACCATTGCTGCAGCAACTGGAAGAAGTGGGCGTCGCCAATCTTTAAGCGCAGCATGTGCAGCACGGAGGCCGCTTTTTCATAGGAGGGAGGAGAGAAATAGTTGTTGAAGTCCGGGTCGTAGATGGTGCGCGGGTTGGAACCCTCCCAATTTATGTAGTATTGGTGATAGGAGCTGGCCACGTAATTTACTGCGCTCTGCCATCCGGAGACTTTATCCGTCCACAAATGCTCTGAATAGGTGGCAAAACCCTCGGAAAGCCACACATCCTTGAAAGTGAGGAAGGAAACCGCGTTGCCATACCACTGATGCGCCAGTTCGTGGGCGATGACGAGTTCATAGGCGCCGGTTCCGGTGATGATATAGTTGCCCAGGGTGGTCATGGTCTGATGCTCCATGGCGCCGTAGGTGCTCATGCTCACGACTGCGTTGCCATATTTTTCAAAGGGATAGGGGCCAAAGATTTGCGAGAAATAGTCAATCATCTGGGGCAGGCGGGCTAAATCGGCCAGGGCGTTGTTGTATTGGTTTTGCATCACAAAGTTCTGGATGGGGATGTTGCCCGCAGTTTGCTCGATTTCCAGATAAGGCCCGGCGGTGATGCAGACCAGATAGGTGGTCATGGGGTTGTAGCCAGTCCAGAAAGTGGTGGAGGTGCCGTCACTATGGTTCACAATTGCTTCGCGGATGCCATTTGCCGCGACCTTCCAGTCGCTGCGCATGGTTATCCGCAGATGCACGATGGCTTTGTCCCAGGGGTGGTCATAGCAGGGCCACCAATAGCGGGCGGCGTCCGGATCGGAAATGGTGAACACGGTGTTGCCGGTGAAGATCATACCCACGTTATAGGGTGCTGGGGAAAGCTGGGGCACGCCAGAGTAGAAAACCTGGGTGGTAAAGGTTTGCCCTGCTGGGATGTCGAGGCTGATGTTGATTATCCCGTTTGTGTGTGTGTAGGTGGCGGGGGCGTCGTTGACCAGCACTTCCAGGACGTTCAGGCCTACCAGGTTGTAGGGTAGGGAAGTGAGGTGGGATTCGGCCATCACGGTGGCCGCTACGTTGCCGTTTAACTGACGGGTGGCTTGATTGATGGACAGAGTGATCTCATATTCCAGCACGTCGAATCCGGTGAGGGAATCGGCTTTGCTGTCCTGTGTCAGGGCAGGCGGGAAATGGGGCTTGCGGGAAAGCCCCGGAATCCTCTCCACGGCGTGGGCGGCGCTGAGCAGCACCGCGAGCATGATAATCACTGTGGCTATGGCATGGCGTTGCATCGTTCCTCCATAATATCTGGAAAGCATAAAAAAGTCTCTTTCTTCTGTGATGCAATTCCTTTTCCAGAGTGGAAGTTAATTGGGTTTGAAAAATATTCCTTTACGAAAAAGGGGCTTTACCAGACTTAGTAGCCAACTCTGTTTGGAGGAGAAATGCGCAGATTTAGCATGTATGCCGTGCTATGCCTGATGCTGCTTTTCAGCATTGGCAGCCTGTTCGCGGCAGGCGAAACCATATATGAGATACGCGTGGAAGGGGCCAAGACCGTGGCCGATGAGCTGATCACATCCACGATCAGCCTGCGCACGGGCGGAATCCTCGACCCGGCTGAGGTGGCGAAGTCCATCAAACAGCTTTATAAAATGAGCATCTTTTCTGATATCCGGGTGCTGACCGAGCCTTACAAGACCGGCGTGAACCTGATCATCAGGGTGCAGGAAAACCCTGTCCTGGCCTCGATTGAGTATCCGGGCATGAAGGTGGTCAAAAAAGACCGCCTGGACGAGCTGATGACCGTCCGGGTGGGCACTTTCTGGTCGGAAAACCAAAAACAGCAACTGGTCTCCAAACTGACCAACGAGTATCACACCAAGGGCTATAGCAACGCCCAGATCAACGTAAGCGAACGGGAAGCCGAACCGGGCAAGGTGCATGTGACGGTCTCGGTGAACGAGGGCAAGCGTCTGGCTATCACCCAGATCAGCTTTTTGGGCAATGAAAACTTTGATGACAAACAACTGCAAAAACGCATGAAGACCAAGCCCGCCAACATCCTGCGCTCAGGCCGGTTTGAACAGGAAAAGTTCGACACCGATATCCGTAACCTGGAGGCCTTCTACAAGAAAAACGGCTTTATCGACGTGCAGATAGAGCCGCAGAAACCCAGGCAGACCGGCGACAGGTCGCTGGAACTGATCATACGTATCACAGAGGGCCAGAAATACACTTTTGGCAGCATCGATGTGAAAGGCAATGAGAGCTTTACCACTGAAGCGATCCTGGAATACTTCAGCCTGCAAAGCGGGGAAACCTTCGACCAGGGAAAGTTTGAGACCCAGCTATCCAAAATCTATATGAAATACTTTGAGGAAGGCTTCATCTATGCGGAGATCGAGCCAGACCTGCAGAAAGACGGCAACCAGCTCAATATCCACCTCAACATCAGCGAAGGCACCCGCGCCCGGGTGAGGCAGATCCACATCACAGGCAATCAGCGCACCAAGGAAAAGGTTCTGCGCAGGCAACTTGAGATTGCCCCGGGAGATTACTACCGGCAGACGCAATTGATCCGCACCCAGCAAAACATCTACAACCTGGGCTTCTTCGAGCCGGACATCAAACTGGACTATACCACGATCAACAGTGACGGCGACATCGACCTGCAGATAGATGTGATCGACAAATCCTCCGGTGTGGCCAACGGCGGCGTGGGTTACAACAGCCAGGACAAATTTGTGGGGCAGCTTTCCGTCTCCATGAACAACCTGTTTGGCAACAACTGGGCCAGCAGCCTGAGCTGGGAGTTTGGCGGCAGCACCCAGAACTTCGAATTCTCCTTCACCAATCCCAATTTCCTGGATACGGACATCCTGCTCGGCACCAACCTGTATTACACGACCAAGGAGTGGAGTTCCTTCTTTTATAAGATTTCCACCCGCGGTGCCAGCCTGCGCCTGGGTCAATACATTCCCTGGGTTGACCGCACACGTCTGGTGATGGCTTATTCCCTCTATTCCAAAAAATACAGGATTACCGACATGGCCAGTGTGATGAACAACGCCGAGGCCAATGCCACACTGATCGAGCTGAACTCCATGAACTGGCGCTATACCAGCGGACTGAGCGGCACGCTTAGCCGGGACTCCCGGGATAACATCTACTTCCCCAAACGCGGCACTCAAATGACCCTCTTTTCCGAGCTGGCGGGAGGTTTACTGGGTGGTGACTTCGATTATTTCAAGCAGATCGCCCAGGTGAACTGGTATATTGAGATGATCTACAACTTTACCCTGCGCACCAAGTGGCGCTTTGGCTACATCACCCCCTATGGCTCATCTGAGGACGCTCCGCCAGATGAAAAGTTCTATCTGGGTGGCACGGGGGTGGATGGTATCCGCGGCTATCCAGACCGTTCGGTTGGCCCGGATGGCGGCGGCACGAGGGAAATCCTCTTTTCCACCGAGCTGGGTTATCCCATCGGAGGCGATCAGGTGGTGCTGCTGGGCTTTTTCGATGCCGGCGACAGCTACAACAGCTTTCGTAAGTTTAACTTTCTCAATTTCAACAAAGGCGTCGGGGCGGGAATACGTATCCGTTCTCCCTTTGGCTTGATCGGTTTCGACTATGCCTATGGTATAGATAATCGCAAGTGGGAACCTCACTTGCAGTTTAGCACAACCTTCTAAACCATGATCTACAAGCATCTGTTTGGACCGGTGTTGTCCCGCAGGCTGGGACATTCCCTCGGCGTGGACGTCGTTCCCTATAAGTATTGTCCGCTAAACTGTGTCTATTGCGAGGTGCAGAGGACTACTCAACTCACTCTGCAGAGGGAAGAGTTTTTCCCGCTGGAGGAGATAATCTCCGAACTGGACGAGTTTCTGAAAGGGCAACCCCCGCTGGACTATATTACTTTTTCCGGGGCAGGCGAGCCCACGCTTTACAGCCGGATTGGGGAACTGATCGCATACATCAAGAACAGGTATCCCCAGTACAAGCTCGCGCTGCTCACCAACGGGATGTTGCTGGACAGGGAGGATTTGCGAAGGGATATATTGCCCTGCGACCTGATCCTGCCATCGCTGGATGCCTGTTCAGAACCCGTGTTCGAGCGGATCAACCGTCCGCATCCGGAGCTTGACGTTGCAAAACTGGTTGAAAGCCTGGCCACCCTGCGCAAGGAATACAAGGGGCAGATCTGGCTGGAAGTGTTCATCATTGCCGGTGTAAATGACACCCAGGAAGAACTGGACTGCCTCTGCTGCGCGATCGCCAGAATTAGGCCAGACCGGGTGCAGATCAATTCTCTGGACCGCCCCGCGGCTGAAGAATGGGTGCAAACCGCAGACAGCAAGGCTCTGGACAGGGTGAGCAAGTATTTCAAAAAGCATCTGCAAATGCCCGTGGAGATAATCGCCAAAGCGCACTTGGATGATTTGGGTATGGAACTGCCACAGGAATTGGTCAGCAACCTGGAAGCTTTGCTTTCCCGCCGTCCCTGCACAGCCGAAGAGCTGTCCCATTCCCTGGGTATGCACATCAATGAGATCAGCAAGACGCTGCGCCAATTGAACATGGATAACAAACTGGATATCAGCAGGGAAGAGCGAGGAGTGTTTTACTCATGGAAACGCTGAGTACCGCCATTGTCACCGCCGCCGGTTCCGGCACCCGCATGGGTTCCGAGATCAAGAAACAGTATCTGCCCCTGGGCGGAATACCCATTATGATCCGCACTTTACAGACCTTCTTCGCTTCGGAAGTGATAGACAATATCATTGTCACTGCCCCGGAGGATGACATTTCGTTTTGCGAAGATCTGATCAGGCAGTATTTTGAGGATTCGGACAAACCCTGGCTGGTTATCGCCGGAGGAGCGGAGCGCCAGGACAGCGTCTTTGCGGCGCTGCAACAATGCCCTCCCTCTGTGAAATATGTGTTCATCCACGACGCCGTAAGGCCCTTTATCAGTGAAGAACTGCTGTTGGAACTGTATGAGATAGTGCAGCGGGATAAGGCTGTGATCCCGGTTGCCAGAATCAAAAACACCATCAAGAGCATCCAGGAAGACCACATCGGGCAAACCATCCCCAGAGGGAATCTGGTGAAGGTTTTCACCCCTCAGGTCTTTTCTTATAAACTCATCCGGGATGCCTACGACAAGGCCTATCTGGATGGATACATCAGCACCGACGACTCTGCCCTGGTGGAGCACCTCGGTGCGCCGGTCACCTACAGATTCTGTCCCGACCTCAATATCAAGATCACCGACGAGTTGGATCTCTTTTTTGCCCGCCAGTTGGTGGACAACAACATTGTTTAATGGAGATTTACCCATGCTGAACCTGAAAGAAAACTGCTTCAGACTCTTACACAGAATTGCCCGCAGCGACTTCCGCCTGCGCCTTCCCCTGCCTTTGCCCGGACTGGGCTGCGGCGTATTGGGACTTGCCTTGCCCAAGGTTTCCGTCAACATCGGAGAATACGCTTCCAAACTGCTCAAAGCTTTGGAATACAGAGGTTACGACTCCACCGGCGCCGCCTTTCAAGGTGACAGCCAGGAGATAACCCTGCTCAAGGATGTGGGAGCTCCCAGCACCCTGGTGAAGACTCTGGGCATCGAAAAGCAGGCTGGGAAACTCTTTTGCGGACAGGTACGCTGGGCTACCTTCGGCTTTGTAAACAAGGTCAATGCCCAACCCCACGAGGTGAAATGCAAGCGCCACCTCTATGGCGCGCACAATGGCAACATCACCAACACCCGCGAACTAAAACTCTTCCTGAGCAAGGAAGGGCACACAGTGCTTTCCGACAACGACGGCGAAATGCTGGTGCACAGCGTTGAGCACTATTTTGACATCGAGATGGACAAGGCCGGCAACCCGGATGATCCCGAGCTGCGCAAGGCTTGCATGCGGAGCGCGATTATCGCCACGGCGGACAAACTGATCGGCTCCTACGCCGCGGTGGTTGTGGATCCTGTCACCCAGACCATGTGGGCCATCAAATCCGGCAGCAGCCTTTATTTTGGCGTCGGAGAGCTGGACGGTATGCCTTTTGCCCTGGCGTCTTCCGATCTGACCGCTGTGCTGCGTTTTACCAAGAATCTGGTCAACCTGCGGGAAGGCGAGTTTGTTGAGTTCACATCAGACTACTATCAGGTCTATGCCCAAAAGAACCTGCGTTTCAAGCGTTTGAACCAACCCGATGAAGTTTACGCCAAAGGTGCCAAAATAAACTCCCGCGCGGTCTATTCCAAGCTGCGCGCCGAAGATGTGGAGCTTTTGCCCGAGTTCGAGTTCTTTATGGAGCAGGAGATCTACGCCCAGAGCGAATCCGCGGGCAAGCTGGTCAAGCTTTTCCAGGGCGGGTCGAACACCGGCAAGAGGATGCTGGAGCTGATTAACAAGGCAGGTTTGCGGGAGCAGATGTGCCAGTCGTTGCAGCAGATTTTGCGGAGTCCCGAGCTTAGTGAGCGGCAGCAGATCTTTGAGCAGTTGCTGGCTTCGGATGAGTTCAATGAGTTTTACGCCAACACTCAGAAAGTCTGGCAGTCGCTGCTTGACGTGGCTGTGAAAGAAGACTTTGAGAAAAAGTATTTCTTTTCCCAGGAAAAGAACATCTTCATGGACCTGATAGGTAAGGAGTTCGACCTGCGCAGGATGCTGCTTGCCAAGGTGCTGGACTCTCTGGCGGAAGCGGACAGCGTGGCGGAGTTTGAAAAGAGTGTGCAGAACTTTCTGGATCTGGTAAAAAACACCATCCACTACAACCGCATCGCCTACACCATCGCCTGCGGAACCAGCTTCCACGCCACCAAGGTCGGAGCCCTCTTCTTCAATCAGATCGCAGGGGTGGAGATCATCCCCATTCTGCCCGGCGATTTCCGCGGCGAATACTCCAACTGCATCAAGGACAACGACCTCATCATCGGTGTATCCCAATCCGGAGAGACCAAGGATCTGATCGATATCTTCAACGACATTGACGCCTCCAACCTCAACGTGCGCAAGGTGGTGCTGGTCAACAACATGAACTCCACCCTCGGCCAGGAAAAGAGCGACGTGGCCATCCCCATCCTCTGCGGACCGGAGATCGCCGTTCCCGCCACCAAGAGCTTTATGAACCAGATCACCCTGTTCTACTATCTCGCCATCCGCACGGCACGCATGAAACTGGATGCCGGGATCAACGAGCTTGACGGCGAGCAGCGCCAGGCCAAGCTCAAAGAGCTGGTACAGCGTGAGCAAAGCCTGGGCGACATCCCCCTGCTGATCCGTGAGACACTGGAGAACACTGCGGATATGGTCGACTCCATCGCCGCCAAGATCTACATGGAACCCTCCCTGCACATCCTGGCAACCAAGATCAGTGGCGTCGCCATGGAGGGAGCGCTGAAGATACGCGAGACGGTGCTCAATCACGCGGAAGGGCGTGAAGCATCGGAGTTTAAGCATGGCCCGAACACTATCCTGGGCAAGAACACGGTTTTCGGCATCAAAAACCTGCGCAACTTCATGCGCGCTTTCGGCAGCGTGATCGACTTGCTGGACGAAAGCACCCGGCAAGGCAGCATTGTCCAGGACGAAATCAAGCTAATCTACAAGGCTCTGGTGGATTACATCTTTACCGGAAACAAGCCTTTCAACCTGTCCCCGGAGGCGGACAAGGTGTTCGAGGAGCAGGTGAAAAAACACGATTTCTTCGCCCCTCTCTATCGCAACTATCCCCTCATCTACGTGACCGGACCGGATGAACGGGATGTGAACCTGACCATTTCACAGATCAACACCCACAAGATTCGCGGCGCGAACACCTATGTGATCGCCGAGGAAAACGAGCATCTGCTCAAAAACGCCAGCAGCAACCCCAACGAAGGCCAATACTACGGCTGGGGTTATATCATGCTGCCCAAGACAGGAGATAGCCTGCTTACCTGTTTCTCCGCCACTGTGGTGCTTCAACTGCTGGCCCTCAGGATGAGCGTGCGCAAGATGAAGAAGCTGGACAAGCTGAACATGGCGGAGCACGGGGTGCATCCCGATGTGCCCAAAAATGTTTCCAAATCCATAACGGTGGATTGAACCGTGTTCCGCATAGGCTTTGGCTACGATGTGCACCGCCTGGTAGAAGGGCGCAAGCTGATTCTGGGCGGTGTGGAGATTCCTTTTGCCAGAGGGCTGGAAGGCCATTCCGATGCCGACGTCCTCATCCATGCCATCGTGGACGCCCTGCTGGGTTCCCTTGCTCTGGGTGACATCGGCAGCCATTTCTCCGACCAGGATCCCCAATACAAAAACATCGACAGCCGCATCCTGCTACGCAAAGCTTATGACCTTGTGAATCAACAGGGTTACCGGCTGCAAAACCTGGACTGCACGATCTGTGCCCAGGCACCCAAGTTGCGGGATTATATCCCCATTATGCGCAACAACTTGGCTGCCGATCTTGCCTGCCAGCCGACAGAGATATCGGTGAAGGCCACCACCGAGGAAGGCCTTGGAGTTTCCGGCGGGGGAGAGGGGATCGCAGCCTATTGCGTGGCGATGGTGAGGAAGATATGAAAGCAATCGGCGTTGTCGGCTACCATCACACCGGCAAGACCACCCTGGCCACCCTGCTGATCTCGGCTTTTTCCGGCAAAGGTTTTGAGGTGGCTTCCATCAAGGACATCCACAGCGAAAAATACCGGGCTGACAAGGAAGGCTCCAACTCCTGGAAACACGCCCAGGCGGGTGCGAACCAGGTCTTTGCCCGCGGCCTCAAGGATGGCGCTTTGATCCTCACTCCCAGTCCGGACTTGAGGCAGATTCTCGGCCTGATCCGGGCTGACTGGCTGGTGATCGAAGGCCTCAGAGAAGCGGCGGTGCCCAAGATCGTCTGCGCGGACACCCTTGCCCAGGCCGATGAGCTTTTTGACCCCACGGTCATCGCCTATAGCGGCAGGATTTCCGGACAGACCGATTCCCACAATGGGCTGCCCGTGCTTTCCGCCCTCACGCGGAAGGAAGAGCTGCTGTCGCTTGTGCTTGCCAAGGCTTTTCCCATTCTGCCGCAAAGCGACCCGGAATGTTGTTCCGCCTGCGGACGCAACTGCTATCAACTGGCAGGGGATATTCTGCAAGGTTTGGCGAAGCGGGAAGATTGTGTTCTGGACGGCAAAAGCGACCTGATCCTGGAAGTGGGTGGATCCGCGGTGACAATCGTTCCCTTTGTGCAAAAGCTGCTGCGTGACAACATCCTGGCTTTTGTGGACAATCTCAAGGATATTCCTCCCACGGGCGACATCAGCATCAAGGTCAGAAGATGAAACCGGACAAGCTTTTTGCCGAACTTTTTGCCGGGCAGGATCAGAAACTGCTCCAGGCCTGGCGCCAAGCCACAGTGGGCATTGCCGGAGCTGGAGGATTAGGCTCGAACGTAGCTGTCGCCCTCACCCGGGCTGGCATCGGCAAGCTGATCATCGCCGATCACGACAGCGTGAGTAAACCCAACCTCACCCGGCAGCAGTTTTTCCTGCGCCAGGTTGGGCTGCCCAAGGTGGCCGCCCTCCAGGACACCCTGCGCAAAATCAGCCCCTACACTGAACTGTCGGCCTATCCCCAGAAAATCACTGAACAGAATCTGCCCGGCATCTTTGGCAAGGCCGACCTGCTGATCGAAGCGTTGGATGACGCGGAGCAGAAAGAGATGCTGATCGAGACCTGGCAAAGCCTCTATCCCGAGCGTTATCTCATTGTTGCCTCAGGAATTGGCGGCGTTGGCAAAAACGAATTGCTACATACCGAACAGATGGGAACCCTCTTCATCGTGGGCGATGGGGTGAGCGAAATTCAGCCGGGTGAATCTCCCGTCTCCGCGCGGGTTGCGGTGGTGGCGAACATGCAGGCCAATCTGTGCCTGGAATTGCTGGCGGGTTTGCGCAAATGAATCCAGCCCAGATCACTGTCAACGGCCACCGGATTCCCTGGCGGGAGGGAATGACGGTTCGCGCGGTGCTGCATGCCATGAACTATACTTTTCGCATGCTGGTCATCAAAGTGGATGGCAAGCTGGTCAAAAAAGAGGATTGGGACAGCACTACTGTTCCAAAGGGCGCTGAAGTGAGCGTCTATCATCTGATCAGCGGTGGTTGAGCGTGAACCAAATGATAAAAATCGTATGTTTTTCCAGTCTTTCCCGCAGCCTTCCCCTATGCATAAGACATTCAAAAGCAATAAGATAGGTAGTCATCCTTAGGTCATCCCTATTCAGGGTTAAGGATGACCCCAGGTTGACCCCAGCAGAACGCTTGGCAGGCTATTGGTGCCAAAGGGGAGCGAAAGCTGCTTCCCGTGAGGAACTTGCCTCGAAACTTGCTCAAGGAAGTAAACATGACAGAAAAACTATTTCTCCGCCCCTGCCGTCACCTGCCACAAGGATTCGGTGTAAGCCCATCTGGCGGTTCTGAACCAGATCTGGCAAGGCCTTAGTATGCTTTTCATTATCAGCGGCAGCCACTGGGCGCCTTTCAATATTGCCAGCGAGGAACACATCCTGCGCTCTTACTCCGAGGATGTATTTCTGCTCTACCGCAATCAGCCCTCCATCATTGTGGGCCGGCATCAGAACACGCTGGCGGAGATCAATCTGGATTATGTGCGCCAGCATTCCATCCCGGTGGTGCGCCGTTTGACCGGGGGAGGAACGGTCTTCCATGATCTGGGCAACCTCAACTATTGCTTCATCGTGCAGGATGACAAGGAGGATTCGCTCAGCTTCGCGCGTTTCACAGCGCCGGTGCTATCCGCCCTGCATGAGCTGGGAGTGGATGCCAGGCTGGAAGGGCGCAACGACCTAACCATCAACGGGGCAAAGTTTTCCGGCAACGCCAAAGCCCTGCATCATGGCAAGATACATCAGCACGGAACCATCCTCTTTGCCTCGCAGATAGCCGATCTTTCCCAGTCTCTACGGGTGAATCCGCTCAAGTTTCAGGACAAAGCCGTGAAATCGGTCGTATCCCGGGTGACCAACCTGAGTTCCCATCTTGCCCATCCTCTATCTCTGGAAGACTTTATCCTGCTGATAAGCAAGCATGTGCGCCGGATGTATCCCGATGCCCGCGAGCACAGCTTTTCCGAAGAAGAGAACCAGGCCATCCGGGAACTGGTGCAAAGCAAGTATGACACCTGGGATTGGAACTATGGTCATTCCCCTGCCTACAACCACGTGAAAGCCGTGCGCTGCGCCGCGGGAACGATCGAGTTTCACACCGACGTGCACGGGGGAAGGATCACCGCCCTGCGCGTATATGGCGACTTTTTCAGCGACCGCGATCCCCGGGAGTTCGAACAGGCTCTGATCGGCTTGCCCCATCGGCGTGAAGAACTGCTTAACGCGTTGCAGGATTTGCCGTTGCGCGACTATCTGGGGCAGGTCACTGCCGCGGAGCTTCTCTCGGGCTTAATCTGACGGTTTTCCCAAGCTTTGTGCAAGGGCTGTAAGCAAACTGCGCGAAAGGAAAAAAGTGCTTGACCAATATAGCCTTGCATTTTTAGAGTAGTAAATCTAGAGTATGGAGCTTAGATGAATATACATTTTCGCGACGTTCAAGCCGGAAGCGTGGAAGCGCGGGCAATTGTGGAAATTGCCGAAGGTGTTTTTTTGAACGAGATCACCATCCTAAATATCGATGGGGAGATTGTGGTGGAGTTTCCCAAAAAAAGCTTTATAGGAAAGTCCAAACGCACGTTCTACATCGATATAATCACCTTTGAGGATAACGACAAACGTATTGTGTGGGAATTGGAGATCAAATCCGCCTACCGGGAATGGCGCAAGAACAATAAAAAAGTTTTAGTATATGAACAAAAATAAAGAACTGGAGGATCACAATGATCAAAGACTTACAAGACGTTCTCTCCACAAACATCAAGGGAATGCGGCGCTCCGCCATCCGTGAGTTGCTCAAGTATCTGGGCCAGCCTGGCCTGATCTCGTTTTCGGGTGGCTTCCCAGCCCCGTCAACCTTTCCCATCGAGGAACTGAAAGGCATCATCAATGAAGTGATGGACAAAGAGGCAGCCCTGGCTCTGCAGTATGGCACCACCGAAGGTGACAACCTGCTGCGTACCCTGTTGGTCGAGCGCTACAAAAAGGCCGGCATCGACATGGGCCTCGAAAACATAATCATCACCACTGCCTCTCAACAGGCTTTGGACCTGATCGCCAAGATGTTTATCGACCGCGGCGACACAGTGGTCGTGGGTCTGCCCTCCTATCTGGGCGGTCTGAGCGCGTTCAATTCCTACGGAGCGGACATGATCGGCATTCCGATGGACGATGAGGGCGAAAAACCTGATGTCATGGAAGCCGAGATTAAAAAAGCCATCGCCCGCGGCAAGAAACCCAAATTCATCTATGTGATCCCGGACTTCCAAAATCCCGCCGGCATGACCATGAGCACCAAGCGCCGCAAGGAAGTCATTGAAATCGCCCACAAGTATGACATCCTGATCCTCGAAGACAGCCCCTACCGCGAACTGCGCTATATGGGCGAAACTCAACCCACCATCTATGAATTGGACGGAACCGGCCATGTGATTCTGCTGGGCACCTTCTCCAAGATTTTCTGCCCCGGTTTCCGCATTGGCTGGGTCGCCGGACATCCCGACGTTCTGGACAAGATCGTGGTCGGCAAGCAAGCCACCGACCTCTGCACCCCTCCTTTCACCCAGCGCATCGCCGCCCGCTACATCGAGAAAGGCTACCTCGATCCCAAGATCAAGCAGATCTGCAAGATGTACCAGTCCAAGCAAAAGGTCATGCTGGATTCCCTGCAGGAGTTCATGCCCGAAGAATTCACCTGGATCAAACCCGAGGGCGGACTCTTCCTGATGGCTTACGGGCCGGAATGGATGGACACCAACGCGCTGCTGCTTGATTGCATCAAGGAAGCGAACGTGGCTTATGTGGCTGGAACTTCCTTCTTCTGTGACAGAAAAGGCCACAACACCATGCGCCTGAACTTCTCCTACGAAACCGAAGAGCAGAACCGCGAAGGCTGCCGCAGACTGGGTGACTTCTTCAAGAAGGTCATCGCCAAGAGGTCCTGAACCCGGAAACAACATGTCGAAAACAATAATAAATAGAACCTGGAGGAACTATGCCTAAAAAAGTCGAAAGAGACCGCATGGGCATGATCATCAGGGAGGAAGACGCTCCGGAAAAGATGGAGGTGGAACTCACCGAAGTCAAAGCTCCCGGAGACGACGATTCCCCCGTGCTAATCTATTACAACTGGTGCAAGAAATGTGGCATCTGCGTAGCATTTTGCCCCACAGGCTGCCTGGGCCGCAAGGCCGATGGCTCACCCTATGTGGCTGCTCCGGAAAAGTGCATCCATTGCGAAACCTGCGACAGGCTTTGTCCGGACTTCGCCATAACCGGCGCCAAAGACCGTTAGGAGAACATCATGCAGAAAAAAACCAAAACCACAAAAACAGCTCCTAAGCCCACAAAGCCGATAGCGGAAAAACCGGATAGCAAGCTGGAAGAACTGCAAACCACGCGGGAGCGCAAGACCGTGCTAATGCAAGGCAACGAAGCGGTCGCCTATGGCGCTCTGGATGCCGGTTGCGACTTCTTTGCCGGATACCCGATCACTCCCTCGACAGAAATAGCCGAGATCCTCGCGATGGAACTTCCCAAGCGCGGCGGGGTCTTTGTGCAGATGGAGGACGAGATAGCCAGCATCTGCGCCATCACAGGCGCGTCCCTCGCCGGCGCGAAGTCTCTCACTGCCACCTCCGGACCCGGCTTTTCCCTGATGCAGGAAGGCATCGGCTTTGCCAGGATCACCGAAACCCCCTGCGTGGTGGTGAACGTGCAACGCGTGGGCCCCTCCACGGGCATGCCCACCAGCTGCGCTCAGGGCGAGATCCAGCAATCCCGTTGGGGAAGCCATGGCGACAGCCCCGCCATCGTGCTCTATCCGGACAGCGTGAAGGAATGCTATGAATTGACAATCCGCGCCGTCAACCTCGCCGAAAAATACCGCACCTGCGTCATCCTGCTTTTGGATGAGGTGCTGGGACACATGCGCGAGGCAGTCAGCCTGCCCGACATGGCCAACGTGCGCGTCATTTCACGCATCAAACCGACCGTTCCTCCCCACTGGTACAAACACTACGATAAAAACCAGAAATATCTCTCCCCGCTCGCCAGTTACGGTGAGGGATACCGGTTCCATGTGACCGGCCTCACCCACGACCAACTGGGATTTCCTACTAACAAGGTGACAGAAGCGGCGGAGATGATGGATCGCCTGCGCAAGAAGATCACCTATAACATCCGCGATCTGGTTCAGATCGAAAGCTATCAGATGGAAGACGCCAAGATCGCCATCTTCGCCGCCGGCATAGTAGCCCGCGCCGCCAAGGCGGCTGTGGCAATGGCCCGGCTCGAAGGCATCCCCGTGGGCTTGTTGCGTCCCCTCACAATCTGGCCTTTCCCCGACGAAGCGGTGCGCAAGATGCTGCGCGACGTGGACATCGTGGTGGTGCCAGAGCTCAACCAGGGACAATTGGTGCGCGAGATCCAACGCCTGGTGAAGGACAGAAGCGACAGCAAGCTGATCAAGATCCAGCGCGTTAACGGACAACTGATCTCACCCCAGGATATCCTGAGTACAATGAAGGAGGGAATGTAATCATGGCCAATATTCCACAACGCATTATCCATGAATGGCTGCGCCACGACAAGAAATTCCCCCACGTATGGTGCGCCGGTTGCTCCAACGGCATCGTGCTGGGCTCGATCATCCGCGCCCTGGCGGGAATGAACATCGACCGAGACGACATCGTGATGGTCTCTGGCATTGGCTGCTCCTCACGCATGCCCGTGTATGTGGATTTCAACACCCTGCATACCCTGCATGGACGCTCCATCGCCTATGCCACCGGCATCAAGATGCACAAACCGCACCTCAAGGTGATCGTCGTTACAGGTGATGGCGACTGCACCGCGATCGGCGGCAACCACATGATCCACGCCGCCCGCCGCAATATCGACCTCACCGTGATCCTGATCAACAACAGCATCTACGGCATGACCGGCGGCCAGGCCTCTCCCACCACCCCGCACGAGGCTATCGCCACCACAGCCCCCTATGGCAACATCGAGCCGGACTTCAATGTCTGCGACCTGGCCATGGGAGCGGGCGCTTCCTTCGTAGCCCGCACCACCGCTTTCCATACTGTGGAGGTGCAGAACATAGTGAGGGAAGCGATAGACCATCCGGGATTCGCCCTCATCGAAGTGATCAGCGCCTGCCCGGTTATCTATGGCAGGCTCAATAAAAAAGGCGGCCCGCCCCAGATGCTGAAAGACATGCGTGACAACTCGGTGCCCCTCTCCGCGGCGGAAAAGCTGCCCCCCGAAAAACTGGAGGGCAAGATCATCCGCGGAGTGTTGCGCAAGGAGATAAAACCTGAATTCTGCGCCAGTTATGCCAATCTGGTCAAACGCGTGCAGGCGATGGGAGGTGAGAAATGACGAACTATGAGATTCGCCTTTCAGGAAGCGGCGGACAGGGCTTGATCCTGGCCGGGATCATCCTCGGACGCGCCGCTGTGCTCGATAAACGCAGGGTTACCCAAACCCAGAGCTACGGCCCCGAATCACGCGGGGGTTCTTCCCGCGCGGACGTCATCATCAGCGATCAGGAAATCTACTTCCCTGAAGCCACGAGCTTCAACTGCCTGCTGGCCCTCACCCAGGAGGCTTGCGACAAATACCTCTTTGACCTGCGCGAAAACGGGATTCTGATCATCGACACCACCTTTGTGAAGAATCTGGCCCTGGCAGCGGAACAAACCTACGAACTGCCCTTCACGGAAATAGCCATCGAGAAGCTGGGAAGCCCAATCAGCACCAACATCCTCTCCCTGGCTTTTCTGGTCAAGGTTACCGGCATCGTCAAGGAAAGCTCGCTCAAGCAATCCATCTCCGAATCGGTGAAACCAGCCTTTGTGGACCTCAACCTCAAAGCCATGAAGCTGGGCTTCGAGCTGGCAGCCAAGTATAAGAAATAGGAGACCCCGCCCATGATCAAACGCGTTTCCCACATCGGCATCGCGGTCAAAGACCTGGACAAAGGGATCGAGTTTTACCAAAAGCTCGGCCTGGAGCTCGAGGGAACCGAGGAAGTGCCTTCCCAAAAGGTGAAGGTTGCCTTCTTCCCCTGCGGCGACACCCGCATCGAGCTGCTGGCGCCCACCTCCGAAGATAGCCCGGTGGCGAAGTTCATCGAAAAGAAGGGCGAGGGAATCCAACACATCGCCTTTGCGGTGGATGACCTGCCTAAAGCACTGGAACAAGCAGAAGAAAGCGGAATTACCCTCATCGACAAGGAACCCAGGCCGGGAGCCCATAACGCGGATATCGCGTTTCTGCATCCCCGTTCCACCCTGGGAGTCTTGATCGAACTCTGCAAGGAAAACAAACACTAAAGACAGCGGTTCTTACCGCTCCGATAATGGGGTGGCGGACAGTATTGTCTGCCACCCCTTTTAGTTACAGTAGCTTTACTCAGGATTCTAATGGCATGACCTTCCGTTGCTTATGATTGATGGCGTGTTTTTGGCTCTTGTATCCTCACGACTCATTGACTGCCCAGTGACGTCCCGCTGATTTCTGTTCCAGCGATTACTCAGCGATCAATTACCCATCAATGAGCGATCAGCATATGAGGCCCCAAGCACGGCTTTGTTAGTGCCGTTTCTAAAAGACTGGATCCCGGTTCGCTGCCCGGGATGACACGGTTTTATGGTCGGGGAGGTGTTTGTTTCGCGGATGGGTTGCTGTTTCTAAAAGACTGGATCCCGGGTCAAGTCACCCCACCAAACCGCTACGCGCTTTGGCGGGGACCCCGACGGCCCGGGATGACACGGTATAGAGTCTGATGGGGCTTGTTTTTGGGGCTCCTTTCCACCATTTCACCTTTCCACCTTTCCACCTCCAAAATACCTTTCCACCTATCGTAGCACCTATATATATGGGGGGATGGTCCTCATTTGCATCACCCTCCCCGGCCTTAGTCTTCCTTGGGTCAACCTTATAATTTATAAGGATGACCTAAGGATGATGGCTCCAAATCCAGTAGCAGCAAAGGAGGGCGGTATGCAGGAGTTTGAGAAACATACACGCCAAAATGAGCGATTAGAGTATTTGGTATCAGCGGATGATGGCGAGTTTGCCGCGCGCGATGTCTCCATCCATTTCGATTAAGTAGAAATAGACTCCCGAAGAGACGTTAACGCCGTCTCCGTTTTTGAGGTTCCACATCCATTTATTGTTACCCTGAAGGGGATCGAAGGGCCCGATGGCGCCGGAATAGATGAGGTTTCCGCTGGTGCTGAAGATCTTGATGCGTACCTTTTTATGGGGCGGGAAGTTGGCAAAGTAGCAGTAGGGGTTTTCTTTTGCCAATACCGGATTGGGGAAGACAACCACGGATTCCAGGTTTTTGGTGTTGATCAGGTTGAAGCGGGCTACGTTGTATTGGGGCGAGATCACGTTTCCTGCCAGATCACGTAAGTTGCTGATCCGCAGATAGTAGGCAGAGGTGGAAAACTTAATGGGCCCGGCAAGGGTCACCAGCAGTTCGTCGTCGCGGTGGCTCACCGAGAGCAGGGTGTTGTCGGCATCGGTGGTGGGGCAGGTCAAATGATAGTTGTCCAGCCGCTCCGGATTGGGATTTTCCGGCAGCAGCGATTCGCTGAACTTGATCAGAACGGATGTGCCATTGGGCTGAACGGTGGCGGAAAGCACCCGCGGCTGCTCGGTGTCCTCAAAGTAGGGGAACTGGCAGCTTAAAGAATTGATCTTGATGCCTGCCGCGCTTTTCAGATTGTGCATCTGCAGGGTAAAATCCTCACCGATCACAGGCAGGGGCTTGTTGAAGCGCAGATGCAGCCCGGTGTTGCCGTCCACGCCGTTCACGGAGGAAGGGTTGTCCATGCCGTGGCTGAGGAAAAAGAGGGTGGGATTGAGGTTGGATGATGCCATGGGACAATCGAAAAACACGCGTATCTCGTTGGCGCTGACCATCCCGGAGCGTTCCATTACCAATTGGGGCACCGGGTTGGGGGTGGCGCTGATCCAGGGGGTTGGCACGCTTTCGGGAGGACTGTAAGCGTTGTTTACAGCGGTGACCCTGTATTTATATGTTTGTCCCTCAGAAAGATCCACATCCATATAGCTATCCGAGACAACATTGTCTGCCAGCATGACCACCTGTCCGTCTGGATCCTGACGGTAGAGCCGGAAATAATCCGCATTGCAGGTCAGCCAGGTCAGGTGCACAGTGGCGTGATCCATTGGCGTGGCGAGGAAGTTAACCGGACTGGGAGGGCCGGTGAAGGGTTCCTGCCGCTTCCACTGCACGGCCCGGATCGTATCCGGCGCAACTTCGTAATTGGTGAGGAACCAGGGCGAACCGTTGCTGTCGCGCGTGGCGAGGATTCTGTAGGTCTGATAGCTATTGTCGTGGAAGATTGGCTTGAACTTGTAGTCTATGTATTTGATAATATAGAGGTTTGGCGCAATGGCCAGGATTATCTCGTCCTTGCCGTCGTCGTCCACGTCCATGGCTTGGATGGCGTTTTGGGAGATCACTTCATTGAACATCAAATGGCCCATGCTGCTGTAATAGTTGTTGCCGTTGCTCCTGAAGCCCTCAAAATACCAGAAATTGCGGTTTGGATCCAGCACATCCCGGTAGTATCCGCCCACCATAAAGTCCTGCACCCCATTGCCATCGAAGTCCCCGCTGGTGATGCTGTAGGTATTGGCCACAGGCAGGCGGGTGGACCAGGTCAGTTCGTGGAGATTATCGTTTCTGATCTCAAACATCATCACGTCGCCATCGGTGTCGGCTGTAAGAATGTCAAGGTAGTTGTCATTGTCAAAATTATTTACAGTGATGGTCGGCACAAAAGTGTTGCGCATGTTGGTGGGGCTGGTGTTGAGCAATTTGTTCTTGGCCAAAAAGGTATTTCCGCTGCGCTTGTAAGCCTGGATTATCCTTTGTGTGGGCAGGTCCTTGACCAGGAGCAGGTCCTGGATGCCATCCCCAGAGTAGTCGGCAATGGTGCCTCCGGTCACGGATGCTTCCTCCCAGAGGGGCAGGTTTGGATACTGGCTCAAGCCATGGCTTTCCAGGATCACGGCGGTGTCCCCCCTCAACATCAGGATCTCCTGCCCGGTATTGTTGGTGTCGCCGGCGCCCAACAGCCAGAAGCTGTCGTTGAAGGAGTGGCTTACCACATGCCCTCCCGGCTGGGGCTGATAAGCCGAAACGTTGCCATAGCCGCTGGCGGGGATTTCCATGGCCAGATACTCGGGCAGGCCATCCGAATTGTAATCAAACGTATAGTTCAGGGGCACGCGGGGATTTCCCACTTCCTCCCATTCAAATCCATGCACCGGTATGGATTCGTAGGCGATGTTGGTAAAGTTGTTGATCAAACCGGAATGCAGGCTGAGGTTGCTGTTGTTGGTTGCCTTGTATTCGATGCCGATTGGGCCTTCGGGAATTGTGGGTGGGAGAGACCAGACGTGCAGAGTGTCCAGTTTGGTGCTGTAACAGCGGTGCAGACTGGAATCGGAGGCATGCACCAGCAGTTCGCTGATGACTGGTTCATCAAAGACCGCGGAGATGTAATAACGCAGGTTTTGCCTGTCGTAGCGCTTGAAAGACTGGAGCGAGCCCTCTTTGAGCTGCGGGATGGTGGTGTCGTAGGTCAGATTCCGGAAATACGGGTATTTGCCGCCGCCGCGTTTGTGGTATTCAATGCGCAGTTTGTAGTCTCCCTCGGGAAAGCCCTCGGGGATGTAAAAGTAAGCCAGAGAATCGTTGATCACCGGGTTGGTGTGATACACCGGATAGTTGGTGTGTTCGGTCACGTCATACCAATCCAACTGGGTGGGATTTTTGGCGCCGGAATACATCACCGAGTAGCGGAAGAGATCGCTGCCGCAGACAGTTCCATCAATCCTGGTGCTGCCGGTCAGGCCAAAATGCTCGGCAGGATTGTCGATGTAAACCAGGGGTGGGTTGGCATTTTCAAGCAGCTTCTGGATGTTTAGCAAGCCGTGGCCATACTGGGTATCGACGCCTGCGGGGCCCAGGTCATCGGTGGCAGAAAGCATGCGGGCTCTCACTTCAGCCGGGCTTAGGTCAGGATGCAGGGAAAGCAGCAGCGCGGCCGCTCCGGCCACAAAGGGAGATGACATGGAGGTTCCGCTCTGCTCGTAATAAAGCTGGTCAGGTTCCAGGCGATAGGTGCTGAGTATCAAATCCCCCGGGGCAACCAGCTCCATATCCGCTCCATAGCTTGAGAAACCGGAGAGGTTGAGGCTGCGGTTCACCGATCCTACGGCGATCACAGTGGATAACTTGGCAGGATAACTTAGGTAGGGGCCGGGATCGTTCCCCGCGGATGCGACGAGGGTGACGCCCTTGTCGTAAGCATAGGCGCAGGCATCGCCGATGATGGGTGAGTAGGCTGGATCGCCCCAGCTCATATTGATCACGTGGCAGCCGTTATCGGCGGCATACACGATGGCGGAAGCGGCGTCGTCATCCTGCAAGGTGCCCTGGCCGCCGGTGGTTCTGAATCCTGCCCGGATGGGCATCAGGCTCACATTCCAGGCCACGCCCGCGATGCCGATGCCGTTGTTGCCGACCGCTCCAATAATTCCGGCCACGTGGGTGCCGTGGAAGTTCTCGTCCGTCACGTCGTTGTCGGGTTCCAGATAGTCGCCGATGGCGACATCGGCAAACTCCGGGGCATCGGTGAAGTCCCATCCGTGCACATCGTCTATATAGCCGTTTTGGTCGTTGTCTATGCCGTCTCCCGGAATCTCGCCCGGGTTTACCCAGATGTTGGCAGCCAGGTCGGGGTGTTCGATCAGGCAGCCGGAGTCCACCACTCCCACTACCACCATTTTGCTGCCGGTGGCGTAGTTCCAGGCTTGGGGACTGGAAACGTCGTCATGGAATTGCAGGTGATAGAGGGGGTCGTTGGGTGTCACGTGCAGCTTTCTGAGATAATTCGGCTGCACATATTCGATGCCGGGAAAGCTGAGTTTGCCGTTGATCAAGGCATCCCAGTCCGGTTCGTTTGTTACTGTTGCCAGGAAGTATTGGGGGCTGTGCATTGCCTTGATGGGGCGGAGGTTGTGGGCGTCAAGCTGGTTCAGGTAGCTGTCGAATGCAGTCAGTCCGGTGCGGTCGGATTTCACCTCCATGGGCAGTGAGGTTTTAAAGATAATCTGGCCGGGAGTAATGACCGTAGCGACAACGGGGGCAGCGATCAGGATCAGAAGCAGCAGGATCAGACAACAGTGTTTCATTGTTTCAACCGATTAAAAATTGTAGGATAGTCCTACGGAATGGACGTCGTTTAGCCTGTCCGAAAACATCGCCCAGCCGTAATCCACGCCGATATTCTTCCAACGCAGTCCAAAACCTGCGCACAGGTCTTCCGCGTCATAATTGATCTTATAACCCAGGCGCAGCAGCACGAGTTGATCGTAAAAACCAAATTCCGTGCTCACGCTTGCCTTCCAGTTTTCGTTCACGGCCTTGACCCCGCTGGCTTCCAGCATGATGTCGTAGCGGTTAAACCTGAAGTTGTGGCCCAGATCCAGCTCAAAGCTGGGGGAAAACCTGGTCTTGACCTCATTCATGGCTGTGGACAGTCCCAGATTGCGCGCGGAGGCGGAGAGGCTGGTGTTTTTAAGGGGAGGCAGCCAGGTGAGGCCCCAATCTGTATGCACTCCCAGGCTGGAGTCCGAATTCAGCTTCTCATAGACCACGCCCGCATTCGCACCCACATACAAACTTGGAACGATCCTCACCGCGTAATTGGCCATCAGATCCAGATCCAGGGGAGTATAGGTGCCGATGATGGCTCCGGCGTCGTCCCTGTTTTCCAGACTGCCATAGTCCATTACCCGCATTGCCAGCCCGAAATGCTGTTTGCGGGTGGAATAGGAGTAGTAGAGGTTGTTGTAGTTTATATCTGCCAGCCAGGCTGTGTAGCTGGCACCCAGGCTGCGGTGGGCATTCAAGGCTCCGCTTGCGGGTTGGTGGATGAAAGACGCCAACGCGTTGGGCGAGTGTATTCCGCGTCCCGCCAGGGCCAAAGCCACTGGATTGGTGCTCACGTCCAGGAACTGGTAGCCATACTGGCCCGCGTTGTCCGGTATTCCAGCGCTGAGGGAGGCGATTCCCAACAGGCAGATGCTGACGATTAAAGATAATCTATACACGCTAAAACTCCTTACTTCTCGATGGCAAATTTGATCCGGCGTGTGTCCAGGCCGGCTGAGACCACGGCGATGTAAACACCGGATGCCAGCTTTTGGGGTGAAATATCCAATGGCCCACTGTTGGCAAGATAGGCTCTGCCCTCCCGCTTTTCCTGGTGCACCAGATTTCCCGAGATATCGTAAATCCTGATAGTGATCTGCGTATCGCGGCTGGTCATCGCGTTGAGCGACAGGACGGCGCCACTTGCCTCGTTTACATACAGTTTCTTATATGGATTGGGATAGATATAGACCTGCCCATCCACAAATACATTGCTGGTCTTGAACTGGTTTACCAAACCTGTGTTATCGATGCTTGCCGTGCGGGAAAGATTTGCCCAGGCATGCAGCCACTTGCCTTCGAGAGCCTGTTCCTGCAGGTTGGGCAGCGGAGCGCGGAAGACAGTTCCGTTGTCCGCGGCGACCCAGGCATAGGCTGTTCCCGAGTTGTCCCGGCCCAAAACGGGCAGGTTGCGGCTGGAAAACCTGAACGAGGAAGGGAAGCCCCGCTTGACCTTAAAGTCATGTTCCCAGATCAGCAGGCGGTTGTGAGAGAAATTGCCAATGATCTCATTTTTGCCGTCCCCATCCAGATCCACCGCATAAACTCCCGCGGAAAACGCCAGGCTGTCCGAGGCTGCCCTTTCCAGTTGCGCGGGGCTCATTCTGACGCCTGAGTAATCGATCACGGCAAAACCTGAATCCGAGCTTATTAACAAATCCAGGATGCCGTTCCCATCCCAATCCGCGATGCTCAAAGGGGCGGTGCTGTGCATGTCGTGCACATAGGGGAATCCCTCCACCGGAGCCAGGTTCTCATCGTAGAGGTAAACCGAATTGGCAAACTGGACGATCAGCTCCCCGCTTCGACTGGCTGGCAGGATGGGGGCTTTGAACACCCCCACCAAAACGGAGTCAGGCGGGATGCCCAGCGGAGTGTCTTTTAGATCGCCATTGGTGGTGTTGTATTTCCACAATTGATAAAAGTTGTTTTGCTGGGCTGTCGTGATATATAGCTGGTTACGGAACAGCACCATGTTGGCCACGATGGGCGCATCAAAATCCGCAACGACCTGGGCCTCGCCGGGAGCGTTCTTGTCCAGGGCCACCAGGCAGCCCTCGCCGTTGCTTCCGTTAAAGGGAAGATACAGCTTGTCGCCGCCGTCCACGGGGTGGCTGGCCCAGCTACGGCTCATGTCGGTATAGATGTATTGGCTGCCATCCTTATCCAGCCTGCAAAGCCGGGTCAGATTATCCCTTTGGAGCGGCAGATAGAAATCCTGTCCATCCCAGATGTAGTCTGCCGCCAAATCCAGCGGGAGTTGCAAGGGGAAACCGGGAAGCTGCTTGTAGCCTGACAGCTGGCTGTCGTAAGTCCAGGCAAAGACCTGTCCGTCGGGCTGGGGATAGATCAGATCCTTTCCGGGTTCCGTGTCAAACTCGACCAGGCAGGCTCCGAAAGGATTGGGGCCGCTATAGCCTGTTGTCAGGCTCCAGCCGAATCTGACCGAGAAAGACATCTGGTTGCCGCTGGCGCCGATGTCGTAAATCTCCAGGGGAATGCCGCCGTAGTAACTGGCAGCCGTGGGCAGGGATATGAGGCCGTTGTGGGAGGCTTCGCCAAAATAGTCGTTGTTGCCCGCCCTGAAAGCGTCGTAGGGACCACCATACATATAGGTGTGGATCGCTGAACTGTCCAGGTTTTGAAAGCCATCCGCCTCTTCCAGATCGACTCCTTTGTGGGAGGCATCCGCGTTCACCGTATTCATGTCGAAATTGGGAACAAAATTGTTGGCTATCACATGCTCATCGATATGCCAGATCAGGATGCCCGATCCATCGACGGGCATAGGATGGCCCGGAGGGATGGGGCCGCCAAGGCCTGGCAGCATAAAATCCCACTCGCTGTCGCGATAGCGGTTTTTCATGAAATTGAAGAAGGGGATCAGCGATTCGTCTTCCGGCGTATTGGGATTGTCGGGATAGTAGTCCTGTTCCCCGTGGGGCAGCAGGGTGAAGGAATAGCTGGGCTGATTGGTGATGGGATCGACGCTGCCGTCAGGGTTTTGCTGGCGGTTTTCCAGCAGGAAATATTCGGTGGCGGATATGGGCACTTTATAGACCCGCTTGGCCAGGGGAGAGTGGTTCAGAAAGTAGTCGATCTGCAGGTTGGAGGCGTCTTCCGTGACCGTAATGGGGTTTTCCCAGCCCAGGTGGGTTCTGCCCCAGGCACCGATCTGGGCTGGCACATAACCGTTGGCGTTCCACACGCCGGTGCCCATCAGATCCCAGTTGCCCACGCCTTGCGATGCGCCGTTGCCGGAGTAGTTGTCATAGAGGGTTGGCAGCCCCAGCATGTGCCCCACCTGCTGTGCGAGCACGCCATACATGCTGAAAAGATAGTTTGGGGCGTTATCTTCGCCTTCACCGGGGAAGTAATCCTGAAATTCGCTCTCCGGAACGATGCCCATGCTGGACACAAAAACCCCGTCGTCGGTGGGGATACCGGCATAACTGTCGTTTTCCGGATCCAGATAGTATTGGAGGCGTTTACGTGTGAGATAGGTGGACCAGATGTTTTCAGTGCGGGATTTATTCAGATCCGATTCCTGGCCTGGCCCCGCGTGAAAAACAATGATCCCGCCATACTGGCTGAAGTCCACCACCGGATCAACCATCTGGATCAGGGTTTGGGCGAACTCCCCCCGTTTGACGTCGGTGGTGTCCGGGCTGTCCTCGCCGTAGTAGGCCATGGTTTTGGGTAGGGTGATGACATCCGGATGCAGATGGTATTGCAGCAGATACTGGCTGTGTGAGGCATCCAGGAAGAAGTCGCTCACATGCACCATCCAGCGGTCGAAGAAATTATAGTCGTGGGGAAGATAATCGGGATACTCAGCCGTTTGCTGAAACTGGCGGTCGCTAAACTGCACCCTGAGCACCAGGAAATTGTTGGGCAAGGTCCTGACAGTCTGCAAGCTGCCTGTGGATGTGCGGGAGGGAGGCTCCAGCAGCGTGGCTTGAAAACCGGGCGGTAAACTTTCACACAAAGGGTGCGGAGGCACCATCGCGGCCAGCAATCCCACAAAGCCGGCCAGGATTATCAGGCATAGAATCGCTTTCGTTTGAGAAGGCATTCAGGTCTCCCTGGTATCGTAATATTTGATAAAGATACTAATCAACCCGGCGCTGCTCTTTTGCATACCCGCCATCATAAAAGCCAATAATTAAGTCCGGCGGCTCATGTCAACAAAAAAAACCCGCCTCAGACTTCGGATATCAAGCTGTGAGACGGGCAAGAGCGAATATATGTTACCTAAACAGGTCTGCTATAAAGACTTTCCTGCCAGGAAATCCGCTTCGTTGCACTTGCAGATCGTGGCAAACTCATACTTTGGAGTCCAACCGGCGGAGCCTTTTCTGCGGTTGACTATCGCTTTGATCCTTTTCATTTCGGTGTTGCACACCGGGCACATCACTTTACCTTCGGTTGAAAGCTCGTGGGCCACCTTGGCGGTGAAAGATTTAACTTTTCCCATTGTTTCCTCTCTATGGTCCGGTTGTTCGGACTTTCCTTATTTAATTAGCTCGTTCAATGTATTCGCCGGAACGGGTGTCGATCTTGACCTTGTCGCCCACTTCCACAAAGAAGGGGACAGTCAGGCGCAGCCCGGTTTCGGTGAACGCGTTTTTACCGCCGCCGGAGGCGGTGTTGCCTTTGACGTTGGGTTCGCATTCCGTGATGGTCTGAACCACTGTGACCGGCAGCTCCAGGCCCATGATCTCGCCGTCGGGCGCAAACAACACGGTCACTTCCATGTTTTCAAGCATCAGCTTGTCGTTATCGCCGATTGTGGCGGCATCCATGTGCATCTGCTCGTAAGTTTCGGTGTCCATCATGATATAGAAGGCGCCATCGTGATAGAGATACTCCATCTTCCTGCGTTCCACACGCACTTCGTTGAAGGTGTCGCTCTCGCGGAAGGTGTTTTCCAACACTCTGCCGCTACGCACGTTCTTGAGTTTGGTGCGCATAAAGGCAGGGCCTTTACCGGGTTTCACATGTAAAAACTCAACCACCTCATAGAGGTCGTCGCGCCATTCAATGATCATGCCATTTCTGATATCAGACATCGAAGCCATATCTTTATTCCTTGGATATTTATCTTGAATTAGCCATAAATTCTCAGCAGGGGTTTTTGGCAAGAAATTTCTTTGTCCTCTCCCTCCTGCCTGCCGCCAAAGGCTGGCGCGATTCCCGCATCCGGCACGGAGTTACCTGCCACGGCAACCTGCCATGAACCCGGCACAGGTTTCTGCCTTGGGCCTCATATCAAACCCGGCTTCCACCGTGGGTCAACCTTAGGTCAACCTTAACTTTTATAAGGATGACCTAAGGAAGATTGGTCAAGCTGTTGTGGCCCAAAATGATAGGTATATGGGACAGGGAAGGGTGGGGGAGAGCAGGGGCAGGCAGAATGAGTGGCCAGGCGATTGCCGGACATGGAGATATAAAGATGGTTACCCCAAAAAAACGATACGGGGAAGCGGGCAAGAAAAAACCCCGCTTTGCGCGGGGTTTAAGACAGCTTGCCGTGAGGCTTAATCGCCGATGATATCCTCGGGGACCCTGCCCTGCAGGGAGTCCAGCATGAACTGTGCGGATTCGTTCAATTCGCCGCTGGGATACTTTTTGAGAAATTCTCCGAAGAGTTTGATGGCGCGGGCTTCGTCTTTCAGTTCCTCCGCAATGGTAAAGGCTTTCATGAAGGAGGCGCGATAGTCGTCAGCGCCGTTGGGGTAATTGGCGATAATCTGGTCGTAGTAAGTGATGGAATCCTTAAAGTTACGTTGCCGTGCCGCGTTGTCTGCCAGATTGAATAGCTCTTCCGCGGAAAGTTCCAGCTTGACACGTTCCGGATATTTGACCATATTGAATTCCGTAAATAGTTGCTGCGTAACTTCTTCCTGGCGGGCTGCCTGGCGTTCCTTTTTCAGGGTGCCATAGATGCGGGGTTCGATATCGGTGAAGCTTTGCGTCAGTGGCGGTGTTTCCTTCAAGATCCTGAAGAACACGATATCTCCCCGGGAAGTCTTGAACACCGGACTGACCCAGCCTATGGGATTGTCCCACACCATGTCGTTAAAGCTCTTGTCGGGTCCGATGCCGGTGATGATGCCATTATGGTAGATATTGTCCAGCAAAGCCAGCTTGGGTTTGTCCGATTTCTTTTCGATCAGTTCGTTGATGGCTTTCTCGTTGTTTTTCTTAACATATTTATTGTAAGACTTGAGGGCTTTTTTGGCGTCCTTTTCGTTTTTAAACCATAGCGCCTGGATGGAGCGGTTGGCCGGAGTGGTAAAGTCATCCAGATGCGCGTCATAATAAGCCCTGGTATCTTCGGAAGAAATATGCAGGGAATCCGTGACCAGTGCGCGGAAGGTGGTGTTCAGGATATAATAGCGTTTCATCTGCTGGAAGTCATCGTTGTCCTGCAGATATTTGGTATAGTTTTGCGCTTTTGCTTCGGTGGTGAGCAGGCGGCGCACCAGTTCCTGATTCACCAGTTGCCTGGGCCCCTCGCCCTTGGTGATGAACATCTGTTCCTGGGGAGAGAGTTTTTTGAAGCTGTCCAGGACATCGGCAATCGTTATATTGAGTTGGGGATTGGGAGATGAAACCAGGATCTGGCTTTCGATGTCGGCATTTTTATCCATGGCTCCCAAGTCGATCTGGCTGACCAGGGTGCTGTCGGTAACCACTTTGTATTTGAGCTTCAGGCTGTCGGTCAGGTCGTCCAGCATGCGGGATTCCACGCCGGGGCGGGTGCGCTGCTCAAGTTCCGGCAATACTTCCTGGAAAGATTTTTGCCTGCCGGGCACGTGTTCCAGTTTGGTAAAGACATGCCAGCCGCTGCCGGTCTGGATCGGGCCGTGAAAGCTGGTGGTGTCGGTAACTGCTTCGGAGATGAGTTGTTCCAGCTCAAGATCGTTGCCGATCCCGGGGATGTTTCCGTTAAGGCGGATGTTCTTGATCAAGCCCTTGAGTCCCTTGGCATAGGTGTTGATATTGTATTTTTCCGAAACCGTCGCGAAGGGCGTTCCGTCTTTCAGTTCTTTAAGAGCTTTTTGGGCGGTGGCTTCGTCAGCCGCCTGAATGTATTTAATGGTAAGATTGGGATAAAGGTAAAAAGCCTGTTTGTTGTCATCGTAATATTTCTGTTTGTCTGCTTCGGTGATCACCAGCAGGTCGCTGATGTTTCTTTTGTAAAACTCCTGCAGTAAAAACTGGTCGGTGCCGGTTTCGATTTTCTGCATGACTTCCGGGTCTTTATCCATTTCCATTTGCAATGCTTTCTGCATAAAGGCAGCTTCCACCGCCATGATGTCCAGCACCTGGATCTGCCCCTCGACGGTTTTGTATCTGCCCTGGGCGTTGGGAGGGAGTTTGGAGATTTTGTTATCGAGTTCCTGCCGGGTGATCATTCCGCCGTCATATTCGGCCAGGACGTCATCGGAGTTGATCAGGTTTGCGGTGGTAACTTTGGTGGGTTGGGTTTTCGCGGCAAAGCATAGCGCCAGGCTCAATAATGTTATGAGCAATATCGGCAGCTTTTTGGATCGGGTCATTTTATACTCCTTACAAATATGCATTTTTACACAAGCGCAAAGAAAAGAGTGGACAGCTACGCGTCAAGGAATTTTATTGGAACCGGCAGGGACTTACAATTTACCCTGGATTTGGCACATATCGTGCTTTACAATAATGATAATGAGAAAATACATTCCGTTAGGAGGAAGACAAATGCTCAGTAAACTGAAACAACAAAAGGGGTTTACCCTGATCGAGATTCTGGTGGTGGTGATCATCGTCGCCATCCTGGCAGCCCTGGCTGTTCCCCGCTATCTCCGCTATGTGGAAAAATCCCGTTCAACAGAGGCTCAAACCGCCATCAGCGCAATCCGCAAAACCTATGACGTGTATATGCAAACCAATGGAAGCACCGCAGATTTCACCATCGAAAGAGCGATGAAAGAGACCAAGCTTGGTGAAAGCACTGTCAAAAACTGGAAATTCGACGTTACCGGCAACCCGCCCAAAAAGATCATTGCCACATCCACCGAAGACTTCCCCGGCGGAGCAGACAAACAGGTGTGGTATGACGTAGATGAAGCAAAATTCCATGGCTACGGAGTGGACCAGTGGACCGACCCGAACACCGGAGGTCTGGAATCTGACTCTGAATAACCAGGAGAGTTTAAGTTGACTATCCACGAATTATTGCGCTTTACCGCAGAAGCGGGAGCGTCTGACCTGCATATCGCCGCGGGCGCGCACCCCATGGTGCGCGTCAACGGCAAAATGAAGCGGCTGAACCTGCCGATACTCTCGGTTGAAGAAGTGGAAAAACTGGTCTTTGGAGTGATGAACGAGGTTCAACAAACCATGTTCAAGGAAAATCTGGAGATCGACTTTTCCACCAAGCTCACTAACGATGTACGCTTTCGTGTCAACGCGTTTCACCAGATCAATGGCATTTCCGCAGCCTTCCGCGTGATCCCCAACGAGATCAAAAGCTATGAAGAACTGCATTTGCCGGATATTCTGAAACGCCTCACCCAAAAAGAGAAAGGGCTGATTCTGGTCACCGGTCCCACGGGTAGCGGAAAATCCACCACCCTGGCCACCATGATCGACTCGATCAACGATAACAGAAGCTGTCATATCATCACAATCGAAGACCCCATCGAGTTTGTGCATCGCAGCAAGAACAGTCTGATCAACCAGCGTGAGCTGGGACACGATACCTGGAGCTTCACCGCGGCGCTAAGAAGTGCCCTGCGCGAAGATCCGGACGTGATCCTGGTGGGTGAAATGCGTGACCTGGAGACAGTGTCGCTTGCGTTGACAGCAGCCGAGACCGGACACCTTGTGTTTGCAACCCTGCACACTGGCAGTTGCACCAAATCCATCGACCGTATCATTGACATGTTTCCCAAGGAACAACAGCAACAGGTGCGCTCGATGCTTTCGGAATCTCTGGAAGCAGTGCTTTCCCAGACCCTGCTGCCCACCAAGGACGGCAAAGGCCGGGTTCCCGCCCTGGAGATAATGGTGGCCAACGCCGCGGTGCGCAACCTGATCCGCGAGGAGAAAACATATCAGATACCCTCGATCATTCAGGCCAGCACCAAGGAAGGTATGCAGACCCGTGACCAGTCGCTGTATAACCTGGTGATGAACAATCTGGTGGAACGCACAATCGCCGAGGAATTTGCCGACAATCCAAAGCAGTTTGCTTCCGGAGCCGGATTTTCTTGATGCCCGGTTTGGAGAGAAGCATGGACAACAAGGCAAACAGCAGGGCGTTCGGGCTCCTGCGCGCCCAGGGCGGTTTCACCCTGGTAGAGGCCCTGGTGCTCACTCTGGTGATCGTGATCCTGGTGGTCAGCGTATATATCGGCGTTGTATATGCCGAGAAGCAACTGCTGGTCAATTATCGTGACAGAGTGGCCACGCTGCTGGTGGCAGGCGAACTGGAGATGGAGTATTACCGCAGTTCGCGCAGGCGGCCGTTCGAGCTTCAACAAGCCAGGGAATATGTCCTGGATGACATCGGTAAAACCGAAACCCTGAAAGGGCGCATGACCATCGAACTGAAGCATGGGGAAGAAAGCTCCAATGAACAGGTGATCAAATACCAGATCCTGGAAGCAACCTTCAGATGGATGGACACCACAACCAAGAAAGAACGCTACATCCGCATGCGTGAAGATTATTTTGCCATATGACGAAAAGAGTTAAACCGATCCCCGGTTTCAGACACCCGGAAAGGGGAATGACACTTGTGGAGATGATCGTAGTTATGGTCATCTCCACCTTGCTGATAATGATTTCCGCTTTGGGGATCGGGCTGTTCTTGCGTAAATACAAAGAACTGAACGCCTGGGCGGAATTGCAAAAAGAAGCTTGGGAATGCCTGAGCACGATCAAGAACGGAGTGCCGGTCGGAACTGGCCTCAATACAGAGTTTATCGGAGTGACCAACGCCCTGCAGCTCAGACTGATGAACACGGCTACCAATTCAGGAACCTACTTGAGGATCACCCCGCCTTCTGACCGGGGCTTGAATACATCGGAATATGCCCTGTTCTATCTATACGATGGCGCGGTCCGCTGTTCTTACCTGCACAAGGGTTACCAGCCAGCTACGCCGCTGTATCTTTTCCCTACCAAAAAGAACAAAGACAAGATAATAGTTGACAAGTTCTTGATTACCAAGATTAACCGGGAGCAGGACTTGCTGGCCATCCAAGTGGAGTTGGAAGGCAGGGTCAAGACTGGAACCAATAATTTCAGAAAGGTAAAGTTCAAGACCAAGATGGTGAAAAAATGATCAAAGTTCCGGCTCCGGACAAGGAGGTGACATGCTGAAGATGTTTAAAAACCCCAATGGAAACATTGCGATAGCGATGCTGTTGGTGGTATTCGGAGCAATGTCCGGTTTTACACTCAGCAGCCTGGCGATGCGAGACGCGGTCGCTTTCCAGTATGATTTTGAATCTGTGCAAAGCATGATCCTGTTGCGCAGTGAATCTTTTCGCGGCCAGAGAATCGCGCAGAGACTGGGGAATATATTGGTTCCCGTGCGCACTTCCGTGCGCTATGTGCCGGTGACAAACTCAGCCTTAAAAAAGACTTTTGTGATCCAGTCCCAGCTTAGCCGCGGGGGTTTGGTCGCGGTTGACAGTGATGTGGTGATGGGAGACCAGAAACAGATTACCCAGATCCGTTCGCTGGTTAAATCCAAGGCAGGAACGGGCCCTTCGGTTTTTTACAGCCCCAAGTTCTCCCTGATCCGTAAGTATGGAGTTTACACGCTGGAGAGCGAAACCTTCGCCAAGTTCATGTATTTTACCGATACGGACGAATCCACCAATGAAACCCCGGTTTACTTTTACGGCCCCGACCTTATCTATGGCAGGGTGCACAGCAACAGCGATATCTGGATCAAGCAGGCGGGCGGCGGCAGCAATGGCGGTTGGCCCACGTTTTATGGCTGGGTTACCACCGCTGGTGAGATCCAGTCATTTTCGGGATCATACTCTGAACAGCAGATTTTCCGAGGGGGGCTTGCTGAGGGATATCCCTATACGATATTCCCTGAAGAAGCCACCACGCTCAAAACCAACGCCGACCGTGTGGGGCCGAACAATGATCCCAACCTGATCATGATGGTGGTGGTCAATGGCAGCAGCTATTCAGCTTATTCTGGCACTATACAACCACCGGAGGTGGATACCTGCGGTGTGTACAACCCGTTTCCCCCCTACAATCCGAACACCTTCCAATACTTGAACAGATATGCCGTGAGGGACACCATCTGGTCAACCCAACCCTCGGGCACTGCCCACAACAAATCCAAGTGGGTCGATAACAAGCTGTGGCTGATGGGTACATTTGGTACCTACCAGACCTGGGGTTGCGCCGACACACTCTGGCTGATCGGCGACATCCTGCTGGCTGGCACCCAGCGTGGCGCGAGCCCTCTGAGTAACCCAACGGACGTGGTGGGGCTGGTTTCAGAAAAATCGATCGTGGTCAAATACGGATACCGCGACCCCATCGACTCCCTGCGCTATCACAGGAACTGCGGGCCTGACAACAATTTCGGCGGGATTTGGATATATGCCGCCATGGCCGCCCTGGGGGACGGACACGGCAATTCGCACGCCGATGGTGTTTTTTCCTTTGAGTATCAGCATCCCCACCCGTCAGTGCCGGACGTGAGGATCAACAACTTCTTATATACCAGGATAGACTTGCACCGCAGACGCTTCCCGCCCACGGGAGCCAATCCCTGGCCACCCTTGATCGATTTTCCCTGGTACAATCCCCTCTGGCCGGAACGGCGGCCATATCTGGAACGCGGTTATATCAGCGTCTATGGATCGATATCTCAAAGAAGGCGAGGTTTTGTGCACCGCAGCTACAACGACTCCGAGTATCCCAGCAACGGTGTCTGGGATCAGCCGATCGACTTTTGCGGCGGCTCCAGTAGTCCCTATGATGTTGGGCACAATGATCCGGTGCTGGGTTTCCAATTGATCACGCGGGACTTTGATGGCGCCACTGGCACAGGTACCGGTTATAAGAAGAATTACCACTACGACGATAGATTTTATCATACCTCCCCGATAGATTTCCCGGAAGTCAGCCGTTACAACGAAACTCCATATACGGCATTGCACTGGGTGATCAAACGTCCGCCGGAGAATCTGTAAGCATCATATTAAATGTCAATAGATAAGAGGAACTATGAAGAAAACAAAAACGTTTAAGTTCAAGGAATCGGTCGGAATCGACATTGGTACCCACAGCGTGAAAGTGGTGCATCTGAAAAGGCTGCACGAAGGATTCAAGCTGTTGAACTATGAGATTCGTCCCACAGTTCCGCAAGGCGTTGAGTATATTCCCAGTGACCTTAGGCCGGATCGCTATGCGCCGGTTTTGGTGGAGATCTTCAAGACCCTGCGCATCAACCCCAAAAAAGTGCAGCATCTGGTGACTTCCGTTGGTGGGGACAATACCAGCATCAAGCAGATCAAGACGATTTTTTTGCCTGATGATGAACTTGAATCCGCGCTCTTCTTTGAAGCCAAGAAACACATACCCATCAGCGGTACGGACATGATCCTGGATTATCAGGTGCTGAGCGTGGAAGAGAAGACCAATAACATGAACATCCTGTTGGCGGCAACCTCAAAAGAGTTGCTGAACGAGCACACCAACACCCTGGTGAGCGCCGGTCTTACTCCCAACATCGTGGATATCGATTCCCTGGCAGTGGCCAACAGCTTTGCCCTGAACGCTTTTGTTGAAGAAGGCGTGTATGTGTTGCTCAATATTGGCGCGCACAGGACCAATATGGTCATCTGGGGGCCTGAAGCAAGGTTCTTTGCCCGCGATATTCCCTATGGCGGCTATCATTTCACCCGCGACATTATGCGCAAACGCCAGATGGAGTTTGCGGAAGCGGATGAATACAAGCTGAAATGGGGCTTGCTGGACGATCCCAGTATCAGCGAAAGCAAGACGATCAGCATGTTGGACATCTCGGAAAAATCCACCGAAGACGCCATTGTGGAAGAAATTCGCCGCTCACTGCGGTTTTACGTGAAGGAAGCGGGCAACAGCGATATCCGCAAGCTCTATATGATGGGCGGCACCGCCAAGCTGAAAGGTTTGCAGGAGTACATCCAGGAAAAAGTGAGTATTCCGACTGATGTGTTTATGCCCTTTATCAATGTGGAGATGCCGGAAAAATTCATGGACAAAAAAGATCCCCAGCTGGCATTGGCTATCGGCCTGGCCATGCGGACGGAATAGGATGTTGTTATGACAAACGTGTTTTACTTCAAAATCAACCTGAACAAATTCGGCGAAATGAAGCTTCAGACGGAGCGGGAAAACAAAACTTTCCGCAATGCCGTGATCGCCTACCTGGTTGGTACACTGATCATGTTTGGCGGATTGTTCTATCTGAATGGTATCCTCAAGAAAAAAGTCGAAAACCGCCGCAAGTTCCTTAAGGCCACCGAAGAGCAGCTCAAGCAGTTTCAAGCCAGTGAGGAATACCTCTCCATGGTCGATGTGGACCGCCTGGCCCAGACTTTCAACAACCGGATATTCTGGGCTAAGAAGCTGGTGGCTCTCAGCGATGAGATCACCCGTTCGCTGGCGGTGCGTAAATTTACATATAGCAATGGAGTGCTTACTTTAAACGGTATCACCCCAGTGGATAACAACGTGAAAGAACTGGATCTGATCAACGACTTTATTCAGCGCTTGCTGGCTAATCCCGAGATCAGCAACGACTTCCCGCAGATCAAATCTGGCCTGATCACCAAGCAACTTGCCAAAGACACCGCGATCATGGAATTTGTGATCGAGTGTTACAGCCGGGAAGCTTCAGAAAGCAGAAGGAGCGGCCAATAATGCGTGAGAAGTACATTGTCTTCATTCTGGGCATGGTCTTGCTTACCATAGCCTTCTTCATGCTGGCTTCCAGCGTGATCGACGGTAACGAAAGCAAGATAAACCAACTCGATAAAAAGATCAAAACCGCTCAGGAAAAGCTGAACAGTGCCAGGATCATGGATGAACAGCTCAGCCAGTTTTCCCTGATTATAGACAACAGCCTGACCCGCGATAAATCATTCACTTTCGACGAGATTAACGAGTTCAAGAAAAAGATCGGCGACATGGCGAACAACAACCGGATCACCATCAATAAGCTCTCCGATGCCAACAAGTTTGCCATTCCAGGACTGGTTGAAACCACTTACAATATGGAACTGGAAGGCACCTACGTGCAGATGGGTCAGTTTATTGCCGATCTGGAAGCTCTGGACAATATCATCAAGATCCATTATATTGATATCACTCCAGCGCAGACGGCGGGGAAAGGCAAGGACGCCGGCGGTATTTCCAGGTACAGAATAACCCTGGAGCTCTCGATCTATAAGGTCGCGAAGGAGGCTTAAGATGCAAGCAAGATTTGTAAAAGATTTCGCAATAGCATTGATCGTAATCCTGCTGCTTGCCTATGCAATCCGCTTGTATGCGTTGAACCTGCAGCAGGCCGGGATCCCGGATGAATCCAAATATACCCAGAAATCGGTGTCCGACACCCTGCTCAACAAGATCAAGACCATTGAGTCCTCCATCCAGGACCGCAAGTTCTTCCAATTCACAACCACACGTGATCCCCTGCGGCAAGGCAATGTGATCAAAGATAAGTTCGACTTGGAAAAAGAATTCATGCAGATGGTCTTCAACACCTTCCGTCCCACCGGTACCTATATCGACAAGGAGACCGGCAAACGCATGGTCAACATTGAGTTGATGGGTAAGATCTACACCGCGGGAGTCGGCGATGTGGTCGAAGGTAGAAAAATTACCTGGATCAATGAGGAAAACATTGGCATCTATTACGGCGGAGCTCAGACTCTTGCAGTTCAGAAGATCCCGCCCATGCCAGATTTTAGCAAAGAGAAAACTGGTTCCAACAATCTCGATAACTACTAATGAAAAAATACAACGAAGCTGGAGATAATATGTTTAATACTTTCACAGCCAAACGCCTGATCCTGGGCATCCTGATACTCGGGTTTATGCTCGGAGTAGCTGTACTGGGAGCTCAGACGAGCTCACTCACTAAACCCGTAACCTTAAACAGCATCGACGAACCTCTCTCATCGGTGCTCAGCACCCTGGCCAGACTCAGCAACACCAACATCGTGCTGGCCACCGATCAAGCTGGCGGAACCGACAAAGATATGGAAAAACGCGTAACAATCAGCATCCGTGACGTTCCGATCGAAACAGCCGTTTCCCTGGTAGCCCGTTCCACCGGACTGTCCTATCGCGTGATCGGTAACAACACCTTCCTGGTGGGAACCAAGCAAAACATCTCCGAGGAAGCAGGTGAGAGAAGCAACATTATATATTTGAACAATCTGGATGCCGCCAAGGTGAGCCAGGCGCTGGCAAATTCCGAAGGCAAGATCGTCCCCCTCGAAGGGCAGAACGCCCTGATGGTCTATGGCAATCCCGATACCTTCAACAGCATTAAAGAACTGGTGGAAAGCATCGACACCGAGCAGAAGCAGATCGAAATCCGCGTTCGCCTGATCGAGGTCAGCCTGACCGATTCCAAGAAATTTGGCATCGATTGGAGCCGCCTCAACCACCTGACCACCATCATTGCAGAGGATCCTGTCAATGCCTCCGGCGCCGGACTGCCCTATAACTTCACTGACGAGTCCGGACGGCTTCCTTTCGGCGATCCCACCGACTTCGAGATCCTGCCCGACCAGCAGTATTTCCAGAGGATCAATGGCTTTGACGACATCGGCCATTTCAGCCGTCAGCTCACCGCTTTTGATATTACCATCGACTGGCTGTTGGAAAACAACGCCGCCAAGCTGCTCACCGACACCCGCGTGACTGCCTTGAACGGCGTGGAAGCGGAAATCCACATCGGTGAAGTGGTGCCTTTCGTGGTGACCGATAATGACAAGCAGATCCAGGTTGAGCGCGAAGAGGTTGGTATCATGTTGAAAGTGATCCCCACCGTGAACGAGAATGGCCAGATCACTGCCCAGATTTCTCCGGAAGTAAGCTCAGTGACAGAGCTGGTGGGCGGTTATGTGCCCCGCACCAAAGTGCGCCGCATCTCCTCCACAGTCACCGTGCCAAACGAACACAAGATCATCGTGGGTGGATTGCTCAACGCGAGCATCACCCAAAAGACTTCCAAACTTCCGTTATTGGGAGACCTTCCCATCGTGGGACCTCTTTTCCAGCATAGATATGAGGTCGTGGAAAACAATGACCTGATCATGGAGATCACTCCCCGCCTGGTTGCGATTGGAGAAATAAACCCTACACCCAAAGTCGATGAGCGGCTCACCCGCACTTTGATCGAATATGAAGAAGAAGAAAACGAGTAAGGGGAGGTAGTAATGAATAAGCTAAACCGCTTTATCCCCATCCTTACCCTTATGGTGCTGCTTTTGGTGACACTCACCACATCCTGCGACAGGCGCACCCCTCCTCCCACCAGCACAATTCCTCCGGTGGGGGACATGAGGGTAATCACAAATATCACAGCCACTCCGGACACCATCTACAATGACAACCATATCACCTTTGCCGAGATCAAGGTAACCGTGAAAGATGGCGAGGATGGCGGAGTTCCAAATCAGATAGTTGACTTTCGCACCACCCTGGGAACTATCATCCGCTATGTGACCACTGACAGCACCGGCGTGGCAACCACCACACTGTGTGATGATGGCAGGACAGGTACGGCCAAAGTCACTGCCGTGGTGCGTAACTATAGCGACGACGGCGAACTGATTGCCGAGGTGGATACCACCATTACAGTGCAGATCAATGATGTTCCCCCCATCGAATCCGTATCCCTCAGTTTTCAATCTGCCCAGAATCCCTATGTGATGGGTGTTATGCAGACCACGGAGATCAGCGCAATTGCGGTGAACAATCTGGGTAACCAGGTTCCCAACAACACGCTCATTACCTTCAGCTGCACCAAGGGGCGCTTTGTGGATGAACAAGGCAATGTGCTTGGCCTCTCGGTTGTTTCCAGAACCTTCAATGGCAGGGCCTATGCCAGGTACAATGCCGGGGCGGTGGCAACAACGACCCCAGGAGCTGAAAACGCGGTGGTTACGGCTGCAATCGGCAATGTCTCCAGCAGCCGCGAAGTTCAGATCACCCCTGGCATGCCAGCCTTGATAGGGTTGAAATCCTTTGTGCAGATCGGTGATGAAATGGTGGAGGCGGACACCAGTTTTGTGACCAGTCCCAACCACATCTTCATGCGTGCCACCCTCAACGACATGCACGGTAACCCCTGCCCGGTCAAACCTGTCCGCTTTGAGACCAACCTGGGCACCTTTGTGAACACTTCACAATCCATAACGATCAACACCGACCCCAACGGCGAAGCACGAGTGCGCTTTACACCTGGGCTAACAGCTGGAGCGGCTACGATCAAGGCCTTTGCCAACAACGATACCCTGCAAACCCAGTTGATATTCAACATCACATCGGATGATATCCATTCGATCAACTTCACTCAGGAAAGCCAGCTCGAGTTGGCCGTTGCCAACACCGGCGGTATGGAGTCGGCCGTCTTGCGCGTACGGCTCAATGATATCAACGGCAATCTGATAGATTTCCCCGATACCGTCTATTTCCGCATTATGAACAGCACGCCTCCGGCCGGAGCAAACCTGAACAGCCAACCAGTTTCAGATAGCGTTATGGTGGTATCCACGGGAGGTGAGGCGCAGGTCTCGGTGAATAGCGGAACCGAGAGCGGCATCCTGATCATCAGGGCCTCCCTTACCAACAAAGCCGGAAGATGGGTGCATGCCACCAAAGCGAACATCGTGATCCATGCGGGTCCGCCAGCCTTTGTGCTGCCCTTCATCGGCGGTTTCAACACCGGTCAGAACATGGGCGGTGGTTTGTGGCGGATTGTAGCCGGTGCTGAAGTCAAGGATGTCTATGGTAATGCTGTACAGAGTAACACAGCGGTGTTTTTCTCCCTGGTCAATCCAGGCGATACAGATTGCCAGATCTTTGGTAGTGCCTTTGTGGGCAACGTAAGCGTTGAGGATGACTCTCTGGCTGGAGTTGCCTACACCACACTCACCTATTCCGGAATCTACACCAATGATGTCATTACGATCAAGGCTAGCACAGGAGAGGGCATGGGCCAGGGGGTGGATGGCTATGCAACGGTAGCCCTGCCGCTTAACGACCCTCGTCTGGACATTCAGGCGAACCCGGCAATGTTAGTATATGGTAACAATTCGCCGGACTGGAAGAGCACCGATATCTTTGCGGTGCTTACCGACGGCCAGGGCCAGCTGATTGGAAATTCCGCCCTGATGCTGCTGTGCACCAAAGGCCAGTTTGTGGCGATTCCCGGTTATAACAACAATTACCCCACCGATCCCGCCTGGCGCATCATCACCGATGACGGCAGTTACGGCACTGGCGATTACCGTGGCTGGGCTTGGGGTCAAATCCGCTTCCACAGATTGGAGATCCCAATTGGCGACCCGAATATGGAGGTGCCAGGCCAGACTCTGGCCACCGTCACCGCGCGTCTCCTGGGTGCCAATGTAGCCGTCTCCACCGATGTCGTGCTGTACCGTTACTGGACACCAGGACCTCCTTTCTAATTAATTAACATAAGCGCGGGGATGGCTCAGCCGTCCCTGCGCATACTTTGATACTGGAGCAATATGACACTTTGCGGCTGGACCAGCCTTGTTTTTTGAAATAATAGTTGAAGGATGACCCTAAATGAGCTTTAATCCACAATTTGCCCGTTTGGGCGAAGTGCTCGTTCACGAAGGATACGTGAACGAGGATCAGGTCAAGGAAGCCCTGATCAAGCAATCCAATTTTGGCCTGAAGATCGGCGAAACTCTGATCAAACTGGGCTACCTGACTGAAAGGCAACTGCTGCAAGCCCTCAATCTGCAGCTTGGTTACACCATCGTCAACGAAAAAGAGCTGATGGAGCTCGATCTGGATATCGTTTCCCAGATTCCCGAACCCTACGCCGTCGAAAACCGGGTGATAGCCCTGCGCGAGGAAGGCGACGGCGTGGTGGTGGCTTTGGTGGATCCCGAAAACCTCACCGTGCTGGATAACCTGAAAAAGATCCTGGGCAAAAACATCAAGCCGGAACTGATCGGCAGCACGATGCTTCTCGACACCATCGAGAAGTATTACAAGAGCATCCGCACTACTACCCAGGTGGAAGACGCCGTTGGCGGATTCGACTTTGTCGCCGTGGATGAGGACGAAAATGAGATCACCATTTCCTCCGCCTCCTCCGAAGCCGATGCCCCTGTCGTCAAGCTGGTCAATTTGATCATCAACGAAGCGATCAAATCCGGAGCCACGGATATTCACATTGAGCCTCTTGTCAAAAATACCCGCGTGCGCTACCGCGTGGATGGCGCCCTGCGTGAGGTGATGACTCCCCCCATTGGCATGCACCCCGGCGTGATCTCCCTCATCAAGGTGATGTCCAAGCTCAATATCGCTGAACGCCGCCTGCCCCAGGACGGCCATATCTCGCTTAAAACCTCCCTGAAGAGCGTGGACGTCCGTGTATCCATCACTCCCACGGTGCTGGGCGAAAAAGTTGTGATGCGTCTTCTGGACAAAGGCGAGTTTGGCTTCATGCTTTCCACCCTGGGTTTCGAGCAGGAAGACATGGATATCTTCTCCCGCATTATCCGCAGGCCTTATGGAATCATCATTGTTTCAGGTCCAACCGGAAGCGGTAAATCCACCACCCTGCACGCCGCCCTCAAAGAGATTCAGGATGTCGAAACCAACATCATCACGGTGGAAGACCCTGTCGAGTATCGCCTGGAAGGCATCACCCAGATCGAGACCAAGGAGCAGATCGGCCTCACTTTTGGCTCCGCCCTGCGCTCCGTGTTGCGTCAGGACCCGGATATCGTGCTCATCGGTGAGATCCGCGACGAAGAAACCGCGGACATCGCTATCAAGTTTTCACTCACCGGCCACCTTGTTTTTACCACTCTGCACGCCAACGATGCCCCCAGCACGGTCACCCGTCTGATCGACATCGGCATCAAGCCTTATCTGGTGGGCTCCTCTCTCAGCCTGGTTATGGCTCAGCGTCTGGTGCGCAAGATTTGTCCTTATTGCATCTCCGACTATAAACCCACCGATCAGGAAATTAGCGATTGCGGATTGACCCCGGAAGAAGCTGCCAGGATCGATTTCAAACTGGGAAAAGGATGCGTGCACTGCAACAACACCGGCTTTGCCGGCCGTATCGGTATCTTCGAACTTCTCACCGTCAACCCCGAGATTCGCAGGTTGATCTATGAAGGCGCCAATCAGGACCTGATCCGCGACGCCGCTCTCAGAGCCGGCATGCGCACCCTGCATGATGCCGCCATAGAAAAGATGAAACGTGGGATCACCACCATCCGTGAAGTCATCAAGATGACTATCGTGGAATAAATGTAAAGGGACCCAGCTATGCCTAATTTTGCTTACATCGTTAAAGACGCCAAGGGCGCCAGGGTGGAGGGCATCCTCAAGGCCGATACCCTGGATATGGCCGTGGACAAACTTGCCAAGGAAGGAAGTACCATCATCTCCGTGAAAGCTGCCGCGGAAGGCGCTTTCAAGGGAAAACTTTCCCTCTTCGACAAGATCATGCTCACCATCTACAAGATCCGCACCGGCGTGTCTCTCAAAACTCTGGTGTTCTTCACCCGCCAGCTTTCCACCATGTTTTCCGCCGGACTCACCATCGAGAAGGCCGTCACAGACCTGGAGAAGGAAGAGAAGAACAAGAAATTTGCCAAAGTGCTGCGCCGTATCTCCGACGATATCCGTAAAGGATATTCCCTTTCGGAATCCATGGAGCAGCATCCCGGCGTGTTCAATCCCCTCTATGTGGCGCTGGTGAAAGCCGGTGAGGTCTCTGGTACGCTGCACACTGTGCTGGACGAGCTTTCCGACTATCTGGAAAAGATCGAGGATACCCGCCGCAAGGTCATTTCCGCAATGGCGTATCCGGTGTTTATCATGGTCTTCCTCGTCTTCGTGGTCTGGGTCATGTTCTATTATATCGTCCCCATGTTCGCGGGCGTCTATGCCGATTTCAACGCGGAATTGCCTGCCCCTACCAGGGCTGCCATCGCGATCAGTAATTTCATAGTGAACAACGTGTTCCTCACCATTCTGATCGTCATTGGCATAGTTGTTGCCTTCTTCCTGGTCAACCTCACCGACCGGGGCCGCTATATCATGGACTCGATAAAGCTCAAGATTCCGGTGATCGGCAAGGTGATCGGCAACTCCATCATGAGCAAATTTTCCCGCACCTTTTCTATTCTGATGGCGGCGGGAGTGCCCATCATGGACACCATGGAACTCACGGAAAACGTGGTGCAAAACGCTGTGGTGGAAGGCGGTGTGCGCCGCGCCAGGGTTATGGTGAAAGAAGGTTACGGAGTTGCCAACGCTTTCCGCAAGACCGGGATCTTTCCCCCAACCCTGCTGCAGATGATCGCCACCGGCGAAGAAACCGGCGATATGGACAAACTGCTCGGCAAGGCCGCTCAATTCTACGAAAAGCTGGTGGATTCGGTGATCGACCGGCTAACCTCGCTCATCGAACCGCTGTTGATCGTTATCATGGCGGCCCTCGTGGGCAGCATCATTGTGGTGATCTACCTGCCCATCTTCGACCTTGGTGAAGCGATCAGCCAGGGCTTCAATTGATCTGAAGATAATCCATTGTATAATTGCCGGGATATAATGTCCCGGCTTTTTCTTTGCCCAGAATGCATTCTGCGCCGATGGACTGAAAGAAGTCCTGATGCCTCAAAAGGTTCCTCCGCAAGTTTAGTGTAGCGGCGCTTGCCAAAGCGCCGTACAGGATTAACCATCCAGCCCCAAAGCAAACCACACCAGCCCCAAAAACCGTGTCATCACGGCCTGCGAGCCGGGATCCAGTCTTTTGTAAAATTCCTCGTAAGTTAAAAAAAGCAGAACACCTCATTTCACCTTTCCACCAGTTTTATTTCCTCCCCCCATATATATAGGTGCTACGATCCCTTCATGCAAGGCGGGATGAATGATTCAGGGGCAAGTATATAAATATACTTGCCCGTAAATGTGCGGCCATGAACTGGCTGCCTTCCATTTCCCTCGCGCGTGGGTGGCTCTCATTTGCATCCGGCGTTTTGACGTTAGTCTTCCTTAGGTCAACCTTATAATTTATAAGGATGACCTAAGGATGATGGCACAGAATCCAGTCGCAGCAAAGGAGGGCGGTATGGGGATTATGCGGAAGGTTGTGGTATTTTTGTGGAAAGGTGCTTTTGAGGTGGAAAGGTGAAATGGTGGAAAGGTGCCCCCGAAACAAGTCCCACCCGACCCCGAAACAAGTCCACCAGGTTATATTCTGTATCATCCCGGGCAAGCCGGGGTCCTCGACGGATCGGTTACGATCCGGTGGGGTGAAAAAGCTTGACCCGGGATCCAGTCTTTTAGAAACACCCGTGGAAAGGTGAAAATGGCGGTTCAGCGACCGCCAGTACAAAGTAGCGGCGCTTGCCATAGCGCCGTCTGGGATTGCCTTCCATGGGGGGTGGCAAAGTCCGTTTGCCACAGAGACCGGAGGTCTCTTCCAAACAGGCAACTCCGTTGCCTCTGCGGAACAGACTTCGGCAGCCCCCTAACTTACACCAATCCGCGGCAATCTGCGCCATTTATCCGCGTAAATCTGCGCGAACCCGCTTGACCCGTGATCCAGTCTTTTGGAAAGGGCTGTGGGAAAGAGGAGACCCGAGCCTTGCCCGCCTGGTTGTTCAGGGCACAGAAAAAGGGGTGAGCTGGCTCACCCCTTATAGCGGATTATCGCTTGCTTTGTTCAGTTTAGAGCAACCACCTTGTAGAAGGCTTTGGGCAGCCCGCGGTTGTCTGTGTAACTGGTGCCCGTCACCGTGGCCAGCAGGGTATAGGTCCCGTAGGGATCGTTACTGCTCCAGATCTTGTAGCTTCCGGCATTTGGCACAGCCTGCCAGGAGAGCACGGCGTTATTGCCAGTGCGGATCACGCTTACTACGGGTGTTTCCAGGCTGGCGATGATTCCCGTTCCGGTGACAGGGATGTTAAGGTTGGCTTCGTCGCTGTCATTGCTGGCGATTGTGACATTGCCGTTATAGGCAGTTGCCGCGGTTGGCGCGAAGGTCAGGTCATAGGTCCTGCTGCCTCCGGCGGCGATGTTGAAGCTCAGGGTGTTGCGGGTTGCCTCCGTGGATGCAAGGCCAGCCTCGGCGCCGGAGCTTCGATCCAGGCTGTTTCCGGCTGCCGCCTGGGAAACAGTATAACCCGCGGGTGTGCTGATCGTGCCGGTGAGAGGGGAATCTCCGCTGTTGCCGATGGTGAACTGCTGAATTGATGTTGAGCCAACAGCAACGTTGCCAAAAGAGATGCTGGCAGGGGTCACAGTTATCTCCGGCCCAGTTTGATAGGGTACCAGGGTCAGCTTCACATTGGGGCGGTTGCTGCTGGTATAGTTGCCTGAGAAGACGTTGGTCTGGTCGTTGTAATCATTGCGGGCGCAGCGGTATCCGTTGGAGATGGATGTGTAGCGGACCGTTCCTGACTGCGTCCATTGTTCGGTAAGGTTGAAAGCGGTGTCCACCACGATGTTCTGGCTGCCGTTCCAGAGGAAGGGTGTCTGGAAGGTGAGCATGTCCCAGCCTCCGGCGGTTGGCATATAGCCTTCCGAGCTGAAGACAGTCACCATGCCGGTCGCGCCCTGCCAGTTGGCAACGTTGGCATCCGTGGTGTGCTTCATGCGCACGATGAAATTCGGAAGGATATAGTCTGGCGGGGTGTTCACCCAAAATGCAAGGCCGGTGATGTAGATGGGGCCCGTTATACCCTGGGCGTTCAGTTCCGCCGCCGTATAGACCGATTGTCCGTGCAGGCTCTTGTAGGTGATGTTGATGGGGCAGGCCGTATTGTTATATGTGGAGCTTGTGCCGTCTCCCAATACCACCTCGAGGATGACGTTGGGGGTGGCGCTAACTGTGTTGGAGGCGGCTGATTCCCCGGCGGGGCTGGCATACACCGTGGTAACATAATATGAATAGCTGGTTCCGTTTGTGAGCCCAATATCACGATAGCTCGTGCCGGTCACGGTGGTGACGGGGCTGCCGTTGCGATAGACGCGATAGCCGCTTATGGCGCGGTCTTCCGGGATCAGCGCCGTCAATTCACCGCGTCCTTCGGCGGCTGTCCAGGTCAGATCTACAATCTGGTTTCCGGGAATGGCGGCAAGGTTGGTGGGGGGATTCATGTTTGGTGTGGCGTTCACGCTGGGAGTGGATGGGGATTCCTCGCCGTCATAGACCGCGGTCAGATAATACTCATAGTTTACGCCGTTGGTAACAGCCAGGTCGGTGTATTGGGTGTCTGTCGTGTTGGCCAGAACACTGCCGTTGCGATAGATTTTGTAGCTGTCCGGAACGCCGCCCGCGGGAGCATCCCAATCCAGCAGCACATAGCCGTGGCTGGCTGTAGCGGTCAGGTTTTGCGGCGGTAGCAGCATATCGAAGTCCGGGAATATTTTCAGACGCAGGTTGGGCAGGTTCGGCGTAGCCAGGAGGTTGGTAGGTGCGTATGAGTCGCTGCGGTTCTGGCGGGCGCGGTTGCCCTGCGAGGCGGAATAGCTCCAGCGCGGGTAACTCGAAGTGTATTGCTGATAACCTTTAACAGTTAGCACCGCCAGGTTGGAGACCCCATCATAAACGAACATGGGGTTCAGGTCCACTTCCATCCAGCCCGATACCGCGTTGTTGGTGAAGGGCCCGCTGTAAACCAGGGTGTATCCCACTGTGCTGTAGTTTCCTGAATCCAGGGTGGACTGGGTGGTGTTTTTCATGTAGATGGAAACGGCTTCGATGGGATCCATGTTGCTGCCGTCGTTTTTATAAAACGCTATGGATTTGAGCGTTCCCGGCACTTGGATTTCGGAAGCCAGATAGATGGCCTCGTGGGCGGAATAGTTGTACCATCTGTCCAGTGGATAGCCTTGGGTTTCGCCGCCCTCTCCGATTACCACTTCCAACGGAGCTCCCACCTCCAGATACTCGGTAAGGCTGGCTGTTATCGCCCCAGACAAGGCATTAAAGTTCAGGGTCACCAAGGTTCCGTTTGTCATGGAAGAGGAGGCGGAGACCTCAAAATGAAGAGTGGCATGAGCTCCTGCCGCCAGGGTGGGGAAGCTGTCGCTGCCATCGGTTATCGTGATTCCCGGAGTAGAACATCCAAGGGAGGCAGTTCCAGCCGCGGTGGGGATTTCCCCCACGTTATGGATCTCGATGGACAGGGTGGCGGTTTCGCCTGGATCCAGGATTCCATTTTGGTTGCCGCTGTAATCGCTTACTGTCAGGTGACGGAATTCAAGCTCCGGCACATATACTCCCAGCCTGAAGTTTCGGTTCCAGTTACCGTTTGCTCCGGTGATGTTAAGGTCAAAGAGCAACTGATGGTCTGCCGGGCAGTTGGCCGCCACTTGGATGGCATAGTTACTGAGCGACCAGGCACTGCCCTGGGCAGGCACGGTGCCGTAGCTGGCGTTTGCGGTGGAGATGGTCACAAAAGGATCGCTGGAGCTCAGGGTGGCGCTCACGGAATTGGCATTCACCAGTCCGCGGTTGCCCAGGCGCAAGGAGAGCTGGGCAGCTTCGCCAGGCTCAAGATGGTTGTTACCGTTGGTGTCCAGCACGGAAACCTGTTCCACCACCACATACGGATAATCCGGGATCAAGGGGCGGGTGGTTATGAACAGCGCGGATTCATCGGTTAGAGGTGCCGCGGCGGTGGGATAGATGTTTCCAAAGGTGTATTCCAGACCTACCGTCGCAGTGTGGTCTTCGATACCGATGGTGCAGTAGTTGCCGTGGGGATAGGTGTCGCCATCGCCCAGGTCGATGTTGTTGAAATCCTTGTATTGCAGCTTGATCTGCCCGTCTCCGGTATGGGTGGGATAATAAACGGGGTCGTAGAGAATGGCCTGGAAGGTTTGCGGAGTTGTGGAGTCGTAACCGGAGATCATGTTGTACCATTCCACCACATAGTAATGATGGATAGAGTTGTACCAGGTATAAACACCGCTTCCGTTTTGGATATCCAGGTCATCCCAGAACACGGCGATCATGGGGCTGGGCCCGCCGGCATCCGGCAGACGCCAGTTGCGCCAGTCGGCGTCGGCTGTTTCCCCGAAGGCGATGAATCCATTGGAGGAGATTGAGGCCTGGGTGTAGTCCACCCCGTAGAATTGGAAGGTGAAGGGCAGGTTTACTGTCTGGATAGCCACGGCGCCAACCTGGTCACCTTCATCGGATGAACTGCCGGGGTCGCTTAGGTTGAGGGCGGTACCGCTGCCGCCTTCCGCGGGAGCAATGCCGATCCACTGGTAAGTGGGGCACTGGTCATAGCCCGTGTCGCCAGTGTCAAAGATGAAATATCCATAGGCATCCTGTCCCAGGGGATCGGTGACTGTGGTATGGCCGATGGTGAAGGTGAGGGGAATGCTCTCCGCGTAGCCTGCCGCATTATATAGATTGAGTTGCAGGGGGATCACCATGCCATCAACACAGGTGCTGCGGGCTGTCACCGAAAAAGTATCGGTGTTGTTGCCTGCGGAGCTTCCGGCGGGGAGGTTGCCCCAATAGCCCTGCGCATCGGTGATCTGGAAAAAGGAATCCTGAGAGCTGAGGGTGCCGTAAATATCGCTCAGAGACGCGCTGCCGGCATTGTTCAGGGTTATTGTGAGCGGCCAACTGTCGCCTGGATTGATAATGTTTCCCGTTGCTCCCACAAAGGTGTGGGACACCAGGTTGAGGTTGCCGTTGCTCACAATCACCGGAACTGAGATCTGCTCCTGCCCGCTGCCGCCTTCGTCCGTAAAACTAAGAATAAAGCGGTGCTGGTCAGGGCAATCGGGAGCTATCGTGAGGCTTATTCCGTTTGTGCTCAGGAGGGTGGAGTTGGGGCTGATGCTCCCAAACTCGATCCTGCTGGGGGGATTCAGCGTCACGTAGGCATCAGAGCAGGTCACGTTACCCAGGGGGCTTTGCGGCGCAGAGGTGGTGTTACGCAGGCTGAAATAGACATCCATAGTCTCACCGGCGTTGGGGATGCCATCGCCGTTGTCGTCAACTTCCACGCCGGCAAATACCAGTCCGCCTGAGCTGCTAACGTTGATAATACTGATCAGCGGCTTGTAATCGTCCTTGTTGATCGTGAGAGTCAGGCTCCCGTCCTGAGTGGGCGAAAACTCCAAAAAGGCAAGTCCCCGCTCGTCACTGAAACCCAATGCCTGCTGCTGTCCGGCTGGGTTGCTCAACACCACCGAAGCGCCGGCTACAGGCTGGTTGTAGGCGTCTTTCACCACCACTTCCATGCTGCTGGTTCCAGCGGGTATGCTGGCAGGGGCTGTAGCGGTGAAAGTATCTGGGATTCCCACATAGACAGGCGCGGTGGGGTCGCCGATCAAGTTGCAGTATCCGGAAAAACTGTAGGCCTGCGTGGAGTAGTTGATCCCATAGACGGAATAGAGATACAGCTTGCCATAGAGCATGGCCTCGCTCATGTTGCGCATGCCCAGGGGATAGATGCCGTGGAATATCCCCACGTCCAGGCAGTTGTTCATGGGAGTGTGGGTGCTGGAAGTGGCCATCCCGATGGCGGTCACGGCTCCGCCCAGGGTCGCTTCGGTGCCATAACGGACTACCGACTCCGTGGTACTTGTTCCCCCTCCCCAACTTCCGGTGCTGCAGGTGATGAATATGGCATGAAACAAGCGGTAAGCGTTGCTCATGTTGTTCATGGTGTTTGGCCAGCCATTCATGTTGATCCAGCCTCTAAAGTTATAGAAAGCCACGCCTTGGTTGATGGCGGCGTTGATCGTAGTATTGGATGGGCTGTTCCCATAAACTTCAGTGTAAGTATAGTCCGGGTTTACTTGTAAGGACCGGTCGTGGATATATTCACTGGTATATATTGTAGATATACCAGAATAGGTGTCGGCTACCAGTACCATCCTGTTAAGCCAGCCGGCTAAATCAAGATTGATGTTTTGTTCCAAAGAGCGAATTTTGCCCATATAATTCACCATTTGCTCGGTGCTGTTAACGGAAATCCTGCCGATGGCCACGTCGCCCAGATTGTCCCCGCCCGCCAGCCAGGTGTAGTAGTAATCCATGTAAGTGTTATAGGTGGGTACTGCGATTGTCCCGGAGTCATCCCCGATTATCGTAATGTAGTCCGGACGGGTGCTGGCATTGTCATATCTGCCCTGGATGAAGGTCTTGATATTGGTGTAGGAAGTGCCCGCCGTGGCGGTGCTGAAAGCGTCCACCAGATAGCCTTTTTGCCTCTTCCAGCTTACGTATTCGTCCACCTTGCTCTGGTAGGTGGTATCCCCATAGTTGCCATAGATCACCAGCAGCCGGGGTCTGGAGTAGCTGATCGCGTCCCGCGTTTCCAGCTCATTGTAGTTCAAAATCATGCCCTGATAGATCTTTTTGAAGGCAGGGGAGTAGCTGAATGGCGGAGCTATCTCGTTCACAGAGGGCTGATTGTTGAAATCCAGGCTGATATCCAGGCTGGTTTGCACCAGCAGTTCACCTTTGGCCTGGTCATACTGGAAGGGACAGACGTTGAGGGTCACCACGCGGAAGTCGCGCAGCACCTGAGGTTCGGAGATCTGGATATAGTTGGCGGGATATAGCTGGGATGAATATCTGCCGGCGATACGTTCGCCGCTCAGGGTGGAGTCAAAATCCAGCCGCAGCGATGGCTCCTTGCGTTGCTCGCCGCCATTCACCCTCAGGGTCACCCCGCCGCTGTGGGGGATGGCGATCATGGTGGCAAAGACCGGCAGGGTCTCTTCTTCCCCGATAAAAAGATAAGGCGTGTCGGCCAGCTTGACCTTGTGCAGGGTCTGGCCGTCCCTGGTCACCTGTTCCAGTTCCCAGCCTGGCAGTTCAAAATGGAGTTGGACACTCTCTTGTGAACTGCGTGAAATGGAGAAAGCCGCTGCCGCGGGCGCTGCCTGGGCAGCCAGAAAGGATACGGTCATGGATATCATGGCCACATACAAACACCGAATTAGGCGTGATCTCATGTGTGAACCTCTATTGCATGATTTGTTATAATGCTTTTACTAATGCAATTATCGGTGCAAATCAAGCGATTTTCTCTGAAATATCCATGGATAGAGGACATATTTCCCAGATTTGTGATCTTTTTCAACGCTGAGAGCAGTTCAAGCTAAGCAAACTGTCTGTTTCTCTGATATTTCGATATACCATCCACTCAATCAGATATTTGCCTTCTGAGGATAACTGCTATGCCCATCGGGTAAGTGTAACTTCGCTATCATTTGCATTATCAACAGGTTATGCCATCATCATTAGGTCATCCTTATAAATTATAAGGTTGACCCCAGGAAGACCCACTCCGGAGAGGGTAATGCAAATGAGAATCACCCCTCATAATATATAGGTGCTACGAAAAAGACAAGCCCCGCCCATCCTGAGGGGACGGCGGGGCCTATATCGAAATGGTTTGATATTATTTGACTGGAAGGTCTTCGTAGGCTGCCACGACCTTGTAGAAGGCCATGGGCAGGGCTTCTGTGTCTTCCCAACTTGTTTGCGGGGCCAGGACCGTGGCGAATGGCTGGGTGCCGTAATCACCATAGGGGTCTGTGGCGCGGTAGATGTGGTAACAATTGGCGTTGGTTACGGCTTCCCAAGAGACGGTCACGCCGCTGGAGCTTTTTTGCACCGTCACCTGCGGCACTGCCAAGTGGGTGAGCAGCACGGTAACCGTCACCGTATCGTAGGCATAATCATAGCCATCGAAGACGGAGAAGGTGATCTCCTCGCTGCCGAACCAGTCAAGCGGAGCGGAGAAGGTGACAGTATAGCCTTCGATGCTGACCAGAATGTTCGTGTTGCCGCTGTAACCCAGGGTGAGATCATGACCATCCGGATCGCTAACGAGGCCGGAGAAATCTTCCACCAGGGAGCTGTTCATATTGAAGCTCAAATCGGCTGGCAGATCAATGACGGGAAGGGCGTTCAGCACCTCGAGGGAGAGGGTCAGAGTAAGCTGGGGGTCATCCGGATCGTTGGTGTTGACCAACAGGTTGGCGGTGTAGGTGCCCGGGGCGAGGCCAGCCGCGGTGAAGGAACCGGTGACAAGCTGGCTGCCATATCCGGCGACAGTGCCGGATGTGGGATTGGCGCTGAACCAGGCTACGGCGGGGTCTTCAACGAGGGTGAAGCTGAGGTTTTGGCTGCCGAGGTTGGCAATGTTGAAACTGTCCGTGCCTTGGGCGTTGACTGCCAGAGTTGCTTCCAGGGCCGTGGCATCCAGCGAGACTGTGGGCGGGATGTAGCCGCTGCCGGTCAGGGCGATGTTCACTGTAGGCTCATCTGCATCGTTACTGGTGATGGTCACGTTGCCGTTGTAGGCGATAGCTTCCAGCGGCTGGAAGGTAAGCTGGTAAACGGCGCTGGCACCTCCCGCCAGACTGAACTCCAGGGTATTGCGGAGGTTGGAGCCTGATCTGCCAGGGATTCCCGTATCTGTCGAATTCCGGCCTTGTTCGACAACACCGTAGCCAGCCGGAGTGGTGATGGAGCCGGTGAGATCCTCCTCCCCGGAGTTGGCGATGGTGAACTGGCGCACTACGCTGTTGCCAACCTTCACTGCGCCGAAGTCGAGTGCCAGAGGATCGACCGTTATTTCCGGTGGGGCGGGCTCACCCCCGTAGATGGTAAGCTGCACGTTGGGCCGGTAAACTGATACGCTGCCGCCGGAGAACGTATTGGTCTGGTTAAGGTAGTCGCTGCGGGTGTAGCGGTAGCCGCTGGCGGTTTCTGTGTAGCGCACGGTACCTGTCGAGCTTCTGCTGCTCACCCGGTTAAAAGCGGTGTCGATGACAATGTTGTCCGTTCCATTCCAGGTGAAGGGACTGTCCAGAGTCAGCATGTCGTAACCGCCGGGAGTGGGCATGTAGGACGTGGCGCTGTAAACCGTCACCATGCCTGTGGAGCTCTGCCAACTGGCCACATTGGCGTCCGTGGTGTGCTTCATGCGCACCACGAAGGAAGGCAGGGCAAGGTTGGGAGCGCTTTCTACGTAGAATCCCAGAGCCGTGATCTCCACCGGGCCATAGACGCCGGCGGCATTGAGTTCGGCAGCGGTATAGACAGACTGCCCGTGCAGGCTCCGTCTGAAGATGTTGATGGGGCAGCCTTCATTTGTGTTTGTGGCTGAGCTGCCATCACCCAAAGTGACGTTGATGATCGCCATGGGGGTAGCCTCCGCTGTGTTGGAAGCTGCCGATTCGCCGGTTGGATTGGCATAGAGCGTGGTGACGTAATATTGGTAGGTGACTCCGTTGGATACGTTGGCATCGGAATAAGTGGTGCCAGACAGATCGGTGAGCACCTGTCCGTCGCGATAGATCCTGTAGCCACTCACACCGGCGGGATCGGGTGCAGTCCAGCTAAGGTTTACCACCCTGTTTCCAGCCTGGGCGATGAGATTCGTGGGCGGATACATGATCTGGGTGATGGTAACAGAAATGGTGTCGTAGGCAGAAGCCATGCCATCATGGACGGAGAAGGTGATCTCCTCCGTTCCTGTCCAATAGTTGAGGCTGCTGAAGGTGACCGTGAGCCCGTCGATGGAGACGAGGATGTTGCTGTTGCCGCTGTAGTCCAGCGTTAAAGTCTGCGAATCCAAATCATCCACGTAGGGGCTGAAGTCCTCGATCAGGGAAGGATTTGCATAGATGTCGAAGGTCAGTGATTCCGGCGCGTTGATTGTCGGGCTGCTGTTCTGCACCACAAGCTGGACGGACACGGGCAACTGGGGGCTGTCCGGATCGTTGGAATTGACCAGAAGAGTGGTGTTGTAGGTGCCGGGAACAAGTCCCTCGGGGGAGAAAGTTCCGGTGATGATCTGGTTTCCCCCTCCGGATACTGTTCCGGAAGAGGGCGCCGCGCTGAACCAGGTCACGGAAGGCGATTCCGCCAGGCTGAAGCTGAGGCTCTGGCTGCCGGAATTGATGATCGTGAAGCTGTCCGTGCCTTGGGTGCCATTGACGAGCGTGGCGGAAAGGCTGTTGCCGCTCAAAGAGATGTTGGCGGGCGTGTAGCCTGTGCCTGTGACGGCGATTAGCACCGTGCTTTCATCGACATCGTTGCTGTTGATGGTCACATTTCCGGAATAGGTGGCAACGGCCGTGGGGTTGAAACTGAGGTTGTAGGTCTGGTGTGTGCCTACGGGAAGCGAGAAGGACAGAGTGTTCCGGCTCTCTCCCAAGTTCTTTTGGCCTTTTCTGCCCGCGACTGAGACCGTATAGCCAGCCGGAGTGGTGATGCTCCCGCTGAGAGTTTCGTCTCCGGTGCTATGGATGGTGAATTGCTTTACGCTGGTCTGACCCACCTCCACCTCGCCGTAATTGAGGCTGAGGGGATCGACAGTGATTTCCGGTCCGGCGGGTTCCACATAGACAAAACCCAGTTTCACATCAGGACGGTAAACCGATACCAGGCCACCGGTGAAGGTGTCACCCATGTCCGAATAGGTGCTGCGTCCATAGCGGTAGCCATTGCTCATGTTGGTGTAGCGCACAGTTCCAGTGGCGGATTCTGTGGCCACCCGGTCAAAGTCGGTATCGATCACGATATTGTCGATCCCATTCCAGGCAAAGGGGGTGGAGAGGATCAACAGATCCCAGTCCCCTGCCACAGGCTGATAGGAGGCGCTGCTGTACACTGTGGTCAATTCATCCGCGCTGATCCAGTTCGCGACATCCGTGGCTGTGGTGTGCTTCATCCGCATCCGGAAATTAGGCAAGGCCAGAGCAGGTGCCGTAGCAACGTAAAAGCCCAATTGGGTGATGTCCGTGGGGCCATACAGGCCAGCGGCGTTCAGTTCCGCGGCGGTATAGACCGACTGTCCATGCAGGCTCTTCTTATAGATGTTGATGGGGCAACCCTCAGTGGTGGCGGTGGTTCCAGTGCCGCTGCCTATCACGGCAAACGAGACTGCCTGGGGAGTGGCCTCCGCGGTGTTCGAGGCCGCGGATTCACCTGTGGGGTTGGAATATAGTGTGGTCACCCAATAGCTGTAGGTGGTGCCGTTCACCACACTGTGGTCAGAGTAGCTGGTGCCCGTCACCGTGGTGAGGGAACTGCCATTACGGTAGATCCTGTAGCCGCTGATATTCCTCTCATCTAAAAACTCTTCTTCGGCGCCGCGTCCCCCGGCAGCAGTCCAGCTCAGGTTGACAACAGTGTCGCCGCCCACAGCGGTGAGGTTGGTGGGGGGAAAGGTGTTGGGGGTGGCGGTCACGGTGTTGGAAGGACCTGAATCACCGTTGTTGTAGCTGGCCACAACATAATAGCTGTAGGTCACGCCATCGGTCACGTTCAGGTCTGTGTATGTGAGGTTTCCTGTGGTAGCCAGATAGGAGCTGTTTCTGTAAACTTTGTAGCTGTTAGGCGTCATCGCTTCCGGGGCGTTCCAGGTGAGTGTGACGGAAGCGTGGGTTGAGGTTGCGGCTAGATTCTGAGGGGGATTGAGGGGTGGCTGCACTGCCAACAGGGCGTTGTACAGGTTCAGGCGTCCGGAGCCGAGTTTGTTGGTGTAGCTTGGATTCACGCCGTAATGGTTGTCGGCGGTGTTTTGCAGGATCGTTTTCAGCTCCGTGTTGGTGAGAGTGAGCCCGTTGCGGTGGGCGTAGGATATAATGAGTGCCGCCGCTCCGGACACATGCGGGCAGGCCATCGAGGTGCCCTGGTACCAGGCGTAGCTGTTGCCGGTTATCGTGCTGAGAATTCCTCTTGTGGAATAATATATCGTTTCTCCACCCGGGGCGGAGATGTCCACCCAGGTGCCCCAGTTGGAGTAATAGGCTTTTCTGTCCTGGTTGGTGGTGGCAGCCACGGCAAAAGCGCCGTTGTAACAGCCGGGATAGAAATTTCCCTCGGCTTCATCGTTGCCCGCGGCGAAGATGGTGATGCCGCCGTTCAGAACCGTACCGCCGCCGTTGGCGTTGAAATAGTTGATGGCGGTAAGTTCGGACTGGTTGTACACATCGGGCTGGTCGTAGCCCCAACTGTTTTGGGAAACGGCCGCGCCGTTGTCTGCTGCCCAGACGGGGGCGTTGGCAAAGCCGCCCTGGTTCTGTCCGTCGAAGACCTGGCAGGACATCAGGCTCACGCCTTTAGTATTGCCATCTCCACCAGCGATGCCGCAAACGCCAGTGGAGTTGTTGTTTTCCGCGGCAATGGTGCCAGCCACGTGGGTGCCGTGGTCGCCGGGGTTGATGGTGGAGCTGCCGCTCACAAAGTTGTAACCCACACCGCTCCAGATGTTGTTATTCAAATCAGTATGGTTGGTCTGAACGCCCTCGTCTATAACCGCCACGATTACGTCCTGATGTCCCTTTTCCAAGTCCCAGGCTTCCGGCAGGTCGATGTCGCAATCGACAGTTCCGCCTTGCTGGCCGGTGTTGTTGTAATGCCACTGGCTGCTGTAATAGGGGTCATTGGGGGTCCAGCGGTCCAGTGTTTCCGGTGCTTCCTGATCCTGCCCCACAACAGATTCGTACAGCACTTTTTTATACTCGGGCTCAGCCCACTCCACGCTGCCTTCGAGGCCGCGGTAGGCCATCACAATGTCGCGGATGTCAGCCTTGCTGGCGAAGCTTATTTCATACCAAAGATGCAGGCCCCAGTCCCGGTGCCGCTGTGCGAATTCGCTCCTGTGGGCAGGGCTGTAAAAAAGCTGGTTGATTTTGCTTACCTCGAACCGGCGGCTCAGTTCGTCCAGTTCGGCAATGCCAAAGGAGCTTAGTGTCCCGTTTGTATGCTCCAGCCTTTGCAGTTGGCTGGAAAGCTCCGGTTTCAGTCTGATCCAGATATGGCCGGGAACCATGGCGCCATCCGGCACCTTGTAAATGTCTATAAAGGGCAGGTCCGCAAAATCCGGACCCAGGGCCATGAGTCCGACGCTCAAAAGCGCCAGGCAGATGGCCACAAGAATTGCTAATCTGCGCATATCTTTTACTCTCTTCGCCCTTGGTGGGGCTGTGAATTATTTCTGATGCGATGCACCGCCGCCGAACCCCACTTTTGCCAGCGGGATACTCCTGAGCGGTAAAAAGTACGTATTCCACCCATACGAACCATAAACAGGGATTTGTCAACAGTTTTCTGCCAGATTGGTTTTCCAGTTATAGTAGGCTCTCTTTCAGATCGTGCGGGTAAATAGTTATGGTTCCACTATAAAAGATAAGCCCCGCCCATCCTGAGAGGACGGCGGGGCCGATATCTATACGGTTTGTTTGTTATTTGGCGGGAATATCTTCGTAGGCTGCCACGACCTTGTAGAAAGCCATGGGCAGAACTTCTGTGTCTTCCCAACTGGTTTGCGGGGCCAGGACCGTGGCGAAAGGCTGGGTGCCGTAATCACCATAGGGATCTGTGGCGCGGTAGATGTGGTAGCGGTTGGCGTTGGTCACGGCTTCCCATGAGACGGTCACGCCGTTGGTGCTTTTTTGCACCGTCACCTGAGGTGCAGCCAAATTGAGGTAGCCGCTGCCGGTCAGGGCGATGTTCACTGTAGGCTCATCCTCGTCATTGCTGCTGATGATAACGTTGCCAGGATAGCTTTGCATGGCAGTGGGAGCAAAGGTCAGATTGTAGGTGATGGTTGCGCCGGCTGGTACGCTGAGGGTGAGAATATTGCGAACTTCAGCCTGGGCAGACCTGGCTCCGGGAGCTTGCTTGAGTGCAGGGGAGGCGGAGCTTGGGACAACATCCACAAATCCTTTGGCTCCCGCCTGGGCTACGCTGTAGCCGGAGGGAGTGCTGATGGTTCCTGTCAATTGGGCGTTGCCGGTGTTTTGCACAGTGAATTGCAGCACACTGGTTGTGCCGACTTCAACCGCGCCGAAATCCAGGGCCAGAGGCGAAACCACGATCTCGGGGGCCAGGCTTACGTCCCAGACATCCATGGTGGCGCTCACGTCCAGAGTAGGTCTGACGGGATCGTTGGAATGGATGGTGAGCATCGCTTCATAGGTACCAACAGCCATGCCGACCGCGGAGAAGTTGGCGGTGATGGTCAGGCTCTGTCCCGCGGCGATGTTGCCACTAAGAGGCTGTACGCTCAGCCAGGGAATGGGAGGGGAATCCTGGGTCAGCACGTTGGAACCGGAGAGGGTGTGAGGCTCGGAACCGTAGATATCACCGTTCAGGGTCCAGGGCAGGGTGAGGTTGCCACCGAAGCTGGAGCCGATGGTCACATTTACCGTGGCGGAAGCGGATTCGCCTCCTTTGATTACGCCGTAGCCGTAGGAGGTTTCACCGTGCCAGGTAATGGTCACGCCGTTGCCGCTGGTCACATCCGGGGTCATATCTCCCCCGCTGCCGCCCACGAAGTTGGTGGCGCTGTTCACGGTGACCCCGGCGGGGAAGCTGATGATCACGTCTCTGAGCCACTCTACGTCCGTGCTGGCGTTGGTGGCGGTGAAGGTCCAGTCCACCGTGGTGCCGGGCAGGTAGCTGCTGGCATCCAGGGTGAGGGTGCTGCCCGCGATGCTCTTCTCCTGAGCGGAAGCCGCTTGCAGCAGGTTGCCGGCTCTGGAGGGCAGTTCAGTCATGCTGATGCTGAAGGTGAGGGGCTGGCTGCCGGTGTTGGTGATGGTGAAGCTGTCCGTGCCTTCGGCACCCACCTGCAGGTAGGCATAGAGGGCGTCGTTGTCGATATCGATGGTGGGCGGATTGTAGCCCGCGCCAGTCACCGCGATGTTGACGCTGGTATTGTTGGTAGAGTTGTTGGCGATCACCACGTTGCCGTTGTAGGAAGTTGCTGCTGTGGGCGCGAAAGTCAGGTTGTAGGTCTTGGTTGCGCCGGCATTGATACTGAAGCTCAGGCTGTTGCGGCTTTCCTTTCCGGCCAGCGGGGCTTCCGTGGAATTGCGTGCCGCAGCCACGTTGTAACCCGTGGGGGTGGTGATGGTGCCGGTGAGGGTCTGGTCGCCGCTATTTTGGATGGTGAAGGTCTTCGTGTCGGTGCTGCCCACGGCCACATCGCCATAGGCAAGGGTTGTGGGATTCACCAGGATCATGGGGCCAGACTGGTTGGGTTGCAGGGTCAGTTTGAGGTTGGGACGGTTGGAGATGACGGTACCGCCGCTAAAGATGTTGGTCTGATCAGAATTGTCGCTGCGTCCATAACGGTAACCGTTGGTCACAGATGTGTACTGGGTGGTGCCACTGGAACTGTAGGAACCGATCAGGCCAAAGGCGGTGTCCACCACGATGTTGTCTATCCCGTTCCAGAGGAAGGGTGTGGAGAGGGTGTACATATTCCAGCCGGTGTTTGTGGGCTGGTAGGAGCTGCTGCTCCAGACCTGGGTGAGGCCTGTGGATATCCAGCTTGAGACGTCAGTTGCGCTGGTGTGTCCCATGCGGACAACGAAGTTGGGCATAGCCAGGGCAGGCAGGCCTGTTACGTTAAAACCGATCTGGGTGATATTGATGGGGCCAACCACTCCTGCGGCATTGAGTTCCGCGGCAGTATAAACCGACTGTCCGTGCAAGCTCTGATACCAGACGTTGATGGGGCAGGCATCTCTGTTGCTGTTGGAATCGGTTCCATCGCCGATGATTACTGAGCTGTTGGGCGTGGCCTGGACTGTTTCGGTAGGCTCTGCGTCTTCACCGGAATAGGTGGCCACCACATAGTAAGAGTAGGTTGTGCCGTTTACAACTGCGCTGTCGGTATAAGTAAGCCCCGTCACGGTGGTGAGCAGGTTGCCATTCCGGTAGATTTTGTAACCGGTGGGGATTCCACTTATAGGCTCGCTCCAGTTTAGTATCACCAAACCATTTCCGCCCACCGCGATCAGATTACGGGCGGGATAGAGCCCGGCAGGGACGTAGGCTTGCAACTTCAGGTTGGGCAGATTGTTGGAAGCCGTAAGTGATATGGGCTGGGATGAATCGCTTCTGTTTTGGCGGGCCTGGGTGGCAGTAGTGGTGGAATATGTCCAGAAGGGGTAATTAGAAATATAGCTCTGATTGCCCTTGATGGTGAGTATAGCCAGGTTGGAAGTTCCGTTGTAGGCAAAGAGGTTGTCCAGTTCCACTTCCATCCAGCCGGAGGTATCGGTATTCGGGAAGGTTCCGCTATAGACCAGGGTGTAGCCGTCTGTACTGTAGTCGCCGCTGGACAGGCTGGACTCGCTGGTGTGCTTCATATAGATGCTGACAGCCTCGATGGGACTTACATCGGTGCCGCTGCCCTTGTGGAAGCCCAGATACCTGATGTTGCAGGCGGTGCCGATCTGAGAAGCCAGATAGATAGCCTCATGGCTGGAGTAGTTCCAATAACGGTTTATAGGATAAGGCTGGGTTTCGCTGCCGTTGCCTATGATGATGGTAGAGATGGGATTGGTGGTGGGGAAGCCTGTAACAATGTTCGAGGGGTCAGATTCCTCAGCGCCGTAGATGGCTGTTACGTAATACTGATAGCTGGTTTCGTTCACCACGTTTGTATCAGAGTAAGTCAATCCGCCGGTGCTGGCCAGATAGTTGCCATCGCGGTAAACCCTGTAGCTGCTTGGTGTTCCGGTGGCAGGGGCTTGCCAGTTAAGGTTCACGACAGCGTTGCCGGAAGTGGCGGTCAGGTTCTGGGGCGGGGCATAGTAGGTGCCCATGGGCGGGAAGATGATGTGATCCAGCCAGGCGCAGTCGCTGCCATTGGCCCAGGAACCATCTTTGGAATAGGTCCAGGCCAGAGTGTGGCTGCCGGACGTCAAGGGGTAGGAAGCCTCTGCCCAGCCTGCGGAACCAGACCACTCGCCTTTCTTTACGCCATCGACGTAGAAACGCAGAAAGTCATAGTTGCTCTCGGAGGATACCTTATACCAGAAGCTGAGATTGCCCGCGCTGCTGACCACCACAGGCAGGCTGAGGGTGGTGCTGCCGTTGTCGGAGATGGCGCCGGACTTGGCGGCATAGGTGCCGGAAAAGACCTCTGAGCTTTGCACCGTCCAGGGCACGGAGCTGTTGTTTACCCAGGGATACAAAGTGAAGTTTCCTGTCTCGAAACCTTCATCCGGAGGGGCAAGCAGTGTGACCGTGATGCTGCGGGTGGCTGTGTTCCCGCTATTGTCGGTGGCGATCACCTTAATGCTGTGGGGGCCGCCGGCATATCCTGTGGTGTTCCAGACCCAGGAATAGGGGCTGGAAGTGTCGGTGCTTTTCAACACATCATCAATATAAAATGCCACGCCGGTGATGTAGCCGTCCGTGTCGGAAGCGGTGGCTGTTATCGTGATGCTGCTGTTGAGGTCATGCACCGATCCACCGGCAGGGGCGGTGATGGAAACCGAGGGCATGGTGGGATCGGTGGCAAGCAAGGCCTGGTAGGCATTGATGCGCCCGCTGCCCAGTTGACCCAGGTAGCTTTGGTTCACGGCATAATGGTCGTCAGCGGTGGATTCCAGAATATCCTCCACATCGGCGCTGCTGAGGGTGCGGCCGTTGCGGTGGGCATAGGAGACAACCAAAGCTGCCACGCCGGAAGCGTGGGGACAGGCCATCGAGGTGCCCTGGTAAAAGCCATAATTGCTTCCGCTCCAGCAGCTAAGCACGCCCTGGGAGGTGACGCTGTTGGTCTCACCGCCGGGGGCGGAGACGTCCACCCAGGTGTCGTAGTTTGAATACCAGGCCTTGGTATCGTTGTGGGTGGTGGCTGCCACGGCGAAAACGCCGCTGTAGCAACCGGGATACCACTGGCCGCTGGACTGATTGTTGCCCGCGGCGAAGATGGTGATGCCGTTGGACATCACGCTTCCGCCGCCGTTGGCGTTGAAGTAGTCGATGGCGTCAAGCACAGACTGCTCGTAGTTTCCCACGCTTGTGTAGCCCCAACTGTTCTGGGAGATGCAAGCGCCGTTGTCGGCAGCATAAATCGGAGCCAGATCAAAACCGTCGCCTCCGGAAGTGGGAGCGAACACCTGGGTGCTCATCAGCCGCACGCCGTTGCCGGTTCCGGAACCGCCGGCAATGCCGGAGACGCCTACACCGTTGTTTGTGACGGCCGCCACGGTTCCCGCCACATGGCAGCCGTGGTCTCCCGCGACGATATTGGAAGTGCTCTGGTAAAAGTTGTAACCATACACGTCGTCCACATAGCCGTTGTTGTCATCGTCTATGCCGTTTCCGGCGATCTCGCCGGGGTTGATCCACATGTTGGCAGCCAGGTCGGGATGGTCATACTGGACACCCTGGTCCTGGATGCAGACCACCACGTCGCTGTGGCCTTTTTCGATGTCCCAGGCTTCGGGCAGGTCGATGTCGGCATCCACCGTTCCGCCGGTCTGGCCGGTGTTGTGGTAATGCCACTGTTCGCCGTAGCGCGGATCGTTCGGAGTCCAGCGGGAGAGGCTGGCTTCCATGGCCGCGATCTGATCCTGGGTGAGGCTTAAAAGCTGTTTCCTATACTCAGGTTCAGCCCATTGAACGCTTTGGTCCAGACCGCGATAGGCCATCACTATGTCGCGGATATCGGCTGAACTGTCATACTCGAGTTCAAACCACAGATGCAGTCCCCACTCGATGTGGCGCCAGCCCCATTTGAGGTTTTTGGAGCTATCGCCAAAGAGTGGTGTTATCTTTGTGATCCCATATTCCAGATTGAGGGCGTCAAGCTCCTCGATCTCAAAGCTTTTCAGGCTTCCTTCTTCATAACGGTAAGCCTGTACCTGGGAGGATAGTTTTTCGCTGAGTTTGATCCGGATGTGGCCTTTTTCGATGGCTGAGTCCGGCACTTTGTAAATGTCGATGAAAGGGCGTTCGCCAAACTTCACAGGGGAAGCGGGCAGCCCTATCCATGTTAGCAGGAGCAGTGCAGTAAATACGAAGAGTATTCTTCTCATGGCTCTCAACATCTCCTTTATTGGTATTGTTCTTTATACAGTTGTTATCGTTTTTGCCTGGATGCTGCTAAAGGAGGCCATTCTTGTGAAATGGCCACGCAGGCAGGATATTTGATCCAAAGCAACCTTCTCGTCCGCAGATAATTGGATACAGCGGGATTTGTCAATTAAAATTTGCCTCCACCAGTATAGCAAATTAGGCTCTCCTGCAAACTAAACGGGTGGATTGTTAAGGGCGGATAACTGGCTTGTTTCAAGCCAATTCATTGTTATATTTGCATCTATGTTCATTGTTTACTAAAGAATCCCGCTTGTCCCCCATGCCGCTCTCCTTTGCTGCATAAAGAGTTACGGCCATCATCCTTAGGTATGTGGTTGCGAAGTTAAGGATGACCCCAGGAAGATACAGGTTTAGCCTCCGGATGCAAAGGGGGGCGAAAAGGTGGACAGACGGGGTATAGCAGTCAGTGTTGTATTTTATCCACTCGTTTGGAAGGAGGGTTGAATTTTTAATACGCCGGGCAGGTTGTTGCGCAGGACAATACCCAGTGTCTGATCTGACGCTTGTAATGACGGGGGCATGAGGCATCAGGAGCGCGGTTAGAATTCCAGAAAGAAAGTGACGGGGCCGTCGTTGATCAGGTTTACCCGCATATCCGCGGCAAAGATGCCGGTCTGGACTTCGATGCCGGTTTCCCGAAAGAGGGCCACAAAGTTGTCATAGAGCTGTTCTGCTATGGCCGGGTCGGCGGCGGGGGTAAAGTCTGGCCTGCGTCCCCGGCTGCAATTGGCATAGAGGGTGAACTGGGATACGATGAGAGCCTGGCCGCCGATGTCGCGCAGCGAGAGATTCAGCTTGCCATTGTCATCGCTGAACACGCGCATCTCACTGATTTTGCGGACAGCCTGGGGCAGCAGGTCAGGACTGTCTGAGTGTCCAAAACCGACAAACAACAGCAGGCCGGGGCCGATGCTCCCAACCAGGCGGTTTTCCACCTCCACGCTGGCCGAGCCAACTCTCTGTATCAGAACGCGCATCAGTCGATTCTGAAGTGGTGCACTTCCCAGCAGCCGGCGTCATCCAACCAGACGGAGCCTTTTTCAAAAGGCGGGATGACGATCTGGATGCGCCCAAAGCTTACGCCTGGCTTCAGGAATCCCGCGCTGATGGTGTCTTTGCTCCACTCGTTGGAAGTCTTCATTTTAGACTTGAATCTGCTGAAGACACGGCCGTTTTCCCAGAATGTGATCAGGCGGGTGGTGATCTGGGGGCCTTCAGGTTCTGAGGACTTGGCGTTTAAGCGCACGTAGTAGCCACCATAGCGGCGCACCTTGAAGGCATCAGAGTAGAGCACGACAGTCTGGTCGGAAGCGTCAATGCGCAAAGAGGTGCTGCCTTGCAAGGCGACCTTGGGGTCGATCGCGGCGTAGATGGCCTTGTCACCCCCGCCTTCGCTGTAGATCGACCACCCCAAAAGAGCCTGGTCGGGATCCAGCGAAAAGGCGTCGAAGCCTGGATTGGAAAGCAGGTTGGGCACACCTTCGGTGTCCTTGTCAAAATAGACAAGGCTGGAATGTACTATACATGAAGAACAAAGCAGCAGAATCGCGGCTGCAGCCAGCAAAAGCAGGCTTTTTTTCATTTCATGAACCCCCGTTCATTTAAATATTTCAGGACCACCCCCACGGACAGGGTATTGATCAGGAGGTTTGATCCGCCATAGCTGATAAAGGGTAATGGGATTCCTGTTGCAGGAACCAAGCCAATATTCATACCAATGTTGATAAAGGTTTGAAACATGAGGTAGGCCAGGATGCCGGCAGAGGCAATCCTGCGTTCCGGGACCTTGATCTCGCCCACAGCCCTGATCAACCTCAAAAAGAACAGTGTAAACAGCAGCAGCAACAGCATACTGCCCACAAATCCAAATTCTTCCCCGATCACGCTGAAGATAAAGTCCGTATGGTGCACGGGCAGGAAATTCATGTTTTTCTGGGTGCCCTGCAGCCAGCCTTTGCCCAAAATCGAGCCGCTGCCCACGGCTATCTTGGCTTGAATGATCTGATATCCGGCTCCCAAGGGGTCGCGCAGGGGATCGACAAAGGTGAGTATCCTGTTCTGCTGATAGTCTTTCAGGCCATTCCAGAAAACGGGCATAAACAGAGCGATGAAGATATTGGAGATCGAAGCTATGGTGATCGGCACCCAGGAAAGACCCGATCTGTAAAGCAAAAAGACCAGGATCAGGATCCAAATTATTATTGCGGGCCACCAGACGGAAGAGACAATGCTGACGATGGGGCTGACCATCAGCAGAAGGTAAAAGAGGGGTACATCCGCGGCTACCAGCATAGCCAGCAGGCTGACGCCAAAGACGAGGGTGGAGCCCAGGTCTGGTTCGATAATGATCAGCGCTACCGGCAGGGCAATCATTCCCAAACCATAAAAGAGCTGCCTGAGTTCGGAGAGATGTTCCTTGGAAATGACCCTGGCGGTCATGATGATGGTGAGCAGCTTGGCGCTTTCCGAAGGCTGGTAATGGATGCCCATCAGGCTGAACCAGCGGTGTGAGCCGTGGATGGCCTGGGTGAACAGCACAGCTATCAAAGCCAGGATATTCAGGATTGAGAGGGGCAGGATCATGATGTCGAAGATAGGCATTGGCAGGCGGAGCAACAGGATCATGCAGCCTATGGCGATGGCGGCAAAGATGGTCTGCTTCCACCAATTGCTGGCCACGGTGGTGTATTCCCCGATGGTGGTGCAGGAGGCGGTGTAGATGGCCACGCAGCCAAAGAGTATCAATGCCAGAAGGTATGCCGCCAGCACGAAGTCAAACTTTTTGCGGTTGATCATCGCTCAGTACCTGCAGGGGTGGTCTCAGCCGGATCGGGAACCGGTTCCGCGCTTTCTGTGGCGGCCGCGTCACCGGTATCCAGATCGCCGGGAGTCTGGAATTGGGGTGGGATCACGGCGGGTTGTTTGATCCTGGCGTAGTTGCCGATGTAGTAGTTGAAGATCCGGTTGGCAATTGGCGCGGCCATGGCTCCACCGCCGCCGGCGTTTTCCAGAAAGACCGTAACCACGATCTCGGGATTTTCTTTGACGATGTATCCGGTAAACCAGGCGTGGGTTCTCTTGCCCATATAGTTTTCCGCGGAACCAGTCTTGCCATAGGATTGGGCGCCCGCCACACTGACCACCCTGGCTGTGCCGCCCGGGGCGTTGCAGACAGCCCAGAGGCCATCCTGAACAATCCGCACGGTGCTGGGCTTCCAGGGAAGCTTATGTTTGGCAATGGGAACCACTTCCTCGCGCGCCAGCTTGCTCCTGCCCATTGTTTTGACCAGGAGATGGGGCTGAACCCAGAGTCCGTTGCGGGCAATGGCGGCAAAGAAGGCGTTGATCTGCAGGGGAGTGGTGAGCACCTCGCCCTGTCCGATGGCCAGGTTGGCCTTGTAGCCGGCCAATCCAGCCGTTCTGCCCAGCTTTTTTTGATAGTAGCGAGAATCCGGGTAGAAGCCATTCCTCTCGTTGGGCAGGTCGATTCCGGTCTTGTTCACCACGCCGCAGGCCACAGCCATCCTGTAAAAGTTGTCCAGGTTGGCTTTGTTTATCAGATCGTAGAAGAATACGTCACAGGATACTTTGAACGCGTTGACGATGTCCAGCGAACCATGCCCGCCGCTGGACCAGCAACGGAAGAAGCGGTTTCCGATCTTGAGGCCACCCCTGCAGGCAGCCAGGCGGGTGTTACGGTCGATCAGGCCCGCCTCCAAGCCTTCGGCTCCGGTCACGGGTTTGAACACCGAGCCTGGCGGATAAGCGGCATGGATTATCCTGTCCAGCAGTGGCCTGGAAGAGGAGTTCAGCTCCGCCCACAGCTCGGGGCTTATCCTTTGCAGGAACACATTGGGATCGTAGTCCGGTTTGCTCACGTAGGCGAGTATGCCGCCTGTTTTCACATCCGAGACCACGATGCAGCCCTTGAGTCCCTCCGGGAAGATGCCATCAGCGTAGTTTTGCAGGTCGTTGTCTATGCTCAGCACCAGGCTGAGCCCGTTGAGAGGCTCTATTGAGGTGTCTTCGCGGAAAAACTCGAGGCTTCTGCCCTGGGCGTCCACCTGCACGATCTCTTTGCCGTCCTTGCCCCTCAGCAGCACCTCATAATAGCGTTCCAGTCCGGTTTTGCCGATATAGCCGTTGAGAGAGTAATCTTCATCGCGGTAGAGTTGATACTCCTTCTGGTCGATCCTGCCCAGGTATCCTGTGAAGTGATTGGGATACATATAGCTGCGGGTGGTTTCCACCCTGAAGGCCAGCTCCGGAAATCTGTCCAGCCGTTCGGACAGGCTAAGCACCATCTCATAGGGCACATTCACAGCCAGAAGGATTTCCTCATAGGATTTGAAGCGCTGCTGGAACACCAGTTCCTTTAGCTCTTCCGCGCTAATGCCAAAATTCTGCAGCAGAAAAGCGGCCAGTCTTTCGGTGCTGGCGATCTTTCCGCTGGTGAGGTAGAGGTTTTGGGAGGGAATGTTGGCGGCGATGGGGCGGTATTTGCTGTCGTAGATTTCGCCCCGCGTGGCAATTATCCTGCGGATGCGCACAAAGTTGCTTTCCGCGATGCGTTGGTAATAAGCCCCCTTCACCACCTGCAGGCGAAAGAGTGCCACCACCAAAACCAGCAGCAGCACACCCAGGGTGATGCGGAAAACAAGGGTGGAAACGTTTTTAGTCACGCGCCACCACTATACGGAGCCGGGAGAGAAACTGCATGGCCCAAAAAACGGCAAAACTGACCAGCAGATTGTAGGCAAAGCCGATCAGGTTGGTGACCAGCAAGCGGGAGCTGAACTCGTAGGACACGCCAAAGATCAGCAACTGTATGAGATGGAAGACCAGGTTGGCCAGCAGGATGGTGAGTATCTTGGCCACCAGGCTGTCCTCTTCAAAGGGTTTGCGAAACTCCTCCAAACTTACCACCAACAGCACAAAGAGCAAAGCGTGCAAACCAAAGGAGGCAGGCTGGGTGGTGTCGTAGATCAAGCCAATCAGGAAAGAGATGATCAAGTTGGCATTACGCTCCCTGGTCCAAACAAAATAGACCAGCAGGGGAATGTGAATCTGGGGGATCACTCCGAACAACTCAAAAGCGGGCATGATCAGCACCTGGACATAGATGAAGATAATGCCCAATAAAAAGGTCCAGAGGTGCTTCCAGAACATCCTAATCCAGTCTGCGCACTATGCAGAGCGGGGTCAGTTCGTCGCCCTGCCCCTGGGGGTTGTCTTTCATTACTCTTTCCAGGAAGTGTTTGGACACTCCCTGGCTGGCTCCGATCATCCAGGAGCCGCCGATATCGTTGATATCCATCACGGCGATTGGGTATCCGGTTTCCTCGCTCAATTTCTGGGCTGTCCCGCCCGGGTCGAGCGGCCCCTTGATCACGGTATGGGTGTAAGGCTCCACCGGCGAGGTTTCCGCGGCATCGATCAGCGCCGCCTGCATTCCTGCCAGGCGGTAAAAATCCCCCGAGCGCCCCAGCAGCTTGGTGAATCCGCCCACAACCGCGGCAAAGAGGACGCGCAGCCAGCCGCACTCATCGATCGCGCACTGCATGCTCGTGGGAGCGCCCAAACCGATGCCATAGGGCACCTTCATCACGCGTTTGGAAAGAAATCTGGCCAGCTTGCCGACCTTGATCTGGTCAGCCGGTATAGCCCTGCCCTGGGTGATAGCCAGAGGGCTTTCGCTGATGGTGAGGATGTCTCCCGGCTGCATCAGCGGCAGCGCGTATTCCCTGATGATGTCGGCCATGTTGTCTTCGGCGGTAAGTATTTTGGTTTTCACCGGGATGCGTTCCACGCGAGAGTCGTTGATCACTATGATGGGCGAGATGTTTTTGCTCTTGTTCATCGTTTTCCTTTGCTGTTCAAAATGAATACGTGTTCCAGGTTTTCCACCTGCGTGAAGGGGCTGATGTCGGCGCTGATGAAGAGGTTGTCGCTCGACTCCTTGATGCGCTCGATGGTTCCCACCGGGTATCCTTTGGGAAAGAGGGTGGAGAGGTTGGAGGTTACGATGGTGTCCCCGGGGCTGATCTGCGAGCCCAGTTTGATCATATTCATGCTGATGGCTCCGGTGAGGTCGGATTGCAGGATGCCCTGCACGCTGGTGCTCTGGTCCATCACGGGAATCTGGAAGAGGGGGTTGTTGAGTGGGAGGATCAGGCTGTAGGTGTCGGACACGCTGATCACCTTGCCCACAATGCCCGCGCCCGATACCACCGGGCTTTCCATCCTGATGCCGCTGCCCAGGCCTTTGTTGACCATCAGGTTGCGTTGGTGAAACTGCCCCGAATAGCCTATCACCTCGGCAATCTCAAACGTCTGGCCGGACACCTCGAAATCGATGGCGGAGCTGCTCTGGTATTCCTTGAGTTTATTGGCCAGTTCCAGATTGCGCAGGGTGTTGTCGGCAAGTTTGACGCGCAGGCTGGCCACCTCGGATTTGAGGGATGAATTGGCCTTGATCAGCAGCAGGGAGTTGGAGAAAGGAAAAAGAACCGTCCTGCCAAGCCAGGATGCCCTGTTTATCCTGCTGGCATCGCTGCCCAGCATCATGAGCAGGGAAAGCACAACCAGGACCAATGGCAAAACGAATCGTTTCATTTATCCTCTCAAAGCAGAATAGTTATGCGCTGGCATGATGGTGTCAGGCGCGTTCAAACGGGAAAAATCGGGTTAGTCTTCTATGCGCTTGATCAACACTTCCCGGTAGCGGTCCACATCGTCCAACACCTTGCCTGCGCCTTTCACGACGCATTCCAGGGGATCGGGAACCACAAACACGGGCAGGTCAACCGTTTTGGAAATCTTCTCATCCAGGCCTTTTAGCAGCGCGCCTCCGCCGGTGAGGAAGATACCCCGTTCGGCGATGTCGGCGGACAGCTCGGGAGCCGTGCGCTCAAACAGCCTCTTGATGGCGTCGATCATGGTGGCAACCGTTTCGGCAAGAGCTTCCCGGATTTCCTCGGAAGTGATCTTGATGGTCACCGGATAGCCGGACACGATGTCCCGGCCGCGCACGTCCATGGTCAGTTCCTCTTTGAGGGGATAGGCGCTGCCAATCTGCATCTTGATCTTTTCAGCGGTCTGCAAACCCACGTGCAGGTTGTTCTTTTTGCGCAGATAGCTGATGATGTCCAGGTCCATCTTGTCTCCGCCCACCCGGATCGAATTGTGCACCACGATGTGGGAGAGGGAGATAACTCCGATCTCGCTGGTGCCTCCGCCGATATCCATGACCATATTTCCATAGGCCTGTTCGATTGGCAGTTCGGCGCCGATGGCGGCAGCCACGGGTTCGGAGATCAAAAACACTTCACGGGCTCCCGCGTGCAGGGCGCTGTCGCGCACCGCCCGCTTTTCCACCTCGGTGATTCCGGATGGAACGCAAACGATCACCCTCGGGCGCACCAGCAGGCGTTTTTTCTGCGCCCGCATGATCAGATTGCGCAGCATCAGCTCGGTGACCTGGAAATCTGCTATCACGCCATCTTTCAAGGGTTTGATCACCCGCACTTCGTCGGGGTTTTTACCCAGCATCACTTTGGCGTGCTGTCCGATGGCAATTATCTTTTTGCCGTCCGCGGAAACAGCCACCACGGAGGGCTCATCGATCACTATGCCAGAGCTTTTCTTGTAAACAAGCGTGTTGGCAGTGCCCAAATCAATGGCGATGTCATTGGCCATCATGCCAAAAAAATCAAAAAGGGACATCTAAACCTCTCTATTTGTAAGTCCTGATGTAACCGGACACATATTTTTGTACCAATTTCCCATGATATCCCAAGTTTTCCCACAGCTTATTGAGTGTCAAGCAAAAAGCTTGCAAGAGGTATCGTATTGCCGTCACATCTGATAATTGGCGCGAAGTTACGGCTCGCACACGCCCCTCATATGCTTATCGCTCATTGATCGCTGATTGATCGCTGACCAATCGCTGGGCTGTCTATCGCCCGGACGTCAATGGGTTGTCTATGGGACATCAAGGTGTGAGGGTGATTTGCCTTCCTTATCACGTATGGGCTTCTATATCAAAGACTGGATCACGGGTCAAGCGGTTCACGCAGATAATCGCGGATAAAAGGCGCAGATTGGCGCGGATTGGGATTATGGGGATTGGTGTCTCGGGGCTGGCTGGTTGTTTCCAAAAGACTGGATCACGGCTCAAGCATGCGCTTGCCCGGGGATGACGCAGTATATAGTCTGTAGGTGGTTTTTTTCGGGGCTTGGTGGTTGTTTCTAAAAAGACTGGATCACGGGTAAGCCACCCCAGAGGGGGCCCCGACTTCCCGTGATGACACAGAATATTGCTTGGTGGACTTGTTTCGTGGAACCATTTCACCATTTCACCAATCCACCTTTCCACAGCCTGATCGTAGCACCTATATATTATGGAGGAGGATTGCCCTCATTTGCATCCCCATCCCCGGCGTGGGTCTTCCTTGGGTCAACCTTATAATTTATAAGGATGACCTAAGGATGATGGCACTAAAGCCAGTAGCAGCAAGGGAGGGCGGCGTTAAGGGAAAGTGAGATTGTTGATACAATATCGTGAGAATGGCATTCGCATATCCCTCTCTACCGCTTGTTATCCAAGCTGATATGAGGTCACGGAAATTCGGGAAAATGAGAAACAGGCGGGCTGACCCGCCTGTGTAAAGATGCGCCTGGAAAAACAGAGATCGGGAAGCCTTCAACCGCCCAGTCTGATCTGCTGTGCCTGCCTGCCAGCGCTTAGATCATAGAAATCGGTGCGGTTGTCGGTGATGCTAAGCTTTTGCCTTTCTTTAAAATACCAATCATTGAGATGCTTGGTCTGAAAATCTTCCCGCGCTTGCTTGATCAACCCCGTCTTTTCCTTTTCCCATTCGGCCAGATCGGGCAGCGAACGCTTGGTGACTTTGACCAGGAACCAACGCCCGGGCTCTGAGATCAACTGAGCGAAACTGCCTTCCGGAGTGGAAAACAAAGCTGTATCTATGGAATCCAGCTTGCCGATGGAACTGACCATATCGCCTTTTTTATGACCGCTGATCTCCACCACCATAATGCTGTCCCGGCGGGCAAATTCCAGATATTGATCCTCGTTGAGGTTGGCTATGAAGTTTTTCACATAGGCGTCCATATAATATCCCTGCTTGCTTTTGGTGGCCTGGTTTTGGATGGACGCCTTCTGATCTTCGAAAGGCGTGTAATAGACGGGCAGTTCAGCGGAAACCGCCAGGATGTAGATGTCGCCGCTGGGCGCGAAGAAAGGTTCCGCCAGGCTGCCAACCGGATTGGCAAAGGCAAACTTGACCAGGTTTTCATCGCGGCCAATGTTGCGGATGAAAGTATCGGTTTCTTGAAAGACCGTGGTTTCTTCTACATTAAAGCCCTGGTTTCTGGCCGCTTGTTCCAGTCCCTGCTCTTTGGCAAGTTTGTGGAGATTGGAGGCGTTTGTCTTCATGGCTTGCAGGGTGGCCTCGCTGGGCTCGATGCGGATAAGGATATGACTGGCTGCCACTTCCTCGCCGGAATCCCCCTCGCGCTTGTCGGTGGTCTTGATGATGTGCCAGCCGAAGCGGGATAGCACAGGAGCAGCGATCTGGCCGACCGGAGTGCTGAAAGCGGTGTTTTCAAACTCGGGCACCATTCTGCCCCGGGCAAACCAGCCCAGATCCCCTCCCTTGCTTCCGGAACCGGGATCCTGGGACAGTTCTTCGGCGGCTTTGGCAAAATCCGCCCCTGCCAGCAGGGCCTGGTAGAGGGAGTCCACTTGGGCTTTGACGGCCAGGGAGTCTTCCACTGAAGGGGCTTTGGTGAACTTGACATAGTGATAGCGGCGGCAATTGTCTTTGCGATACTCTTCTTTTCTCGCGTTGTAAAAATCCAGCGCTTCCTCTTCGGTGGCTTTGTATTTGACCAGCTTGCCGGGGTCGAAGTAGATGATCTGGGCGTCCACGGTGTCGTGTTGCTTCATCCATTCGCCTTTCACGCTGTCAACGCTCACATCCACCTCGCCGCGGATGGTTTTGAGCAATTTGCTGTATTTATAAGTGGCTTTCACATATTCGATTATGTCTTTGCGGAACTGCTGGTTTTCGTTGAGCGCTTGTTCAAAAAGCTTTTTGCTGAATTTGCCGTTCTGTTGCAGGTCTTTGATGGCTTTCACATCCGCCGGGGGATTCTTTTTGGCTTCGTTCAGCACCTCGGTGTCCGTGATCCTGACCCGGCCTTCCTTGATCGCTTTGTCATAGATCTGGCGGGCGATCAGCTCTTCCCAGCATTGGTCGTTGAGCTTGGCCTTGTCTTCGGCTGTGAGGGCCTTGCCCCTCTGTTTGCTATGGTAGTTGAAGTAGTTACTCAGAATCTTTTCATATTCGCCGTAGGAATAGCTTTTGTTTTCTATCTTGCCGACCGTGGCTTTGGGATCGTGTTTCTGAGCCCAAAGCAGGGATAAGCAGAGGGCGATCAGTATTAGGAAGCGTTTCATGCTGTCTCCTGAACTAAAAATGATTTCAGACCGGAATCTACCGGACGCGCATCCACAAAATAGACAGCGGGCAAATACGTCAACTGAAAAACTGATCCGGGCAGGAGCCAACCGTCACGCCAAAAGAAAAGGAGTGGCCACTGAGGGCCACTCCCTGGGGATTATCTGCGAGCCTAAGCTCGTGGTTTATATCTTATTTGGCAAGCAACATCTTGCGGGTGACGGTCTTTCCACCGCTGGTGAGGCTGTAGAAATAGATACCGCTGGAAACTGCGTTGCCGTTGGCATCTTTGCCATTCCAGACCACGGTGTGCCTGCCGGCTTCCCGGGTTTCATTCACCAGTTCGCGCACCAGCTGGCCTTTGAGGTTGTAAACCTTGAGGCTGGCATGTCCGGCAGCGGGAACGCTGTAGGAGATGGTGGTTTCGGGGTTGAAGGGGTTGGGATAGTTGTTGGCATCCAGAGTGCAAACGGGCAGCACGTCGTCATCGTTGGACACAGAATAATCGACAATCGCGCGAAGCATGATCTCGCCAGTTGTGACGGGTTCCCAATTGGCGGTAATCTTCTTGTAACTGTATTGGTTTGAAGAGGTGTCCAGGCCGATCTGAGAAGCGTTAGTCGTTTCCAGGATGGCAACGTAGAACTGGCCGTCAGCAACACGAATCGGGGGCTCCGAAGGCAGAGCGATGTAGTTCCAGCCCTCAACCACAGAAGCGGCGGGATACTGGTACTGCACCAGCTGGGTGCCGGGCATTCCGTTGGCGCCATCGTTGTCATACACACGGACAATGATTCCGGCTGTGCCAAGAGTGTGGACATAGACCTTTACGAATTTCACATCCACCGCTCCGTTATAACTGTGTTTCACAGCCATCTGCTTGGTGGAGCCGACGTTGAAGCCTTCTTCCGCGGTGCCGTCGTCATGCATCAGCTCAGCATGCATTGCGGGCAGGATAAAGGCGGTCACGATATTGGAGGCTTCGGATTCGTTTGTACCATACATGGCGGTGAGGTGATAGGTGTGAATGCCGCCGGAGACGTTCGTGTCGGTGTAAGTGAGCACGTTCCCGGCAACCTGGTCGATCTGCACGCCATCGCGGAAGATCTTGTAGTTTGTGACGTCGCGGTCTTGGCGGACTCCGTTGGAGGCCAGCACGCCATCGCAAACTTCCTGCACGTTGTTGGGATAACTGGTAATCTCATACTCTTTGCCGTCGGCGTCCTGCACCCAGATACGGATGTTCCAGTTAAAGGTGAGGGAGGCGCCGAGGTTGACAAGGGGTGACCAGACATTGTTGAAGCGGATCATGTTGCCATAGCCGTTCACATGGGGTCCGGCATCGCAACCGGCGGGGTAACCGCCCTGGGTGTTGCAACGATAGCCCGCCATGATCTGGGTCTGGGCGGGGATGGTGAAGGGGGTGGTGAGAACGATCTCATTCCACTGGTCGGCGTTGGGAGTGATCGCCTGCTCATAAGCAAGTTCTGCACTGCCACCGGTCCAGATGCGCAAGGCATAGGAACACAGGGAGGTGGGCTCGGCGGGGAAGATCATCATCTTGGTGATCTGCATTCCAACCCAGGGGCTGATGCCATAGTCTCCCACGGCATCCCATTTGGCTGCGACGTCGAAATCCGCCACGCCGTTGGTGCCGATCGCGTTGCCGGAGTTTTCGCCGTCATAGTGCAACCAGCCTGCTTCTCCGCCGCCGCCGGTGCCGGGAGCGCTCCAGTTGAGGGTAACGTTGTTTCCTTCCACTGTGGCTTCCAGGTTTTCGGGGGCTGCGATGAAGATGTCGTTGTAGATCTTCACGTCATCGATCATGATGCCGATTCCATCAGGGGTGTCGGCGTCTGATCTGAAGTACCAGCGCAGCCTGATATCCTGTCCGGCATAATCGGAGATAATGCCATCAAGTGAGTAACTGGCTGTCATGGAAGCCCACACATCCGGAGCATCGGCATACACGTAGTTAGTGCCGGTCGGGCTGCCATAGGGGTTGCTCATGGCATACCAGGTGGTTCCGTCGTTGGGGGAAATCTCCCATCCCCAGTAGTCAACTTGCGGGAATTCGTTCGGATCGTTGAAACCACCCATGATCATGAAGTCCGCGCGAATCTCTCCGGAGGGGGGCAGGGTGATCAGAGGGCTGGTCAGGTAGTTAAGCATATTGGTGTTGTATGACCCGTTGGCGTTTTGACATTTCATGATATGAGTGGGAGACGGCGCGGATGGATCGGTGGCAATGTGCCAGATATCTCCACCCACGGGAACCAGGCTGGCCCAGGTCATCTGGCCGTCGTCGGTACCGTTGTTGGTATATCCGCCAAAGGCAATGTCGTCAACCATCACGCCAAAGAGGCCGGCTTCATTTCCGGTGGAGTAGGCCGGGTCGGAGGCAAAGGCAAAACGGATCTTTACACTCTGTCCAACATAGGAACTAAGGTTGGCGGTCACGTTTGTCCATGCTGCATGGGTGCCGCCCCAGCCGGGAATATTGGGGCCTTCACCAAACTCAAAACCAAAGGCATAGGAAGAGGTGAAGTCATAGGCGGGAGTGATAACGTTGTTGGGAATCACAGTCCAGGTCGTGCCGTTGTCTGTGGAAACACGAATGTTGAAGGAATCCCATCCGTTGTATTCTCCTGTTCCACCTACTGACTCAAGCGCGACAGCCATCTTGAAGGTCAGGGTGGCGTTGCCGGCTGCCAGGGTGCGGGCGGGGGTGTCCAGCACAAGGTACTGGTGATTGTAGTAACCACCGATGTTGTTTCCTTGCGCCAGGGCGGGGTCTCCCATCCACCAGACTTGTCCCTGAGAACCGCCAGCGTTGTAGATGTGCCAGTTGTTGGGGGAAATAGAGCCGTCATGGTGAGTCCAGCCTTCGGCTCCGCTTTCAAAATCTTCTTGCCATGCTACTACTTCATAGCGATTGGTACCATTAGCAAACATGGCTGTTACGAGAGTGAGGGCCAAGATAATCAGCCATCTTTTTTTCATTGATCCTCCTATGAATCAAGGGATGTTAAACTCAAATGTCTATCTGTATTGCACAGCATAAATCTGTCAATCTGTTTTTTTGGATTTCTTATGCCAAACACCGGAACACTACTATTCCACATCAACTATATTGCAGCCGGTAGAGGTCATAATAGAGGCCTTTTTTGTCCAGCAAATCAAAGTGGGAGCCCTCCTCCACGATCTCACCCTTGTGCAGAACGATGATCCGGTCCACATGCTGGATGGTGGAAAGGCGGTGGGCGATCATGATCGAGGTGCGGTTTTCGATCAGCTTTTTAAGCGCGTCCTGGATCAGGATTTCCGTCTCGGTGTCGATATTCGAGGTGGCTTCGTCCAGGATAAAGATGGAAGGATCGTAAGCCAGGACGCGGGCAAAGGCTATCAGTTGTCTCTGTCCGGTGGAAAGGGTGGCGCCCCGCTCCATCACAGGTTCGTCATATTGGGCGGGGAGTTTGGAGATAAACTTGTCCGCGTTCACATATTTGGCGACCTGGACGATCTGCTCCTTTGTGAGCCTGGTGTTGTTGAGGGCGATGTTTTCCTTGATATCCCCGCTGAAGATGAAAACATCCTGCTGAACGATTCCGATGTTGGAACGGATATCCGCCAGGGCATAGTCACTGAGGGGCTTGCCATCGATCAGGATGCGTCCCTTCTGGAAGGGATACATCCCCAGCATCAGGTTTACTATGGAGGTCTTGCCGCTGCCGGTATGGCCAACCAGGGCTATCTTTTCCCCCGGCCTGATCTTGAACGAGATGTCCTTGAGCACCCATTCGCCGGGATTGTAAGCCAGCCACACATGGTCAAACTCAATCTCGCCCTTCATCTTGCAGCCGGAAATCAGCTCGTCCCGGTAGTCCTCGGGATCCAGATCCATCAGGTCAAAGATTCTCTCCGCTCCTGCCAGGGCACCCTGCAAGACGTTGAACTTCTCCGAAAAATCGTTGATCGGCTCAAACAGCTTTTGGATATAGGCGGTGAAAGCCATCAACAGGCCGATTGTGATGGAGTCGCGCAGAATCTGCCCGCCACCGTACCAGATGATCAGCGCCACGGCAACCTGCGAGCTAACGTGGATGATAGGACGGAAGAAGGCAAAGAGCTTCATTTGCTTGATCGAGGTCTGATAGTATTTCTGGTTGATATCCGAAAACTCTTGCCTCTTATGGAAATACTGGTTGAAAAGCTGGATTATCTTCTGTCCGCTGATGTGCTCCGCCAGGGTGGCATTGAGCGCCGCCAGATACTTCCGCACTTCGCGGTAGATCACCCGCGTGCGCCGGCGGTATTCGCGGATCATCAAAATCACGAAGGGCAGGATGATAAAGCTGACCAGCGCGAGCTTCCAGTTGAGGGCCAGCATCAGCGCCACGATTGCCACGATGAGGATCACATCCTGCACCAGGGTGATCACGCCGGAGGCCAGCATTTCATCGATGGCCCTGATATCGTTGGTTACCCTGGTCACCAGCCTGCCTACGGGGTTTTGGTCGAAATACTGCACCGGCATGCGCTGCAGATGGGCAAACACGTCGTGGCGCAGGTCGTTCATCGCCCTTTGGGAGAAGGTGGTGGTGATCACGCTCTGGGAATAGCCAGCCGCCAGACGCAAAAGGCTGATCACAAGGTAGACCAGGGCCAGCCAGATCAGGTTGTTGGCCGCCTGGCTGCGCACCTTGATGCGTTCATATCCCGGGATCCGGTTGAGGTTTTCCCTCATCACTCCGATCTTGCCTCCGCCCAGGCTGATCCAGCCCTGCAGGCCTTGTTCGTCCCCCCGGGGTCTGGTGTTCTGGCGCAGATATTTGTTCAGGATTGCCCGGTTGGCGGGGGTATCTTCCAACAAAAAGACCTTGTTGCCGCTCAGTATGCCTTTATCCTGCAGCTCTTTAAGGTCAGCCCGGTTGATCTTGTTCTGGTCGTTGGCGCTGAAGATCAGAAAGTACTGCCCGTTCTGCGAATATTTCTTGAGCTTGAGAATCTTATACTTGGCCTGGAAAGCGTCTATCTCCTCTTCCTTGTCGAAGACCGCGATCAGTTTGTCCGAGACGATATAGTCGTCAATCGCGCTGCGCTGGATGAGGGGTTGGATAAGTTCAGCCGCCGCCACCACCATCAGGATCAGAAAGGATACCACCACCCAAAACAGGTAGGGTTTGAGATACAAGAGCAACTTGCCATAGAGGCGTTTGTCGTAGATTTTGCCTTTCAGCTCGTCTTCCGAGAAGCCGCCCCGTCCGCGTCCGCCGCCGCCACCGAAGTTCATTCTTCCTCCCCTTCCAGCCTGGCGCGGATCCTTTGCTTCTCATAGAGCCCCTTGTAGAGGCCGCCGAGGGCCAGCAATTCCGCGTGCGAGCCGCGTTCCACGATCTTGCCTTCGCCCAGCACGATGATATGGTCGGCGTGCTGGATCGACGAGATACGGTGGGCGATGATGATGGTGGTGCGTCCCTTGCGAAGCTCGATCAAGCGCTCCAGGATCTGCCGCTCGGTCTTGGTATCCACCGCGGAAAGTGCATCGTCCAGGATCAGCACCTCGGGATTGGTGAGCAGCGCCCGGGCGATTGCCACGCGTTGTTTCTGGCCTCCGGAAAGGGTGATGCCCCGTTCTCCCACCATGGTGTCGAACTTGTGGTCAAACTCCATGATCTCGTCAAAGACCTGAGCCACCTGGGCGGCGTCATAGACATATTGCAGGGAGGTTTCCGGATTTCCCAGGCGGATGTTGTTCGAGATGGTGTCCGAAAACAGGAAGATATCCTGCGGCACCAAAACCACGTCCCTGCGCAACACATTCAGGGGAATGCGGTGCACCTCGTGGCCGCCGATCAGGATGCTGCCCCGGGGAGGCTCGTAAATCCTCACCAGCAGTTCGATCAGGGTGGTCTTGCCGCAACCGGTAGGGCCAACAACGGCCAGGGTCTTGCCTCCGGCGATGCTGGTGCTGATCCCGTCAAAGATCAGGGGCAGGCCTTCCCCATAGCGGAAGCTCAGATCGCGGATTTCGATATCGCCTTCCAGGGCTTTGATGCTGTCGTCGGCTTCCCTGTCATCGATCTCGGGCATTTCCTGGAAGATTTCGTTGAGGCGCTTGAGCGAGGCTGTGCCACGCTGATACATATCCACGATCCAGCCAATGGCGATCATCGGCCACACCAGCATGCCCAGATACTGGAAGAAAGCGATGAACTCGCCAATGGTGATGTCGCCCTTGATGGTGGCGCGGCCTCCGAAATAGAGGGTGATGATCATCGAGATGCTGATCACGAAACTCATGAAAGGATGGAAGATACCGGCAATCTTCGCCATGGAGATGTTGCGGTTCACATAGTCCAGAGAAACCTCATCCACCTTTTCCAGTTCCGACTTTTCCTGGACGAAAGCCTTTATGACGCGAATTCCGGAGATGCTCTCCTGAATCTTGCCGGTGAGGGTGGCAAAGCTCTCCTGCACGCGGAAAAAGCTTTTGTGCATCTTTCTGCCGAAGTATCTGATCGTGATGGTCAGAAATGGCATCGGAATCACCGCCAGGGCCGTGAGACGCCAGTTTATCGCGCCCATGAAGCTAAAGGAAGCGATCGTCATCAATACGATGTCCATCGACGCGATAAGACCCATCCCCAACAGCATGCGCACCGCGTTCAGGTCGTTGGTGGCATAGGCCATCAGGTCGCCTGTCTTGCTGCGGTTGAAAAAGTTTTGCGACAGCCTCAGCAGATGGTTGTAAAAGTCCTGCCGCAAATGCTTCTCGATCATGTGGGAATTGCCGATGATCAGCACCCGCCAGAAAAAGCGCAGGACCATCACCGCCAGGGCCAGGCCCAGGATGATCAGGCCCATCCACACCAGGCCCTTCTGGTCTATCGTGCGCTCCTGGATGCTGTCGATGGCATATTGCATCACCCGCGGGGTTATCAACTGCACCAAATCCACCAGGATCAGCATAAAGATGCCCAGCCCGATCTTCCCATAACTCTTTTTAAGATATGGAAGAATGGCGTCAAATGTCCGCATCTGTACTCCAAATGTTATTATCAACAGAAGGCGCGAGCGTTGTCTGCGGCTTTTTTTGAGGTGTTCCCGCCCTTTGTTGATACCAACAAGTTTATCTCGCCAAGATTTGATTAAGGCTCAATTTGTCAATCATTAAATATGCCTGACTTCGATTTGGGAGCCTTGCGCAGGGTAATACCAATCCGCTTTCACCAATCTGTTATTTACAATCTGAAGTTTGACATTCTTATTTAAACTCCGTGGAAGGGTAAAATGGTGAAAGGTATCCCCGAAACAAACACCCAACATACTACATTCCGCGTCATCCCGGGAAGCTGGGGTCCCCTCTGGGGTGGCTTACCCGGGATCCAGTGCCCAGGGGTGGCAAAGTCCGTTTGCCACAGAGATCGTAGATCTCTTCCAAACAGGCAACTCCGTTGCCTCTGCCGAACAGACTTCGGCAGCCCAATACCGCGCCAATCCGCGTCTTTTCTTTTATCCGCGTATATCCGCGTGAACCGCTTGACCCGTGATCCAGTCTTTTGTGATTCGTTGAATTCCAAACTCAGCCAGCACGGAGTTCAAAGAGCCTTTCACGGCTGCAAAGATCCACCGGACGCCTGGGCTCTTTGGACTTCGTGCGGAAGAAAGAACCCAAATCCAAAGCTACTGCCCCTAATTCCGCTGGGACTTCGTGCGGAAGAATGCTGCATCCGGCAAACTGTAACAACAATTTAACTAACATCTGTAGAGTTAATTAGGAGAAAAGTTATGGAGGCCAACAAGTAACCCTTGACATTTAATATCCACAACTGAAACAGTGTTGGCCCTCGTTTGACAGGGTGGGCTAAGTCTATATTTTCCGTAGGTCATCCTTATAATTTATAAGGACGACCTAAGGATGATGGCACCAAATGCAGGAGCAGCAAGGGAGGGCGCTATGAAGGATTATGATGATTATTGATGGTGTTATTGGTGAATGTAATTCTATATTGCTTGCGTTCTTTTTTGTGATGGTGAAAAGGATTATAGAACGCGGATAACAGGATCGACAGGATCAGCAGGATATTTGAAGGTGGAAAGGTTCCCCCGAAACAGACCCTACCAGAGTATATACTGCGTCATCCCGGGCAATCCGGGCCCCGACTTCCCGGGATGACACGGTTTTGGGGTCTGGGGTAGTTTGTATCTGGGCTGGGTGGCATTCCCCAACGGCGCTATGGCAAGCGCCGCCACCTTGTGCAGGCGGTCGCAGAACCGCCTTTTCCACCTTTTCACTGCCAGTTCAAAAAGACTGGTTCACCCTGCGCACCTTTTTCTTGACAATTACAATCCATTTTGCACGATGAATTCAAGAGGTTCGTATGCGATTTAGTTACTTTGTTTTGGCGTTTATCCTTTGCTGCGCCAGCCTGACGCTTTGGGCAGACCACATCCCCATGATCTCCGAATCCCTGCACGCCCTGGGAGAAGTGAATAGTTTTGTCATGTATGGCGATTACGCGCTATTCATCGGAGGGGAGCGGCACCTGCAGATAATGGATTTCAGCGACGCGCAGAATCCACGCCTGGTGGCAGGATGCGATGTTCCGGGGATAGACGCTGCCGCAAGGTCAATTAGCATCCATGGGCAATATGCCTATTTGTTTTTCGGGAGTTGCTATGGCATTATCTCGCTTGGTAACCCGCTTTCCCCGCAGTTTAAGGTAAAGATTGAGACAAACCATACAGCCTGCCAAAGCATCCATGACGGGATTCTTTACTCCACCAGTACTTGGGATAACTATCTTTATTCCTACTCGCTTAGCGACCCTCTGGCGCCTCAACTGCTGGATTCGCTGCGGGTAAACAACTATCCCACAAACATTGCCTGTGGCGATGGCTTCCTGGTTTGCGGCAACACAGTTGTAGATATAGTCGATACCAGCGATCCCTGCAATCTGCGGATAAGCGGAGAGCTACGCTTCGTCAGTGGATTTGAATACGCCAGCAGCGCTTTTGCTGTTAGTGGCAGCAAGCTCGCAGTGGGCTGCGGTTATGATTTCAGTGTGTATGATCTTATCCAGGAGCCCTATCTGGGGGCAACTTTACCTTTGGGACATATAGTGACTGGGGGTAAGGGCTATATCCGCAACAATAGATTCTGGTGTACATACAACGATGGACAAGAGATTTTGGGAATTGACTTTAGCGACTTTGACGCCCTGGAGATATGCTACAACGAAACGATCCCATACATGACATGTTCCAGTTTTTGTATGGATGGCAACTTAGCTACGATACGGACGCGGTACCCGCACTCTTTGAACTACTCTGTCCTGGTTGATGATGCTTTGCCGGATTTTGAACTCAGCTATCCGGTGGAAGGTATCGGCAGGATTGTATCGCAGGGAAACTGGACAATTGGTTTAATCTCCGGTTGCATGTATATTTTGGATTTTGACGAAACGGGAACAGCTTATCTACAATATAGAATTGGCATGAATGGTGGCTACGATGTTACCCTGTACAATGACATCCTGTTATACACGACTTTGGATGAGCCGTATCAGAATGGTGATCCAACCCGCTATCTGATTCTCTACGATCTGATTAGCAAAACTCAAAAAGCCAGCCTGGCGTTAGGATATAGCAGTTGGCGTTCCGATATTGTTTTAGATGGCGCCATGGCATATATCTGCAATAGGAATCAGGGCTTGTTTGTTGTGGATATCAGCAATATTGAGCAGCCTGTGTTGCTTTGCCAACTGCGGGAAGGCATCGAATATAATTGTGCCTCAGCGGCTAATGGAAAACTCTGGGTGGGGTCCCGCTTTTCCATTAACTGTTACGACACTGGAGAATCGACAGCCCCCGTTTTCCGCTATGAAATTCCACTATATTATCATACTCCAATGATCAACCCTTATAAAATACTGATGATAGATGACTATCTGTATGCCATTACCACAAACGGCTATCTTGCCCGCATCGAGCCGGGATCTGACGGAGCGGCCGCGATAGACATTTATCAAACCAGATATCGATTCAATACCAGTTTAGCTAAACTGGGAAATGGGCTTCTGGTTGGCAGTTGCGATGGCGTAAGTGTGTATGGCTTAAACGGCGCCGCCCCTCCCGAAGAACTTGCTTTCCGGGATGTTGAACGGGTTGAGGATGGTAACAGTATAGTCTTAACATCGTACTCGGTTAACGGCGACCGCATTTATGTGGGACGGGTGAAGAGCCTGCAAGTGCTCGATGCCTCCCTGGCGATAGCTTTCATGCATGGATATTTCCCCGAAACAGAGCAGAATCTGAGGATTTACCCCAATCCGGGCAAGGGCATGATAAAAGTGATCTGCAAGCTGCCAGCGGATGGAGAAGCGGAGCTGGAACTCTATAACTTGCGGGGGCAGAAGGTATTTGCCAGGACTTATGGTTCCATAACAAAGGGCTTGAATGTGTTGAGGATGGAAACCAGGGACGATTCCGGGCGCAAGCTTGGCAGCGGAATGTATTTTGTGAGGATTAAACAGGGTAAGCACATTCAGACAGGCAAACTGGCGATAGTGAAATAGCGATGTGGCATATCAGAGATAAACGCGGGACGGGAGAGCGTCACAGCTAAGCTTTTTCTTGACAGGGAAATGCCCCGCAATTTTGTGGAACGAAATAGTGCATCTCTAGCTCAGTTGGTAGAGCAACTGACTCTTAATCAGTGGGTCCGGGGTTCGAATCCCCGGAGATGTACCATGTTTTATATCCCGTGAGAACGGGTTTTAAAAACTGCGGCGATTTGCTCTTTGCTCCGCGATAGAAATGTGCTAAAGTGCGGAAAGAGTATCATCCGGCTTTAGCGGCCGGATTTTTTTTGCGCGGAGTAAAGGCGCTGACCCTGACGGCAAAAGATATTTATTCATCATAAGGAGAACAAGATGACAGCTTTACACGCTTCCGTGCCCTGCACAAAAAACCAATACACCTTCACCTCGGAATCTGTGTCTGAGGGACACCCGGACAAGGTCTGCGACCAGATCGCGGATTCCATTTTGGATGCCTATCTGCGTCAGAGCGGCTATTCCAAGGTAGCCTGCGAAACACTCTGCACCAAAAACCAGGTGGTGCTTTCAGGAGAGATTTCCTCCCCCGTGGACAGGAAAATCGACGTCATCCCCTTGGTGCGCAAGGTTATTTCCGACATCGGCTACACCAATCCAAACCTGGGCTTTGACGCCAATTGCCAGATACTCAACCTGCTGCACAGCCAGGAAACAGCCCTCATGGAAAACCAGGGGGCGGGCGACCAGGGCCTGATGTTCGGCTATGCCTGCAACCAGACACGCCAATTGATGCCCGCGCCTATCACCATGGCGCACAAGCTGCTGGAAAACCTGGCAAGGTTGCGCAAGAACGGCATGATCGGCAATATCCTGCCCGACGCCAAGTCCCAGGTGAGCATGCTCTTTTGCGGGCGTAAGCCTGTGGCACTGCAGAACGTGGTGATCTCGACCCACCATCTGCCCCTCTCCGAAGCCCAATTCAGCGACCTCAAGCAGGAAATCACAGAGCTGGTGATCCGCCCCACTGTCGCGGAGATGGAAAGCGACTCCCACTGCACCTTCAGGGCTGAAGACTACGAGATCAAGATCAATCCCCTGGGCATGTGGGAGGATGGCGGCCCCGCCTCCGATACGGGTTTGACCGGAAGAAAGATCATTGTGGACACCTATGGCGGCTGGGCCCAGCATGGCGGCGGCTCCTTCTCCGGCAAGGATGCCTCCAAGGTGGATCGCAGCGCGTCATACATGGCCCGCCACATCGCCAAGAGCGTAGTGGGCTCCGGTTTGGCTGAAGAATGCCTGTTGCAGTTCAGCTTTGTGATCGGCGAAGCGGAGCCGGTGTCGCTGATGGTTGACACCTTTGGCAGCGGCAGCATGAGCGATATGGAACTGGAGAAATTGATCCGCTCCAGTTTTGACTTGACAGTTAAAGGCATTATTGAATACCTTGATTTGCGCAGGCCCTGTTATCTACCCACAGCCGCATACGGCCATTTTGGGCGTGATGACGGCAACTTTACCTGGGAGAAGGTCAAAGCGCTTAAATAGGCAGGTCAAATGGATCTATATACAAAGCTGTGCGACAAACGGAAACTCTTCCTGATCGCCGGTCCCTGCGTTGTGGAAACAGACGCTGTGATGCGGGAGGTGGCAGAAACTCTGCTCCAGATCCAGCGGGAATTTGAGATCACTGTGATCTTCAAGTCATCATACGCCAAAGCCAATCGCAGCAGCGGAGATTCCTATGCCGGCCCCGGCATGGCGGAGGGGCTGCGCGCCCTGGAAAAGATCAAACAGGAATATGGACTGCCGCTGCTAACCGACATCCACGAACAAAGTGAAGCGGAAATGGCGGCCGCGGTCTGTGACATCCTGCAGATACCGGCTTTCCTCTGCCGGCAAACCGCGCTGATCAAAGCAGCGGCGGACACGGGCAGGATCGTCAACCTCAAAAAGGGTCAGTTCATGGCCCCGGAAGACATGCAAGCGGCAGCCCTCAAAGCCGGCAAGCAGCCCCAAGTCTTGCTCACGGAACGCGGCAGCAGCTTTGGCTATCACGATCTGGTGGTCGATTTCAGGTCTTTCGCGGTCATGGGAGCAATCGGCCATCCCGTGGTCTATGATGTGACCCATTCCCTGCAAAAGCCCAGCGCGGGAAAGACCTCGGGAGGCTGCCCGGAATACGCGCCGATGATGGCAAAGGCGGCTGTAGCCACCGGCTGGGTGGACGGCCTCTTTCTGGAAGTGCATCCCAAGCCCAGCGAGGCCCTGAGCGACGCAGCCAGCATGCTGTCCCTGGAACAGCTTAAACCCTTGATTGAAGAATGCCTGCGGATACGGCAGGAAATTGGGAGGACAAGATGAGTTTTAAAAAAATTGTTAAACCCTATAAACCCCTGGTACACTGGGATAAGATCAAGCTCGTTGTCTTTGATTGCGACGGTGTGCTCACGGATGGAAAGATAATCTACAACAGCGCCGGAACGGAAGTGAAAAACTTCTATTCCCAGGACGGGCTGGGCTTCAGGTTGTTGAGGGAAGCCGGAGTCCACACCGCGGTGGTGACGGGAAGGACCTCGACCGTGCTCGAGCGCCGCTGCCAGGATATGAAAATCGAGTACCTCTACCAGGGCATTGCCCACAAAGTGCAAAAGATCAACGAACTTTTGCAGGAACTGGAACTCGATTGGGATTGCGTCCTGATGATGGGAGACGACTGGAACGACCTGCCGGCGATGTTCAAGGCGGCGGTGTCGGTGTGTCCGGCGGACGCCGTGGAAGATATCAAGCAACTGGCGGATTACGTTACCAGCCACACGGGAGGCCATGGCGCGGTGCGGGAGTGCGTCGAACTGGTGCTGAACAACAAAGGGATATATGAACAGGCCTTGCTTGCCTACCTCAATCAGATCAGTTAGCCTGGCTTTGTTGCTGCTGCTTGCACTCAGCGCTTGCTCGGACGATAAGTTGACCGTGTCCACCCCTCCTTTGGACCGCAGGCTTCCGGATGAGACCAGCGAAAACGTGACCATCACGGAGTTCAACGGCACCAGGATCGACTATATCCTCAAGGCAGCCAGGATCGAACGTTTCAATGATCGTAAGATCCTTAACGCCTACAAGGTTGACATCACCGCCTACGACTCCAAGACAGGGGACAGATCCAAACTGATGGCAGACAGCACGATCGTGGATGACGCCCGCAACCTGATCCTTGCCAATGGAAACGTTAAAATGGAGTCACCCGGAGGCAGCGTGGCTTCCTCCAAAATTGTCTGGGACCGCAACCTGGACTTGCTCACCGCACCGGGAAAAGTGACCCTGGTGAGAGATGGCAACGTATTGCGGGGAGAGAATCTGCGCACTAACTCCCGGGTGGAGTTTGCCGAGATGGAAAAGATATCCGCAGAGGGGGTCTTCGGTGAAGAATATCTGGATTGGTAGCCTGTTGCTGCTGATCCTGTTGCCTCTCTGGGGAAAGAACAAGGCGGAGGAGCTCCGCGTTATCCACTCTGATAAGCTGTATCTGAACAAGGTGCAGGACGAGCAGATCCTCGAGCTGTATGGAAACGTTCACTTCTGGTATGGCGAAACCGAATTCCACAGCAACAGGGCAATGATCTTCGACAAACAGAAGATAGCGCGGCTGGACGGCAACGTGAAGGTGAACAACGATTCCCTGGCCCTGAAGGCGGACAGCCTCACCTATTACCGGACACCAGAGCTGCTCAATGCAGGGGGAAAGGTCTATATCACCGAAACACGGAAAAGCGGTTCCTTCCGGTGGTTCAGATCTGACTTCGCCATCTACAACAAGAAGGTGGACAATGTAACGGCATGGCAGAATGTATCCTCCTACGACAAGGACGAAAAAGCCTCGGCCACCTGTGGTTACGCTTTCTGGGACAGGAAAAACGGCTATGCCTACATGGTGGAAAACCCTGTGGTGCGTTCTGCGGCTGAAGATACGCTACTGGTGAAAGCGGAGAAGATCGAGTTTTTTGACGAGGAGCGCAAGCTGGTGGCAACCTTCAACGTGCTTGCCCAAACCCGGGACTACAAAGCCACCAGTGATTTCCTGCTCTACTTCCTGAACGGGGACAAGGCCGTATTCACCGGCGCGCCCCGCTTCGATTCGGATTATGCCAGCGCCGAAGCAAAAGAGTTTTATCTCTACTTTGAGCAAAGAAAGCTGATCGGGGCGGAGCTGGTGGATTCTTGCCGGGTGTGGTTCTCGGAGGAACCCAACGCGCCCAAAAGCAACTGGGTCAACGCCGAATACATCAATCTGGGTTTCAAAGATCAGGCGATCCGGGACTTTAAGGCGGAAAATTCTGTGAATTACTACTATCTGCAATCCCCAAACGAGAAACGGGATTTCTTTATCAATTCAGCCAGCGGCAGCTATCTGGAAGCACGGTTTGGGGAAGACAACAAACTACAGGACATGAAGATGCGGCAAGGCATCAAAGGTATCTACAAGTTTCAGGATAAATCCTGAAGAAACGGGATATATGGACAACACTGAAAAAAGAAAGATTTACGCCAAAAACCTGATCAAGATCTATGGCAAGAGAACCGTCGTCAACGACCTCAGCATGGATATGACCCAGGGCGAGGTGGTGGGTATCCTGGGGCCGAACGGCGCGGGCAAGACCACCACTTTTTACATGATCCTGGGGCTGGCCAAGCCCAACCGCGGCAAGGTGCTGCTGGACGACAAGGATATAACCCGCTATCCCATGTACCGGCGCGCCAGGATGGGCCTGGGGTATCTGGCTCAGGCTCCCTCGATCTTTTCCAAGCTGAGCGTGCGCGACAACATCATGGCCATCCTGCAGACCCTCAAAATCCCCAAAAAAGAACAGCTTCAGCGCCTGGAGGCGGCACTGGAGGAGCTTAACCTTGCCCATCTGGCCAACCAGAAAGCCTACACCCTCTCTGGAGGGGAAAGGCGCAAGCTGGAGATCACACGAGCCTTGGTGACCAACCCCACCTTCATCTTTATGGACGAACCCTTTGCCGGAGTGGATCCCATAGCGGTGGCGGACATTCAGGATATGATCCGCAAGCTGCGCGACAAAAACATCGGGGTGATGATCACCGACCACAATGTAATTGAAACTTTGAAAATAGTGAACCGCGCTTATATTATCTTCGAAGGAAAGATAATTGTGTCTGGATCCTCTCTGGAGCTGATCAACGATGAAAAAGCAAGACAGGTTTATCTGGGAGAGAGGTTTTTAGCCAATCCTTTTGAACAACAAGTATAAGCATGTTAGATCAAAGACTCACTCTCAAGCAAAAACAGGAGCTTGCCCTCAAGCCCAAGATGCTGCAATCCCTGAAGATGCTTTCCCTGCCTATCCTGGAGCTGGAGGCCTATATCAAGCAGGAGCTGGAACAAAACCCCCTGCTGGAGCTTCGGGATGACAAGGACGAGGAAGAGGAGAGTCTGGATGAATCAAGTTTTGAAGGGAGCCAACCCGAGAGCAAGCAGGCATTGGAAGACATTGAGGATTTGCCGGAGCATAACTCCACCCTCTCGGAAGCGAGGGAACTGACAGAAATCCTGGACCAATGGAACGACTATCACCAAAGCTATGAGTGGTCTCAGGGAGAGCAAGACACCGAGCAGCGGGAATCCCTGATCCGCTATGAAGAGAATCTGCTCGACAAGTATCTGGAACAACTCTACCCACTTTCCCTGACGGAGAACGAGATGGAGTTTGCGGCAGATATTCTGGATTCCTGCGACAACTACGGTTTTCTCCCCACAGGATTCAGTCTGGCACGTCTGGCTAAAATGCACAAGATCACCATCCAAAGAGCGGAAGAACTGCATCAGATCATGCTGCACCTCACCCCAAAAGGCATCACCGCACGCGACATTAGCGAATGCCTGCTGTCCCAATTGAGCGAAGAGCAGCTTAAAAACAGGATTCTGGTGGGGCTGTGCTCCGACCAGTTCGAAAACCTTATCCACCGCCGCTACCAGAAGATAGCCTCCCACTTTGATGTGGGGGAAGACACCATCCTTGCTGCCAAGGAACAGATTTCCAGGCTGGACCCCAAACCCGGCCTGCGCATCCTTGCCGATAACGCCTCTTATGTGTATCCGGACATCACTTTGAAGTTCATCGACGGCAAGTATGAGGTGATCATCAACGACCATATCACACCAAATATCATTATCAGCCCCCGCTACCGCAGGATGATCAACCGGGGCTATTTCGACAAGGAAACCCTGCAGTTTGTGAGGGATCGCGTCAACAGCGCCAAATTCCTCATCAAAAGCATCTATATGCGCACCAGAACCCTGGAACGCGTGGCGCTTTCCATCATCAAGCATCAGCCAGATTTTTTCTACACAGGCAACGGAGTGATGCAGCCCCTCACCTACGCTTCCATAGCGCAGGACCTCGGGGTGAGCGAATCAACCATTTCCCGGGTGGTGAAGCACAAATATGCCGAGACGCCATTCGGGATCTATGCGCTGAAGGATTTCTTCAGCAGTACCGCGGGCAGGGATGACAACTATGAAAGCGTCTCCCGCCAACGGGTTAAGACACATCTAATACATTTAATAGAACAGGAGGATAAGAAACACCCTTTGAGCGACCAGAATTTGGTGGATATCCTCAGGCGGGATGGTTTGGTAATCTCACGCAGGATTATCGCCAAATACCGTTTTGAACTTGGAATTCTCAACAGCAGACTTAGAAAAAGATAAGGGAGGTTTTTTTGTCTAATTATCAGGTCCTCATCATTGGAGGAGGCCCCGGGGGTTATGAAACCGCCATCCGGCTGAACCAGTATGGAATAGACTGCGCCCTGGTGGAACAGCAGCGCATCGGGGGCGTGTGCCTGAATGTTGGCTGCATCCCCACCAAAGCCCTTGTGAAAAGCGCAGAACTGTGGAACGAAATGAAGGAAGCTGATTCTTTCGGCTTTTCTGTACCCAATCTGGATCTGGATTACAGCAAGGTTTTCGAGCGTAAGGAAAAGATCGTTGGCCAACTTGTGAGCGGCATTGAATTCCTCTTCCGCAAACGCAAGATTCCGGTGTTTCTGGAAAAAGCCGTCAGCGTCGCCAGGCAAGACAATGGCTACCTGCTGCGCACTGACGCCGGCACCGAGCTTGGCGCCCAATACCTGATCATTGCCACAGGCTCGCAGCCCCGCGGCCTTCCCGGCATCCAGATCGACGAACAGAACATCCTGTCCTCCACCGGAGTTCTCAACCTCCAGACCCTGCCCCGCAGCCTGGCTGTGGTGGGAGGCGGGGTTATTGGCTGCGAGTTCGCCTCCATCATGAACTCCTTCGGAGTCCAGACCCAGATCATTGAGTTCCTGCCGCGGATAGTGGCCCTGGAGGACGAAGAAATCTCCAGGCGCCTCACCATGGCCCTCAAGAAATCCGGTATAACCATCAAAACCGGCGTGGGAGTGCAGAGCGTCAGGCAAGCTGGCGAAGAGCAGGAGCTGCTGCTCTCGGACGGCTCTATGGTCACTGCTGAAAAAGTGTTGCTCAGCGTGGGCAGAGCGCCGGTCAACAACCTCGAATGGCAGGGCGAATCCCCCGCCGGCGAGCGTGGAGCGATCAGCATTGACGGCATGATGCGTACCAACCTGCCCGGCGTGTATGCCATCGGAGACGTCACCGCAAAAATGCCCCTGGCTCACACCGCGTCAAAACAAGGCATGATAGCCGCCGAACACATCCGCAGCCTGATCCAAAACACAGATTTTCATTGTCCCGGGCTGGAATACCAAAACATCCCCAGATGCACGTTCACCTTCCCGGAAGTCGCCTCTGTGGGGCTTTGCGAAGCAGAGGCAAAGGAAAAATATACCCAGATAAAGGTGGGTAAGTTCCCCTTCAGCGCGAATGGCAAAGCCCTCGCCATGGGAAACAGCTTCGGTTTTGTAAAAATCATCGCCCGGGAGGAAGATTCCCGCCTGGTGGGCATGCATGTCATCGGCCCCCACGCGGCGGAGCTTATCGCCCAGGGCTCAATCCTGATATCATCCGGCGCGACGGCGGAGGTGGCGGAAAACCTGGTCTTTGCCCACCCCACCCTGTCTGAAACCGTCAAGGAAGCTCTGGAAGATATCAGAAACCTGTCCATCAACAAGATTTAACCAAGGAGGTATTAAAATGCAGATTACCATCACTGCACGCCACTTCGAACTTACCAAAGCTATCAGGGATTATGTGGAAACTTCTTGCCTTAAGCTCGAGAAATACTTCGACAACATCATCAACATCCACGTTACCCTGGGCTTGGAAAACAACCGCAACATCTGTGAGATTGCCCTCAACGCTTCGAGATTTTCCCTGCAAAGCCAGGCAGAAGAGATGGATATGTACCTCTCCATCGACAACGCCATGGATAGAATGGAAGGGCAGATCAAAAGGCTGAAGGACCGGGTCACCGACCACCAGAAGAAGGCGCTGAAAGACCACTTCCACGAGTTCTCCCGCGAGTCCGACTTCCAGATGAACAGAGAAAACCACGTCCGTAAAATGGTTAAGACCAAACGTGTTGTCCCAGAGATCATGTCTGTCCAGGAAGCCCTGGAAAAAATAGATGGACAGAAAGAGGAGTTCCTCATCTTCAAAAATGTGGAAAGCGACCGCCTCAATGTCCTGGTCAAGCGTGACGATCAAAACTACAAGCTCTTTGAGCCTTGATTTATAATCTGCCGGGCTGCCGGGACCACGCGCTTCCGGCAGCCTGACTTTGAGGGAGCGATCAGCCATGAAAGAGATTACCATCAAAGAATTCTTTGATGCCAAAAAGAAAGACCTGGCCCTGTCCCTGCTCACCGAGCCACAAACCCTGAACAAGCGGCTCAGTTCCCCCCACCTCAACAGGCCGGGACTGGCCCTGGCGGGATATCTGGAAGTCTTTGCCCATGACCGCATCCAGATCATGGGCGAAGCGGAAGTGCGCTTTATGCAGACCCTGCCGGAAGAGCTGCTCATGGATCGCGTTAGGGATGTTTTCAAAACCGACATCCCCTGTGTGATCGTGACCAAGGGCCTCACCCTGCCGCCGGTGGTGGAACACCTGGCAAACGACCTCAACATTGCCATCCTCTCCAGCCGCTTTTCCACCATCCAGCTCATCAGCCAGTTGACCCGCTACCTGCAGGATGTTTTCGCCCTGGAAAAGACTTTCCACGCCACGCTGGTCGATGTGTTTGGCCTGGGCATCCTGCTCACCGGGAAAAGCGGCATCGGCAAAAGCGAATGCGCTCTGGATCTCATTCACCGCGGGCATAGCCTGGTGGGCGACGACCTGATCACCATCCGCTACCTGGACGATGCCCTGATTGGCAAATCGGGGCGCGATTTCGGCCATTTCATGGAAATCCGCGGCGTGGGATTCGTGAATGTGGAACGCATGTTTGGCATCGAGCGCGTCAGGCGTCAAAAAAAGATCGACCTGCAGATCGAGCTGATGCCCTGGCAGGAAAACATGGACTATGAACGCATCGGGCTCTCCAACAATTATTCCGAGCATCTGGGCGTGAAACTGCCCATCATCTACCTGCCGGTATCGCCCGGAAAAAACGTGTCCGTGATCGTGGAAGTCGCCGCGATGAACATGATCCTCAAGGGCGTTGGCTACGACGCAGCGGAGGATTTTAACAGCCAGCTCCATGCCGAAATCCGCAAGCAAACCTTTTTGAAGAAGGCTCAGGAACATCTTGATGCTCCAGAGAACGATTAAGGTCACCAATAAGCTGGGCTTGCACGCGCGTCCTTCGGCACTGGTGGTGAAGGCAGCCACCAAATACCGCAGCGATTTTTTTATCGAGAAAGATGGAATTCAGGTGAACGGCAAGAGCATCATGGGCGTGATGATGCTGGCTGCCGAGTGTGGCTCCACTCTGCATTTGATAGCTGACGGAGTGGATGAGGAATATCTTTTGGAAGAAATCGAGGCGCTGTTCAACAGCGGCTTCGACGAGGATTAGGGACAAACCATGATCATCGCGGAAGGAAGCGTCATCCAACCGGGCCTGAAAATCGGCGTCGCGCGCAAGATCAGCCCCAAAACCTGGCATCTTCACCGCCTTCGGATATCTCCCGCGGAGTCGGACGCGGAGTTGCGTGTCCTTGACCAAGCCGTGCAGACCGCCAAACATGATTTGGAGGAATACCTTGCCAGCTTCCAGGGGCCACCTGCCGACAAGGAAATCCTCAGCACCCATCTGCTGATCCTGCAAGACCCGGAACTGGAATCCCAATTGCGGGAAGCTGTTCAGGTGAGGCTGGAATCGGCGCCTCTGGCGGTGCAAAACACCTTTGACTCCATCACCAATCAATTCAGGGAGATACGCAACGATTTCTTTTCGCAACGCGCGGCTGACTATCAGGACGTGCAAAACCGCCTTTTAACCGTTCTGGCGGGAGAGGAACAGGATTCTTATGACGATTGGCGGCCAGGCCAGATAGCCGTGCTCAGGGAGATCACCCCCTCCCAGGTCAGCAACTTCTCCCGCTTCAAAATCGACGCCTATTGCACCGAGCAGGGCAGCTTCACCTCCCACGCCTCCATCCTCTCAAGATCATTGGACATTACCTCAGTCACCGGCATCGCCGGCCTTTTTGACATGGTGGAAAACGGAGATACCCTGATCCTGGACGGACTGGAAGGCAAAGTTATCGTCAATCCGGACTCCCCCACCCTTCTGCGTTATGAAGGGCTGCTCAAAGCATACCTCGCCAAACAGGATAAGCTGCGCGATATTGGCAAGTTGCCCGCCATCACCCTCAGTGGCCGCCAGATCAAGCTGCGCTGCAACCTGGAGCTGCTTTCCGAACTGGATTCTTTGCGCCACCTGGGCTGTGACGGCATCGGCCTTTACCGCACGGAATACCTCTACATGGGCAAAGACAGCCTGCCCGGTGAGGACTTGCAGTTTGAGGCTTACCGCGAGGCGGCGGAAAAAACATCCCCCCACGGCGTGGTGATCCGCAGTTTCGATCTGGGAGGCGACAAGCTTTCCCACCTGATCCCCGCGCCCCATGAGGACAATCCCTATCTGGGCAGCCGCGGGATTCGCTTTTCCCTCTCCCATCCCGACATCTTCCGCACCCAGATTCGCGCCATCCTCCGGGCCAGCGCCTATGGCAAGATCGAGCTGATGTTTCCCATGGTCATGGATGTGAGGGATTTTCTCAAAGCCCGCGGGATCGTGCGGGAATGCGAAAACGACCTGAAGGCCAGAAATATAGATTACGACCCTCAAATCCCCCTGGGAGTGATGATCGAGATTCCCTCCGCCGTTCTCTGTGCCGATGAACTGGCGCAGCACTGCGATTTTTTCAGCATCGGCACCAACGACCTGACGCAATACACCCTGGCAGCCGACCGCAACAACCCCGCTTTGGCACCCTACTATCTCTCCCATCATCCTGCCCTGCTCCAACTGCTGCGACTGACCCTGCGGGCTGCCCAAAGGCACGGCATTCCAGTTTCCATCTGCGGCGAGATGGCTTCCCAAATGCACTATATACCCCTGCTGATCGGCATGGGGTTCACCGAACTGAGCGTCAATCCGGCTTCTTTCAACCAGTGCAAGAGCGTTATCCGCGGATGCGATCACGCCCTGGATCTGTTGATCGGAGATTTCGATTTCAACTGCGATCTTGCCCAGACCGAAGAATTAATCTACCAAACCCTTAAACCCTACTATCAAATCTGAGGAGCCGCCATGCTGCGCTTTGAACACCACAACCTTTTGCACAACCCTTCCCTGCCCACCGCCATTCCCGCCGCAAAGGTGAAGGACTGGCACCCTGCCTGCCAACAGGCGCATGAAGAGATCGTTGCCGACCGCAAAGCCGACATTCTGGGCTTTTACGGCCTGCCGGATCAGGACATCAGCCACATCACGGATTTCGTAGCCAGACTTGACCCCGTCTTTGATACCATGGTAGTGTTGGGCATCGGCGGTTCCGCCCTTGGTAACAAAGCGCTCTATTCCGCGCTGCGCACCGAACGCGAACTGCCCCGTAAACTCTTTGTGTACGACAACGTCGATCCCGTCTATCTGCATGAGATTCTGGCTCAGATCGACCTAGACAGGACTATCTTCAACGTGATCACCAAAAGCGGCACCACGGCGGAAACCATGGCTGGCTACATGATCCTTGCCGACCTCATCAAAACAAAGTATCCGCAGGATTACAAAAAGCGGCTCATCATCACCACCGACCGCGAAAAAGGCTTTTTGCGCCAGGTGATCTCCCATGAAGGCTACACCTCTTTTGTGGTGCCGGACAACGTGGGTGGGCGCTTCTCCGTGCTCACCGATGTCGGCCTGGTATCCTCCGCCTTTACCGGAATGGATATCGGCGCCCTGCTCCGGGGAGCCGCCTCGATGCGTCAACGCTGCGGGGAACAGGATATTTTCGCCAACCCCGCCTATCTCAATGGATTGCTCCACTTCCTCTATCTGCGCGAAGGCAGAAACATCTCCGTGATGATGCCCTACTCCAATTCCCTCTATGATCTGGCAGATTGGTACCGCCAGCTCTGGGCTGAAAGCCTGGGCAAGCGGCACGACCTGAAAGGTCGTGAGGTGCTGGTGGGGCAAACCCCCGTCAAGGCCCTGGGCACCACCGATCAGCATTCGCAGGTGCAACTCTACACGGAAGGCCCGCACGACAAGGTCTTCACCTTCCTCAGCGTGGAAAGCTTTGCTCACGACTTCGTGATCCCCGATCTGCACCCCGACCGCCAGGAAGTGAGCTACCTGGGCGGGCGCAAGCTCTCCGAACTGCTCAACGCGGAACGCCTGGCCACCGAGATTGCCCTCACCAAAAGCGGCAGGCCTAACGCCAATATCGTATTTCCCGTCATTGATGAGTTCCACCTGGGCGAGTTTATCATGATGTACGAGATTCAAACCGTTTTCGCCGGTAAGCTGCTGCACATCAATCCGCTGGATCAGCCCGGAGTGGAAGCCGGAAAGATCGCTACCTACGCCCTGATGGGGAAAGCCGGCTTCGACAAGGAACGCGCGGAGATCAGGCAATATTTGGATAAAAAGCAGTCTTAAGGCCGATTCGCTTTCCACTTATCATAGCACCTATATATTATGGAGGAGGGATGCGCGAATGCCATTCTCACGGTATTGTGTCAATAATCTCACTTTCCCATAATGCCGCCCTCCTTTGCTGCTACTGGCTTTAGTGCCATCATCCTTAGGTCATCCTTATAAATTATAAGGTTGACCCAAGGAAGACCCACGCCGGGGATGTGGATGCAAATGAGGCCCATCCTCCTCCTATAATATATAGGTGCTATGATCAGGACGTGGAAAGGTTCCCATGACAGACTCTCGCGGTGAAGTGGTGAGGTGGTGTCGTGGTGACGTGTTGATGGTGGACGCAGCCCTGAACAAGCCCCCCAGGCCCCAAAACCGTGTCATCACGGCCTACCGGGGTCCTCGCCGGATCGGTTACGATCCGGTGGGGTGGTTTGAGCCGTGATCCAGTCTTTTGGAAACAACCAGCCAGCCCCAAGACACCCATCCCCGTAACCCCAATCCGTGGCAATCTGCGCCTTTAATCCGCGATTATCTGCGTGAACCGCTTGCCCCGTGATCCAGTCTTTTGAAGACCGTTTGAAGTCTATACGTGATAAGGAAGGCAAATCACCCTCACACCTTGATGTCCCAGTGTCAGCCCATTGACGTCCGGGCGATAGTCAGCCCAGCGATTGGTCAGCGATCAATCAGCGATCAGCAAGCGATGAGCATACGAGGACGTAGAGACGAGGCTGGTCTGAGGAGATAGAACATGTCACGACAGCCCGTGATGACGCGGTGATATAGTTTGTGGATGCTTTGTTTCGATGTTGGTATCAGGCGGCGCCCAGGGAAGCCAGTTTCCTCTTGATCTCCGCGATCTGTTCTTGGAAAGCCGCCATTTGCGCGGAATCGAGCTGCTCGGTGCCCACCATCTTCAGTTTGTTGGGGTTGATATATTTGCTTCCCTGCACAAGTCCGAAATGGAGGTGCGCGCCGGTGCTTTTGCCTGTGCTGCCCACCCTGCCGATCACCTGGCCTTTGCGGACGCTTTGCCCCGCTCTAACGCTCATGGAGCTGAGGTGGGCATATTGGGTGACCAGGCCGTTGTTGTGCCGGATGCGGATTTCATTGCCCCAGCTGCCTGAATACCTGGCGCTCACCACTTTGCCATTGGCCACAGAATAGACCGGCGTTCCGTATCTGGCGCGGTAATCCACTCCCTGGTGCATTCTCCAGGATCTGTAGATGGGGTCGATCCGCCTGCCAAAGGCTGAAACTACGTGGATGGATGCCAGCGGATAGCCAACGCCAGCCGTGTTCAGGCTTTTGCCATCGGAAGAGTAAAGCCCGGAGGCTACCGATTTCTCATCCTGAACTTCAAAGCGGAACAACTCGTGTTTACCTGCCGCGGCGCCGTCATAGCAGACGTAGCGGATGACTCCGCCCCCCAGTTTCTTGCCATTGAAAAAGCGTTCCCGGATCAGGACGCAAAAGCTGTCGCCGTCCTTGGCGTTCCGGGCGAAATTGACCTTGGTCTCCAATCCGTTGTTGATGGCCTGTTTCTCGCATGGAGAAAAGCCCGCGGCCAACAGCGAAGAGTCCAGCGTTCCGCTGAGCTGGCCTTGCACCAGGCGTTCCGCAACCTGCACCGGAAGCTGTTCCAGGCTGTAATTCAGACTGTCTCCGGAAGGCACAAAGACGTGCCGGGTGGGAGGTTCATGAAAGTAAACCGCTTTGCAGATGGATTTGCTTTGAGGATCCAGCTTCAGCAGGAGGCTGTCTCCGGGCTGGATCGTGGTGACATCCACATAGTTGCCGAAGTTAAAGGCAAAGAGGGCGATCTCTCCCAGAGGAACGGAATTGGCTTCCAGAACGGAAAAGATGCTGCCCCCCTCCGGGATGGCGATCCTGATCCAATCGGACGCGGGAGGTGGGCTTGCGGGCTGCTGTTGAGTGGTGGCTCCACTTTTAGACCTTCCCATCAAGCCAAGCAGCATAAAGCTTACCAGGCAAAGCAAAACCAGGCTCAGCAGCAGATGTCTGCCCCGGCTACGCATGCGTTTTGTCCTCTGGATGAAAGTGGATCATCACCCTGCTCAGGCTGTCCCGGTAATGGTCTTTCAGCTTTTCCTCCAAAGCGTGGGCAATGGAGTTGCCTTCATCGACGCTGATCCTGCCATCCACGCAGATCGTGATCTCGATGGAGAAATAGGGGCCAAAGCGATGTGAACCAAGCTGTTCGATGCACTTTACGCCAGGCACGGTGGCGGCGATCTCCCTGACCTTGTCGGCAAAAGCCTGGTCGGGAACCCTGTCCATAAGTTCGGCAGATGATTCCAGAATGATTGAGACGCCAGTCCGGACGATGAAGAGGGCAACCACAGCCCCGGCGGCGGGATCCATCCAGATGAATCCAAGCCTGGCCATCACCACACCCACGATCACGGCCAGGGCGGCCATGATGTCGTTGAAATGGTCATCCGCCAGGGCGCGCAGGGTGGGGTTGTTGGTTTTACGGTAGTTGCGTTTGCTGAACAGAAAGAGGAAAACCTTGATAATCAGGGTGACCGCCGCGATTAGAACAACAATCATGGGTGCTGTGCGGGCCTGACTGAAACCAGTGGCGAGGTCGTAAATCTTGTTGATGGATTCAAAGAAAATGGCGATACCGGTGGTGAGGATGAAAGCTCCCACCACGATGGCGGAAATGCTTTCCAACTGGCGGTGGCCGTAGGGATGCTCGGAATCGGCAGGTTTTTTCGCCTGGCGCATGAAGATTTTCACGGCGATGTAGTAGATTACGTCCGACACCGAGTTTATACCATCGGCAAGCAGGGCTTGGGAGTGCCCCAGGATGCCGATTACGGTCTTGGCGATGGAAAGCATGATGTTGACGACCATGCCCAAGTTGATGGTTTGGGAAGTGATGTGGTCTCTGTCTCTCATATAGCCAGTTCCCTGATATCTGTCAGAGTTAGGTGGGGAAATTCCCGGCGCAGCTTTGCGCGCAAGTCGTCCGCTTCACCCTCAGGTACTCCCACGGCGCGGGTGTTGAGGGCGAAAGACCTGATCTTGAAACCTGTCAAAACTTCGGGAGCCATATTCCGCAGGAATAGCTCCAGCTTGGGCAGGCTCAGCTTGAGGCAGTCGGGATGTCTCACAACAGGCAGGGGCCCGCCCGGAACAAACAAGACCCTGGCCCTGGCGAGGATGGAATCGGTGATCGCGCCGGGGAAATACAGCGCTTCCGGTTTGCTTTCCGCCAGGCCGCGCAGATCGGCGTCGCTGCCCAAGAGGGAAACCAAGCCGGTGGAATGCCATACTCCCCGCTGGCAGGCCATCACCTCTTCCGTTTCCAGCAATTTGCCGTGAAGCTCAGGATCGGCGGTGAGGGGCGAGAGGGGTATCTGGTTGAGCAGCAGTAGCCTTTTCAGTTCATCCGCGATGGCGGCGGGGCTGCCGAAGCTTGCTCCGATCAGTGCCACCACGGCGTCCACCGCTTCCGACAGGGCTATGGACTTGCGGTCCAGGGAACCGTCGATCAGCACCCTGGCTGCGCCATGCGCCAGAATCTTGCCCAGCAGCCTGGTCTGTCCGGCAACCGAAGCTGGCCCGGTGATCTCAGTCTCCACCGGCAGGATGGTTCGGGACAGCCATAACTGGCGTTGGGGCGAAGCAGAGCCAAGCTTTTCCAGAACTTCCACGGCGCTGCCGTGCCTGTCCAGGCTTGCCGTGTCGCAGCAGAAAAGCGTGCCGGGATTCAGCCTGACCCGGGGTTTGGGGGTTTTGAACACTGTATCGGTTTCTTCTCCGTCAATCCCGGTGCTGAACACGCCGAAGCTGAGTTCGGCATGTTCCCTCAGGAGATGGTTCAGAAGGGTGGTCTTGCCGGAGTTTTTGCTGATGCCCACGATCGCAATGCTGCGGACATCATCTTCCAAAATCCAGTCAAAAGGCTGCACTGAACTCCAGTGAATATGAATATATTCTGCCGCTATTTTTTACGGCGTTGGTTCCTCTTGGTTTCGGCCGGGCCGATCGATACTCTCTTGCCGCGCAGCAGGGACATCACGCCTTCGCCGGACTTGCGTTCCTTGGGGCAGAGGGCTTTGTATTGCTTGTCATCCAAAGGCTTGTGTTCCGGTTCCGTGTAGGCGGTGATAAAACCTTCGTAGTTGCGCAGAACAACCCTGCCGGGCATCTGGGAGATCAGGTAGTTAGGCATCACGGGAATCTTCCCGCCGCCTCCGGGAGCATCCACAACGTAGGTGGGAACGCAAAGGCCGGAGGTGTGGCCGCGCAGGGATTCGATGATCTCGATTCCCTTGGAGATTGGGGTGCGGAAATGGGAGATTCCTTCCGAGAGGTCGCATTGATAGATGTAATATGGGCGCACGCGGTTGCGGACCAGGCGATGGACAAGTTCCTTCATCACGTCCACATTGTCGTTGATGCCTTTGAGCAAGACCGATTGGTTGCCCAGCACCACGCCCGCGTCAGCCAGCCTGGCAAGGGCGGCTGTGGAGTCCGGGGTGAGTTCGTTGGGATGGTTGAAGTGGGTGTTCAGCCACAGGAATTTATACTTTTTGAGCACCGCGAGCAGGCTGTCCGTGATGCGTTGGGGCAGCACAACGGGCAGGCGGCTGCCGATGCGCACGATGTCCAGATGCTTGATCCTGGCAAGCTTTCCCAATACCTCATCCAGGCGTTCGTCGCCCAGTGTGAGGGGGTCTCCGCCACTCAGGATGACGTCTCTGATCTCTTTGTGGCTGGCGATGTATTCCAGCGCTTTTTCCACGTTCTCGCGGGGCATGGGGGCGTCGTGCTCGCCGGCTTTACGGCGGCGGGTGCAATGCCTGCAATACATGCCGCACTGGTCGGTGAGCAGCAATAAGACCCGGTCGGGATAGCGATGGGTCATGCCGGGAACCGGAGCGTCTGCATCCTCACTCAGGGGGTCAGCCATGTCGGAGGGGTCTTTTCTGCTTTCGGCGATGCGGGGGATGCACTGCATACGCACGGGATCGTTTGGATTCTTGTGATCGATCAGGGAAAGGTAGTAAGGGGTGATCGCCATGCGGAAGGAAAAGCTTTTGGACTTTGCAACCGCTTCTTCCTCGGGTTGCAGCTCGATGTATTTCCTGAGGGTCTTAAAGTCTGTGATGCGGTTTTTGAGTTGCCAGTGCCAGTCATTCCATTCCTTGGCAGTGGCGGTTGAACGGATTTTGGTTATCTCAGCCATGTTATCCTCCTTAACGGTCGGTGTAGCGTTCCTGAAACAGCTTCATCAGGACAGGGTTGCGGCGCAGCAGGTCGAGAGAGATTGCCGCGTGGCTGCGGGCATAGCCATTGCCAAGGATCATATCCACATCGGCGCCGATGCCTTCGGCACCCAAGGCTGCCTTGGTGAATGACGTGGCCATGGAAAAGAAATAGACTATCCCTCGGTCTTTGCAGGCCATGATGGAAGGCAGTTCGGTGTCTTCGACGTTGACCACATTGATCACCACGTCTGCCATTTTGCCGTTGGTGAGGCGGGAAACCTCTCTTTGAATTGCCAAAGCGTCTGTGGCGCTGGCGATGATGACTTCATGGCAGCCGGTCTGCTTGCAGGTGGGGATGTAGTTCTCGTTGCGAACCACTCCAATCACCTTGCCCGATACGCCCACTCTTTCACGGGCGACGGCGTTGCAGAGGATTCCGCTTTTGCCGTTGGCGCCGATGATGACAACTGTGTCCCCCGGCCTGGCGAGGCGTTCCACCTGAGCGGGAGCGCCGGCCACATCCAGCACGGAAAGGGCAAGGTTTATATCCATGTCGTCCGGAAGCTTGGCATAGATGCCGCTGCTGAAAAGGATGGCCTGGCCTTCGATCTCCACCTGGTCTTTATCCAGAAGGACTCTTTTGACCTTGTTGATCTTGAGGGGGGTGAGGGAGAGGGAAACCAGGCTGGCTATGGTGTCGCCGACCTTGACCTGGTCTTTCATCTCAAAGTTAGGCCCCAGGGCGGCCACTTTGCCGATGAGCATTCCGCCGGAGCCGGTGTCCTCATTCTTATGTTTTCCGGTGCGGTTGGTAAGTTCGATCGCGTGTTCCGCGAAGGCTTTTTCCAAGTCTTTGTGCCCTTGGGCGATTAGCTTGTTTTTGATCTGGTGGAACGAGGCGGAATCAACATTCAGCCTGATCACGTCGATCAGCATTTCATTGTCCCAGATCTCGCTCATGTCATTGTTCAAAACTCTCGCGGGTTGGGGCAAAACCCCGCTTGGTTCGATCACGCGGTGGGTTCCATAACGGCATCCGCCTGTTTTCATCCGATCCTCCAAAGATATATATTATTAGTTTATAAGCAAATTAAGATAGTATTCAATGTTTTTGTTCAAGCCAATCCTGTCAAGCGCAAAGGACAATACCTGATCCGGGCTTGCCTTCACAGGCGCCAGTGTGACAAAGTGGACTTATTCTTCTGCCGGTTCAGAGGGTGTTTGAGTTGTTTGAAACAGATATTCCTTTTCAGAATCGTGGTAGAAGACAGTGAGGTTGTTGGGCTTGGAATACCAGGCGGTCACTGTGCGGGTGGGTGTCAGTGTCCAGGTCACGCGGGCATTTTCCTTATCCAGATGCACCGCTTCGCCATGCATCTCGTGCAGTTTGTCGAGCACATGATCATCCTGTTTTTTGCTGTTGTATTCGTTGTAGCGAACCAGCCAGCCAGCCACGGTTTCCTGTTCCGGATGCACGACCAGGACAATCGATTCCACCATCTTGTTGGTTGAAGAGTAGTACTTGACCAGGGTGTTTTCCACTTCTTTGGCGAAGAATCTCTGACTTGCCAGGAGTGAATCAGCCCTGTTCAGAGTATCGCCGAAAGACAGGCCAAACAGCCCGCTTTGAGCGGACAGGCCAGCAACCGCCAGCAGCAACAGGATCGTTATCGAGCTTATCTTCATATCATTTCCATCTGTTTGTTTTGCGCAAGCTTAAAAGCACTGGCCGGTGCGTCAACAAAAACCTTGTCCACCCTTTGCCAGGCTTCACAAACGATACCCTGCGAGAACCTGATGTCTGCTGAGTTTTTCAACGTCCCAGGAGCGCAGAACCAAAATGTAAAGCTGGTGTTACTATAAACCCTCACCAAAACTTCAGACGTCCAAGTGCTTTCATAAACGGTGATAGAATATTTAGAAAAGGAAATTGTTAGTTTATCAGAATGAATCGCTTCAAGCTCGCCTGTTTACCATTAGCACTTGCCTTGACGAGATATACGCCACTGGAAAGAATCGGGGATACCCAGAAAAAGCCCGTTCCATTGGAGACAACGCGCGACGGGCTGGAGCCTTGCTCCGTCGGCTATGCCTCCTCCGCAGATCTTCAGCCTGTCGCAGCAAGGTAGATGCTCATGAAAAAGAACTTGACTTGGATCTACAAGATGAAAACAATGCAGTCGGTCGCTTGGCCTTACACAGATTGTGAATAACGAGGGATATCAGATGCCCTTAACAAACCAGAGAAACAATAAGTTGGAATTTACACCAACATTGCACAACAAACGGAGAATTTCCTTCGATAAGTTGGTAAATGGTTTTCAAAAGATAGCTGAAAATACAGGTATATATGTTGTGCTGGCTGTGCTTACAAGGCCCAAAGTAAAAAAGGGTATACACACAAATCAAACTGCTCGAACTTCGAATTGATTTTGAAATAATATCTGGAATACAAATCTATTATTGGAGAGATTTAACATGGTCAAAGAGATAAAAGGAAAAATGGTTACTCTACGGGACCTGACCGATACTGACTTGAATGATTATCGAAAATGGTTTACGAAAGGGCTCGAATGGACCAAATGGGATGCACCTTGGGAAGAAATGAGTGACACATTTGCTCAGGACTTTGTACGGAGGCTATCCACCAGACTATCAAAAGGACCACAAGAGATAAAAACACGTTTAGAAATAGAAGTGGATGGCACCCATATTGGTTGGGTTTCTTCTTACAACATTGAGAGAAAGCCGGACTTTCTGGCAGTTGGCATTTCCATCCCGGAGGATGAGTTCTGGGCTAAGGGAATTGGCAGGGAAGCATTGCAATTGTGGATTGGATACATATTTGAGAACCGTGGATTGGAGCATATTTACTGTGAAACGTGGTCAGGTAATGAAAGGATGGTGCGTTTGGCTCTTCGTATCGGTTTTGAAATCATTGAAAATGATAAGGTTTTGGAATATAACGGTGTGCAGTATAACAAACTCAAATTCAGGATTGGCAAGATACCTGTTCCTCAAAGCAACTAATGACCCGAAAAAGAAATAATTGATTCTTCCATTGTTCAGTGCAATCTTCAAATCTGACCCTTGCAGATATCCTGTCAGAATTTGAAGTTTTCAGTGATCTAATTTGCGGTAATCCTGTCAAAAAGTACCTAAAGTGGTCTTGGAAAGGATGATTAAGGATGTCCTGCGATGCGACAGTTTGCAGTTTTAGCTGCACAATTTGCAGATTCCGTTGTCACTTTGCATCCTTAACCAACCATAGAAACAATTAGTTGGAATTTACACCAACATTTGGGACTCTACAAAGCAGGGAAATGCCTGCTGATAGTGATAGGCAAACCTTTTCAGGGAGTATGTAAGTATTAATCTTCACTAAAAGCTTCAACTTCTTCAATCACCAAAACTTCAAATGTCCAAGTCCAAAAGTGGGGGGGTGTGCGCGGCAACGGCCCGGACTGAAACAGCCTCTCCATAACCGGCAGCGAAAAAATCGTCTTGACAAGATTGCGCCTTATAAAAGGATTTGCCAATCAGGAGAAAGTGATGATTGAAGTTATCAACGACAAATGCGTGGGTTGCGGAGCCTGTCTTAAAGCATGCGCTTATGACGCCATCCGCGTGACGGACAAACTTGCCAGCATCGATCTGGAAAAATGCACACTCTGCGGAGCCTGCGTCCAGGCTTGCCCCTTCGACGCCATCGTGATCCGCAAGAAAAGCGGCGAGACCGTGGACAAAGGCGACTATCGCGGCGTCTGGGTCTTTGCGGAGCAGCGGGACGGCGAGATTGCCCCCGTGGTTTTTGAATTGCTGGGCAAGGGGCGCGAACTTGCAGACCAGATGGAACAGGAACTCACCGCCGTCCTTTTCGGCTCGGGGATCGAGGGCCTTTCTTCCGAATTGATCGCCTATGGCGCCGACCAGGTGATCGAGGTGGACGATCCCGAGCTTAAACACTTCCGCGACGAACGCTATGCCAAAGCCCTTACGGAGCTTGCTTTGAAGTATAAACCAGCGGTGATCCTGGCGGGAGCCACGGTTACCGGCAGGTCCTTCATCCCGCGGGTGGCCATCCATCTGCGCACCGGCCTGACCGCGGATTGCACCGGGCTGGAATACGACGCCGAATCGGGCAACCTGCTGCAAACCAGGCCTGCCTTCGGAGGCAATATCATGGCCACCATCGTCACTTCCAACCACCGCCCCCAGATGGCTACCGTGCGCCATAAGGTGATGAATCCCCTCACCCGGGACGACTCCCGCTCCGGCGTGGTTATCTGCGAGCAGATCGTGTTCGATTTTGATGACGAAACATCGGACTGGCTTGGATTCGACAAAGAACTCACCAATCTGGTCAACATCACAGAGGCGAACATTATCGTCTCAGGCGGCAGAGGCCTGAAAGAGGCAAAGAATTTCGCCTTACTGGAAGAGCTTGCCCATGCCCTGGGCGGAGCGGTGGGCGCCTCACGCGCCGCAGTGGATGCCGAATGGATTCCCTATTCCCATCAGGTCGGGCAGACCGGCAAGACCGTCAAGCCCACCATCTACATCGCGGTCGGCATTTCCGGCGCCATCCAGCACCTGGCGGGAATGTCCTCGGCGGATTATATCATTGCCATCAACAAAGACCCCGACGCCCCCATCTTCAAAGTGGCGGATCTCGGCATTGTCGGCGACCTCTTTGAGGTGGTGCCAAAGCTCATCAAGAAGGTGAAAGAGCTGCGCGGCTGAAGCCGGGGGAGCTTTTGCCTTGCTCAACGTCTGCGAGATATTCTACAGCCTGCAGGGCGAATCCACGCTCAGCGGCAGGCCTTGCGTCTTTATCCGCCTGAGCGGCTGCAATCTGCGCTGCTCCTATTGCGATACCCAATACGCCTTTGCCCCGGGCAGGGAGATGGACATTCCCCAGATCATGGCCAAGGTGGCGAAATATCCAGCCCGACTGGTGGAGATCACAGGAGGGGAACCAGTCTGGCAGGATGAAACGCCACGACTCTGCGAGGAACTCTTGGAGGCGGGATATCAGGTGATGCTGGAGACCAACGGCTCCCTCTATCTGGAAGACATCCCCGCCCAGGTGATCAAGATCATCGACGTCAAGTGTCCCGGCAGCGGATGCGCGGACAGCTTTATGAAGTGGAACCTCAAGCTGTTGCAGCCGCATGACGAACTGAAGTTCGTGCTCACCAACTATCAAGACTATCTCTTTGCCAGGCAATTTATTAAAGACAATTCCCTGGAGTCCCGCACCCTTCTTTTTTCACCGGTCACCAGCGTGCTGCCAGCCCAAACCCTTGCCCAATGGATGCTGGATGACGGCCTCACGGCAAGATTGCAGTTGCAACTGCACAAGATTTGCGATCTGAAGTAAATAATGCTTTCCCTCTGGAGAAAAATACAGCAGCTTCCTCAACTTGCGGCACTGGCTATCATTCGCAATATCAGGAGCTTACGTGATCATCCTTAGGTATTCCCTAAAGAAGTTAAGGATGACCTACGCTTGACACATGGAAGACAAGGGGATGGAAATGGGGGCGGAGGCAGTCGCAGAGGGCGGATTTGTGACATCCGCGGCGCAAATACGAGTTCGGGGTTTATCATGCAGCCATCAAAAGAAAGCGAACTGTATCTTTGGGCTCCGATACGCTCATGCCTTACTGATCACCAATTGATGGCCGGGTAATATATGCTTCGGCGGTCGGTCAGCGATCAATGGGCGGTCAATGAGCGATCAGCGTATGAGGGAGCTTCGGGGATAGATTATGGTTGGCCTCCGCTGTGAAGGAGGGGCATGCAGACACGGTTTCCGTTCCTAATTGTTGGCGGGCAAAGAAAAAGGGCGGCGCAACGGCCGCCCCACGCGTAACTTATCTATTGGGATCAGGTTTCGATCACTTCCACGTTGGCACGTGGGATGATCATCTTGGTTCCATCTTCAAACTGGGCTTCCAACACGCGCACCAGGGTCTCCGACTCCACTTTGGTTAGCTCTTCGGGCAGGGAGATGACCTTGGCGATCTTGCCAAAGTTGGGCTGGCGGATCACGCGGATCAGGGTGCCCGGCTCCAGCACGGGCATGGTGGCTTCTTTGGTCACCAGTTCCTTTTCGTCAAAGTCGAGTGGGATGATGATCTCAGGTCTGATCACGCCGGCGCGGATTTGGGTCTTGCCGTGGATCGAGGTCTTGTGTCCATCAAACTTTTTGAGTAGTTCAAAGGTTTTTTTGGCCATGTCGATCTTGCCAAAACCCTCGGTGCAGACAATTGTGAGGCCGATGTTTTCATGGCCGGTGATGGCTACGCCGATGTCGTGCCCAAGCAGCATCTTGATGTCCTGGTCGTCGATTCCGCCTGTGATGATGGCTTTCACTCCGTTCTTCCGGGCTGCTTCGATGGCATCGAGTGTGATGAAAGAACCGGAGACGATGATCTTGCCCTGGCAGGATTGGTCGATCTGCTGGGGGTTGATCTGGTCGGCGGGGCCCTTGGCCAGGACCTTGATCTCGCCGATGGTTTCGCCGCCGATGCCGAAGATGCCCTGGATATAGGCGCTCTTGTTTTCGATGATCACGCCTTCGTCTTCGATCACATCGGTAACGATGCCGTCGATGAAGGCTTTCACCTGCACTGGCACGCGTGGTTCACGCAACAGTATCTGGCCGGTGACGGAGGAGATGTTTTCCACCTCACCTTCCACGGGAGAGCGCACTTCATTTTTGAAGAGTCCCGTGCCGAAAAGGCCTTTGGTCTCCGCCAGGATGGTTTCTTTGGTGATCTGCTGGCCGACTTCGATCTTGATAAAATTGACCAGTTGGGCCGGCGTAACGCCCAGCTTGTTGGCCAAATTGAAGGGCACCACTTTGCCGGGCAGCAGGGTTTCCGCCACCACGTCCTCGGCCTTTACTTTATCGCCTTTTTTAACAAGGACTTTGCCCTTGAGGGGCAGGATGCGTTCTTTCTTGAGAATGATGCTGTCGGTAACGGTCAATCCAGCTGAATATGCTTGTCCCATTCTTTCCTCCTATGACAGAATCGTTTCGGGATACGCTTTGAACTCGCGCATCCATTTCTTGAGCATGTCTATGCGTTGGGCCTTTTCCGTGGGCAGCACGAAAGGCTGGCGTCCGCGCGTATCCAGCACGATGCCAACCGTTCCGCCGTGCAGGTCGATATTGAGTTCGCGGTTTTTGTCCTTGTCCAGGATCAGGCCGCCATGAGTTTTCAGCGAGGCTTTGGCTACTTCGCCAATACCGCAGGGGATGAGCCGCACTTCGCCAAAGGGGATATCCTCTTCCCAAACGCTGCCATCGGGCATTTCCAGCCTGGCGTGGAGGGCCGGTTTGCCGATCTTGCTTTTACCAACCGGCGCAACGCAGGTGCCCAGATAGACCATGCAGTCTTTGCGGAACACTTCGGTGGCCGCTTTGGTGCTGATCTCGGAGAGCACTCCCAGGTGGGGCATCATGAAGATGCTGTCCACCGCCAGGCGGGTGATTCCTTCCGGCAGGAAGGCGTTGATGAGCAGCATCACGGTCTGGTTTCTGCGTGGAGCGTGGGAAAGCACGCCGCCGCTGGCTACCAGCAGGTCGAGGGTCATCATGTTGACGATGGTGGCCCCGGAGGTGGACTGGCTGAAGGCCTCGGAGATATCGCGCTGGCGCTGCATGCCTTTCAGGCCGCTGGCAAACTCTTTGTGCTGTTCAAAAGCCAGGCGCAGGGCTTCGATGGCGATCGCCTGTTCCAGCACCAGTTCTTCCAGCAGGGAGGGGATGGTGGTGGGGCGGATCATCTTGTTCTTGATCATGTTGCGCAGTTCGCTCTCATCGATGTCGAGCGGCACCCAACGCATGATGTTGGGCAGTCCGGCAGAGGCCAGAACGTTGGAGATGCTATAGCTCATGCCCAGGTTGGCGCTCACGGTGCGGTTGAAGATGAAGTCCTCGGTAAAGACGGAAAAGACGTCTGTGGTGGCTCCGCCGATATCCACGCCCAGGACTTCGATGTTCTCTTCCCTGGCGATGGCTTGCATGATGTTTCCCACGGCGGCGGGGGTGGGCATGATGGGCACCGTCTCGTGATCCGGGCCCTGGCACCATTCCATCAGTTTATTGTAGCCTGGCGCCTGCTTCATGACGTGTTCCATGAAGAGGTCGTGGATCTTGTCACGGGCGGGGCCGAGGTTTTCGATCTCCAGTTTGGGGCGGATGTTGTCGGTAACAATGAGGTCCACCTTGTCCTTGAGGGAGTTGCGGATCTCATCCTGGGCATCCTTGTTCCCGGCGTAGATCACGGGCAGCTTGTAGCCGGAACCGAGACGGGGACGGGGATCGGCCGCGCTGACCAACTCCGCCATTTCCACCACGTGTTTAACGGTGCCGCCGTCCTCTCCGCCCGCCATCAGGATCATGTCCGGGCGCAGTTCGCGGATGCGTTCGATCTTTTCGTGGTTCATACGGCGGTCGTTGCTTGCGATCAGGTCCATCACAATGGCGCCCGCTCCCAGAGCGGCACGTTCGGCGCTTTCGCCTGTCATGGAAGCCACCACTCCGGTGACCATCATTTGCAGGCCGCCTCCGGCTGAGGAGGTGGAAACATAGGCGTCCACGCCAACATCGCCTTTGCGGGGGATCACAAACTCGCCGTTTTCCATGAATTTGATGTTGGGGTTCTTATACTTGAGGCGGGCCAGCTCCTCCAACTCCTGGGTGGCGTTGATGACGCCCTTGGTAACGTCGTTGAGCGGGGCTTCCACCGTGGTGGGAGCTTCGCCGCGGATGGTTTGGCGGTATTCGCCATCCACCCATTCGATCAAAATTGCCTTGGTTGTCGTGCTGCCACAGTCAGTGGCGACGATGCGGGTCAGGCGTTTCTCATCGTATTGCATTATTCCTCCGCTTATTCAGCATTCTTATCTTTAGTTTTGAAGGTTCTGGCAAAAAAGGCCTTGATCCGGTTGCGGCGGCGCTTGCGTTTGAGGCGTGCCGCAGCCCTGCGTTCGCGGTTGATTTCTTCATCAAGCTCGTCAATGCGGTTGATCAGGCGTTTCAGGTATGCCTCATTCTGGATGGTGAGGGCAAAATTCTGGTATTTTTGGGAGTCAAAGATCATCTCGGCAAAGGGCAGCACAAAATACATCGCCTGGCTGGCAATGCCGTGCAGGGGATACAACGATTCCAAGAGCAGGATGCCCGCCGAGCCCAGATGGCGCTCCGCGATGAAGCGCGCCACTTTCTCGATCATCTCGGTGGCTTCTTTGTCATCGATGGTGGTCTTGTATTCCTGATATTCCCTGTTCATCTCAAACCGCCCTGGTAGCTGTGAGCACCAGCACTTTGGCCGCGCCGCCGGACTTCAGGAGTTGGGCAATCTCGTTCACAGTGCTGCCGGTGGTGAAGACGTCATCCAGGAGGATCACTCTTTTGCCGGCCAGATTGGCGTTATTGCGCAGCGCGAAAGCTCCCTGCAGATTTGCCCTGCGGGCAGCGGAGCTCAGGTTGGTCTGGCTAAGGGTGTTTATTTTGCGGAATACTGGTTCTCCATAAGGAAGCCCAAGCTCGCGCGCCAGATTACGGGCGATCAGCTCCGACTGGTTGTAGCCGCGGTCACGTTTGCGGACGTGATGCAGGGGCACAGAGCTTACCAGGTCGTAGCCTTTGGCAAAACGCCCGGCGGCTGGTATGTTGAGCAGCGCATTGGCGAAAAACCTTGCGGGAGAGCGCAGGGAGTTGTATTTGAGCTGGTGCACGAGGCTTTGCACGGGATCCTTGTAAACATAGGCGGATCTGGCAAGATCAAAGGCAAAATCGGTCTCGGAGCAGGCGGGGCAATTGTAATCCCGCAGGGGAGAACCGCATTTATCACAGTAGTTTTCCAAAATTGGCTGGGCGGCAAGGATGCAATCCCCGCAGAGAACCTGAGCCGCAGAATCTATCCCCGCGCCGCAGTGCAGGCAGGTGGGGGGAAAGAACAGGTTATCGAGAGCTGTCAAAGTGGTCTTCAATTGCAGCGAAAATCTCTCGGCCGTCACGGCTTACAACTCCCTCTGTGCTTGCTCTTTCAGGATGCGGCATCATGCCCAGGACGTTGCGCTGGATATTGCAGATGCCGGCAATATTGTCCAAAGACCCGTTGGGGTTTGCTTCGGATGTAGCCGCGCCATCCCGGTCGCAATAGCGGAAAATGATCTGATCGTTGTCTTGCAGGCTTTTCAGCCTTTCGGGATCGATGAAAAAGTTCCCCTCTTTATGGGCAATGGGGATGTCCAAGACTCTGCCCACAGGGATGTTGCGGGTGAACGGGGTGTTTGCGTTTTCCACGCGGATGTATTGATGCTGGCAGATGAAGGTGAGGCCGGAATTCATAAGCAGCGATCCGGGCAGCAAATCGCATTCCGTAAGGATTTGGAAGCCGTTGCAGATGCCCAGAACCAGTCCGCCGGATTCGGCGAAAGCGACCACTTCATTCACTATGGGAGAGAAGCGCGCCAGAGACCCGCAGCGTAGATAGTCGCCATAGGAGAAACCGCCAGGCAGCACCACCAGATCGGGATTTTGCAGGTCGCGGTCCTTGTGCCAGACCAGATTGCTGGTGTGACCCCTCTCGCTAAAGGCACGCTGGGCGTCGCGGTCGCAGTTGGAGCCCGGGAAAGTGATCACGCTGACTCTCAAGTTAGACCGTCCCCATCTTTTCTATGGTATAGGTGAAGTTTTCGGTGTTTGGATTGGCAAGCAGGTCTGCGCAGATTTTTTGCACTTGCTCTTCAACCGCCTGTTCATTGTCGTCATCAAAGCTGATCTCGATGTATTTGCTCACTCTCGTCTCCACCACCTTGACGTATCCCAGTTGATGGAGGGAATTGCTTACGGCCTTGCCCTGGGGGTCAAGAACGTTGGGTTTGAGGCGGATGAATATTTTAGCTTGCAGCATGGGCGACCTTCAAATTATTAGTGATATTCCACTTCTTTGTAGAACATGGTTTTAGTCAACAGTTTTTTTGTCCGGGCAGACAGTGAGCCCAGAGGGTTGGTTTCCAAACCTGATACTATTTCGTTTACGTTATTACAACTGGCCACCATTCCACCATTCCACCTTTCCACAGCCCTTTCAGGGCATAGCACCTATATATTATGAGGGGTGGCCCTCATTTGCATCAGCCTATCCAGCCTGGGTCTTCCTGGGGTCAACCTTATAATTTATAAGGATGACCTAAGGATGATGGCATAAAAGCCAGTCGCAGCAAAGGAGGGCGCTATGAAGGTTATTGCGGATTATATAGGATTATTTATGCGGTTGTCAAGGAATTGATGCCGGTTGTTTTTAGGCTGGTGGTTGTTTGAGGCTTCAAAAGACTGGATCACGGGTCAAGCGGTTCACGCAGATTTACGCGGACAAAAGGCGCAGATTGCCGCGGATTGGTATAATAGGGGTTAGGTATATGCCGCTTGTTTTGGTCTGCACTCTTGCCTTTATCCTGTTCTTTTAATTCGTATTAATTCGAGGATGATTATTCTCAAAGGAACCTTTCCACCATTTCACCTTTCCACCTTTCCACGGGTAACACAAGAGAATGTCAGTTTAGAAATTGTATAAAGTAGCTTGATGAAAGCGAAATGGTATGAAAAGAACCCCCTGGTCGAGCAGGGGGTCGCTGTCATAAGGTAACTCTATCAGTTTGAAAGGCCGCGGTCTGCCTGTTTCACAAACTCAATAAATATCTCTTGCTCCGGTGTCAGGGTGCCCAGTTTGGCAGCTTCTTCCAGTGCCTGGCTGGTGTTCAGCCCTTTGCGGTAAAAGAGGTTGTACACTTCCTTGATGGCCGCGATGGCGGCGTTGGAAAACCCTCTGCGCATCAGGCCAACGCTGTTTAAGCCCACTGTGTGATAGGGATTTCCCTGTCCCCGGGTATAGGGGGCGATGTCCTTTTTGATGGCGGAAGCCCCGCCCACAAAAGCGTGGGTGCCGATATGCACAAACTGGTGGATGGCAGTCATGCCGCCGATGCTCACAAAGTCTGAGATCACCAGATGCCCCGCCATTTGCACCACGTTGGCAATGATGCAGTTGTTGCCAATCTGGCAGTTGTGGGCCACATGCACGTATTCCATGAGCAGATTGTCGTCACCCACCACAGTGTCTTCCTCCAGATTGTTGGAGCGGTTGATGGTGACAAACTCCCTGATCTTATTGCGGCTGCCGATACGCAGACGGGTGGGCTCTCCCTTGAACTTGAGGTCCTGGGGGTCTGTGCCCAAAACAGCATAAGGGGATATCTTGTTGTCATCCCCGATCGTGGTGTGTCCGGAGAGGATCACGTTGGAGATGAGGATGTTGCGGTCGCCAAGGACCACCGAAGGCCCTACATGGCACCCGGGGCCGATCTCGCAGTCTGCTCCGATCTGCGCGCCCTCATCAATGATTGCCGTGGGGTGGATCTTAGTCATTTGTTCTTATCCTGGATCATGGCCATGAAGTCGCCCTCGGCCACTTTGGTGCGGCCGACATAGGCTTCTCCGTGCATCTTGGAAAGCGATCTCTTCAGAGAGATCACCTCCATCTCGTAGCGCAGGGTGTCCCCTGGCAAGACAGGTTTGCGGAATTTGACGTTGTCGATGGAGGCAAAATATGCCACGTAGTCCTGCGGGTTGTCGAGCTGGTTGAGCAGCATGATCCCGCCTGCCTGAGCCATTCCCTCGATGATCAGAACGCCCGGCATGATGGGGTGTCCCGGGAAGTGCCCCTGGAAGAACGGCTCGTTAATGGTAACATTTTTGATGCCTGTGATGGAAACTCCCGGCTGGAAATCTATGATCTTGTCCACCAGCAGGAAGGGATAGCGGTGGGGGATGATCTTGAGGATGGCGTTGATATCGAACACCACGTCCTTTTCGGTCTTTTTCTGGTATTGTTTCTGAAACTGCTGTTTCAGTTGTATCTGGCGCAGTTTCTTGACCAGCTCCGCGTTGGTCTTGTGTCCGCTGCGGGCAGCCAGGATGTGCCCCTTGATCGGCATGCCCAGCAAAGCGATGTCACCCAGCAGGTCAACCACTTTGTGACGCACGAACTCGTTGTAGTACCGCAGGGGGTGGCTGTTGAGGATTCCCTGGGGGGAAACCGTGACGGGTTCGTGATAGCCAAACACATCCTGCAGATGCTTGAGCTCCTCATCGCTGATGCCAGGTTCCGCGATCACCAGGGCGTTCTCGAGGGAGCCTCCCTTGATCAGGCCCATTTCCTTGAGTTTCAGGATCTCATTGATGAAGCAGAAAGTGCGGGCTCCGGCAAACTCCTTTTCATACACGCTAAGATCAGGCAGCCAGGTATATTGGGTGCCCAGATAGGGGTGCTTGTAGTCAATCATGAAGGTGATCTTCAGTTCGTTGGAGGGCACGATCACGATATCCACGTTCTCTTCGGGGGCGGAAAAACTGATTGGCTCGTCAAACTCGAAATACTCACGTTCGGCATCCTGTTTGACAATCCCCGCCTTTTTGAGCAGGTTCAAAAATACTATCGCAGAGCCATCTGCCACAGGAGCTTCGGGACCGTCGATCTCAATGCGGATGTTGTCGATATTCAAGCCCTTGATGGCCGAGAGCACGTGCTCAATCGTTCCCACGGTGGCATCCTTGATACCGATCGTGGTGCCGCGCGACATATCCACAACGTGGTCGATGTCGGCGGGGATTTCTGGTTGGCCCGGCATGTCCACCCTGACGAAGACGATACCTGAATCCTTGTCGGCAGGTTTAAAACGGATGGTGGAGATTTCTCCGGTATGCAGTCCGATGCCGGTGTATGAGGCTTCGGAGCGGATTGTATTCTTGTATTCAGTCATCATTGTTCTCCCTTTTCGTTTTTGATCTGCCTGAGGTAGTGGCGGTAGATCTCCGGCAGGTGTTTCTGGCTGGCAAAAACGCGTTTGGTAAGGTTGGCGTCATCAGCCGGGTATCCCATATAGCGTGCGTCAGGCGGGATGTTGTTGGCTACGCCGGACTGGGCTCCAACCATCGCTCTGTCGCCGATGGTGAGATGTCCTGCCACGCCCACCTGGCCTGCCAGATATACGTAATCTCCCAGGATCGTGCTGCCAGCCAGGCCTACTTGAGCGCAGAGGATGCAGTGGTGTCCAATCTTGCAATTATGGCCCACCTGGACCAGATTGTCCAGCTTGCTGCCCGCACCGATCACGGTCGAGCCAAGCGTTGCCCTGTCGATCGTGGTGTTGGCGCCGATTTCCACATAATCCTCAATCACCACATTCCCGATCTGGGGAATCTTCTGCTGCTTGCCGTCCAAGAGCAGGAAGCCAAAGCCGTCCGCGCCGATTACAACTCCGCTGTGGATGATGACCCCGCTGCCGATCACGCAGTCCTCATAGACAGTCACCCGCGGGTAAAGCCTGCAGGACTTGCCCACACACACGTTGTTTTCGATCTGGCAGCCATCGCCGATTACGCTGCCGGCTCCTATTTTCACGTTTTTGCCGATCCTGGCCAGCGCTCCGATGCTAACACCGTCGCCGAGGCTGGCAGTGGGATCGACCACCGCGGAGGGGTGTATTCCGGGGGTGGGTTTGTCCGTTGCCTCGTTCAGCCACCAGGCCACCAGGTTCATCAGGGTAAAATAAGGCCGTGGCGAAAGCAACAGGTTGCGTCCGGGCAGGCGGTGCGCTTCCTGGGGAGGGCAGATGATGAGCCCTGCCCCGCTGTTTTGCACAGTCTCAAACATTTTTTCCTGTTCCCAGAATATTACACTGCTTGAGGTGGCCTCTGAAGGCTCACAGGCATTGTCAAAAACCAGATTCTCTTCACCTTGATAGACGGCTCCGGTGATCTGGCGGATTTGCTCGACGTTGAGCGCGGGCTTGAATTTCTTCATGGCTTGTCTGGTTTGTAATCTTCGCCGGATTCCTTGGGCTTGTCTTCCAGCTTGATCTCCGTGCCGGTGGCAGATGTTCCTTCAGGCTGGGTCAGATCGGCGGGTTTGACTGTATCTTTATTGAGTTCCAGCAGGATCTGATCGGTCAGGTCGATAGCGGGCGCGGCATAGAGCACAGTGCCCATGCTCACGTCAAAGATCATGGTATATTTCTCGTCCTCGGCGGTCTTTTTGATCAGATTGTGTATCTTCAGAGTGAGCGGATCGATCAGTTCGCGGTATCTCTGTTCCGCCTTTCCGCCTTCGCCAAAGTATTCCTCCAGCATGCGCCCGGCCTCAGCTTTCTTGGCGTCGATGGCTGCCTGGGTCTCTCTTTTGCGGGCTTCGTTGAGCGTCAGCTTGCCAATCTCAAAGTCCCGTTCCATACGCTTGATCTCTTCATCGAGCTCCCTAACCTGCCGGGTCCAGTTTTGCTTGTCCAGATTGAACAGGCGTGAGATTTCAGCCGCTTCGTTGCTTTCCAGCAGCAAACGGTCTGTATTGACATAACCCAGCTTGACATCGGCAGCCAGGAGCGTGGCCACGGTTGCCAGAGCGAGCAGGATCAGCAGTAAAGTCTTCTTCATTTATTCTCCAAATTCTTTATTGGTATAGATGTAAAGGTTTAGTCTCCCAGGTTGAAGGCCGGATCGAGCACCTTCACGGCGCGGACATCGTCCACCCTGCGCACCGGCGTTGTAAGTGGGGCTTCATGTAACATTTCCGGGTTTTCCCTGATTTCCTGCGCGATTTCCAGCATGGCCGCCGCAAAGCTATCCAGAGACTGTTTGCTCTCTGTCTCTGTAGGCTCGATCATCATGGCTTCCGGCACGATGAGGGGGAAGTATATGGTGGGGGCATGAAATCCTTTGTCCAGCAAACGCTTGGCAATGTCCAGAGTGTTTACTCCAAACTCTTTCTTTTGCCAGCTTGAGTCCGCCACAAACTCATGCATGCAATACTCGAGGTGCTGAATGTGATAGTGATCCTTCACCAATGCCATCAGGTAGTTGGCGTTGATCAAGGCGTTTTCCGCAACCTGGCGGATGCCTTTTGCACCCAACATCTTGATATAGATATAGGCACGCAGCAGCACGGCGAAGTTGCCATAGAAGGTGTGCACCTTGCCGATGGAGGTCTCCGCGTGGCCATAGTCAAAATAGTATTCCTCTCCTGCCTTGGCAACCATGGGCACTGGCAGGAAGGGTACCAGTTTTTCCACCACGCCCACCGGCCCGGCACCTGGCCCACCGCCGCCGTGAGGGGTGGCAAAGGTCTTGTGCAGATTGAAGTGCATCACGTCAAACCCAATCTTGCCCGGCTGCACGATTCCCAAAAGGGCGTTCAGATTTGCCCCGTCCATATAAATCAGGCCATCCACTCCGTGAATGATCTCGGCAATCTGCTCGAGTTGGGTCTCAAACAAGCCCAGGGTGTTGGGATTGGTGAGCATGAAACCGGCGGTGTTGTCATCCACGATGCTCTTCAGATGTTCCAGATCGCAACGGCCTTGAGCGTTGGATTTCAGCTCCACCACCTCATAGCCCACCAGGGAGCAGGTGGCGGGATTGGTTCCGTGTGCGGAGTCCGGGATGATGATCTTTGTTTTATGGTGGTTGCCTTTGGCCTTGTGATAGGCGGCGATGATTTTGATGCCCGTGAATTCGCCCTGTGCTCCCGCCACGGGCTGCAGGGTCACTTTGCTCATGCCGGAGATCTCAGCCAGTTGTTCCTGGAGTTCATAAAGGATTTCCAGGGAACCCTGGATCGTCGCCTCCGGTTGATAGGGGTGCAGATTGTTGAAACCGGAATCCCGCACCAGGGCCTCATGCACTTTGGGATTGTATTTCATGGTACAGGAACCAAGCGGATACAGCCCTTTTTCGATAAAGTGGTTTTTGTGGGACAGCGCGATATAGTGGCGCATCACATCCAGTTCGCTCACTTCCGGCAGGCGGGCCTGCTTTTCGCGGAGTTGATCGGCGGGGATAATGCTTTGCAGGGGGATATCTATCTCGCGCCGGGGCAGGGTTGCGCCTTTGCGGCCTGCGGAACTGTGTTCAAAAATGGTCTTACTCATTGTTCAACTCCTTCAGGGCATCCACCAGTTCATCCAGATCGGCCTTGCTCTTCTTTTCCGTGACCGCGATCAGCAGCCTGTCCGGTTGGCCGAAGCGGCCCAAGTCCACTCCGGGGAAGATCGCCCGGGAACTGAGCCTGTCCACGATCTCCGCTGCCGGGATTGCCGTTTGCAGCGTGAACTCCTTAAAGAACGGCGTGTCCGGCCAGGATAGCGAGCAGCCCTTGATCCTGGCGAGTTCCTGAGCCAGATAGTGGGCTTTCTGGGCGGATTGGGTCGCGGCTTCCACCAGCCCTTCCCGTCCCATCAGGCTCAGATAGACCGTAGCCGCCAGGGTGCAAAGCGATTCATTTGAACAGATGTTGGAGGTTGCCTTTGCCCGGCGGATATGCTGTTCCCTTGCCTGCAAGGTGAGCGCGTAAGCCCGCTTGCCTTCGGCATCCAGGGTGCCTCCCACAATGCGTCCCGGCATGGAGCGCGCCATGTCGAGCTTGGTGGCGAAGAATCCAAAAAGCGGCCCGCCCAGATACATGCTGTTACCCAGGGCCTGGCCTTCCCCAACGGCGATATCCGCGCCATAGGCAGCCGGCGGGGTCAGTATCGCCAGGGAGATGGGATCGACTGCCGCGATGAACAGGGTTTTGGGGTTGGCGTGGATGATCTGCCCCAGTTCGTTCACCGGTTCCAGATTGCCGTAGAAATTGGGGTTTTGCACCACCACGCTGCCGACGCTCTCATCCAGCATGTTTTTGAGGGCGTCAAGATCCAGCCTGCCGTTTCTGGCGGGGCAGGTAAGCAATTCCACGCCAATGCCTTCGGTGTAAACCTTGATCACTTTTGCATACTCAGGATGCAGGGTGGCGGGCAGGATTGCCTTGTGGAGCTTGTTTTTGCGCACCGCCATCAGGATGGCCTCAGCGATGGCTGAAGCGCCGTCATACATGGAAGCGTTGGCGATCTCCATCCCGGTCAGCTCGCAGATCATGGTCTGGTATTCATAGATAAACTGCAATGTGCCCTGGCTCACCTCCGCCTGGTAAGGGGTGTAAGCTGTAAAAAACTCGGGGCGGGAAACGATGGAATCCACCGCTGCCGGGATAAAATGGTCATAGACGCCGGCGCCAAGAAAGGAATTGGCTCCCTGGGCGCAGATATTTTTGCCGGTGCTGGCATGTATCTTGCGGGTGATTTCAAGTTCGGAAAGCGGGTCGGGCAGAGCCAGGGGTTTGTCCATGCGCAACTTGGCTGGTATGGCGGCGATCAGTTCTTCAAACGACTCGACACCAATCTTGTCCAGCATCGCGCGCCTGTCAGCATCTGTATTTGAAATATAGGGCATCTTCGCTCCTTTAGAGTCCTGCATGCGGAAATTATAATTTTTACAATCATTTTTAATATGCGGATTGTGTCAATCGCAAAATTGGCTTCGGCAGGGAAGCACGGCAAGTCCATCAGCAACTGGCCAGCCAACTTTATGAATCTCATTCAAGCTAAAAGGGTGTGGATTTTTGTTGTCAGATAATGTCATTATGTCAAGCATGACGTTTTGGGGATGTGAACAACCAAAAAACATAATTTGGTATTTGAGGAATATCCGCTTGATCCTTCTCTGCTGCAGGCGAAAACCATGTGGTCCATGCTTGTTGTCAAGAGAATAACGTGTTTACCTTTCCGATATTACTTCATAGCTCCGTCCCTTGCTGCTACAGCGTTTGGTGCCATCATCCTTAGGTCATCCTTATAAATTATAAGGTTGACCCCAGGAAGACCCAGGCAGGAACCCGGGAATCAAATGAGGGCAATCCTCCTCCATAATATATAGGTGCTACGATCACGCCGCGGAAAGGTGGATAGTTGAAATGGTGAAAAAAAAAGAGATGCAGTTATAATAATGCAAGCTAAATTGTATTAAATGCAACAACGGCGGGTGTGAAATCCCCGCCGCTGCTCTCGGTCAATAGCTTTATAAATATGGGTTAGTCCTGCATCCTGATGGCCTTCTTGGGGCACTTCTCGATGCAGATGCCGCAGCTGACGCATTTTTCCTTGTCGATGCTATGCGTCTGTTTCAGCTCGCCCGAGATGGCTTCCACCGGGCAGGCTTTGGCGCAGATGGCGCAACCGATGCAGGCTTCAGGGTCAATCTCTGCCTTTTTACGGCTTCCCGCCAGCAGGTCCAGGATTGCCTTGGTGGGGCAGGCCGTGGCGCATAAGCCGCAGTTGATGCACTTGTCATAGTCGATCCTGGCGATGTTGTTGCTTACGGTGATGGCCTGAACCGGGCATTTGCGTGCGCAGATTCCGCAGCCGATGCAGGGGTTGCCGGTGCCGCAGACAGCCTTGGCGTCCGGTCCCTTGGCAAGGGACGAGCATTTGATATGGACAGCGCGGTTTTGGGGCACCAGTTCTATCAGTTTGCGCGGGCAGGCTTTGACGCAGGCTCCGCAAGCGGTGCACTTGTCCCAGTCCACCACCCGCATGCCGTTCTCATCCAGGCTAATTGCCCCAAACATACAGGCTTTCAGGCAATCGTTGTATCCGATGCAGCCCCAGAAGCAGGCATTTGGCCCTCCCGCGATACTGGCGGCGGATTTGCAGGACTCGATGCCTTTATAGGTATATTTCCAGTTTGTGTTTTTGTAACCGCCGGAAGAGCAGTGGAATACCGCGGCTTTCTTTTGCATGGAACCCGCCTCGGTGCCCATGATGCGGGCGATATGGGCTGCCACTTCCGCGCCTCCGGGAGCGCAGAGGTTCACCGGTGCGCCGTCATGCACGACCGCGTCGGCATAACCGGAGCAGCCTGCCTTGCCACAGCCGCCGCAGTTGGCTCCGGGCAGGATGGCGGTGATCTCTTCCACGCGGGGGTCGATCTGGACATGAAAGAACTTCGCTGCGACGGCGAGGATGATGCCAAAGGCAAGGCCCATGATCCCCAATATGATCACCGGGATGAGAACCTGGGAACTGAGGCTGGCTGCGAGTATGGTTGTAACGATCATCTTTCAGCTCCTTCAGATCTTGAGGCCCATAAAGCCATAGAAAGCCAGAGCCATGGTGCCGGCAAGGATCAGCCCGCTGGCAAATCCCCGCATGCTTTTGGGCATATCGACCAGTTCGAGCCGTTCCCGGATTCCCGCCATTGCCAGCAGCACAAAGGTGAAGCCGACTCCGGACAGGAAGCCGTTGAGGGTCGCCCAGAGGAAGTTGTATGTGGAGCCGTCAGGCAGCGGGGTGACGTTCAGGATGGCCACGCCCAGCACCGCGCAGTTGGTTGTGATCAGGGGCAGGTACACGCCCAGCGATTTGTAGAGCGCCGGAGCATTCTTCTGGATCACCATTTCCACAAATTGCACCAAGGCGGCGATAGTGAGGATGAAAGCCAGGGTGCGCAGATATTCCAGGCCATTGGCCACCAAAAGATACTTGTCGATCAGGAAAGTAAAGGCCGAAGCGAGGGTCATCACAAAGATCACGGCCATCCCCATTCCAAACGCGGAATCCAGCTTTTTGGAGACACCCAGGTAGGGGCAGAGGCCGAGGAATTTGGCGAGCACGAAGTTCTGGATAAAGATGGCGCTCACGGCCATCACGAAGAGTTGTCCGAAGAATCCCATTATCTTTTCTCCTTCAGCATGTTGATCGCAGCCATCAGGAAGCCGAGGGTGAAGAAGGCCCCCGGCGCGAGGATCGCTATCAGCATGGGATTGTAGGATTGAGGCAGAATCCTTATGCCAAGCCAGGTGCCGTTGCCCAGAAGCTCGCGAATCGTTGCCACCACGCTAAGGGACAGCGTGAATCCCAGGCCCATTCCGATGCCGTCTGCCATCGAGTTTAGCACATTGTTTTTGTTGGCAAAGGCTTCCGCGCGGCCGAGGATGATGCAGTTGACCACAATCAGCGGAATGAACAAGCCCAGGCTCTTGTGCAGATCGGGAAGGTAAGCTGCCATCGCCATGTCCACTACGGACACAAACGCCGCTATCACGACCACATAGACAGGGATGCGGATTTTATCGGGAGTGATGTTCTTGATCAGGGAGATCATGATATTGGAGCAGACCAGAACGAAGGTCGCCGCGATGCCCATACCGATGGCGTTGTTCACCGAGGTTGATGTCGCCAGGGTTGGGCACATGCCAAGCACAATCACGAAGGTGGGGTTTTCTTTGATGATTCCCTTGGTCAGTTCTTTGAAAAAGCTCATGCTTCCACCTCCGGTAGCGTATTGGCGCGGGATTCAATATCCTTTCTGACGATGGCGATAGTTTCCCTGATCGAGTTGGTAACCGCGCGGGTGGTGATGGTGGCGCCAGTCATGGCTTTGACCTCGCCTCCGTCCTTGTCCACCAGCAGCTTTTCTGGCAGCAGCCCTTTGAACCTTTCCGCGAAGCTGTCGGAACTGCAATTCGCTCCAAGGCCGGGAGTTTCGGCTTGCTCGATCACCTTGATGTTGATCAGTTTGAACTCCGTATCGATGGCGGCCATGGTCTTCACGTTGCTGCTGTAGCCATGTTTTTCCGCCGTGAAGATGTAGCCGAGGATTTTGGTCGAATCTCCTTTCGCAGTCGCGATGTAATAGACCAGCGAGTCTGGGGTGGATTCTCCCTCCGGCAGATGAATCACAACATCGCTGAACTCTGCGTTGGGGATAAGCTTAGCCATCGCTTCCTGCGCAGCAACCCTCTTCAGTTCATCAATGCGCGGTTTGGTGACGGAGTTCACATAGGCCAGAATGGCTGTTGCGACCACGCAGAAGGCCAGCAGGATGAATCCAAGTTTGAGATAAAACTTCATTTCTTGATCCTCCCAAAAGCTTTGGGCATCGTAATCTTATCTATCAGAGGGGTCATCACGTTCATAAACAGGATGGAATAGGAAACCCCTTCCGGATATCCGCCCCAGAGCCGGATTATCACTGTCATGAGGCCGCAGCCGATGGCATAGATGACCCTGCCCTTTTTGGTGAGGGGGCTGGTGGTGTAATCGGTGGCCATAAAGAAGGCGCCGAGCATCAAGCCCCCGGCAAAGATGTGGAAGAAGGGAAGCATCAGGGAATAACCGGTGCCCTTGATCCCACCCAGGAAGAATGTGAGCACAAACACGGTGCCGATGTAGAACAGGGGAATGCGCCACTCGATGATGTTTTTCCAGAGCAGATAGGCTGCGCCCAGAAGCAGGGCAAACACCGAAACCTCGCCGATGCAGCCGCCCACATTGCCCCAGAAAAGCTGTTGCAGGGTGCCCAGGTCGAAGAGGCTGGTGAAGATGTTGTTGCTGATCACCGAGTTCAGGCTGTCGGAGCTTGTAATGGTATTCACAAAGCTTGAATCACGCAGGGTTTGGGCTACCTTGAGAGGTGTGGCGCTGGTCACCAGGTCGTAGGCCTTGGGAGCCACGGTCTGCAGGTTCTGGTGGATCAGGTCAAGGTTGCTGATGCCATTGATGGAAGCCTGGCTGAAAGGACGGGAAAGGGTCTTTATCCAATTGTCGCCACTGGTCATCAGGGACGGCCAGGACGCAAGCAGGAAAGCCCGTCCCAGCAGGGCGGGGTTGACCGGATTGTTACCCAATCCTCCAAAGACCTGCTTGCCGACCGCAATGGCGAACGCCGCGCCCAACACCGGAAGCCACCAGGGTGAATTAGCTGATATATTATAGGAAAGCAGCATACCGGTGAGGAAGGCGGAGCCGTCATAGATGGTGACGGGCACCTTGCGGAGTCTTTGGATCAGGGCTTCGGTCAGGACGGCCGACAGCGCTCCCAGCAGGGTGAGCCAGAGCGAACGCCAACCCCAGTAATAGACGGCAAAGACCAGCGCGGGCAGCAAGGCGATGACCACGTTCCACATCACGTTGGGGATGCTGGTTCGGTCATGCAGGTGTGGGGCTGGAGAGACGATGAATTTATCTTTCATGATGTTGTCCTTATTTATTGCTGGCCCGTTGTTCGGCGATGCGCAGCTTGCCGGTGTCGATCCACTGGACAATGCGAATGTGCGCCGGGCACACATAGGCGCAACTGCCGCATTTCATGCAGTCATCCAAACCAGCTTGCACAGCCAGGTCCAGATTGTTGCCCTTGACCGCCTGCGCGATCAGGCTGGGCATCAGGTTCATCGGGCAGACATCCACGCAGCGCGCGCAGCGCAGGCAATTGCGCTCTTTGATGCTACGGGCTTCCCTGGTGTTCAGCAACACAAGGCCGGAACATCCCTTGGCCACCGGCGCGTCCAGCGAGGGCAGGGCGACGCCCATCATGGGGCCGCCGGAAATGATCTTGCCGATATCGCCCGTGATGCCGCCGCAAAAGTTCACCAGTTCATAGAAGGGTGTGCCGATGCGCACCTTGAGGTTTTTAGGATTCTGCACGATGGAGCCGGTGACCGTGGTTATCCGTTCCACCAGAGGCTTCCTGAAACGGACGGCCTCATAGATGGCAGCCGCGGTGCCCACGTTTTCCACCACCGCGCCCACGGCCATGGGCAGGCCGCCTGCTGGCACCTTGCGACGAGTGGTGGCATAGATCAGTTGCTTTTCCGCGCCTTGGGGATACTGCAATTTGAGGGGCACCACGCTGATCTGGCTGTCTTCCGCGGTGAGCTTTTGCATCAAGGCGATCGCCTCGGGTTTGTTGGCTTCGATGCCGATTATGCCCCGGGGCGCGTTCAGGATCTTGAGCAGGATCTTAAGCCCAGCTATGACATCTGACGCCCGTTCCAGCATCAGGCGGTAGTCTGCTGTCAGGTATGGTTCGCATTCCACCCCGTTAAGGATAACGGTGTCGATGGGTTTGTCTTCCGGCGGGGAAAGCTTTACAACGGAGGGGAACCCCGCTCCGCCCATGCCGCAGATTCCTGCCTCGGCAATCCTGCTTCTGATCTCCTGCGGGGAAAGCTCCAGATAGTTGGGATCGTCAGCCAGCTCCACCCAGTTGTCGGAACCGTCGGAACTGATCTCGATGCCCAGTTGCGGCGTTCCGGAGGGATGGGGGAAAATGTCGATTTTGCTAACTTTGCCGCTGATCGAAGCGTGCTGGGGGATGGATACAAATCCCGAGGCATCGGCGATCTTTTGCCCGGCCTTCACTTCATCGCCCACCTTTACCAAAGGCGTTGATGGGGAACCTATGTGTTGGGATAGAGGGATGATAACCTTCTGGGGAAGGGGAAGTTCCTCTATTGGAACCGAGGCGGAGTAGTGCTTGTAATCATGGGGATGCACACCCCCGGGAAACGTTTTTAGCCGCATTGACGCTCCAATGCTCTAAAAGAAGAGCTGAATAACTAAATTTATTCCAGAATATGGGAACGCCAAAATAAGGCAAGTTTTTTTTGGCAGGCTTGTGTGAAATAATCCTACAACTAAGTCTAACAACTTGATAGAGAACTTGATAGGAGATTCGTCCCGAATAAGGTTTCAGAATAATTGTGCTGGTTTGAGGTTTGGTTTCTGCTAAATATCCATAATCGTTTGTCATGTAAATCTGTGGAACTTTGTCCTGGCCTTGATTTCAAGCACTACGCTTGCTACAGCATTCAAAAGAATTCCGTCAAAACTTATCCGCCTCTCGTATGGCTATCATTTTGCACCAGATGCAGTTAGCCTATCTTCCTTAGGTCATCCTTATAAAGGTTAAGGATGACCTAAGGAAGACCAAGGTTTGGCATCAAGTCTCAAAGCAGGGCGCGCCAGCGATCAATAAATCCATAAATGAGGATAACAGACTGCCGTGTGCGGTTTGGATTGAACGCACATTGCTCGTATTTGGCTATATCCCATTTTGTGGAACAGCTTGTAAAAAACAACTTGTGTTGCACTTGCAGGCATCGATGAACTCGCGGAGAGCCACAAAACAATTTATCCTTTGACAAAATCGGGGCTGCCTCTTTTATACGTTTCAGAGAGTTTTGGGGAGAAGCAAAAATGTCCTTTGTCCATTTACACAACCACACGCAATACAGTTTGCTGGACGGAGCCTGCAGGGTTGACCGGATGATCAGGCTGGCGGTCGAGTATGGCATGCCAGCCGTGGCGATCACCGATCATGGCAATATGTATGGCGCCATTGATTTTTACAAGGCAGCAAAAAAAGCCGGAATCAAGCCGATCATCGGCACCGAAGCCTATATCATAAACGGAGATTTGAACAGCGAGCACAACAAGAGCGATAATCGCTACCACCTGGTGCTGCTGGCTCAGAACAATACAGGTTACCACAATCTGATCAAGCTTTCCTCCATATCCTTTATAGATGGGTATTACTATAAACCGAGGATCAGCAAGGCTGTGCTTGCTCAATACAGCGAAGGCCTGATCTGCCTTTCCGCCTGCATCCAGGGGGAGATAGCCTCGCTGTTGGCCAATCACAGGGAGCAGGAGGCCAGGGAGGCCGTGGCCTGGTATAAAGATCTATTTGGAGACCGCTATTACATTGAGATTCAGGATCATGGCATCGACCAGGAACGCGAGGTGATGCCCCTGCTGATCAAGCTTGCCAAAGAGATGGATGTGCCGCTGGTGGTGACCAACGACTGCCACTACCTGCACCAGGAAGACTATGAAGCCCACGACATCCTGCTCTGCATCCAAACCGCCAAGGCTCTGAACGATCCGACCCGCATGCGCTACAGCAGCAACCAGCTTCATTTTCGCAGCCCCGAGGAAATGCGGGCTCTCTTTCCCGAGCATGAGGATGCCTATAACAATACGCTGAAGATAGCCGAGAGCGTGGATCTGGAGCTGAAATACGACAAATTTTTGTTGCCCGAGATCGATATCCCGGAAGGGTATGCGGACATGGGCACTTACCTGCGCCATCTGTGCGACGTAAACTGCAAGATAAAGTATCCGGAAATGACGGATGAGATTCGCGCCAGGATAGACTTTGAACTGGAAGTGATCCACCGCATGGGTTTCGACGGCTACTACCTGGTGGTGAAAGACCTGATCGACAACGCCCGCAAACAGGGTGTGCCGGTTGGTCCGGGGCGTGGTTCCGGAGCGGGCAGTATAGTGGCTTATCTGCTGGATATCACCAAGATCGATCCCATGCGCTACGGCCTGCTCTTTGAGCGTTTCCTCAATCCTGAGCGGATCAGCATGCCTGACTTTGACATCGATTTCTGCGCCCAGAAAAGGGGGCAGGTGATCGATTATGTGGTGCAAAAATACGGCCGCAGCAGCGTTACCCAGATTATCACCTTTGGCACTTTGGGCGCCAGGTCGGTGATCAAGGACGTGGCCAGGGTGCTCATGGTGTCCGCCAGCGAGGCCAACAATATCACCAAGACCATCCCCTTTGGCAGGAGCCTGGAGGATGCCTATAAGGAATCCGCGGATTTCAGGCATCTGATCGAAAGCAACGAACAGTATCAAACCATCTACAAACACAGCCTGGTGCTGGAGGGACTGATCCGCCAAACCGGCATCCACGCGGCGGGGCTGGTGATCGTGCCCGGCGACCTGACCGATTACATCCCCCTCACACGTGGCAACCAAAAGGATGGCGAAGACAATATCCTGGTTCAATATGAAGGCAAGTGGCTGGATGAGCTGAAGTTCCTCAAGATGGACATCCTGGGACTGAAAACCCTCACCCTGATCCAGAAAACGGTCGATCTGGTACAGCAGTCCCACGGGGTCACTGTGGATGTGGAAAATCTGGATCTGACCGATAAAAAAGTATTTAACATGCTGGGCAAAGGCGAAACGGACGGGGTGTTCCAGTTTGAATCTGACGGCATGCGCAAGTATCTGATCGATCTCAAACCCAACATGTTTGAAGACCTGATCGCCATGGTGGCGCTATACAGGCCCGGCCCGATGAAGTTCATAGACAGCTTTATCGCCCGCAAATACAAAAGGGAAAAGGTGGTTTATGACCATCCGATCATGGAAGCGGCGCTCCGGGATACCTATGGCGTGACGGTGTTTCAGGAACAGGTGATGCGCATCTCGATCGAGATTGCCGGTTTCACCCGCGGGGAAGCAGACAGCCTGCGCAAGGCGATGGGTAAGAAAAGCCTGGATCTCTTGCAGAAGTTCCGTCAAAAGTTCATGGAAGGCACAGCCGCCAGGGACGTGTCAGCCAAAGTCGCGGAAAAGATCTGGCAGGACTGGGAAAAGTTTGCGGAATACGCCTTCAACAAGAGCCATGCCACCTGCTATGCCCTGGTAGCCTATCGCACAGCCTGGCTCAAAGCCCACTATCCGGTAGAATTTATGGCAGCCCTGCTGTCTTTGGAAGATGATCCCGCCAAGATTCCCCAGATCATTGAGGTTTGCAAAAACATGGGCATCACAATCATCGCCCCCAACGTCAACCGCAGCGACCGGGAGTTCACCGTCCACGGCAAAGAGGTGCAGTTTGGCCTGCGGGCAATCAAGAACCTGGGTGAGGCAGCCATCTCCTGCATCGTGGAAGACCGGCACAAGAATGGGCCTTATACAAATGTATTCAACTTCTGCTCACGCATGGACAGCAGCGCGGTGAACAAGACAGTATTGGAAAGCCTCATCGCCTGCGGGGCAATGGATGAATTGGAAGGTACCCGGTCCCAAAAATGGGCGGTGATCGAGCAGGCGCTGGCTTTCAGCAATGGCGAACAACGGGATAAAAGGTTGGGGCAGACCTCGCTGTTCGACCTGATCATCGATGACCAGGAGGCTGAGGAATACTATCCTCCCCTGCCTCTGGAACAGCCTTGGAAATATGGCTATCAGATGGCGAAGGAAAAAGATGTGCTTGGGTTTTACATGAGCGGGCATCCCCTGAATGAATATCACAGCCTGGTCAAGTATTTCACCAATGCCACCTCCCTCACAGGCAAAGGAAGGTCTGGCCAGGATCTCACCCTGGCTGGCATCATCAACCAGATTTCCCGCAAGAGGGACGCCAAAGGGAACCCCATTGCCTTTGTGGAGTTTGAGGATCTGAACGGCAGGTTTGAAGTGGCGCTGTTCAACAAGGATTGCGAATCCTTCCTGCCCCTTTTATCCGTCGGTAATATTTATGTTGTAATGGGTGTAAAATCCGGCTACGATCCAAATGAGGACAGCATGCTGCGCGTTATTCCGGATCAGATCATTCCTATCGAAGAACTGTCCCACAAAACAAAAGGCGAGTTGCAGCTCAGCCTCGATGCGGGCAAGCTGACCCCGCAATGGCTGGATGAGTTTTCACTCAAGATAGATAAGTCCGGTGGGGGATTCGTCCTGTTGACCACTCTCACGGACTCAAATGGCGATAAGCACATTCTGGAGTCCGCCCACAAGCTCTTCCCCGGCAATCAGATGCTGCAATGGCTGGAAGAGCAGGGAACGGAGTTTCAGCTTAAGATCAGCACCGCTGGTAATGAGAAAAAATCTTAATCTTTTTCTGTTGCTTATTGTGGCCTGCACATCCCTGCAAGCGCAGGAAATCTTCTTCGAGCGCTATGGGGAGTCGGTGGAATTTCTGGCCGTGATCCCCTACAACGATCTGGTTTTTCAGGAAGGCAGGCAGGAAGCGGAATATCAGTTTTCGGTATCCATCAAGGACTCCAATGGGCGGCAGGCGGCTTCCCTTGAGCGCACCCTGCTTGTTCCCCGGAAAAGCTGGATGAAGGACCAAGCCATCCCCTTGTTTTTCCGGGAAAAGCTGTCTCCCGGTAAATATACTGCCCAGATCAGATTGCGGAATCTGGTATTGGGGGGCAAAAGCAACCTGGAGCGCAACTTCTCGGTCAGCACCTTTTCCACGCAGATCGGGCAGGCGTTTCTGGTCTGCCAGAAAGAAGGACTGGAGTTCGTTCCGAACGGAATGAATGCCCTCGGGTTCCCTCTGGAAGCGTTCCAGATACGGCAATCCTATTCCCTGCCAGTGGACAGCCTGCTGATCCGGCTGGATGACGTGGCGACCGTCCATTATCCCGAGCACGGTAATCTGAGCACAGATATTGTGAGTCTGGTAAACGAGCTGCAGCCGGAGCATGTCTCCCTTACCCTATTTGAAGGGAATATCCGCTATGAGATGGAGCCGTTTTTCTATAATAAATGGTTTAGCTACAATCAGCGATATAGTTATAAAGACCAGATCGAACAGCTCCGCTATGTGGCGAATCAGAATGAATGGCGCAGCCTGAGAGCTGTTCCCAAAGCTGATTATCAGGAAGCGATCGAAAGGTTTTGGCAGGTCCATGATCCCACCCCGGGCACCATCCGCAACGAAGCCAGGGAGAGATTTAACGAAAGGGTGATCACAGCGGATGAGCGTTACACCTTGCATAAAAGATTGAAAGGCTGGAGATCCGACCGGGGTAGAATATATATCAAATATGGAGAACCAGACGAAATTGTGGCTGAGTCTCAACCCCTGGATGAGGATCCCTACATCGTCTGGACCTACTATAAGGAAAAGCTGGAATTTATATTCACGGATACCGGCGGTTACGGACAATATACATTGAGGAACAAAGATGAAGAGTTATAAGATTTTACTGGCTTTGTCGTTATGCCTGTTGTCAGGCACTCTTTCCGCTTCGGAGTTTTTGAATGTTCACGTTGGCACCCAGAGGTTTTTGGATAAAAACCTGAACACGGTGATCCATATCGATTACCAGATCCCCTACAACGGTCTGGTATTTCAGGCACTCAAGGGGGGATATTTCGCCCAGGTGGAGATGAAGGTGGAAGTGATGGAGGCTGACAGCCTGGTCTCTGAACAGGTGATCACGGACAATATCGGTATTACCAACAAAGAAGATGTCAACTCGTCCAAATCTTATCTGAATCGGGTCAGCTACCAGATTGACCGTCCCAAATATCAGTTTAAGCTCAGTGCCACCGATGTGTTGTCACAAAAGAAGTTTTTCTGGAACTTCAGTGCGGAACAACTGCTTCCACAGGTCAACCTCAGCGATCTGGAAATCTGTTCTGAGGTGCGGCCGGACAGCAGTTCCTATCTGGAAAAATTCCATCGGGGAAAAACCCTCTACCGAACCCAACCCTCGCATATCTTCGACAAAAATGAACAGGAGTTCGTGAACCTGTATTTTGAGGTTTACACAACCGAGGAACAGCGAACAGAAACAAGCCTCCTGGTGCTTACAGTGGAGAAAGACAGCCTGATCGTATTTGATAACTACATAGATTTTACCCCTCTCAGCAGTTCGGAAGGCATCAGCCTGAAAATCCCGCTGCAAGACCTGAGCGTGGGCAAATATGTCGGAAGTATCGATTTACAACTGGGTGAAAAGAATGAGCATCGCGAGTTTGAGTTCTTCATCACCGAACCCAAGGCCAGTCTATTCTATCTGTTCACCAATCCGGACGATGATCTGCGTCTGCTGAGATATTTTGTGGGCTACAGCGAACCCGCCCAGTGGAAGAGTTACGATGAACAAACCAAGCGCAGATTCGTCAGCCAGTTGTGGAAAGACTGGTCGCAATCAGGCACAATGAGTACCCAGGCGGCGATCGATGTAGTGCGGGAAAGGGTGGATTACTGCAACCAGTATTTCAGTTTCTTCGATCCGGGCTGGACTACGGACATGGGCAGGATCCATATCCGTAATGGAAAACCTGATGAGATCGAAAAAGGTACTTCATCTGACGATACCCGCTATGTGCGCAAAGACTACCAGATCTGGAAATACAGTAGCAGAAACAAGCCTGTGTATCTCTTTGTGGACATACAAATGAACGGTAACTACCGCCTTGTCTATGTGGACAATGACGACAGGGAAAGCTCGAATCCTGATTATCTTAGATATTTGGGAAATGATTTCGACACTTCATTGTTGAACAATTAGGTTTATTGATCAGGGTTGCGTGTCCATGTCAGCTAATCGAAAAGATTATATGGTTTGTAAACAGAGCCTCAAAAAACTGGCACGAAAGCATCCTGCAGATGTTCAATCTTGTAACTGTCGGTTTCTGGGTAATAGAAGACCACAATCACGTCAAACCGTATTTTGGGCTTGACTTTGTCTGGATTTAGAGTAATATATCTTTGTGCAGTGAGTGATATCCGTTTTCTTTTCGTGTAGGAGATACTCATTAGCGCGAGTTTCATAGAGTGTCTGGAACGTGTTTTGACTTCGACAAAAACGAGATTGTCGTTATCTGAAGCAATGATGTCGATTTCGCCGGCATCGCTGCGGAAATTATTACACAATATGTTATAGCCCTGAGCGGCGAGGTATTTGGCAGCGAGGTCTTCGCCGATGTGAAAAAGCTCAACGGTTTTACGATTTTCCATGAGCCGAAAAAACACTTGACGGAATTTATGTCAATTATATTTATGGGTCATGACAAGAAAAAAACACCGAAAGGTGGAGGGAAGTATGAAGAAATTAATAATTAGCCTATATGTTCTGGCTGCTATGTTTAGCATGGCGCATGCCGCGCCTTTCCAGACATTGGGAATGCTGCGTACGCCTGACGCATATGTGTTGCCCAACAAGTCAGCGGAATTGTTGCTCGTTGGGTACTACAGAGACTTTAAGGAAGGATATGCCAACGACAAATACAGTGGCTTCACTCCTTACGGTATGATCGGAGTAGGAATTCTGGACAGGATCGAACTGGGATTCTTTGGCGGAGACAATGTCTATTTCATGAACGCCAAGATCAAAGTTTTGCAGGAAACCCCCAAGATGCCGCAATTGGCTGTGGGTATGGATAACATTTTCTCCCCTGTGAACCATCGCAGGGCTCAGGACTATCGTCCTGGTTTGCCGCCGGACCCCGATTGGGAATATGCCGACCATCCCGACAAAACTGACTATGAGTATTTTTCCCCATATGCAGTTATATCGAAGCAAGCAGTGTTTGGCGGTCTTTCCTGGATGTTTAACCTGGGTTATGGAAGCAACCGCTACACTGGCCAGGTTCCACGTTCCCGCATATTCAGCGGAGGGTTTGCCTCGATTGAGGTGTCTCCCTTCAGGAATTTTGCTGTTCAAAGTGAATATGACGGCAAAGATTTCAATGTTGGTATGAAATACTCGATCAAAAACTTTGCCCTCAAAGTAGCTGGAGAATCTGTGGAAGACTTGGCGAAAAAATCCGAGGGTAACCAGTATAACAAAAACATCCGCGTGGCAATGGGGATATCATACCTTTTCGACAAATACGCGGAATCCAAACGCAGGCCAGACCTGAGCCGCTATGCCAAAACCACGGACCTGCAGGGGACTGGGATCACTCCCGAGACCGAAGTGCCTGTGGGAGTTGGTTCCGAGGTCGCGATTGCAACCCCCGGCACCACCACAACACCCGGGATAGTAGGTTCAAGCGCGTACAAAGAGCTGTCACCCGAAGTGAAAGATTTGCTTGCAGAGCTTAGAAGTCTGCGTGAAGAAAGGCAGAAAGCCCAAAAGGCCTTGGAAGACCTTCGCAAGTGGCTGCAGGAACTGCAAGAGCAAAAATAGTTAAGCAAGTACCAGCGATGCCACGTGATGTGTAGATTATCGAGTTCGTACTTCCTGTGAAGATAGAAATTCAGGATGTGGTGCAGGCGCCGCATCCTGAATTCTGCATTATCGTCAAGCAGTTTAGAGTAAGAATTTTTAAGTGAGCGGGTATATGAAAAAGCACCTTAAGTTGTTTCTCCTGACAGTAATCGCACTGGCCTTAGTTACATCGGCATTTTCTTTGGAACGGCTCAGACCCACAGTCGCCCAAAGAGAAATCTATTCTGATCCCAAAGTGCGGGATGCTGTCATTTTCCTTAAAGACCGTCTTCCTCAGTTGATTACAACAGACAAGGAGAAGGCGCTGGAAGAGTATATGACCCACGTGGAGAACCTGAACAAGCTGGAAGAGCTTGATGTTCTCTATCTGGTGGGACATTTCTACTCTGTATCGGACAACCCTCAAAAGGCTATTCCCTTCTTTGAGCTGCTGATCAATGACCCCAGGCTGGGTGATAACGCAAGGCAGATGTTGAATCTGCTTTTATATTATCGGGCGGTGGATTATCTAAAGGGCGACAATCAGGCTGCCACAATAGATTATATCGAGGATGTTCTCAATCTTTTCCCCACAGGCAAATACTACCCAACCTATCTGTATCTATGGGCTGACATTATATCTGAAAGCAGTAGGCATCAAGAAGTTGACGATTATCTTAAGAACTACAATGCAAACAGGGAGTGGCTACAAAACAGCTTCCGGCCTCGCAAAGAAGCACTTGTAAGGCGGATACAGGCCCTGAGTTTTGACCAGCTCTACCAAAATCCGACCAATGAGGAATACCTTGCCCTGGAAAGTGAAATCAATTCTATCCAGACTGATCTGCAAACCCTCTATAATGAGGTGAAATCCATGCGGGGGGTGATCATGCTCGACGCGCTGGATATGATCGCCAAAGAGGAGTTGGCCTTGCTGGAGGAACTAAAAGCTCAATTAAAATCTTATGTTGAACCACCTCCTCTGGACTGGGAACTACTTGCTTCACCTGACTATCAGGGAACAGGCAAGGGGCCCTATGACAGATATCGTGAAGGCGCTGTGCTACTGCAACAACTCAAAGGGACGGCGGAGTATTACGGAAAAGTGATCGAAGTCCTTAACCGTTTCTTTGATAAGCGTTATGATCTCTTTGTCAAAGACGATCCCTCGGTCAAAGGCAAAGGTTTCAGTGATATGGAACTGACCCGGTTGATCGACATTGAGAGAAACATCAGCATCTATAACGATATCATTTCTTCCATCGACGAACTGATGGCCGATCCCGAGTATCCCACTCATAATATCGATCTCGGACCCCAACGCCAGGAATATGTAGAGAAACTGGCTGATTTGCAGAGCAGAAAATCGCGTTACCTGGCTATGCGTGTTCATGAAGATCCGGTGGAAGAGGCTGTTTTTAACGAACTATTGGAAGAATATTATGCCCTGATCAGGGAAAAAGAGATGCTCGAAGACCTGTTGCCTCAGGTTGAAGAAGTGATGACAGCCATGGTTAGAGACAGGTATCCGCAGACCATCCAGGGTGATATCCTTGCTCAACGGAAACTGACCGCAGATAAGGTTTCGCAAGGCTTTCTGGGTGGAGAAGATGTTGGGGATTTCTTTGCCAATCTTGATTTTATTCAACTGGAACTTGACTACCGGAACCTGAGATACCGGGATATGCAGCGGCAAAAAATGGCTGCGACCCTCTCTGAACAAGAAGTACAGAATCAGTATAATCAGATTTTGGCAGACAAAGCAGCCTTACTTCAGAGGCATCAGGATTTCGTTTCTGCCAATCCTGGCTTCCAGGCGCTGGAACAACCTGGCGGCGGATATCTGATCAACAACTCAATACTCTATTACAATATGGCTGAGCTTCAATATGCAGTCGATCTCGACCGTCCGGAGCTGGCCTTGTCATACTACCGCAAAGTGCTGCAGACAGATCCGGATTTCTTCCTGAGGGATTATGCTCTTTACAATATAGGATATCTGAGCAGCGAAGTTAAGAAAGAAGAACTTGATCCGAAAATTGCCGAATATCGCAAGAACAATCCCAACTCCAGCCGTCCCGCATCCCTTCGCTACAAAGAATCGGATTTCCGGGAAGCAATTTCGGCATATCAGGAAGTGACCACAGACACCCGCTATCAGGACTCTTCCATTCGTGACGAATCTTTGTATCGGCTGAGTGTTCTCTATTTCCTGATAGGTGCGGATGCGGATGAACCCATAGCCTATTACGAAAGGGCTAATAATGGCTTTAATCAACTGATCGCGGACGAGAACAGCAGCTACCGCTATGAAGCACTCTATCAGCGGGGTTGGGTGAATATGAACCGGGGAGACCAAGAATCCCTAAAGCTCGCTATGGCAGATTTTACCAGCCTGCTGAAAGCGGTTGACAGCAAAAAAATAGAAAACGATAATTTGGCCCAGGATTTTAAAAACAATGCCGTAGAAAACCTTTCCTATACGCTAATAGCCTTGGATGGAGTGGATTACTCCGCAGAGGCGCAGGGGGTTACTGAAATCCAGCTTGCCATGGCAGATTACAAAAACCTTCAAGTCAAAAACCGGGTTATGGAAAAAGCCGCTCTACTCAAGATTGGCATGCAGGCACCGCTTCAGGCGATAGATTATATGGAACTCCGCTTGAAATCTACTCCTCTCGAGCTTATCAATCCCACAATTGTGGACTCGATCATCAAGCTGTACCATACACCCGGATTGCAATTGAGGCCAGGACAGGATCTGGCTACGATCCGCAACACCAAATACCAGTTTATCCTCGACCAATACAACAATAATTCTGAATGGTACACGCAAAATGTGAGTGGCAAAGACTATCGCGATCCACAGATTTCGCAACAACTCGAAATCGTCCGCAACGCCTATGAGGAGATCAGGATACGCCACTATAATGCGGTTGTCAGGGATCCTTCCATGGAGAATCTGGCTGTGTATAACCAGCATGTGGGGGATTTTGCTGCATATCGGGAGCTTACTGCGCAAGACCGTGACCAGTGGGTTAAGGATCAGGACAAGGCGAATGTTGCATTGGCTATGGCCATGGCCGACAAACTGGATCAACCTCAATACCATATAAAGGCGATCGATTCCCTCAACGGATTTAACAACAAGTATCCGGACAATCCAGACTATTTCAACTATGAGGGATTATCTTTCAAATACTCTCAAAGAGCCTATGCAACTTTGTCTGAAGACATTGGTAAACCGGATTATATACCACCCAGAGGTACACCTGCAACCCAGGAAGCCCTCTACACTTTCTTCAGAGATGCTTCAGTGCGTTTCTACAACACTCTCCAAAAACCTGATTACCGAACAGATGCTAACCTGCGTAATTCGGCGCAGGTGATCATGAATCTCGGGGAGATAGAATTGAGCTTGGGACACAGAGCTCCAGCCAAGGCACACTACAAGCAACCCCTGGAGTTTGAAGAGACTCTCGAGCCAGCCACCCGGCGCGATATTTACCTGCGTTTGGCTGGTATTGCCGAAGATGAGAAGAACTACGCCGAAGCTGAAAGCTGGTATCGCAAAGCTTATGCCTTTGCGCGCAACCAACAGGATGCGGGAGATATTGACCAGCAAGTGAAGCTCCAAATCCAAAGCAGCTATGAGGCTGCCGAACAAAGTGGAGACTTCGCATTGGCCGCGGACGAATACTTGCGCCTGGCAGAGGAATACAAGACAGATTCTACCAAATATGCCGGATACAGGTATCAAGCCTCTGAGGCATACAAAAAGGCAGGCCTTTACCAACCGGCAATTGATCTGAAGCTGGACCTTGCGAAAGCCAATCCCGCTGTGAACGAAAAATACTTCCTGTATTACGAATCCTGGACCATTGCAGATTCTCTGATGCGGGACGAAGAGCAGGGCTCCAGGCTCAAGGATGAGTTTATAGCTTTGTATCCAGCCAGTAATCTGGCCTTCAACCTGCGGGTGCAGCAGATCGACAAACTTAGCAAGAACCCATCCCAAAGAGAAACAGCGGCGGAGATGTATCTGCAATTGCACGACTTGGTGAGAGCTAACAAAGTTGACAATGGCTCAGTTGCGCCTGAGCAGATATACCTTTGGGCTTTGGATCTCTATCGTACCTCAAAAAACCAAGACAAGATCATCGAGCTGCTCACATACTTTACCCGCACCTATCCCAACCATGAACAGAATACTATTTTCCTGACCCTGTTGGCAGATGAGCATCTTGCCAGGGAAGATTATGATAAATTTGAGCAGTATTCCCGTGAGTTGTTCCAGAAGGATAAAAACCAGTATGAAAGATATTTGACTACGGCTAAACGGAATCTGGGCAAGATAGCGATAGATTTCGATGCCGCTCATGCCGAGAAAGACTGGAACAAAGCTTTTGCCAAACGGGATGAATTCCTGCAGCTGGAAGCCAGATATACCCGCGAAGGTTTGCCAATGGACAATTCTCAAGCCAAAGCTGTGTTTGCCCGCGCAAATGAGGAATATAAGGTTGAACAGGCTAAAAATGCCTACCTTAAAAAGTTTGACCAGCAGCTCAAAGCTATAGAGGACGGGACCTTCCTCAAAAGCAAGCCAGCCCAGTTAATCACTGTCAATCAAAACACGACTTGGCAGAGGCATTTGTTTGGTGGCAAGCCAAATCGTGTTCCTGGTTTGAGTGCTGTGGTAGAATCTCAATACCGGAACCTTGTAAAACTTATGAATCAACCTGAAGCTGAGTATTTGGACAACCAGCGGCGTCTGCACGCTTTCGATCTGATCGGAAAGATCAACGAACATGCGGCGGAAGCCATTAGGGTGCAGATCAATCGCTATTTTGATATCGCGGTAGAAATGCAGCCTTTCAAGAACCGGTCGCAGTATTCACAGGCTGAATACGATAATTTGATTAATAATGATCTGCTGCCCTATGCACAAACCTATATAGATCGGTATTATGCAACTGCTCTTGAGCTATATGAGCAGATATATACTAACTACACACTGGCCGGATATTCGGACAAATACACAACCCGTGCCCAGGAAAAAATCGCTGCCAAGGGTATGATCAAGGAATACAGGACAGAAAACTACCTGCCCAATGATGGTTGGAGCCTCACAGTCACTCAGAGTGGCGGTTCACCCAATAACTACAACGCATCGATAGGGCAGACCAGGACAGTCAAAGGCCTGCAATTGGGTAAACTCAGTGTTCCGGCCCAGAAAACACTGTCTGCAGAGCGGCAGATCAAGGTGAAAATCGCTCCTGATTTTGTGTTTCTGCATCTTGTGTATCCACACGACCCTGTCCTGAAAGTGAATGGGAATAATGTGGAATATGTGCATGTGGCTGTGGACACTCTGGATGGTGGAAACCGAAACAGCATCCATTACGCCCTGCGTATCGACGGTACCTATTGGAATACTGGCGATAACCTTGTGCAGTTCGAATTCCCCAATCCCATGGCTGAGTCTGCTGATTTACACTGGAGTCTGGTAACCTATCTGGATCAACAAAAGCTGGCCGCCTCATTGCCTGTGGAAACCATGAAGATAGGTACCAAGGAAAACTGGACGGTTTTCTATACCAATCCGGAAACAGGCAAAGCTGAAGAAGTCAGAGCGATAGCCGCCGAGAAGTTCGGGCTTCCTCTGGATATGTCAGAACGCATGATTAACACCATAGCCAAGCCCATCTGGTGCAGTGAATCCCAAGATTCGCCGCGAAACGAACTGACATTCCAGACCACATTTATGCTCGATACTCAATTCCGCGAAGGCTATCTGGATTTTGTGGCTCCCAACTATGCCACCATATATCTGAACGGAACGGTGTTGGACGAAAACTACCCGATGGATTACGATCCCGACCCATTCATGGCATATCCCAGTAGGATAGAACTACCAGCCAGACTGATCGTGCAAGGAAAAAACACCCTGCAGATCGTGGTCCAAAACAGTTCCCAATATCGCGGCATGCTGGCCGAGATCAATATTAGCAAAACTGGAAAGGAGTAAATTGAAATGAGCAAGGTATTACTTACAACAGCGTTGCTGCTGATGGTAGCCGGCCTTCTGGCTCAGGTGGAGATAGATCCTCGCAGTGGTTTTACCAATATCCGCGAGACTCGGGCTCCCCAAGAGATTGAGATCCAGATCAAGGCGATGATACCCGACATCAGTGTTGTTCAGATTAAAACTGACACCTACTCCGAACCGGGAGAATATAATTATACCATAGATCTTGGTGTGATCCAAGAAGAAAGCAAAAAACAACTAAACGAATGGCAACAAGAAATTAATAATTGGCTAGAGGAGTCAAAATGAAAGCTAAACACACCCTTCTCGTAGTATTAGCTCTTGCAATCAGCATCGGGTTCCTGCACGCAACCCCTCAAGTGGTTGGCGGGGACAAAGTGAATTTGTGGACCATCTTCCAGGACAGCGGTTTTTTCGGCTATCTGATCCTGTTGACCTTCCTGGTCGGCATAATCTATGCCATAATCCGTTGGGTACAACTCTATCAGAGAGAGAAGCTGGATGCCAGCAACTTATACCTGAAGCTGAAAGGCTATATCAAAAACGACCAGATCGATGAATCAATAAGGATCGCTGAAAGCTTTAAGAACACCACTCTCGGTTTCATCTTCTGGAGCGGACTGATGGGGTTCAAGGATGCCCGCAAAGTGCATAAAGGCGAGGAACTCAATATGGCAGTCCAAAATTCCTTTGACGAAGCTGTGTTGCAAAGTGTTCACAAGATAGATTCAGGCCTTTTCTGGTTTGACACTCTGGCCCAAGTCTGTACCTATCTTGGACTTCTTGGTACCATCTGGGGTCTGCTGAAGGCCTTTGCGGCTCTTTCCTCCCCCAATGTCCTGGACAGTGAAAAGAACATCCTGCTCACCAGAGGAATCAAGGTTGCGATCGGCACCACAGCCCTCGGTTTGCTGGCTGCCATTCCTCTGACCTTGATCAAGGGCGCTTTCACGACCCGCGCTCAAAGGCTGATCAACGATGTTGACGAATTCAGCGTAAAACTAATTAACCATATCAACAGCTCAAAAGGATAAAACAATGGCTTATCGTCCTTCTGCCGGAAGGAACCAAAGAACATTCACGGAACCCAAGATGATAGATCTGGTTCCGATCATCAACCTGTTTGTCACCATTATACCCTTTCTACTGCTGATTTTGGTGATCACACAGGTGGCTTTGGTTGCCTTGAATTTTACCCAGGGTACCGGTGGCGGAGAAGGAAGTGTCGCAGGTGGCGGCAGCGGAGCAAAACGAGATATACCGATTGTTGAGGTGATCATCATGGCGCCAGAGGATGCGGGTGATAAGCTGTATCCAGGCTTTGAGATCCGCGAGCCCGGCAAAGCGCCGGTGCCTCTGCATCTGGTAAACAACCAGTACGACTATGTCGCCCTCGATTCATTGCTTAAAGATATCCGGAGCAGGTATCCCAATCTCTACGATATCAACGTTGCGCCCTATCCCTATGTTCGTTACGAAACCTTGATCAAAACCATCGATATCTGTAAAAGCAACAGCTTTATCAACGCGCATTACAAAGCACCTCAAGTTATGTATTTCTCAAAGGGGGTATGATGAGCTACAGAATGAAATCACAAAAGCTCAACCGGCGCGTTCGCAGAAAGTTCGAGGAAGCCAAGGGACTCTCCATTACATCATTGGTGGACGTCCTCACCATTCTGCTGGTTTTCCTGGTCAAGAACATATCGATGGAAGCTCAAAGGGTTACAGTGCCTGACAACATGAATTTCCCCTCCATAATGCAAAGTCATGACCTTTTGGAAAGAAAGGGAACGACAGCTATTAAAGTGTATCCCGACCGTATTCTGATTGGTGAAGAAAACCTCTATTTCGGCACCCTGCAAGAGCTGGAAACAGACCCGGTGAAACGCACCGAAATCCTGAAATATCTTCAGTCCACCGCGCAAAGAACAATGGAACTGAAAGACCAGGATGGCAATCCCTTGGAAACAGCTTTGCTGATCCAGGCCGACAGAACCATTCTCTGCCAGCATATCACAACTCTGGTCGAATTGGGAACCAGCTCGTTCTATCAGTACATCTACTTTGCCAACCTGCTCGATCAGGACTGGCTTGGCAAAGCCAAAGCGGCTCAGGGAGGGTAAGGAGGCAAGATGGCAAAAACTCAACTTAACCTCATACTGAGCTATAAAGGCAAGACGCTCGACGTGATCAAACAGGGTAAAGATTTTACCAACAAGTGGATCATTGGTTCGGACAAGCGTCTCCTGTGGCAGATTCTGGATACCAGTTTCCCATTTCAGCATAGGCTGTTGGTACAAAAAGGCGATAACAGTTATCTGCAGATGCCCCCCGGTGCCAGTCTCACTTGCAGCAAAGACGGCCAACCAGTGGAAGCCGCGTATCTGCAGCAAAACGGGATCCTGCAAAGCGGAAGCCTGTTGCTGCGCAACGATATGGCTGGCACGATAAAGATCGCTCCGGATTGGGATATCAGCTATGAATACGCTGAACCCAGAGTTTTGCGGCTCACCGATCAGGAACAACGCCTGGTAGCCCAATACTCACGCCGTGAGGCTTTAACGCCGTCAGAGCGTGCAAACCGCACTCTGATCCTGGTTTGTCTGATAGTGGGAATCATCTTCCTGCTGGTTTATGACTATGTGTTGAAACCCAAGGCGGAAGCAGCAGCCACCCTGGCTGCCAAGCTGGCCGAACTGGAACGCGCGCAACGCATCGAAGCTATGATTGGCGAACCGGAAGCATTGCCGGAGCAAGAGATGGAAGTGACACAACCGGAAGTGATCCCAGGCGAGGAAAGAACCACTACTGGAACGGGCAGACGCGCCCCTGCCACAGCCCAAGCCACCTTCGGAAGATTCCGCTCATCCGACCCCACCTCAGGTGCTTACACCAGCGGTCAGCCAGCCCAGCAAGCCACTGTGCTGCGTGAGTTCGTTACCGCAAGGCCGGGCAGCAGGATCGGCTCAGGTGGATCAGGAGGCGTGGGGCCCAGCTTCGACGCCACCGGCGGTGGAGCTGGCAGTGGATATTCGCCCAGTTTCAATCCCGGCGAAACGGCAAGATACAACCAAACTGATCTGAGCCAGGTTGTGATTGGCCAAACCCCACGGGGCGGCACCACAGTCAGGCCAACCGGAAAGATCGATAAGTTTACAGGAGATGCCGCCAAACTCGCTCCCGCGAGGAAGCCTTTGCCCCAATCGGCTCAAACTCAACGGATAATCCAGAGTTTCCAGTCACCCAGCATCTCGACCATTTCAGAAAACAACGTAGTTGGCGCGACCGCAGGAACTTCCTCAGATGTCGATGATATCTATGGACAGCTATACGGTCGCAAAGGACAGATAACTCAGCTATACCGCAAACACTCCGCCGTGCAGGCGTCATCGGGCTCGATCTCGATCAAGATGTATATCGACTCCAACGGCACGGTGGTAGCGGATGTTACACCCAATAGCGCCAGTTTCACCCAGAGCTTCCTGCAGGAAGTGAAGAGATTGGTGGAAAACTGGACCTTCAGGGTTAGCAAAAAGACTATTTACCAATTCCAAATACGACTCAGCCAAAGATAAAACACATGTTACGGGAAGAAGAGACCCTGCTTTTACGGCAGGGTCTTTATTTTAGGGCTCATCTGCTGCATGTATAAGGGTTGAACATACTGAGTAATACCAATTAGCTTTTATTAAGCTATTTTATGCTATTTGTAAACTGATATTCTCTTGTAAATTCAGTGGAAAGGTGGAAAGGTTCCCCCGAAACAAGACCTACTCGACCTCAAAACAAAGCACCTCAGACTATGTACCGTGTCATCACGACCTACCGGGGTCCTCGCCGGATCGGCAACGATCCGGTGGGGTGGTTTGATCTGTGATCCAGTCTTTTACTGCCACATTCAACCACCCAGTCCAAAAACAGCAGGCGTCAATTACTTGATAATCGCAGTAAATGACAAATACAATCCTCATAATCCTTCATAGCGCCCTCCTTTGCTGCTACTGGCTTTTGTGCCATCATCCTTAGGTCATCCTTATAAATTATAAGGTTGACCCCAGGAAGACCCAGGCCGGAACCCGGGAATCAAATGAGGGCAATCCTCCTCCATAATATATAGGTGCTACGATCATGCCGTGGAAAGGTGGATAGGTGAAATGGTGAAAAAAGAGCTAAAAAACAGTCCGCCATTTCAGGACTTGACAGGGTACGAAACGAGGCCTTGCTTAAAAGTGTCGGCAAGGAAAGCAGGACGCATGGCTTTTGATCCGGCCTGCCATTCATCTGACTCCAAAGTGGCTGCTGACAGCAGAAAGTTCTTGACATCCCTGCCGCTGTTAACAATTATGAAGACAGGAGTATAAGGATGAAAGCTTTCATATTGGCAATTTGGATCCTACTGTGTTGCGCCAGCTTCTATGGGCAGAGTGCGCCTGTGGAAGCTGTGAGCCGTTTGGATATCGAAGTGAACCAGGGCTTCGGTATGGGGGTTGATACCCGACCTGAGAACCGATGGAAGTATGGACTTGGCACCAGCATCGGAGTGAACTACAATTACAAACCCGCACACCGTTTTGAAATCCGGGGCGGGATCAGCGAACAGGTATATTACTCCAAAAGGCTGGTGTGCCATCCCTATTCCTATGTGATGGAGATGGATTTTGGGCTTACCACCATTGCCACCCGCTTTATAGCGGGAGGTGACTGGACAATGCACTTTTCCGAAACCCGCCTTTCCCCTTATCTGGGTGCCGCCTTTTACGCGGACATCGTGCATTATGCCAGGGCGCACAACTGGCTGTACTATCTCACGGAGGGGGAGCGTGAGAAGATGAACCTCAAGGATTCCTTTTCCAATCCTGTTCCCGGTGTGCAGTTCGGTCTTGGCCTGCGAGGAAAGACAACCAGGATAGAGCTGCGCTATTGGGAGGATATCCGCACCTTCAAGGTGCCAGTCCAGCCGGTTAACAGGCAGCGCCGCAGCTACATTGGCATATCCGCCGCTTCGTATTTTGACAAAAGCTTCTAAGTGAAAAAAGCTACTCGGGAAGATCAGCGCGCGCTGATAGCTCCTGAGGGCAGGGGATGGTTTTCGTGCCTTGGCGCGGTGGGTGATTTGTCGTCGTCAGTTCTCCACACTCGTTTCCAGGCTTGCAGGTGCATTAACTGGCCATCGAAGCGGGGGAATATCTCCGACACGCTGTAGGAAAAGACATTAGCTTTGTGATAGCCATCCCAGATCATAGTGGATTGGCGGGTGGAGAGATCCAGCCGCATCAAATCCGCCATTCCGTATTTTAGGCGGGAATATATGATGGCATTGCCACCGGGGTCGAAGGTGTAGGTAAAACAATCAGGAACAATGAAGCTTTCACCCGTTTGGCGGTCATGTACACTCAGAGGAGAAGTATAGCGTGTAAAACGGCGGTAATAATACGAATCGTCCCTTGGTTCTTTCATACTATGTATGGCAAAATAGCGGTAGTTGCTGCTAACCTGGGCGTTGTATAAATCAGGAGAATATGAGCCTGAGTTGGTGAAAATCAGGGTAGTATCCTGTTGGGCATCCAGCTTGTACAGAGCTACTGTTCGCTGATAGTTTTCAGAGTTTCTGCTGAAGTAGTAGTATTCCTGGGTATCCTCGGTGAAGATGGCATACTTGGCGGTTACCGGTTCCGGCAGGATCGTCCATTCCCCTGTTTGGATGTCCATCCTGGCAATCTTGCCATCCCGGATGGCGGTGAGGTAGTTGCCATTACTGGATAGCGCAGGTGCGCTGTAATGGCCATTGTCATCCGGGCTGACCCGGATACGGTTATATCCTTCAAAACTTACCTGGTAGATTGCGTAATCTGCAGCAAAATAGAGCCTCGAGTGTTGCTGGTCTATCGCCAGGTATTGGGTATCTGTAATGGACTTGTTTGCTGGGGAAAGAATGGTAACGGAGCTGCTAATGCCTTGTTTTACCAAGTGCTTGCCAAGGTGGAAGATCAGGTCGTCGGACACATAAAACGCCCTGCCCAGGTTGGCAATCCTCAAGCTGTTATCCTCTTTGAACCCACTTCCATCCGCGTTGATCCTGCAAAACACCTTTTCAGGGATCGGTTCATCACAACTGCTTCCAAACAGCAGCACGAAGGCCGCCAGGATTACGATCGGGTACATCCAGCGCATATCATCTTCCCCCTTTGTGGTTGCTAAAGCAACATTTGTGTATTTTGCCAGGCTGTCAAGCAATAAATTGCAAAAATCGTTTTTATTTTGTAGTGCAGATGGCATCCCAACTCCGGACTTTTTTCGATTGACACAATTGACGTGTCTCCAAGAGCATGCCCGTATGTATTACTATGTTGTCCATCTTCCGATATCCTTGCGCCAGGAGTATCATTATCGTTGTGAGCAGTCTCTGGCTGAAGGAACCCGTGTGTTGGTGTCTTTCAACCGCAGGGATATGATCGGCATCTGCGGCAAAGCTTGCAGCAGTCCGCCAGACTTGAAAGTTAGGTTCAAGCCTGTATTGGAAGTGTTGGACGCCAGGCCTGTATTGAGTTCGCGGCTGTTGAGGCTGGCGGAATGGATGGCAGGTTATTACCAATGCTCTGTGGGCAGCGCCTGTTTTGCCATGCTGCCTGCCTGGCTAACTCCGGATATTGATGCAGAGGTTAGATGGCTTGGCTCTGAAATACCTGATGAATATGCCAGATTGCATGGCTTGCTGGCGGATGGTGAGTTCCACAAGGTTTCGGAACTTAGGAAGGCGCTGAAGGGCGTTCCGGTCTTGCGTTTGGTGGAAACAGGCGAAGAGGCTGGTTATCTGGAGCAAAAACGTAAGCTCAGCGCCAAAGATAAACCCAGGATTTTGAACTATATCAAGCTGTTGCAGCAGGAGCCCGCTCTGGACAAGCTTCCCGCCAGGCAGAAAGAAGCTATGCAAATCATCCTTGCCCAAGGCGAGGACCTTCCCCTGGCAGAGCTGGCTCAGGATTTCTCCTGGTCTGTGTTCAAGGCCCTTGCCAGCAAAGGCTTAGTTTCCATCTATCCGCGGCAGATCGAACGATCTTTTTTCCGTTACGACGGTTCCTCTGCCCGCAAGAATATCACTCTTAACGGTGAGCAGATGCAGGCCGTGGAAGAGATCGGCAGCCATCAGGGCGGATTCCATGCACATCTGTTGTATGGGATCACCGGCAGCGGCAAGACAGAGGTCTATATCTCCATGATCCGCAGCTACCTGCAAAAGGGCAAGGGAGTGATCTTCCTGATTCCGGAGATAGCCCTGACTCCCCAGATGGTGGAACGCTTTCAAGCTGAGTTCGGCGAGGTGCTGGCGATCAGCCACAGCCAGTTGAGCGACCGTCAGCGCTTGCACCAGTGGAGGAGAATTCGTGGGGGGGAGTGCAGGATCGTGATCGGCGCCCGCAGCGCGGTCTTTGCCCCGATGCCCAATCTGGGGCTGATAGTGGTCGATGAAGAACACGAACAAAGCTACAAACAGGATAACAATCCACGTTACAATGGCAGGGATCTGGCTGTGATGCGGGCCAAGCTGGAGGGCGCTCAGATAATCTTGGGATCCGCCACTCCCTCCTTGGAGTCGTGGCACAATCACGCATTGGGAAAATACGCGTTGCACAGGCTCAACAGCCGGCCTCTGGACTATGCCTTGCCCGAGGTGGGGATTATCGACCTCTGCGACGTGCCCCATGAGCAGTTGCTGTCGGATGAACTGCTGCAGGCAATCTCAACCCGTCTGGAAAGAAAGGAACAGGTGATCCTCTTCCAGAACCGGCGCGGTTTTTCATCCTTTATCCAGTGCCGCAAGTGCGGCGAGCTTGTGAAATGCGGCAACTGCGAGATCAGCATGTATTACCACCGGGATCAGGAGCAGATGCAATGCCACTATTGCGGACTCACCCTGCCCAGCCCCAGAAAGTGTCCCCATTGCGGAAGTTTCCTTTTTTCATACGGTGCGCCGGGTACGCAGAAAGTTGAGCAGGTGTTGAGGATCTGCTTTCCCAATGCCAGGATATTACGCCTGGATTCTGATTCCGCCCGCAAACCGGATAGCCATAAAAACATGTATAACCGCATGAAAAACAAAGAGGTCGATATCCTGTTGGGCACCCAGATGATATCCAAGGGACTTGATTTTCCCGGTGTGACCCTGGTGGGCATCATCAATGCCGACATCAGCCTCAACGTGCCTGATTTCCGCTCCGCGGAACGCACCTTCCAGCTCATAACACAGGTGGCGGGACGCTCTGGCAGGGGGGACAAATCCGGCGAGGTGCTGGTTCAAACCTACAATCCGCGCCATTACGCCATTCAGCATGCCAGCAGACAGGATTTTCCTTCCTTTGCCCAGGAGGAACTGGGCTATCGACAGCGCATGAATTACCCTCCCTATTACAGACTGGCGAGGATTCTCTATCTCTGTGCCGACGAAGCGTTGCTAACTGCGGAAATGCACGCTCTGGCGCGAAGGCTGCAGGGCTTTGAAGACCACTATCCGGATCAGGCGGTATTCTTGTTGGGCCCGGCTCCCGCTCCTCTCACCAAAGTGAGAAACAACTATCGGTATCACCTGATAATCAAGCTGAGAAATGCTTCGCTGATGCCAGCTCTGCTGCAATCCATCCGCCAGGCATACAAGCTGCCCGGAGCCATCACGGAACAGATTGACGTCGATCCCCTCAGTTTAATGTGAGGGACAGTGGAATACATCTTTTCTCTTGCCAAAAAACTCAGTCTGGAAATAAGCGTTTGAACATAAGGAGTTTCCCATGAGCGAAAAAGAACTTAAAAACTGCAACTGCGGCAATCACGAAGACGGTCACGACTGCGACTGCGGCGATGATTGCGAATGCGACACCATTACCCTGGATATGGAAGACGGCACCCAGAAAGACTTTCTGGTGCTGGATACCCTGGAGTATGAAGGCAAGAACTACATCGCTTTGGCTGAGGTCGAGACGATGGAATATGACATCCTGAGGATGAACCTGGTGGGTGAAACGGTGGAACTGAACGTTATCGAGGACGACACGGAGTTTGAAGCTGTGGCGGCCAAGTTTGACGAATTGTTCAACCTGGATGACGAGGAAGAGGAACAAGAAGAGGAATAACACCTCAACCTGGGGGTACAAGCAAACATGCAAGCAGACCTGATAGTCCGCGACTGTCGGCAGATTCTTACTTTTAGAGCCCAAAACGCCGCAGGCGAACCAGCCGGGATGGATGATCCCGGAGTTGTCTCCGGCGGCGCGATCGCGATCGGCGACGGCAAAATCCTGGCTGTCGGAACCGAGGCCGATATCCTGGCAAGTTACACCGCTTCCGAGCATATCTCTGCTGCGGGAGGCATCGTGTTGCCCGGATTCGTGGATTGCCACAGCCATCCTGTGTTTGTTCACACCCGGGAAGATGAGTTTGCCATGCGCCTGCAGGGCAAGACCTATGTGGATATAGCTCTGGCTGGAGGAGGGATTCGCAGCACGATCAGCAGCACCAGGGAAGCCGATGAAGAACTGCTGTTTGAGCTGGCGGCCAGGCGCATACGCAGGATGATCGCCTTGGGAACCACCACACTGGAAGCAAAAAGCGGATATGGACTGGATACAGCCAGCGAACTCAAACAGCTCCGGGTGATAGACCGCCTTGCCAAAGAACTGCCCATCCACATAGTGCCTACTTTCATGGGAGCGCATGAGTTTCCGGCAGAGTATAAGGACAACCATTCCGCCTTTATTGACATCCTGACGGATGAGATGATCCCCGCGGTCGCTGAGCAGGGCATTGCAGAGTTTTGCGATATCTTCACCGAAGCCCATGTATATAACCTGGAGGAATCCCGGATAGTGTTGGATTGTGCCAGGAAACACGGAATGAAGCTAAAGATGCATGCCGATGAGATCGAGCCCATGGGCGGGGCGGAGCTTGCCGCGGAAATGGGTTGCGTGTCTGCCGATCATCTGGGTGCCACATCCGGTCAGGGCATCGAGGCTTTGGCCAGGGCAGGCGTCGTTCCGGTGCTGTTGCCTGCCACACTGTTTTCCTTGCGCAGCAAGACCTATGCCCGGGGCAAAGATATGATCCAGCGCGGGCTTCCCGTTGCCATCGCCACGGACTACAATCCAGGCAGTTGCAACTGTGATTCCCTGCCCCTCACCATCAGCCTGGCCTGTTTGCAGATGGGGTTTACGCCGGCAGAAGCGCTCACAGCCGCCACCCGTAACGCTGCCAGGGCGGTCTGCCGTGAAGCTCAGGTCGGTTCCCTGGAGCCAGGCAAGAGCGCGGATTTCACCATTTGGGATATTCCATCCCATAACTTTATCCCCTATCATCTGGGTAGTTCGCACATCACAAGCGTTTACTGCAAGGGTGTTTGCGTACACAGGGCGGCGGAGTGAACGTTAAGCCGGGAGAGCAGGCTTACGTTATTCTCAAAACCCTGCACAAATCCCGCTATTACTGTGTTTACCAGGCCAAGGACTACTTCAGCGGAGAGCTGGTCACCCTGAAAGGGCTGGATCAGCGGTTTCGCTCAGATTCCACCCTCTGCAACTCTCTCAAGGCAGAAGCGGAAATAGCCGCCAGGCTTAAGCACCCCCACATCCGCCGGATCAAAGGCACCTTCGAAGAGGGTGGCAACCTCTATATTGTGGGCGATTACGTGGACGGTTATACCCTGAACAGTTTACTTGCCGACCCAGCGGTTTCCATCAGTCCGTCAGACGCTATAAAATGGCTGCTGCAACTGCTCAACGCGCTGGAATATGCACACTCCCAGGGGATATGGCACTTATATCTCAACCCTGAAAATATAGTTATTGATGCGTCCGGAGACCTGTTTGTTCTGGGATTTGGCAAAAGCGGCGAGGAATGGCAATTTGCCGAACCCGCGGAGAATGAGTATCATCCCGTGCTTTTCCTGTCGCCCGAGACCTACCTTGGCGAAAAGGGAGACGCCCGCTCGGATATCTATTCGGTAGGTGTTTTGGCTTATCTGATGCTGTGCGGGCAGCTTCCCTGGTATCTTGATCTGCGCCAGAGTTCCGCCACTCAGAAACAGAACTCCCTGCAACGTCCGGTGCTCGATCCCGAGCTGACTGGCAAACGCTTGCCCCACTGGCTGTTCACCATCCTCAACCGCTGCCTTATGCTGGACCCCAACCTGCGTTTCCAGAGTGTGTCCCGCCTGATCACTGCTCTGCAGGAGCAGCAGGAATTGCCCTACCAGTCCTGTTTGCAGCGCAGTGGCGCCCCTGTCCGGGATCAGATGCCGGCTGCCGAACCCGCTCCTCTGCATATAGTTAAGGAACCTGAAACACCCGTCCCCGCTCCAGTTGTCAGTGCTCCAGAGGAACCTGTTACAGCGACACCGACTCAGGTGGAGGAACAGGCTGCCACCATCCAAACCCCCGCTCCGCCTTCTCCAGAGCCTGTGGCCGACGGCAAGCCGGAATCCTGGCGCATACCCGATCCTCTGCCAGACAGTTCCCAAGAGCCTTCCAAGCCGGAACCGGTCTATCATTACCTGCCCCAGGCTGCGCCGAAGAAAGACAACCTCCCATATATCCGTCATCTTTTCAAAATCTTCGGCTACATCTCCCTGGGCATATTGCTGTTCATCCTGCTCAAATACTGCGTCTTTGCCCGCAGGCCCAGGTTCGAGACCGTGGGGGACAAGGATGAGCCGGAAGAAGTGGTCAGAGATGTTAATCCTGTTAACACGCCCCTGCGGATGGTGTCAATTCCTGCGGACAGCGTCACGATCGGCGACGTGGGGTCTTTCGCGGAGGACGACGAGTTTCCACCCCACACGGTCTGGATACCGGCTTTTCGGATCACTCCCCACGAGATCACGCGCGAGCAATGGGCGATGGTAAACACCAGCTACCCCTATCAGGCTGAGGACAAGTATCTGCCGATCACCGGCATATCGTTCTTTGAAGTGCTGGATTACTGCAACGCCAAGAGCGAACAGGACGGCCTGGAACCCTGCTATGAATTCTCATCCAACAGCGTAAGCTGCAATTTCTCGGCCTCCGGCTATCGCCTGCCCACGGAAGCGGAGTGGGAGTATGCCGCCAAAGCCAGCTCCAAAGGAGAGTTTTTCCTCTTTGCCGGTTCCAACACCCCCGATGCCGTAGGCTGGTATAATGGCAACAGCGATGGCGATGTCCATCCGGTGGGGCAGAAGCCGGCCAATAAATGGGGTCTGAGCGATATGAGCGGAAACGTATATGAATGGTGCTGGGACTGGTACGCCCGCTACAGTTGGAAGCAAAGCACCTTTTTCGGCGGCCCGGACAGCGGGACGGACAGGGTCATCCGCGGAGGTTCCTGGTACCATCCCTCCTCAGAGATGCGTGTGACCAACCGGGCTTTTGCCAAACCCCACAGCAACGCCAGGTATCTGGGTTTCCGGCTGGTACGGACGGGCAAGTGAAGCCTTAGTTAGACACATTGTGCATCCATCTGCCCAGCCTGCCGGCTTTTGAGAATACGAGTGGTATTTGGCACGTTAATTGCTTGAAGAATATTGGATAACACATTTTTCCCGTTCCATTACGAGCAAGAGATTTGGACACCCTTGGCTGATGAGAACACCGATGGAGGTTCACCATGAAGAGAACTGCATTATTATGCCTTGTCTGGCTTGCCATAGTCGCCGTATATGCAGGCATTGATAGCTACTATGATTTTTCCTGGAGCCTTGCCCCGTATGAATCTGTAAACGGCACCGTTATCCAGGCCCTCAGCGCTGACGATGAGATATCGGCGCCCATCGACCTGGGTTTCGCTTTCCCCTATGGAGAATATGCCTACAACCACGTGAGGATCAGCACCAACGGCTGGATTGGCCTTGGCTCGAGCCATAACTCCAGCTATCATGGCAACGACCTTTCCCTCTTCACTCCCAATCCGGTCGTCGCGCCGCTTTGGGACGACCTGAACATGGATTATGGTTTGGTGGAATATCTGCTTACGGGCAACGCTCCGGACAGGATTTTTACAGTGCAATATACAGCGGCGAAATGGAACTTTGCCGCCAATAACCTCTATGATTTTCAAGTCCGCCTGCATGAAAATGGCAGCATCGACCTGATCTATGGCAGTTATGTTGGTGAACCCCAAAGCGCCAGCGCGTCGATTGGCATCAACATGCTGCCGGGAGGATCAGACTGGTTCTACAGCGTGACCCCCGGCACTCCACACACCGCTTCCACCACCGTTTCGTTCAGCGGGGTTAATGAACCCATACCGGCTGGCACCCGTTTCCATTTTACTCCGGTGCAAACCTATGCGAACGACCTTGCCTGCCTGAGCCTCAACGGCATGATCCATCCCACTGTTGGAACTGTAACCCCTTACACGGCCTTGGTGTCCAATCCCGGTTCCCTCAGCCAGGAAGAGTTTGTGGTGAAACTCTATGACAGCCAGATGAACGAATTGGACTCTGTAACGCAGGGGCCTTTGCCCAGCGGTGGGGAAGTATCGGTGCAACTGCTTTGGGCGCCTGAGCAAAGCGGGCATGAAACCCTCTATGCGAAGGTGGTTCTGGAGGGTGACGAGCATCCTGCCAACGACCAGTGCCCGGGGTTGGCGGTTAACGTTCAAGTGGCTGGAATGCAATATGTAACCATCGGGAATGGTAATGAGCAGGAACGCTATCCTATGGACTTCTACTTCAAAAACTCCCTTTACGAGTGCATCTATACAGCCGCAGAACTGGGAGTTGACGATGCCTATATCTACTCCATCGGTTTTTTTAACAACTTCGTGCATGACATCAACGGCGCGACCAGAATCTGGTTGGGAAACACCGGACTTTCTTCCTTGAGCGAGGGCTGGATCCCTTCCACAGAACTCACACCGGTCTTCGATGGCATTCTGGTCTATCCGGAAGGGCAAAACACCGTCACCATCGAGCTTTCCACGCCTTTCCGTTACACAGGCGGAAACCTCGTGATGCTGGTGCAGCGGCCCATGGATAGCACCTGTTACCATTCCGGAAACAGGTTTTACTGCCAGCAGGGAACCCTGCTCAGAGGCAGATACGCGCGCAGTGACGTAACCAGCTATGATCCTGCCAATCCACCCGCGGGCTCCGCAATAGCTTTGTTTCCCAAAACCAGTTTTGCTTATGTGCCTTACACATCCGCCGGCGATCCTGCCGCGCCGGAATCTATTGCCAGCTTGCAGGGCAACTCTCCCAACCCCTTCAAACTCAACACGGAAATCAGCTTCACCCTGGGTAAGGCTTCCCCGGTTAGACTTTCCGTTTACAACCTCAAGGGGCAATTGGTGCGCAGCCTGCTCCAGGCAGAAAAAAACACTGGTCAGCATCATACAGTTTGGGATGGACGGGACGACCGGGGAAAACCGGTGGCCAGCGGCGTCTATCTCTATCGCCTGCAGGCAAATGGGTTTGACGGCAGCGGGAAGATGCTTCTGATAAGATAGCGGTCTATGCCCTTGCAGCCGCGAGCCAGCCACTTGGCCCTCATTTGAAACCTGGGGTTTTGCAGGGGTCATCCTTAGGTCTTCCGTATAATTTATAAGGTTGACCTAAGGATGATAGGTCAACCGCCAGCGGGACAAGGAGATATGCAAATGGGGGCGAGGTTCCATGCGAGGGGAAATATGCCCCCAACACCGACAACTATCAGGTTGGTTTTTGTGTAACTTGGCGGCATTCTGGCTCTTACTAGGAAAAGCAGGCCGGAACCCATGTCCAAATTTAATTCCGCAATGCCAAAATATTCACTTGACGAAATATAACAATCCTCTGAACTGGCATTACTTTATATAGCAGGTGAAATTCGATGAAATTGAAAGAAATTGTAGCTATTCTGGATGGGGAGGTATTGCTTCCTGGGGCTGATCTCGATATCGAGGTGCCCTGCGCCTTCTCGTCCGACCTGATCAGCGACATCCTGATGTGCACCAAGGAGCCGACCTTGTTGCTTACCGGGCTTACCAACAATCAGGTTATCCGCCTGTGTGACATGATCGACATCGTGGGAATTGTTTTTGTGAGGGGAAAACGCCCTCTGCAAGAGATCATCGATATGGCGGAAGAGCGTAACATCCCTCTGATTTGCACAAATCTTACCATGTACCGTTCCAGCGGTTTGCTTTTCAATGCAGGACTTCGCAGCTGTAAAATCTGAGATGGGCGAATACTGGTATATCCGGCCCGGCCTTGAGGAAAGCGTAAACGGCTATTTCTCAGCTCAACCCGAGGCTGACATGGCGCTGGAATCGCAGATACCCGAAAAGGACTTCAACCAAGCAGGCAAAGGCTCCGCTGAGGTGAAAAACCTGTTGAAACGCCTGGGCGTGGATCCTGGGATACTCAGAAGGGTTGCAGTTGCCGCCTATGAAGCGGAAATCAATGTGGCCGCGCATTCCCTGGGTGGAATGATGGAGTGCCGAATCTATGATGAGTTTATACATATAATTTTCAAGGATATGGGTCCGGGCATTGCAGATATCGAACAAGCCATGACCCCGGGCTATTCCACAGCAGATGATATGGTGCGCGAGCTTGGTTTTGGCGCGGGACTGGGGCTGCCGAACATCAAGAAGAATTCGGACGCTTTACATATCCTCTCCGAGCGGGGGAATCCGACCCTGCTGGAGTTTATAATCTATTTCATGAGCGATGAGTAAACAGGAAAAAAAATACTTTCACGCCCTGCACATCCTTGAAGATAACTGCACGGGCTGCACATCCTGCGTGAGGGTTTGCCCCACGGAGGCCATCCGGGTGCGCGACCGCAAGGCGCAGATCGACCCCCTGCGCTGCGTGGACTGCGGCAACTGCATCGAGGCCTGCACCTTCCATGCCATCATACCCCGCAGCGATCCCCTGGATGTGATCCACAATTTCAAATACAAGGTGGCTATCCTTTCCACATCATATTTTGGCCAGTTCACCGAGGATGTGTCCTATGAAGTGGCCAAACAGGCGCTTTATGAACTGGGTTTTGACGATGTGCAGGAAGAGGCGATGGTCACCCAGTTTCAGGTGGATATGATCCGTGATTATATCCGCGCCAACCGGGACAAGAGACCGATCCTGTCCAGCAATTGCCCCACGGTCGTGCGCCTGATCCAGCTCAAGTATCCGTCCCTGCTTTCCAATCTCTTCCAACTGGAAGCCCCGATGAGCATCCTCACCCGCTATCTGCGCGAAAGCATCAAGCATAAAAAGGGGTTGGAGGAGAATGAGATCGGTATCTTTCTGATCGTGCCCTGCGTGGCGCATGTTACCGCCGTGCACCAGCCGGAAGGAGCCTACAAACACCTGCAGGATGGCGCTTTCTCGATCGGAATGATCTATGGCAAGGTGCGCGAGCATATCAAACGGCTGCAAAACAATCCGCCCGAGATAGAGACCTTTCCCAAGGGGCTGACCTGGGCGCTGTCCGGCGTTCAAGCCGACCTGGTTGATTGCGAAGACATCCGGGCGCTGTCGGTAAACGGCATTGCCAACGTTATGGAAATACTTTCCCGGGTGGAAGACCACTACCTGGACCAATATGACTTCATAGTCCTGCGCAGTTGCACCAACGGATGCGTGGGAGGCTGCCTGAACGTGGAAAATCCTTTCGTGGCCATGAGCCGCATCAAGAAGATGATCAAGGATGGCGAGGACAAGAAGATCGACGTCCAGGACCTGGTCGAGCTGTATCAGGAAGGTGAGTTTGATGTGGCTCCCCTTTCTTCGCGTCCGATAATGGAACTGGACAAGGACATCAAGAAAGCCATAGTCAAGATGAAGAAGCTCAATGAAATCCTCACCAGTCTGCCGGGCCTCAATTGTTGCGCCTGCGGTTCTCCCTCCTGCTATGCCCTGGCGGAGGACGTAGTGCAGGGCAAGGCAACCATCGAGGACTGCATAGTGTTGCTGCGCAGACACAGCCAGGTGGAAGAAGAGATCAAACAGGAAGAAATAAATTCAGCACAGGATAAAGAATGATAACACTGCACGAATATCTGATGGAGATCGGGGGGACGAATCATACTCCCGGCCTCGATCCACGCGAGATAGTATTGAAAGGCGGCTACGTTTGCGACATGCTCAGCGATGTGATGGGCTCCGCAAGGGAAGGCCAGGTCTGGATCACGATCATGAAGCACCTGAACACCATTGCGGTGGCAAGCATGACCGGCGTTCCGGCGATCATCCTGTCCAAGGGCAACGTTCCCGAGCAAGCTGTGATCGATAAAGCCAATGAAGAAGGCGTCTGCATCTGCTCAAGTGAGTTGGACACCTTTTCTCTGGCGGGAATTCTTTACACACTGCTCCAAAAATAGGATGAGATGCGCTGGTTTACCGCCGATCTGCACATCCACTCGGTTCTGTCGCCCTGCGGGGGCTTGGAAATGGCCCCCAAGGCCATAATAGGACGCCTGAAAAGCCTGGGGATAGATTGGATGGCGATCACAGACCACAACACTCTGGCAAACTGTCCGGCTTACGCCGCTGTTGCTTCGCGGGAAGGGGTCGGCTTTACCTGGGGCGTGGAAGTGCAGACCGCGGAAGAAATACATCTGCTGGTGTATTTTGACCAGCCGGACAAGGCACAGGCATTTGGCGCCGAGCTATATGATTCGCTGCTGCCGCTGCCCAACGATCCGGATTTCTTTGGGGATCAAGTAATCATTGACGAAAATGAGAACATTTTAGGAATGGAACAAAGAGCCTTGCTCAATTCATCCATCTGGGATTTGAACACGTCCGTGGCAAAGGCAACTGAATATGGCGGATACTGCGTTCCGGCACATATCGATGCCGAAGTGAACAGTATAATCAGCCAGCTTGGTTTTTTGCCTGCGGAGCCGGTCTTTCCCTTGTTGGGTATTAGCGCCGGGCTCGATCTGGAGCAGTATCTGTCCATACATCCTGAACTGCGGGGGAAAGCCTTTCTGCGCTGTTCCGACGCCCATTATCTGAACGATCTGGGCAGCGGCAGCAGCAAGGTGTTCGCGAGCGAAACCAGAGTATCTGAACTGGCAAAGGCAGCCCTCAACCTGGAAGAAAGAAGATTATTAGTATAAAAAATATAGAACAGGAGGAGAAATGAATCCCATTTCTCAACAAAACAACCTGCTATATGACAAACTGCGCGCTGTCATTGCAGAAAGAAAGAATCTGCGCAACCCGCTCATTGAGATCCTGCGCAATGCCCAGGAAATCTTTGGATATCTGCCCATCGAGGTTCAGGAGTTCATAGCCCAGGAAATGAACATTCCCGCCAGTAAGATCTATGGGGTGGTGACTTTTTACAACTTCTTTTCAATGAAACCCCGCGGAAGACACACCCTCAACATCTGCATGGGAACCGCCTGCTTTGTGAAAGGCGCGCCCCGCCTGTTGCAAATGATCAGCGACGAACTGGGGGTGGAAGTTGGCGAAACCACTTCCGACGGCCGCTTTACGGTTAGCGCGGTGCGTTGTGTGGGGGCTTGCTCTTTGGCTCCGGTCTTTGTGATCGGGGAAGACACCTTTGGCAGAATCGAAACCCGGGATAAGATCAACGAAATTCTGAAAAAATACGACTGATGCGGATATTGTAATGCAAGACATTTCACTGCATCTGCTGGACATCATTGAAAACTCTGTCCGGGCTGCCGCAAAAAACATCAAGGTGCGTGTGATCAACGACCGCAAACAGAACCTCTTGCGCATCATTGTGGAAGATGATGGAGTTGGCATGGACACCGGAACCCTGGAGATGGCTCAGAATCCTTTCTATACAAGCAAGGAAAAACGTGCCAAAAAGGTTGGCTTGGGCATTCCACTGTTCAAGCAGAATGCGGAACTTGCCAACGGTTGTTTCAACATGACCAGCGAACCAGGCTTCGGGACCGTTTTAACCGCGGACTTTGAGCTGGATCACATCGACAGGATGCCTTTGGGTAATCTCAAAGACACTCTGCTGGGCGTCATTATCGGGCATCCGGATGTGGATTATCAGATTACTTTGCTGTTCCGCGAAAAGGGAAGGGAACAATCCTTCCACTTCAGCACGGCAGCAATAAAAGAAGAGCTGGGAGAAATCCCGCTTACCTACCCTGATGTGATCGAATACATCGATCAAAGTTTACAAGAAGGAATACAAAATACAAACATGGAGGTGGTCTGATGAAGACACTCGCAGACCTTAAGAAAATCCGTGAGAAAGCCCAGGAAGAAATGAAGCTTCGTGGCTCAAGCGTGCGTATCAAGATCGTTGTCGGGATGGGAACATCCGGCATCGCCATGGGCGCCCGCGAAGTCATGAAAACTTTCCTGGAAGAGATTTCGAACCGCAATCTGACTGATGTCCTCGTGACTCAGACAGGGGAAAAAGGACTGTCCTCGCTGGAGCCGGTAGTGGATTTGATCGAAGAAGATAAACCCAAGGTCACCTATGGCAATATGACCCCTGACAAAGTAAAGAAAGTGGTCGTGGAGCACATTGTCAATGGCAGGATAGTCTCCGATTACGTGGTTGCCACGGGTAACTGACGGAGGGATGGAAATGTCTTTGAAAAGAATTGACCTGCTGATCTGCTGTGGCTCAGGCTGTATATCGGCGGGCGCGCTGAAAATCAAGGAAAGGTTTCACGCTGTTCTCAGCGAGAAAGGCCTGACCAACGAAATCAATATCATCGAAACTGGTTGTATGGGTCCCTGTGACTACGGTCCGGTGATGGTTATCTATCCCGAAGGCATCTTCTACAAGAAAGTTACTCCGGAAGATGTGGAAGAGATAGTAACCGAGCACTTTATAAAGGGACGCCCGGTCCAGCGGCTGATGCTGCAGGATGAAGATAAGACCATTGCCGCCCATAAGGAAGTGCCGTTCTATCAGAAACAGATCAAGGTAGCTCTGGCCAACTGCGGCTTCATTGATCCGGAAAGCCTGGACGAGTATATCGCCACCGGCGGATACGAAGCATTGGGCACCGCTCTCACCCAGATGACGCCTCAACAGGCCATAGACGTGGTGAAAGAATCCGGTCTGCGCGGCCGCGGCGGCGCTGGTTTCCCCACCCACATGAAGTGGAAGATGGTGCATGATCGCAAGGAAGACCAGAAGTATGTGATCTGCAACGGCGATGAGGGCGACCCCGGAGCCTTTATGGATCGCTCGCTTTTGGAAGGCGATCCCCACAGAATCCTTGAAGGCATGATGCTTTGTGCCTATTCGATCGGCGCATCCCAAGGATTCTTCTACATCCGCGCCGAATATCCCCTGGCTATCAAGAGGATCAAGCAAGCCATCGAGCAGGCCCGTGAAGTTGGCTTGATGGGTAAAAACATCTTCGGCACGGATTTCTGTTTCGAAGCTGAAGTCCGCACCGGAGCAGGCGCATTCGTCTGCGGTGAGGAAATGGCCCTGATCCATTCCATCGAAGGCGAACGCGGCAATCCCACACCCAAGCCACCTTATCCCGCCGTGAGCGGCTTGTGGGGCAAACCCACTGTGGTGAATAACGTGGAGACCCTTGCCAACCTGCCCACGATCTTTGTGAAAGGTGCCAAATGGTTTTCCGCCATGGGCACCGAAACCAGTAAAGGCACCAAGGTCTTTGCCCTCACCGGAGACATCAAAAACACCGGTTTGGTCGAAGTTCCGATGGGTACCACCCTGCGCGAGATGATCTTTGATGTGGGTGGTGGCATGGTCGGCGGACGCGAATTCAAAGCGGTTCAATTGGGAGGACCTTCCGGCGGCTGCCTCACGGCAGAGCATCTGGATGTTCCCGTCGATTATGAAACCCTGAAAGCCCGCGGCGCCATGATGGGTTCCGGCGGTGTGATCGTGATGGACGACCAGAAGTGCATGGTCAACGTAGCCAAGTTCTTCATGGATTTCTGCGTGGATGAATCCTGCGGCAAATGCTCCCCCTGCCGGATCGGACTCAAGCAGATGTACAACATCCTGGACCGTATCACCAAAGGCGAAGGGCAGGAAGGAGATATCGAGGAACTGCAGCGCCTGGGCGAGACTGTCGCCAAGATTTCGCTGTGCGGGCTTGGACAAACAGCACCCAATCCTGTCCTCTCCACCATCCGTTACTTCCGTAATGAATATGAAGCCCATATAAAAGACAAAGCTTGCCACACCAAGGTTTGTCGGGACCTCTTCCATTTCAAAATCGATAAATCACGCTGCATCGGCTGTTCACTCTGCTCGCGCAAGTGCCCGGTGAACTGCATATCCGGTTCGCGTGAAGATAAATACACCATTGGCCAAGTGGATTGCGTCAAATGCGGAAACTGCCAGGATGTCTGTCCCGTGAAGGCGATCGACCGTATCCCTGGAGTGCACAGCGACGTCAGTGCCCACAAGGAAGCAATGCTTAAACGAAAGGCGCGTGAAGATTAAGGAGTACTTATGTACCGAGAAATCTGCAGCAAATATGCTCCCGACAAAGATAACCTGATCTATATTCTGCACGAGATCCAGAACAGCCATCCTCAGCATTACATTTCTGAGGAAGCTGTCCAGACCGTGGCGGAGTATCTGGGAGTGCCGGCCAACCATGTCTATGGCGTGCTTACATTTTACACCATGTACAGCACCAAACCCCGGGGTAAGAACATCATCCGCCTGTGCGAATCTCCGCCCTGCTACATCAAGGGTTCCGAAAACATCCTGCATAAGCTGATGACTCTGCTGGATATCGAGGTGGGCGAGACCACCAAAGATGGCTGCTTCACCCTGGAGCTTTGCGCTTGCCTTGGTGTGTGCGGAAACGCGCCGGTCATGATGATCAACAACGATGTCTATGGCGATCTCACCGAAGAAAAAGTGGAAGAGATCATCGAGAAAGTGAGAAGGGGGTAAAAGATGAAATTCTTTCGCAGCCATGTGCTCGTTGGGATCAACGAGACCTCGATAATGGCAGGCGTGCAGGACTTCATCAAAGCCCTGCGCCTCGAGCTTGCCAAGCATAACCTGCAAGAAGAGATAAACATATTGGAGACTGGCCCCCTCGGATTCTTCGGACGTGGGATCTGTCTCAGCGTGTATCCTGAAAACATCAACTATCAGGACGTCAAGCTGGAAGACGTTCCGGAGCTGGTCTCCGAACATTTCCTGAAAGGACGTCCCCTCAAGCGCCTGATGCTGGATGACGGCGGCAAGTTCAGCCCCAAGCTGAACTACTCCGACCGTATAGTCCTGCGCAATTCCGGCATCATCGATCCGGAAAACATCGATGAATATATCGGCGCAGGTGGCTATGAGGCTTGGGAAAAAGCCCTCACCCAGATGCAGCCCGCCGATATCGTGGCCGAGGTCAAGAAATCCGGCTTACGCGGCCGTGGCGGAGCAGGTTTCCCGGCTGGAGTGAAATGGAACTTCACAGCTCCCATTGACGCTCCCCAGAAGTATGTTGTAGTCAATGCCGACGAAGGTGAACCCGGTACTTTCAAAGACCGCCTGATCATGGAAGGCGACCCGCATCAATTGCTGGAAGGCACCATGATCTGTGCTCGCGCGGTGGGTGCCACCAAAGCCTGGATCTATATCCGCGGCGAATACAAGCTCTGCATCGACCGCCTTCAGAAGGCCATTGACCAGTGCCGCGAATATGGCATCCTGGGCAAGGACATCTTCGGCAGCGGTTTTGATCTGGATATCTTTATCAAGATCGGCGCCGGAGCTTACGTTTGCGGAGAGGAAACAGCCCTCATTGAGTCCCTCGAAGGCAACCGCGGCAATCCCCGCTGGAAACCGCCTTTCCCTGGCGTGGAAGGCCTCTGGAAGTGCCCCACGGTGGTAAACAACGTGGAAACCCTTGCCAATGTGCCCTTCATTATCCAGAAAGGAGCCGAGGAGTTCATGAAACACGGCACCCCGGAATGCACCGGAACCAAGGTCTATACGATCCTGGGCGACGTTGCTCATCCCGGTCTCTGCGAAGTGGATATGGGCACCACCCTGCGCACCATCATCAACGATTATGCCGGCGGCATGAAAAAAGGCTTCCGCTTCAAGGCCGCTCTGGTGGGCGGCGCGGCTGGCGTGATCCTGCCGGACAAACTGCTGGACGTCAAGATGGACTTTTCCAGCCTCAACCAATACGCGGCTGTGCTCGGTTCCGGGGCCATACTGGTCATGAACGAGCATCAGAGCATTGTTGACATACTCTGGTCCATCCTGCGCTTCTTCCGCCACGAATCCTGCGGAAAATGCGCCCCCTGCCGCAACGGCACGCAGCAGCTCTACCGTCTCATCTCCAAGATCAAGAAAGGTAAAGGCACAATGGAGGACGTGGATCTCATGCTCACCATTGCCGAAACCATGCAGCAGACCAGTTTCTGCGCGCTGGGCCAATCTCCCATCATGGGTGTCCGCTCGGCCATCGAGAACTTCAAAGATGAGTTCATTGCGATTACAAAAAAGTAAATAAAGAGGATTAGAACATGGCTAAAACAGTAAATATCTGGATCGATGACAAGCATCTGGAAGTCCCTGATACGATGACCATCATCGAAGCCGCAGACAAACACGGGATTTATATCCCCCGCCTCTGCTACCATCCCGACCTCCCGCCAACTGCCAATTGCGGTGTCTGCGTGGTGGAACTGGCGGGCAGTCCCGTCCCCAAGCGCGCCTGCTGCACCCCGGTGGCCGAAGGCATGAAGGTGGTTACCAATAGCAAGAAACTACGTACATACCGTAAAACCCTGGTGGAGATGATCCTCTCCAACCATGATGTGGTATGCCCCACCTGCGCGGCAAACAACAAATGCGAACTGCAATCCCTGGCCAACAACCTGGGTGTGGATCCCGATAACCTGCCCAGCATTCTGCACAAAGAGGCGGTTGACGATAGCTCGCTATCCATTATCCGCGACGTCAACAAATGCATTGCCTGTGGACGCTGCATCACGGTTTGCAACGAAGTTCAGACCGTTTATGCCCTCACCTTCGCGGATCGCGGCATAGACTCCCATGTGGATACCGCCTTTAGCCTGGGCATGGCCAACAGCCCTTGCGTGAATTGCGGCCAATGCACGGTCTATTGCCCCACCGGCGCCCTGCGTGAGCGCAGCGAGATCGACGCGGTCTGGGAAGCGATACTTGATCCCGAAAAGCACGTTATCGTGCAGGAAGCCCCTTCCATCAGGGTATCCCTGGGTGAAGAGTTTGGCATGCCCTTCGGATCGGTTACCCCCAACAAGATGTATGCCGCGCTGCGTAAGATCGGCTTCGACAGCGTGATGGACACCAACTTCACTGCCGACCTCACCATCATGGAAGAAGGAACGGAATGTGTTGCCAAGCTGGTGGCTGGCGAAAAACGCCCGCTCATCACCTCCTGCTCACCCGGCTGGATCAAGTTCATGGAAACCTACTATCCCGACCTCGCGGATTGCGTTTCCACGGCCAAATCGCCCATGAGCATGTTTGGCACCCTATCCAAGACCTATTATGCTCAGGAAAACAATATCGATCCCGCCAAGATCGTGTCCGTGGCGGTTATGCCCTGCACCGCCAAGAAATTCGAAGCCCGCCGTCCAGAAATGCGTGACTCCGGATTCCAGGATACCGACTATGTGCTCACCACCCGCGAGCTTATCCGCATGATCAAGGAAGCCGGAATCGATTTCGCCAACATCCCGGAAGAGGAACCAGATAAAGGCATGAGCTTCTACACCGGAGCCGGAACCATCTTCGGCGCCACCGGTGGTGTGATGGAAGCCGCCATCCGCTCTGCTTACTATCTGGTCACCAAGACCGATCTTGAGGACTTGGAAATCCTGGCAGTGCGCGGCCTTGAAGGTGTCAAGGAAGCTACGGTCAACGTCCCCGGCTTCGGCGATTTGCGCGTGGCAGTGGCCCACGGACTTTCCAACGCCCGCAAGGTGATGGATCGGGTGCGCGAAGGCCTGGCTACCAAAGGCGAATCTCCCTGGCATTTCATAGAAATTATGGCTTGCCCCGGAGGTTGCGTAGGTGGCGGCGGTCAGCCTTATGGCAACGATATCGCGTCCCGCGCCAGGCGCGGACAGGCACTATATGCCGAGGACCGCAGCCTGCCGGTGCGCCTGTCCCACCACAATCCCGAAGTGTTGAAAGTCTATGAGCGCTTCCTGGGCGAACCCAACTCCAAGCTGGCTCTCAAGCTGTTGCACACCCATTACTTCAAACGCTCGATCAGCACCGGGCAAGTTACCGGCGAAGCCACCCATAAACACTAAAAAATGATAAAGTAGCATAAAGGCGGGATCCAGGTCCCGCCTTTATCGCTGTAACTCATTATGGATATGGCTGATTACAGATGCCGGATAGTTCACGTTATCACATAATATGCGGTACCATATCCAAATTCCTTCACACCGCCCTCCCTTGCTGCTCCTGGCTTTTGTTCCATCATCCTTAGGTATTCCTTATAAATTATAAGGTTGACCTACGGTTGTGCCAGGTTTGAGGTTGATTTGCATATGAGGCCGATGGCGAGGCAGATCGTTAATGCCATTTGACAAAAAAGGACGGGAAAAATAGTTTGCGCCAAACAATCTGCCGCTTGCTTTGGCGTTAACAGGTCAGATTTGCGGCATCAACCGAGGATTTTAATGCAAACAATAATGATCGATGGAAACAGTCTGGATCTGAGGCAGGTGGAGGCCATCGCTGTGGATCGGGTTCCTGTTGCGCTCAGCGATGAGTGTGTGGGCAAGGTGAAAAAATGCCGCGCTTATGTGGATAAGGTGATCCAGCGGGGAGATATTGTGTATGGGCTCACCACAGGTTTTGGCAAGTTCAGCACGGTAACCGTTCCCCCGGAACATATAGCCGAACTGCAGGTCAACCTGATCCGCAGCCACGCGACAAGCATTGGGCCAGCCTACACCCGCGAGCAGACCCGGGCGATCATGCTGCTCCGCATCAATGTTCTGGCCAAAGGGCATTCCGGCATTCGCCTGGAAACGCTGCAAACTTTGGTGGACATGTTGAATGCCGGTGTGCATCCCGTGATCCCGATGCGGGGATCGGTGGGCGCCAGTGGAGACCTTTCGCCCCTTTCCCATCTGGCCTTGCCGCTGCTCGGCGAAGGCGAAGCTGAGTATCAGGATCAGGTGCTGTCTGGCGCGGAAGCCATGCGCAGGGCGGGCATCAAGCCAGTTCAGTTGCAGGCCAAAGAGGGTCTGGCGCTCAACAACGGCACCCAGGTGATGGCGGCTTTGGGCGTTTTGAGCCTGCTGGAAGCGGAACGGCTTTGCCAACAGGCGGACATCAACGCTGCTTGCAGCATCGACGCCCTGAAAGGAACACCCCGCGCTTTCGACGCACTGATCCATAACCTGCGGCCACATCCGGGGCAGCGGTCGAGCGCAGCGAATCTGCGCAATCTGCTGCAAGGCAGCAAACTGAGGGAATCGCATCTGAATTGCAGCAACGTGCAGGATGCCTACAGCCTGCGTTGCACTCCGCAGGTGCATGGCGCGGTGAGAGACGCGCTGGCTTACGCGCGGGGAGTGCTGGAGATCGAGATAAACTCCGCCACGGACAACCCTCTGATCTTCCCGGATGAGGAAACTGTTATCTCCGGGGGGAACTTCCACGGTGAACCTCTGGCTATCGCTTTGGATGCCATGGCCATTGCCATCGCTGAGCTGGCAAACATCTCGGAACGCAGGATGGAACAACTGCTGAATCCCGCGCTCAACCGGGGCTTGTCCGCGTTCCTGGCAAAAAGGCCGGGAGTCGATTCCGGCTTCATGATCGCCCAGCTTACGGCAGCATCGCTGGTTTCCGAAAACAAGGTGCTTACCCATCCCGCCAGCGTGGACAGCATCCCCACCTCTGCCAATCAGGAGGATCATGTGAGCATGGGCTCGGTCTCCGCGAACAAATTGCTGCAGGTGCTTGACAATGTGAGGGGAGTGCTGGCCATCGAACTGATGGCTGCCATGCAAGGGCTGGACGAACGGGCTGTTCCCAGCTCACCCTGCCTGGAAGCCGCGAAGGCCAAATTCCGCGAGAGCGTTCCTTCCCTGGGCGAAGACAGGGTCATGTATCCCCTTGTGAGGGACGCCATCGCAGTGCTCAGTTCCCACAGTCTGCTGCAAGCGGTAAAATCTGCCGGTGTGGATTTGTATTGACAGAATTATTTGCCCCGGGCATCATGGTAACATGAGAAAATACCGTCTGCTGCTCTGTTGTGTCCTGCTGCTTGGTTTTTCCTGCGGCTTGAACAACACGATGTACAACGCCAGGAAATACTTCAATGACGCCAAGTCCAGGCCGTTGACTGCCAATGGACGCCCCTCTTCTCAGGCTGTGGATGAATATACCAAGGCCATAAAAAAATGTGGCATCATCCTCAGCAGCAAAAAGAGGAGTTCCAAGACCGACGACGCCCTCTATCTGATGGCACAAGCCCTCTATCTGAAGGGCAATAGCGCGTTTCAGGCCAAAGACCAGTTTGAGGCGCTGATCGCGGGTTTCCCGGACAGCCCTTTCTATGGAGAGTCGCACATCTGGCTGGCCAGGGTGTTGAGGGAGATCAATCAGCCTGAACAAGCGGAGGATCTGCTGGAGGATTTCATCCGTGATCCGCTGCAGAAGAAGCTGCATCCCAAGGCTCTGCTGACCCTGGCGGATTTTGAGATCAAGGACAAGGATTATCACAGAGCGCAGTATTGGCTGGAAAAGATCATCACCGACTATCCCAAGAGCAGGGAATACCGCGAGGCGCACTTCCTCTTTGGCAAAAACTACTATGACCAGCAGGACTATCCTGCTTCCCTGCAAGAGTTTGAAAAGATCATAGATTCGCGGAACATTAGCAAGGAAATGAAGCTGGACGCCAGATATTACGCTGCCCTGAACCTGTATGAACTGAAGCGGTATGACGAGGGCTTGAAGCTGGTGCGCAAACTGCTCAAAGACGAATACCGTCCGGAAAGCATTTCCCAGGCGAGCGTTCTGCGCGTCAGGCTGCTTTTCGCCACAGGCCAGAATGAGGAGGCCCTGAAGCTGGCGGAGAACGTCAGCAAAGACTATCCCCGCACAGCAAGTTCCGCTGCTAACCAGTACTTTCTGGGAGAATACTATTTTTACCGGCTGGGCGACCTGGAAAAAGCCGGAGTGGCTTACGGGAAGGTTCGCTCCGAGCTGGTAGGCTCTCCCTATTCAGAGATTTCCCAGCGCAAGAATACGGCTGTCAACCAACTCAAGCAAGGCAGCGGGGTGAATCCCCGGGCTGGATTGCAGGAGTATCTGGACTATCATTTGGCGGCTGCCGAGAACTATCTTAGCCCCTTCGATCTGCCTGATTCCGCTCTGATGCTGTATCAACGGCTTATCGATTCACAAGCGGGTATCCAGGCTGAACACGACTCGCTCTTCCTGCTGTTGCCGGGCTTGGAAGCTGAACTGGATTCGCTGTCGCTGGTGCTTTCCGAACTTGCCCTGCAAGACAGTCTGGATGCGGTGAAAGCGGGTGAACAGCCAAAGCCGGAAACCACTCTGGCGGCAGACAGCCTGACTGTCGCGGACAGTCTTTTCACGCAGCTTGATGCAGAGCAAGCAGCCGATTCCACCGCGGTGGCAAGCGAGCCAGACAAGCAGGAACCGGAAATCCTGAAGCCGGATATTCAGCCTGCCGATTCTTTGGCCGCTGGTCTGGAGGGGAGCCAGGAGCCCAAACCCGAGTCTGCTGCTGATCGCAGGAGAAAGCTGGAAGCCGAAAAAGCTGCCCTTCAAACCCGGATAAACCAAGGCGGAACCAGATTGGAACAACTTGCGGAGATGCTGAGGCGTTACTCTGCGGAGATAATTCCCCTGGCGATGTTTTCCAAGGCCAGTATCCACAACCGGCGGGGTGGCCAGCAGGAAAGGGTGCAGGAGATATATGCAGGCATGGAGGAGCAGTATCCGCGCAGCAAGTACACCAACGCCCTCGCTTCCATGCTGCGGGGCGAGCCTGCCCGCCTGATCGATCCCGAGGAAGACGCTGAAGAGAAAGCGCTGGATCACGCCCTGGGACTGTCCGAAGCGGCGCCGGATTCCATGGTGGCAATACTTGGCGGGCTAACAGAATCGCAGTATCACAGCGTCAAGCTGAGAGCGAATTTCCGCTTGGGCTGGCATTATACATTTGCAGCGGGGGACACAGCCCGGGCCAGACCATATTTGGAAGAAGTGCTCAAGTTGGAACAGAGCGGCGACTATGCCAGCCTGACGCGCAGATTCTTTAATGGCAAAGACTTTTCCCTGAACCAGGACTTGTTGGAGAGATGGCAGGCTGCCGCGAAGTCGTCTGCTGTTGCAGACACACTTGCCGCGGTTGACGATTCACTGAAGGCGCAGGAAGAAGAAAAAGGTTTGGCAGACCAGAACCCGGAATTGATTCAGGATCAATCCGCGCAGGAAGAGGACAAGGCTCCTGCCGTTGATGACGATATCCACACAGAAACGCCTGAAGAACCAATCTCTGCGCCTGAGCCTGTGGAAGCTCCCTCCGACAAACAAACCGAGCCTCAAGAATAAATGAACGAAACCAGATCACTGTTGAGTGAGCAGAACTTCTGGTTGCGGATTGTAATCCTGATCCTTTCTCTGATGGGGGCATTGGAGGCATCCCTCAAGCAGATTTTGGGACTTACTGTCCTGTTTCTCCTGTTTCTGCTGCTGGATCTTGAATGTTATGCCAAAATCTTGAAAGCCCTGCGCATCAGCCTGCCTTTCCTGGCTGGTTATTGGGTCTTTGCCACTCTCTTTGGCACAGGTTTTTTGGAGATGCTGCTGTTCACGGCAAAGATAGTGTTCTTCATCGTGGTCACCGTGTATGTTTTTGGAAATCTATCGCTGCGCCGAGTCCTGCACGATACCCGCTGTTTGCGTAAAACTGGCTGGGGCAGCCGCTTGGTGCACTTCAGCCTTGCCACAGCCTTGTTTCTGAGGGCTTACCTGCATCGGTTTGCCGCCTCGGGGATCCGTTCCGCCGACAATATCGGCAATGTGTTCGACAGGTTGGTCGCGGTCGGAAAAGAGGTTGCGGGCAATTCGGATGTGATCGAGGCTCAGATCAGGAAAATCCATAGCGGCAGTGGGGATATCGCCCAGGTCTCCGGATCCAATCTGATCGCCTTGTGCCTGCTTTGCTGCATGATCCTGATCCTGTCTTTGTGAGAAATTAATGGCCAGATATCTGCTGCGGGTGATGTATGACGGCCTGGCCTTCCGGGGATGGCAGGTGCAATGTGCGGGTAGAAGCATCCAGGGAGACCTGATTGCGGCTTTCAGGCAGTTGGGGATCAGGCATCCGGGCCTGACCGGTTCCGGCCGCACAGATGCGGGAGTGCATGCCCTGGCGCACTACGCTCACTTTGACTATCAAGGCAAAATGACGCCCCTGCAATTGCAACTGGCATTGAATACCAAGCTGCGGGACGATCTTCTGGTTACGGGCGTCTGGCCTGTGCCGCAGGATTTCCACGCCCGCTACAGTGCCATGGCGCGCAGCTACATCTATCTGCTGGCCAGGGAGAAAACACCCCTGAACAGGCTTTTTACCGGCTTCATGCCGCGCAGCAAATTCAGCCTGGAATCTTTGCAAACACTCGCGGAACACTTGTTGGGGAGTCACGATTTCAGCTCGCTGAGCAGGGACAATCCATTGGTACCAAACCACATCTGCACGCTCTCCAGACTGGATATTTACGAGTGGAGGGATTTGGTTCGCTTCGACATCACCGCGGACAGGTTTCTGCACAACATGGTCAGAAGGATTGTGGGCACCCTGGTGAATCTTTCCCATTTTGACCTTGGCCCTCAGGAGTTGCTGAATATCCTGGCAGAAAAGAATCCCAGGCAGCGCCTGGTGGTGACCGCCCCAGCCCAGGGCTTGTACCTGAGCGGGGTGCGGTATCCCAATTTGCAACTTGACGAAACACCTTTGCCCTGAGACATGGCATTGCATGAGGTTTTGATATGAACTACAAGATTCCGCGCGGGACTTACGATATCCTGCCTTCCCAGAGCCACGACTGGCACAAGGTCATCTCTGAGTTTCGCCAACTGGCTGCGGCCTGCGGCTATGAGGAGATCACCACTCCGGTCTTTGAACAGGCCCAGCTCTTTGAAAGAAGCTCCGGAGAGACTTCGGATGTGGTGAAAAAGGAAATGTACCGCTTTACAGACCAAAAAGGGCGCGAGTTTGCCCTCCGCCCGGAGGGAACCGCCCCGGTGGCGCGCAGCTATCTGGAAAACCGGCTGGACATCGGCGCAGCCCACTCCAAGCTCTATTACGTTGGCCCGATGTTCCGCTACGACCGCCCCCAGGCGGGACGCTACCGTCAATTTTACCAATATGGCATCGAATTCATCGGCAGCGACCATCCCTATTTTGACGCGGAAGTGATCTCCATCCTGTGGAACTACCTGTCTGTCCTGGGTATCAAAAGGATGCGCCTGGAACTGAACAGCGTGGGATGCCCGGAGTGTTCAAAGGCCTACGATCAGGCTTTGCAGGATTACTTTCGACCTCATCTGAGCGAACTCTGCCCGGATTGCCAGGTTCGCCACAGCCAAAAACCGCGCCGGCTCTTGGATTGCAAGGTGAAGACCTGCAAGCAGATTGCCCAGGGCGCGCCCTCGCAACTTGATTATCTGGATGAGCCCTGCAAGGTGCATTTTGCCTCTGTGCAGGACTTCCTGGCCCGGATGAACATTCCCTTTGTGATCAACCCCAGGATCGTGCGGGGTTTGGATTATTACACCAACACCGCCTTTGAGGTGGTCTATGAAGGATTGGGCGCCCAAAACTCCCTGGCGGGCGGAGGACGCTACAATGGCCTCCTGGAACAGATTGGCGGCAAGAATATCCCGGCCATCGGCTTCGCTGGAGGATTCGAACGCCTGTTGCTGGCCTTGCGCGAAGAACAGATTGACCTTGGTGCCAGACCTGTTGCGGACGCCTATCTCATCACCCTGGGGCCTGCGGCTCAGCAACTGGCATTGCCTCTGCTCAACCAGCTCCGCCTGGGTGGCATCTGGGTGGAATACGATCCCACCAAGAATTCGTTCAAAGCCCAGTTGAAGGCAGCCAACAACTGCCAGGCGCGTTTCGCGCTGATAATTGGCGAAGACGAGGCTGCGGCAGGCAAAGCATTGCTCAAAGACCTGCAGAGCGGAGAACAACGCCTGCTGGAGCTGGACGCGAACAGCCAGTTCATCGAGGCCCTCAAGCGCAGCTGATATAGAGAAACACATCCTGCCCCTTGCCGGGCAATTTGCAGGCAAAAAAGCGGACCCCGCGGCGTTCCCAGCCACAGGGTCCGAAACATACCCGGTCCAGCCAGTGGATTCTCGGGTTTAGATATACTTGTCGATCTTGCCTTCGATCAGTTTCCTGATCTCGTTCATGCGGGCTTCTGATTCTGCTTCATAGCGGGTGACCAGCACGGGCGTGGTATTGGAAGCTCTCACCAGTCCCCATCCATCGCTGAAGGTGATCCTGGCTCCATCGATGTCGTTCACATCGTAGCCCTCTGCCTTGAATTCGGCGCAGACCTTGGCCACAACGTCAAACTTCTTTTCATCCGCGCACTTGATGTGCAACTCAGGAGTGTTATACATCCTGGGCTGGTCAGCCAGGTAAGTGCTGACCGGCGCGTCAGTCTGTGAAACGATCTCGATCATCCTGCATCCTGCGTAGATGGCATCGTCAAAGCCCAGATAGCGGTCTGCCATAAACACGTGTCCGCTCATTTCGCCCGCGAATTCCACCCCGATTTCCTTCATCTTCATCTTGATGTTGGCATGGCCGGTCTTATACATCATCGGCACGCCGCCATGTTTGCGGATGTCGTCAAAGAGGTTCTTGGAGCATTTCACATCGGCGATGACCGTCTTGCCGGGATTCTTTTTCAGATAGTCACGGGCCAGGATGTTCAGGATCTGATCCCCAAACAGCATCTTGCCTTTCTCGTCCACCACTCCGATGCGGTCGGCGTCTCCATCCAGGCCAATCCCCAGTTCATATTCCGCCGCGACCACGGCGCGGGAGAGGTCTGTCATGTTTTTCTCCACGGTGGGATCGGGGTGATGGTTGGGGAAGTTTCCATCCGGATCGCAGTACATCTCGATCACTTCGCAACCGAGGCGCAGCAGGATTTCCGGCAGATAAGGCCCTCCCATGCCGTTGCCGCCATCCACGATCACTTTCACGGGGCGTTCCAGATGGATGTTTTGGATGATGTATTCGATGTAGGCGTCGTTGATGGTATCATCTTTGCTGTAGTGGCCTTCGCCGGTCATGAAATCCTCCGCCTGGATGATCCGCAACACTTTTTGCAGCTCTTCGGCATACACGGAGCCCAGTCCCAGATTCAGCTTGCAGCCGTTGTATTGGGAAGGGTTGTGGCTCGCGGTTATCATCGCGCCGCCGTCCATTTTCAGTTTCCAGATCGAGAAATAGAGCACCGGAGTGGCCACGATGCCAATATCGGTCACATCGCAACCTGTTTCCAGCGCGCCTTTTACAAAGGCAGCCTTCAGATCCGGCGTGGTGAGGCGGGCATCTCCGCCCAGGGCGATGGTGCTCAGCCCTTTGCGGCGCAGATAGCTGCCAAATCCTTTGCCTATAAGGTAGTAGGATTCTTCATTCAGCTCTTCGCCCACGATGCCGCGGATGTCATACTGTCTAAAAACCTGTGCTTTTATCATGTCTATACCTCTTGTGGTTGTAATTCTAAAATATCTTTGAGCAGGGGAAGCGCCTTTTGCAACGCCCTGGCGCGGTGGGAGATGGCGTTCTTTTGCCTGTCGTCCAGCTCTGCATAGCTGAGTTCGCCATGCTCCGGGATGAATATCGAGTCGTAGCCAAAGCCATTTTCCCCACGTTCGCTTGTGGCGATCGAGCCTGGCATAACGCCTTCCAGGCAGGCGATCACGCCGTCCGGGGCAGCCAAAGCGACGCAGGTGCGAAACTCCGCCCGCCGGTCACTTATGCCCTGCATCAGGCGCAAGACCTTTTCACGATTATCAGCGTAACTGCAGTGATCTCCGGCATAACGTGCGGCGAAGATGCCTGGTTCGCCGTTCAGCGCCCGGATAAAGAGCCCGGTGTCGTCTGCCAGACAGAGCAATCCTGTGTGGGAAGCGCCTTCCAGGGCTTTTTTCATGGCATTGCCAGCCAGGCTGTCCTGATCCTCCTCCGTGGGCTTCAGCTCGGGGAAGTCCCTCAGAGAATGGAGTTCCACCCTGAGGTCGCCCAGCAGGTCGCGAATCTCGCCAATCTTGTCCGGGTTGTGGGATGCGATCAGCAGTGCCGGCATTCAGCTTCTTTTACCAAGCCATTTCTTGATGCGCTGCAAGACGTTTTTGTCCAAAAACTTCTCCGCGTTGGCGGTGATCTTTTGCATGATCTGCAGGATGTTGCCTTCACCGCTCCAATTGTCTTCCAACACCTTCTGGTCGGTATCGTTGAGGACCATGTTCAGCCCCATCACCAGCAGCACCATGTCATCCACATGTCCCAGGATGGGGATGAAATCCGGGATGATGTCGATGGGCATCATCATGTAGGCGATTATGCCGCCCATCATCAGCTTGCGCTTGGTGGGAACGCGTTTGTCCAGGGCCAGGCGGGTGACCAGCACAAAGAAGTCAGGCAGCAAGAAAAGATACTCGCTCAGCGCGCTGCCTGTCTTTCCTGTTTTCTCGCTTGCCCAGCGTTTGGCTTTTTGCCTCAGTTTCTCATAATACTGCATTTTTTTGTCATCCATATCCAGGATCCGGTCTTTGACTTTCTCCTGCTCAGCTTCAGGGATTTCCCTGCCTTCAAAAATATCGTCTTTCATAAGCACCTCTGAAACCCATTAATTCAGGGCTGGATTTTTCGGTCAATCTTTTTGTCTGAATCCTGTGCCCCAGCCTCCTCTCCCGTTTGGCTATCATTTTGGGCTGCAAGGTGTTAGCCTCTCATCCTTAGGTCATCCTTATAAATTATAAGGTTGACCTACGGATGACTAACGCCAGAGGGCGGTATGCAAATGAGGCCCATCCTCCTCCATAATATATAGGTGCTACGATCACGCCGTGGAAAGGTGAAATGGTGAAAAAAGTTATACAGATGTAATAATGCAAGCGAAATAGTATAACAGCTTTGGCAGCCCGATTCCAAAAAAGGCTGTGCCTATCGCCTTGATTTGTAGGGGTCTTGCGTTAGTTGGGAAAAAAGCAGCCCGATCCTTTCAGACCGGGCTGTATGTATATCTGATTGCAGTTGATCAGCGAATTGCCGCCATGGCCGCAGCCAGTCTGGCGATTGGCACACGGTAGGGGGAGCAGCTCACGTAGTCCATTCCCACCCGGTGGCAGAATTCCACAGAGTTCGGCTCGCCGCCGTGCTCGCCGCAGATGCCGACCTTGAGGTCAGGTCTGGTCTGGCGTCCGCGTTCGGTGCCTATCTTCACCAACTGTCCCACGCCTTCCTGATCCAGAATCTGGAAGGGGTCGTGTTTGAGCAGGTTCTTTGCCAGATAGACCGGCAGGAAGACACCCGCGTCGTCACGGGAATATCCAAAGCTCATTTGGGTGAGGTCATTGGTGCCGAAGCTGAAGAACTCGGCTTTCTGGGCGACCTTGTCGGCCGTCAGCGCGGCGCGGGGGATTTCGATCATTGTTCCCACAAGGTATTTCACCCTGGTTCCCTTCTCGGCGAAGACCTTTTCCGCTGTCTCGCGGATGATCTTGTCCTGCATGTCAAATTCCGCCTGCGTTCCGATCAGCGGAACCATGATCTCGGGAAATACCTTCACGCCTTTGGCCTGGACGTTGAGGGCGGCCTCGATTATGGCGCGGGCCTGCATCTCGGTAATTTCGGGATAGGTATTGCCCAGGCGGCAGCCGCGGTGGCCAAGCATGGGGTTGATCTCATGCAGAGAGTTGACGCGGTCTTTCACCTTTTGCAGGGGCATGCCCAGTTCTTCGGCGATTTCTTTTTGCTGGTCTTCCTCTTGGGGGACAAACTCGTGCAGGGGCGGATCCAACAGGCGGATGGTGACAGGCAAGCCGTCCATCGCGGTGAAGATGCCTTCAAAATCGGCGCGCTGCATGGGGAGAAGCTTGGCCAGGCCTTTCCTGCGGCCTGCTTCGTCATCGGCGAGGATCATCTCACGCATGGATTTGATGCGGTCGCCTTCAAAGAACATGTGCTCGGTGCGGCAAAGGCCGATGCCCTTGGCGCCGAAATTGCGTGCCACGGTGGCGTCCTTGGGGGTGTCGGCGTTGGTGCGCACATACATTCTGGTGTATTTATCCGCCAGTTGCATAAGCTCGCCAAAGTCTCCGCTCAGTTCGGGATCCACGGTCTGGAGCTTGCCTTCGATAACCTGGCCGGTGCTGCCGTTGAGGGAGATCCAGTCGCCTTCCTTGTAAACGGTATTTCCCACACTCATGGTGCGGTTTTTATAATCGATGTTGATCGAGCCGGCGCCGGAGACGCAGCATTTGCCCATGCCGCGCGCGACCACGGCTGCGTGGGAGGTCATGCCGCCGCGGGCGGTGAGGATGCCCTGGGCCACGTTCATGCCGCGCAGGTCTTCCGGAGAGGTTTCCAGACGGCAGAGCACGACTTTTTTACCTTGGGCAGCCCAGGCTTCGGCGTCTTCGGCAAAGAACACGATTTGGCCGGTGGCTGCTCCCGGAGAGGCGGGCAGGCCTTTGGCGATCTCTTTTGCTTTGGCGAGGGCTTCGCCGGAGAAGACCGGATGCAGCAATTCATCGAGTTTGTTCGGCTCCATGCGCAGCAGAGCGGTCTTTTCATCGATCAGGCCTTCACGGACCATATCCATGGCCACCTTGACCATGGCAAATCCGGTGCGCTTGCCGTTGCGGGTCTGCAACATCCAGAGCTTGCCTTCCTGGATCGTAAATTCTACATCCTGCATGTCCTTGGTGTGGTTTTCCAATTTCTTTTGAGTGGCATACAGTTCCTGGTAAACATCGGGCATCGCCTCTTCCAGGGAGGGGAATTGAGCGGCTCTGACCTCTTCGGTCACTCCTGCCAGCGCAGCCCAACGCTGTGAACCGATCTTGGTGATCTGCTGCGGGGTGCGGATGCCGGCCACCACATCTTCGCCCTGGGCGTTGATGAGGTATTCGCCATTGAAAAGGTTCTCGCCAGTGGCCGCGTCGCGGGTGAAGGCGACTCCGGTGGCGCTGGATTCGCCCATGTTGCCAAAGACCATGGCTTGCACGTTCACCGCCGTGCCCCAGTCATCCGGAATGTCATTGAGCTGGCGGTAGAATACGGCGCGATCGTTGTTCCAGCTGTTGAACACGGCAAAGATGGAACCCCATAGTTGTTCCCAGGGGTCATCCGGGAAGTCGTGGCCGGTGTTGTCCTTCACGGCCTTTTTGAAACGGGTCACAAGCTCCTTGAGGTCAGCGGCGGTCAGTTCGAGGTCATTGGTCACCTTGCGCTCTTTCTTCATTGCGTCGATGAGCACTTCAAAGGGATCATGTTCTTCTTTGCTGGCGGGCTTGAGGCCAAGCACCACATCGCCGTACATCTGCACGAAGCGGCGGTAGCTGTCCCACGCAAAGCGTTCGTTTCCGGTCTTTTTGATAATGCCTTGCACCGCCTGGTCGTTCATGCCCAGGTTCAGAATGGTGTCCATCATGCCCGGCATGGAAGCGCGGGAACCGGAACGCACGGAGAGCAGCAGGGGGTTCTCGTTTGAACCGAACTGCATGTGCATCAGGTTTTCCACATATTTGACCGCGGTTTGCACTTCCGCTTTAAGCAGTTCGCGCATCTTGTCTTCGCCCAACTTGGTATATTCGTTGCAGGCGTCTGTGGTGATCGTAAAGCCGGGGGGCACCGGAACGCCGATCAGGTTCATTTCGGCGAGGTTGGCGCCTTTTCCGCCCAGCAGGTTTTTCATCTCAGCTTTCCCTTCGGCACTACCGTTTCCGAAGAGGTAAACACGTTTAATATCAGGCATTTATCCTCCATTGCTGTATTTATTTTGGTTACTGTAACTAAGCTAAAAAAAGAGCTTTTCTGTCAATAGTAAAGTGGACAAATCCATCAAAAGTGGATGGTGGCAAGCATATACTTTGGCAGGGTTTTCTGCTTACCAGACCAATCCCAACGGTCATCAAAATAAATGAAGGCGCGGGAAATAGGTTTTTACTGATTGGATACGCAGGGGGGAACGAACGAAAAAAACGCTTTACAGATTTGAGAGCTCCGCCAAAGTGTCTATTCGAGAAGAAAGCATTATATTTATAAAGTATAAAGTGCTGTAAGGAAAAGCGATGAAAAAGTTACTTGTCCTGCTGTTTGTGCTTGTGTGCGCATTACAGCTGGCTGCCAAAGTGGATCTGAACACCGCGGACCTGGACGAACTGCTTCTGCTGCCCATAACTCAAAAGCAGGCGCAGGACATTCTGGAATACCGCGAACATGTCGCGATCTTTGGCAGTATCTATGATCTGCGCAAGATACCCTCGATCGACCAGAAAACTTTGCTTAAAATCAAGGATCTGGCGGTTGTCTCCCTCTATATTGAGGAAGATGATGTCGCTGCCCGGCGCGAGGAGATCAGAGACCTGATGGAACGCCTGGACAGCAATGAGGGCGGTTCCGAAGGGATGTCAGACGTTTGGGAAGACTACCTGATGACTCCCCATAATGTGAACAAGATGCATTTTGACGATCTGATCAGCCTTCCCAATGTATCCGGTGTGGATGCCGTGGGGATTCTGCGCCGCGTGGCTCAGGGGGATACGATCGCCGACACCCGTGACCTGCGGAACACTGTGGGGCTGTCTTACTATGGCTACACCAATCTCCGCAGTTATGTTTACTACAAGGAACCCCCGGTGAAAAACCGCCTGATGTGGGATGCTCAGATGCAGTATTACACCCGCTATCTTGACGAAGGTTCGGTGGATATGTATCTGGAGCCGTTCCTGTTGGACAATTATGGCACCAACATGAGCATCAATCATCGCAAAGACCTGACTTATTGGGGCTATTTCGATCTGGACAGGATCGATCCGGACATCCTGATCAAGTTGCGGGCACGCTATGGCAACCGCTACAAGATCGGTTGGATGCACTACAGCCCCAAAGGTGAAGCCAACCTGGAACAGAAAGATATGGACGAGATCATTGCCGATTCCAAGTTCTATGCCGGTTATGAGAACAATGAAATGCCGCTGTTGAACAATACCAAGCTCAAAGCCTATCTGGGGCATTATCGCGTGACCTACGGTGAGGGCTTGGTGATGGAAAACAGCGATTTCTATAGCGCCCGCAAGACAGGATATGGCTTCAGCAAAAGGATTCTGGGAATCACTCCTGATCTTTCCCGCACTCAGGAATATGCCCTGCGTGGAGGCGCCCTGGAGATTGCCAACCCTTATTTCCATGTGTCGGGTTGGCTGTCACAGGACAACAAGGATGCCGTGGTCTATCTGAGGCCGGATGGCAGCTATGCCCTCACCGATAAATACCAAAACGATATTCTTATCGATGAGGAGGGAAAGCACTACTATCTCGACGATATCGATAACGATGGAGAGAATGACCAAATCTACACATACGAGGACGGAACGCCAGTCCAGGGCAAGCGCAAGGTCTTTTCCTACGTGGTGCCGACAATCCGCTTTGACAACAACGAGCTGCGCCAGGCAGAGGCCTACTTCAACTCTGAACTGCAAAGCGGAACCCCTTACGACAACAGTTACATCAATCTCGGCTATAGAAAGGACGCGCTCAAAGAACGGCTGGTGGGAACGCATCTGCAGGTCAACCCCTTCATCGGCACCAAGCTTGGTTTCACCACCTACACCGCGTTTTACGACGACGCCTATTTTGCGGTGCCGGACTGGAACGGTCTGAAGTATGTGTTGCTGCGGGATTATAGTTATTACGGAGAGTCGGACTACAAGATGATGAACTCCGAGGTCGCGGGGCTTTACAGCACGCTCACCGACAGCTATGCCCGCAATTTCCGCCGCGTGATTGGTTTTGATGCCCAGACAGTTTTAGGCAACACCTCGATTCAGGGAGAGTATGCCGAACTTACTGTAGATGGCAAGGATACAGTGCTGACAGATGATCCCAAAGCCTATTTGATCAGCGCTTACACTCAGTGGTCGAACCTTTACTTTTTGACCCTTTACCGCAATTACGACATCGGCTTTGACAATCCCTACAGCAACGCCTTCTCTGAGCATGAGCGTTTCAAGGATACAATCCTGAAACCTGACAACGCCTATCTGCTCACCAATCCCACCCTGGTTGATCTCTACAACAACTCCACCCAGGCACAGCCGGAAAGAGGGCTGTATTTTGAGACCCGCTACAAATTTAACCGCTACTACACCATCGGCAGGAGTTATCTGGATCTGTTCGAACGTTTGGCCGACGGACGCCGTACTGCCCGCTTCCAAAGCGAACTGGAATTCAGGCCTCTTTATCAACTGGCCCTGCGCTTGCGGTATAAAAACCAGGTGAACCGTTATGACGATGCCGCCGACAGGGGTGTTTCCAAGACCAACGAATACACCCTTGCGGTGCGCACCTTCCTTTCCAACCGGGACTTCCTGGAATTTGAATATCGCTACAACACAGTGTTGAGCCCGCCATATACCTCACTTACCAATCCGGCTGAACCTGGCAATAACAGCATGGCCGGCGCCATGGCCCTGATGACTGGAGACTATATCGGGGTGAACTACACCCACAATTTCAACTCCAACTTCAAGGTCCAGGGAGCTTTCCTCTACTGGTTCGGGCATGGCATTTCGCATTGGGATTGGGAGGATATGGAGATCGATTTCATGGGCGAAAAGGGTGCAAAAGCCTGGATCGCGCTGCACTCCCGCGTATCCCGGAACATGTATCTGTCTCTGAAATACCGGCACAAAGCATACGAGGCCAAGGAGCTTTCGATCCGGCGATACAATGTACCCGTCCAAGCTGAAAACTACTATCAGCGAGTGGAAAACAAAGAAAACACAATCAGGCTCAGCCTTGAATACCGCTATTAGTGGAGGAAATAATGAGATCATATAAAAGTATTATCATAGCGCTTGCCCTGCTGCTCGCTGTGGCAGTTCTTTCCGCCTGGTCCATCACAGACACCTATTTTGGAAACAAGATTATTGCCATGGGCGCCCGCAATCAGGCTATGGGCGGCATCGGCGTTTTTGACGACATGCGTCCTTCGGGGTTCAGCATCAACCCCGCCAACCTGACCCTGATGGATATAACTGTGGGACTGGAAGGCTCAGCTTTGCTGAACCGCGACGAGGACAACCGCAGCGTGCCCCTCTACAACTCTTTCGATGCCTATATCGACGATGCGGTGTATGTTTCTAACATCAATTTCTTCTACGACTATGCACTGGCTGGATTTGCCTCCTACGATGTGATAGAAAACGGCCGGATAGGCCTGGGTATCTCCCACAGGCCTCTGCTCAGTTTTGAAGGCATCTATGAAGAGGAGATTCGCAACAACCGCAATACGGATTACGACAGATATGCGGAAAAGCTTGCGGTGAACATGATCGAAAACAAGGGCACCCTGAACCAGTTTGACAATGTGCTCAGTCTGGGCTATAAACTTGGAGACGAGCTCAGCCTGAACGCTGGCATGGCCTACCTGGTTCTGGATGGCTATGCCAGGAGCGCCAAGACTATCCGTTGGACTCCCGAGGCCTACAACCTGCTGCGGGAAAATAATATCAGCGATCCTGAAGATGTATTGCCGGACTATACCCTCACCGAAAATGTGAATTACTCCGGCAACCGTTTGAAGTTAGGCACTGCCATACGCCTCAATAAGATACTGGGCTTTGGCGTCACTTATACAGAAAAAACCGAGCTCGACCGGAAAGGCAAGACCCGTGAGATCAACGAAGAATGCCTGGCTTGGGATGCTTCCGATGAAAGCACCGATATTGACGAGAAGTATCTGCTGCCCTCGGAATTGAGAGTCGGTTTCAACTATCAGCCCCGCAATATCATGCGCACCTGGTTCAATATGGATGTGGAGCTTGTGAAGTGGAGCCAGATGGGGGATAACTATGACGACCAGTATAACTTTTATGTGGGCGTGGAACACCATGTGACCAACCGCCTTCCACTGCGTCTGGGTTTCAACACCGTCAACAGCTACTTCCGCAGTAGCGAGCTGGTGACCGGGGATCTGGACGATAATCCTTCCACTCCGGACGAGACCATAATGGTATATATCCCCACCAAGTATATCAGCCCCGCCATCACAGCCGGTTCAAGCGTGAACATCTCCAAGAGCTTTACTTTCGACCTGGCCATTGCCTACACCTGGCGCGAGTATCAGGCTCTGGATCTCTTTATGGATACCTATTACGACGACACCCATTACACCGGGCTGAACAACGAAGTGCTGTGGCCCAACACCTATATAGAGCTTAAGGATCGCGGTTGGGAAAACCCTGACCAGGTGCGCGAAAACATCATCAGCCTCACAACAAGCCTTAGCTTCAAATGGTAAGGTACCCTATGAGAAAACTATTGCTGACAGCGGCGCTGAGCCTGGCTTTGATAGCTGGCCTCAGTGCCGAAGACCTGCGTCTGGACATTATGTTCAGCAACGATATCCATGGCGGCATCGACCGTTCGCAGGCCACCTTCATGAATCCTGACTTCCCCCCTCAACTGGGCGGGGGAGCCTCAGCCGCCACCCTCATCAAGCATGTGCGCGCGATGAGCGGCCCCAAACGTGCTTCCCTGCTGCTGGACGCGGGCGATTTCTTCCAGGGACGCCCGGTGGGAACGGTTACCAAGGGCAAGGCTGTGATCGACTATATGAACGCCATCGGCTACGATGCCATGACAATCGGCAACCACGAATATGACATCGCCGACACCGAACTGATCAAGACCCTTGCCGACGCCGAGTTTCCCATCCTGTCCTGCAACATTATAGACCGGCATACTGGCAAATTGGTCCCCTACACCCTGCCTTACATTATATTGGAAAGGATGGGCGTGCGCATCGGCATCATCGGCTTCACAACCACCGACACGGAAAAGATGAGCTTCCCCGAGAACATCAAAAACGTGGATTTCGTGGACGAAAAGGAATCCGTTAGCAAGTATGTGGATATCGTACGCAACCAGGAGAATGTGGATATCGTTATCGTGCTGGGCCATGCCGGCCTTCCCTACGATGTCGAATCCACCTATTTGAGCCGTTACGACGCCAAAGGCAATCCGCTTCAGAGGGAGCGTTATGCCGCCTGGGGTTGGGATGCCCAGGAAATTGCCCGGGAGGTGCCGGGCATAGACCTGATCATCGGCGGCCACATCCATAAAGGGTTCCCCAAACCCTGGATCGATCCCTATTCCCACACGATGGTGGTTCAGGGCTATGCTTACGGCTCCAATCTGGGCTGGATCACTATCAAGATTGATCCCGAGACCAAGACCGTGAGCGGTTATGAATTGCCGGCTTTGCGTGAAGGTATGATGATCACCCTCTTTGAGGATCAGTTCATTCCCGATTCGCAGATTTCCGAGGCCATCGAAGCCCAGGTTGCCATCGCTGAAGAAGGCATGGATGAGATCGTTGGCTCTTCGGCATACTATCTTTCGCGCACCAATGTGGACGCCCAAAGCCTGATGGGTAACACGATCACGGACGCCATGCGCAACGAGGTGAAGGCGGATTTCGCGTTTCTGAACCTGGGCGGCGTGCGTGCGGACATCAAAAGCGGCCCCGTAACCTACAGGGATATATTTCAGGTGATGCCTTTCGACAACATGCTGGTCAGTTTCAAATGCACCGGAGAGTTTTTGCGCCGCATCATCGAGACGCGTGTGGAAGGCTCCCGGCATGGCCTGGTGGTGTCAGGCGTGAACGTGGTCTATTCCAAAAAACGCCCCAATTTCGACCGCGTTACCTCGCTCAGGATCGGAGGCCAACCCTGGGATCCCAACAAGATCTATACCTGCGCCACCACGGATTTCCTGCTCCAGGGCAACGCGGGGCTCACCCTGCTCACCCAGGTGCCCCAGGAAGATATCATCAACCACCAAATCAACCTGCGCGATGCCATCGTGAATTATTTTAAGCAACACAGCCCGGTCAAGACCAAGATCGATGATCGCTGGAAACGAGACGACAACGCCAAACCAACCAAGGAGATGATGCCATGAATGTATTGATTATTATTCATTCACAGACGGGGAAAACCCTGGGCCTCGCAGAAAGCGCCCAAGCCCTGCTTGCCTCCCAAGGCCATAATGTCGAACTGGTCAGGCTTGAAACAGTGGAACCCATCGATACCAGGAATCCCACTAAGAAGAAAAACATCGACTTCACCAATCTGCCGGATATCAGCTCTGCCGACCTGCTGCTGTTGGGCGGGCCTGTCTGGGCTTTCCGCCCTTCTCCGGTGATCATGAAAGCGATCGAAGACCTGGGTGGAAAACTCGCCGGCAAGAAGGTGATTGCCTTCGTAACTCACGCATTCCCCTGGGCCTGGCTCACGGGCACAAGCTCGATGAACGCCATGCGCAGAGCAATGGGCACCTTGGGAGCCAAGGTCTTGCCAGGCTTTGTATTGTCCGGTACAAACACTGTCAATGCCGATCGTTTTATTAAAGCGGCGGAACAGATGCTGCAGGTGCTTTAAAAGATACAACATACTATCAAATATACAAGATAGCAGACCCGGTTCAATATGAATCGGGCCTGCCTGTTTCTGTCCTGATTCAAGCAAAATATCCCCCTGTTTTACTTGCGTCATAAATCATAATATGCCAATTAACCTGATATTGCTTCATACCGCCCTCCTTTGCTGCTACTGGCTTTTGGGCCATCATCCTTAGGTCATCCTTATAAATTATAAGGTTGACCCCAGGAAGACCCACACCGGAGAGGGTGATGCGAATGAGAGCCACCCCCCATATATATAGGTGCTATGATCAGGACGTGGAAAGGTGTTTTTGAGGTGGAAAGGTGGAAAGGTGGAATGGTGGAAAGGTTCCCCTGAAAGCCCTACCATACTATATACTGTGTCATCCCGGGCAAGCGCATGCTTGACCCGGGATCCAGTCTTTTAGAAACAAGCAGCAAATCAAGAAACTAATCCCATAACCCCAGTCTGCGCTAACCTGCGCCTGTTATCAGCGTAAATCTGCGTGAACCGCTTGACCCGTGATCCAGTGCCCTGGGGTGGCAAAGTCCGTTTGCCACAGAGACCGGAGGTCTCTTCCAAACAGGCAACTCCGTTGCCTCTGCCGAACAGACTTCGGCAGCCCCCTAACTTACACCAATCCGCGCTAATCCGCGCCTTTTATCCGTGTAAATCTGCGTGAACCGTTTGAGCCGTGATCCAGTCATTTAGAAACAACCACCCAGCTCCGAAACAAACCAGCCAGACCATAAAACTGTGTCATCACGGGCGGGAAAGGCTTGACAAATAAAGCTGTCCTGGTTTATGGTGACAGTTCAAAAAACTACTGATTCAACGAAGGATATCCATGCGATTTGAACAAGAAATAAAGGTGATCAAACGCGGGGTTGATGAGATCGTCCCTCTGGAAGATCTGCTGCAGAAGCTGGAAAAAAGCGAAAAGAGCGGCAAACCCCTGCGCGTGAAATTTGGCATCGATCCCACCGGCTACGACGTGCACTTGGGTCATTTGGTGCCCATTCGCAAGATGCGTGATTTTCAGGATCTTGGCCATTTGGGAGTGATCATCATCGGCGATTTTACTGCCCAGATAGGAGATCCCACCGGACGCGACGAATCCAGGCCCCCTCTTACCCACGAAGAGATCATGTACAACAGCGAAAAGTACATGGACCAGCTCTACACCGTGCTCAAACCCGAGCTCACCGAAGTGCGCTACCAGAGTGAATGGTTCGGCTCCATGGGCATGAGCGAGGTGCTGAAAATGATGGGCAAATTCACGCTGGCACAGTTCATGGCCCACGACACCTTCCGCACCCGTTTTGAACAAGGCCTGGCACTGGGTATGCACGAAATCATGTATCCCATCCTGCAAGGCTACGACTCCGTTGCAATCCACAGCGATGTGGAATTGGGCGCTACCGAACAGAAGTTCAACATCCTTAGCGGACGTGATATGCAGCGCCATTTCGGCCAGGAACAGCAGGTTGCGGTGCTGTCTCCCATCCTCACCGGAACTGACGGCGTGAACAAGATGGGAAAATCTTTGAACAATTACATTGCCGTTTTCGATACTCCGGCGGATAAATTCGGCAAAGTGATGTCTATTCCTGACAGCCTGATCCTCAACTATTACAAATACGCCGCCAACGCGGATGAGGAAGTGCTGGACGAAGTGCAGGCTGAACTTGCCAAAGGCACCAATCCCATGTTGCTGAAAAAGCGTCTTGCCCATAGCATAGTGGGCTTTTACCATGGGGAAGAGGCGGCAAACACCGCCCAGGAAGGCTTTGAACAGCTTTTTTCCCGCCGCGAAATACCGGATGAAATGCCCGAGTATCAGATTACGGCCAACCCGATCCGGGTGGTCAAACTGCTTACCGACAGTGGCCTTTGCGCCAGCGGCGGAGAAGCCAAAAGGCTTATCCAGGGCGGCGGAGTGAGCCTGGACGGGGACAAAGTGGACTCTGTGGATGCCGAGATCACTCCGCGGGACGGCATGGTGCTGCGGGCTGGAAAGCGTAAATTCATAAGGATCAAAACCTCATGAGTCCTGAACTGCAAATGAAGATGATCAGTTTTGGCACCAATGCCATCATTGTGTTTCTGGTCTTCTACTCGATCATCCTGCATGAGATCAGCCACGCCATGGTTTCCAACTGGCTGGGTGACGATACCGCCAAGCGGATGGGACGCCTCAGCCTCAATCCCCTCAAGCACATAGATTGGTTTGGCACGGTGATCCTGCCTCTGCTTTTCTATTATACGTTGGGTGTGGTATATGGCTATGCCAAGCCGGTGCCCCTCAACCCCTACAACTATCGGAACTTCAAGCGGGACACAGGCTTGTGTGCACTGGCGGGACCGGTCACCAACCTTCTGCTGGCAATACTTTTCGCGCTCTTTTTCCATTTGAGTCCGGATAACGCCTATATCCAGCACGTGAGCCTGTATGTGGTGTTCTTCAATCTGATGCTGGCGTTTTTTAACCTGCTCCCCATTCCGCCCCTGGATGGATCAAAGGTGCTGGGTATATTCCTGCCAGACGAACTATATTTCAGATGGACCGCCCAGGAGCGCAAGGGAATGATGATTCTCTTTATAGTGCTGATGGTTTCCTCTCTGCTCAGGCTCAATCTGGTCGGCAGGCTGGTGCTAAAGCCGATCATGATTGTGATGCAGCTCTTGGGATTGCAATAACGATTTATAAAACAAATAGATACAAGGAAGAAAGAACCATGACAAAGAAACAATTGCTGGATTACGCCGCTGAACATGAAGTGAAAGCGGTGGACCTCAAGTATTGCGGCTTGGACGGTCGCTGGTATCACATCACCTTCCCCACCAGGGGCCTGGAAGAAGTGTTGGAACTGGGAATTCCTTTCGATGGCTCCTCCATTCCGGGAATGAAATCCGTGGAATCGGGCGATATGGTGCTGATGCCGGATATTTCCACAGCCCAGATCGATCCTTTCTACGAGACGCCAACTATGCGCCTGATCTGCTCAATTTGCGAAGCCGACACCCGCGTCGGGGTGAAAAAGGATCCCCGCAGCGTGGCCCTTAGGGCGCATGATTTCATGCTTTCCACCGGTATTGCCGACAACAGCACCTGGATTCCGGAGCTGGAATTTCATCTCTTTGACACTGTGGAATTCGACAGCGGAGAGTTCTCCAGCGGATATACTATAAGCTCCGCCGAGAGCAAGGACGCGTTGCCGATTGATTATGAGGATGACGACGCGGTGGCTCAGCAGGAACGCAAAGGCTACCACATGGACACCCCCTTCGACCGCTTCTATGAAATCCGCCAGGAGATGGTGGACACAATGGAAGCACAGGGGATCAAGGTGCGCTATCACCACCATGAGGTGGGCCTCAGCTCGCAGCAGGAGATCGAGCCTGAACTGCTGCCTTTCCCCAAGATTTGTGACGACACCATGGTGATGAAGGATGTCATCCGCCGCACCGCCCTCAACTATGGCCTCACCGCAACCTTTATGCCTAAACCGGTGTACAACCAGGCTGGCAACGGGATGCACTTTCACATGATGCTTCACAAGCGCGGCAAAAACATATTCTACAAGAAAGGTGGCTACGCTGACCTCTCCAACAACGCCATCTGGTTCATCGGCGGCATTCTGAAACACGGACGCTCCCTGGTGGCTTTCACCAATCCCAGCACCAACAGTTTCAAGCGCCTGCTGCCCGGCTTTGAAGCGCCTGTCAAGCTGTTCTACGGACTGGCCAATCGCTCTGCCGCGATCCGCATTCCCAAATATGCCAATACCCCGGAGACTAAACGCTTCGAGTTCCGCACCGGCGATGGCACCTGCAACCCCTACTTTGCCATGAGCGCTCTGCTGTTGGCAGGACTGGACGGGATCATCAACAAGATCGACCCCAGCAAATACAACCTTGGACCCTTCGATGACAACGTCTTCGCCTGGAGCGAACAGAAAAAGGCCAAATTGCTCTCCATTCCCGCTAATCTGAAAGAGGCTATGGAATGCCTTGAAAAAGACCATGAGTATTTGCTGCAGGGGAATGTGTTCAATGAGGATTTGATCGAATCCCACATCAAACTGAAAATGGCTGAACACGAGGCTGTGACGAACAGAGTTCACCCTCACGAGGTTCAGCTTTATTATAATCTGTAAGTTAGGAACAGATATTGCATAGTTAAATGGGCACAATCTAACCCTATCTATGAGGTGTGCCCATGAAAAGAACTATAGTTTCAGCCTTGTTGAGTCTGAGCTTGTGCCTGGCTTTTGCCTTGATCACGGAGAGCCAGCCGGTTCAGCATAGGGAGGCTTTTGAGATAACAGCCAGAAGCCGGAACTATATGGATATCCGGTTTACCTTACCGGAGTTTGAAATGGAAGACGTCACCGCAGGTGGCCAGAGCTTCCAGAAAATTATGCTTCCCGGCGCGGGAACGACCATGACGAGCGGCTTGCCGGAATTGCCAGTGCTCACGCTCAACCTGGCCATTCCCCGCCAGGGCAGCGTAAACTTGCAGGTCCTGTCTTCCCGGACCACCTCTCTGCAGCAGTTTAACGCCTACCCTGTGCAGCAGGGCGCTGAGCTGGAGAGCCCCAAAGCATTCCAGCAGGATGCCGGATTCTACGCCGCGGGCGCGAGTTATCCGCAGACAGCTTTGGAGTATGGCGATCCAGTTATCCTGCGCGATTTCAGGATTATGACCATCAATATCAATCCCTTCAGCTACGATCCCGCCTCTCAACAGCTAAACATCCGCAACAGCCTTGATTTTAGGGTGAATTTCAGCCCAACTCCCGGGATCAACGAGCTGGTAGGCGAACTGACCCATATTTCGCCGGCTTTTGCCAGGATATATGAATCGGTGATCTTCAACTTCGATGATTACCGCAACCTCATAGACCACAACGTTCCACCCCGTTATCTGATTATACATGGCAACAATACAGATCCCAACTTTATCGCTTCCCTCAACGAATATGTCTTGTGGAAGCGGCAAAAGGGCGCGGACGTGGATGTGGCGAACACTTCTTCAGCATCAGCAGGTTCTTCCACCACCTCGATCAAAACCTATATCCAGAACCGTTATAACAATCCAGCCACCCGGCCGGATTTTGTGATCCTGATCGGTGATACCGTTGGGAGTTACGCCATCCCTTGTTATAACTATTCAGGCGGAGCAGGAGACTATCCTTACACCCATCTGGCGGGCAACGACTTGCTGGGCGATGTTTTCATCGGCCGCATCTCGGCGGAAAACCTTGCTCAACTGCAGGTGCTATTTGCCAAGATATACCTCTATGAAAAGGACATTAACGTTGAGCTGGCCGGTTGGCTGGACAGGATGCTGCTGGTGGGGTGCTACTCCCAGTCAGGAATCTCCACCATATATATCAACAAGTATATTAAGGAAATAAGCCTGGTCACCAACCCCAACTACACTTACACGGAGCTTTACACCGGATCACCAGCCACAACCCAGATCAACACCGCCATCAACCGGGGTGTGGGTTTCTACAGCTTTCGTGGCTGGATCAACTATACCCCGCCTGCCGAATCAGCCCTGAGCAACGCTTACCGACTGCTTCATGCAGTGAACATCACCTGTAGCTCAAACAACTATGACGGCAGCGGAGCTTCTGAGATAGAGCAGTTTATCCGCTACGGAACCCCCGCGGCTCCCAAGGGAGCCGTGACGGGCATTGGAATGAGCACCTCCAGTACGCATACAGCCTTTAATAACGTACTCCATGGCGGTATCTTCGGCGGTATCTTTGCCCATGGCATGCGCACCATGGGTGAAGCCCTGCTCAGTGGAAAACTATTTATGCACCAGGTCTACGGCGTGTCAACCCCCACCAACGTTGAGAAATTTACCCACTGGTGCAACCTGATGGGCGACCCCACCATGGAGGTGTTCACCGGAAGGCCCAATTTCTTCAACGTTGCCACCTTGGACAGCATTCCCCAGGGCCTCAACCTGATGGATTTCGCGGTGGCGGATAGCATGAACATTCCCGTAGAAGGCGCCTGTGTGACCATCTCCCAGGGAAGCAGTATCATCAGCAGGGGCTTCACCGATGGGAACGGCAACGTGATAATGACCCTGCCTCAGTCGATGGTGGCCGGCGAGTGTGTGATCACCGTGTCAAAACACAATTTTAAACCCTACCAACAGAATATAAACGTGGTTAACCACGGTACCCTGGTGCCTGGCGAGATCGTGGTGGACGACAGTAATGTGCCCCCCTCCTCCGGTAACGGTGATGGAAACGTGAACGCCGGGGAAACTGTGGAGATTCAGTTTGGGTTGTTCAATACAGGCAGTGCGGCGATCTCCGGAATATCCGGCTACGTTTGCACCAACAACCCCTATGTGACTTTGGTGGATTCCCTGGTCACCTATGCCACGATCGCCGATTCTTCGCAAGGCTTCAACACTAGCCCCGTGGTTTTACAAGTGGCTCACAATGCTCCCCATGAGAGCATGGTGCGCATCCATTTGATCCTCACCGACAGCCAGGGCAACAGCTACGATGTCTCGGAATTTATCCCCATCCACAACGCAAAGATCATGTACAACAACAGCTTTGTGACCAACGGCGGCAACCAGGTGCTCGATCCAGGCGAGACCGCCGGTTTCGCGGTCACGGTCAGTAATACCACCCCCACCACTGTCACCAACATTACCGGCCGGCTCTACAGCAGGAACGACCTGGTCTCGGTGGGGGACAATACAGCCTATTATGGTGAATTGCCTCTAAACGTCCAGGTAACTCCTTCCACCGACTTTTTTGAGATCACGGGACGTCCAGCCCTGTTGCCGGGTATGGTGATCCCCATGCAGCTCAAACTCTACAATGAAGCGGGCTTTGAACAGTGGCTTGATTTCTCCATTACCATCGGCGAGGTGAGCGTCACGGATCCACTGGGGCCCGATAGCTATGGTTATGTGATCTATGACGATCAAGATCTATCCTATGAAGCTTGCCCGGTTTACGAATGGATTGGCATCGCTCCGGCGGAGGGAGGATTCGGAACCGCTTTGGCGATCAGCGACGCCTACACCAGTGATGAAGAAGGCGACCAGGTGAGCGCCGACGCTCTGGAAGTGGTGAATCTGCCCTTCCCATTCCAGTTTTACGGACTTCTTTACGACCAGATCACGGTCTGCTCCAACGGGTTTATTGCCCTGGGCGTGACCGAGAACGCGGAATTCCGCAATTACCGCCTCCCCGGCCCCATGGGCCCCAATCCCATGATCGCGGCGTTTTGGGATGATCTGGCCACCCATTCAGGTGGCGGGATCTATACCTGGTTCGACCGCACCAACCATGCCTTCGTGATTGAATGGTACAATCTCAGAAACGGTAAAAACGGCACCTCCCCGGAAACATTCCAGGTCATACTATACGATCAATCCGCCCATCCCACTTCAATGGGAGACGGACCCATAAAAATCCAGTATCACACCTTTAACAATATCAATTCCCAATCTGGCAACAGACACGGCTGCTATTGCACCATCGGCATCGAGAACCACACCGGCGACGTTGGACTGGAATATTCCTTCAACAACACCTATCCGGTGGCGGCCTCACCCCTGGGCAACCAGCGCGCCATCTATATCACCAACGTTCCCATCTATCACGAAGCGGCCCATGTGATCCTGGGCGACACCTTTATCACCGACGGGAATGGCAACAGCGTCTGCGAACCCGGCGAAACCATCGAACTGGGAGTCCAGTTGAAAAACATCGGCAACATGACGGCCGAAGGCATCGAGGCCACCCTGAGCACGGAAAACCAGTATGTGACCATGATAGACAGCGTTTCCACCTATTTCCCGCTGGAAAGCGAATGTTTTGGAGTGAACCGCGATCCCTTCAGATTTGCGATCGCCCCCAACTGCCCCAACGGCGAAGTAGTCGAATTTAACCTGGAGGTGGTCTCCGGCGAAAGCCTATGGTCCCGTCCTTTCAGCATCCGGGTGGACGCATCCGTATTGGTGTTCGAATCTTATATGATCAACGACGTTGATGGCACCTACAATGGAATCATCGATCCGCTGGAAACGGTGCAACTGGTGATAAACGTCAAAAACCAGGCGGACGTGGAATCCCGTGATATCCTGGCCAGCCTCAGCAGTTCCAATTCCGAGGTTTCGATCGGCCATCCCCTGCTTCAACAGCCCCTGATCGGCGCCAATGCAATTCAGCAGTTTGTTTATGAACTGCAGTTCACGGGCACCAGCGGACTGGGCAGCTACATCCCCTTCCAGTTCAACGCCTCGCTTGGCAACGGATTACCCATCTCGGCAAACATCCTGTTGCCATACAATATTCCCAACGTGTTCCACGACTTTGAAGCCGACAACGGCAACATGATCTCGGAAGCAGGTTGGGTGTGGGGAACTCCCAGCCAGGTGACTCCTTATTCCGGCTCCAAGGTCTGGGCAACCGGACTGAGCGGCACCTATCCGGAATACGCGAACTACAACCTGATAACTCCCATCTACAGGCTCTCCGAAAACAGCGTGCTCACCTTCAAACACCGCTATGGCCTGGAGGCGAACTATGACGGAGGAAATGTCTCCATCAGCACCAACGATGGCGAAAGCTGGCAACTGATCACCCCTCAGGGAGGCTACCCCTACTACAGCATCAACTCCCTGGGTGGCGAATCGGGATTCTCCGGAAGCATCGCCAATTGGGAGACGGTGAGCTTCAACCTCAGCCAGTTTTCAGGACAGCAGGTGAGGCTGCGTTTCCGCATGGCTTCCGACGCCAGCGTCTCCGGTATCGGCTGGTTCATTGACGACTTTGAGCTGAGTGGCGTGAACCAGGTCACCGGCTATTTGCATGGCAACGTGATCGCCACCAGCGATACTCCTGTTACGGAGGTTGTGGTGAAAGCAAGCAACAACATGTGCGCCAATCCCGACGCAAATGGCTATTACAGGCTCTATTTGCCCAACGGAAGCTATTCAGCCACGGCGTCCCTGCTCCATCATCAGTCCTCCACCACCAACTCCGTCCAGATCAGTACTTCCGCTCCCGTGTATCTGGCTGACTTTACCCTCATCAACCTGCCCAAACCTGAAGGCGCTGGTTTCGATGTTGACAACGATACCGGAGCGGTTACCCTGTCCTGGAACCAGCCTTTAGATCCTGTGTTGCCGGTGATGGGCTACAAGGTCTATAAAAAGTTCAACTCCGGCCCCTTCGAGATGATCCAGCAGACCACAGACACCATCTATAATGACCATCTAACGCTGACAGGCAATTACAAGTATCTGGTTACGGCCATCTATTTCAACGTGGAAGGATGTCCCAGCGATACCCTGTCTTTTGCCTATCCCTATGTCTCAGAAGACGATCCCGTCTCTCCTGCCTTGGTCACCAAACTGCATGGCAACTACCCCAACCCCTTCAATCCGAGCACCACGATCTCCTTTGACCTGGCGAAAAACACCAAGGTGAAGCTGAGCGTGTACAACCTGCGCGGACAACTGGTAAAGACCCTCGCCAGCGGAGAATTGGCTGCCGGACGCCACCAACTGATCTGGAACGGGACTGACTCCCGCAACAGAAGCGTGGCCTCGGGCGTTTACCTGTTCAGGCTGGACGCGGGTAACTACCGCTCCACCCGCAAAATGATGCTCATCAAGTAACGCGAGATATAGCCTCAACGCAAAGGGATGGAGATTTCCATCCCTTTGCTGTTTGGCGCACATTGTGGATTGTGTAAATTAAGGGCTGCCGAAGTCCGTTCGGCAGAGGCAACGGAGTTGCCTGTTTGATAGAGAACTCCGGTCTCTGTGGCAAACGGACTTCGTCACCCCTGGGCACTGGATCACGGATCAAGCGGTTCACGCAGATTGGCGCGGATAAAAGGCGCGGATTAGCGCAGACTGGGGTTATTGGGTGGTGTTTCGGGATTTGCTGCTTGTTTCTAAAAGACTGGATCCCGAGTCAAGCATGCGCTTGCCCGGGATGACACATTATATAGCTTGGTGGACTTGTTTTTTGGGAACCTTTCCACCATTCCACCTTCCCAACTTCAAAGATCCTGTTATCCGCGTTCTATCATCACGGCATCACCTCACCACGTCACCATGAGAGTCTGTCAGGGGGAACCTTTCCACCTTTCCACCTCAAAAACACCTTTCCACGTCCTGATCATAGCACCTATATATATGGGGGGTGTGGCTCTCATTCGCATCACCCTCCCAAGAGTGGGTCTTCCTGGGGTCAACCTTATAATTTATAAGGATGACCTAAGGATGATGGCACAAAAGCCAGTAGCAGCAAAGGACGGAGCTATGAAAGGAATACAGGATATTAAGCACTTTATGTTTCCTGGCGCAAGTATAATAGGTGCTTATTTACGCCGGAATCAGGGCGGGAACAAGCAGGTATTTCATCCGTTCAATAGATATATTTCAGTCCGGCGCCCACCGATCTTCTGACTTCCTTTATCCAGTTGATCCTTCCGTCTTTATTGCGATCCCGGAAGCTCTCGCTGTATTTGGCGATCAGGAACCAGCGCTTTTTGGAGATTCTGAAGGTGAGAGACGATCTGATGTCCGTATTGGGTTCATAGAACTTGCGGATGGACATGTGTTCAGTGTTGATCTTGCTGTAAGACAGAGACACGTTTTCCAGGCGTTTGTACTGGGTGTCCACCCAGACGCTGAACCAGATCGATTTGCCGGTTTTGAGCTTTCTGCCGATCATGTTTTGCCAGGCGAAACGGGTTTTGACCTTGTGGGAAAAGGTTGCCTGGATGCTTCCGTTCCAGCCACGGGATGCCTTCACGCTGGCCAGGCTCTCCACTTTGGTCACAAAGGGATCAAGCTCATCCTCCTGCGTCACGGCCCGGTCTTCCTCATAATAATGGTCAAAATAGGCGGGCACATACTGCCCCCCGTAGAGCCTGTACTCCAGATTCACCCGCAGGGCTTTGAAATCGGCATAGATTCCGGGCAGGATCACTCCGGAGCCGTAGTTCAGGATGTGGGAAAACTCGACGTAGTGTCCCAAGGTCATCTTCTCATTTTTCACCATGGGCAGGGTGTAAGCCAGGCCAAAAACGGTGGCGGGCTTTCTGCCCAGCAGGTCAACTTCACAGGCCAGGGAATCCGCCACGAGATGGCGGAGGTTGCCATATTGGTTGGTGTCCGTGGCCAGGGAAAAGCCCAGATTGATCTGATCCAGCACCTTTAGGGTGGAGTCCGGCAGGGGCTTGAAGCGCGCCGCCATTGCCAGGACAGGTGCTCTTTGCAGATCGGAGGCGAATAGCTCAAAGCTTGGCTGGGTAGGCCAGTGGGGACTGCCTCCCAACATCAGTCCGGTCTTGCGCAGATCGGGATAGAGCAGCATGTTGGAATAGTTTTGCATCACCAGCCCGTTGCCCAGGGTAAGCCCGGGAAAGCCGCCCAGGTGGAAAAAGAAAGTATCTCCCTTCTTTCCGTAATTGAGGTAGTAGATCTTGTCCAGCAGGTCTTCCAGTTCGTTCCATTCATCTTTGCGCAGGCTTATGCGCTTGTCGAACAAAAAGTCCAGATCCAGCCCCAGTCCGAATTTCCAGAGGTTAAACTCCTGGATGAAACGCAGTTGGTAATAACGGACAGAATCCACCTTCTCGTAACCCAGAATGGCGGAAGAACTGAATTTGGTCCTGGATTTGACAGTGAAGGGCAATTCCTGGGCCATCAGCCAGAGCGGCAAAAAGAGCAGGGCAAAGAACAAAACTTTTTTCATCTCACCTCAAAACAAGCAATACAAGAAAGTGAACACATAGAAACATATTAACCTCGTTTGCCGGAATCACCAGCATTTTTTATGGCCGCAGTAGCGGATTCTCCAGGCAGGAGCAGGGAATTTTGCTGCCGTAGCGGGCGCTGATGGCCCATCCAGGGGAGGGGCGGCGGGCTGCAAAAAGCGGTGGCGGGCTTGGAAACTCAGGATTTTCCTTGACAGAGAGGAAAAAGTTTATTTAAAGGATATAAAACGAAATGGCGGTAACCATACAGTATGGTCTCGATCTTCATCGACGGAAAACTTACTCGCTTTCAGAGCGAGATTAAATACGCTTTCAGCTTTATCTTGCAGACCCTGGGATACAGCTATTGCTTTATCTCGGATACAGGAAGGCTGAACAAGAACGACATCCTGCTGATCTATGGCTACAACGAACCCACCCCGGAAGACCTCAAAGGCATTGCCCGGCACTATATTACCATCTACATCAAATGCGATCCTGACCTGTATGACCCCAAAGCTTTCAGCCCGGACAAGCTGCGCAAGTCCATCAGCGAGATCAAGCTGCTCTCCATGACCCCCATCATCAGCTCAAGGAAATTTCAGTACCCCGCGGAAAACTACTCCGAAAGCAATGTCCACGCGGGGAAGATCAACTTTGACCTGGTGGGAAACATCTTTTTCCATCTGGCGGGCCTGGAAGAACGCATCGAAAACAGGCAAGACCCCAACGCGGCATGCCTGGACAGCACAAGTTGCTTCCATCCATACCGTGAAACGCCGTATGTGGACAACCTGCTCTGGCTGCTGGACAGCCTGATCAAGGAACACACCCGCGCCAAAGGCGTCTATATTGTCCAAAAGCAGTATTGGCCAGAGGCACAGCAATGCGCGGCGACTCTTTCCCACAGCGTGGACAATCTGCGCAAATGGGATTACGCCTCGCTGTTTCTTTCGGTGGCATCTGATCTGGGCATGTTTTTCACGTTCAACTGGCGCCAGCTTTGGCACACCATCGCCGGAAAACTGAAGTTTCTCTTTACCAATTACGAGTTGTATTGGAATTTCGATGAATTCCGCGAGTTGGAAAAGGACTCGCGCTGCCGGAGTACCTGGTTCATCGCCCCGCAGCAGAACGAATATATCAACTACAGCCTGGAGGATCCCGACCTGCAGGAGGAGATCAGCCAGCTGCTTGCCGACGGCAACGAAGTGGGCTTGCTGATGACTGCCGACAAACCAAATCTGGACGACTACGTGACCCGCAAGCAGATCATGCTGCATCAGATCCACCGCGAACAGATAGGGGTGAGGCAGTTGGGCTACCGGACAGGCGGGGCACTACGCGAGCTGTACAACAAACTCAGTCCGCAATACAGCCAAAGCACCGCCTGGAGTGAAGCTCCCGGCTATCCCTTCGGCTTTTCCGTGCCTTACCAGCCCTGGATAACGGGCATAAAAGCGGGGTATTGGGAGTTGCCCACCGTATTCCGGGACAGTTATTTGAAAGTAAACGCGTACAAAGTATTGCAGTTGGACGACGCCAAACGCACCGTGAAGAAGTTTTTCCAAAACACAAACCGCACCCGGGGCATCTATGGCCTGGATTTCAGCCTGGCAAGCTACACCGACGTGCATTACAGCAAAAAGCTCTATACCTACCTGCTGGCGCTGCTGAGATCCGGCAAGATCTGGATATGCACGGCGCAGGAGCTGATTACCTGGTGGGAAAAGCGCTCCCGGGTGACAATCGATGAATCGGATTACGAGATCAGCGTCTATTTCCCTGATGATCTGGAGCATTTGAGCCTGCAGATTTTCAACGAGGCAAAAATACGTGAAATTGAAGGCGCGCCTGCGCTCGTGGATAACAACCTCATCCGCTTCAGTAACGTTAAAGCCGGCTCGATTGCTGTGATCAGGCTGCTCAAGGATCAATGAAAAAGATACTGCATCTGCAACTGCTGCCGCTGCTCACCGGAGTGCAGAACTTCAGCCTGCATCTGCTGTCGGGGCTGTCCCCGGATGAGTATGAGATCTGGGTGGCCAGCAAACCCGGAGGAGAGTTTGTGGATGCCGTGCTGGCCAGAGGATTCCACTATCTGCCAGTTGCCAGCCTGAGGCGGGAGATTTCCCTTTGGGATATCGCCGCTTTCGTGAAGCTGATCCTGCTTATGCGCCGCCACCGTTTCGACATCGTGCACACCAATACATCCAAAGCAGGCATTCTGGGGCGCTTGGCGGCAAGACTTTGCGGGGTGCCCCTGATCATCCATACCGCCCACGGCGTTTCGTTCCAGGAGGGGCAAAGCAGGCTCACGCAGAAGCTGTTTCAAGCCGCGGAGAAGCTGGGCAACCAGCTTTGCGATTGGGTGGTCTTTGTCAACAACTCGGACAGGGAGCGCTGTCTGGCACTGGGCTTGGTGTCCCCCAAAAAGGCTGTGAGCGTGTACAACGCCATCCCTGTGGATTATGCTGACCGTCTGAGCGGGATAGCCGCCGCAAGGCGTTACGATCCCCACAAGCCGGATTTCGTGATCGGGTCAACTCTGCGGTTTTCAGAGCAGAAAAACGTGGTTGACTTGGTAAGTTCCGCCTGCCGGGCCTGCAGCCGCAATCCGCGCTTGCGTTTTATCCTCTTGGGCGAGGGCGAGCTGTTGGGACTGTGCCGCAGGATCGTTGCCTCGCATCGCCTGAACGAGCAGGTCTTGCTGCCGGGTTGGGATCTTGGGGTTGACAAATGGTTGCCCCAATTTGACGCGTTCATCCTCTATTCACGTTGGGAAGCGCAGCCTTTCAGCATTATCGAGGCTATGTATTCGGGCCTGGCGGTGGTGGGTTCGGATATCCCCTCCATCCGGGAACTGGTGGATCAGGACAGCGGCTGGCTGTTTCCCCTGGATGATCTGCCGCCTTTGATTGACTTTCTGGCCGGGCTTCCGGGCTGCGCGAAAGATGTGTTTGCAGCCGGGCAGCAGGCGGCAGCCAGGGTCAGGCAGCTTTGCGACTACCGTCAAATGATGGATGGCTATCTGCGGCTTTACGAGCGGCAATCAGAATCCTCTGAGGGAAGGCTGTGAGCGGGGATCTGGCGCTTTGGATCCTGGGTGGCAGCTTGCTGATCCATCTGCTCACCCACCTGCTGGTTCCAGTCAACATCAGGGTTTCCAACCGCTTTGGGATAGTGGTGGAGCCCAGCGAACGGCGTGTCCACACAAGAACGATGCCAGAGGCCGGGGGACTGTCTTTCGCTTTGCCGATGATCATGGTAATGCTGGTTTTTTCACTGCGGCTTACTGATCCTGGCGAAAGAAATGATCTGCTTGCTTTGGCTGGCGTGGGTTTGCTTACCCTGGTGTTTGGAGTGCTGGACGACAAGTATGAAAGCCGGGCCCGCTACAAGCTGCTATGGCAGATAGCCGTGGGTGTTATGATGTATTTTATCGGCTTCCGGGTAAGCACTCTGACCAATCCGCTGGGATCAGAGTTTGTACTCAACTGGCTGTCGTTTCCCGTCACGATCATTTGGTATCTGGTGGTGCTGAACGCCATCAACCTGATCGACGGCCTGGATGGCCTGGCAAGTGGAGTTTGCATCATTGTAAGCGGCGTGCTGCTGATCGTGGGAGTAAAAGAGGGAAACATCCTGGCAACGGCTCTGAGCTCATTTTTACTGGCGGGCAATCTGGCTTTTTTGCGCTACAACTTCCACCCTGCCAGGATTTTCTTGGGTGAGACGGGGGCGCAATTCAATGGCTTGATCATCGCGGCTATTTCCACAGCGGGAAGTACCCAGTTCAAAGGGATCACTTCGATGACGATGATCATTCCACTTTCCGTTTTGGCAGTACCTTTGATCGATATGTTTCTGGCAGTGTTCCGCCGCCTGGGTGTGGGCAGCATATTTGCCGCGGACAAAGCTCATTTGCACCACACCATGCTGGCGCTGGGGCTTTCCCAAAAAACGATCGCGCTGATCGTTTATTTTGTTACCCTGATGTTTGGCCTGATCGCTATTGGCTTCTCGTTCAGCTCCAAGAAGGTGCTTTTTTCTGTGCTTCTGGGCTTGCTTATACTGATGGTGGTTGTGGCTTACATCCTGATGCGTTTGGAGAAAAGAAAATGAAGAAAACATCTCTGATCCTGCTGCTGGTTTTGTCTTGCCTTGCCCTGGGCGCGGCTAAATGGCAAACCATCACAAACAACAGCCATGTGTATGACCTGATGGTCAAAGATGGCGACATCTACTTTTCCAGTTGGGGAGGGGTGCTGAAGATAGGGCAGCCCGCAAATTCCGGTGCAGGTTTTTCCTCGCTGGAGCAGAAAGGGATCTGGACTACCGCGGATGGACTGGCCTCCAACGACATACGAAATTTGGAATACATCAATTTCTCCAGCAGCCTGTGGTTGGGCAGCAACTTTGACGGGATCAGTATCGTGAGCCCGGCTGGTGTGCAAAAGATAAATCAAGAGCTTGGTTTGCCGTCTAACAAGGTGACAGGTATGGTGGAGTATGGTTCAAAGATTCTGGTAGCCACTTCGGCAGGACTGGCTGAATTCGCTTATCTGGAAAACGTAAATTTCCCCCTCATGCTGCACCAATACACCAATTCCTCCACCAACGGTGGTTTGCTTCATGACGGGATCGAAGCCATTGCTGTAAGCCCGGGAAACTATCTTTATCTGAGCAGCCTGAGAGGCATCAATTACGTTCATCTGGATTCTTTGTCCATTTCCAGCGCCTGGCATAGATTCTCGGATTTTCCCGGCACAAGCGGCAGGGCCGCAAAGCTTTCTTTGAATGAGGACAAGTTGTTGGTGGTCGCGACAAACTCGGTATATCTGCATTCCCTGGATCCCTGGCAAGCAGGCTGGATCACCTTGGGTGCGGACGACGGGATCGTGGGCGAAGTAATCTCCACTGCCGCCATCGACGCGCAAAACGGAATCTGGATAGCTTATGGGAATTGGAACGAGAATGTATTGAGCTTTTCCCGTGATATCGACACCTTGTTCACGCACATTGACCAAAGCGGCAATGTTAAGCACTGGGTTGAGAAAGAGGCAGGACTGGGTGATAAAAGTATAAGCAAGATTGTTTGCGCCCAGGGACAGGTCTATCTCTGCAGTTGGGGTGACGGGGTCTTTCTCCTGGAGGGTGATTCCTGGAGCCGTTATCAGCCCAATTCCATCAGCTTCCCCAATATCCGCTCAATTGTGACCGACGCCAACCACGTCACTTGGTTTGGCAGCGGCAATATGAACCACATCCCCAACAAAAAATCCGCCCTGGGAGCATGCCGTTACAAATCTGGCAAGTGGCAGTCGTTCAATATAGCCAATAGCGGCATCCATACGGACAACATCCTTTCCGTCGCTGTGGATAGCCACAACCGTAAGTGGTTCGGCACCTACGACGTTACCACAGGCACGCCCGAAGGCTGGGCCAGGGGTGTGTCCGTGCTGGATGATAATGAAGAAGAATATAATTGGACTTATTATATCAGACCCGTGCTATTGGGTGGAACCGCGCTGCACATTGCAAAAGACCGGCACGATAACATGCTGGTTGCTTGTTACGATGACGGTTTTACGGTTTTCGACCCCAACGATAATGTGCTGTCCACTTTCACTGTCAAATATACTGTGAATCAGAAGGTGATTTACAGCTACCACAGCGGCAGGCAGTACTTTTTCGGCACATACAACGACCCTGGCCTGGTGATCTGGAACCACGACTCCATACCGGTAACGGATGGGGAACATTGGCTGAAACCGCCTCCCCATGAGCTTAACAACTGCGAGGTTTACGGGGTGGTCTCCGTGCAAAGCCCCTATGAGGGATTGCAGCACTGGATCGCCGCCAGCACGGGTCTCTTCATGTGGGACGAGGAGAACTGGTATTTGTACGACACATCGGTGAAACGCAAGAAATATAATACCAGCACCGGACAGTGGGAGAACGATCAGCTCTACTACGTGGACGAAGAAAGGCTGTATGGCTCTGAGAGAACCACGCCCACGGCCATCTATTTGGATCCCTTCAACCGGATCTGGATTGGCAGCCTCAACCATGGCATAAGCATGTACGATCCTGTCACGGATCGATTTACCAACTATTTCCAGGGCAATTCGCCCCTGCTCTCAAACTACATTACTGCCCTGGGTTACGACCCTGTGGAAGGCAAGCTTCTGGTGGGCACTCCGGATGGTCTGAATACCCTCCGGATCGGCATCGCGGAGAAACCTCATGTCAAGTTGGACAAGCTGCTGGTTTTTCCCAACCCCTACTATCCGGACAGGGAAGGCAAAGCACTGCAGATAGCCAACTTCCCTGATGATGCCTTCCCCGGCAGCGGAAGCAAATGCAGAATTTACAGCAGTTCCGGAGCACTGGTGATGGAATTGACCGAGGATGTCGCAAACAGCAACCGCTTTCTCTGGAACGGTTCCAATGCCAGTGGCAAAAAGTGCAGCAGCGGTGTCTATTTTGTGGTGGTTACCGATCCGGACGGTAACAAACTCAACGGCAAGCTGGTGCTCTTGCGAGATTAAGGGGGTCAGTCTCTCAAAGCGAGGCGGGTAAAGATTTCCACACCCAGCTGAATGCAGGCCTCATCGGGAAGAAACAGCTCTGAGTGCAGGGGATGTTCGCAGCCGCTGCCCAGCCAAAACAGCAGGCCGGGATAGCGGGTGGTAAAGAAGCCAAAATCCTCCCCGCTCAGGGTTGTTTCCGCTTCCTGCCAGACGGCTCCCGCCTGATGCACAACCTCTTTCAAGGCTGCCACCAAGGCTGGAGAGTTTACCACGGGATCGTAGCTGCAGAGCAGGTCAACTTTTGCCGTGGCGCCATACTCGTCCGAGGCTAAGCGGCTGTTGAGCTGGATTAAGTCATTGAGCTGTCCGCTCACTTCCTTGCGCAGGCTGCGGTGGGTTCCCTCCAGTTTGCAGAGGTCAGCCACCACATTACGGATACGGCCGGCCTCCATCCTGCCCACATGAAAGATCACTTTTTCACTCTGTGACAGTCCGGCCACAGATTCCTGCATCAGGTTCATAAACCTGAGGCCAGCCTGCAGGGCATTGATACCTTTCTCAGGATAAGCCGCGTGGGCAGCCTTACCCCGGAAAGTGACGTCAAATTCCTGTGGGATGGCAAAGAAGACTCCCTCCCGGCTGGATATCTTGCCCAGTTCCATCCCACCTGACACATGCAGGGCATAGACCTCTTTCACGTCGAATGCCTGGATCAACCCTTCAGCCAAAACTGCTTCCGCGCCTCCCCATCCTTCTTCGGCAGGCTGAAAGAGAAAAAGCAGGTTGACCCGCGGCTGCTCTGCGCAGATGCGGTCGATCAATCCCATAAGCACTGTCATGTGGATATCATGCCCGCAGGCGTGCATCATGCCCTGATTGAGCGAGGAAAAACTGCAACCGGTCTGCTCTGATACGGGCAGAGCGTCCATATCCGCCCGGAACAAGCGGTATGCGCCCTGTCCCTGTGAATATTCAATAAGGATGCCCGTATTGGTGCGGAATTCATGGATCTTGATGCCAGGCATCTTTCGCAGGTACGAGAGTAACAACTCTTTCGTCCTGTGCTCCTGGAAGGCAAGTTCAGGTATCTGGTGCAGCAGCTTTCTAAGCTGGAATAGATCAAGGGTCATAACTTTCCCGCCAAAACAGCGTGCCTGATCAGGATGCGTACCGCGTTGGAAGCAGCCCCCAAACGCACGTTGTGGGCCACATTCCAAAAACTTACCGAATGCTCATCCACGCCGTGGCGCAGGCGGCAGACATGGCTGTTATCCGATGATCCCAACTCCCGCGGGGTGAGGTAGCTGTTTTCATAATAATCGATTGACTGGCTTTCTGCGAGTGCTTGGGCTGCCAGTGCCAGATCCACGGGCATGTCAAACTCCGCATATACGCTTTCGCTGTGTCCGTAGAGGACGGGCACGCGGACGGTGGTGGCGCATACTGCTATATTTTCTTTGCGCAATATCTTGCGTGTCTCCAAGTGCATCTTTTCCTCTTCCTGGGAATAGCCGCTGTCCAGGATAATGCCGATCTGCGGGATCACGTTCAGGTCAATGATTTGGGGATAGACACCCTTGTCAGCACTCCCGGCGCGCTGTTCTTCCAGGGTTAAAATACCCTGATGTCCGCTGCCGGATACGGATTGGTAGGTGCTCACGACCACCTTGTTCAAACCGAACAGTTTGTCCAGCACAGCCAGCGGCAACACCATCTGGATCGTGGAGCAATTGGGATTGGCGATGATGCCTTTATAGGTTTCCAACAGATCGCCGTTGATCTCGGGTACCACCAAAGGTATCTCAGGTTCCATGCGAAATGCGGAGGAGTTGTCAATCACCACGCTGCCAGCCCGGGCTGCGATAGGGGCAAAGGTCTTGGACACACTGCCGCCGGCTGAAAACAGTACGTAGTCATAGGGTTCGGTGAGCGCGTTTTCATCCAATTCCCGCACCGTGATTGGCCGGTCTTCATAAAAAAGCTGCTCCCCGGCTGAACGGGAGGAGGCAAAGAGGCTAAGATCGTTCACGGGAACTTTGTATTCTTGCAGGCAGGTCAGCATCATGCGTCCCACTTCACCAGTGGCGCCAACAATCGCTATCTTCATGTGGATTCCTCATCTTCTTTCATGTAAACGTGCATAATTGCCCAAGAGCCGCCTTTTGTCAATGCAAAACTTGACAAAAACAGGCCTTGCGCAAACTTAGCCTCCGTTGTCGCGCCCCAGTAGCTCAGGGGATAGAGCAGCGGTTTCCTAAACCGTTGGTCGGATGTTCGATTCATCCTTGGGGCGCCACTTCTAAAGGATCTTATGCTCGCTATCACTGCCGGTATGTTGGCGCTTTACTACGATCAGGAAGCCCTGCAGACTGGGCTGATCCTGGATCTGTCAGACGACCGTTGCCAGATTCTGCAAAAAGATGGCGGGCATATCGTTCTGCGTGCTGAACGCCTGCTCCTGCTCTCCGAATCCACTTATGAACCTCTGGACTCCACTTCGCTTGAGAGATTTGTCTCTCAAGTGGATACCTGCCTGCAAAGCTTCTCCAGCTCCGATCTGCTTGCCACTCTGCGTGAACTGTCCCAACCTTTCTCTTTTGCCCAGGCATGCGCAGCCACCCGATCCATTGACGATGTGCAACGCTTTGCCTTGTTTGTGCAACTCAAATCAATGCCGGAGTTTATCGCCTGGAAAAAAGACGCGATCCGGCTGAGGGATGAGCAAGAGGTGTGTAAATATCAGCAAGCCCGTGAGGAAGCGGAAGCGCGTTCCGCTTATCTGGAACGTATCGGCATCTGGCTGCAGGAGCTATCCCAAAGAGAGCAACAAACACTGTCACCGGCAGATCGAAAAAGCTTGCTGGGCGAACTGCGGCAATGCCAGCTCCAGTCTGGTGCCAAGGATCTGCAGCGGTTGTTGCGCGGACATTCCGGCCAGCAGGGGCTGGAAGCTTTTCTGCACGAGCTGCGCCTGAGATTGGGAGATGTTTCCGCCAGCACCGATCCTATTGCCGCGGTCTATGGAATCCCCATCAAATTTTCCAAGGATTTGGAGCGTCAGATTCTGTCTGCTCCAACTGAACTTCCCGAGGGGCCAGAGGCTTTCTGCATCGATGCCGGGGATACGCCTGACTATGATGATGCCCTGTCGTTGCAGAGCAGTCCCCAGGGGTATGAACTGGGCATCCACATCAGCGATCTGGCCTGTAGGATCAACCTCGCGTCAGAGCTGTTTCAGGAGTCTCTGGAGCGGGTGTCGTCGCTCTATTTGCCGGGGGAATGCGTTCCGCTGCTGCCGGATGAGCTCTCCAGCAGCGAGTTCAGCCTTGTTCAAGGCAGCAAGCGGCCGGTGATTTCCCTTCAGCTAAACCTGGATCACAATCTCAGGATTTTGAACTGGCGCTTTCTCAGGCAGAGGGTGGCGATTATTGCCAATTACAACTACCAGCAGGTGGATGCTCAGATAACCGGGCAGCCTTTCAGCGTGCTGCTGCAGTTTGCCCGCAAGCTGCAGGAAGAACGGCAGGGAGAGCAAACCGTCCGCAAGCAGCCCTATTCCTGGCAGCTTAAAGTAGAGGATGGGGAGATCAGTCTGCGCAAGACCGACAACCTCAGCCCGGCGCGTTTTCTGGTGGAAGAGCTGATGGTGCTTTACAATAGCCTGTTTGCGGATTTCGCGGTGCAGGGTAAACTGCCCCTGATCTTCCGCAACATCTCGCAATACTCCACCGATGACCAGGATACCGATGAGCCTGTCACAGGCTCCCTGGCCTATCTTTCCACAGCGGCGCGATTCCATCCCGGGATCGGTGCCAAAGCTTACGTGCATGCCACATCTCCCATTCGCCGGGTCACCGACCTTATCAATCAGTTTCAGTTTGCGGCGTTGCTGAATGACACAGCCGCCCCTTTCAGTGGCAGTCAATTGGATGGGCTGATCCCCGGCATCGAGAAAAGACTGCTGCTTTTGAATGAGATCAGCCAGCGCAGCGAACGCCACTGGTTGCTCCGCTACTTGCGGGAACGGTGCCTGGACAAGCCTTTGGATGCTGTGCTGCTGCGCAGGCTGCGCAACGGCTATGTAGCGGAGCTTGTCAAGTGGGGAAAAAAGATTGTGGTTTGTTGCGAGGACAGGCCTCCCTTGCAGACGGAAATCAAGCTTGTGATCAGGGAGATAGATCTGGACAGCCTGAGCGCCCAGGCAACTGTAATCTTCTGATAACGCGGTTAATTGCTTATGGCTTAAGATCATTGAAAGTAAGCAGTTAGCTTGCGCGGCAAAAAATTTCTTGACAGAAATACTCTCATATTTTTAAGTATTCCGGTAAAAGATTACTTGGGATAGGGCGCTTCAAATGGTCATTGTTGGCTACTGGAGCGGAATTCTAATCCGGATTATATTGTATTTTTCAGGATTTCCGGATCTATCCATGAAACAATGAAGGAATAATGCTTGGAATGAATGTTTCGAAAGGATTGTTTAGGCAGGGAGGATTCTTTGGACGACAAGGTTAAATATGTTGTGGTGGTTTTTTTGGCTCTGCTGGTAACATTTGTGATGAGTTATTCACTGAGGCCGGTGTACCTGATTATCAGTATGTCTCTAATCAATTCAGATCTATTTTGGTTGCCTGATGTAATAATGGTACTGGGTATTTTAGGTCTTTTTGTGCTGTCTGTGTTCATGATTCTGGGATTGTTTAAGCTGTTAACCAGAGAAAGCCGCAGGTCTGGCAGGGGAATCTACTATCCGGGCCGCAAAACTACAACGCAGATTCTATCCAATTCTTTTGTCAAACTATGGCCGCTGTTGGTGTTGCTCATCATGATCGCGCTGTTCTTTAGCTACGATTATCTAATGTCGCTTGTCCCCAAACCAACACCGCTTAATGAAGATTATCCTGTATTGCCCCAAAACGTAGCAAACACCAGGGACTCAAGTTACGCAACCCGAGCTGATTCTCTCAAACTATAGCGCGGATAGCATTCTCCGCAAACCCGCGTCCCAGCATGAGTGGGTATGTGTCTTTAATCCGCGTTTTTACTGAGTTGCCCTCGTTTCCAACCTATGGGCAAACCTGGATCATCCTTAGGTCAACCTTAACTTTTATAAGGTTGACCTAAGGATGATAACACTAACTACTTATGGGGCAAATCACAGGGGCAAATTATGGCATGGGGGGATGCCATGTTTCATCGCTTATGCTTGGGCTGCTCCATTTGTTGCGACTAACTCAGATGCAGAGCCAGTGTCAAGGATTGTTTTTTCCCAGATTATGCCTTCTTCCTGTTGCTGTGGCTTAGTCACTTTTTTCAGATGCCGGAAAGAGATAGACGCACTAACTCTATCAAGAAGGAATTCCGGTTATGCCTATAATGCTTCGCTTGCGTTTCGTCATACAGCTAAGATGGTCAAATTAAAGCTGGACAAAATCAGCCCCTCGCCTGATTTAGTTTCCAACGATACATACAAGGGAATCTTTGATGGATAACCCCAACCAGCATAACTGGTTGCTCAGCCGGGACAAGACCGGCTGGAAGAAACTTTCGGACACTGAGCAAGTGACCTGGCGGGAGCTTGGCTTCAAATGCGGCCTGGAAGTTCATCAGCAATTAAAAACATCTCAAAAATTATTTTGCCGCTGCCCCGCGGGAATCTATCACGACTTTGAGGATTTCGACGCGGAAGTGGTGCGCCATATGCGTCCAACCCTTTCTGAACTGGGCGAATACGATGGCACCGCGCTGATGGAATTTAAGACCCGCAAGAAGATTATCTACCGCATCAATAACGACAGCGCCTGCACCTACGAGGTGGACGACACGCCCCCCTTCCCTCTCAACCGGGAAGCTCTCGCTCATGCGATGCAGATCGCTCTGTTACTCAGGATGAAGATCGTGGGCGAACTGCACATAACCCGCAAGCAATATTTGGACGGAAGCATCCCCACTGGCTTTCAGCGCACAGCCATCCTGGGTATCGAAGGTGAATTTCCCATCACCTCCAAGACCATCCGCGTGATCCAGTTTTCCATCGAAGAAGACAGTTGCCGAGAAGTCAGCGATCATCGCCACACCAGGACCTATTTCACCGACCGCCTGGGTATGCCCCTGATCGAAACGGTCACCTATCCGGACATGCTCACTCCCTGGGAGGCTGCTGAAGCAGCCCAGCACATCCGTTTTATCGCACGCAGCTCCGGTCTGGTCCGAACCGGCATCGGTGCGGCGCGTGAAGATGTGAATGTATCCATCACTGGCGGTACCAGGGTGGAGATCAAGGGTGTGGCTCACATCACCTGGATTCCCAAACTTACGCACAACGAAGCTTTCCGGCAGAAATCCCTGCTTCTGATCAAAAATGAACTGAATGCCAGACTGGGAGACCCGGCTAAGTGGAAGATCAGCCACTGCCAGTTGGACGCTACGGAATGGCGGCACATCCCCCTCCTCAAACAACAGGCTGCGGATGGCTGGAAACTGGTTGCTGTCAACTTACCCAGCTTTGGCGGCATACTGAGTTGGTTCAATCAGCCCGGACGCTGTTTTGCCAACGAGATTTCAGACCGGCTCAAGGTAATCGCCTGCCTGGAATGGCCCAATATGTACCACAGCGAAGAATTGCAACCCAGCCTTTCAGAAAGCGATTGGAAGAGGATAAGGCAGGAGTTGAAAGCTGCTCCGGATGACGCGCAGATACTTTTTTGGGCGCCAGAGGAAGACGTTAAAACTGCCTTGGAGACCATCGGGGAACGCTGCCTTATGGCCTTTGTGGGAGTGCCCAACGAGACCCGCAAATCGTTGCCGGACGGGACCACACTCTTTGAAAGGGTGCTGCCCGGCGCCGACCGCATGTATCCCGATACTGACTCCGCTCCGATTCCGGTCACCGAGGAGATGATCGAAGACGCCAGGGCTGCGCTGCCTACAGGCCTGGAACAGAGATTGGAACAACTGGCGGAATGGGGTGTTCCCCGCGATGCCTATATCTATCTGCTGCGCAACAATCTGATGCCTGTGTTGGTGGAACTTTCTGACCAACACTCATTCCCGCCCAAACGGCTGGCTTTGCTCTACGCGCATTTGCTCAAAAGCTTACAGGGACGTGATCCGCTGCCCTTCAGCCATCAACGTGTTGCCGATCTGCTCAAATATGCCGCCAAAAACAAACTTGCCGTGGATATTCTCCCAGCGATGCTGAAAGTGCTATTCGAGCAGCCCAATATGCAGTTTTCCTCTGTGCTGTCTGTGCTGAACTTCAAAAAAGTAAGCCGCGAAGAGATATTGGAACAGATTCCACTGTTGAAAAGCATGTGGAGCCGGGCTAAAACTCGTGGCTTGAAACGCCCGGACGCCCAGGCACGGTGGATGATGGGACGTCTTCGCCCTATAGCCTTGGGGAACATCCCTCTGGCTGAGCTGCGCCTGGCTGTTGACAATGAATTATCCACAAATCTTTAATTTTCTTAAGGCATCGAAACTGAAATTGGGGCTATTGATCAACTTTGGAACTACCAACCTGCATTATGAACGCGTACTACTTTAAGTGCATAATTCGTGTAAATTCGCGTAATTCGTGGACAAAGAAATAGATGCTGGATCTTTTTAAAGGCTACAGAGGTCGCGCTCTGGAGGTGCTGAAACATTTCCAGGCCAGGGTGTGGGGCGACAATACAGTTCAGACCACCCGTGGCACATTCCAGGGCATCATCCTGCCCCGCAGTGAAAACGACGACGACCGTCACATAGTGCTCAAATTGGCCACCGGTTACAATGTGGGCATTGATGTGGATACAATTTTAGAAATGCACGAAACCGGATACAAGGAAGCGCATTATAAGATCCCGGAAAAAGAGTTTCCCACGACGCCGGGACTGCCCAAGGTTAAACTGCTGGGCACTGGCGGCACCATCGCTTCGCGCCTGGACTATCGCACCGGAGCCGTGATCCCTGCTTTCTCGCCTGGCGAACTTTATGGAGCAGTTCCGGAACTGGCGGAGATCTGCAATCTGGAAACAGAAAAACTCTTTGCCGTCTTCTCTGAAAACATGGGCCCTGAGCAGTATAAAAAACTGGCGGTCTCCATCGGCGAAGAGGTTGGCAAGGGTATCGAAGGGATAATTATTGGGCATGGTACAGACACCATGCACCACACTGCGGCGGCGCTTTCCTACATGCTGCAAAACCTGCCCATCCCCGTAGTGATGGTGGGTTCGCAGCGTTCCAGTGACCGTCCTTCTTCTGATGCAGCACTTAATCTGATGCACGCTGCCTTCACCGCCGGGCATTCCGACATCGCAGAGGTGATGGTTTGTATGTTTGGCCCCACCAGCGATGAATACGGACTACTGCATCAGGGAACCAGGGTACGTAAGATGCACTCCTCCTATCGCAGCACCTTCCGCACCATTGGCGACGTTCCGATTGCCCGCGTCACCAGGGATTCCGTGATCCCTATTAAGACGGATTATAACAAACGCCGCTCTGATAAGAAAGTGACTGTGTTGCCATTTTTCGAAGAGCGGGTAGCCATCGTTTATTACTATCCAAACATGCATCCGGACATCATCGATTCCCTCACCGAGAATGGCTACAAGGGTATCGTGATCGCTGGCACCGGTTTGGGCCACGTCAACAAGCCAGTCTATCCTGCCATCAAGCGCGCGGTTGCCAAAGGCGTGCAGATTTATATGACCGTGCAGACCCTCTGGGGCTTTGTGCATATGTTCGTTTACGATACCGGCCGCGACCTGATGAGCATGGGTATCGTGCCAGGTGAAAACCTGCTGCCCGAGGTTGCCTATATCAAGCTGGGCTGGGCTTTGGGGCAATCCAGCGATCCGGAAAAGGTGCGCGAACTGATGCTTACCCCCATTGCTGGAGATATCACCACAGGTGAACCCTACAACGGCTACCTCATTTACCAGGGTGGCATCCCGGAGGTTGAGGAGTTTATCAGGAAATATCACAAGTAATTTTTGTTTACCATACTCAGAAATTCCCTTAACACAGGCTGCATCAACTTGATATGCAGTCTATTAATTGTTTTCTTAAACTGAGGTTATTATGATAGCAGTTATTTTGTCTGGTGGATTGGGTACACGTTTAAAACCATTTACCGAGGTTATTCCCAAACCCCTGTTACCGATAGGGGAAAAAGCTGTTTTGGAAATCCAGATCGAGCATCTCAAGGGATATGGATTCAATGAGATATATTTGGCAACCAACTACAAATCCTCATACATAGAGAATTTTTTCGGTGACGGCAGCAAGTACGGCGTGAAGCTATTCATCAGTAAAGAAGATAAGCCTCTGGGCACTGTCGGACCGGTTAAATTGTTACAGGATAAACTGGATAGCCCTTTTTTGGTCATGAATGGAGATATATTAACCCTGCTTGACTATGGAGCAATGTATCGTTTCGCTTGTAGTAAGGACTCCATACTGACTATCGGTACCAAAGAGATAATTACACCTTTTCAGTTTGGCAACATATTCACTGAAGGCGATTATGTGACTGGAATAGATGAAAAACCGGATCTCCACACAACTATCCTGGCGGGAATATATGTGTTCAAGCCAGCCTTGTTGGATTTGATCCCTACAGACACATACTACGGTATGGATGTGTTGATTAAGGACATGATCTCACGCTCAATGCCCATCACTCATTACCCCATTAAAGAGTACTGGCTGGATATCGGCCGCATAGACGACTACGAAAAGGCTCAGGAGATTTATAAAGAACGCTTTGCCTCGCAGGATTGATGGAAAAGGTAAAAACTTTAGTCATAGGCGCTGGGGCGGTTGGTTTGGCAATAGCCAACCGCCTTTCTGCAAATGATCCAGATCTTGTGTTGGTGGACAAAGAAAATAGTTTTGGCAGACATACCAGCAGCCGCAATAGTGAAGTGATCCATGCAGGTCACTATTATAGGCCAGGATCGCTGAAAGCGTCTTTCTGTGTTAAAGGTAATACGCTGCTTTATGATTTTCTGTCTAGAAACAACATCCCATACAAAAAAACAGGCAAAATCATTGTAGCTACAACTCCCCATGAGTTGCCAAGGCTTGAAGAGTATCTGAATTTGGGACGCCTCAATGGTTGCCCTGATATGCGGCTTATATCAGCTGCGGAAGTAGGTGAACTGGAACCACAGGTCAAATGCCTTGCAGGTTTGTATATTCCAAGCACAGGTATCTTCGACACACATAAGTATATGCAGTATCTGTCTGATGGCATCGAAGATAACGGTGCTTTTATCATCTATGGCATGGAGGTAGTTGCAGTCAGGAGGGAGGCAGGAAAATACCTGATTGAGTTCACGAACGGAGAAATATTTCTTTGCGATAAAGTCGTGAATTCAGCTGGACTTTGGGCTGATAAAATAGCCAAGGCAGCTGGAATGGATATCTTGTCTCTGGGCTTAGTTCAGCACTGGTGCAAGGGGGAATATTATAAAACTACCAAGATCAGAGGAATTGAGCATCTAATATACCCAGTGGCTGATCCTCAGGGTATTTTTTTGGGAATTCACCTGACATTGAATCTGGGTGGAGAGGTTAGGTTTGGTCCCAATGCGTTTTATGTGGATCAAATTGATTACCGTTTTAAAGAAGAGTATTTAGAAGATTTTTATAAGGCAATTAACCGTTATATGGACATTGATATTTCAGACCTAATTCCGGATGACACGGGTGTGCGGGCAAAACTTCAGGGGATTGGGGAAGGGTTTCGTGATTTTTACATCCAGGAAGAATCTGGCAATGGTTTGCCGGGATGGGTTAACCTGATTGGCATTGAGTCGCCAGGTCTCACTTCAAGCCTTGCCATCGCTGATCACGTTGAATCCCTGCTTGGGTGATTATATTGGTTTGCTCAGACATATTTTTATAATTGAAAATTCATAATGGGAGATAGTATGAAAGTTATGATAACAGGGGCAGCGGGTTATATTGGCTCAGTTCTGGTGCGTCAGCTTTTGAGTAAGGGACATCAGGTTCTGGCAGTAGATAGCATTATGTTTGGAGGCGAATCACTGATCGGAGTTTATAATGATCCCAATTTTAGCTTTGTGAAAGCTGATATCAGAAATAGCAAAGCTATCAAGCCCCTATTGGAAGGGGTTGAGGCTGTTGTGCACCTGGCAGCTATTGTGGGTGACCCAGCCTGCGCGCAGCAACCTGAACTGGCTAGATCCATCAACTGGGAAGGAAGTAAAAACCTTGTTGATCTTTGTGCACAAACATCTCAGGTCAAACGTTTTGTATTTGCCTCGACCTGTAGTAATTATGGGAAAATGGAAGGTGATGATTATATAACGGAAGAATCGCCTTTAAAGCCGGTATCGCTCTATGCGGAACTAAAAGTGAAGTTTGAAAGCTATCTGCTCAATACTGCTTTTAGATATGATTTTTGTCCCACAGCCCTACGCTTTGCCACTGTGTACGGCCTTTCCCCACGCATTAGATTTGACCTGACAGTAAATGAATTCACTCGCGATGTTGCCTTGGGTAGGGAACTGGTGATTTTTGGAGAGCAGTTTTGGCGTCCCTATTGCCATGTGGAAGATCTCGCCCGCGCCTGTGTTAGCGTACTTGAAGCAGACCCGGAAATAGTGCGACAGCAAGTATTCAATGTTGGAGACACTCGCGAAAACTACCAGAAAAAGATGTTGGCTGAGGAGTTGCAGAAACTTGTGCCAGAGATGAAGGTGAAGTACGTTCAGAAAAACGAAGATCCACGTGATTACAGGGTTGCCTTCGAAAAAATCTATTCAACTCTGGGATTTACCATTTCCAAAAGAGTGCCAGATGGTATGCGTGAGATAATTAGGATCCTGAGAGACGGGATCATATCTGATCCGGACAATCCTAAGTATAGAAATATACAATGAGATTACTTGGCAAAACTCACTCAATAAAACGAAACCTGAAGGATCATCTATGAAAGGTATCATCCTTGCCGGTGGAGCCGGCACCCGCTTACATCCTCTCACGATAGCAGTCAGCAAGCAGCTGATGCCGGTTTATGACAAGCCGATGATCTACTATCCCCTTTCCACCCTGATGCTGACTGGCATCAGGGAAGTGCTGATCATCACCACTCCAGAAGATCAGGCTGGGTTTCAAAAGCTCTTGGGTGATGGCTCTCAATTGGGAATGCGCTTTGAATACAAAGTTCAGAAGGTGCCAAACGGCCTTGCTCAGGCTTTCGTGATCGGAGCCGATTTTGTCGGTCAGGACAATGTCTGCCTGATCCTGGGCGACAACATCTTTTATGGTGCGGATCTCCAATCCAGGCTGAGCAAGTGCGTCAGTCCCAACGGCGCCATTGTTACAGCATATCCTGTGAAAGATCCGGAGCGTTATGGCGTAGTTGAGTTCAATGAAAAACGACAAGCTATCAGTTTGGAAGAGAAACCCACTCAGCCCAAGTCTAATTATGCAGTCCCCGGCTTATACTTCTATGACAACAAAGTGTTGGAGATTGCCGCAAATTTAAAGCCCTCTGCGCGTGGCGAATATGAGATAACCGATGTGAACAGGGCATACCTGGAACAAGGCAAGCTGGAAGTCATTGTATTTGGCCGCGGCACAGCCTGGCTGGACACCGGCACCTTCGAGTCATTGCTTCAGGCATCCCAGTTTGTGGAGATAATCGAAGAGCGCCAGGGCTTCAAGATCAGTTGCATAGAAGAAATTGCCTATAGAAAGGGCTACATTGATAAAACTCAATTACGGCGTCTGGCTGAACCCATTAGAAAAAGTGGATACGGTGAGTACCTGCTCCGTCTATTGGAGGAGGAGTTATAGCTTCAAGTCCCACCGGTTATCATTTCGAGGCTTGGGGAATAGGTAAAATATGTTTGGGATTAAATGAGGGTCTGGTATGCTGCATGATATTAATGACATGACTATCATATTGTGAAAAGAGACTTTGTTAAGAATATAGGCATTGTTTCTGCAGGCCCCATTATAGCGGTTGTGGCGGCCTTTATCGCCGAACCCTGGATCGCCAGATTGTGGAGTCCTGTTGTTTACGGTGTTGGCTCCTATTATTTTAACATTGTCAGTCTGTTGTCCGGATTGTTGTTCTTTCGTTATAACTATGCTATTGTGCAGGCTAAAGATTCTCGCGAGAGCCACAATCTGCTGGTACTGTGCATATTAATACTATTGCTGGTGGCTATGGTGTCATTTCCATTTTATGGGATGATTACCAAAAACCTGGAAACAGACTTTCCTTTCCACGAATACAAGTATATATTGTGTTTCAGCATAATTGTAGATGCCTTATCAACACTATTGAAGTACTGGCATTCTGGAAAGAAGCAGTTTATTGTTTTAACTCAGTCCTCAGTTTCGGCGTCGCTATTCTATATAGCCATGAAGCTGGTCTTTGCCTACTTTGGCAGGGCGGACGAAAAGAGCATTGTATTAATACGATCACTTAGCTATATAGTGGCGTTTTTAATCCTGTTGTGGCCTTACGCTAAACATGATTTAAAACATACGCTTGAATCTGTCAGCTTCAAAGGGATTGTCCGTGCGGCAAGAGATTATTCTCAGTATCCTCGCTATGAATACTTAGGATTCCTGGTGAATACGCTATCGGTCAGTTTACCGGTGATTCTGATCACCAGGTATTGGGGACCGGAGAGTAATGGCCACTACGTAAAAGCTTATAATCTGATCTATGTGTTCATTATTTTCCTTGGAGATGCTGTTAACCGGGTCTTACACAAAGAAACAGCAGATATGGTAAACCGTGGTGAGTCAATAGGTTCTTTTCTTAATCAGACAACTGAGTATTTATCGAGGCTGGCCTTATTACCTTCGGTAGCGATTATATTATTTGGACCTGAGCTATTCTCCGTTTTTTTGGGAGCAAATTGGGTTGTATCCGGTGAAATAGCGCGTTATATTGCTATCTGGGCTTTGTCCGGGATTGTTTGTACGTCGATTGTGCCTGTATATGCAGTCTTAAACAAGCAGAAGCAATATACGGTCTTTACTATAGTATTGATGTTCTTGCGTGCGTTGGTGTTGATTGTATTTGGGCTACTCGAATTCAGTATAACGTTTACCATCGCAATATTCTCCCTGGTTAATTTTGCAGTTCTTTTCTTCCAATCTCACTACATACTAAGGAAAGCGGGAGTCAATATGCAAGATCTGGGAAAATCAATACTATCCCGTTTGATCCAACTTATCCCGTATATCTTGGCAGCTATTGCGGTCAAAACATTACTTGATCTTTCCAAAATATATACATTGGTGATTGGGACTCTTCTTGCAGCACCTTATGTGTATGTGTTTTATATCCACAAGTCCCCAATACTGAGCATGATGAGGCGCACCCGCTCCAGTTAGTTTGCGGGTTGTTAAACAAATCACTTTTTAATACCCAAGGGAGGAGTAATGAATCCAAGTCCCATCGGCCATTTTTTCGAGGATTTCAAAGCTGGCGATATCATCAGACATTCTGCCAGTAAAACGATCTTTGAAAGCGACAACAACCTGTTCAGCCTGCTGACCATGAACCACCATCCCCTGCATACGAACAGGGACTTTGCCGAAAAGAGCCAGCATGGCCAGATTCTGGTTGTAGGCACCCTGGTCTTCAGCATTGTGGTGGGGATGACGGTACCTGATATCAGCGGCAAAGCGATTGCCAACCTGGAATACGAAAAGGTGGAGCACCTTGGCCCGGTGTTTATCAATGACACGATCTATGCCCAAACAGAGATCCTGGAAGCCAGGCCTTCAGCCTCAAAACCTGACCGAGGCATCATCTATGTGGAGACCACTGCTTTCAACCAGGACGGCAAACCGGTTCTGAGGTTCCGCCGTCACGTCCTGATCGCCAAAAAAGGAGCTTGAGATGACAGATATCATCATGCGCAGCCTGATGTTCGTGCCCGGGCACAATGAAAAGTTGCTCACCAGCGCCGCCAAATCGGACGCCGATGTCCTGCTTTTGGATCTGGAAGACTCGGTGCAGCCAGAATCCAACAAGCCTTTGGCCAGAAAGAAAATCGCAGAATGGGTTAGTTCGGGGCGCTTGTCAAACTACTATGTTTTTCCCAGGGTGAACGACCGCGAAAGTGGGCACCTGCTTCAAGATGTGCAAGCCCTGACGATTGAGGGCATACACGGATTCATGTATCCCAAATCCCGAACTGGAGAGGACGTTTATTTCTTCGATAAACTGCTTGAAACCATTGAATACGAGAAGAAAATCCCCGTTGGCACCTACAAGATCATTCCCCTCATCGAGACGGCGGGGGCGGTGCTAAACGCCCAGGACATTTGTCGTGCCTCAAAGCGAGTAGTGGCAATCGCCTTTGGCTGTGAGGATTTTGTCAGTGATCTGGAAGGGATTCATGACCACGAGGGACAGAGCATTTTCACGCCCCGTGCTCTGATCGCTCTGGCTGCCAGGGCCAATAAAGTGATTCCCATCGATACAGTACACATCAACGTGCACGATCTGGAAGACCTGGAACAAAACCTCATCCTGGCCAAGAATCTGGGCTTTGAGGGCATGCTGGTGCTGCATCCCAAGGAACTGCCTCTGGTGCATCAGTATTTCTCTCCCACACAGCAGGAATACGATGACGCGGTGGAAATGCTGCGCCTCTTTGATGAATCCCAGGCAGAGGGGAAAGGTGTTGCTGTCAAGGATGGCAAGTTCATTGGCCCACCTATGGTAATCGCTGCAAAAAAAGTAATCCAAAAGTATAAAGCAATTCATAGGTAACCTCATGCTTCTAGAACTGTTCAGCTACTATTGTTCCCTGCGGTATTGGGGGGCAGCATCAATTGATAGGCTGCGCCCAATGCAACTGCATAAATTTAGAGATGTGTTTGAATATGCCAGGGCGCATTCCAAGTTCTACAGGAACTTGTATAAAGAACATGGGATACTGAACTTGAAGATCAATTCCTGGGATGACGTTCAAAAGGTGCCAATCATCAATAAAACAATGATCCGCAACCATGACATTCGTGACATAATGACATGTGAAATAGACAGTAATATCAATATTCACAGTACCAGCGGGTCAACCGGTGAACCTCTGAAAATTGCATATAGCAAGTTTGAGGATTACGCATCTCATGTTAGGTTAACCACCGCTATGATGAAATATGGCTACAACCCATTCAAAAAGCTGGTACTTCTTTCCCGCTACGAACCTGGACATGAGTTTGAAGTGGAGAGTGATCTGAAAAAACTAAACTTAATCCAACGTTTGTTTCCCGTGTTCAGAAGGGAAGTAATCTCGATTTTTGATCCTGTCACAACCATCATCGAAAAGCTTAAAAAATACAATCCCTATGTACTTTGGTCGACTCCTTCGGTCATACATCTTTTAGCAATGGAACTTGAACGACAGAAACAGAGACTGGAGATTCCCCTGATTGTGACTATGGCGGAAACTATATCGGATGATCAGCTAGCCTTGTTCAGAAATCGTATTTGCCTGAACATCCTTGATGTCTATGGTTGCATGGAATCGCCTTCCATGGGCTTTAGTTACAATTCGGTCGGATACAAGAACATAGTAAGCGATTCCACCCTCGCAGAAGTAATCAATCCAAGGGATATGAACGGTTTCAGGGTCGGTGATGTCATAATTACCAACCTTATTAATAAAACAATGCCATTTATCCGTTATGACTTGGGTGATTTTGTGGAAGTTTTGGATGACAGACAGTTTCCTAATAAAAAGATTGGCCGAATTCATGGCAGATTTGACGATATAATAACTTTGGATAATGGAGAAACTTTATCGTTTCATCAAACTTATCAGTTGTTTCATGACTTTCATGAGTGCAAGCAGTACAAGTTTCTACAAAGAAAAAACGGTGATGTGATACTTCAACTGATTGTAGAACCTGGAGTTAACAAAGACACTGTTGCCGTAGCGGTTATGGACAGATGGCATGCAAAGTTCCCAGGAGCTCGTCTTGAAATTGAATGGGTCGATAGTTTTAAGATCGATGCCAGGACAGGGAAATTCAAGGTCTTGGAGCGTGAGCGAACATGATTTTTATCGGCAACCCCCATCTTGTTGATCATGGCAATGTTATCCACTTGGAATCCCAAGTCGTGGACGAAAAAGCTGGTATCAAGGGTAACTGCTATTTTTCTGCGGATCAGGAGTATGGCGACTTTCTATGTACCGAAACTGCTGACGCTTTTGTTCTGGGATTGCTACTTCCCGCCCTGCAAAGCAATCAGGACATCGTTGTGGATGGGCAGCTTTCCGAAAGGTTGTACTATAATTTGAGCAATTTTGTGATTAATGTCTTGGCGAAAGCTTTTGGCTATCAAGAGATTAAAATAAAACCATCACAACTTACAGTGTTGCAACACAATCCCCAGGCAGTTGGCACTGGGTGCTCCCTCGGAGTCGATTCTTTCTCTACTATTCTCAAACACACAGCAGAGGATTGTCCTCCTTCCTTTAAACTGACGCACCTTGCTTACTTCAACGTGGGTGCGCATGGCGAAAAGAACTCAGCAGATTCCAGAGAGGCATATTTTAGAGATTTGGGAAAAGTTCGGGAATTTGCAAAGGTGATTGACCTGCCAGTGGTTGCCATGGAATCCAATCTACCGTTTTTCTACACCAATTACAGTTATAATTTCAATCAAACCCATGTTCTTCGGAACATGAGCATGGTGTTGGCCATGCAGAAGCTTTTCAAGAGATACATCTACAGTTCTGGCTATCCGGCAACTGAGATCCATCTCTCCGGGATAGATCCAACCTATATGGAGACCATGCTTCTGCCTGCAATCTCAACGGAGAATACGGAACTGATCACTGGCGATCCAGCCTTGTCCAGAAGCGCCAAAGCAAAAATCATTTGTGACGACAAACTTGTCCAAAAATACCTTTATGTGTGTTGTCGCGACCTCGTGCTGAACAACGAGATGTATTCCGGTCCCTGGGCTAATGTAAAGTCTGGTTCAAAAAGGAATTGTTCGCGGTGCGACAAGTGCCTGAGGACACTGCTTATCTTCGATGCTCTGAATAAAATAGATCTATATACGGATATTTTTGATCCTCCTCCATCATCGACCCTGAGGACCCTTTACATGGCCAAAGTGCTGGGCTTGAAAAAGCGTAGCTATGTTTTTCAGGACCTCTATCAGTTTGCTGTGGCTGAAAAATATCCAATCCGACTCAGCGCGAGGATCTTGTCATTGATCTTTAGATTTAGGTTGAACGAGCTTTTCTACAGAATTGCCGGGGTCTTGAGGAATAAGCCCCGGATCAAGACTAATACATGATGGAAGGTGAAAGATGAAGATCACTTTTGCGGGCGACATTTCGCTCTTCAGGATAGACACAGATGCGTTTTGCTTCAACGATATCTGCAGTCAACTATTCAAATCTTCAGACCTTGTGGTGGGTAATCTGGAATGTCCATTGACTTCGTCGGAAACCAAGGAAGACCAGGCTTTCAACATGTCAGCCCCAGCTTCTTCACTTGCATTGCTGAAACCATTTGGGGTTGTGTCCCTGGCTAATAATCATATCCGGGATTATGGTACGACAGGGCTTAGGGACACTATAGATGCCTTGAATACCCAAGGTATCAAATACTTTGGCGCTGGCAGGACACGTGGGGAAGCATTAAGACCATTAAGGCTGGAATTGAACGGACTCAAACTGGCATTTATCGGAGCAACCCGTTTTGCTAATGCTACCAAAGACAATGGAGGAGGGACTGCATGCGACTGCAGCAAACACATATTCCAACAGATTAAAGATCTGAAACATGAGGGTTTCTTTGTGATATTGTACGTGCATTGGGGTTATGAATACGTGAGAATACCCAGTCCGAGAGACCGCAGATTAGCCCATAAGTTTGTGGACACTGGAGCTGATCTGGTCATCGGTTCGCATCCCCACATTTACCAGGGAATAGAGGATTACAAGGGGAAAAAGATCATCTACAGCTTGGGCAACTTCATCTTTCATTCATCAGTTTTTACGGCTTTGTCACCGATTCCTAACGATCCCAGGCTCCAAGAATCTTTTTTATTTTCCATAGAATTAAATCAGGACCACACATATACTGCTAAAATTAGTGGGTATCACACCGATGACAATGGCGTGGAGTGTTATGATGCAACTACAAACGCGACGTTTGAGGAAGAGGTGCGGTCAGTATCACAAATACTGGAAAAAGACTACCTGAGTTATCTGCGTAAGTATTATATGCAAGCTTACGAGATCAGCAGGCAAAACGACAAGATAAAAAAAGACTTTCAACACATAGATAAGTTGAGTTTTGTAGAGAAAGTGCTTTTGTATAAAAACGCCAATCTGCAGGATGTCTTGAATAAAGCGGCGGGATTGGCAATTGGTTGGTCAAGAAAAATAAGAAAGGTGGATTGATTTATGGGCAACAAACTCTTTCATGAAAATCCACTGTTCACTCTCAAATGGATGTCCAGGTACGCGGCTTACACCAGAAGCGCCAGATGGTCAAAGTCGAAGTTGCACGCTTTTCAAGACAACAAACTCAGGAAGATTATCCAATATGCGGGAAAACACGTACCATACTACCGGGAGCTGTTTGCCCAGATCGGGCTGGATACCAAATCGTTTCGAGGCCGAGATGACCTGCACAAGATACCTCTGCTGGATAAAGAGACTTTAAGAACCCGCCCCGAAGAGTTTATTTCTGACGAAGCTGGTAAGCTAAACTGTCGAACTGAAAAAACCAGCGGGTCCACCGGTACACCACTTGAGATATTGTTAGATGAAGAAAGCCGGATCAATAAAATGGCCGCATCCTGGCGCGCGCATGTTTGGGCGGGTGATAGCTTTTTTGTGAACAAGTTCATGATCAAGGGGTTGTCGGGAACATACAAACAAGACTATGGTGTCGTGAGGGACAGTTTTTTCAGAAAATGTGTGTTTCTTAATTCAAGCCGCATGACCAAAGAGACATGCCTTGCGGCAGCCGAGCTATTGCGAAGGTACCAACCTGTCTTTTATGAGGGTTATTCTCGCTCATTTATTGATTTCTTGCAGTTTATCAAAGATAAAAAGCACTCGATCATCTCACCGAGGGGAATTTTTTGTTATGGGGAAACCTTGTCTCAGCAAACCCGTAGTTTTGTCGAAAATGGTTTTACAGCCAAGGTATATGATTTTTACGCGAACGCGGAAAATTCAGCCATGATCTGTCAATTGCCAAGCGGTAGAAAACTCTTTACTGAAGACTACTTCTATCCCGAAGTGCTTGATGGCAAAGGGCATCCAAGTGAGACGAACTATGGTGAGCTGGTCAGCACTAGCTTTTACAACTACGCCATGCCCCTGATACGTTATAGGACAAGGGACAATGTGCGGTTGGCTGATAAACAGGATTGTTCCTTTAGGGAGGTTCTTGAGATCGAAGGCAGGATGGATGATTATTTATTATTGCCAAATGGAAGAAAGATATACTTTGCCGATGGTGCATTAGGCTATGCGAAAGGTATAATAGCAGCACAATATATTCAGCATGATATAGACGAGATAACGATTAATCTAGTTGTCGACAGCCATTTTTTACCCGAGTATTATAATGATATTGAGTCTAATCTGAGAAGGATAAAAAACATCAGCGAGGATGTTGACATAAAGTTTGCAATTGTGGATAAACTAGAGAAAAGCAAGTCTGGAAAAGCGCCGCTTATTATATCAAAACTAAAAAAATGAGGCTCTCTTAAAGCTATATTGGTAGAATGCTGATAATAGATAATTACTGTGTTCTCGAAAATGTATTGCCATGTTTGCCTTAATCAGTATATAATGCTTACTATCCCGTTTTTATTTCATGCCTCTCTCCTTTGCTGTTACTGGCTTTATCGCCATCATCCTTAGGTCATCCTTATAAATTATAAGGATGACCTAAGGAAAATATAGACTTAACCGCCGCTTGCGAATGAGGGTGGATAAGCGCTTATGCGAGGTTTGGCGATCATCATAGTTGGGTTATCCACTCGGTTTGAAAGGAACCGAAAAGGATTATGATCGGATTGAGTTTATTGTTATTAGAATGTTATACTTGTACTTATTAGTTTCAATGATTTAATAAAACAGGAGATTCTTATGGAGACAATTGGTTTTGTTTCATCGCAGATGCCAGAAGAAAGTAGAATAGCAATAGTTCCAAAAGACCTTAAAAAAATAAAACATCCCGAGATGATTTACATACAAGAGCAATATGGCAAGCACTTGGGTATTACAGACAGACAATACAGGGAAGTAGGGGTAAATGTGGTTACTAGGCATCAAGCACTTGAACAATCTGTACTTTGTTTACCCAAACCTTGGAGTAATGACGTCGATCTTTTTAAAGATGGACAGACGATAATGGGATGGTTGTATCTATCTGAAAAGAAAATGATAGCAAGAGCCGTGATCGAAAAAAATATGACAGCTATATCTTGGGAGAATATGTATGGACCGGATAAATCATACGTTTTTGTCAAAAACAGATGGTATGCAGGTTATATTGCAACTTCCCAAGCACTTCCATTTGCCTATGCTTCTCCCAAAAGACTTAAAATAGGGGTTCTTGGTAGAGGTAGAGTAGCTGAAGGTGTTTTTGCCAGATTGAAGGAAGAAAATGCCAAGTATGAGACATTTGGTAGAGACAGGTTTTTGGAGTTTAAAAAAAGACTAAATGAGTTTGATGTTGTAATCAATTGCTGGTACTTTGATCCGGCAGTTGGTAATTATTTAACCCTTAGCGACCTTCAGGAAATGAAAACTGGGGCACTTTTTATTGATGTTGCTTGCGAAGGTGTCGAAGGAAGCATACCGCATCCGTCAATATCACCATTCTATAAACTTGGAAGATTTAACCCGATCATTGTATATAACAATAACCATGCTCCTACAATGTGGCCTCTGGAGGTTTCAGAATCAATAAGCGAAGCCTTGGCACCTTATCTTGATCTTATTGTGACACAGGAGAGTGACCCAATTATTGAAGCAGCTATATCAGTTAAAAAGGGGCAAATCATTGACACCAGGATACATGATTTATTAGCCTGATGTTTATAGTCATGGTTTAATAAAATTAGGAAGCTCCCATAATTTTTATGTTGAATTTAGTATGAAGGCAACCAATATAGTTTGAAGGATTTTAACTATGAAAATTAAACCAATAGCAGTATTGATTCCAGTCATCATCTTGTTGGCTGCAGTATGGTTTCTTTTAAGCTATGAAATACATATGGCTAGAATACCTTGGGCTATTGGAGTTTATGATATTGATGAAAGATTTAATACTAGTGAATCTGTTAATAACCCCATTCTAACCAAATCCAGTGTTACGCAGAAGCCTACATATTTTGTAGCTGATCCTTTTATTTTCAAGCACAATGGAAAATACCTGATGTTTTATGAAGCAGGATTGATTGACAGGAAAGACAGAAGAGGGGCTATAGCTTTGGCAGTTTCTGATGATGGCGTATCCTATAAGCATCATAGCATAGTATTGGAAGATGAAGTGTCAATTTCATTCCCTATCGTATATGAGGTAGGTGAAGATAAGTATATGACAATTGAGGGCGTAAAGGCCAATAACATAAGATTGTTTAAGGCACTTGACTTTCCTTATTCCTGGACCTGTGTAGATACTCTGCTTACTGGTCCATGGTCAGATCCATCAATTTATAAATCAGGAGACACATATTTCTTGTTTGTATCAACTCCATATGTTTACGAAGATGCACATATCTTTTCTTCCAATAGCTTTTTCGGTCCGTATGTTGAACATCCAATGAACCCAGTTGTTAGCAAAAACAAAAGAATTGCACGCAATGCTGGTAACATATTCGAAATGAATAATAAGCTATACAGGCCAGTTCAAGATTGTTCGAATATGTACGGGGAGAAAGTAAGAATGATGGAAATTCTTGAGTTATCTGAAACTACCTATAGAGAAAGAGAGATTGAGAATTCTCCATTGTCTTTTAAACAGGATGGATGGAACAGAACAAAAATGCATACTTTCAATATTTTCCAAATTAATGATAAGATGATGGTTGCCACTGATGGAGCCCCGCATAATGGTAAACTACAGTTACGTATAGTAAAGAGAAGATAGATTAAAGATGTGTACTTGTTCAATGCCAGATTTGGCATTGTTTGAATCCGGTGTATGAATAGGTAGCAATGCGATTAGACCTGTTTATACGCATGTTGTTATATAGATCATTTGTATACTCATAAGGTTCAGACAATCTGTATGAACGGATTTTAGTTATGGGATTCGCATGCACATTCCCTGCTCAAGCAAAAGGCAGATGATGAGGAAATCAAACAACATGGATTTGAGTATTGACTGACAACAGGCGTTTCCTAAAAAACATCGGACTGGTTGCTTTGGGGCCGATAATTGGTTCTTTGGTTGGTTTTCTGGCCGAACCTTGGGTTTCCCGTTTATGGAGCCCGGACCTCTATGGGATTGGGGCTTATTTCTACTCAATCCTTCAATTCTTGACTCCAGCTTTGTTTCTTCGTTACAATTTTGCCATTGTCCAGGCTGTTGACCACAGGGAGGCAGCTAATCTGCTGGCCTTGTCAGCAATCATATTTGCTGGTTTCTTCACGCTGATAACTTTAGGATATCCTCTGCTTGGAAGATTGTTAGGCGGTAGTTTTCCTTTTGACAAATACAAAGCCTTTTTTCTTAGCGCGTTAGTGGCGGGTTCACTGGCAGCGTTGCTCAGGTTTTGGGCTTCATATCATAAACGTTTTGGCTTGCAGAGTGCCGCCACAATTATGACTCAAGTAACCCCGGTACTAATGCTCTTGCTCTTGGGATTCAGCGGCAATGTTGGAGAATGGCAAATGATATTAATCAGGAGCATTGCATATTATTGTTACCCATTGCTTTTGGTGTTATCATTCATTTCCCGCGACATGCTACAGGTATTCAGGGATGTGAGTTGGACCGGGATCAGGTCTGTAGCCCTGAAGTATCGGGACTATCCAAGGCATGAATACCTGGGATATATAGCTGGACTGCTGTCCTTCAATCTGCCAGTGATTCTGGTCGCCAGGTATTGGGGCACTGAAGTTTCCGGCTTGTATGCCAAAGCCTTCACAATCCTGTATATGTTTGTGTTGTTGTTGGGCGACTCTGTCAACCGGGTGTTGCATAAGGAAGCAGCTGATATTGTTAATAGCGGCAAAGACCTGGCTCCGTTTATCAACAATGTCTTTCGAGCTTTAGTATATCTTTCTCTGCTGCCCTTCATGCTGGTGATACTTGTTGGGCCGGAGCTGTTTAGTGTCTTTCTAGGTGAGCGGTGGATGGTTTCCGGTCAGTTTGCCCAAGCCATGGCCCTGTGGAGTTTTGCCAATTTGATCAATGCCAGCCTGATGCCATTGTACGGAGTTCTAAATAAGCAGCTCCAGTACACCAGGTTCACTTTGGCAACCCTGCTAATAAGGGCTTTGATCCTCATCTTAATGGGGATGGCAGGAGCTAACGTGATATTGTCCCTTGCTGTGTTTGCTCTGGCCAATATGGTGGTGCTTATGTGGCAAGCGATATATATCGTTGGACTAGCGGGAGTGGACATCAAGGGAATCCTGTGTTTTGTCCTAACCAGGGTTTTGGAACTGCTGCCTTTGGCAGTCGTATTTATGGTTGTACGTCAATTGTTCAACCTTGGCACTTTAGAGTTGATTGGCCTTGCCGCTTTGCTTTCCTTACCCTATGTTTATCTGTATTATATCCGAAACATCAAACAATTCCGCAACTTACTCGTAGCGTGATTGGTTTGAGTGGAAACTGTGATTAAGGGGCTTGTGACCTATATAGCAACTTGCCTAATGCGGACAATTTCTCCCACCGATAATTGTTGCCTATGAAGCATATGGAACTATTAATCTCAATCCTGATTCCTGTCTTCAACGATCAGGAAGTGTTGCCGGAGCTGTTTCAACGGTTAAAAGCTCTGCTGAACCAATATTACCCCAACCACGAGATCATGTTTGTTGACGACGGCAGCGCGGATAATTCCTGGCAGATCATCGAAGGCCTGCATCAACATGATAGCCAGGCCAAGGGCTTGAAGTTGATACACAACTTTGGCCAGCAGAACGCTATTGCCGCTGGTTTGGAACATGTAAGCGGCGATATTGTGGTGATCATGGACTCCGACCTGCAGGACAGGCCGGAGGATATTCCCAAGCTTATAGACGCGCTGTTGGCAAACGACGCCTCCATGGCGATTGCCAAGTGGAAAAGCAGGCAGGACGGATTCCTGAAACAATTTGTATCCAGGCTCTTCTTTGCTGTTAGCAAAAAGATCACCAATATCAGACATGAGCCGAATCTGGGTGTGTTCCGTGCCATCCGCCGCGAGGTGGTCGAAGAGCTGAAAAAGTATCCTGAAAAAACCGCCACGACCCTGAGCCTACTCTATTGGATCGGGGTGGATTATGTTGTGGTGCCACTTGAGCGTGATTCCCGCTTTGCCGGAAAGAGCGGCTACAATTTGAAAAAGATGCTCAAGCTGACTGCGGACCGGATCTTTTCCTTTTCCATGTTTCCAATCCGGGCGGCCATCTTGGCCGGGAGCCTGATCTCAGCACTGAGTTTTTTGACCGGGATCATATTGATCATCAGAAGGATGATGGGTTTGGTGGCGCCGGGCTGGACTTCGATGATAGTGCTGACGCTCTTTCTCTTCGGGTTGAACTTCCTGTTTCTGGGAGTGGTCGGCGAATATTTGGGCCGCATTTTCCAAGAGACGAAACAGCGGCCAAAGTACATAATCAAAAAATCCATAGGTGAAATATGCAAAAAGTGATCATTCTGGGTGGCATTGGCAATGGCACTGTAATCGCGGAAGCAATCGCGGATGCCAACAAGCGGGGGTACGGTAAGCTTGAGATGGCCGGATACCTGAATGACAGGGAGGAGCGGGGATCTTATATCGAATCCTATCCTGTGTTGGGATGCCTTTCAGAAGCGTCCAGGTTTGCAGCGGAAGGCTACAAGTTCATCAACACGATCTACCGTATCGATGGACAGGCTGAACGCCTGGACCTGTTTGAAAGCTTGGGCCTCAGCGATGACGATCTGGCCACGTTCATCCATCCCACGGCGTATTATGCTCCCAATGCGGTGTTTGAACCGGGGGCTGTGTTGATGCCCTATGTGATGATCTCAGCCGGGGCTAGAATCGGCCGCGGTTCGTTGATCATGGTGGGAGCCAGTATCGGTCACAACACCGAATTAGGGCCCTACAATCATGTGGCAGCTCAAGCCGTGGTTGGAGCCTATATCAAGACCGGCACCGGGGTGCATATTGGCCTGAATGCGACTTTAAGGGAAAACCTGACCATCGGAGATCATGCCACCGTCGGCATGGGTGCAGTGCTGACCAAAAACGTGGGCGAAAAAGAAATATGGGCTGGTAATCCGGCCAAGTTTTTGAGGATAGCGCAATGACGTTTGTCGATGAGTTAGATTTCACAAATGAATTGAAAGACTTGTTTGAAATACAAGGGGCAGCTATTAAGCGCGCTTTAGAGACACGCAGGATCCAGACTCATTTGCTCAATGATGAAAATGAAGTCAGGGACTATATCAGGAGTTTTATAGCACAGCGTTCCCAAATCAGGAATATCGCTTTCAGTGATGGCGTCACCCTGTATCAGCTTGATCTTTTCAACTGGATCAAAGAGGAGTTTGGCTCTGCTGGTTTCACCATCAATCAACCTCTGGAGCGGTCGGCCACGGGTCAGTATGCGATCTACGGAGACCAGCCTCCTGGCCGGATGGAAATACCTTACGAACAGTGGAAGGTTTTATATGACAAATGGTATGACAACCTGCGGGCTTCATTAATGAGCGACCTGCTGATAATCAGTGCAAACGCCGTGACTATGGAGGGTGAGATCATTTCGGTGGACGGTTTTGGCAACAGGGTATCCGGTATGATATTTGGACCCCGGCATGTGCTGTGTATTGTGGGCAGGAACAAGATTGTCAGGGACAAGACCAGCGCTTTGGACAGGATTCATAACCATGTGGTGCCGCTAACTTATCTGAGGCATAACCTGAAACACTGGTGCAAGTTCCAGGAAGTTCCGTGCCTGAAGACGGGTAAATGCGTTACTTGCAGCCATCCGGAAAGCGCTTGCCTGAACACAGTAGTAGTACGAGGGCAGGTGAAACAGCACCAGGACAGGCTGCATCTGTTGTTGGTCAATAAAGATCTGGGATTTTGATAGAGGGGTTTCAATTAGTTTTATGCGGGAAAAAATAGCCATCATCGGAGCCAGTTACCTGCAAAAACCCTTGGTTCTGAAAGCCAGGGAGATGGGTTTTGAAACCCATGTCTTTGCCTGGGAGGATGGCGCTGTCTGTAAAGACTTGGCCGATACTTTTTATCCCATTTCGATCACTGAGGTGGATGAGATTTACGAAATCTGCCAAAGGATCCAACCCAAGGGCATTGCATCCATTGGATCCGATCTGGCCACAGTGGCTGTCAACCGGGTGGCGGAAAAACTGGGCTTGATCGGCAATTCCATTAAGTGCACGGAAGTTAGCACCAACAAATATCTGATGCGGGAGCGGCTGAAGACTGGCGGTGTTCCTTGTCCCGGTTACTGGCTGGCAGGCAAAAATGGTTCAGATTTGGAAGTTAACCCCAAAGATTTCCCCCTGATCGTTAAGCCCGTGGACCGCTCTGGAAGCCGGGGTGTCAGCTTGGTCAAAGACAGGTCTGAACTTGTTGACGCCGTTCAAGCGGCCAGGGAGCAATCATTTTCCGCGCAGGTGATAATCGAACAGTTCATTGAAGGCAGGGAGCTTAGCGTGGAGGCTATCTCCTGGCAGGGCAGGCATTACATTTTACAGTTCACGGACAAGGAAACCACCGGCGCGCCGCACTTCGTTGAAACAGCCCATCATCAACCCGCGGAACTCAGCTTCAGCCAAAAAGAAAGTCTGGCCAGGCTGACCAGGGAAAGCCTGGATTGCCTCGGAATTCAAAACGGGGCATCGCATTCGGAGTTTAAGATCACGGAAAGCGGGGAGATCTATCTTATCGAGGTAGGGGCCAGGATGGGTGGTGATTGCATCGGTTCAGACCTGGTAAGGCTTTCCACGGGATACGATTTTGTGAGGGGGGTGATCGAAGTGGCTGTTGGCGGTTTTGAGGAGCCTGTGCTTTCCCAACCCGCCCATGCCGGTATCCATTACGTTTTTCCCCAGCCGGGGATTCTGCGGGAAGTGCTGTTTGTTTCCAGCCCCCAAGTTGTGTGTCACGAGGTTTTTGTGGAAAGTGGGGACACAGTAGCCCCGATTTTAGACAGTTCCCAGCGCCCTGCTTACTACATCTACCAGGGCAAGCAACGGCTGCCCTATGATCCAAGTGTGCTTAGGCTGATTACAAAGGAATAAAATGAGAATCCCGTTCAACAGACCTTTTCGCGCTCCCAATGAGAATGAGTATGTCCTGGAAGCGCTGCAGTCCGGCAGGCTGTCCGGTAACAACCAGTTTGCCAAAAGGGTTCAACAACATATGCGAGACCGGCATAAGCTGGAGAACGTCTTTCTGGTGCCCTCCGGAACTTCAGCTTTGGAAATGGGCGCCTGGTTGGCTGGTCTGGGACCCGGTGACGAGGTGATACTGCCTTCCTACACGTTCAGCTCCACAGCCAATGCGGTGGTGATGACCGGAGCCAAACCAGTGTTTTGCGAGATTGACCCTATAACCATGAATGCCGATGTTGGCCACATGGAGTCGTTGATAACGGAAAGGACCAAAATGCTGCTGCCAATCGATTATGCCGGAATTCCCTGCGCTATAGACAGAATCGGGGAATTGGCCAGGAAACATGGTTTGCTGGTGATGGTTGACGCAGCACAATCGTACGGAACTTATCATGAAGGCAAGGCCTGTGGTAGTTTTGGCGACTTGGCCACCTTCAGTTTTCACGAGACCAAAAACATCAGTTGCGGCGAAGGCGGGGCTTTGGTGGTCAATCGCCCGGACTGGGTGGAAAGGGCTAATTTCCTGCAGGAAAAAGGTACAGACCGCAGTCTGGTTCTGTTTGGGCAAAAGTCAAAATACCATTGGGTGGATATCGGTTCCAGCTACCTGCTTTCGGATATTCTGGCAGCGGTACTGTTGGCCCAGTTGGAGGAAGAGAACACCATCCTGGAGCTGCGGGGCAGGGTAACATCTGCTTACACAGACTTGTTGAAGCCCTTTGCTGAGGCGGGTGCGATCAGCATTGCTCCCTATGATTTGTACCAAAACCTGAACAGCCATGCTTTCTGGGTAGTATTTGACAAGGAAGAGAATAAAGAGAGTTTCCTTCTCGGGATGAAAGGAAAAGATGCGTACGCATATATTGGATACATTCCCCTGCATTCAGCGCCGATGGGAATAAAACTGGGTAACAGAGCTGGCGACCTGCCCACAACCGAAGACCTGGCAGCGAGGATCGTGAGGCTGCCCCTGTATGCTGACCTTGCCAGGGAAGGCCTGCCGCAGTTACTGGATACTATGCAGAACGTGCTGAGGAGTATTTACGGATGAGCAAGGCGCGGGTCACAGAGCTTAGGGAACGCTTGATTTCCGCCGTGGGAGATTTTTCCAGGAGCGTGGAGTTTGATTTTTTCTTTTCAGCTCTGGTAGATTACAACCCGTTCAACTCGACCGATGATGTTTTGGAATGGTTGCAGGATCTTAACCGCATACAGTATTTCGAGGTGGAGGAGATAGGCTTTTCCCATCTCCAGCAATGGCATTTTGATAATTTGAGTGGCGACCTGCGGCACAACAAGGGTAAGTTTTTCAGCATCAGGGGCTTTCAGGTGTTTGACAATCTGACGGGCGACATTTTCTGGGATCAACCCATTATTGACCAACCTGAAATTGGCATCCTGGGTATTCTGGGCAAGAAAATTGATGGGGTTTTATACTTTTTGATGCAAGCCAAGGCGGAACCGGGAAATATAAATACCTACCAACTCTCACCCACTGTCCAGGCTACGCGGAGCAACTACACCCTGGCCCATGGAGGAAAAAAGACTATCTATCTGGAGTACTTTAACGGTCAGGCTCCGGTCAAAGTGCTATATTACCAATACCAGTCTGAACAAGGTGCGAGGTTTTTTGAAAAACGGAACTGCAATATAGTCGTACTGGATGAATCTGATGCGCCCATCAAGCTGACCCCAAACCATAAATGGCTTACCCTGGGGCAGATTAAGAGCCTGATGGAGCATGACAATACAGTAAATATGGACAGCCGTTCCGTGATATCGCTGATCCGCTATTGGGATTCCAAATACCAAATCGATGTGCCAGCCATTTCCAGGATAATCAGCGACTATTCCGATGTGATCAAGCGCAGTGAGTTTTGGTTGTCCGCGGTTCTTCAGTGTTTCGAGTCGCGTGAGTCGAACAGGCAGCTTTCCGAGATACTAATCGCTCTCAACCGGAAACGCTATTGTTGCAAATTGGGGCGCAAAGCTTTCCCCTTGAGGGAGCTACGTGACTGGAGCATTGGCGACAGACTTATTCAGCACAATCAAAACAAGTTTTTCCAGGTTCTGGCTGTGAGGATCAATGCCAACAACAGGGAAGTGGAAAGCTGGGATCAACCGATAATGCGGCAACGGCACCATGCGCAGATAGGGCTTATCTGCTCACTCCAAAAGGGAGTGTATATGTTTCTTGTGCAAATGAAGACGGAGCCAGGGCTTTACGATATGGTCGAACTATCTCCCACCGTGCAGTGCATTGCGGAAAACTATGAAACCGGCAAACAGCCCCGCTATCTGGATGAATTTCATGATAAAGAACTTATCTGCCAGGCCAGGCAATCTGAAGAAGGGGGAAGGTTCTACCGGGAATGCAACCTGAACATGATCAGAGAGGCAAGCGGTTTCGAAAACACAGATCCGGAAAACTATCTCTGGATAAGCTTGGCCAACATGAAGGAAATGGTGCAAACCCAGCGGATGCTCAACGTTGAATTGCGCAGCCTGCTGGCGTATTTTTAAGTGGAGAATGAGATGGATAGAATAGGTTTTGGCATTATTGGGTGTGGGTATCAGACTCTTAGAAACATGGGGCCAGCTCTGGTAAAATGCGATAAAACGAAGCTGGTGGGGTGCTATGACACCAACCCGGAGAGAGCCAAAGCAGCTTCCGTGAAGTTTGGAGGAACGCCATATGAGAGTTTGGAAAATCTTCTGGCGGACAGCAGGATTAAGGCAGTATATATTGCCACCCCAATAGCGACCCATGCTGAGATATGCCTTGCCGCAGCGGCAGCGGGGAAACATATTCTTTGTGAAAAAACTCTGGCTATGAACCCACAGCAGACCAAAACTGTTATCGAGGCTTGCAGAAGCAGGGGCCTTGTTTTGGAAGAAGGCTTCATGTACAAGCACCACACACAGCACAAGTTTGTGCGCGACATTATAGACTCGGGAGAACTGGGCGAAGCGTTGCTTTTCCAAGCCTGGTTTGGTTTCCCGCCTTTCCCTGAACAAGATTTTCGGATGCGTAAAGATATGGGGGGAGGGGTGATACTGGATGCCGGGGCATATACAGTGCACGCGGCCAGAACATTCTTTTCCCGGGAACCGATCAGGATTTTCAGCAGTGTTTCTTACAACAAGCAAGGTTTGGACATGCATGGATCCGTTTTAATGGAATTTGGTGGACGCCAAACTGCTCAACTGAACTTTGGGATGGACAATGCATACAAAAACAGCTATTCCATCTGGTGCAGCAAAGGAGAGATCTGGCTCAAGCGCGCTTTTTCGATACCATCCTTTGAAATCCCTGTCTGTTACATCAAAACCCAGGGTTTGATCCGCGAATACCAATTGGCTCCTTGCGATCATTTTGAAATGGAGTTGCAGTCTTTTTGCCGTTCTATAGAAAGCGGTGTTTATGATTACGAGGACATTTCTAATCAAGCGGCTGCATTGTATGAAGTTAGGCAACAATCAGGCTGTTGCCCTGAGGGGGAGGCATGAAGCGCGGGTTTGAGTTGAAAAGTTGGATGTTATGGGCTGTTTGCCTGACGGCAATATTGGGTTCATTTTCATCTTACTTCATTTGGGGGGAATCCTCCTTTCTATCAATTGGTGACGGCTTGGATAGCAATCATGTACAGTGCATGATGGCGGCGGAAAACACACAGCGTTTTGGTCATGGGAACCCGCAAACTATAACAGCAAAAGCTTCATACGGCGAATTTGTGGATCTGATCATAGCTATACCTGGACTACAGGAGGTGCTGTACATTATTTTTCAGCCTTATTATGCCGATGTGATAAACCGTGTGATTATCAGCCTCGTTGCATTTTTTGGTATGCTACTTTTATTGAGATATCTGTATCCTCAAACAAACTATCCTGGCAATGACACGAAATTGTTTGGATTCGGCGTTTCCTTGGCTTTTGCCTTGCTGAGGTTTTGGCCCTATGCGGGTATCAGTGTGGCTGGACTGCCCCTGATCTATTGGGCTTACCTGAATGCAGGCAGGAAGCCGTTGTGGTCGGCACTGATAGCTTTGCTGTTTGCCCTGTACTCATCTTTAGCCTTGGTAGGTATTTTTGTCCTTGCTGTTTTGGTAGTGCATGAAGCTGTGTTTTGGTTAAAAAAGCGTGGGGATTGGTACAGGGTGCTTTGGATTTTATTACTGGGGGTATTTTACATATTTGCCAATCTGGGGATGGTGTTGTCTGTACTTGCTCCAGTAACAGCCAGCCATAGATCCGGTTTTAATGTTCGATCTTTTTTCTCCTCCAATAGAGAGACTCTGACGATCTTCCTGAAGATGCTGTTTTTAAATTATGGGCATAATAGCAGTTATCCTTGGATTATCATGCCAGGACTCATTCTTGCCGTCATACTTGGCTTTAAGCACAAGCTTGAGGACAGACACAGAGCGTGTATTTTGCTAGTGGTTTGGGTGGCTTTAGCTATGATCAGCGCTGCATTCGGAAACAGGCATGTGTATGATATCCAGGCTAAGCTTGGTTTTCTTAAAATGATCCAGTTGCAGCGATTCTATTGGTTGCTTCCCTTTGTGCAGTATCTGGCTTTTATGGTTGCACTTCAGATTTTTGTCAGGGCGCGCCTGCGGGTTTTGGCAATGATTTTGCTCGCCATCCAGATCTGTTTACTCGGTTTTTATTTCAATTATAATACCAAGCAATGCGTGAAAGAATACATCCTAAATAAACAGGTCAGCGCCTTAAGTTATGATGAGTTTTATAGTCCAGATTTGTTTAAAGATATTAAGAACTATATTGGCAAACCGCAAACTGAATATCGGGTGGCATCGCTGGGGTTAAATCCGGCCACAGCCATCTATAACGGTTTCTATACTGTGGATGGTTACTTTTCCGGAGGTTACCCTCTCAAACATAAATATATGTTTGCTGAAGTTATAGAAGACGAGCTGGAAAAAGATGACAAACTTGCTCAGTTATTTTATGACTGGGGTAGCACCTGTTACCTGTTCTCAAGCGAAATAGAGGATCACTATGGGTATAACGGCAATGCGGTTCCGATCATAGACAAAACATCCAGCTTATCGATAAGTGATCTCGACATTGACACAGAGCAACTGGAGCACATGAATTGTCAGTATATTTTCTCCGCTTTGCCAATCGACAATCAGGATGAACTGAACCTCAGTTTTATAAAGAGTTTCGAAGAAGAAAAATCTCCTTATCGGATTTACCTTTACAGCATTGAAAACGATGATCGACCGTAGCATAACCAGACTGCAGCATATTTACTTACTGGGAGCAAACTATTCAGAAAGCTACAGGGGAATGACCTCTTGAAAAAGCTCTTGTCCAGGCTCACCGGGTTTCTCGCCTTAAATACCACCAATATTAAGCAGAGAATCTTAAATGCTTCCATGTATTTTTCTGCCTCATTGGTGCAAGTGGTTGTCGGCCTCATTCTATCGCCGATCCTTTCAATGCATTTGGGTCACAGGGACTTCGCCATTGTTGGCTATTTCAATTCTTTCAATGCACTGTTTGGCCCCCTCACAAGCATGGCTCTTTCATCTTATTATGGTAAACATTATTTCGTTGTTGACGCACAACAAAGAGAAAGGCTCAGGAAGACCATTGTCTCCACCCTTTTGGTTCTTGGCTTGGGAGCTACGCTCTTTATCCTTGGTTCGTTTTACATATATACCATTTCCTACGATACGGGTTTTGATTTCTTCCCCTATGCCGTGCTTTGCTACTCCAACTTGGTTTTTAGCAATATCTATGCTTTTTATTTGCTCAATCTGAGGCTGGCCAAAAAAGCATCCGGTTTTCTATGGGTAAATATTGCCCATCATGGCGCTTATCTTTTGGCTATGATATTGCTTTGCGCCGTTCTCAAATTTGGTGCTGCAGGAAGTCTGGCAGCAACGCTCGTGGTATCTGTGTTGTTTGGCACCTATTTCTTCTTCAAGATGACAGACAGGATCTTTATCGACAAAGCATTACTGATTAGTGCGCTCCGTTTTTGCTGGCCGCTTATTGTTGCTGGGTGCATCGACTACTTTACCAACGGCATAGACAGGGCTATGCTGGCTGGCTTGAAAGATGACGTAAACCTGGGTTTGTATAGCATTGCCTTGCGGTTTTCAGGATACATTTATATGTTCTATTATGTAATATCTATTACCCTGGAACCAGATTTCTTCCAGGCGCTTTCTACAAAAAGGCACTCCAGGCTTATAAAGATCACGCTTGGTCTAATCATCTCAAATGTATTGATTGTGCTGGCCTTTATTGTCGCAACCCCCTTGATTCTAAAGATACTCACGGTTGGAAGGTACACAGCGGCGGCTGGTCTGACCCGGATCATGGCCTTGAAAAGTATTACTGCCGCGTTCTATTTTATCATCTCCACAATTATAATCATCAAGGGATATACAAAGATTACTCTGTTGAATAAAGCGATTGCAGCCCTGGTTATAACATCTGTTTTCAGATACCTGATCTCAAATTATCAGTTCGTTGGAGCTGCATGGGGTCAGGTGCTTTCTTATGTGGTTTTTACCGCAGTAAGCGCGGCATTTTTACTGTATAAATATTTGACACGCAGTAAAATCAGGTTATAAGAAGAGAGACTTTCCGATGAAGATTGCCTGGATCTGCCATTTTAGCAACTCTGAGATACAGGATATCATCAAGCCATATCGCCGGGTCCATGCTTACGCTCCCTGGATCACCAACACAGCCAGGCTCTTTGAAAACCAGCAACAACATGAACTTAATGTCATATCTCCGCATCGCTTTATAGCGGGTTCCAAGTCATTTGTCCTCAGAGGGGTTCGTTATCACTTTTTTAACCCGGGAATTCCTGGTTGGGGCAGGCAATGGCCTCCCTTTTTCAGATTCGATTTGATCACAAGTTATCGGCACAATTCGAAAATGATTCATAAATTCATCGACTCTATCAATCCTGATGTGATACATTTACAAGGTGCGGAAAACCCATATTACTCGTCATCCATATTCAAGTTGCGCGACCGGTTTCCAATCGTAGTCAATCTGCAAAGAATGGATCCCGAATTTCGGTTTGGCAATACCGCGGAAGCACGCAAACGAAAGACAGTAGAGATGGCTATAGTGAAGGGGTTTAAGAACTTTTCCATCAGAACGGATACTATGCGTAATGATCTGCTCAAAGTAAACCCTACAGCAAAAACCTATTGGGTGCCCTATAATATCCCTCAACCTGTGCCATTCAAGGGACCCAAGGAGTATGATCTTGTTTATTTTGCCAGGGTCAGCAAGCAAAAGGGAATTGAAGACCTCATACAAGCGGCAGCGTTGCTCACGCCAGACTTTCCCAATCTCACTCTTTGTGTTATCGGTGGGGTGAATCAAAACTATAGGGAATACTTGGACGGGCTTGCACTGGCAGGCGGTGTTAAAATCATTTGGAAAGGCTTGCTTCCAGAAATAGAAGATGTTCACAGGGAAGCCTGTAAGGCGCGGATTTCTGTGCTGCCCACGCATCAGGATATCATACCGGGAACAATTGTTGAAAGCATGCAACTGGGCCTGCCTGTTGTTAGCTATAAGGTGGGAAGTATTCCGGAACTGAATGCGGAAACCGAATCGGTTCTTTTGGTAGAAAAAGGTGATATTGTTGGCTTGGCGGATAACATCAGGCGATTACTATCGGATACTGAATACGCGGATCAACTGGCTAAGACCGCTAAGCGTACAATCGATAAGTTTATTAGCGCGCACAACGTCCTGAATAAACACCTAAGCTGTTATGAGGACGTGATTGGTGAGTATCAGACCCAAATAAAAAGTAATGTATGAATATGATGGATAATAAAACAATTTTAGAATTTATTAGGAAGCTATATCCTGACCGTGATTTCGTCCCCCTCCACGAACCCTATTTTGGAGGTAACGAAAAAAAGTATCTGCAAGACTGTATCGACAGCACCTTCGTTTCTTCAGTGGGGAAATATGTTGACCGCTTTGAGGAAATGATCCGCGAATTCACCGGTGCGAAATGTGCGGTGGCGACGGTTAACGGCACCGCGGCGCTGCATATCGCCCTGCTGCTGGCTGGGGTGCAGAGAAATGACCTCGTCATCACTCAACCCCTCACCTTCATCGCCACCTGCAACGCGATCTCCTATTGCGGCGCCGAACCTGTGTTCATCGACATCGACAGGCGCAATCTGGGCCTTTCCGCGGACGCTTTGGAAGCCTGGCTTGCGGCCAATTCTGTCCTTGAGGGGGAAAGCTGCTATCACATTGGCAGCAGGCAAAGACTGGCGGCCTGCGTGCCGATGCACACTTTCGGACATCCCTGCCAGATTGACAGGATAGTTGAGATCTGCGAACGTTACCATATCCCCGTGGTGGAGGACTCAGCCGAGTCCATAGGCAGCTATTACAAAGGCAGGCACACGGGCACTTTTGGTAAGCTGGGCGTACTCAGTTTCAACGGTAATAAAACCATCACTACGGGAGGTGGTGGCATGATCATCACCAATGATGATGAACTGGGTAAGCTGGCCAAGCACATTACTACCACCGCCAAGGTGCCCCATCCCTGGGAGTTCGTGCATGACATGACCGGCTATAATTACCGCCTGCCCAATGTAAATGCCGCCCTTGGCTGCGCCCAAATGGAGCAGCTTCCTGAAACACTGGCCAACAAAAGGGAGACAGCCCGGCTTTATCAGGAATTCTTTGCCAGTCTGGATGGCATCACTTATGTTTCTGAACCCAGAGACTGCGTCTCGAACTACTGGCTGAACGTGATACTATTCAGTAATCTCGAAGCCAGAAACGTTTTTTTACAGCAAAGCAATGCCAGCAAGGTTATGACCAGACCCGCCTGGACTCTGATGAACAAACTTGCCATGTTCAGCAAGGCAATTTCCGGAGATCTGGAAATATCAGAAGATATTGAGTCGCGTTTGGTCAATATACCAAGTAGTTTTAGGCAATGATCGTAAGGAGATAACATGGAAGCCCAGATTGTTCTTCGTGCTTTGACGTTGTCGGATTTGCCGTTGACACTTTCCTGGCACAATCAGGAAGACATCGTTGACCTCTATTCAGGGCATCCTTTTCCGGTGAATCAGGAAATGGAAAAGCTATGGTATGACCGGATTTTAACATCAAATTATCCGGTAACTGTGTTTGGTATAGAAGTTGTAGAGACATTTGCATTGATTGGTATCTCAGTATTGAAAGATATAGATTTGCTCAATCGGAGCGCCGAAACTGCTATCTATATTGGAGATGATAAGTATCGTGGAAGGGGGTACTCAAAACTCGCTCTTGATAAAACTCTTGATTTTGGTTTCAATAAGTTGGGACTCAATCGAATATGGTTGAAAGTCAGGCAGGATAATTCCAAGGCGATAAGACTCTATGAAAGTGCAGGTTTCAGATTGGAAGGAACGCTAAGGGAAGCGTTGTTTAAAAATGGCAGCTTCGTGTCCGTATCTGTCTATTCCATTTTAAATCAAGAATATATACCCATGGTGTGATCATTGGAATTTGGAGTAGCTTCTCTTGATTGTTGCATACACTGGCAAAGACTGTTCGAAGGTCTTCCAGAGAAAGCAAGCTCTGCTTTTTTTTCTCCAATGTACTACCGGAGCTATACTAACGTCGAAAGTGTCGGGATTGAGTGTTTCTGGGCTTATCAGGACGAGAGCAACTTTCTTTTCTATCCTTATCTGATCAAGAGCGTCAATGCCTTGGGCTACGATTTGGACGACCAGTATTTCGATGTGTCCGGAGCCTATGGTTACAACGGGCCTTTGGGCGTGGCGGAAGACCAGAAGTTTCTGAGCGAATATAACTCCAGGCTGGCAGAGCATTTCCAGCAGAACAATGTGGTCACTGAGTTTGTGCGTTACTGCCCCATCACCAACAACCGCAGGTTACACAGCTATACTGACCAACTTGACGTGCTCGACAACGTCTATATAGACCTGTCTGCAGGTGTGGATGGTGTATGGCAGGATTCATTTGAATACCGGGTGAGGAAAACGATCCGCAAGGGCGCGACCTACGACCTGCAGACCCACATCCTTACGGGCGATGAGATCAAGCGGTCTGATCTGGAGAGTTTTTATCAGATCTACACCAGCACCATGCAAAGGAACGACGCGGACAGTTTCTATTTTTTTGATTTGGATTTTTTTCTCTCGTTGCATAAAAACATGGGACAGATGCTGATGCTGGCGCTTACCTATATGGAAGGAAAGGCTATCACGACGGAGTTGGTGCTTACCAGCGGGAAACTGGCTTTCGCATTTCTGGGCGGGACTTTGGGAGAGTACTACCAGTACAAGGCCAACACTTTTCAGCGTTGGGAGCTGGTCAAATACCTTTGTGAGCATGGGTTTGACATCTACTCCATGGGGGCCAGCATAGCCCGTGGAGACAGCATCTATACGTTTAAAAAAAGCTTTGCCCGAAACTGTGTCAACCCATTCTACATTGGAACCAAGGTACATCTGCCAACTGTGTACAAACAGGTGTGTGATCAGTGGAAGGAAAGGTATCCAGGGGCTGCCGCTGCGCATGCGAACAAAGTTCAGGGTTACAGGATCCAGGCATAGCGCACTGGGAGCTCTCCTATATACTGCCGTTTGCGATATGGTTGCGGCTCCCAGCGATTCGCAGGGAATCGCAACGGCATCGCAAGCATGGGTATATGGGCAAGAACAAGGGGGTGTTCACGCAGATGAGCGGTAAAAGTGGTGTTTCGTTTTTTCGTTTGATTCTGTATGGGAGTTATGTTTTATGTGTTCGTGTAGATTAGTGAAATTAGTGGATAAGTTGATATGAAAGCAAAGCTCAAGGTGCTGCTGCCCGGTTTCACCGGCAACATGGATGACGTGGTGATCTACTACAATTCCAAGCTAAACAAGTACATCGCCAGACGGAAAGTGATGCCGAAGTTTACTCCGGACAATTCGATCGTGAAAGAGATCCATGCCTTCCGCCGCCGTATCAAGGTAACGGAGGCTTATCTGAATGACTGCCGGGAATACATCAAGCTATTCAACCAGAAATTCCGCAGACAGGGCAGGGCGCTCAGCACCTGGCCCAATGTGTATATGAAGCTGATGCGGGCTTTAAAGGGCCAGTATCCCGAACTTGATTTCAAGACCCTGACCCGGGAAGAGGTTCTGGAACGGCAGTTGCCCTGCCGCACGATCGCGGCAGCGGTTGTGGCGGGCTATCTGGAGAAAGTACCGGGGTATGAAGCATTGGATAGCCCAATTTGAGTATTTTCATGGTAACAAACCAAGTTCTAAAATGGTGAGTTTATGCAAGAATCTGCTGTTCTTTTGATTACTTTTAACAGGCTTGACACCACTAAAGAGGTCCTGAAAGCTCTGCAGATAGTTAAGCCCAAAAGACTGTACGTCTTTTCCGATGGGGCCAGAAGCAAAGAAGAGGAAAAAATCTGCCAGGAAGTGAGGAACCTGGTTGAGTGGATGGTCGATTGGGATTGTGACCTAAGGCGCAAGTACATGGATCATAATCTTGGTTGCGGGCCCGGGCCATTCACTGCGATGAATTGGGCAGTAGAAGAGGAGGATCGTATCATAATCTTGGAAGACGATTGCGTGCCTTCCCCAGCCTTCTTTCCTTACTGCAACTATCTGCTGGAAAAATATCATGATGATCAAAGGATTTGGTTGATCAGTGGCAACAATTATTGTCCAGAATACAAGCTTGACACGGATTACATTTTTACACATTTCGCCCATAGTCAAGGCTGGGCAACTTGGCGTCGCTGCATTGAAGACATTGATCTTACAATGCAGAATTGGCCAACTTTTAGAGATAAACGTTTGTTGTTGTCTAGATTACCCTCTCATGAATCCAGGTTCTTTCTGCAAATGTACGATTCAGCTTATCGGGACAAATCCAGGCTGGCTCATGTATGGGATGTCCAGGCAGGTTTTCATATTGCTGCCAACGGAGGGTTGGGTATCATGCCAAGAGCCAATCTTGTAACAAACATCGGTTACATGGGAACCCATAGCAGGGGAGTCTACCATTTTCATAACAGGCCTGTTGATGATAGCTTCAAGATACAAATTGAACCAAAATTCGTTGTTGCCGATTATATGCACGACAGGTATCATTTTCGTAAACACTGGTGTAGAGTTCCTGTAGTCATGAGGTTACTCAAGAAAATGCATAGGTCTGTATTGTCATCGATAAAGAGGTTGAATGACAAAAAATAAGCTTCTTTTATACTTAGCAGCCTTGGTATTGTTGCTTATCATTCTTAGGCTGGTCCCTGAGAATGTGGATCTAAGGATTGGCCCTGTCAAGGTTTTAAGCTTGGAGTTATGGATAGCCATTTTTGTTATGGTATCATTATCGAATAAGACAAGTGCTTTTCTCGGTGCCGATATGCTTTGGGGTTATGTATATGCTGTTGTTGTTTTGGTGTTGGATATTATGGGACACTTGGTTTATTCTTCCAGCGTATGGCTATCAGCACAAGTAAGACCATTTCTGTTTGCCCTTATTCTGTTTAACGTTTTCGCTCAGAACCCCGATATAGTGAATAAAAGAAAACTTATGAACTTCATTGCCATCATTATTGGGCTATCCTGCTTGATCAATATATATGGCCTGATTCGGTACCCGCTGGCTGTTCGGTATATAGTTGGAGGTGGAGAAGGGGCTGAGGGAAGGGATTTTTATTCGCGGATTGGAATATCGAATTATGGTTTTTTCTCAGGTCTGCCAATGCTAATCCCCGTCTTATTCTACGCCTACCGTAAAACAATGTCCGTGGCTTATAAGTGGTTGTATGCAATAATTGTTATACTGATAGTGTGGGCACTTTTTCTCAGTACAATCACAACCCCGATTTTAATAGCTGTCAGCTCAGCTCTGCTGTCTTTAGTGGGAGTTACGCTCAGAAGACGAATTTACTCAATACTGCTGGTGACGACAATTATATTGCTATCATTCATCATTCCCCCGCAGCAGGTATTTAACTACTCAATACAGGGTTTGATCAATATAAGTCCTTCGTCAGATGTGCGCCGCAGGCTCAATGACATAAAAATAGCATCTGTAGAAGGTGTTGAAATCACATCCACAGGAAGAACCGAAACAACCGTTGAGCAAAGGTTACAACGGGTGTTCTGGAATCTTGAAACATTTGCCAGGAACCCTATTGTTGGATCATCTAAAACCAATAACCCCGAAGCGTTTCATCTATTCTGGCTGTATTTTTTAGCCTCGCTGGGCTTGTTTGGTTTTCTGCCTTTTCTGTTTTCGGTTTATTCTCATATCTCCACGGTACGAAAGAGGGTAGATAAGGAGTTCTGGTATTATTACTTGTTATCGTTGTTAGGGTTCATAGTTTCTGGGTTGTTAAAGAATATAACCGGCTGGTTTATGTATATTGTGCCTTTTTTCATCGTGCCAGGCATGTATTATCTCGTAACCGATATAGCGGAAGATACTAATTCTGCAGGCCATTCTGGATTACAAACAGAGGAGAAGTCGCTTTGACCTTATTACGATTGCAGGATTTGTTAAGCGGTAAAACGGTAGCGAGGCACTACTCGTTGTATAAGCAAACTCAATGGTATTCGGAGGAACAGATTAGGGAGTTCCAGATGCAGAAACTCCTGAGGCTCTTAAACCACTGCTACAATAATGTGCCTTATTATCAGCGTATAATGCGGGATTTGTCTTTGCATCCAAATGACTTCAGAACACCTGAGGATATTGTCAGGTTACCTATACTTACCAAAGAGATGGTTATCCAAAACAGCAAGGAATTGACACCTGATAATATTGAGAATATTAAAGGTGTTAAAAGCAGTTACACAGGTGGCACAACTGGCGGCGCTTTATTAAAGCGTAACGATGCTGCAACCCGGAGTTCGATCTGGGGGGCATACTACAGATTCTACGACTGGATGGGGATAAAGAGAAGTGATGGCAAAATTGACTTGATGGCTGGATACAGCCTAAATCCAACAAAACTTTCTAAGCGCATCACCAGTTGGTTGATAGACAAGACCTCCAATTCCTATACCTTCGACACTTACGCTCCCATACAAGAAAACCTGGAACGCTTGAAAGAGCTTCTTGGCAAACGGAAGATCAAACTGCTCCGTAGTTATACGCAATATCTATATACAATTGCAAGTGAATTGCGGCAGAGAGGATATCGCTACAATGTCAAATCGATAATGACCACGGCGGAACCGCTTTTCCCTGAACACCGGGTGTTGTTTCAGGAGGTTTTTGGTGCAGAAGTTTTTGACCAGTATGGTTGTGGGGAAATCGGCGGAATAGCTTTTGAATGCGATCACCATGAAGGGCTTCATGTTACTGAGGAGAGGGTTATTTTGGAAACTGGCGAAACAGGTGAATTGATCATCACGGATCTTGATAACCTGGCTTTGCCTCTGATCAGGTATAGTAACGCCGATGAGGCAGAGGTATGCCAGCATAGATGTGGTTGCGGTAGAAAGAGTAAATTGATTAAGCAGATCCGGGGCAGGGTGATAGATTATCTCACTGGTCCAGCAGGTCAGACCTTGCATAGTTCCTACCTCTGGAAGATTATCTACGAAACCAATATTGGCCCCCTGCGCAATTTGGTAAAATTCCAGGCAGTCCAAAATGAGGTGGATAAGATATTACTTAGGATTGTGGCTCAAAGGTTTACCAAGGAGGAAGAGAATCTGTTAAGCAGGTTACTGAAGGAAAAATTGGGGCCGGTTGACATTGAGTATAAATATGAAGCTAATATAGAGAATTCATCTTCAGGAAAATACCGGCCTGTAATCAACAATTTGTTGAAGCGTAATTAAGCTATTAAGGGACTTAATGTGATATGAATAGAAGCGATCTTATTTTTTACTTGCTGGGGAAACGATATAGATTTGACTTGGCTAAAATGGTTCGTTTTGTGACAGCAAGCCAGTATTGGACGGAAGAGCAGATTTACGAGTATCAGTTGAGCATGGTTAAAAAAATCATTGAGCATGCTTACAAAAGTGTTCCATACTATTCTGCCTTGATGCGTAAAATGGGTATGAAACCTGAAGATCTAAAATCGTTGGATGATCTGAAAGCGTTTCCGATACTAAGGAAAGAGACCATTCAAAATGATTTTCAAAGCTTCCTGGCGCGTGGCTACCAAAAATACTACCCAATTACGCGATCCACTGGTGGCACTACAGGAGTTCCGTTTAAGTATTACAACGATATTGCCAGTTGGGGTCTAAACTGGGCTACCAAAATCCGCACCTTTAACTGGGGTGGTTACAAGTTAGGACAAGATCGAATTGCGATTTTAAAAGGCGGATCCCTGTCCCGAAAAGGTAAATTCAGTCTGGGGACACGATTCTGGCGCTACATGCAATTGAATTATACAATCGACATTATGCAGATGTCTGAAGCTGATATTGTCCGCTATTTGGCTGAGATAAGAAAACGGAGTATACGTTTTATCCGTGGATATCCTTCAGCGTTATTGACGCTTGCCCGAAGTTTGAACCAACAATCTGAATGCATCCCGATGAAAGGCATTTTTACTACCGCAGAGATGCTCTATGATGATCATAGAGAGGAGATCCAGAAGGCATTCGGACGCGAAGTAACGGATGCTTATGGCTGTGGCGAGGGGATGGCTGGCGCGAGTCAATGCGAGGTACATGCAGCTTATCATGTAAACATTGAAACCAGCATTCTGGAAATAATAGGCAAAGATGGTATGTGCTCTCAACCTGGAGAGGAAGGTGAGATTGTAGTGACATCACTAAATGATTTTGCCATGCCCTTTATTAGATATGCTCCAGGAGACTTGGCGGTTGCGAAAGCAGGGACTTGCAGTTGCGGACGCCAACTGCCTCTGATCGAGAAAATAAATGGCAGAGCTTCAGATCTGATCAAACTGCCTAATGGCAGAATTCTCAATGGACTGTCAATTCCTTTCGAGGCTTTAACAGAGAGCTTGCAACAATTTCAACTTGTTCAAGAAGAAGATGACAGGCTGGTTCTCTATGTTGTTCCCAAGGGTTCATTCAACGATGTTGTCCGCGCAAGATTGCAGAATATTCTGATCAATCTTGCGGGGAGCGGAGTTAGGGTAGAAGTTCAAGCGGTTACGGAAATTAAACAAACGGTAAGTGGCAAACGCCGGTATATTATTTCAAGGAAGAAAGATGGCTAATGGATTGACCATTGTCTGTACGTGCAGAATGGGGCCAGGAACGCTGGAAGCCAAGCTGATACCTCTTAGCCAGGTTGATCGGGTGAAACGCATTTTGGTGCTACGAAAATCACCTGGTCCTGCCATTGCCAAGGTTCATTACCATACTCTGCCATCAATCTGCAGACATTCAATCTTTAACCTGTTTCTTGCCCCTTTGATACTTATTCGTTTGGGAGTTAAGACCCAAGCGGATTATTATCTTGCCTATCATTATGTGCCACACTTCTTTTTTGCGGGATTTGCCTCATTGATAACAGGTATTCCCTACATCTTGTGTCAAACCGGGCAGGACGTGCAAAGGCTCGCCTCCAGGGAGTATATGGGTTTCTTGCTAAGAAGAGTGATTCAACGTGCTAAGCGACTCAATGTACCGGGTTCCCATGCGCTATCCTTCTGGCAATCCAAAGGTTTTTTTAATGTACAGATACTTCACAGCACTATTGATACAGGATATTATGTTCCCTCCAACCGTGGACAAGATTATGATTTTATCTACATTGGCCGGTTAGAACGCTATAAAGGAGTTCATGAACTTATTAAGGCATTCAGAAAACTTCAAAACGTTTTCCCTGACAGTAGACTCGCGATTGTCGGATATGGTTCTCAAGAGCAGGAGTTAAAGGACTTGGTTTCCTCACTGGATTTGCAGGGAAAGGTGGATTTTTGGGGATTCCAACAGAATGTCAGGGATTGGCTGTACAGAGCCAGGATTTTTTTGATGGCCTCGTCAACTGAGGGATTGCCATGTTCTTTGATGGAGGCTATGAGTTGTGGTTTGATTTGTGTGTGCTCATTGGTTGGGAACATTCCAGATGTTATTGATGAACACACCGGTTTTGGTTTTGAAGCAGGGGACAATGATTCTTTAACAAGCTTGATGCAGAAAGCCTTGCTGGAAGAGCCAACCCTTGACTCAATGAAAGCAGCAGCCCGTGAAAGGATAGTATCTGAACACTCTCACAGCTCAGCTGTGCGAAAATGGGGTTTGCTATTTACCAGCCTGGAGCGATGAGTGGCAAGAAAAAGGAAATTTTCCAAGATAATAAAAGGTTTATGGGTCAGATTCCTGCATCATTTGGCGAGACACTGTTTTCCCAGTATGATCAGAGTGTTCTTTCACCGTCTGCGCGGTGTATCCATAGGGAAAAACGTGTTAATAGGCCTTGATGTTTTAATAGATGATGATGGCCCTGATAGAGTCCGTATAGAAGACAATGTTTTTATAACTGCTGGTTGTATGCTGTTAACCCATCAACGTGATATAAAACTGTATAAAAGGGACCATTGGATTGGCGATTTACCTTTTATAACCGGCGATATTCATATTTGCACTGGAGCCCATATCGGTATTGGCGCCATTATTATGCCAGGGGTTACGATTGGCAGAGGAGCTGTGGTAGGTGCAGGAGCAGTAGTTACCAGGGACGTTCCAGCTTATAGCTTGGTAGTGGGAGTCCCGGCAAAAGTGATTAAGGAGTTTGATGTATGATGAAACATCGTGCAGCCTTTCTAAAGGGAGCATTCATCGCGCTCATAGTGATATTGCTGTTTACTTACTCGTGCAACAGCAATAAACCAAAGCTTTTTAAGATAACTGGCACAGTTACAGGTGAAACTGAGAAAGCTATAGACCCGTTAGCAAACGTTGAAGTTTTATTGTACAGCATAGCTTCTGAAGATAGTTCAGTGATGAATCTGCATGCGATGCACCCCAGTATTGGGGCTTTGCATGCTAAGGAAAACTTGTTTGATCACAGACTGGCAACCCCGCAATTGCGAACCAGATCGGATTCAGGTGGTAAGTTTGAATTATCTGGGGTGGAAACGGGTAACTACTACGTTGTCGTTTTTACCGAAGGCTGGGGCTTTCGATGCTTACCAGTATCAGTTACTGACTATAATGTTACTAATCTAGGTGTTTTACTTCATCAGGTGGTTGAACTACCAGCTATCATCAGTTCAGATTACTCACTTCTCGATGAAAGAGTGTATCGTGTCTCTTCTAACCTTGCCTTGCTTGAAAATGCCCGACTTATATGTCATGGTTTCACTACTTTAGTGATGGATCCAGGCACCGAAGCTAATCTTTATGGGAATCTAGTAATGGGTCCAAGTTCATATCTAAGAGTTCTATCGTCAGACAAATTGTACAGCACGTCAAACTCGGCAGAGCAAATAGAAAGGTATAATCATATCAGTGTCTTTAATAATAATGAGATCGAGCTACAGAATATTATTTTATCAGGTGCAACATATGGGCTTAGAATAATCAATTCAGAGAATGTCACGTTAAGTAACTCCTTAATCCAATCTCGCTATTTATCTGTATCTCTGTCCAATGTTGATAACGCGTCCATTGTTAATTGCACCGTAACTGGTTCCCGTGAAACATCATTAGCAGCTATTTATTGTGAGAACAGCCAGAATATCAACATAGAAAAAAGCCATATTTATAAAAACATCAAAGGGATTTCAACAGTTAATTGCGGTTCAGTCATGATCAGTGAGAACTATTTTGATTCCAATAGCAGTATAGACGTTTCTTTTGGAGAATATAGTACTGGAAGTGTTGTCCACTGCGCTTTTGTTAAATCAAACCTGGCGATATCAAACTACAAAGGACAAATCCAAGCTCACTGGAATGATATTGATGCCAATACAGGTATTTATAGTTACCAGTTGCTGGCCTCTTTCTCTGCGAACAACAACAATTTTGACTGTGCAGAATATGCGATAAAGTCGAGAAGTATTTTTTACAACTCCGAGATCATCCATATGAACGCAAAGCAGAATTATTGGAATACCACTAATATCAGCGAAATAGAAGCGTTGATTTTTGATCGTAATGATGAGGATACCAACGATGTGAATTACAGCTTGTTAAAATCCGTCGTGGATTTCCAGCCTTTCCGTAGTCAACGAACCAATGCCGGAATCTCCGAATAGATTAGATAAATGAATATCCTGATTGACATCAACCATCCAGCCCAAGTTCATTATTTTCGCAATTTGTATCATTTGTTGAAAGGCAAGCACACGGTTATTGTCACATCCAAAGAAGTGCCTATCCAGATCCGGTTATTGAAAGCTTATGATATACCGTATGTTTCCTATGGTAAAAAAAGTGACTCTCTGTCTGGTAAACTATTTCGACAGGTCAGATATAACATCGAGTGCCATAAGTTGATCCGGGAACATAATATTGATGTTACTCTAGGTTCTTCGGCTTCTAACATATATGCGGCAAAGTTTTCAAAAGCTGTATCTATTGCTACAACAGATAGTGATTTAGCTGTACTTCCTTTATCTGCGAAATTCATGTATCCATTTGCGGATTATTTAATGACGCCTGATTCTCTTGCTTTTCAAAAATACAAAAACCAGATATGCTACCCTGGCTACCAAGAACTGGCTTATCTGCACCCGAAAAGATTTACACCAGATGTATCTGTTTTGGCTGAATGCGGTCTGGATGAAACTGATAAGTTTTTCATTCTGCGGTTTACAGCTTTCAAAGCCCATCACGACATTGGCATGTATGGATTATCCACCGAGCAAAAATGGGAATTGATTAAGCTGTTGGAACAGCATGGGAAAGTTATTATAACTTCAGAAAATCAAGAACCTCAGTTTAATAAATACTATCTTCGAACCGATCCGGAAAAGATACACTCGTTGATGTATTATGCCACCATGCTGGTTTGTGACAGCCAAACCATGACCACCGAGGCAGCTGTTTTGGGAACGCCAGCCATGAGGTGTAATACTTTCGCTGGTAAACTAACGGTGATAGAGGAGATTGAAAAAAAGTATGAGTTGGCTTATAGCTTTCACCCAAGACAATATAAATGGATGCTCACACGAATTTGCAGTCTATTATCATCTGGAGATGTAAAAAGCGAATGGAAAAATAGACGAGCCAGAATGCTGGCTGATAAGATTGATGTGACCAGTTTTTGGTTATGGTTGATTGACAACCATCCTGAATCAGAAAACAAAGTTATCAAAGGGAAAGTTAACTTCGATGAATTCAGGTGATTCGTTTTCGTTGTCGTACTTTTTGAGAATTAGAGATATATTGATCCGCAGGTTATATGCAGGATTGATTGGTATTCTGATGCAGGTTAAAAAACGGGTTGGTTTGCTGGGTTATTGTTCAATAGGTAGTGGGGCGAGATTTAACGGACAACCTTGGATACGGAACTATGGAAGGATTGTCATTGGCAATGGATTTGTTTGTAACTCAGGAAGAAAACAAAATCCTATAGGGGGAGATACATTCTGCAGGTTGGTAGTTTATAGGAATGGTTCGTTAGAGATTAAAGACAGAGTGGGGATATCCAACAGCACGATAGTCTGTCAGAACAGCATAGTGATAGGCAACAATGTTCTTATCGGTGGAGGATGCCGTATCTGGGATACTGACTTCCACTCTTTGAATTATAATTCCCGGACATCTTCAAAAGACAATGATGTCTCAACTGCTCCAGTTGTCATTGAAGATGGAGTTTTTATAGGCGGAGGATGCTTGATACTTAAGGGTGTGACGGTCGGAAAATATAGTATAGTTGCCGCAGGTAGTATAGTGACGAAGAGTATTCCACCCAACGAAATCTGGGGAGGAAATCCTGCTAAGTTTATTCGCAGGATATTGCCAACAACTGACATTTCAAGCGATAATGTAAGGAAGAAATAATGAGAAAAGCTTTTATTACAGGAATAACCGGTCAGGATGGTTCGTATTTAACAGAACTGTTACTTGAAAAAGGTTATGAAGTTCATGGTATGATACGGAGGTCATCCTCCTTCAATACCCAACGGATAGATCATATTTACCAGGATCCCCATAATAAGAATGTTCGCCTGTTTCTCCATTACGGAGATTTATGCGATTCCAGCAATTTGAACCGTTTGCTGGAAAAAATCAATCCTGACGAGATATATAATCTGGGAGCACAGTCTCATGTGCAGGTTTCATTTGAGGTTCCTGAGTATTCTGCTGATGTTGATGCGCTAGGAACTCTCAGACTATTGGATGCAATCAAAGATACCCAGATCGATACCAGATTTTATCAGGCATCTACATCGGAGTTGTTTGGTAAGGTACAGGAAATCCCTCAGAAAGAAACTACACCATTCTATCCACGAAGTCCATATGCTGCCGCAAAACTATATGCATATTGGATAGTGCGTAATTACAGGGAATCTTATGGGATATTTGCCAGCAATGGGATCCTGTTTAATCATGAATCCCCTCGTAGAGGAGAGACTTTTGTGACCAGGAAGATAGTTGTTGCGGCGATAAAGATCAGTTTGGGGCTTCAAAATTGTCTATATCTGGGAAATATAGATTCTAAAAGGGATTGGGGCTATGCTCCTGAGTACGTGGAGGGAATGTGGAGAATTCTACAAAACGATGCACCTGACGATTTTGTGTTGGCTACAAACACAACACACACAGTCAGAGAATTTGTGTATGCTGTTTTCTCGCATTTGGGTGTTGATATTGTATGGACTGGTCAAGGAGTAGACGAAAAAGGTATTGATTCTGTGTCAGGTAAAACAATTGTTCAAATAGACAAGCGTTATTTCCGTCCCTCAGAAGTGGATATCCTGATTGGAGATTATAGTAAGGCGAAACGGATGCTGGGATGGGAACCCAAAGTGTTCATGCCTGAACTTGTTAAGATAATGGTAAATGCAGATTTGCAGCGGATCAAAGCAGAACATGGTATGGAACAATGAAAAAACAAGATAGGATTTACGTCGCAGGAAATACTGGTTTGGTTGGATCTGCAATAGTGCGCAGTCTAGAAAACCAAGGCTATGAGAACTTGCTGTTTTCACCTTGGCAACAATATGATCTCCGTAACCAGGCAACTGTAGTTTCATTCTTTGAAAAGAACAAGCCTGATTACGTTATCATTGCCGCTGCGAAAGTTGGCGGGATCTATGCAAATGAACACTATCCAGCCGAATTTATCTATGATAACATTATGATTGAGGCCAATATCATTAATGCTGCTCACGAGCATAATGTAAAAAAACTACTATTCCTCGGTAGTTCTTGTATATATCCTCGCCTTTGTCCCCAACCCATCAAGGAGGAATATCTTCTTACAGGGGAGTTAGAGCCAACAAACGAAGCATATGCTATTGCTAAAATTGCTGGTATAAAATTATGCCAGTATTATCGTAAACAGTATGGGGACGATTTCATCTCCGCTATGCCAACAAACTTGTTTGGTCCGGGAGATAACTATCATCTCAAGAACTCTCATGTTCTGCCCGCGTTGATACGCAAAATATATCTGGCAAAATTACTTTCCCAGGGGCAAACAGATCTTATCATAAAAAACTTCCTACATCATGAAAAGATTTCTCTCAAATCAAGCGAAGTATGCTCTATGCTCCAAAAGTATGGTATTAACTCCAGTGGCAATGGTGTTTCCATCGCTCTTTGGGGAACAGGCAAACCCAGACGGGAATTTCTCTATGTTGATGATTTAGCCGACGCACTGATATACCTAATGCATCATTATAGTGAAGAAGAACATATAAACGTTGGCATGGGTAAGGACAATATGATCCAAGACATTGCCGACATGGTTTCCACTATGATCGGATACAAAGATGAGATAGTGTGGGATTCATCAATGCCAGATGGAACACCTCAAAAATTACTGGATGTGTCAAAACTGTTTTCAACAGGGTGGAGGCCGAGCTATACTTTCAAGGAAGCTCTGTCATTAACAGTTGATGATTACATAAGCCAGTTTCAACCTTGATTGCCAGAATGAACATTGCAATAATAACTGCTTCAGGTTTTTCTGTCCCGAGCGCAGTCAGCAATAGGTTAAATGCTTATGGCAGAGGGCTCAATGAATTAGGCAATCAGGTCACCATAATCACCCTAACCGATTGTCAGACGAACTTAAGATCAATAGCTGCGGAATACCCGTCAATAAACTATGTGGGTCTAGGTGATAGAAGAAGAAAACACAGGATTTGCCGTATTTATTCATCATATCTCGCGGGTCGGGCAGCGGCGAGGTGGATTTCTTTACAAAGTGAAAACAGACCAGATGCGGTCATCTACTATGGTATGTTGATGCCAGCCCGGATTCCAATTAGCAAGATTTGTGAAAAACTGAGTATCCCAACCTTCGACGAAATAACCGAATATCCATTCGTTGGAAGGCAAAAGAAGTGGCGCAGAAGATTGGAGTATTATTTATTCATGCAGAAATATCTGGGTAAAAACTCTGGAATATTATGCATATCAAATGGCATCATTGACTTCATCGAAGATAGCTTGCGTCAACAGAATCGAAACATACCTATCATGTTGTTTGGCCTGATAGTGGAAACTGATAAATTTGCATGTCAGAATGAAGAAAACAAAAATCTTCCTAGCTTTTGGGTTGACCATCCTTACATCGTGTACTGTGGTAATATGTATGGAAATAAAGACGGAGTTCCGGATCTCATCAAGTCGTTTGCTCTTGCGAATGAAATGCACCCGGACCTTCATTTGGTGATTATCGGCGACAACTCAAATGTATCAAGGATGGCACATATTAATGCAGCAATGGACGGTCTCTCATGTAAAACAAATATTCACTTTACCGGAAGAGTGGAGTGGAGCACTTTGCATGCTTATATGTGTAATGCTTTGGCACTGGTATTGGCAAAACCCAAAAACATTCAAAATGAAGGAGCTTTTCCAACAAAACTGGGTGAGTATCTGGCCTGTGGTAAACCAGTGATCTGCACTTCGGTAGGAGATATTCCCCTGTATCTGCAACACAATGAAAATGCATTGCTTGCTGAGCCAGGTAACACTTCCCAATTCGCAGAACAAATTTGCCGTTGTGTTGAGGAAGCTCAACTAAGAGTTCATTTGGCGAAGAATGCACTATTATTAGCTGAATCTGAGTTTTCCCACAAAAGACAGGCAGAAAAACTACAGACTTTTATCTTACATATTATAAATTTGTGACCTACAGTAATTAGCATTGGGTTACCTGTTGCGTTTGCATTGGTACTACTATTCTTCAGAAATAATCAAGAAGAATGCGTGAATTCTCTTACTCGATATTCCACAAGCTTATAAGCTCACTATCAGAGAAGAATAAGAACATCTGTACTTTTCTTAGTCATCTCAATAACCCAAGAATTGCTTGTAGCATCCTTCGCCATGACGTGGACAAAATGCCGCAAAATGCTCTGGATTTTGCGCGTCTGGAGCATGAAATGGGGATATCTGCTTCCTATTATTTCAGGATCGTTCCGCAGTCTTTCAATCCCAAAATCATTAAGGAGATTGCCTCTTTGGGGCATGAGATAGGTTACCACTATGAGGATATGGATCTTTGCTCCGGAGATCTGGACAAGGCCTACGCTTCTTTTCAAAAAAACCTTGCAAAGCTTAGAGAAATAGCGCCCATCCAGACAATCTGCATGCATGGCAGCCCCTTGTCAAAATACGACAACCGGGATCTTTGGAAAAAGTATGATTACCGGGAGCTTGGCATCGTCGGCGAACCCTATTTTGATATCGATTACAGCAAGGTGTTCTATCTCACCGATACCGGTCGCAAGTGGAACAGCATGGATGCCAGTATCCGGGACAAAGTCGCTTCGTCATTCCATATCGAGATCAAAAACACCCAACATCTTATCCAGCTTATCCGTGAGGGAAAGCTTCCTGACCAGATCATGATAAACACCCATCCCCAAAGGTGGAATGATAATCTGCTGCTCTGGACAAGGGAACTGCTTTGGCAGACATTAAAAAACCAAGCGAAAAAGATTGTGGTGAAGTTGAGACGTGATGTACGTGAAGGGTAAGTGGAATGGCGGACTGGTATCTTGGTGTGGGTTATAAGCATGGTTGCTGATAGGACTGTATCCATTTTTTCATGCGTAGAATACTTTACAGAGTGCATCAAGAGACTGCGGATAATGTTGGTAAAGCTGACCACAGACTCGAAAGCAAATGGTCACTCCAACACACCATAACTTCACCACGTCATTACTAATCTTTTGGAAGGAATAAATCAATGAAATATCTCGTCACCGGCGGTGCCGGCTTTATCGGCTCAAATATCGTAAAAGAGTTACTCAGACAAGGCCAGGAAGTGCGTGTCCTGGACAACTTTGCCACTGGCAAGCGCGAAAACATTCTCCCATTACTAAAGAATTCCAAGCTCACACTGATTGAGGGAGACCTGCGTTCCTTCCATATTGCGCGCGCCGCGGTGAAAGGTGTGGACTACATCCTGCATCAGGGCGCTCTGCCCTCGGTGCCCCGTTCCATCAACGATCCCATCACCTCCAACGATGTGAATGTGCTGGGGACCCTGAACATTTTGGAAGCTGCCAAGGAATTTGGCGTCAAACGCGTTGTGTGCGCCTCCTCGTCCTCCATTTACGGCAACAGCGAGACCCTTCCCAAAGTGGAGACTATGCCGGTGAATCCGATGTCGCCCTACGCCCTCACCAAATACGCCCAGGAACGCTACTGCCAGATCTTTCACCAGCTCTATGGCCTGGAAACCGTGTCCTTGCGCTATTTCAATGTATTCGGCCCCAACCAGGATCCCACCTCCCAATACAGCGCGGTAATTCCCAAGTTCATCAGGCTAATCCAGCAGGAACGCGAACCGATCATCTATGGAGATGGTTTACAGAGCCGCGACTTCACCTTTGTGGAAAACAACGTTTGGGCCAACATCCAAGCCTGCACGGCGGAAAAAGCCGCGGGTGAGGTGATCAATATAGCCTGTGGAGAGCGTTACACTTTGCTCGATCTGGTGAGGATGATCAACGAGATCATGGGCAAAAACGTGGAGCCGCGTTTTGAACCCGAACGCCCCGGCGACGTGAAACACTCCCTGGCGGGCATAGAGAAAGCAAGGCAGCTGTTGGGATATGAGGTCAGGGTAGATTTTCGGGCTGGGCTCCAGCAAACAATCGAATTCTTTCAATAGAACGCGGATCGACTGGATTATCAGGATTTTCAGAAATGGAAGAAGAAGGACTTATTCACAGCGCTTTAACCTAGAGAATAATCAACTGCTATTACACTTTGTACAATAAATTACGTTACGGATTCATGGAAAAGATATATAAAAATGCCATGTTGATCGAGTTGAAAAATGAGGGACTCAAAGCTGAATCTTAAAAAAGAGTTGAGGTGTTTTATGAGGGATCTGTTGTTGGAGAATACTTTGCGGACATTGTTGTGGAAAGCCTTGTCATCCTTGAACTGAAGGCTGCAGAACGCATCTGTCCTGAGCATTCATATCAACTGCTGAATTACTTGAGGGCTACTGATATCGAAGTCGGGCTACTCCTGAATTATGGTAGAAAGCCTGAATTTGTCAGAAAAACATTTATAAACACCCACAAATAATATCCTAATGATCCTGTCGATCCGCGTCATCCGCGTTCCATTTAAACTATGAAACACAAGACTTCAACCTACATCCTGCTCCTGCTGAACATCATCATCGTGGTGTTCTCCTTTCTCATGGTAGCCAAGTTCCGCGACGGCACACGCCGCATCCTGGCCGATTTCATCTGGTGGCGTTCACTGTTTGCTTTTCTGGCGATCTGGATCCTGGCCAGCATCATGGGTGGAAAATACCAGTTGGATAAAGTGAACAACGGCACAAGTATGGCAAGACAGATCCTGCAGTGTGATCTCTTCGCAGCAGCCATAATATTCGGTCTGATGTTTGTTTTTCACCAGTTCAACTATTCCCGCGCCATCGTGATCGGCACAATGCTGGGTTCCTTTTTGCTGGAGGTGTTCCTCTTTGTGGGGCTCTACTATGCCCTGCGTTTCAAGAGTGAAAACAGACCGTTTGCGGAAACATCTCTGATCACCCGATCGGAAGTTTTGGAAGAATCACAAAACCCCAAACATTTTTTGCAGCAACCGGGAACAATCCCCATCATCAGCCACGCCACCTATTCGCCGCCCTTTACGGAGTGTGGACCGGAAGAGGGAATCAAAGACAGCCTTAGCCAGAAATACCTGGCAAACAACTCCGAGCATTTTTCCTTTATTGACAGTTATCTGGATTTGACCCGCTTCAGCCAGGCCCAGACTCTGGTGCTCAATTCCGAAACCTATTTCAATATCGAAAACGAGGAACCCCAGTCCCGGCAGCTCTTCATCAACTTCCACAAGATAAACGACTTTCGCCGTATCAACCGCTATCTGATCAAGGTCAACGAACTGCTGCTACCCGGCGGAGTCTTCATTTGCCACGGCCAGACCATCACCCAGCGCAAACGGAAGATATATGACAGGCTGACACCTGTCTTCGGTGTCTTTGCCTATTTCCTGGATTTTCTTTTCCGCCGCGTGATGCCCAAGTTGCCAATCCTGCAAGGTTGGTATTTTGCCCTCACCAAGGGCAGGAACCGCGCCCTGGCGGAGACTGAGATGCTGGGCCGCTTCTACTTTTGCGGTTTCGAACTCATCTGCAAGCGGGAGATCGGTTCCACCATGCATTTCATCCTCAAAAAAGCTAAGCCGCCCCGCACTGACCCCAACCCAACCTATGGCCCCCTGATCCGCCTCAAACGCCTGGGCAAGGATGGTAAGGTGATCTATATCAAGAAGCTTCGCACCATGCATCCCTACAGCGAATACCTGCAGGATTACGTGTATCAGACCAACGCGCTGCAGGAAGGGGGCAAGTTCCGGGATGATTTTCGCGTAACCTCCTGGGGCAGAATCCTGCGAACTTTGTGGATAGACGAACTGCCCCAGTTCATCAACTTCTTCCACGGAGAACTGGTGCTGGTGGGAGTCCGTGCCCTCAGCGAGCACTATTACTCGCTTTACCCGCCGGATATGCAAGAGCTGCGCCTCAAATTCCGTCCCGGCCTGCTGCCGCCCTTCTATGCCGATCTGCCAGGCAGCTTTGAGGAGATTGTGGAGTCCGAACGCCGCTATCTGCAAAAGAAGGCGGTCAAACCCTTTGCCACTGACTGGAGCTATTTCTGGAAAGGAGTTTGGAACATCCTCTTCAAGCGGGCAAGAAGTAAATAAGTTTATATATGAGGACTTAGTGATCCACAAACTTATTGTTGTTTTCATGCTACTGTTGGTGTCTATGGTCTCTGCCCAGACCAATCCTATTCCTCAGCCACTACCATACTGGGAAGATTTTGCCAATCTGCCTTGGAATAGCACCACTTATCCAGACGGTTTCGGAGGTTGGATGCTGGGATATCCTGTTACAGGCCAGTTCTATACCTCTCCCGCAACTTTAGACAGAAATCTTTATGCCAACAGAAACGCATCGACCACAGCTGCTGGCGTTGCCAATTACAACGGTAAAATTGGTTTCCTGAATTCCAATATCAACGATCTCAGCCTGGTGTTCGCAGTCAACACCCAAGGCTTTCAGAATATCACCCTCAGCTATGATTTTATGACGATCCGCAATCCCTATGACGGCACCAGCAATACCCGCATCAATGAAGCGATCATGCAGTACCGCGTGGGGGAGAGCGGTGACTTTACCAACCTGTATGGAACGGAATACAGCAACAACACAGTTCAGTCTGTGAGTTCAGGTTACCCCTATCCACGGAATCCTGTAGCTTATTCGCTACAGCTTCCCCCTGAATGCGATGACCAGCCCGTTGTTCAATTGCGGACAGCTTCGCGCAGGGTCAGCGGCGGCGGTTACGACCCCAGTTTTGCCATCGACAATATATCCGTAACCGGGGAAAAGTTGCAGCCCACTCCGGTGGAGCTCAGCTCCTTCACTGTGGGAACCAACGCGCAGAATAAGGTGTTGCTCAGTTGGATTACACGTTCTGAGACCGGCCTTCGTGGTTTCTATATCTTGCGGGCCCAGGAGCCGGTGCTGGATGAAGCCTGCCTGATCAGCCCCCTCATCACCGCTGCCAACAGTTCCGAAGGCCAGAGTTACTCTTTCACCGATGAGGAGCTGTTCCAATCCGGCTGCTACAGCTATTGGCTGCAAAGCGCTGATCTGGACGGCGCCAGCAGCTTTTACGGCCCTGTCCACATCGAATACTCCGCGGAGGGAAGCCCCTCTTCTCCCCAGATTCCGGATCAGACAGCCCTGCTCAACATTTACCCCAATCCCTTCAATCCAAGCGCTTTCATCACCTACTCCCTGCAAGAGGCGGGAAAGGTAAGCTTTTCCATATACAACCTGCGGGGGCAGTTGCTGCGCAGGATTGAACCCGGCAGCGAACCCGCCGGCACGCATAAGATTGTCTGGGATGGCAAAGACCAGCTTGGCCAAAGTTGCTCCAGCGGCATCTACAGAATCCGCATGGACACGGCGCAGGGAAGCTATACCCGCAGGATGGTGCTGGCCAAATGAGCATCCGCTTTTTCTTTTCCAAACACAAATCCTCTTCATCACTTAGGATCAAGCAGTCAGCAAGCACCAAATGTTAAGAAAAAATCACTTGCCAGATATGACGGGGTTTCTATGCTGGTATATGTAAGATAGAATCTTTAAAAAACATATAAATGGACTCGTAATTCAGGGAGGAATTATGAAAAAGACGTTTCTAATTTTTATGCTAACAGTTCTTTCTGTCAGCATTGCACTTGGGCAGTTGTCTATTACATCAACATCAACGTATACGATTGATTTTGATAATAGCGTATCAGGTGTGAATAATGGAGGATTTGATACTACAGCAGGCGCTTCATATCTGGACAGCAATCCATCTCCTGGCCAGTTGGATGCCGATGCATGGAGTTGTTCGCAAACCAGTGGTTCTGCTGCATCTTTTCCCGGTAGCGGCACGGCGGTATACGCAACTTGTACTAGTGATAGTCCGGGTACTTCAGGTGGTTTGTTTGCATATAATATCAGCACGTTAACGAATCGGATGATAGGATTTAGTCCTACGGGTTCATTATTCACGCCAGGAAACATCACCCTAAAGATTGTTAACAACACAGGCTCTACTATAAACCAGTTATCTGTTGAGTATATAGTCTATGCTTATAATAATCAACCCAGAGCAAATACTGTGGATTTCTGGCATTCTTCTGACAACACTACATATACCAACGGCAACCTGACATTTACTTCTACTGCTGCCAGTACTAATAACTGGGAAAGCGCTACGAAGACAATAACGATAACAGGCCTTACAATTGCAGATAATTCTCCTTATTACTTACAGTGGAGATTAGATGACGCGGGCGGTAGTGGTTCAAGAGATAAGTTTGCTCTGGACAACATTAAGATAACTGCGGCAATGGGTGGAAATACACCTCCCTCAATATCAAACATAGTTCAGACACCCTCAACCGACATCATCAACACGACAACGGTTTCCGTCTCGGCTACCATTACAGATTCCGACGGCACAGTAACGAGCGCGCAACTGCGTTGGGGCACGGCTACCGGCGTTTATGGGAACACCATTGGCATGACAGCTTCCGGATCGACCTATACCACAAATTCAAACATCCCCGCGCAGACAGCCGGTACCACAGTTTATTATGTGATCGATGCCACGGACGATGATTCCGATACCACAACCTCAAGTGAACAAAGCTACACCGTCATCGCCCCGGCAACCACCACCATTCCCTACACAGAGGACTTCTCTAACGGTTGGGGCGATACCTACAGGTACGATATAGCTGGCACTAAACCCTGGTATATTTTCAACAATGACAACGCTTCCTGCAACGGTTATGGCAGCAATTTGGAAGAGCACTGGCTGGTGCTTCCGGGCATCAATTTCAACAACTACAGCAATGAAAGGATGACCTTCAATACCATCGCCACTTATGGCACCATCGACGCCAACAACTATCTGAAGCTTTTATACTCCAATAACTACCCTGGCTTGGGAGATCCCACATCCAGCACCTGGACCGAGATTGCCTTTGCCAATGGAGGCATAGGCGGCGGCGAAACATCATCAGGAGTGCTTGACCTCTCAGGCATTAGCGGAACCAACGTATATCTGGCTTTCAAATATTATTCCACTAACCAACCTACCCGTTGGGAAATTGATGACATCAATATCTATCTTGCCACTCCGCTTATCACCGTTAATCCAACCACACTAACTGGTTTTACCTATCAAGGCACGGGACCTTCCACTGCCCAGACCTTCACCGTCAGCGGAACGGACCTGACTGCTGACATCGTTCTCACAGCACCCACCAACTATGAAATCTCTTTGAGTGAGACTACAGGTTACACTTCATCCCTCACTCTCACTGCTGCAAAGCTTGGTGTGGCCGAGACCACCATCTACGTGCGCTTGAAAGCTGGACTCAGCGTGGGTAACTATAACAACGAGGTGATCACTGCCTCTTCCACCGGGGCTACCAGCAAGACCGTTACCTGTGACGGTTCAGTGACTTCACCTCCCCCGCCCAATGCTCCCAACGCAACAGCAGCAACCAATCAAACCAGCAATGGATTCACGGCAAACTGGGACGCTGTCAGCAGCGCTACCGGATATAACCTTGATGTTTATACCAAAACAACAGAGGATAATGCCAGTGACCTCTTCATTTCCGAATATGTTGAAGGCAGTTCAAACAACAAGGGCATCGAGATTTACAATGGAACCGGAGCATCAGTAGACCTCTCTTCCTATTCCTTAAAACAATACAATAACGGAGCAACCACCCCCACTTATACTTTAACCTTGTCAGGTAGCTTGACTAATGGCTCCGTGTACCGAATAGTTAATAGCAACCAGACTATTTTTGGCACAAATTATGACCTCTCAACCAATTCAAGTGTGATGGGCTTCAATGGTAACGACGCTGTGGCAATCTTCAAAGGTACCGACTTGGTTGATGTGGTTGGTCCCATTGGCAATGCCAGCGATTGGGGAAAGGATGTAACTCTGGTCAGGAAAGAAGCAGCATCTGTTCCATCAGCAATATACTCAGCTACTGATTGGGATAGTTATGCATCTGACACAATTACAAATTGGGGTTCCCACACCTTTAACGGTGTCTCTACCAACACATTTGTCATCGGTTATCAAAACCTTGATGTTGGCAACGTCACCTCCTATAACGTTACCGGGCTTCAACCCGGAATTACCTACTACTATGTTGTTCGGGCTTACAACGCCTACGGCACAAGTGCCAACTCAAACGAGATTTCAGCCCAAACCTTAGCCCCCACTCCCGTGGTGCTCAGTTCCTTCACCTGCACTTTAACATCTGATATGTATGTGAACCTCAACTGGGTCACCCAGTCTGAGACTGGAATGCGTGGCTTCTATGTGCTGCGCGGCGAGCAGAATTCCCAACAGCAAGCCCAGATCATCAGCCCGCTGATCAACGCCACCAACCAGTCCCAGACCCAGGTTTACAGCTATCGTGATTCCGAGTACCTGATTGACGGCACCACCTATTACTACTGGCTGAGCATGGTGGAACTGGACGGTAGCTCTACTGTGCATGGTCCCGTGACGGTCTTTTACCAGAGCGTCTCCACGCCTCCGGTGATTCCCACCGTGACAGCCCTGAACAACGTGTATCCCAACCCCTTCAATCCTGTCGCTTTCATTCCCTACAGCATCGAAAAAGGCAGGACTGACCAGGTGCGCATCCATGTTTACAACTCCCGCGGCCAGATCGTCCGTACCCTGATCGACAAGCCCCACACTGAAGGCAACTACCAGTTGCAGTGGGATGGACGCGACACAAACGGCAACGAATGCGCCACAGGTGTCTATTTCGTGCGCATGACCGTGGGTAAGGACAGCTTCCTGCGCAAAGCGGTGCTGGTGAAATAAATCCAACCAATAAACCTATAATATCAAGACCCGGTCTCAATGCCGGGTCTTTTTTTTGTCCACAAATTACAGAGTGTGGAAAGGATAATAGAACGCGGATGACAGGATCTTTGAAGGTGGAAAGGAGCCGAAACAAGTCCACCAGACTATATTCTGTGTCATCCCGGGCAAGCGCATGCTTGACCCGGGATCCACTGCCCCAGGGGTGGTAAAGTCCGTTTGCCACAGAGACCGGAGGTCTCTTCCAAACAGGCAACTCCGTTGCCTCTGCAGAACGGACTTAGGCAGCCCCTATATTATCCGCGTATATCTGCGTGAACCGCCTGACCCGGAAGCCAGTCTTTTGAGGAAAGTTTGAAGTCCAGCTTCAGGATTGGAGAAAACGGCGAAACCTTTATTGCCGGCTTGAACTCCAAGCTACAAGCCAGCATGGAGTTCATTGAGCTGACTAGCTGCAAATAATCACCAGACGCCTGGGCTCAATGGACTGCATGCGACAAAAAGCGGTCCGTGCGTGAAAAGGCAGGCGAAGCATCCTCATACCTTGATGTCCCATCTTCCGGCCATTGATGTCCGGGAAAAAATTGGCCTGGCGGTCGGTCAGCGATCAATCAGCGATCAATGAGCGATGAGCGTATGAGGGGCGTGGGTGATACTGTTTAGCCTGGATTATTACAACAGGGGTTCCCATTCCACCATTTCACTTTTCCACGGTCACTTCCAAAAGACTGGATCCCGGGTCAAGCCCGGGATGACACGGTATATAGCCTGGTTAAGCGTTATTTCAGGGTTGGGTGGTTATTCCAAACGGCGTTATAGGTAAGCGCCGACACACAGTGGATTCCATCCTTTTACCTTTCATTGATCCTGCAGATCCTGTTGATCCTGTCATCCGCGTTCTATTTCCTTTCCACGATTTTATCATAGCACCTATATATATGGAGGGTGGCTCTCATTTGCATCACCCTCTCCGGCGTGGGTCATCCTGGGGTCAACCTTATAATTTATAAGGATGACCTAAGGATGATGGCACAAAAGCGAGTAGTAGCAAAGGAGTGAGCTATGAAGGATATTGCAGAATGTACCGGTTTATTTATGCGGCTGTTAAGGAATTGATGCCGGTTTTCCAGACTGGCTGGTTGTGTCCAAAAGACTGGATCACGGGTCAATCAAGCTTGCCCGTGATGACACAGTATAGCCTGGTGTTCTTTGTGGTTAGTCCTTCTTGCTCTCTACAAACTCGCTTTTTCCGCAGAGGTAGCTGGCGCTGAGGGGTGCCGCTTTTTGGATATGGCGGGTCATCAGTTTGGAAAGCTTGCGAATCTCCCATTGGGCATGTTCGTCGCTGCGGAGGCGGGTGAAGTGGTAAAGTTCGCGCAAGTTCATCCTGACCAGCACTTTCACCTTGTCGGCATTGGTGCGGACGTAGGCTGCCAGAGCCAGATTGATGTTGGCAAGCTGCGTTATCAAATCAAAACTCATATCCTGCAATCTGCTCCAGTGTTTCCTGCGCCTGATAGAGATGATTGGCCCGGGCAGGAGATAGCTTTCATCATAAGGGAAAGCCTGTTTGACAAAGGTGCCGATGCGGTGGCGTTTGAACTGCGCCCAGCAGCTTTCGGACATTTTTAGCTCGAAGGTGAATTCCGCCAGTTCAAAAGCGCGGGGCAGCTTGCTCCAGGGCTTGATTCCGGCAAAAATCCGGCGGTAAAGCTCCGCCTTGGCCTCAGCATCCAGGGAACGGACATACTCCAGACAGGTGGTATAATCGCCCTGGCTCCGCTCATAGAGCAGGGCGGCCAGGATGCGATTGTCCGGATCGGAGGGAACAGTTATCGTCCGCACCGTTTCTTCTATGTCGAAGCTGTCCTCAAGATATGACACGTGCGGCAGCTTGAAGTTGCCATGAAAATCATCCTTGCTGGCGTGGCGGATCAGCGAGGGGCAAATCTTGCGCACATCCTCCAGCAAGGCATGGTAAAGCTCCCGGGCTTCCTGGAGGGGATGGGCGTCCAGGCGGCGGAGCAGGTTTTCCAGGCTGCGGGCGTTGATGGTGAGCCCCAATTGGGTCTGGGTGGCCAGGGGGAGGATATAGCGGGCGTCTTCCTTGGCCTTGCATTCCAGTTCCGTCCCGGACAGTTCGGGGTGCTTGGCGCGATGATGTTTTACCAGGGCTTCAAAGCTCCGCTGGTATTCCGTAAAGAGGGCATCCATCAAAGCCTCGTAGCGTTCGCGCAGTTCGGGATGCGAGTCCAGTTCGGCGGGTAACACCCAGGCGCGGGTGAAGGTCACATAGCGCTGCGATTTTTCGGTGAAGGAAGCCAGCCGGATGGATTCAACGGTTTCCGCCAGCAGACGGGAAATGCCGATAATATCAAAATTGAAGACCGCGTGCTCGGCGATCGAGGCGTGCCCCATCTCAAAGATGATGTTTTGGTTGGAGCGCCGGGCCTTGTTGATCTCCCGCAGGGCGTCGGAACGCAGTTCGGTCACAGTTTTTGGGCTGCGGCTGATGCGGGCGTAGGCGGCGGAGATGGTTTCGGGGGTCGCGGCGGGGTTGTCCAGGCTGCTCAGCAGGGAGCTGTCCACGTTGTATCCGGCCAGATGCACTTGCAGCATTCTGACCGCCTAAACCAGGGCTTTGACGGCGCTGGCGCCGATCCGGTTGGCTCCGGCAGCGATCATCTGCAAAGCCTGTTCGCGGGTGCGGATGCCGCCGGAAGCCTTGACTCCCAGCTTGGGGCCCACAGTCTCGCGCATCAGGCGCACGTTTTCCACGCTCGCGCCGGCGCTGCCGAAACCGGTGGAGGTCTTCACAAACTCCGCTCCCGCCTTCTTGGCGTAGAGGCAGCAGGTGATGATCTCGTCCTCGCTCAGGTAACAGGTTTCCAGAATCACTTTGAGCAGCACTTTGTTGGCACGGCAAAGTTCAGCCACCGATCTGATCAGGTTGTAGGAGAGGTTGGGCTGGCCGCTTTTGACCGCGGAGAGGTTCTGGACCATATCCAGTTCTTCGATGCCGGTGTTGATCACCGCCATGGCTTCCGCCACCACGGCATACATGTAGCCAGCGCCGAGGGGGAAATTGATGACCGTGCATGATTTGACAGAGGATGAAAGCCGCAACTGCAAGGGGTGGGAAAAGTGGGAGTTGACGCAGACAGAGGCGCATTTGTAATCGTTGGCGAGGTCGCAAAGGGCGTTCACCTCTTCCTGGGTGGCGTCGGCTTTGAGCAGCGTGGCATCGATGATGGAGGCGACTCCCTGGGCAGGATCGAAGATCATATCCGGCATACCGGCGCGGCAAACGGCGCAGCCAAGGCAGATCTTATGCCCGCCTCCGCAGCGGCAGGGAGGGTTGTCTCCAAACAGTTTTCTGGCAATGGTTTCGATCTTGTTCATGCAAAGCTCCTATGCTTCTTTGTTCCGCGCCGCCAACTGGCCGCAGGCTCCCAGGATGTCAGAGCCTTTGCTGCGCCGCAGGGTGATGGCCTGGGGGATGTCCCGGGCGGCTTTGAGAAAGGCGTCTATTTCAGCCTCGGTGGGGCTGCGGTAGGGGAGGGCCGGAACGGGGTTGTAGGGTATAAAATTGATCTTGCAAGAGAGGTCTGAGCAGAATTTGCGCAGATGCTTCAGGTCTGTGCCACTCATGTTCACCTCCGGGATCAGGATGTATTCCAGGGTGATGCGGAAAGGGCTGCGTCTCTGATAGCTGAGCAATGACTTTTTGAGGATATCCAGGGGGAACCTGTGATTGACCGGCATCAGGGTGCCGCGGATATCGTCAGAAGCTGCGTTGAGCGACACCGCCAGCTTGACTTTTACGCCGGATTCGGTCAGCCTGTGGATGCCGGGCACGACCCCGCAGGTGGAGAGGGTGGTGCGCCGGGGGCTAAACTTGAGGGTGCTGTCGTGCTGGAGCAGTTTGAGGGCATCCAGGACGCTGTCGAGGTTGTCCATCGGTTCGCCCATGCCCATAAAAACCAGGTTGGTGATGGGGGTTCCGGCTATCTTGCGTGCCAGGAGCACCTGCTGCACGATCTCGTGCGTCTGCAGATTGCGGGTGAGGCTCATTCTTCCGGTGGCGCAAAAGCCGCAGGCTCTGGCACAGCCCACTTGGGAAGAGACGCAGAGGGTCAGTTTTTTGGCTTCGGGCATCAAAACCATTTCGATGCGGGCACCGTCGGCCAGTACCAAACGAAACTTCCTGCTGCCATCGGAGGAGAGCAGTTCCTGATCTATGGCGGGAACGCTGAAATCGAAGCTGCGGCTCAGGTGTTCGCGAAACCCGGCGGGCAGATTGGTCATCAGTTCCGGCTCGAAAACAAACTTGCGATACAGCCAGTCCAGCAACTGTTTGCCCCGGTAGGCGGGGAAGTCTTTTCCCAGGAGGAGCAACAGATCCGGCGGGTAGATGCCGTAGATGCTGTTTAGCATATCTCGATTTCAGGAACAGTGAGCACTTTCAACTTCTTGAAGGCTTCCAGGTCGATGTCCGTAACGACCTGGTTTTCATCGGAAAGATGGACGCGTTTGTTCAGGATATCTGTTTTGAACACATACATCTTTTTGCCTTTCAGCTCCACGCAGGTGCCGGGTATCGGGTAATCGCGGCTTTCTTCCAGGTAAAAATCCTCTTCAAAGTTGAGGCAGCAGAGCAAGCGCCCGCAAGGGCCTGAGATTTTGGAGAGGTTGCCGGCCAGGTTTTGGTCTTTGGCCATTTTGATCGTGACCTGATTGAAGCGTTTGAGAAAGCTTCCACAGCAGTATTGCACGCCGCACATGCCAAAGCCGCCCAGCCGCTTGGCTTCATCCCTGCCTGTGGTCTGGTGAAGCTCGATGCGGGTGCGGAAAACATTGGCCAGTTCGCGCACAAAGACGCGAAAGTCGATGCGTCCGTCCGCGGTGAAGAAAAAAGTGAGCTTGTTGCCATCGAACTGGTAAATGGTTTCAATCAGTTTCATGGCGAAGGGGTAGCGTTGCAGGATATCCGTAAAGGTGGCGGCGGCCTTTTCCTCCTCCGAGGGCAGGTTGCGCATCTTGTCGATATCTTCCTGGGTGGCGATGCGGCGGATGCCGTAGCCTTTTCCAGTCTGTTGAGCATCAAGCTCTTTATCGCTGATGCTCAGGTGGACGATTTGGGCGATATCTTCGCCCCGCTCCACTTCCACAATGATCAGTTCTTCCGGCTTGAGGGGCAGATTCTGGGTGTTTTGGTAGTAACCCAGGCGCCCGGAGCGAAATTCCACTTCTATATATTCTTGCATTATAACTCCATGCGTGTATTAGATCTGGGCGAGCCGCGCGGCATGTATCCGGGAGTAAAGCTCCGTCTCGGCCTCCGTGAAGGACAGGCTGCGCCTGCTTTTTACGGTGGCCGCGACCTGGCAGAAGGCGTCAAAACGATAGGCTGTGAGCTCACGGGCAGGCCCCCAGGAAAAATCGGGGATAAAATCCGAGATCAGGTCGGAATCCCAGAGATTACAGCCCACGCCAATCACACAACCAGTGTTGATGCTGCAGTTGATGCCAAGCTTTGTGTGGTCTCCCACCATGGTTCCCAGAAACATGGTGCCGCTGTCTATCCTGGCGTTTTCGAGATAGGAATGGAAGGCCACGTTTTTATAGGTATTTTTGAGGTCGCTGTTGTTGGTGTCGGCGCCGATATTGACCCATTCCCCGATGAAGCTATGGCCCAAAAAACCATCGTGCTGCTTGTTTGAATAGGCCTGGAAGATGCTGCCTTCCACCTCTCCGCCGACCTTGCAGACCGGACCGATGGAGGTGCCTCCGTAAATCTTCGCACCTGCTTTGATGAGGCTTGATTTGCCAATGTAGGCGGGGCCCATGATGACGGAATTGGGTAAGATTCTGACGCCGCTGTCCAGCACGATCGGGCCTTCAGAAGCATCCAGCACGACGCCAGGCTTGAGCTGAACATCCTCCGCTATCCATACCTGGTAGGGATTCAGCACAGAGACGCCGGGCTCGGTATCAAATTCCTCATCCTTATCGTGGAAAAAATGGTCGAAATCAAAGGCCAGCAGCCGAGAGTTGTCCTGGATCAGATCGCTGAGGTTGCGGTAGAGGCTGGATTCCAGGGCCGTGATCTTGTATCCGGCCTGCGCAAAGTAATCCGCGGCAAGGGTAAATTCCGGGGCGGGCAGGCCCCTGAAGGCCACCGGTTCGTTGCCGCAAACCAGGCATTCGCCGCTCTTGAGGTTTTGGACGGCTTCGATATTCCCGGGCAAGGGACGCAGGCGGGAATTCACCCACAGAGTTTCCACGGCGGGGTGCCGGTTCACGCTCCAATCCGGATGGCGTTCCCGGTAAAGCCTGGCCAGGCGGGGTTCGATCCAGACCGCGCTGTCTTCATCGTGCAAAAGTTCCTGCAGCCTCTGGCGCAGCTTCAGGATACCGCAGCGCAGATCGCCCACGCTTCTGCTGAGGGTCAGGGGGTAAAAGGCCGCAGCCTGCAAATCGTCGAAAATTATCATGCCTTGCTCCTTTTATAGGGCTTTTTGCCGTGCCATACGAAGAGGTTGAATTGCCCCAGCACCATGGTGAAGACCAGGAAGAAGTTCTGGATCAGCAGCCAAATGGGGTAGAAGCGCATCATTTTAGCGGACACCTCAAAGTGCGACCTGGCGTAACTAAAGAAGATGTTTTCCACCAGGATGCGAAACGCGTAGATGAGCAGGGCAAGCTTCCAGTTAAAGGCTAGCATCAGGATGCCTCCCCAATACATGAAAGCCATGGAGAGGAGGATGAAGAAGAACTCCGGATCGAACTTGAGCTGATACTTCATGTTTGACGCCCAGCGGGAGCGCTGGTTGGTAAGCTGCTTCCAGCTTTTGACAGGAAGGGTGTGCACAAAACTACGTTTGTCGAAATTGAAGATGATCCTGTGCCCTGCGCGGCGCATTTGCTGCATCAGGTTGACGTCATCCCCGGAGATCAGATGTTCGATTTTAGAAAAGCCTCCCACAGATTCAAAAGCAGCCCGGGTATAAGCCAGATTCTGACCTATGCAGGCCCAACTCCTGCCAATCGTGTAACCTCCGCCCAACACCATATAAGTGCCCGCAAAGTCAAAATGCTCATATTTCTGCACCAGGGACGCCTTGTCCCAGCTTTCAAGCTTGGTGCGCGAGTAACCGGCTACCATGGATACGCCATCGGCAAAAGCCTCGATCATGGATGTGATCCAGGTGAGAGGCACGATGCAGTCGGCATCGGTGGTGAGGATGATCTCCCCGCTGGAGGCAGCTATTGCTTGCTTGAGCGCGTTTTTCTTGGGAGAATGCACTTTGTCCCGGCCGGGGATGCTCAAATAGAGCAGTTTGACCCCAAGATCCATGTGTCTTGCCACAAGCTCCGCGGTGTCGTCTTCCGATGCGTCATCGGCGATTATGATCTCATACAGATCCCGCGGGTAATCCTGATTGATCAGCGCGGTCAGCAAGGTGGGCAGATTCCTGCCTTCATTGCGGGTAACCACGATCACCGATACCGTACGCTTGCGGAAGCTTTTCACCGGGGTGTAATTCTTGTAGCCAAACCAGAAACGGATGCAAAAAACGATGTAGGTGACAAAGCCTGAGCCTGTCAGACAGCAGAGGATCACAAAGAGTATATCGCGCAGCAAAATATCAGGTCCTATTCGAAACGGTCTTGATAACCCCAACTGGTAGGGTAGAAATTGTATCTGAGCGTATCCCTGACTGTCGGGGGAACCTCGCCTTCGATGAAGACTTCCGGTATTCCTCCCGAGGAAACAACATGGCCAGTGCGGGGGCTGATGTTCTGCTGCACTATTCCTTCTGGTTCGCTGAATGAGTAGCGGGGATCACCCGCGGCGGGAGTGCGTCCGCGGTTGTCCAGCCTGATCGCCTTGGTCATAATGGGTCCCCAGATGCTCACAGCCGTGGCAGAGCCGGATTTTACCTTTGTGTTGTCAAATCCCATCCAGATACCAAGCGTAAAAGCCTTGTTAAAGCCAATGAACCAGGAATCGTTGTAGTTGTCGGTGGTACCCGTCTTACCGGCATTTTGCCAGTAATAACCGTTGCGTGAGCTGGCGCCGGTGCCCGAACTGGCAACGGTTTGCAACATGCTGGTCATGATATAGGCCACCTGTGGTGAACAGACCTTGGTTCTGGTGGTGCTGATCCTTTCCAGGACATGGCCTTTCGTATCCTCCACTTTGGTGATGAACACGGGTGTAACCCGGGTGCCGCCATTGGGAAAGGCAGTGTAGCCCGAGATCAGGCTGATGGGCACAACTTCATGGCTGCCCAAAGCCGCGGAGAGGTCATCAAGCTTGTCGCGATATGGCCTGATACCAAAACGCTTGAACGCATCGTTGACGGTGTCCAGCCCAATATCCGAGGCACACTTGACCGCCCAGATGTTTACAGACCATTGCAAGGCTACACGCATCCTGATATAGCCGCGGTAGGACATGTTTGCGTTTTGGGGAGTCCACCTCGATTCTCCCGAACCGAAGGAAATGGGCGCATCGTTGATCACTGTGGCAGGCGTGTAGCCTTTTTCCACCGCCAGTGTGTAGTATGTGGGTTTGATAGCCGATCCAGGCTGGCGCCTGGCTTGGGTCATGCGGTTGAATTTATTGTGTTTGAAGCTCCTGCCGCCAATCAGCGCACGCACATAACCAGTCTTATTTTCCATCAGCACCAGGCCGCCCTGGATATACTTTGTGTCGATATTAACAGCTTCCCTGGGTACCTGAGAATACTTATGGGTAAAGTTGCCAGAGTTTTCCACCCTGGTAAGATAGGCGTTCATGACCGAATCTGCAAAGGTGGACAGGTCGTTGTCCAGGGTGGTATAGATCTTCAGGCCACCTTCAAACAAGCGTTCCGTGCCATACTTCTTTTCCAGGTATAGCCTCACATATTCTATGAAGTAGTCTCTGGAAAAGCGGTTGCCGCCAGCCAGTTTGGGATTCACAGGCGAGGCGACTGCAGCGTTGTATTCGTCTTCACTGATCTTCCGGGATTTATACATGCGCTTGAGCACCATGTCGCGCCGCTGCTTGGCCTGCTCCGGATGTTTGTTGGGGTCATAATAGTTTGGTCTTTGGATCATGCCCACCAGCATGGCAGATTCAGCAATGTTCAGGTCCCTTGCGTGTTTGTCAAAGTAATACAGTGAGGCGGTTTCCACCCCGTGGTTTTGTTCTCCCCAGAAGATCTTGTTGAAATAGATTTCCAGGATTTCGTCTTTGGAGAAAGTGGCCTCAATCCGCATGGCAAGGATGATTTCCTTCATCTTGCGGGAGATCTTTTTATCCAGGGTGAGGAACATATTCCTGGCCATTTGTTGGGTAATGGTGCTGGCACCCTGGGAGAAATCCATGGTGATGATATCGACCAGCAGGGCTCTTACATTGCCGATTGGATCAATGCCAAAGTGGCTGTAAAACCTTTTGTCCTCGGTTACCAGCAAGGCGTCGATGAGATGGGGAGGCAGTTCTTTGAGTGACACCAGCTTGCGCTTTTCAAAGGCAAAGATGTAGATCATGCGTCCGTTGCGGTCGTACACCTCGCTGCCTGTGCGCAAAGTGTAATTGCGCAACTCGCTGGTGGGCGGCAGCTCATCCTGATAGTACCAAAAGGCTCCCAGAAAGATGCCAAACAGCACGCAACAGGCTACGCCTGCATATGTTAGGAACTTGTTCCAATTCTTGGTCTTTTTAATCGCCATCGTTAAATCTCTGTAGTTGATACTTCGCCTGCACGGCCAACAGTATCCATGCAGTTACAAAACCGCTGATCAAAGCTAAAACCAACAGGATTGGTGTCAACACAAAAACATCTGCCTGGGGCAAGACGACGCTTTTCACAATCGAGAGCTGGGCCAGATTGTGGGCAACTGCTCCCAGAACGCTGACGCCAAAAACGCTGAATCCCAGAGGCAGGCGGTCTGCAGCCCACATCACAAGCACAGCCGCGAAGCCTCCTCCCAGGGATAGCAGGGTGCCCGGGCTAAGCAGGGTAAAGGTCACTATTCCACCCACCAAAGACTTGGTGACATTGACAATCACAGCGTTCAGAACCTGCTTGCGTTGGATCAGATAGAGGATCACTACGTTGGACAAACCTATGCGGATAAAGGGCAGAGGCAGCAAGCGCATGATCAGGTTTTCCGCGATCTGGACACTACAGGCTGTGGCGGTGAGAAAAGCAAGCACGAGCAAGGATTTATTGAAGGGCTGATTCAATGCGTGGCCCCCAGAAATTCCTGGATAAAAGGATCCTTGTGGGAATACAGCTCAGCCACCGGGCCGTAATACAAGCAGCTTCCAGCTTCCAGAAAAAGCACCATGTTGCCGATCTCCTCCAGATTTCTGATATCGTGGGTGATGGTGATTGTCGTGGCCCGGGCAGAGCGGATGATCTGGGTGATGTAATAGAGCACTTCTTTGGCGGTGATGGGATCCAGGCCAGAAACAGGCTCGTCGAAGATGATGTAGCGTGGCTCATAGACCAGGGCGCGGGCAATGCCGACCCTTTTTCTCATGCCTCCGCTCAATTCGGAGGGGTATTTATCCAGGGTGTCTTCCAGACCCACAATTGCCAGGCTGCGGGTAGCCCGATCCAAGGCTCTGGCATAGTCCTTTTCGCCCCGCTCAAAGAGTGGAAGGGCTACATTCTGAAACACTGTGAAGGAATCCAGCAGGGCGGCGTTTTGAAACACCATGGCAAACTCATGTTTCAACTCCGCGTTGGAGAGGTTGCGTTCCGCATAAACATCCCTGCCATCGACCGTAACCGAACCCGAGTCGGGGATATTAAGCCCCATAAGAGTCTTGATCAAGACGGTCTTACCCGACCCGCTGCGGCCGAGTATAATCAGATTGTCGGTATCTTCCAAAGTAAAACTGATGTCTTTCAGGACAGGCCGCCCGCCAAGACTCAGACAGAGATTATCTGCTTTTATCATGTTTCAGATGCAGCAACAGAAATCCCAGGGCCAGGCCAGTTCCATTGGCGGCAAAATCCCAGACTGTCACCTGCCTGCCGGGTATGAACGCCTGATGGGCTTCATCGAGGGCGGCTGTGGCCAGTAAGATAAGATACACCCAGACAGTATTTTTCCTGGACACACCCCGAAGCTTTATGCTTTTATTAACCAGGAGGGCGAGGACAAAATACACTCCTGTGTGCGCCAGCTTGTCCCAGCCAAGGATGTTTACCGAAGGCAGTTTGTCGGTTGGAATCGAGGACGCTGTCCAGATCGCAACCCACCAGCACAGGGTGGCCAGATAATAATATACAGGTTTGATTTTCTTCATCGGTTCTGATAGTCCCTGATTTCCCAACTCATGGAGATGAGCCCTCTGTTGACCACCGCTTTCAGGGGGATCAGATCTTCAGAAATCCACAGCGTTAGTTTGCTGTCTTCCTTGAGCAGATTGTGGGTGACCATATCCACATAGGGCATCTTATCCGGGGATTGCGGCTTGAAACGGAGTGCATACTTGGTGCAACTGAATCTGCCCAGATTGGTGCGGATGCGCTCTCTGCCTTCTTTGCTCAAGTACGCTGTCCATAACTGGCCGTTTCCATCCACGCTGTATTCTCCCGGTTCCGCTCTGCCGCTGATCAGCATTGCCAGCAGGCTGAAGATGTCGCGGGTACTGTCCGCGATGGCATAACTGGAGCTCCGCTTGCCATTTTGCTGATTAACCCTGGCATAATGGGCAAAGTGGAAATAGCTGACCTCTACCTGGTCCGAGAGCTTGGTTTGCTTGATCTTGCGTTCATATTTGCGGGGCAGGAAGTTCGCATCAAACTCGCTGCGGTATTGGTTGTCCAAACTGGGGAAAAATGCCGAGCCTTCCTCGCTTACAGCCGAGGCCTCAATGTATCCATCCGCAATCGAGCAAGTGAGGCTAAGATCGGCTATCTTGAGCCCGAGGGATCTGATATCGTAATCAAGAGTCAATCCCGGCAACAGAGCTGCCACGATGCACAACAGTATGGCGCAGGCCAGATTTTTACTACTCATTGGCTAACTTGATGACCTGCACCCGCTTGATGCTCTTGCCATCGCTTTCAAGGATCCGGAACTCAAGGAGTTCATCCATGCGATGTATTTCCCCGGTTGCAGGCACATGATTGAACTGCGATAACAGATACTCGGCCAGGTTATCATATTCCTCGGGATCGATGTCTATGGAAAACTCCTGGTTCAACTGGCGGATATTGACGCTTCCGCTCAGGATATAGGAACCGTCTTCCTGGCATATCAGTTCTGGAGTCTCTTCATGGTCGTATTCGTCGTGGATCTCGCCCACGATCTCTTCCAGAATATCTTCCAAGGTTATGATACCCGATGTCCCGCCATACTCATCAACCACTACGGCAAGCTGCATTTTTTTGATCTTGAATTGGTTGAGCAGGGACTGCACCTTCATGTTCTCGGTCACGAACCAGGCTGGCCGCATGAACTCAGTGATGCTGTTTTTTTCTGGATACATCAGGAGGTCTTTGACATACACGATGCCAATGATGTCATCTATGGTTTCCCTGTAAACCGGAATTCTGGAGTATCCGGTAGCCAGGATCAGGTCGCGCAGCTCTTCCAGGCTTTGCTTTTCTTCGATGGCAGCAATTTTCACGCGGGGGATGTAGATCTCGGTAAGTTCCGCTTCCCGGAAGCGAAACAAGCCCACCAGAATCTTTTTCTCGTGCTCTTCCAGGCTATTGCGCGAACTCTCGCTCTGGATCAGGTTATGGAACTCCTCGGTGGTAAAGTGCCTGTCCAGGTGTTTGTCCTCCAATTGCTTTTTCGAAAGCAGCAAACTGAAGCGGTCCACCAGCCATACCAGGGGATGCAGCAAATAGCTGATGAGCTGCAGAGGCAGGCTTGCCAGGTTGGCAAAAGTGGTTGCAGTTGCCAGGGCGATCAGTTTTGGCAGGATTTCCCCAAAGATCAGCACCACCGAAGTGGTGATTATTACCTGCAGGGTTACCACGGAGGAAAGGTTCCAGTTGTGCCTGTCAGCCAATCCAATGGCGATCAGGGCCGCAAGAGAGGAAATGCCCATATTCACAAAGGTATTGCCAAAAAGGATGGTGACAAGCAGTTGTCTTGGTTTGGCCAGCAGGGAAAGAATCCTGCGGGACTGCGCTGTCTTTTTGTTTTCCAGTTTTTTTAAGTATATCCTGGAGAGTGAAAAAAACGCTGTTTCCGAACCTGAAAAAAAGGCGGAAAACAGCAACAATATAATCAGTATAAACGCTGAGCCGTCGTCCAAAACTTACTCACCTTGTATTATTTTATTGTAATGAAACTCTTTATCCTGCATCTCTTTGCGATCATTCTGGCGAAGGTGGTCATAACCAAGGACATGCAGCAATCCGTGGATAAACACCTTCACCAATTCCCATTCGAAACTCTTTTTTCCCTTCTGCCTGTTAATCTGATTTGTGTCAATGATAATATCGTGACTGGGGGTAACGGATGGGGGCAAAGAAGGATCCTGGCTGCCCTGGGAGCTAAAACTTAAAACATCGGTGACCGACTCGCTGCCCCGGTAGATCCGGTTGAATTTTTGCATCTCCCGATCCGTGCAGAGAACGAGATTCAGTTCAAAGCACTGACGCGGGGATTCACCCTGGCAGACCAACTGAAAACATCTTTCCAGGAGCTGTTCGTCGATCTCGCACCCGCTTTGGTTGATCAGGTTGAATTGGCAGTCCGTCATTGGCTTTTGGTTTCGGGATAATCCAAACGCTTGCGGTAAATGCTCTCCAACACAGGTATCATCGCTTCCTTGGCCAGTTCCAGTTCTTTGAAAGTGATGGGTGCCTCCCGCAACTGGCCTTCTCCGATCATGCGCTGGATGGTTGTGTCGATGATATGTACGATATCCTCTTCGTTGTTGAGTTGTTTGGCTTTGGTGGTCGATTCCACAATATCAGCCAGCATCACCAGCGCAGCTTCCTTGCTCTGGGGCAGGGGGCCGGGGTATTGGAACTGGGTCTTGTCCACTTCTTTCCCTTCGCGCTGGGCTTCGTCTAAAAAGTAGCGGATGCAGCTGGTGCCATGGTGTTGGACAATGATGTCGATAACAGGTTTGGGAATATCATATTTTGTGGCCAGCGCAACACCTTCCTTCACATGGTTGCGGATCATGTGGGCGCTTTCCTGGGCCGTGTATTGCTGGTGCACTTCAGAGGACTCTTCGTTGTTTTCCGTGAAGATTTCGGTATTCACGATCTTGCCAATATCGTGATAGTAACTGCCTACCCTGGCCAGGAGGGGATTGGCTCCGATCGCCTCGGCAGCCCGTTCTGTCAGATTGCCCACAATCAGGGAGTGGTGATAGGTGCCTTCGGCAGTGGTTGCCAGCTTTTTAAGCAAGGGGTGGCCAAAATCCAGGAGTTCCAACAGCACCTGTTTGGTAGCCCTGTTCCATTTCTTTTCAAAAAACGCCACTATCGCCGCCGCGCCAAGCACAGACACTATCGAAGACAGCACCAGGTAACCCAGGCTGCGCGCCAGGGTATCGGTGTTACTTCCCAAGTGCATACCTGTAGCGGCAGAGACCAGAGCCAGGGAGCAGATGAGATAGATCCATATTCGCAGATACTCGTGCTGGGTGCGCTGCACCCTTATCATCACCAACGGGATGAATGACGATAGAAATAGAATGGTGGCTCCCTCCGCATCCCAATTGACAAATGGTAAAATCAGCAACAAGGAGCTGATGCAAAAGGTCAGGGCAAAATTGAAGCCCAGCAGCAGTGCTGCCGCGATGCCAAGCATGGCAAAGGGGATCAAGCTGCTTTCCAGGCCAAGCAGATTGCACAGCAAAGCCAGCACAGCATTCAGAATTAGTCCCAGTGACAAAGTAATAAAACTGGGGCCGGTTTCCTTTGCGTGCAGCTCGCTGTTCTGGTAATGATAGGTAAAGGCGAAGAGGATGGCAAACACATAGAGCAGCAGTCCGGTAAAACCCAGCAACTGGCGCAGCGGGGATTTTCTGATATCCCTGCTTTTATACTCTTCAGTCAGTGACCTCAAGGCATTGAGGTCTTTGCTGTTTATCCTGTCGCCTTTGCGGATGATCTTCTCGTCTTTAAGGATTTCTCCTGAACTGACAGGAACGGAAGCGATGGCTTCGGTGGCCATTTCTTCGTATCTGGCCTGGTCTATCAGCAGATTTGGCTTCAAGATCAAGGAGGCATTATTGCGGACCAGGTTAACCGCCCAGGGATCGCTCAGGCTGCCTGCCAGTTTCCGTTTGGCTTGTTCCAACTGATAAAACTTGGACAGGCTCTGCCTGGAGAGGTCGTTGCCGGTTACCAGTTGGATATGGTCGGTATAGATCTCGTTGTAAACGCCGGTACGATAGATTTCGCTTACTGCTTCTTTGATGGCGGTATGGGCGGATGCCAGCCGCGCGGGATTGGTAACCAGTTTCAAGGACGTTTCATCCAGCAGATACCCGGATTTTTGGAGTTTGTCGCGCAAGGCACGGATATTTCCGTCTTCCGCGGCCGTGTATAGCGTTTCGAACAGCTCATCGATGTTGCGATGCGCCGCGAAAAGGATATCCATATCCAGATAATAGGGCTTTTCCAGCTTGTCCAGAGCTTGTTTCTGATCCAGCTCAAGCTGTTCTTCGCTTTTCAATATAGGGAAATCGAAGGGGGCCCGCAGTTCAAAATCTGCCACCTGTCCCAAGTTTACCCTGTATTCCGGATAACTCGCCTTGCCTGCCACAGAGCATTGGTACAGTCCCACAATGCACAGTGAGGCAATTATTATTATCAACAAGTATTTTGAGTTCATGGCGTTAGGCTATTTTTACCCCATTTGTTGTCAAGCAGCATTCTTCTTCTCTGACAGCGGGACAGACAGGGAAATTTGTCAAAAGTGTTCTTCATCGATACAAACTCCAAGCTTGGGGACACCGTCTCTCATGGATGTGTATCGTTTTGGCCTGCATGGCGTTAGGGTATGTTTCTTAGGTCATCCCGAACCGGGTTAAGGATGACTAAGGGTAACGTCAAGGCAATGCCCCCTTTGGAAACGATGTCCTTATGCGCAGGAAATGGGGGCAAAAAGGCTGCCAGTCGGGTAACAAAAGCCAAACTCATTTGGAAACAGGCCAGCAACCCTGTGGAGACAGCAGAGACGCTCTCCGCGCAGGCTTTCTCAATGGGAGTCGCTAATGCACGCGTTGTAGAGTTCGCGAACATCTTTGATTTTAAACACCTTGTTGCGTTGCCTGGTTTTGGCATGGCCGGAAACAAAAATTCTGTCGTAACCCAGTTTGGTGGCCTCGTTGATCCTCTGATCCAACTGAGGGACTGGCCTGATCTCTCCGTTGAGGCCTACCTCGCCGATGAATACTGCTTTGTCCGGCAGGGGCCTGTCTTTCAGGCTGGAGATGATGGCGGCCAGGATGGCCAGATCGAGGCTGGGGTCGGAACTGCGGATACCACCCGCCAGGTTGATGAAGACATCGCTGGAGCGCAGATACAGGGCGAGGTTTTTTTCCAGGATGGCCAGCAGGATAGCCAGCTTTTTTTGTTCCAGGCCCACCACCACCCGTTGGGGTGTGCCGTAGTTTGAGCTTGTAGCCAGCGATTGCACCTCAACAATGAAGGAACGCGAGCCCTCAACCACACAGCTGATCGAGGTGCCAATATGCAGGGCTTCGTCTGAAAGGAAGACATGGTTGGGATTGGGCACCGGTATCAAGCCCTGGGAGGTCATCTCGAAAATACCGATCTCGTTGGTGGAACCAAAGCGGTTCTTGACCGCCCTCAGGATCTTGTATTGGCCTTTGAGCTCGCCTTCGAAATAGAGGACAGTATCCACAATGTGTTCGATAATCTTGGGGCCGGCCACAAAACCTTCCTTGGTCACATGGCCAACCATAAAAACAGGTATGTTTAGCGTTTTGGCGCATCGCATCAGGCGGTTGCAGGTTTCCCTGAGCTGGGTGATGCTGCCTGGTATCGAATCCAGGCTGGGCAGGCTCACAGATTGGATGGAATCCACTATCAGGATGTCGGGCTGGTTTTCCTCGACGGCATCAATCACATGTTCCGCGTCGTTGGTGCAGAGCAGCCAGATGTTTTCATTTTCCACACCCAGCCTGGCACTGCGGAGGCTGATCTGTTCCGGGCTTTCTTCACCGGACACATAAAGCACCTTCTTGCCCTGGGCACCCATCCATTGCGATAGCTGCATCATCAGAGTGGATTTGCCGATGCCGGGCTCGCCCCCGATCAACACCAGCATGCCGCTCACGATCCCGCCCCCGATCACCAGGTCAAACTCGCCGATCTGGGTGGGTGTCCTGGAAAGGGGTGGTTTCTTGATGTCCTTCATCCTCTCGGGTTTGGGCGCACGATGGTCAGGGCTTCCGCCCTTGTTTGCTTTGCCGGTGACCCTGATGCTTTCCTTGAGAGTAGCCCAACTTCCGCAGGATGGGCACTTTCCGCTCCATTTGGGGGTCTCGAAACCGCAATCTGTGCAAAAAAAAGTAGTAGCCATGTTTTCTCCTGTATCAGGTTACAGGATTTTGGATTCACCCAAAACAGGCAAGAAGTTTTTTAAGGAAAGGTGTTCTATTTCCCTTCTGGCTTTATCCCGAAAAAACACCAGAGTCTGGAAAGTTTTCCTTGCATTTCACAAAAGACTCATTATTATAATAATCAGAGGTCGCAAAAATATGAACAAGAATATAGTTGTTTTTGGAACGCCAACCTGTTCCTGGTGTACAAAAGTAAAGGATTACCTGAAATCAAAAGGTTATCAATATAAATACGTGGATGTCTCCCAGGATGCCAGGGCTCTCGATGTGATGCAGAGGAAGACTGGTCAGATGGGAGTGCCCCAGGTCTGGATAAATAATACGGCAGTGGTCGGTTTTGACAGGGTTAAAATCGACCAGTTGCTACAAAGAAAATAGAAAGGAGAGAAAGATGAAAGTGACTGCTGAAAACTTTCACGGTCTTATCACGCGTCTGCAGGTCGTGCTTAGCGAGATCGACTACGCGCAAAAAGCCTGTCTTCAGGCAGGTAAGATGGAGTGCCAACTGCTTAACCACCTGTTCAAGGTGAAAACACCCGTTAACATGAATGAGCTGGCCAGGGTGCTCAACGTTTCCCACAGCCGCATCACCCGGATCATGGATAACCTGGTGAGCAAAAAACTGGTTCTGCGCAAGCCATCTGAGAAAGACCGCAGGTGTTGGTTCGCCATCATTACCGACAAAGGTAAAAAACTGGCAGAAAACAGCCAGCAAACCGTTGTGGATCAGCAAAAAAAGATTTTGGCGCGGATCCCGGACAAAGAAGTCGAAGGCGTTTACAAGGCGCTGAAGACCTATGTCGATAAGTATGAAGAGGTGCTGAAAGCAACCTTAGTGGAGCTTTGATGAGCAGCAAGACCTCTGCCACTTGGGTTGGGGGTCTGGCTTTCGACGCAGATATCAACGGCCACCATCTGATAATGGATGCCGATAGGGGGAGTGGCGGCGAAAATCGGGGACCCAGACCAAAACCGCTTTTACTCGCAGCCCTTAGCGGTTGCTCTGGAATGGATGTGGTGTCCATACTGGAAAAGATGAGGGTGGGGGGATTTACCCTGCGGATCGACACCGAAGCCGATTCCACTTCCGAGCATCCGGTTACCTATCACACCATCAGATTCAATTTCCACTTCGAAGGGAACGATCTGCCACCGGAGAAGCTCGTAAAAGCCGTAACCCTTTCCACGCAGAAGTATTGCGGCGTGCACGCGATGCTGCAAAAATCCGCGCGGATAATCGTTAAGATATTCATCAATAACCAGGAGGTAGATCAGTGAGATATTTACTGATAGTGATCATGATCTCTGTTGTCGCGGTCTTGGGCTGCACGCAACAGGAAGTGGAAATGAACGATGAGCAGCAAGAAGCTATGGAGCAAGCCGGCGAAGCTTCCTCCTACCAGCCGGGAACCTGGATCACAGATTATGACCAGGCCCTGCTGTATGCCAGGGATCTCAAGCGTCCGGTACTTGTCAACTTCACCGGCTCTGATTGGTGCTACTGGTGCCAGCTCTTGAGCGGCGAGGTCTTCGAGAAAGAAGCCTTTTTGAAATTTGCCGGCGACAACTTCGTGCTGTTGAAGGTCGATTTCCCCCAGAAAACCAAGCTTCCTCAGGAAGTCCAAAAAGCCAACCAGTCTTTGGCTGAAAAGTATGGAATCCAAGGGTTTCCCACCATCGTGCTGATAGATGACAAGGGTGAAGAAATCACCCGCACCGGATATCAGGAAGGTGGCGCGGAAGTATATGTGAAACACCTGAAGGAACTGCTGGGGATGAAGTAACCCCGACACATAGACAAATTAAAGCTAACCGCTGGGTTCATAATGAATTCGGCGGTTTTTTAGCACACAAAATAAAAAACCGGAACAGACGTTCCGGTTTTATTATCTGACGCGATCTTAATTACAGATAGCGTTTTACAACCTCGATCACTTCAGGCAGGTCCATGCCGATGGACTGGAGGTGTTCAATGGTGGGAACGCCCTCGGGAGTCCAGCCTTTGCGCTTGTACACGGCGTCGATCAGTTGTTGATACTGGTCTTCACGGTATTTGCGCAGCAGGTTCATCTTTTCCGCTGTGGATTTGCCGGCAGGATCGATTCCTTGTTTGCTTTGCAACAGCGAATCGTAACGTTCCTGGCGGGAGAGGTATTCTTCCTCGGTAACAGGTCCCACGGCGCGATAGGGTGGAATGTCATCGCTGCGGCGGCCCTTGCCCATCCTCATGCAAAAGACCTTTTGGAAGTTATAGACCCGTTCGGACTGGCGGATCAGTTCATGTTTATCCATCGGTTTGCCTGTGATGGCTTTATAGATGTCCACATAGTTCTGCACGTGTTCCGGAACCTTGGCTGGTTCGTCCGTCTCCGCGTTGTTGGCTGGTTCAATGTCATTCCAGGGCAGTTTGCAAAGGCCCTGCAAGCCAAACCAGGTGCGGAACATGGGGAAGTAGTGCAGCGCTTCGGCTTTGTCTTCAAAGGTCGGGATGCGGTTGTTGACCATATCCATGAAGATCAGCCAGGCTTCGTCATGCTGTGGCCCCTTGAGGGCAAATGTGTAGCCGCCTTGCTGAGCCAGCGATTCCTTGGACAGGTATTGCGAAAACTCCAGGCCCTTGGCTTCCATGCCAATGTCTTGCAAAAGCTTGGGATCGGCGTTGTAATCGCGGGCAAAGACCTCTTTCATCTTTTTCACGCCCTGTCCAACGATCACGCCAAAACCTTCTCCACGTGCCATTTGATGGATCAGTTCAAACACGCCGTCGGCATTGCCCCAGGTCAGGTCGATGCCTCCTGTGCGTTCTTTGTTCAGGATTCCATACTCATAGCATTCCATGGCAAAGGCGCAGCTTGTTCCGAATGAGATCGTGTCGATGCCGTAGGTGTCGCAATAGAAATTGAGCTCGACCACATCCTTGGGATCCCAGATGCAAAGGTTGGAGCCGCAGCCGCCCACAGTCTCATATTCAGGCCCATCCACGGAAACTGTCTGGCCTTTGTAAGGGCCGGTACGGGGGACAAAACCATCCACCGCTTTGCAGCAGGAAAGCGAGCAGCCAAACCAACAACCGTCAGGCAGGCCCTGGGTGAAAAGCTTCTTAAACTCCAGGGATGACAGACTGCTGGCCTCGTCCGACTGGCCATACTTGAAATTCTTGACCGGCAGGAGGTCGTAGTCGTTCATGATCTCCACCAGATGGGCCGTTCCCACTTCGCGCATGCGGCACTGGGTAGCGTCTCCCTCTTCTATCTCTTTGTGGAGTTTGAGACCGGTTTTTTGCAATGTTTCCAAGTCCACTGGATTGTTGGTATCCCCTTTCAGTCCGGAGTATTTTACAACCAGGGCTTTCAATTTCTTGTCTCTCAACACGGTGCCCGTTCCGCCCCTGCCTGCCTGTTTGAGGCGTGCCACTTTGCGGCGCTTGTCCCAGAAAGAAAAGTTCAGGCATGAAATCAGCACATTTTCAGCGCCCTGTCCGGCGGAAACTACCGACACAAACTGCCGTTTATCCGGGTTTTCGGCAAACTCGTTGATCAGGTTTTCTGCCAGGATATGGCTGTTGGTTTCTTTATCCGGCGCGCTCAGGATCTTAACCTTGCCAGAGTCTCCATCGATGTAAACGATCACTTCCTCGTCTGCCTTGCCCTGAATCTCAATGGCATCCCAGCCGGAGAATTTGGCGTAGGGGCCAAAATGGCCACCCACGTTGCAATCCACAGGTATGCCGGTCAGGGGTGAGATGGTAGTGACGATGGACTTCCCACTGCCGGGGTAGCTGGTGTTGCCGCACAAGGGGCCAAAGGCGATGCAGAGTTCGTTTTCGGGATCGTTCCACTTGGTGTCGTCTTCCACGCCATGCCACATCAGATAGAGGTCGAAACCTTTGCCGCCCACAAACTTGTCTATCATCATGTCCGACACTGGTTTGGATTCTATTTTCTTGCCGCCAAGGTCGATGTAGAGGGTTCTTCTGTTGTAGCCTTTGATAACGGGTTTCAATTCATAGCTGAATTCAGCCAGTATTCTGCGGTCTGTCATATTTAACTCTCCTTGTTTTCTTCGATGCGGATGGCATCCGCGGGGCAGGTCTTGGTGCATACGCCGCAGGCGACGCATTTGAAGGGGGTGATTGCGCCAATGGTGCGGAACATTGATCCGGTGGGGCAGGCAGCTATGCACATGTAGCAGCCGATGCAAAGAGCTTGGTTGACCATCACCACTCCCTGGCTGTTGATGCTCAGCGCCAGCGTGGGGCAGCTTTGCACACAGACTCCGCACTGGGTGCAGGCGTTCATCCGGGGTTGTGAGTCGGTCTCGGTGATGCGGATCCTCGACTTTTCGGGATCGTCAACCTTGAAATACAGGTTTGAACACGCGCTCTCGCACACATGGCAGGCGACGCAGTTTTCTGGATAGGTCTTCAGCGACTTCTTCATCATCATCTCCTGTTTCTGTCGTTAAAACCATTTATATTAGGATATCCGAAACAGTCAACTGAATTCTCTGCTTCAGACATCAGGCTTGCATACAAGGTCAGCTTTGCAGTTCTTCCGTGATGCGGTCTATGATGCTTTGGCTGCTCAATCCAGCCCAATTATACAGGTCTTCGGAAGAACCTGAACGGGGATATTCCGGGATGCCGATTTTCACCAGGCGGCAACAAAGGTTTTCTTCGCCGATCCGGTCAGCCAGGATTGCCCCCAGGCCGCTATTGACATTGTGGTCTTCGATGCTGAACACGATCTTGTTGCGGGCGGCGGTTTCCAGGGTTTCCCTGTCGATTGCCAGGGGGCAGGAAACGTAGATCAGTTGCAGATAGATTCCCTGTTCGCGGAGCTTGTCAACCGCTTTGACTGCCTTTCCGACCGGGGTGCCGGTTACGAAGATGCTGCCCATGTTTCCCACTCTCAGGATATCCTCTTTGCCATAGTCGAAGGTGTAATTCAGTCCGTAGAACGGAACTCCATCCTCTCCCTTGATGATTGGCACTTTGGAGCGTCCCATGGTCACCATGTAGTTGCCAGAGCGGTTTATCAGCCAGCGGATTACACTGTCGGTCTGGTTTGGATCGGCTGGACAGATCAGGCGATAGCTGTAAAGGTTGCGCATCAAACCGATGTAGTCGATGCAATGGTGAGTTTTCCCGTCTTCTCCCACATCGATGCCGACATGGGTGAGCACCACCTTGAGATTGGTGTGGTTTATGTCATTAAGCCTTTGAGCGTTATACACTTCATCCAGGCCGAACATGCCAAAGTCAGACCAGAAGGTCTGGATGCCGCTGGCGGAAAGCGCGCCGCTTAATACGGCGGCGTTCTGTTCCATGATGCCCGACTGGATGAACCTGTGGGGCATGAGTTTGGCAAATTCGCCTGTTTTCACGCTGGATTGCAGGTCGCAGTCCACCACCACGATCGGGGTCGCTTTGTCCTGGTTGGTCTTGGCCAGATCGGCGATCGCGTTGCCCCAGGCGCTGCGGTTGTCGGTTTCTTTATCGTAACGCAGCGGGCGTCCGGGCTCAAGGTCTGTCTTCAGTTCAAAGTGTTTCAGGTCAACAGCCTGGGTGGGCGCCTTGAATGCCGCCCTGAGCTTCTTGTATTCACCCAAACGGTTGCTTGCCCCAAGTATTTTCAGGGCTTCGGCGAGTTGTTCTTCAGACAGGGCAGATCCATGGTATTTTGCCTGGTTTTCCATGAAAGGAACGCCCTTTCCCATCACCGTGTGAGCAAGGATCATCACCGGCACGGGGCTGTTTTTGCTGCTTTCCAGGGCGGAAAAGATCTGGCTGAAATCGTGTCCGTCGATCTCCAGCACCTGCCATCCGTCGGATTCCCAGTTGGCACGTATGTTTTGCGGCATCACGTCTTTGATGTCACCGCTGATCTGCAAGCCGTTGTAATCTACAATCGCGCAGAGGTTATTCAGTCCATATTTCAAGGCAAAGCAGCGGGCTTCAGAAATTTGTCCCTTCTGCTGTTCGCCGTCGCCCATCATTACATATACCCGGTAGGGAATGGAGTTGATCCTGGAAGCCAGCGCCATGCCTGCTCCGGCGGAGAGGCCCTGTCCCAAGTTGCCGCTGGACCATTCAACACCCGGAACCTCGCGCTCGATATGGCCTTCAAAGATGCTGCCCCAGAGCCTGAACTGCGATACTGCTTTGTCCAGGGAAAAGTAGCCGTTGAGCGCCAGGGCCGAATACACGGCAGGCGAGATGTGCCCATTGCTCACCACGATCCTGTCGCGGTCGGGCAGTTGGGGGTTTTTGGGGTCGTGGCGCGCCACCGCGTAGAGTGCCAGCAGCAGGTCGATGGACGACATTGAGCCGCCGGGATGCCCGGACGCGGCCAGGGTGGTCATGCTCAGGATCGCGGCGCGTGCTTGCTTGGAAAGGTTGGTCAACTCTGCCGTGAGTTTCTGTGATTTCATCATTTACCTCGAAATAATCACTGTAAATAAGTTCCCCTTCACCTTGCCCTGAGACATGATGAAGGGGTAAATTGTGGTGGAGCATAGCGGGATCGAACCGCTGACCTCATGACTGCCAGTCATGCGCTCTCCCAGCTGAGCTAATGCCCCACAATCGGAAAACTTGTGTGACCAATCTTTCTATCGCTATTATTCTGTCAAGTCAAAACTACTGGATTTCTTTCAAACCAAGCGGGTGAATGGGGTATAAAGTCTTACCAAAAAATGCAAAATCGTCTCACTGGAAATAGCAAGCGGAGAAAAAGGGGCTGCCGAAGTCTGTTCGGCAGAGGCAACTGAGTTGCCTGTTCGGAAGCTATCTCCGCTCTCTGTGGCAAACAGACTTTGCCACCCCTGGGCTGCCGGAAAGCCATGAAGCTTTTTCCCTGGGATTGAACCATTGGTATATCGCGTTTCCAAAACAGCACACAACCGGACAATGGAATACCCGCTTCTTTCCGCCCCCATACATTGATCGCTGATTGATCACTGATTGATCGCTGAGTAATCGCTGCGCTGAAAATCACCCGGCGTTCAACGGGCGGTCAATGGGACATGAGATCAGGAGGGAGTTTAGACAGCTTTTAATACTTGCATTCCAGAACATAATATGCCAAAATACCTGCTTTTCCTTCATAGCTCCGTCCCTTGCTGCTACAGCGTTTGGTGCCATCATCCTTAGGTCATCCCTCACCGGGTTAAGGATGACCCACGGAAAACAAAGACTTAGCACCCTCGTGCGCGCGAGGGCCAACAAGCTCCCATCCATATTCAGAGGGTGGATTGGGGCGGTCACTTTATCCGTCTGGCTCTTGTTTGTCCCGGACTGATTATTTGTCTTTCCCATCCGGCTTTGCTGAAGCCAGATTCACCTTGACAAGAACCGCTCTTAAAATTTTTTGACGAGATTGCGGGGTGTAGCGCAGCCCGGTTAGCGCACTGGTTTTGGGAACCAGGAGTCGGAGGTTCGAATCCTCTCACCCCGACCAGTGTTTTTTCACCTTGTAGTGGGCGCTTAGCTCAGCTGGAAGAGCGCATGCCTTACACGCATGATGTCGGGGGTTCGAGTCCCTTAGCGCCCACCATCTTTCTTCAATTAATAAGCTTTGGAAGGATCATGAAGATAGCTGTAACTGGAGCGAACGGCTTTGTGGGAAGCAATTTGGTCTCTTTCCTGTGCGGAGCGGGACATGAGGTGCGGGCTCTGGTGCGTTCCCAGGCAGACCTCAGCGCCATTGATCCCCGGGCTGAACGGTGCGAAACAGACTACTGCGATTCTTCCAGCCTCAATGCGGCATTGGCTGGTGTGGAAATCCTCATTCATAACGCGGGCAAGACCAGGACCAACAGCTTTGAAGAGATGCTGCAGGCCAATGTGGGAATCACCCGCAGGATTGTGGAGGCTTCCAACCGTGCCGCTGGTATGCAAAGACTGGTTTACATCAGTTCCCAGGCGGCATCCAAACCCTCTCCCGATGCCAAAGAGGTTAGCGAGGATGAACCCAGCGCTCCGGTGACCTGGTATGGCCAGAGCAAGCTGCTGGCAGAGAAGATCATCAGAGCGGACGCGCGCGTTGCCTGGACTATCGTGCGTCCGGTTTCGGTCTATGGGGAGGGGGAAAAAGACTTTCTGGAGCTGTTCAAGCTGCAAAACCTCGGCCTGAACGTCAGGATTGGCCGCCAGGACAAACTGATGAACCTGATCCATATAGGGGAGTTGTGCCAGTTCATCCAGTTGTGCCTCTCCAGCCAGGAAGCCGAAAACCAGGTCTTCTTCGCCTCCGACGGACAGGTCTATTCCCATGCCCAATTCTCTGAACTGGTCAGCCGTCTGCTGGGCAAGCCATCCCGGAGAATCACGATTCCCGTTCCCCTGGCCAGAGCCGTGTTTACGGGAGGGGATTTATTAGGCAAGCTTACAGGCAAGCCACAGGTCGTCAATCGCCAGAAGATGCGGGAAATCCTTGCTGATAACTGGTTGTGCAGCATCGAGAAAGCCCGCAGGCTGCTCGGCTGGAATCCCCAGGCAGACCTGGAGGGGAAACTCTCCTCGACCCTCGATTGGTATCGAAACAAGGGATGGTTGTGAAGCGGCTGATACCTTTTCACCTTTTCACCTTTCCACCTTTCCACCTTGTATTGAAGCAAAGGGTGCTTGTGAAGCGGCTGATACTTATCATCCTGGCGGTAATTGCGGCCATTGTCTCGCTGTCCGCCCAGGCTGAACCCCTGCGTTGGGGAGAAGGCGTGTTGGAACTGCCAGAATTCTGGCACAAAACCTACGATCCGCCCCAGGTGCTGGCAAGGGTTTATCTGAATCCGGACAGCACCATGAGCCTGTTACGCATCATGGACGGCAAAGATGAGCTGGTGCCTTACGTGGAGGACTTTCTCCAGCGCCAGGGCAAGGCTCCCCAGGACAGCCTCTTCTACAGCGCCCGGGAACGTGACCTGCTGATCGTTATTTATCAACCCTACACTCCGGATAGTGACCTTAGCGGCTTGGAAGAAGAAGAGCCTGTCCGGCAACTAACTTTCACCCGCGAGGATATCGACAACTGGATCGACAGGCAGCGAACCGACACCAGCCTGCAACTGCCGGTATGGGATCCGGCGCGGATGTCGGCCTTTAACCGTCTGCCTGAACCTTATCGGTTTGGAGCTTTTTTCAGCGGGGAACGCAGCGCTTACGACGCTTTGCGGATCAGAGGCTTCCGCCCGCCCCAAAGCCAGTTCGGGGGTATGTTTCATGCCAGTTTGTTCAACTGCCTGTATCAGGATGAGGCCACTACCTTCCAGCAAAACTTCACGCAGGGAGCTTATCCCTATGAAGTCCCTCTCACAGATATAGAGGGCGGCTTGGGCGCCTTCGACCACCGCTATGCCCGCGGCTCGTTGCGCAAAAACCGCTTTATAGGTGTGGACAGCCTGCAGGTGGCTTTCGATTTCAACGTGCAAAATGGCCTTTGGGAAGAGCTTAATGGCGCCAATACCTCGCTGAAATCCTGGATCAGCGTCCCGCTTGGGAAAAGCTCGCTGGAACTGGAATATGCCGACTGGGCCAGCGATGTATCCATGTTCCAGCTCGATCAGCACTACTGGCAAAAAACCAACTTCCTGATTGATCACCGCTACAAGCAGCTCTATGCGGCCTGGAATACACCCTGGCTGGATCTAGCCATGCTCAGGTCGCACGAAACTGCAAAGGCTAACCGCTTTATCCATACATTGGATAGCAAGACCACCCAACTTAGGGCCAGCCGCTCCCTGCAGACGGGAACTTTCCGCTCCATCCTGCTCTATGAACACCTGTGGCAGCAATCCGGTCAACCCCTTGCCTACGAAGATTTGGCGCGGGTTGAGCTGAGCTATGCCCGTTCCATCTTTAACACTGAACTTCAGGCGGAATGTGAGGATTTTGACAGGCTGAAGCTGGATGGACAGCTTGCGCTGAATTGGCCTGCTGTATCGTCCGGACTGGCTGTCAGGCGTGTTTTCCGGTCTGGGCCTGCCCTTACGAAAGTGGCGGATATCTATAGCGAAAACGCTTTTCTCCCCCACATCGACATCAGATGCAATCAGGACTTGGCGGCATTTATCTCCGTGAGGCCGGGCGGGGATTCCAGTGTCAATCTCTGGTTGGGGCAAAAGACGGTCGAAAGCGCCGCCGATAGCTCCAGTACGGCTTTCCAGGTCTCAAAGGATGTCTGGTATGCCGCTTTGGGCAGCAGGATCAGGCTCGAGTGGAAGCGCTACAATCTGAACTGGCGGATCAATCTCGCAGCCCAACACGGCACGGATGGCTTGCGTGAAGCTCCCGCGGTCGCGTATGGCAGCTTTCTGAATATCCGCCGCGAACTGCTGCATGGCAACGCTTTATTCGCAGGTTTTTCCCTGCATGGGCACAGCAACTTTGTGAGCGCCACGCATCCGGTCTTTGAATCGGGAGTGGCGGCGCTGGCAGACATCTGGGCTGGATTCCAGATCACCCCGCGCTTTGAATTGACCGTCAGCCTCAAAAACATCTCCGACGGCAACCTCTGGGGCGTCTATCCGCTGCCCCGTTCCTTGCATGCGAACATCAGATGGTTCTACCTCAACTGATTGTGATACATCTATATGCGTTATAAGGCCATTATCTTCGATCTGGATGGCACCCTTATCGACTCGATGAGCCTCTGGCGCAAGGTTGACCGCGACTTCCTGCACAAGCGCGGCATCAGAGTGCCCCGCGACCTCTTCGACCACCTGCCCCAGGGCAATTCCTTCATCCAGACCGCGCAGTATTTCAAAGACCGCTTTTCGCTGCCCGAATCCGCGGAAAGCATCATGGGAGAATGGACGGAGATGGTGTCCTGGCACTACGGAAACGATGTGCGCCTCAAACCTGGGGCGAAACGGGTTGTGGAAAAGCTGAACTCACTCGGGGTCGGGATCGGACTGGGAACCAGCAACTCCTACGAACTGGCGCAAAAAGTCCTGTCGCAAAACGGTATCTGGGACTACTTCCAGGCTGTGGCAACCGGAGATATGAATCTTCTGGGCAAGCCCTTTCCCGATATCTATCTGAAAGTAGCTGCGGATTTTGCCCTTGAACCAAACGACTGCGCGGTGGTGGAAGATACCCTCAGCGGGGTGCAGGCAGCCAAAGCAGCGGGTATGACGACCATTGCCATCTATGATCCGGACAGCCTGGAACAGCATCCCCAGATCAAGGCCCTGGCAGACGCCTTTGTGCAAAACTTCAATGAATTGAGCGAGTTATTGGAAATATGAAAAACCCTGTTTATGTGATCATCGGCGCTTACGGAAGCGGAAAGAGCGAATACAGCATCCATCTGGCAAAAAGCCTCAACCAGTCTGGAGCAGATGTAGCCCTGGCAGACCTGGACGTGGTCAACCCCTACTTTCGCAGCCGGGACGTGCGGGAGGAATTTGCCGCCTTGGGCATCGAGGTTATTGCCCCGGAAGGACAGTACAAGCATGCCGATCTGCCCATGATCTCGCCCCGGATCAAGGGAGCCATCGAGGATCAGGCCAGGACGGTGGTTCTGGATGTGGGCGGCGACCCGGCTGGCTGCCGCACCCTGGGGCGTTTTGTGGATGCCCTGGAACAGCGGGGCTATAACATGCTTTTTGTGGTCAACACCTTCCGTCCTTTCACCAGTTCGGTGGAAGAGGTTCTGCGCATGAAAGCCGATCTGGAGTTCGCCTCCAAACTCAAGATTTCAGAGTTCGTCTGCAATAACAACCTGATGGAATACACAACCCCCGAGGTGGTGGAGCAGGGCATCAGCATCCTGGAAGAATGCTCGCAGCGCACCGGACTGCCTTTCAAACGGTATCTGGTGCTGGATGCCTATCAGGATATCGTGCCGGATGGCCTCGGCGGCAAGCAGCGCCTGGTGATGTCCTACACACTGAAAAAACCCTGGGAAGGCCTGGTGATGAAAGGGATTTGAACCAAGCTATTGTATTCAGATACACCTTTTTACACAAACTAAGAAGACAAATACCACGTAAGTAGTCCTATACTCTTTACATCCCTGTTGAGACCAAGGATCAATCCCTCTCAAGGCTCGACAACTACAACCGCCATCCTCCACGTATATCAGCAAAAACCACCTTCTTTCTGGATAGTTCCTGCCTGTTTCTAAGCTTGTACCAACATCAGACATAGGCAGGCCTTCAATAAATTTCAGGAAACAAGCATAAAAATTAAGATATATCTTGACAGTAAATCAATTTAATTAAGTATGGAGTCAGAATATTTAAGGAGATGCTCATGGATATGACTTCCTGCCCGATATGTAAAGGGCACCTGCAGATCAGGGAGTATCACTGCCCGGCTTGCAAGGTAAGTTTTCAAGGCGAGTTCAGCTCGAGCTGGCTGAGCAACCTGAGTGCCACACAACTCGAGTTTGTGAGGCTGTTCGTGCTTTCCCAGGGCAATATCCGGGAGATGGAAAAGCGCCTGGGTATCTCGTATCCCACGGTGAAGAACCGTCTGGGGGAAATCATCAGGGAGATTTCCTGCGCAGCGGATCATGAAACAGATTTCTACGATATCTTCAGCGATCTGGAGCAGGGATTTATCAGTGTGGATGAAGCAATTAATCAGATTGAAGCAAGGAGAAAACAATGACGACACAGCAAGTTTACTTCGACTATGACTTTCCGGGACTGAGCAGGGTCAAGATCATCAACAACATGCTGCCCCTGAACGTGGGCAAGTCTGAGAGCGGCAAGATCGAGATCAAAGCCGATCTTCCCGTTGATGAACGCGATGCCCAGGTGGATTACGAAAGGTATTTCGATGTAGCGTTCAAAGCGCCGGTGGCCACCATCGAACTGGAAGAAATACCAGAATTGGAGTCAAGCTTTGCCCGCAAGGGCAGGCCAGAGGTTACGATCCTGCTGCCAAAGATCGAACTGGCGGTAGTGGAATCTGAAAACCTACCCCTTACATTCAGCGGGCTGGACTGTGCCCTCGAGGTGGAGAACGAGAATGGCCCCATCATGATCGACAACTGCACAGGCGACAAGAAGATAGCAAACGAAAACGGTCCCATAGTTCTCAGCAAGTGCGAGGGTGAACTCAAGCTCTCGATGGAGAACGGGCCGGTTTCCGCGGAAGGGCTGTGCGGGCAGAGCCTCAAACTGGAATCGGAAAATGGCCCGACAAAGATCCGGTCTGCCTGTTTCAAAGAAGTCGCTCTCTCCAGCGAGAACGGGATGATCTACTACGAAAGCCTGCCCATCGATGAATCGGTTATGAACCTATTCAGCGAGAACGGTAAGATTCATCTGGTGCTTCCCGAGGACTTTGACTTTGAACTGGAGGCGGAAACGGAACAAGGGTCGGTGAAATGCCGCCTGGACGCCGAGATGCGCGTTGAAGCCGGAAACTATGTGATCCGCCAGGGCGAGGGCAAAAACAAGATCAGGATCAGGACAGAGAATGGAGCGATCAAGATCGGCAGCGATGGATACATGAATCTAAACTTCATCAGGCAAAAACTGGAGGAATTGAAGGATTCGATCCTGAAATCCAAAACCCTGGAAGACAAAATCAAGGCTCAGAAGATCGTGGCCACTGTGGTGGATGCACTCAACAAAGCAGCCGACAGGATCACGGAAGCGCGCATCAAAGACAGCTTGATCTCCGCGGCGGACAAACTGAAAGAGCTGGTGGAAGGTTTTGACGTGCAGGAGGCCAAGGACAAGGTGGTAAGCGGCGTGGAGAAGATCGGCGACGAGGTTTCCAACAGCCTGCGAGAACTCTTTATGAAGCTGAAATTCGCCAAAGACCACGGCTACAAATTCAAGAACCTCAACATTAAAAGGAAAGTTGAAGAGGCGATGGACTATTCTGGGCCGGGCGTTTTGAAAGAGTTCATTAAAAAAACGGTGGATTCCACCCTTGCCAAAGCCCAAAACTGGGGTCTGAGCGACAGGGAAAAGCAGGAAGTGGCAGACCGCAGCCGCATGAAGATACTGGAGATGCTGGAAAGCGGCAAGATTTCCGCAGAGGAGGCGGAACGCCTTTTGAAGGCTATCGCAAAAGAATAAAACCTTGACAGAAACGTCGCCCAGCAAAAGTTGAGCGGCACCGGTCGGGATGTAGCGCAGTCCGGTTAGCGCGCTCGGTTCGGGACCGAGAAGTCGGAGGTTCAAATCCTCTCATCCCGACCATTGTTATTTATGGCCTCCGCGAAGGAACAAATGTCCCAAGAGAAAACTAACCTGAAGTATTATATAAAGCTCCTCTATCCTTTTGTGAAAAAGGATTTGGGGCTTTTGCTCTTTGGGCTTTTCGCGATGCTATGCACTTCCGCGCTGCAGTTGGTCTGTCCCCTCATCCTGGCTGAAATCATAGATAAAAGCATCCCTCGGGGTGATGTGGGTCAGATGTACCGCTTCGGCGGTTTTTTCATTGCGGCAATGGTCGTGGCGGGCATGCTATCCTATCTGCAAATCGTGCTGCTTTCCAAGCTGGGAGTGAAAATCATCACCAAGTTCAAGGCCGGGGTTTTCCGCCACCTGCTTACCCTACCGGTGGATTGGTTCAGCCGCAAGCAGGTGGGGGAACTGATAGCGAGGGTGGAATCGGACGCGGAACGCGTGAAAGCGTTGTTTTCGGAGCTTTCAATCCGCATCATCGGCAACCTGCTCTTTTTCATCGGTATCTTTGTGGTGTTGTTCCTGCGTGACTGGAAAGTGGCAATTTACGTTTTGCCAATGATGGCTGTGGCCGCCGTGGGCTACAATTTCCTCATAAAATACCTTTCCAGATTCTACCGCCTGATCAGGGAAAAGAACGCTCTGGTGACAGCCAAGATCACGGATTACGTGCAGGGCATGCCCATCATCCAGGCGCTGAACCAGCAGAAAAAGGTTTTCGACGACCTCAAGGCTGCCTCCACCGAAAAATACAGGCTGGAAACCCGCACCTCATTCACCGAATACGGTTCCCAGAGCCTCTTCATGCTTGTCTTCGAGGTGCTGCTCCTGGTGCTTATCATCAAGCTCACCGCGCCACGGATCATTGCCGGAGCCATGACCCTGGGCACACTGATCTTGTTTGTGGACTACTTCTTCCGGATGATTTGGCCGCTGAGGCAGATTTCCGAGAACGTGATGCAGATCCAGCGTGCCTTTGTGAGCCTGAAACGCATTCTGGAACTAACCAGCCTGCAATCTGAGGAAGAGCTTTTCACCGGAACCAGGCTGCCTTCCTTTGATTCCGAGATTCGCTTTGAACACGTCTGGTTCGCCTACAAGGACGAGGACTGGGTGCTCAAGGACGTTTCCTTCACCATTCCCAAAGGGAAAAAGATCGCTCTGGTGGGCGCTTCCGGCAGTGGCAAGACCACCACCGTAAGCCTGCTCTGCGGTTTTTACCCCATCCAGAAAGGGCGCATCCTGATCGATGGAGTTCCCCTTTCCGAGATCGATTTCCGGGCCTGGCGCCGTAAGATAGGGCTGATCCTGCAGGACGTGTTCCTCTTTCCGGGCAGCATCCTGGAAAATGTGCGGGTCTATAACGATGCGGTGTCCGAAGCTAAGGTGCGCGAAGTCATTAACATCGTGCAACTGGACGAATTTATCCGTGGCCAAAACCTCGGCCTTGATTCCGAGCTGGCGGAGCGTGGCCAAAACATCTCGCAGGGCGAGAAGCAACTGATCAGCTTTGCCCGGGCGCTGGCCTTTGAGGCGGAACTGATCATCATGGACGAGGCCACCGCCTCCATCGACCCCCATACCGAAGCCAAAATCCAGCACAGCATGGAAACAGTTTTGTCGAATAAAACCGCCGTGGTGGTGGCCCATCGCCTGACCTCGGTTCTGGATGCTGACGAAATCCTCTTCTTTGACGGAGGCGAAATCATACACCGCGGCAAACACCAGCAGTTGATGCAAAGCTCGAAGGAATACCGCAAGCTGGTGGAACTGCAGTTTATAGGGACGGAGAACACGGATGAATAAGCACGTGCGCTGGATCGTGAAGAACTGGATGACGCAGAAGTGGTTCCTGCTCATCATGCTGCTGTTCACGCTGGGCAGCTCCGCGGTCGCCATTGCGCATCCGATCGTGTTTGGCAGGTTGATCGACCTGCTGAAGAGCATCCTGTCCGCGCCGGACAAATATCCTGACCCCATGGCGGAGGTGAACCGCATCATCTGGATCATGCTGGGGCTGGGCGCGGCGCAGCTTGTGACCGGTTTTTACCCCGCCGTCAGAGGTTGGGTGAACATCCGCTTTGAAAACATGTTGCGCATGTTCTATTTCAAGTTCATCCTCGGCAAGGACTTCCGCTTCTTCCATAAATTCCGCACCGGCGATGTGGTCACGCGGCTCACAGACGACCTCACCGACTACTCTAAGATAAGCTGGTTCATGTGTTCCGGCATCTTCCGGGCGGTGAATTCCTTTTCCCTGATCATGTTTTCGCTGGTGGTGATGTTCAGCATCAGCCCCAAGCTAACCTTGCTTACGATATTGCCGCTGCCGCTGATGATGGTGGCCTTCTATTTCGCTTCGGACAAGCTCTACCGGAATTTCGAGCTGAACCAGCAGGCTATCAGCGAGATCAACAGCCAGTTGGAGATGAGCTTTTCCGGCATCCGCATCGTGAAAGCCTTTGTAAGCGAGGAAAAGTATAACCGCTTCTTCGACCTCGCCCTCGCCCGGCGCTTCAAGACCGAGATGGGGGTGGTAAAGCTCAATGCTGTGCTGCACCTCATCTATGAATACATCGACTATTTCGCCCAGATCGGCGTCATCATCTTCGGCGGCTACATGGCCGTGAAAGGCCAGATCAGCGTTGGCACCTTCTACATGTTCTACACCTACCTGAGCATGATGATCTATCCGCTGCTCGATCTGCCCCAGCTCTTCGTTTCCGGCAAGCAGGCCTTTGTGAACATCGATCGCCTGGAGGAAATGAAGGACTATCCCAGCTTCTACGACCAGTGGAAAGGGCAGGCCAAGCCCGAGGAGTTTGAGGAGCTTAGATTTGAGGATGTGAGCTTCACCTATCCGGACAAGACGGAGCCAGCCATCCGCGACTGCTCTTTTGATCTGAAAGCGGGGGAGAGGCTGCTGATTCTGGGCTCGACCGGCGCTGGCAAAAGCACCGTCGCCAACCTGATCCTGGGGCTCTTGCAACCCTCTGAGGGAAGCATCCTCCTGAATGGGATTGACTTGCGGGATATTGATTTAACTGCCCTGCGTGACCTGATCGCCTACGTTCCCCAGGAACCCTTGCTGTTCACAGGGACAGTGCGCGAGAATGTCCTCTTTGCCAATGACAAGGCCACCGGGGAAGAGTATCGGATCGCCGTGGATGTGTCACAACTGAAGCAGGAGATCGAATCCTTCCCCCAGGGTGATGAAACCCGACTGGGACAGCGTGGACTGGGCGTTTCCGGCGGGCAAAAGCAGCGGCTCACCATCGCCCGCGCCCTGGTGCGCAACCCCAAACTGCTTATCCTGGACGACATCACCGCCTCCCTTGATGCCGAGAACGAGGAGAAGCTCTGGCAGGATATCAACCTCCATTTCAAGGATATCGCCGCGATCGTGATCTCCCACAGGCTTTCCACCCTGCACTATGTGGACCGGGTGCTCTTCATCGATGACAAAGGCTACGTCCATCAGGGCACGCACGAAGAACTGGTCTTCAAAAACAAGGACTATCACGACTTCCTGCATGAGCACCTGAAATAGGGCAAGCCAGGCCCTGGGTACACGCGTCAGGTTTCTTCTCCCACCCCCATCGCCCTCCTATGTATCATAGACTTTACCTGTGGTTTACCTAGGGTCATCCTTAACTTCGCAACCACATACCTAAGGATGATACCCCCAAATCCAGTAGTAGCAAAGGAGGGCGCAATGACGGATTATGCAGATAGTATCACTGTATTAACGGAATTGTCAAGCAATCACGCCTTTATTCGGGAGTGCCGGAATGGGGCAAAAAGAAAGGGAAGGCAGACCTCTTTGCGGCGATCCGGCTTCCCTTTTGGGATATGGATAGGGTTTACTTCATCAGCACCATCTTGCGCGACAATGTTCTGCCATTGTATCTCAAGCGGCTGAAATAGATACCGCTGGCCACGGGTTCGCCCTGCTCGTTGCGGCCATCCCAGGGGAAGGAATGGTTGCCGGCTGCCAGGTATAGATCGGAGCAGATGCTTTTTACCCGCTGGCCTTTCAGGTTATAGATGTCCAGGCTTGCCTTTCCGGAGGTGGGCAGGCTGAACTGGAGCGTGGTCGAGGGATTGAAGGGGTTGGGGTAGTTCTGACGCAGGATAGCAATATCCAAAGCGGGCGCGTCCACATCTGAAATGTCCACGCTCCCGCTGTTGACCCGGGTGCCATAGATGGAGTTCACGAAATACTCGTTGTCCAGGATGCCCGCCCGTCCGTCATCCCAACAGACCAGGGCGGAATTGCCGATCGCGGCGGCGCACACATGTTCCTGTTCCAGCCATTCGCCGCAGAGTATTTCCGGGCCGGCGCCCAGAGCCTTACCCTGAGAGTTGATGTGACGGATGAACACATCCTTGTAACTGTATGGGTTATCGTAACCGGAACTCCATAAGCTGGCCAGGTTGCCGTTGGCGAAGCGGACCAGGGTGGCGTCGTAGCTATAGCGCAAACCGGTGGCGATGAGCCTGCCTCCCTCCTCATAAAGCAGGCTGCCGTCGCCAAGCAGTTTTTGCAGGCGCAAGTCCTGAATTCCCGGATCCCATGCCGAAGAATAAAGAATGTCAATGGCGTTATCCGAGACCGCCATGCTGTGGATTCCGGTGAAGGGAAGCTCGATGCCGGTTTCAGACCAGAGCCTGGATCCGTCGGGGCCGATCCTCTGGGCCAGGAAGCTGTAGTTTTGATAATCCTGGTCATGAGTGGTGCAAAATACCACCAGATCGTTGCCCAGCAGGGCTGTTCCGGGATTCATGCCGTCGATGGAAGCTTCCACGCTTACCACCGCGACCCCCTCAGCAGGCCAGCCCGGGGCGGGGTCGCCGTTGGGGTCAATTCTCAGAACCCGGGAAGTAGAATAGTCATTGCTGTAATCTTTAGTATTGAAGACCACGTAGTTTTCAACAAGGTCAGCCACGCCCAGCCACATCTGCTCAGGAGGGGTGTAAAGGGCTTTTCCTGAAGGGCCCCACTGGATCTGTCCGTTGGAGATCTTTTGACCCATCAAGTGAAACTGGGGATAGCCGCCTACTGTCCAGACCACGTAAATGTCATTGCCACAAGCGCTGATGCGGGTGTCCTGGATGCTGTAGTTGTCATTGACCTGCAAGCCATGGCCGGGATACATGGTATTTCCCTCGGCATCGATCCTCTGCAAGTGCAGCGGATACCACTGGGTGCCATCATAGTCGGGAGTGTACACGATCGCTACGCTGTTGTCCGGCATTTTCACCGTGCGGATATTGGTCACTTGCTTATTCAGCGAAGGGCAGAGCGGCCTGCCTCCTTCTTCCAGCAGGGGATTCATGTTGGTGTCGCAGATCTGGTAATAGAGTTCAAATCCGCTTCCGCGCAAGTCTGACCACAGCACTAGATACCTGTCCTGCAGGGCGAACACATCCGCTATACAGGCTATGCCAGCGAGACGGGTTACCTGCGCTTCGCCGCCAAGGTCCTGGAAAGCGGCGCCGCCAGTGCTGAGCACCTGCAGTCGCAGGGCGTTGCTCATATCGCGCTGGTCTGCCCAGAGGAACATGCAGCGGTCCGCAAAAGCCTGCGCCACAGGGCCGCTGAGCATGGGGTCTCCGGCGTTGATGGTGATTCCGCCCACTCCCCAGGGAAGGTCGCCTGCCGGGGACAGATACTGGGCTTTTAGGTTATAGGGCACCTCATCGTTGAGCGATTCCCTCCAGCAAAGCCAGGCCGCGCCGGTGTCAGTTACGGAAAGGTTCAATCCCCTGAATACCCAGTTCTGTGTATCTCCGCTGGCGATTTGCACGCCGTTGGGGCCCCAGAGTGAATTGAAATCTGAATCCAGACGGATGGCACGCAGTTCAGAGTGTGTGCCATCGTTCCGAACTTCCCAGGCTAAGATGATGCCACCGTCTGCAAGAGGCGCCAGGCGGAGCTTTGGGTAGTAAAGAGCGCTGTATATCTGGAGTTGGATTTGCACGGGAGTGGGAAGGAGCAGCTCGCCCTGGTTGTTCATCCGTTGCAGGATAATGGCTCCATCCCGGTAACCGTAGAGCAGGTAATTGCCTTCGCTGCTCCCCACAATGGAAAACAGCCCGCCGGGAATCCCAGCGTGGACAAGCATGGGGTTGTTGCCAACCACCGTGCCCTGTGGGGAAAAGCGGATGAGATTGCTGGTCCCCTGATAGGGGGTAAAATTGATGATGATGCCGCCCTCACCGTCGCTAACGGCGCCGTCGAGGCTGAGGAAGTTGGGATGGCTGGTCAGGGTGAGCCCACCGCTGGGCCAAAGCTGATTGCCAAAGCTATCCACGTTTTGGCCGATCACCGCGTAACCGTTTGAGGAATGGGGATAGAGCGCGTAAACTCCGCCCACGGCGTTGGGGACCAGGCAGGCATTGGCCAGATATGCAGAGCCGCTGCGGATGCACACTCCGCTTTCGCCCCAGAGACACTGGCCATTGGAGCTGAATTTCTGCAGCCATACGCCGGCTTCGTAGCCGTGTCCGGATTGCTGGTAGAGCAGTACGAAATTGTTGTCCGAAGTTGGCACGCAGGCCACCGCTTCCTGCACTCCTGGCCTGTCCACTATGATCAGCGGCTGTGTCCAGACCGCCACTCCGGAGGGATTGAACTTCTGCGCGTAGATGTCGGTATCGCCGGCATCTGTGTCTTCCCAAAGGGCTATCACGCAGTTATCCGCGGTGCGGACCCGGAGCCCCCTGAAATCCATCTTCCAAGCTTTGCGCAGGGCGACTTCCTGCGCGCTGAGGCACAACACGGTAAGCAACAATGCCATAATCACAAAACACTGTTTCTTCATTTTTGTCTCCCTTTATTCCGTAGCTTGACTTATCGGATACAGGGTGCAAGTTTTGTTCCACATCGTCACTCAATAATAAAGCGTTAATCTGGCCAGGCTTTTTGGCAATGATAGTTAATTCATATCTGCACAGCGGGGTTGCCTCTTACGAGAAAGAGGTCTGCAAGGCCATGCGGCGGGACAGGAGTTGTCCTCCAGTATCGTGAATGAGCAAAGGAAATGAATCCTGATTTGAAGGCCTGCTCCAGCAGGTTTTCAATTATATGGCACACCAATTGCTTAATAATAGTTGGTGTCACGCCATAGATGAGTATCATTGCTGAATATTGCTCAAGGGAGGAGAGATGAAGGATATACGCCTTATACTGCTGATGGCAGCGCTTTGTCTTGTCGTATCGATATCCCAGGCTCAGAATTACAATGTTCCCGTAACTGGTAACATTGATGAAACCCCGATTAGTTCTAATCAAGAGGGCGGTTCAGGCAGGCGAATTATCTCCTTTGCCGGCAGAGACTGGTATGTTAAAAGTGGTGCCTGGGGGCCTGGTCCAAATCATTGGTCTGATAGTACATCGAGCGTTTGGGTGGATGCAAATGGAAATCTACATTTAAAAATACGTAGAGAAGGATCGAGCTGGTACTGCGCGGAAGTATATACGACTACTCCTACGCAATATGGGATGCACAGATTCTATCTGGCCTCAAGAGTTGATTTGCTGGATAAAAATGTAGTTGCGGCTCCCTTTATCTATGCAAATGATGAGCAAGAAGTGGATATTGAATTTGCCAAGTGGGGTTACGAAGACAATCAAATTGGTAACTACACCGTTCAACCAAGTGACTCCGACAGTCATGTAACTTTTGATGTTTCGCTAAATGGAGATTACTCTACACATTACTTTGACTGGCAAGCAGACGGCATTCTGTTTAAGAGTTTTCATGGCCATTATCCAGAACCTCCCAACAGCGCATATCTGATAAACGAGTGGTTATATACGGGGGATAAGAATCCCCTCCCAAGCACTGATATGCACATTCATATTAACTTGTGGCTGTCTCAGGGACGGCCTCCGTCAGACGGTCAAGAGGTAGAGTTGATTGTGTCAGATATTGATTACCCATCGCTATCTATCAATCCTGCAAGCCAGTTGGTTCCCTGTACATCTGGAGAATTCCCGATAACGGTGACCTCAATCACAAGTTGGACGGTAAGTGATGATGCAGACTGGTTAAGCTGTTCGCCTGACAGCGGCAGCAACAATGGGGAAGTTACGGTCAGCTACGAGGCCAATACAACAACTTCTTCCCGCACAGCTATTGTTACTTTCGCCTGCAATGGAATACCTGATAAGACCTGCACCGTTACCCAGGCCGCAGCCCCGACTCCTGAAATATATGTCAGTCCCAGTTCCTTGGATTTCGGAAACCAGATTATCGACACCGGCGCCTCGTTAACTTATAACCTAATTGGTAATTACCTGAGTTCAGATGTTGTGGTGACGGCACCCGCTGGCTTTGCAGTCTCGACTTCACAGGATGGCACATATTTCCCAACCTTGACCGTCACCCCAAGTAGAGGCAATATAGACCAAACAATATGGGTTAAGTTCACCCCTACCCAGGCTGTGTCTTACGCGGGGAATGTAAGCAACGCGTCATCTGGAGCAACAGCAGTCGATGTGGCGGTATCCGGAACGGGTATGGAACTGGCAGAAATCCAGTTGGAAATTGAATATGTTGATAACGGGTTATGCCGGCTAAACTGGAATGAAATACCCGGGGCTACTTCCTATCTGGTATATAGCGCCGATGAACCTTTGCCGTATGATTCTCCTGCCTGGACACAGATAGCCCAGACGGCAAATCAATACCTTGTCATCCAGGCTAGCGATGCCAGAAAGTTCTTCTATGTAAAGGCTGCCGTGAACAGTGTTTCAGCAGACTTCATATCTGTCCCTGTAATGCAATAGGGCAGTGATCTTCGGATGGTTTGTCAGATGGACAGAGCAGGGAGAGCTGATACAGAGGATTTTAACGCAGAAAAAACTGGAGCGGGAAACGGGACTCGAACCCGCGACATCAACCTTGGCAAGGTTGCGCTCTACCAACTGAGCTATTCCCGCTTGGTACCAGAGGCCGGATTTGAACCGGCACGAGCCGAAGCCCAAGGGATTTTAAGTCCCTAGTGTCTACCAATTCCACCACTCCGGCCGGAGTAAAAAATGGAGGCGACACCCGGATTTGAACCGGGGATAGAGATTTTGCAGACCTCTGCCTTACCACTTGGCTATGTCGCCTATAAACTGGAGCGGGAAACGGGACTCGAACCCGCGACATCAACCTTGGCAAGGTTGCGCTCTACCAACTGAGCTATTCCCGCTTACTTGCGTAAGTAACCATAAAATCACTCAGCAGTAATTTGTCAAGAAAAGTCTGATTCCCTGAATACCTCCGCGCTGAATCTGAACAACTGCGCCCCCTTGTCCTGCCAGGCCTTGTCCGGCAAACCAGCCTTGCGGCAGATTTGCCTGAGGAATGTCGGCCTGTCCCAATGCCATTCAACCGGCACCTGGGGTAGCAGCAGGCCGGAGCCATGAGGATGCTGCAAAAACAAGCCATCGCGGCCGATCTGGATGTCTTCCGGATCGGCAAGGGCTTCCATTTCACTCAGCACGGAGATTTCTATCTCCAGATCATCCAGTTCGTCAGCCCTGAGCGGCAGAAAGCGTCCATCGTGGAAAGCAGCCGCCTCAGCCATTTCCACGACGCTGGCCGCCAGGCTCTTGAAGCCACGGATATAACCGATGCAGCCACGCAGTTCGCCATCTGTGTGCAAGGAGACAAAGAGCCCCCTGCGCTGCTGTAATTCCGGATCCTGGGGAATCTGAACCTGGCGCCTGGCAAAACGCGCCTCAATGGTATCGCGGGCAAGCTTGAGCAGCTTTTTCTTGCTTTCTGTGTCCATCTTATTCTCCTTTCTGCTGATAGAGTACTGCGCTCAGGTAGCCCACCACCTGCTGGTTGTCTCTGGTCACCTTGCCGGAGTGGGTGTATTCGATGATTCTGGCATTGATGCCGGGCAAGTCCTTGCACAGGTGCAACAAAGTGAGCAAGCCGCCAATGCCGCAGGCTTCGCAGCGCTTGCCGAGCACGCCTTGCCACAAGGCGTCCGGATCGAAGCCCAGAATGTATTTCAGGATCAGGGCATCCATTTTCTCCGCGCGGTCCGCGTTGTAATAGTGGGAAAGGTCGGTTGATACCACATAAACAGTGTTTCCCGGCAGGGTTGTCACGATTTCCCGCAGTTTAGCAGCCAATTTGTAAGCCACTTCCGGATAGGGGCGCGCGATCATCACGGGACAGATTCTGGCCTCCGGCAGGAAGTGCCTGATGAGGGGAAGCTGAACCTCCAGAGAGTGCTCCTGCTCATGCAGCCTGGTTTGAGATTGGTGCGATGGGTGTTGGGCGAGCAACTCCGCGCATGCCGCATCCTGCGTCACAGTTCCCAGGGGAGTTTCGTATTCCGTAAAGGGCGAAACCGACCAGTCGAAATTGATGCCCTGATGACTGGGATGCAGCACGATCAACCTGTCGATGTTTTGGCTGTTCAGATAGTGATAGCCCAAAGCGGCGCACTGGCCGGAATACATGTAACCCGCGTGAGGCACGATCAGTCCGCGCACCCGCTCTGAAGCACCCGCCTGGGCTTTGCCCCGCGTCCAGGCCTCAAAGTCGGCGGCGAGCTGCCCCGCATGGCGGGAATAGAAACTGCCGGCATAGACTGCTTTGCGTATCATACCTTCCTCCTATTCAGAGTGTTCGCTTTCCGGCGGGTCGGGAACCACCAGAAAGTAATTTGCTATTCTTGTTTCCCGCGCGGGCAAATCCGCACTGCCATAGAGTGGGGAGATCACGGCCACTTTCAGCTTGGGGGCTCTGCTGAGCGCCCGCTCCACCGTTCCGAGGAACCCGCGGGAGTGGAAATCACCGTTGAAATGCACGATTGTCTGCCTGGGATGCCGCTTCCAGTAGTCCACCAGGCTTTCCGCCATAGTATCGTCCTTCACGCACTGGGCGAGAAACATATTGTCGTAAAAGGTGGCGTCCATCTGTCCGCCGTGGGCAGCGTTCTCAGCCATCGTTTGCAGGAAATTCTCCTTGTAGGGGCCTTCCCAGGCATTGATTTCCTTTGCCACATAGCTCCTATCCTGCTCATCCAAAGTGGAGATGAAGTCCTTTCCAGCCCTCACCGCCATGCCTGCCAAACGGCGGGGAACATTTGCCGCCAGGGCATCCAGGCCATTGCTTTTGGCGAACTCCACCAGGGCTTTGTAATCGGTTTCATAATTTGGCCAGGGGCGGGCTTCCGCCAGGAAAGCGGCTTCGGATATCTCGTCTTTGAGGTAGGAGTTCAACAGTGGCTGAACATCCCGCTCGAACATCTCGAAAGACAGCGTCAGACGCTTATCCCTGGCGTAAAGATGGGGGAGAAGGTCACGCTGGGCCTGGTGAATGGCCGCGTTGTCGTGATATTCGCCGAAGAACACGACATTGTATCTGGCAAGCTTGGCCGCCAGCTTTTCCAGGCTGACCTGTTTGCCGGAACTGGCATCGATAAAGCGGTATTGAGCGCCCAAGGTTACTCCGGAGCTTAGCCCAATTATTAAGAACAGTAAAAGCGTCTTTAATCCCATAATTTATTCCTCTATCCGATAATCTAAGCGGGATTGCAGCCTCCAGCCATCCAAAAGCTCCCTGAACTGTTCCCACTCGCTGAGGGGCAGGCTGCACCTGATGGTCACCCTGTCTGCCCACTCCGAGCTATGCACAATGCCTCCGGCGTCTTTCACGCGGGCGCCGACAATCTCCGCGATAGCGTAGTCGGCCTTGATTTCTAGGCTGGCCTGGGGAACCGCTTCCACCCTGGCTGCCAGGCTCAGAGCCTCTTCCACCGTCCCGCCATAGGCATCGATCAGTCCTTTGACGCCCAACTTTATTCCCCCAAAATAGCGGGTGACGATGGCCAGGCAATTTGTCATCCCGGCCCGCAGGAGGGAGTTCAGGATCGGCTTTCCAGCGGTTCCGTGCGGTTCACCCGCGTCTGAATAATACTGTGTTTCCTGGGCGAATCCGCAAATGTAGGCATAGCAGTTGTGGGTGGCGTTGGCGTATTCCCGGTTGTGCGCGCTGATGATCTCCCGCGCCTGTTCCACGTCTGAAATGGGGAAGAGGAAGCAGATGAATTCCGAACGCTGGATTTTCTGCCTGAACTGGGAGGGTGAACTTATTGTGAAAAGCGGCATCTACTTTACCCTGGGCAGGTCTTTCCAACGGGTGGTATAGGCGGGTGAGAGTCTGGCGCGCTTCATTTCCCATTCCTTTTTCACGCCGGAGCTGGCAAAGAAGACGGTGTCCCTGCCGTTGCGCTTATTTAGCTTGTCGATGGCCTCGGTGAGCGCCTTGCGCCTGTCATCCAGATAGCTTGTCTCGATCAGACTGAGCGGCACGTCTTCTTCCGGGATGATGTCCGAGAACATCACGCCAGCCTTTTTATACTCAAATCCCGGCAGATACAGGTCGCGCAGGAGTTCCAGCGCGGTTCTGATCAGATCCGGAGTGAAGGCGGTGGGAGGGGTCAGGGTAGTCTGCGCGGAGTTGTTGTACTGCGGCCCCTCTTTGAAGCGGTTGGTGTTCAGGAAAACCAGCATGTGCCCCGCGACGCATTTTTGCGCGCGTATTTTCTCTGCAGCATGCGTCACATAGGTGGATACAGCCTCTTCCAGTTCGCTCAGCTTCGTAACCTGCTTGCCAAAGGACTTGGAGCAGATCACGCTTTTTTTGGCGGCGGGCGCTTCATCCATCCCGATGCAGGAAAACCCCTGCAATTCCAGCACAGTCTTGTGTCCAACGCTGGTCAGATAATGATCTATGAACTTCTCCGGGGCGTTGCGCAACTGCCAGGCGTTTTCGATGCCGTTTTGCCTCAGAAACTTGTCATACTGGCGCCCAATGCCCCAGATTTTGGCCACGGGGGTCTGCTTCAAAGCCTTTTCGATCCTGTCGTCATCAAGCAAGACGAGGCAGCCATGATAGCCGGGATACCTTTTGGCATAGTGGTTGGCGATCTTGGCCAAGGTCTTGGTGCGGGAAATGCCGACCGAAACCGGGATTCCGGTCCACTTGCGCACGGTCTGCCTGATCTGGCTTCCATACTGCTGCAGATCGCGGTTGCGGAATCCGTTCAAGCCCAAAAAGGCTTCATCGATGGAGTAGATTTCCAGTTCCGGAGAAAAGTCTTCCAGCACCCGCATCACGCGGGATGACATGTCGGCATAGAGGGCGTAGTTGGAGGACAGCAGGGTTCCGCCATGTTTGCGGATCAATGCCTCATGTTTGAAGCCCGGCGCGCCCATGGGGATATTGAGGGCTTTGACCTCGTTGGAGCGGGAGACCAGGCAGCCGTCGTTGTTTGAGAGAACCGCCACCGGCTTGCCTTCCAGGGAGGGGTCGAAAACGCGCTCACAGGATACATAGAAATTGTTGCAATCCACCAGGGCAACAATGTTCTGGTCGCTGAATCCTATCTTGAGCATCATATCTCTCCCAATGCAAGAATATCCGTCTGGCCAATGGTGTCAACTGGATTTCTGCGCTTGTTCCGTTTTCCATATACAGGCATAGGAAGTTCATTAAAATCGTCCACGAATTATTGTTCGTGGAAAGGTGAAATGGTGGAAAGGAGCCCCCGAAACAAGTCCTGCCAGGCTATACACTGTGTCATCCCGGGCAAGCGCATGCTTGACCCGGGATCCAGTGCCGGGGTGGCAAAGTCCGTTTGCCACAGAGACCGGAGGTCTCTTCCAAGCAGGCAACTCCGTTGCCTCTGCCGAACAGACTTCGGCAGCCCTCAAGCTACACAAATTAACACGAATTATTGTTCGTGGAAAGGTGAAATGGTGGAAAGGAGCCCCCGGAACAAGTCCACCAGGCTATTTACTGTGTCATCCCGGGCAAGCGCATGCTTGACCCGGGATCCAGTCTTTTAGAAACAACCACCCAGCCTTGAAACAAATAACAACAGACCCAAAACCGTGTCATCACGGCCTGCGAGCCGTGATCCAGTCTTTTAAAGCCTTAATCAAGTACCCAATCCAAATACAACCGGCGTCAAATACTTGACAATCGCGATAAATGATAAATACAATCCTCATAATCCTTTATGCCGCCCTCCCTTGCTGCGACTGGATTCTGTGCCATCATCCTTAGGTCATCCTTATAAATTATAAGGATGACCTAAGGAAGACCAGGGTCTGAACGCCGGATGCAAATGAGAGCTACCCGCGCGCGAGAAAGGGGAAGTGGCCGACCCATTGCCGCGCAATTATGGGCAAGTATATTTATATACTTGCCCTGGGAACTCTCATCCCGCCTTGCATGAAGGGGTCGTAGCACCTATATATATGGGGGGAGAATTGTAGAATTGGTGGAAAGGTGGAATGTTTGTTTGGTGGAAAGGTGTCCGCTTTGTTTTAATCTCACGCGGATGTTCAAAAAAGACTGGATCCCGGCTCAAACCACCCCACCGGATCGTTACCGATCCGGCGAGGACCCCGGTAGGCCGGGATGACACGGCTTTGGGCCTGGGTGTGGCTTGTCTCAGGGTCGGATACTCGATTTATATTGGATGCTTGTCCTTGTATTCTGTTTTTAATTTGTGTTAATTTATATAATTTGTGGATGTTCTTAAAAGAATGGATCACGGGTGAAGTCACCCCACCAAACCGCAACGCGCTTTGGTAGGGGCGCCGACTGCCCGTGATGACGCGGCTTTCGGTTGGAAAGAGGCCAGCAGGATAAGCAAGGACGGGAAAGGTTTTGGGATTGACAGTAATTCAGATGTCGGGATTATGTAATCTCACGTCTTGATTCGAAAGAAGGAAAACATGGGTGAAATCGACTTCATCTCAATGGACAAAAAGCGATATACTGAAGTAGTCAGATACATTGGCGAACTGACCTCGCGGAGATTCTGTTATCTGAATCTTGCTGACGATATCGCCAACGCCATTTTGGTAAGACTTATCAAAAGCTCAAGTTCTGCCGATCCCACAGGGCTTTCAGCGGAATTCATCAAGTCCATGTTCCCCAAAGCGGTTGAGGATGTGTTTAACCACTATCAGAAAGTATCCTTCCAATACTGCCTCACAAAAACCCAGGATCATCATCTGTCTGAAGAAACCTCGCAGGAAGCAATCAGGCAGCTTTTATCATCAAAGCATACCGTCAATGACGTTTATGCGTGGTTAAGGCAGGTGACGCACAATCTGCTCTGCAAGCACTACGAGTTTAAAGCGAAAGAGAAGGACCTTTATAACCTGCTCTGTATGGAAGCCGGCCTGCTTCAGAATGTTACGGCATCCGGCAACAAGATAGATATAGAGGGATTGAGCCCCGGTAAAAAACAGGAGATACTTTCCAGTCAGGAATACCGTGATTATCAAACGGCGCTTTCGGTCGAAAGTTTGAAAGACTATGCGTCTTCACTGAACGTAAGTGAGAAAGTTGCCCAGAAGCGGAAAGAGAAAGCCATCCGTAATCTGAGGTCAAAGTTGCTGCTCGCAATGGGTTGGGAAGCGAGCCGGGAGATACTTAGCTACAACCAGTACAACGCAATTCAAAAGTTCATCCGCGAGCTTCTGAAAATGGGCCGCGGCGACAGGGATATCAAGCAGAATAACAAGTTACACCCCAAGCTGGCACAAGTTATGAGCGGCATAGACAGGATAGATGATTGGGGGATTACGATGACGGATAACCGCAGATTCAGGCTCCACATTTTTCATTTAACCCAGGAGAAACAACCGATTATCGCCACCTTCTTCATCGTTCTGAATGAGAGAAATCATGTCTCTGTGGAAAACTGCAAAATAAATGAAATCATCGGAGCGCGTCCCATTCCTGCTAATGTGCAGATACCCAAGGTGATGGGCAAGGCATTGTGGTCTTATGAGCAAATAATCTCACTCCTAAATACATAAATCTTCAAATCCAGCATCTCAAATCTCCCAGTTTTGACACTTATTTCTTAGAACTCAGAATCATCTGGTTTAATAATGGAGTCAGGACAAGATGAGAACTATTATAGCCTTTCTGTTTCTTTTGCCGCTTGCCCTTGGAGCTGCTACTCTGCATGTCTCTTTGGATGGGACTCAGCAATACTCAGTAATCCAAAGTGCGATCAATGATGCTGTAAGTGGAGATGTTGTTTTAGTACATCCAGCAGATATCTGGAAAACCTCAACCTTTCCGACAAAAGCGGCATAATCCTGGCATCTTTAGAATATACCACCAGCGATACAACATACATATCCTCCACCATAATAGACGGCAGTAGCGACAATAACTCCACTATCTTATGCTACGAGAACACAGTTAATTGCACAATCAGAGGGTTTTCCATCACAGGAGGAAGCGGATATGCTTACTATGGGGATTCTAGCCCTTGGCAGATATTCGGTGGTGGGATATTTATAAATATGTCTAACTCTATTAGTCTGCTTAATCTTAAAATTCACGGCAATATAGCTTCAGGTGGAGGTGGCATAGCCGTTTACGTTCCGAATACTGTCCAAATGTCTAATGTCCAGATAGTTAACAATGTTGCCCGCTACATTGGTGGAGGACTACTAATTGGTAGTGATCCGAACCTTGGCGCTCCAAACATAATCTTTGATCAAATCAACCGTTGCAGTATTTATAACAATTTTGCTCAATGGGGCATGGATATGCATTGGCACTACACGCATGGAGGCACATTACCAATTTACTTGAAGAAATTTACTGTATCCAATTGGGAAAAGTATTACGCAGATTATTATGACTCAGATTATCTTCCCAGCCCTTATACGGTTTTTGATATCCAGGAGTCATATCTGCAGCCGGTAAATGCTGACTTGTACGTTAGTCCAACAGGTAGTGATTACAATAGTGGATTGACTCCGGCAACAGCGCTGAAAACTCCATCGAGAGCTATGCAAAGAATTGCTTCCAATCCCAATAACCCCAGAACAGTACATCTCTTGGCGGGAGAGCACCACAATATATTTGGTGGTGAGTATCTCCCGATTGCCATCAAGGACTATACGATTCTAAAGGGTGTATCCCAAAATCAAACCAGATTGTATGCTGAAAACCTAATCGAAGGCACGGGTGTTGTCACAATGGGTATTGAGCGCTACGGTATGGTTCTCAGGGACTTATCTATCACTACTTCCCACGCTTCGGCTGTCTTTTCCTGGGGAGTACATAACTGCCTGGTGGACAATGTCACAATTGAGAATTCCACTGTTGATAGGTGGTTATTTGTTACAGGACATATCACAAGCACATACACCCTTAGCAATATAACGATGCGGAATAATACTGCTTTTTACTCTGAATACGGGTTTCGTATTCATGGCTCAGTCATTACTATAGATAATGTTCTAATGCAAAATAATCAGGTGCCGGGTTTACCAACCTATTGGTATCAACGAGGATGCGGAGGATTTGATATCTATCTAAAAGATACGCTGACTATTAAAAACAGCAAGTTTGTTAATAACACCCATTTTTCCGAGGATGGCTTTTCAAATTTCAGGGTCAGTACTCTTTCAAACACATGGTACTCGACCGTCACATTTGATAATTGCTTGTTTGCATCAAATTCTGCACTGGGTGGTGTTAGGGACATCCGTTTTGTAAACATATATGTGCTGAATCTGATCAACTGCACATTTGCTAACAACACAAACAATTATACCGATTATCTTTATATTTCCTCAGAATCGTCCAGAATCGTCAACTGTCTATTCTCCAATAATAACTCGTATTACGAGATTCGATCAAATAACAATACAATCGTAGAAAACTGCTTATTCAGCAGAAGCAACAACATTTGGAGAACATACAATGGAGAACCTCTGATTTGGGGTCAGAATAACTTAACTGGAACAGACCCATTGTTTTCCGGAACTGACCAGACTCTACCTTCATATTATTATCTGTTTGCTGATGATGAGCATGGGTATTCCCCGGCTATTGATGCAGGGACATCGGATATCAGTATCCTGCCTCTTGGTTACACGATCCCCCCATACGATGCCTTTGGCAACAATCGTCTGCATGGCAACGGCATTGATATCGGCTGTTATGAATCTCAGGGATATACGGGTGTGGAAGATGATGAACTTACTGCTATAGACAGATTGCAGCTTTCCAACTATCCCAATCCCTTCACTGCTTTCACCAATCTTAAAGTAGTCCTGCCCTCCAATCAGGGCAATGACAAAGCAGGGGTAACAAGCGCAAGCATCGACATCTACAACATCAAGGGACAAAGAGTAAAAAGCATCCCGCTTGATCCCGGCAAGGCAGGAGAGCAGTTCAGCTATTGGGATGGCAGGGAAGAAGCTGGCAAGCAGTGTTCCAGCGGTATCTACATTCTCAACCTGAAGGTCAATGGGATACGGGAATTAAGTAAAAAGGTTACCCTTGTCAGATGATGTTCATGGTGGTTGTTTTTGGGCTGGACGCTTGTCTTTATATCCTTTCTTTAATTTGTGTAATTTAAGGGCTGCTGAAGTCTGTTCGGCAGAGGCAACAGAGTTGCCTGTCTGGAAGAGACCTTCGGTCTCTGTGGCAAATGGACTTTGCCACCCCTGAGCACTGGATCCCGGCTCAAACCACCCCACCGGATCGTTACCGATCCGGCGAGGACCCCGTTAGGCCGGGATGACACGGTTTGGTGTCTGGTGGGGTTTGTTTCTGGGCTAACGTTGTGGCATTGTCACACGGTTCACGCAGATATGTGCAGATAAAGAAAAATATAGACTTAGCTGACTCCAGCGAACGAGGGCAATAAAAAAACCGTCGGCAGGGGGAGGGCGCCGACGGTACGGACAAGGTGTCCGTTGAGAGACCTAAGCAGGGATTTGGGAAGCTAATCCAAAGCTTTCAGGAAGGAAGGCAGGTCAGTGCGGGGTGTGTAATGCCGCATGCTTTCCTCATCCTGCTCGCTATTATCGTCTTTGGGGTTGTTTTGGTTGATGCCGATACGGGCAAAGATATCTTCTATGTTTTCATCAGGTTTTGATTTGCGCGGTTCCCTGGGGGCTGCTGGCTGCTGAACCTGAATGGAGGGAAAATCCAAAACCTTTTCCTCGATCAGGCTGCTCAATCCGGTCGCGATGATGGTAACGGAGACTTTGTTGACCATTTCGGGATCGATGATGATGCCCATGATGATGTTGGCGTCCGAGCCGGTTTCGTTTACGATAACGCTGGAAACCTCTTCAAACTCGCTCATCTTGATATCGTTGCCGGCGGTGATGTTGATAAGCAGGGCTTTGCATCCCTGGAGGCTGATATCGGAAAGCAGGGGATTGTTGATGGCCGCTTTGGCCGCCATCACGGCACGGTTTTCTCCTTCGCAGGTGCCGGTTCCCATCAGGGCGAAGCCCATGTTTTGCATCACGGTTTTAACATCGGCGAAATCCACATTGACCAGCCCGGGTATATTGATGATATCCGAAATGGCTTTTGCTGCCTCATACAGGACATTATCAGCACGGTGAAACGCCTCCACCAGGGTCAGATCGGAGTATATCTCGCAAAGCTTGGAATTTGGGATCACGATCAGGGTATCCACAAACTCGCGCAGATTTTGCAGGCCTTCATCGGCGTTGCTGTGGCGTTTCTTCCCTTCGAAGGGGAAGGGAGTGGTAACTATGCCCAGGGTGAGGATGCCCAGATCCCTGGCAATTTTGGCGATCACGGGAGCGGCGCCGGTTCCAGTGCCGCCACCCATGCCGGCGGTGATGAACACCATATCCGCGCCTTCCAGGTGGCTGATAATCTCTTCCTTGGATTCTTCCGCGCTGCGGTTGCCCACATCGGGATTTGCCCCGGTGCCCAGGCCGCGGGTGAGCTTTTTGCCCAACTGCAGCTTCATCTTGGCCTGGCTCTTGACCAGGTCGCTGATATCCGTGTTGGCGGCGATGAATTCCACACCATAAAGCTCTTTTTCGATCATGGTGTTCACGGCGTTGCCGCCAGCTCCGCCTACTCCCACAATTTTGATGTTGGTGCCTATCTGGGCTGGTCTTTCGTCAAACTCGATCATTGTGTTTTCCCCCTTAACTACGCAGTAGTAAAGTCTTTTATAATTTTTTTGATACTGTCGAAAATCTTGTTGTTTTTGATCTTGCCAAGGCTGAACGTCGAGGTTTTGAGTTCCCTGTCCAACGCGGCCACATGATAGAGCAGGCCAACGGCGGTAGCCCAGGCGGGATCGTCCAAACTGCCAACCAGGCCAGTGAGCCTGGAAACATTCGGCCTGGCGATCTTGGTGTGCATGTTAAAAGCCGATTCCACAACGCGGTCGATCTGCTGCAGGCGGGCAGTTCCACCTGTAAGCACTATGCCGGCGGTTACAAGCTCCGGAGTGTAGCAGTTTTTGAGCTTGTCATAACAAAGGGACAGCATTTCCTCCACGCGGTGCTGGATCACATGGCTCACCAGATACTGGGTGCGGGAGTGGCTTTCCCTGCCGCTGATGCCATCCACTTCGATCTCAACGTTGGGATCGACGCTGGCGGCATAGGCGTTGCCATACTCTTTTTTGATGTATTCGGCGCTGGAGATGGTGGTTTTAAGCCCGATGGCAAGGTCTTCTGTGATCGCGGAGCCAGCCATGGGAACCACCATGACCTTTTCCAGGACGCCCTTGCGGAAGAGGCTGATGTCGCAGGTGCCGCCGCCAATGTCGATCAGGACGGTGCCCAGGCGTTTCTCGTCTTCCGTCAGCACCGCTTCGCTGACGGCGATGTGGTTGAGCACAAAATTGTCCGGATCGATGTCGTAGCCAGCCAGCTCTATGCATTTGGCGAGATTCCTAAGCGGAGTTATGTCGCCAAAGATGGTGTAAACTTTGGTTATAAGGTGAAAACCATTCATCTTCACCGGGTTGTGGATATCATCCTGTCCATCGATAACAAAGCTTTGCGGGATGCCGTGCAGGATCGTGGCGCGCTCATATCCTTTTAGGATTTTGATCCCGTTTTTGGCATCGTTGATGACCTGATCCACATGATCCTGAGAGATTTCGCCGGGTTCATTGGGACTTTCTGAGGGAATCGAAATGCGCCCGTCGCCCACATTGGAACGGATGTGTTCGCCGGTAATGTTGGTGAAGATGTTCACGGCTTTGAGCCCGGAAGCTTTTTCTGCTTCCTGGAGGGCTTTTTTGACGCATTCGGATACCGCTTCGATATCTTTGACGATCCCTTTCTCAATCCCGCTGGATGGCACTTCACTGCTGCCCAGAACCTCCAGACTGTTATCTTTGGCGGTTTTGGCGATGAGAACCCGAACGAAGGAGGAACCAATATCGAGGGCAGTAATCATGTTATTTTTCATCTCAGATACCTTTCCTGACCACAACCTGGTCGGCATAACGAAGGTCCACCACGGAATTGCGGTCGATATTGCCATTGTCCTGCACGAACTGATATCTCTTCAATTGCTTATCCAGTTTATCGGAACCGGGGATGATCCGGGTGCCATATTTGGCGTCGATTATATATACTGTGTTATCCACGCAGTAGTATTCGGAGATTTGGGGCAAGAATCCCGGCGCGGTTTCGCGGATCTTGCCATGCATCTTCAGGATTCTCTGCAAGGCGTTGTTCTTGAGCTTGCGTCCGGGCTTCAGGTCTTTGTTGGCCAGGTGGATGCCCACGACGGGGAGGTCTTCCGCGTAAACATTGCCAAACTGCTCAAGCACCAAGCCGCTGTCATCGATGGGAAAGAGGTCGCCCTCGGCGCTTTTCACGTATAAAGATCCTTTGCGTTCAACGATGCTGATCTTAAGCGAGTGGGGAGGGCGTAGGCTGACCCTGGCTTCGCGAACCCTGGCGAAACGCGTAAGGCTGGCCTCAAGCTCCGATTTGGAGATTGTAAGCAGGTTTTTGCCCAGCAAAGGCTTAGCAATGTTGATGAGCAGGGAATCCTTAAGGCATGAGTTTCCGCTGACCTGGATCGATTGCAGATTGAGCCAGGGCAGACGAGAAAGCAGGGTATAAACCCCAAACCCCGCGCCAGCAAGGAAAACCAGCGTGAGGAAAAACAGCAGATAATGGCGGCTGCTGCCTCTTCGCTTTTTGCGAACCTTGGGCGAAGTCCGTACCTTGCTGTTAAATGAATCCATTACAATTCCCCGTTCATTTTCTTGGTTTTTCGTATTAGGTCTCTAAGTCGCTTAGTTTTTTTGCTTTACTGTTTTTGTCAACAGCTTTTTGCAGTTTTCCCAATATTTCTTCACCATACTGCCAGATGTTGCCCGCGCCCATGGTGATCAAAACATCGCCAGGTTGCAGGATAGACAAGGTTTTTGGCACTATATCAGCGTTGCTTTCCAACAGCAATACATTGTGGTGGCCGGACTGGATCGCCGCGTCCGCGATCAGCTTTGAGGATACGCCCGGGATTTCCTGTTCCCGCGCTGGATAGATGGGTGCCAGGATCAGGCAGTCGCAAGAGAAAAACGATTTGCCAAACTGTTCGTAAAAATCTCTGGTGCGGGAGTAAAGGTGGGGCTGGAATAAAGCTACAATCCGCCTCTTCGTGCTTTCGCGGAAGCCATCCAGGGTGGCGGCTATTTCTGTGGGATGATGGGCGTAATCATCATAAACGGTGATGGATTCCACCTCTCCCTTCAATTCGAAGCGCCTGTAAACTCCATTGAATTCCTTCAGCCCATTCTGGATGTGTTCAAAGGGAATATCCAGTTCCAGGCCGATGCCAACCGCCAGAAGGGAGTTCTGGATATTGTGGCGGCCGGTAATCTGCATCTTGATGCGTCCCAGGTTGTAATCCTTGTAGCGCACATCATACTCAGCTGATAAATCCTGCATGCGGATGTTGCTGGCCTGGATGTCGGCCTGCCTCGAGAAGCCGTAGGTGACTATTCTTTTGTTGATGTTGGGGAGGATGGATTGCACCCCTGGATCATCCAGGCAGCAGATCACACTGCCAAAGAACGGCACTTTGTTGGCGTATTCCGTGAACGCGCCTTTGATGTCTTCCAGATTGCGATAGCAGTCCAAATGATCGGTATCGACGTTGGTAATCCCCGCGATGCAGGGCGTGAGGGTGAGAAAAGAGTGGTCGTATTCGTCGGCCTCCACCACGATGTATTGTCCGGAACCCATGACGTTATTGGAGCCATAATTCTTTACCTTTCCGCCCACAATGACGGTGGGGTCGAGGCCAGCCGCTTCGAGCACCATGCCGGTCATCGAAGTGGAGGTGGTTTTTCCGTGGGTTCCCGAAATACCAATGCTAAAGCTCATTCTGGTGATCTCAGCCAGCATTTCCGCCCTGCGTATAACAGGGATTTTGAGAGCTTTCGCGGCTACGATCTCGGGATTGTCGTCCTTGACGGCGGAAGATTTGACCACCACATCTACATCCTTCACCAAATATGGATCGTGCCCCTCATTGATGCTGATGCCAAGGGATTCCAGACGGCTGGTGATCTCGGTCTTCTTCATATCCGAGCCGCAGATTTCCAAGCCCTGGTTGTGTAAAAACTCCGCGATACCGCTCATTCCGATGCCGCCGATGCCAATAAAGTGGATTTTCTTAGTTTTGCCCAGCATGGAGGGCCTCCTGGTCTGTTAGAATTGCTTTTACGATGTCCTGCGTTGCAGTGTTGGCAGGGATACTATGCAGTTTTTCAATATACGAGTCGTAGTTGCTTTCGAGCGTATCGATGGCTGCCATCAGGCTTGCTTGGTTAAGTTCAGACTGCCGCAGCAGTAAAGCCACGCCCTTTTTGGATTGTTCCTCCGCGTTGTGATGCTGGTGGTTGTCTGCCGCTGTGGGCAAGGGGATCAAAATGGCGGGGAGTCTGTTTTGTTCAAGTTCGGCAATAGTCATAGCTCCCGCTCTGGTGACCGCGATCCGGGCGCAGCGGTAGAATTCCTTGAGACGGGAGGAGAAAGAGAAAATGTGCAACTCGGTTTTTTTGCCATGGCGTTCACCATAATTGTCATATCCCGATTTGCCTGTTTGCCAAATGACCTGGTAACCTTTTTCCAAAAGAGAGTCCAAAGCGGTATCCACCGCGGCATTTATTGCCTGGGAACCTTGTGAGCCGCCGGTGATCAGGATGACAGGTTTGTCAGGCTGAAGCCCGATCTCAATGGGAGAAAACTCTTCCTGCAGATCTTTGTTTGGGAGCAGGGGGATTCCCAATTGCAGTGTCTTGGCTTTTGGCAAATAAGTTGAGGTCCTGGCAAAGGAGGTAAAAGTGATGTTGGTAAATCTTGCCAGCCATCTGGTGGTAAGGCCGGGATAGCTGTTGCTTTCGTGGAAATAGAGGGGGATTCTGGTTACTATGGCTGCAATGGCCACTGGCCCAGAAACGAATCCACCTGTGCAGATGACACCGCTGGGCTTGATTTTTCTGAGTATCCTTACAGCGGTGATCACGCTGGTGGCAAGGCGGTAGGGAAAGAGCAGGTTGCTGATCTTGAGCTCCCGGTAGAGCTTCTGAACATGGACGGTGGAGATGGGGAAACCTGCTTCAGCCACAATCCGTTCTTCCATCCCTCCCCGATTGCCGATAAAATGTATATCAGAACCTCCTGACTGAAGTTCCCTGGCCAGTGCCAGGCCGGGATAGATGTGGCCTCCGGTGCCTCCGCAACCGACAACGAAACTGTATCTTGCCGGGTTATGGGGGGCGGAGGAGGTGGCTGATTGTTCGTTCAGGGAGAAAAAGGATGGTATCACAGCTGCCTCCTCCTGGCACTGATGTTGAGGATAACGCCGATCGACGCGGAATCCACCAGCAGTGCCGTACCGCCATAACTGATGAAGGGAAGTGTGTTTCCAGTGGAAGGCAAGATGGACATGGCGACCCCGGTGTTTACCAGAGCGTTCAGGAAGATGTTCATGGCCAATCCCGCGCAGAGGTACTTATAGTAAGCGTTTTCCTGCCGTTCCGCCAGTTTGAAGGCTTTGAAAAAGATCAGCGCGTGCAGGGCAAGAACGAGGAATGCTCCCAGGAATCCAAATTCCTCGCCGATGATTGTGTAGATGTAATCGGTGCGGGCTTCGGGCAAAAAGTAGTGTTTGGCTCTGCCCCGGGAAACTCCCATCCCCAACAGACCTCCGCTGGTTAAGGCAGTCAGGCTTTCCCGGACCTGATACTCTTTGGATGAATTCTCGGGCTCGGGTCTGTCGGGCACAAAAAGGTTGTAAGTCAGGAAGGTTTTCAACCTGTCCGACCTGTATTCCTCGCCCTTCAAGATTACCAGAGCACCGGCCACCAGGCCAAGGCCCAGGATCAACACTATCAGCCTCTTCTTCATTCCCGCGTAAACCAGCATTCCCAACAGGGTGGCGCCTCCGATTATCAAGGTGCTGAGGTGCTTTTCCATAAAGACAAGCACAAAGATAACAATGGTATAAAGAACAAGGGGCATAAATCCGATCAGGAATTCCTTGAGTCCGGCGTCGCGGAGTTCCTGCTCCTTGTTTTCCAGGAACCCAGCGAAGAAAAAGATCAGGGCGAAGCGAGCCAGGAAGCTCGGTTGCAGGTTGAAGAAGCCCAACCTCAAGCCCCTGGTTGCCCCTTTCACCTCTGTCTTTTGCACCAATACCAGAATCAGAAGTAAGATCACCGCCAGGATCATGTATTTGTTTAAGAATCTCAGCTTCTGAAGATCGAAGAAGTAAAGAACCACGACCACGGTCACAAAGGAAATCCCCAGGAAAACCAGATGCCTGTAAAAGATTTGCATCGAGCTTTGCATCGAGGTGATATCCAACATCACCAGCAAGCCGATCAGACAGAGTCCGATATAGCTGAAGAGAATTCCCTTGTCAAACGAGACAATAATATCCTGTACTCTTGACCGCTTAGACTTCATTAGCCATTTTCTCCACGATGGACTTGAAAACGTCGCCTCTGTGTTCAAAATTGCGGAACCTGTCGAAGCTGGCACAGGCAGGTGAGAGCACAACGATATCGCCTGTTTGCGAATCTTGCCAGGCTTTGCGAATGCAGTCCTCAAAGTCTGGCACATGCTCCAGGTCCATCTGGTCTTTCCAGAGTTTTTCCATTTGTGTGGCTGTGTCGCCGGTCACATATACTTTTTTGGTCTTTTGTTTCAACAGCTCTGTCAGGACAGAGAAATCCTCGCCCTTATCAGAACCGCCCATGATGATACGTATCGGTTTATCGAAGGAAAGCAGTGCTGAGCGCACCGAATCCGTATTGGTGGCCTTGGAATCGTTGAAAAACAACACTCCGTTTATGTCAGCTACAAACTCCAGGCGATGGGTGAGTGGCATAAATGTCCTGGCTGCATCGATCAGGTTAGCCATATCGTTTGTGAGTGCATCCGCTGCGAGCAGGGCGGCCATGACATTGGCATGGTTGTGAGGCCCCATGATTTTAAGGTCTTTCACGGGTAAGCGGTGACGTATGCCCAGGCGGATTTCCCCTTCCTGCATCCAGGCGTCGCAGTCCGGAGCTTTCAGATGTAGTGAATAACGGCGCAGCCTGGCTGGTATTCTATTTTGGCGTTCCGCAACCGGTTCAGAATCCAGGCAGATCACCGCGGTGTCTTCAGGTCTCTGATTTTCAAAGATGCGGAATTTGGAGTTGATGTAGTCGTTGAATCCCGCGTAGCGGTTCATGTGGTCGGGAGTGATGTTGAGCAGGACTGCCACATTGGGACGAATGGTGTCGATCAAATCCAGTTGAAAACTGCTTATCTCCAAAACGATAAAGTCATAGCCTGGTTTATGGATGGGGAAACTGCAGAAAGCTGCACCGATGTTGCCAGCCAAAATGCTGCGGTAGCCATTGTTTTTAAGCAGGTGATCGATCAGAGAGGCGACAGTGCTCTTGCCATTGGAACCAGTAACCGCTATTATCTTGCTGTCCTGAGCTTTTACCTGATATCCCAGTTCGATCTCGCTGATCATGGGAATGTTTCTCTTCCGTCCTTCGAGGATAATTGGGGAATCAAGCGGGATACCCGGGCTTACAATCCACCTGTCGCATTGGTACAAGCGGTCTGTGTGACCGCCAAACTCGCATTCGAATTGCTGTTGCAGCTCACCGGCATCCTTCACCTGATCACTGCCGCGCAATTCACTTAGAAACACCTTGCCGCCAAGGTCTTTGATCAATCTGGCTGCGGCTATACCGCTGCGGGCCATTCCCAGGATTCCATATTCTAAGGTATTATCGAACACAGCAACCTCAACGCAGCTTAATGGTGCTCAGACCGATGGCAACAAGCAGGATTGCCAGAATATAGAATCTCATCACGATCTTGGCTTCGTGCAGACCACGCAGTTCATAATGATGGTGGATGGGCGCGCAAAGGAATACTCTTTTGCCAACCCCCGTGCGTTTTTTGGTGTATTTAAACCAACTGCGCTGGAGAATTACAGACATGGTTTCGACCACAAACAGGAAACCGATAATGACAAAAAAGATCTGTTCTTTCAGCAAAACAGAGATAACTGCCAGGATTCCCCCTAGGGTAAGGGAACCAGTGTCGCCCATGAATACCTGTGCGGGATGCGAGTTGAACCATAAAAACCCAATTAAAGTGCCCATCAGCGCTGAGATGAATACCGTCAATTCGCCTGCGTTGGCAAGATACTCCAAATTGAGGTAATCGGCAGCTTTGAAGTTACCCTTGAGGTAACTCATCACGCCCAATCCCAGGGCTGAAAACGCAAGCATGCCGGCAGCCAGGCCGTCCAATCCGTCGGTGAGGTTGACCGCATTTGAGGTGCCGGTAATAAAGAAGACCACAAAGGGGATGAAAAACCAGCCTAATTCAATATAAGTATTTTTCAGGAAAGGTATTTGCAAAGCAGTGACCTTGTCCCCGGCACTGCTTCCGAAGTAGATGGCCAGGGTCAACAGCAAACCGATACTGATCTGTCCCCAGAGTTTGTATTTGGGAAGCAGGCCTTTCTTTGATTTTACAAAGTTTTTCAGATAGTCATCCAAAAAACCGAAGATGCCCAACCATACTGTGGTCAGATACATCAAGAGGATCGCACGATTGCCGACTATGTTCCAAAACAGGGATGAAAACAAAAGCGCAATGATGATAATCAGGCCGCCCATGGTGGGCGTTCCAGACTTGATGCGGTGTTTTTCGGGAACATCCTCATCGATCGTTTCCACGGCTGACTTTCGTTTTAACAGCCTGATGAACGCAGGCCCCACGATGAGTGTAAACAACAAAGAGGTCACAAAAGCCCCGATCGAGCGGAAAGTAACATAGCGGAAAACGTTGAATACTATGCTGTATTTAGCAAGGGGGAAAAGCAGGTAATAAAGCATATCAGCACCTATTCCTGATGATGGGAAGAGCTTTTTCCAAGTGGATCGAATGCGACCCTTTTACCAGGATCACAGAACCTTTTTTGAACTCTAAAGCGCTTTCATTTGTGATCAGGTCTTCGACGGTGGGGTAGTGCTTTCCTGTAGTTGCAGAATCCTGTCCATGATAGCGGGCAGCCATATCTCCAACAGTGATCAGTAGATCAAAACCGGTTTCCTGTAAAATGGTGGAAATCATATCGTGATAAGTAGCGGACTGATCACCCAGTTCCAACATGTCCCCCAGAATTGCCACATGTTCCTGATCCGGAGCCAAGCGATGCCAGTATTCGATGGCGCTTTGCATGGATACGGGGTTGGCGTTGTAACAATCGGCAATCAGGATACAGTATTCCAGTATCTCTATCTGCATTCTCAGATCCAGGCGGATCGGCTGCTGCAGAGCGTTCCTTATGCTTGCGTGGGGGATGCCTGCCAAGCTTCCCATGGCAATGGCAAAGGCACTGTTTTTGATCATGTGGGGCATGGCAAGGGGCAGCTCGTAGCTTTCGCCATTTAATCGAAACTTGCCGGCAAAGCTGCTTAGCTCGATGTCGGTTATGCGGAAATCGGCTGATTCGTCTCTGCCAACACCTTTGCCTTTGGATTTGTAGATCTGGAATCTATTGTCATCGGCGTCATAAAGCCTGATATCCAGGGAGCGGTCGAAAAGGGAACTCTTTTCCCTGAATACGCCTTCTTCATCTTTCAGATTTTGCAGATGCGAAGGGCCCACATTCAGGATCATCGCCGCGTCGGGCATACATACATCACTCAGGGCGGCGATTTCTCCAAACGCGTTGGTGCCCAGCTCCAACACCGCGTAGCGGTGCCAGGGTTTGAGCCTGCCCAATGTTTTGCAGAGTCCAATCAGGTTGTTCTCGTTGGCCTCCGTCTTGAGGGTGGGATATCTGGTGTTGAGGATGTTTGCCAGAAGTTCTTTCGTGCTGGTCTTGCCGGTGCTGCCGGTAAGGGCGATTATGTAAACGTTGAACATCAACAAATACTTGCGGAACAGGTCACCCATAGCGGATTGTGTATTAGAAGCCTCTATGTATTTTTTGGGGACACCCGCCAGGGTAACCTGTCCAACCGCAAAGTTGTTATCATCTTGTAAAACCTGAGGAATGAACTTGTGGCCGTCAAAATTATCACCGACCAGGGCAAAGAAAACAGAGCCCGATTGTATGCTGCGGCTGTCTGTGGAAACGTAGTCATAAGACTCTGGCTCAATATAGCCTGTGCTGTCATCTTCCGGGACACCATACAAAATATCGAGTAGCAACCTGTCCACGGGAAGTATCAGTTTTGCATCGTTTCTATATCCATCATCTGCGCTTTCTGCCAATGCTTCCCGCGCTACTTCGGCATCATCAAAATGGTGCCTGACACCACAGATTTCCTGGTATGTTTCATGGCCTTTGCCACAGATCAGGACTATGTCTCCAGGCTGTGCCAGCCTGATGATGGAACGAATCGCTTCCCTGCGGTTACGGATTATCCACCAGGGGAGCCACAATTCGCAACCGGCAATGACGTCACGGATGATATTCTCCGGGTTTTCACCCCGGGGATTATCGTCCGCAATTACCACCGCATCCGCATGCTTGAGGGCGGAGTTCAACATCAGCGGCCTTTTGCCCTTGTCCCTTTCTCCTCCAGCGCCTATCAAACAAAGTACCCGTTTATGGTCGAGGCTTCTTGCTGCTCTCAACACATTGTCTATGGCGTCGGGAGTATGTGCGTAATCAATGAATACACCAATGCCCCGTTCATTTGGTATCCTCTCAAACCTGCCACGGATGGGTTTTACCGCATTTATACCCTGCTCTATCTGACGGGATTCAAAACCCATGATTGACATGGCCGCCGCGCTTAAGGCGAGGTTTTCCAGGTTGAATTTGCCAATCAAGGCAGAGCGGATGTGGATTTCTCCACCAGAGTGCGTGATTGTAAAGCGGGTCTGCTCCCATGATCCCTTGTTCGTGTTGTGGTCATCCCTCACCAGATAATCCGCCTGCTGGCGTCCAACCGAAAACACGAAAGCGTCCTGAGCCTTGAGTTCCGAATAGGTCTGGAGGCCAAAACTGTCATCAACATTTATAATGGAAACAGCCTTATGCTTGATGGAGGCCTCAAAGAGCTTCTGTTTTGTCCTGCCATACTCTTCCATACTGTGATGGAAATCCAGATGGTCTCTGCTGAGATTGGTGAAGAGGCAGAAATCGAATTCCACTCCATATACGCGGTCCAGGGCCAGAGCGTGGGAAGACACCTCCATGACCACATACTGGACTCCTTCGCCTGCCATGCTTGCGAAGATGGAATTCAACTCCACAATATCAGGCGTGGTATGCCCGGTGCTGAACTCACGGTCGTTGATATAATATCCCAAAGTACCGATCCAGCCAGCGGATATGCCCAATTCGCGCAACGCTTTGAAGATCAAGAGAGAGCTTGTTGTTTTGCCGTTGGTGCCGGTCACCCCGATCAGGCGGAAGTTGGAACTTGGGTTTTGGTAATAAACTTTGGCTATCAGGGCGGCAGCCTTTCTGCTGTCCTTTACCCTGATCGAAGCATGCGCGTCCTTAAAACTGTCCTCGCAGACCACCAGTGCTGCTCCCCTGGCCCTGGCGTCAGAGATATAGTTGTGTCCATCCTGGCGGAATCCTTTGATGCAAACGAAGATGTCTCCCCTGGATACCTCCCTGTTATCGGTGCAGACCTTGCCATCAATTTCCACCAGCTTATCCACTGCCTGGGTTTGCAGCAGCAGACCATCTTCGAGGAGTATATTCTGGATATCCTTGAACTTCATATGGATGCCTCGATGGTGCAGGCTGCCGTTCCAGTTATCAGGGAGCCAGGAAGGATGGACTGCTGCCGCACTATGCCGGAGCCTTTGATCTTGAGTGGCACCTTATGTTTTGCGGCAACTTGCATGGCTCTGCGGATAGTCAGACCAGTCAGGTTGGGCATGGTTCCTTTAACTGTCAGGGAGTCAGCCTTGCTAAGGCCGCTGCCAACCTTGATCGTGATAGGATGATGAGGGTCAACGGAAACGTTTGCTTTAGGGAACTGGTCAATGACCACAGAAGATGAGTCCACACCTTCTATTTTATAAAGGAAACCATATTTATTGAGGATGGCTTCTGCCTGGCTGATATGTTTTCCGCGCAGGTCCGGCATTTGCAGAGAACGCTGGGTCATGCGCTCGTCAAAGCCGATAATATTATAATTGGGCATAAACAGGATGTCTTCCACGATCTTTTTGAAGGTTGGGGCTGCGCTGGTGCTGCCATAGTGGTATCCGGGTGCCGGTTCGTCGTAGAAAACCAGCAACACCATCTTTGGTTCCTCGGCAGGAAACATACCCACAAAGACCGATGTGTATTTTCCGCTGGAATAACCACGGGTGCCTTCCACGTTTTTTTGCGCCGTTCCAGTTTTTCCAGCTATCGTGATGTAGTCCATTTTGATGTGTTTGCCGGTTCCGTCGTCAATCACTGCCTTCATATAGGAACGAATCGTATCTGTAACGGCTTTGCTGGCTATTTCTCTCAGCACCTCGGGCTCAAACTGCTGGATGACCTGTCCGGTTTTGTTGGTAATGGAATCCACTATATAGGGCTTCATCATCTTGCCGCCGTTCGCTACTGCGCTGAAGGCTGTCACATGCTGCAAAGCGGTCACGGAGATTGCCTGTCCAAAAGATAGTGAGTGCAGGGTGTAACCATCCCAGTCATCAGGTTTTCTAAACAGGCCGCTTGACTCTCCGTAGAGGCCAAGTCCGGTTTTTTGCCCATAACCCAGGGAGATGAATTTCTCATACAGGCGTTTCTTGCCAATTCGTTCGGCTATTTTTGCGACTCCCACGTTACTTGATTTGGCTATTATTTCTTTGGGGGTCAGGGCACCATACTGATGGGTATCGCGGATTGTCCTTTTGCCAACCTGATACACCCCGCAGGCTATTTTTTCGTTGGGGCGCACAAGCTTGTGTTCCAAAGCGGGAAGCATGGTCAGGGGCTTCATGGTCGATCCGGGTTCAAACATAAAACTCAGTGGGATATTGGATTTTACCCTCACCAATCCCGGGTCGATGTTCCTGTCCTCGGGAGATACTCCCGCCAGGGCGAGAATTCTTCCCGTATTGGGATCCATGGCGATCGCGCCCACGTTTTTGGCGCTATATTTTACCGCTCCTTCATAGAGGGCATGTTCCACAATTTCCTGGATTTTGGAATCTATCGTCAGTTTGAGGTTGAATCCATCCTGGGATTGCTTTTCGTGCAGGTTGGGATAGGGTACCCGCTCATGGTTGGCGTCATAGACCACTTCACGCCAACCGTATTCTCCAGCCAAAAGGTCATTGAAAGAAGCCTCTATCCCGCATATTCCATTCAGTTTATAAAGGGACTTGCTCCTCGTTTCCGGGTCGTATCCGTCGGAAACGGGTTGCACCGAACCGAGTAAGCGGGCTGCCAGAATCCCCTTGGAGTAAATCCGGCGCATGGAGGAAAAGCTGTAATTCAGGCCGGGAATTTTCTCTTTGTCAAAGGTGCTGATGATCCTGTCCAGCTCCATTTCCCGTATCTTGTTCGAAATTTGGATGGAGTTGAGTTTGTCGTTGATGTTGAGCCTTTTCAAAACATCACCGGCTGACAGGGCTGAGCAGTTGCTCAAAACCTTGCTGATCCTGGCGTATGCTTCCTGCAGATCCATCTTTTGTTTCTTGGCCCACAAGCTCACCGCTCTGCGGTCGATATCGATCTGATAATAGCTTATGGATGATACCAAAAGGTCTCCGTTGGCATCGTAGATCGAGCCCCGGGTGGGTATCAGGATCTCTTTGTCGGGAATGTAGCGCAGCTGCCGGAAACGATCCAGCTTAAAAGGATCAAAGATCTGCAGGGCAAACAGATATGCCGACCACACCAGGGTCGCGAGTCCAAAAATGAGAACCAGGAACAGATATCTGGATCGCATCTGTTAGTCCAGCAATACCTGCACTTCTTTGGCTTGGGCTTTCTGCGCGATCAGATCGATGATGCAGTATCCGTCTTTTTCCTTTTCTTCCACCGGTTCCTGCACATAGATCACCTTGCCCTGCTCTTCGGAGGGCACAAAATTGCTCAATTCCACCCTTACCAGGCTGGCCACATGCTTGCCGCTGCGCAGATCGTCCAGTTCCACCATCAGTTCGGTGTGGATGTTTTTTTCTGCCGCATAGCTTTTCTCCAGTTTGGAGAGATATTTGGTCTGCCGCACAACCTTGTTGGCATTCCAGAAATGCATGAATCCAGCCACAGCCAGAAGCATTAATAATACTGTTATCCTTCCTCTCATGATTCCCCCTGTATCCTTTCCGCCGCGCGCAGTTTGGCGCTGCGGGAGCGTTTGTTTGTCCTCACCTCAGCCTCGTCTGCTACCAGCGGGCTTTTGGTCAGGATCTTCACCAGTTTCTTCTTTCCGCAGTTGCATCCAAGCATGCGGGACGGGCATTGACACTCCTGGGACATGTCCCTGAGTGCGTTCTTTACAATTCGGTCTTCCAAAGAGTGATAACTGAGAACCACGATGCGGGCTCCCGGCTTTAGGATGTTTATGGTATCCAGCAAGGCGGCCCGTAAAACATCCAGTTCTCCATTCACGTAGATTCGCAAAGCCTGAAACACTCTTACCTTGGTCTTCAGGGATTCCTTGCTGCCGGTTCCAGCCACTTTTTCTATGACGCGGGCCAGGTCGCCGGTGCTGACGATGGGGCTTTCTCCCCGGCTTGTAACGATCGCCCTGGCTATCCGGCCGGCGTCGAGTTCTTCTCCATATTCTTTGAAAATTTTCGCCAGCGTGGCCTGATCCAGTTCTTGCACGGCTTTGGCTGCGGTCATTTTCTGCGTTCCGTCCATCCGCATATCCAGCGGAGCGTTGTTATCGAAGCTGAATCCGCGTTCAGGACAATCCAATTGATGCGATGACACACCCAGATCGAATAGTGCGCCGTCTATCGTTTTGATCTGCCGCAAGGCCAGTTCGGTCCTGATTCCGGAAAAGTTTGCCCTGATAAGGTCAACCTGTCCGCAGTGCTGTGCCAGGTTTTGGGTGGCAGCCTCGATGGCTTCTTCATCCTGGTCGAAACAGTAGAGCCTCGCTTGGGGCTGGGCTTCCAGCATGGCCAGGCTGTGCCCTCCTCCTCCCAGGGTTGCGTCCACATACACACCCCCGTCCCGCGGCTCCAGATAGTGCAGGCATTCTTTTAGCATTACGGGAGTGTGAAAAGAACTCATGTGAGGGGCACCTGGTATATATCGGTGTCAAATTCGCGCAGGTTCTCTTCCCTGTCTTTCTGGCGCTTGGCCTTGAATTCCGAGGGATTCCACAAGGTGATGTATGTCTGCTCGCCTTTGATCACAACGCTGTCGGTGATGTTGGCTTCGGTAAGCAGTAGTTCGGGTATCCTGATCCTTCCCGGTCCTTCCAGTTCCTGTTCCGTAACAGCGCAATCGATCAGATGGGTGCGGAGTTTGCGCTGCCGCTCGTCACCTGCCGCAAGTTTCTCCAGAGTGGCGTTCCAGCAGTCCAACGGATACACGGCGATGGAGTTTCTGGGGCCTGCAGTCAGAATCACCGTGCGCATGGCAGCATCGGAAAATTTCTTTTTGAAAGTCGCGGGGATGACCACTCTCTGATTGTGGACCGCGTTTTCAAAATAGCCGATAAATTGTCCTGACATACCTAATTCCTCTTTTTCCGGAATATTGGGCTACCTAAGCTAACTGTTTGCATTGTTGTTCCTTGGCTCTCTTCTCTGGCTTTATTATGACATTTAATGACTTTTTATGACATCCTGTGGTGCTTATATGACATTCCCCTTTTCTTGTCAAGCTTTAATTTAGCTTTTTTCGTTTTTTTTGATTTTATGCTTCCTCATGCCCAAGGATTTATATCTTCCTCCTAGTATGTCAATGTAATATGCCGGAACATCCTCCAAACCGGATCACCGGAAATTACAAGTGCCCAAGTGAATCAGCATGATAACTTAACATGCAGTTTTTTCTGACTTATTACGGGTCACAACCATACCATGCAATTGCCGAGTTTCTATGCGGTTACTATTATGCCCTGGATGGCGTGATCCAGATTATCGGGAGTAGTTCGGAAAATGTGTGGTTTTCAGGCAGAAGGTTCTTGACATAGAATCTATCTTCAACAAATATGTGTTTGGTCTTGAGTATTTGAAATGCGTAATAAGGAGATAATGGGTTTATGAAGCAATTTTCGTGGGTAGCTTGTTTTGTTTTTGTTACTCTTTGCGTATTAACTCCGTGCAGGTTTTATGCCCAGCAAGCCTTGCAAGAGATTGTCCGGTTCAATATCCCCGAAGGGGAGCATTTCCCTTATTCCAACGAAATGGGTGGCGATCTTAACGGCGATGGACGGCCTGACCTGGTTTTCAGTTGTATAGATGAATACCATTACTCATATTTTCCAGTTTACATCTACTACAGCATTCCTGACAGCAACGCGGTTCCGGATCAGATCCTGACAATTCCATGGCCCAATGTCGGTGGCTTTGGATACAGCCTTGCCTACGCGGGAGACCTGAACGGAGATGGCATCAGCGATCTGGCAGTGGGGGTGCGTTACTATGGAATTGGGATAAGTGGCGCAATTCTGATTTATTATGGAGGGAACTGTCCTTTTACAACTCCAGACGTCTTAATTAGCGGTGAGGGGATGGGTTACACCCATGATTGGGATCTCTACTTTGGAGAAGATATGATCACGGATTGCGATCTGAATGGAGATGGCATAAACGACCTGCTGGTCTATGCGCCGGGACCTCAGTATGAAGAATGGGGAAATGTATATGTTTATCTGGGAGGAGAACTTTTTGCTACCACTCCGGCTTTGCATATCAGAGGTGCTGTGCTTTATGAACAGTTGGGAGCAGACATGAAAACCGGGGATATCAACGGGGATGGATATGACGATATTGTTCTTACGAATCGCGTCACGGTGAATCCTGACGGGTCATATGGTCCCTGTCATTATCATCTAAAAATCTATCCCGGAGGGGAAAGCCTTACAAATGTCCCAATATTCGAAACACTCTTGGCTTCTGCTCCTTACGCGGGTATTAACGGAATTATAGCGAATGGGGATCTGGATGGAGACGGATACGATGATATCGTGATCTCCGGTATATCACAAGACGGCCCCTGGCTTAAGGTCTTTTATGGGCAGGGCGACTTAACTGAACTAACTGCTATAGATTATATGCTTCCATTAGGTGTAAACGCAATCATCCAATCTTATTGTAATCTAAACAATGATCTATTTTCAGACTTCTTTGTAAATCATCGCACCTTACATGGCGGACCTACAGAGATAGGTAACTTCGTCATCTATAAGCAAACTAATGGAATACTCGATATTATCCCAGATTACATTAACACAGGGGAGCATGCGTTTAATGACTATGGGTGGGGTTTTAACTTGGGAGATATGAATGGTGACGGACATCCGGATTTTTTTGTTTTTAGCCATGATCACGCCGTCGGAAATCACATTAACTATGCCACAATCCTTTCTGAGAGCTATATCAACAATTCCGATGAGTATATCCAGCCTGCAAGAAATGTGATCAGATGCTATCCCAACCCCTTCCAGGATGGAGTGAGTGTCCGTATTGCCAGCGCAGACAAGTCTGTTCAGCTAACATCAATGGAAGTGTACAACCTAAAAGGACAGTTGGTTCATAGCCGGAAGAACCTGCGCGGAAAACAAATCCGCTGGGATGGGCTTGACAGCCATGGGAACAAAATCGGCTCAGGGATCTATATCGTGAGAGCATCAGACACAAAAGGAAACACTTACTCTACAAGAGTAGTGAATATAAAGTAACATGGAGGAAGACATGAAGTCAATCGCAATGACACTCGGTCTGTTAACAGGGTTGATTGGGCTATATGGCACCAACTATTCTATTCAATTTGATATCTAAGTAACCAGCTTTCAGCTAATAAGCTTACTCAAATCAGGCAGTTTTGATATTGTGAGGGCATTGGAATCCCACAACCCTCCCATATCGCAAACGCAGTCTGCTACAGGCTTTGCCGCCACCATCCTTAGGTCATCCTTATAAATTATAAGGATGACCTAAGGTTGACCTATTCCGGAGGCCAGCCTCGAAAGGACTGCCTCACGGGAAAAAATCCAGTTGCCTCCGCCAGGCTGAAAGCTGTCTTTCCCAGGTGTATTTGCCCTCTGGCACAGGTTATCTGGGCTATCCTGTAAGGGGATAGGGCGTTTCCGGATAATCCTGCTTCATCCCATTGTCGCAACACGTCAGATCAGAACAAGTTGAGGAGGCGCATAAAAAAGATTTGCTAAAAGGGGCAACTTTGGCTTGACAGAAATCGTAACTTGTTATTTGGATGGTAGTCGTGACTATGGGCTCGGAAAGTGTAAAGTAGCCTGTAGGAGCGTAACATATAGGAAAATAATTAATTACTGATATACAGTGCAAGGGAGGTTGCGATGTTTTCGATGATTCGGAAGCGCAACGGCAGCATAGTATCTTTTGATAAGCAAAAAATAGTGCGCGCCATTCAGAAAGCCGGGGAAGCGACTGGTGAGTTTGATGCGGACATAGCGGAGGTTCTGACTCTGCGGGTGGTCAATCTGGCAATGCAGATCATCACCACCGAAATCCCGGAGGTCGAACGCATCCAGGATATCGTGGAAGAGGTCTTGCTGGCCTCTCCTTACAAGAAAACCGCCAAGGCTTTCATCATTTACAGGGATCAGCATGCCAGGATTCGGGAGATGTTCAACACCGGCGGGGTTCAGCTTATCGATCAGTATCTGGAAAAGCTCGACTGGAAAGTGAACGAGAATTCCAACATGGCCTATTCCTTGCAAGGCTTGAACAATTACATCGCCTCCGAGGTGAGCAAAACCTATTGGCTCAACAAGATATATCCTCCCGAGATTCGCCGGGCGCATGTGGAGGGAGACATCCATATCCACGATTTGGGTCAGTTGTCAGTTTATTGCGTGGGCTGGGATCTGATGGATCTGCTCACCACAGGTTTCTGCGGAGCGGAAGGCAAGGTTGAAAGCGCGCCTGCCAGGCATTTCCGCAGCGCTCTGGGGCAGATCGTGAATTTCTTTTATACCCTCCAGGGGGAAGCCGCTGGCGCGCAGGCATTTTCAAGCTTTGACACCCTGCTGGCTCCCTTTATCCGCTATGACCAGATGACTTATGCAGAGGTGAAGCAAGCTCTGCAGGAGTTTGTGTTCAACATCAATGTCCCCACCCGGGTCGGTTTTCAGACGCCTTTTACCAATATCACCCTGGATCTCAATCCGCCCGATATCTACAAGGATCAGCCCGTGATCATCGGAGGAGAGCCACAAGAGCAGACCTATGCGGATTTCCAGCCTGAAATGGATATGCTCAACAAAGCTTTCCTGGAGGTGATGATCGAAGGCGACGCCAAAGGCAGGGTATTCACCTTTCCCATCCCCACATATAACATTACCAAGAACTTTAACTGGGAGGATCCCCGCCTCACCTATCTTTGGGAAGCCACAGCCAAATATGGGATTCCCTATTTTTCAAACTTCGTGAATTCGGACATGGATCCCAACGACGCGCGTTCCATGTGCTGCCGCTTGCGTTTGGATACGCGCAAACTGCAGGCCAGGGGAGGGGGGCTGTTTGGAGCCAATCCCCTCACCGGGTCGATCGGGGTGGTGACCCTGAACCTGCCCCGCATTGGCTATCAGGCCAGCGATGAGGAAGACTTTTTCGCGCGCCTGGAAAAAGCGCTGACGACAGCGAAAAACAGCCTTGAGATCAAGCGTAAGATTTTGGAACGCTATACCCTGAACGGCCTGTATCCCTACACCCGCTTCTATCTCAAGAAGATATACGAGAGGTTCTTGCAGTATTGGAAGAACCACTTTTCCACGATCGGCATCATTGGCATGAACGAAGCCTGCCTCAACTTCCTGGGAAAAAACCTGGGCAGCGATGAGGGCAGGGCTTTCGCGCTGCGGGTGATGGACTATCTGCGCGGCAGGCTGATAGAGATTCAGGAAGAAACAGAGTGCAATTACAACCTGGAAGCAACTCCGGCGGAAGGAACAAGCTACCGCCTGGCTATCCTGGATAAAAAGCTGTATCCGGATATAATCAGCGCCAACCCGCATGGTGACACGCCATTCTATACGAACAGCACGCAACTGCCCGTGAACTATTCTGACGATATCTTTGAAGTGCTTGACCTTCAGGATGAGCTTCAGACCAAATATACCGGCGGCACTGTGCTGCATATCTTTGGCGGAGAAAGGGTGGAGCATGGCCAGAGCGTCAAACGCCTGGTGCGTTCGATCTGCGACAACTATAAGCTGCCTTACTTCACTTTCTCGCCCACTTTCAGCGTCTGTTCCCAGCATGGCTATCTGGACGGCGAGCAGGAGTATTGCCCCTATTGCCACAAAGACACCGAGGTGTATTCGCGCATAGTTGGCTATCTGCGCCCCGTCTCCCAATGGAATGAAGGCAAGAAAGCCGAGTTTAAACTGCGCACCACCTTCGATCCGGTCAAAAGCTGCAAAGCCGAAGAGCCGGAGCCGGAAGCCCCCAAAATGCCCAAAGTCCTTTAGCGGATTAGACCACAGATGAAGATCGGAGGGTTCCAAAAGTTTTCCTTGCTTGACTATCCATGCCAGTTGGCAGCCATTATCTTTACCCAGGGGTGCAACTTCCGCTGTCCCTACTATCACAATCCGCGCCTGGTTGACCCTCAGCGTTTTGGCAAACGGATTTCCAACAGTAAAATCGTGGAGTTTTTGCAGAAGCGTTTGGGCAGATTGGACTCGGTTTCGATCAGCGGAGGCGAACCCACGCTGCAAAAAGACCTGATTCCCTTTATCCGTATGCTGAAAAAGATGGGTTACAAGATCAAACTGGATACCAACGGTTCCCATCCGGAAGTGATCGAAAAACTTGTCGCAGAGGATTTGGTGGACTACTGGGCGATGGATCTTAAGGCTCCTGCACAATTGTACCGGATTCTGACCAGATCGGAAATTGACATGCGGGATATCCTGTCCAGTATGCGGCTGTTGAGGGAAAGCGGGAAGGATTACGAGTTCCGCACCACGTTTTTCGATCTCCTGTTCACTTGGGACGATATTGCTGACATCCGAGCCCTGCTGAAGCCGGGAGATAGATTCTGCCTGCAGGAATGCCGCTACAAAGTAACCCTGGACAACCTGCAACCGGGCAAGGAGAAAACTGGCCTCAGCGAGGCGGCTTACAGGTCTCTGATGGATCATCCCCAAAGCCAGAGCCTGATCCATTGGGGGGATGAAAACCACATCGATGTAATGATCCGCTCATTGTGAGGCCAGCTTGCGGGCGGTGAATATCGAACCCTGGCTGCCGCTGGTCAGAAAGCCTTCACGCTATATCGACCACGAGATCAATGCCGTGCGCAAGCCATGGCAGAAGGTCAATTTCTGCTTTGCCTTTCCGGATGTCTATGAGGTCGGCATCTCCCATCTGGGCTTGAAGATACTGTATAGCATCATCAACGCTTTGCCCGATTGCATGGCTGACCGCTGTTACCTGCCCTGGACCGATATGATCGCCATTATGCGGGAGCGTGGGATTCCCCTCTTTGGATTGGAAAGCCGGATTGCCCTGAAAGATTTCGATGCCATCGGAATCACCTTGCAGAGCGAGCTTACCTTCACCAATGTGTTGGAAACGATCTCCCTGTCCGGTGTTCCGATCCTTTCTTCCGAGCGTGGGGAGGATGACCCCCTCATCATTGCGGGCGGCCCCTGCGCTACCAATCCACTTCCCCTGGGTGACTTTTTCGATGTGTTCTTTATCGGCGAAGCGGAGGAGGGGATCAGCGAGATTGCCGGGATAATGCTCGACACCAGGCTCCGGAGCGAGCGGCTGGCCAGAATGGCAGAACTGGAAAGCTGCTATGTGCCAGCTTTGCATAATCAGTTCATTCCCAAAGGTTGGCGGGTGAAGAGCAGGAAATATGCCGGTTTTTCCAGCAACCAGCTTATCCACCAGCCTCAGCTTCTACCCTGGCAGCTTGCCACCCACAACCGCTGTGTGGCGGAGATCATGCGCGGCTGTTCGCGTGGTTGCCGTTTTTGCCATGCCGGATATTTCTACCGCCCTGTGAGGGAAAGGCCACCCGGAGAGATCGTGCGGCAACTTTGCGGTGAGATCAGGCTCAGCGGATGGGATGAGGCAGGACTGCTTTCGCTCTCGAGCAGCGACTATGGCTGCCTCAAAGAGTTGCTGAACAATCTGTTGAGTTCATTGGATACAGATAAAACCCATGTTTCCCTGCCCTCTCTGCGAGTGGATTCTTTGGACGATGAAATAGTGGATTTGATGCGCAAACTGGGACGGGAAGGCCTCACCATAGCCCCGGAAGCCGGTTCGGAAAGGCTACGCAGGGTGATCAACAAAAACCTCAGCGAGGAGCAGATCCTTGCCGGCGTGCAAACCGCCCTCGACCTGGGCTGGCAAAAGGTAAAACTCTATTTTATGGTCGGATTGCCCCACGAAACAGAGGAGGATATCGAGGGCATCATAGACCTAATTAACAAGATCAACAACCTGGGCAAACGCCGCCTGCAGATCAACGTTACGCTCTCGCCCTTTGTGCCCAAGCCTTTCACCCCCTTCCAATGGTCTGCCATGCTGCCCGCTGATATGCTGTTGCAGAGATGCGTCAAGGTGAAACAGGCTTTTTATCGTGCCAAAAACATCAAGATCAAGTATCATGATATAGAGAATTCCATATTGGAGGCCGTATTTTCGAGGGGGGATCAACGCTGCGCGGAGCTCTTGAAGCTTGCCTGGCAGAAAGGGGCGCTGTTCGATGGCTGGCATGAGTGCTTCAATTTCTCTTTCTGGCGGGAAGCCGCCGCTGATTGTGGCTTGGATCTGGATCAATACCTGCGGGAAAAGCAGCCCGGAACCAGCCTTCCCTGGGACTTTGTCGATCTGGGAATCTGCGCCGGGTTCCTGAAAGCGGAATGGGATAAAGCCTGCAGGGAAGAGAGCACGCCGGATTGCCGGGAGCTTTGTTCCGCCTGCGGAATCTGCGATGAGGCACTGCATACTGATAACGCCCAGCCCTCGCCTGCGCCTGGGCAGCTTATCGGGGCTATCCCAACCCCCAGGCCACGCGTGGCGCAGCAAAGGCAGTTCCGCTATCGAATCTATTACAGCAAAAGCGGTGTGTTGCGCTTTATTTCTCACCTCGACTGGATGCGGATGCTTTTCCGCATTATTGGCCAGGCCTCACTGCAGACTGTTTTTACCCAGGGCTTTTCGCCGCATCCCAAAGCCAGCCTCTGCCCGCCCCTGCCTCTGGGTGTGGAAAGCGCCTGCGAGTATGTGGACCTGTCTTTTTATCAAGCTTATACGGCTGAAGAGATCAAGGCTGGATTCAGCGGCGGCATGATACCGGAGTTTCAGATTCTGGGCTGTGAACCTTTGACCGCCAAGGCTCCGATACCCTGGGGGGAACGTGTCGGCATCCTGATCCCAGAGCGGCACAGGCAGCTTATTGTCAATAGCCTGGCCGAATTCAGCGCCTTGTCCTCCAGGATGTTCACCAAAAGCACGGAAAAGCGTTCCAAGGCTTATGATCTGAAGCAGATCGTCAGCAAATGGCATTGGAATGAGGATCAGTTGCAGATCGAGAAAAGCCTGGCCAGCCCGTCTTTGTATGATGTCTTGACCGTTCTGCTGGGGATGGTCGCGGAAGAGCTCTATGCCCTCCAGGTGAGCAGGGAAGGCTGGATCTTCCCCTCCTGATCTGTTGAATATTTTCCTTGACCGCTCCCCCAGCCGACGGCAGGCTACATCGGATATGAAAATCAAGCAGGACACGGTTCAGCAACCTGAAGTGCCTGAGCAATGAAATCAAACATCCATAGGGATCAAAACATGGACTACAAGGAACATTACCACCAGGACGCACTGGTTTTCGACTATTTTCGCCCCGAGAAACTCACCCCGGGGGAAATCCGCAGGACACAATACACCCTTTCGCTATGCGAAATCAAACCGGGAATGCGCGTTCTGGACGTGGGCAGCGGCAGGGGCTGGTTCAGTCTGGCCGCGGCCAGGCTGGGGGCTGAGGTGACCGCTTTGGACCTCAGCGAGGAAAACCTGGCCAGGATAAAAAAAGAAAACCCATCGATCAGAACAGTTTACGCCGATGCCTGCGCGATACCGGACCTCGGCAAATTCGACCTCGCCGTGGCCCTGGAGGTTTTGGAACACCTGGTGGAACCGGAGTTAGCCCTGCGCAGCATCCGGGAAAGGCTCAATCCTGATGGAACACTTTTGGTCACAGTGCCTTACAATGAAGTTATCAAGTATTCTCTCTGCATCCACTGCAACCAAAAAACCCCCATGAACGCGCATTTGCATAGCTTCAACCGGGAATCCCTGGCTGCTTTGCTGGTTAAAAACGGCTTCCGGGTTGAGGCAACTAAGCTCTTTTACCACAGGGCCCTGGATGTGCTCAGGATCAATGCCCTCTGTCGCCGGTTTCCCCTGGGCGTTTGGAAAATTCTGGAACGTCTGGCAGGAATCTCCGGCGACAAATACAGCTATCTGGCTGTCAGGGCAAGGGCTTCCCGATAGCTGTTCCGAATGTCCAACGTTTCCTCCGCTTCCGCAAAACGCAACGCGGCGGCGGGATTAGAACCGGTGTCGTGGCGGGATTTCGCCCCCTAATCCTTTAATAGGGATACCGATACCAAATAAAAAGCTTGACTAAATATGGGGAAGGGTAAAATGAAGGAAACAGTGACTATTGTGAGGTGTATCATGAAAAACCTGGTGTTGCTTGTTCTATGTTTATTGCTTGCTTCCAGCCTCTGCGGAGAATGGAACGTCGATCCCCAAAACCCCAGCCTGATCGCCGCTTTTGACGCGGAGCAGGTGCTTCCCAAGGTCGCCATCACCCCGGACGGGCATACCTATGTCTGCAGGTTTGACAACGGCGGCGGCATGTATAAGGTTTGGCTGCAGTTGCTTTCACCGGCGGGTGAATACGTCTGGCCTGATCCGGCGGGGATACTGGTGAGCGACCACAATCAGATGTCCTGGCTCACCGAGTATGCCTTGACGGTTGATAACGACCAGAACGCGGTCATTACCTTTCAGGACATCCGCAACTCCGAAGTCAACAATGTGCTGGCCTACAAGATCAACCCCGCGGGAGAATTTCTTTGGGGCGCGAATGGGATCGCCCTCACTCAGGACACAGATCCCACTTATTCCAATATGTCGCCAGTGATATTCAACTCTGCGGACAACAGTTGTTACGTGGCATGGCAGCGGCTCGGAACTAACACAAGCATCGGGATAAACAGGCTCAGCTCCACAGGGGAGAAGCTCTGGGGAGAGAATGGGCTGAGCATTTCCGAAACCGAAGGAAGCGTTACCTGGCCCCAGATCATCCAGGCTGACGGCAACAATATCCTGCTCAAATACTTCCACGACACCGGTCCTTTCTGGGCTCCCTACCGGACCGTCTATGTGGCAAAATATACGCCGGAAGGCAGCAGATTGTGGACTGCCGTGGTGACAAACCAGGGAGGCATCCCCGCCTGGGAACAACTGATCCCCTTCGAACCGGATGGACAGGGAGGCTGCGTTCTGGCCTGGTATGAAGACCGTGATATGAATGACGATAACGATGTCTATGTACAGCGGATTTGCTCCGACGGAACTGCCAGCATGCCAGCCAATGGCGTTTTGCTCAGCATGGATCCAATCAATCAGCAGTTTTATCCCAAACTTTCAGTTGACCCCGCCAGCGAGCGAATCTACGCGTATTTCAGGATAACCGACGCGCTCCAGGGCCAGTTCGGTTTGGCAAGGCAACTGGTGGACTACTCCGGAAACCGCCTCTGGGGGGATATCGCCCCCAACATCATCGACCTCGGCACTATGGAAGTCAATTCCATCGCCGCTTATCAGATCAGCACCGGTTCCGTTGTGCTCTATGGAAGAGGGGACAACCTCTACGCGTCCCATTGGCGGTCAAACGGCAATATGGGCTGGAATGAGGCAACCTGCCTGGCCAGCACGGCGGTGTCCAAGGGTCACTTTGATGTTGCGGTGCATCCTGATGAGTGGTCTGTTCTTGCCTGGGAGCAAGGGTATTCCAGCATGGATATCGGCGCCATGCGGCTCAATCCGGATGGCAGCCTCGGTATCTATTATCCTGCTCCTGCGAATGTTACCTATACCCAACCTACAACCTATTCAGTGCTGCTCACCTGGACTCAGCCGTCTCAGTATCTTGTCCCCGACAGCTACCATATTTATATGAATTCCGAGCTTCTGCAGGTGGTGGAAGCAACGGCCAACAGCTACTTGGTGTCGCCGCTCCTGCCCGGCACCTATACCTTCTATCTGAAAGCACAATATGGAGACCACTATTCGCAAGCGTCAGAATCAGTTACCGTGATCATCCTGGCCAACAGCGATGATTTACAGCCTGCATCTCTTGGGAATGTAATGCTTTATCCCAATCCCACGCGGGGCCTCCAGTATCTTCAGTTCGATATAGATAAGCAAGTATCAATGTGCAATATAAGTATTTATAACATAAAAGGACAGAAACTGCTTGAATATAACCCAGATATCAAATTGGGAATTAATAAAATAGAGCTTGACGGTAGCCTGCTGAAAGGCCTGAAAGGCGGTGTTTACCTTGTTTCCCTGAGACTGGATGGGCAGGTTCGGACTTTGAAGACGGTTATCATGCCCTAAGAACAAGGGGCGGCTGCCGTTCAGTGCTCGTACTGACCAGTCTTTTACTGTCCTCATAACCTGAACTCCCATTGATGCCCCATTGACCGCCGGTTGATTCTCCGCTTGGCGGTTGATCAGCGTTCAATGAGCGTTCAGTGAGCGATGAGGATATGGGGGCTTATTGACGGCCCTCTGTCTCAGCATAAGCTGGCAAGGGAGGAAAACCCGCTTTTCACTGCACTGATTCAGGAGTACAGACCCCGTGTAATACTTGCGTTAGAAATGATAAATAGCTTGCTATCCCGTTTTTCCTTCATACCGCCCTCCTTCGCTGCTACAGGCTTTGGAGCCATCATCCTTAGGTCATCCTTATAAATTATAAGGATGACCTAAGGAAGACCCACGCCGGAGATGTGGATGCAAATGAGGCCCATCTCCCTCATAATATATAGGTGCTACGATGGGTGGAAAGGTGTTTTTGAGGTGGAAAGGTGGAAAGGTGAAATGGTGGAAAGGTTCCCCCGAAACAAGAACCATCAGGCTATATACCGTGTCATCCCGGGCAAGCTTGCTTGACCCGGGATCCAGTCTTTTGGAAATACCCGTGGAAAGGTGGAATGATGGAACAAGGCGGTTCAGCGACCGCCTGTACTGTACCGGCGCTTGCATAGCGCCGATTAGAACTACCACCCAGTCCAAAAACAGACCCCACCAGACCCCAAACCATGTCATCACGGCCTAAGAGCCGTGATCCATTGCCCAGGGGTGGCAAAGTCCGTTTGCCACAGAGACCGGAGGTCTCTTCCAAACAGGCAACTCCGTTGCCTCTGCCGAACAGACTTCGGCAGCCCTTATATTATCCGCGTAAATATGTGTGAACCGCTTGAGCTGGGAGCCAGTGTTTGATAATAATGTTTGAAGTCCGAGCCGGCTTCAGGACTTGCATAAGCATGAAACCTATATTGCCGTCTCGAACTCCAAACACAGCCAGCATGGAGTTCAAGAGCCTTACCAGACTGCAAACTGCCTCCAGACAAGTTGGCTCTTGGACTTCATGCGGACAGAGAGCAAATTGTGTATCTGAAGGCGAAAGAGTATCATACACAACGTAAGCCAATTGTGATAATGCAAAAGAAAGAATATCATACGGCGTCAGCCGCGGATGCCAACAAAGAGAAAATAGAACTTGACCTGTAATTATCAGATGATAAAATGCGCTTAGTAGCTTTGCAATAATAAGATTGTTAGTAACGAGGAGTGCCGTATGCCCTCAAAGAGCCGTAAAAACAAGGGGTGGAGTCTTGCGCCAGCATCTGGGGCACAGCTTTATGCCCTCCCCGCTTATGGGAGTTGACATGCAAAGATATAGATGGATCATAGCCGGGCTGTTGTGTTTGATGGGCATGGGGCTGCGTGCCGTAACAAGAATCGTCGATATCAACGGAGCGGGGCAATATACAAGCATTCAAACGGCGGTTACGGCATCATCACCCGGGGATACTGTTTTAGTATATCCTGGAACATACACTGAGAATATTCGAATCAGAGGCAACACGATTAGTTTGTTCAGTTTGGAAGCGATAACTTCAGATTCTTCCTTTATTGCCAGTACAGTCATTGACGGAGGTTTGATATCGTCGGGATTAAGGGTAAATGAGAATGTTCGAAATATAAAAGTCCGGGGGTTTACTATAACAAATTGCAGAGTAGGTATTTTGCTCGACAGGTATTCAACCTCTGTTATCAGCAATTGTGTCATTACGGGCAATCAATCTGTTGAAGGAGCAGGAATGATTGTTTTTAAATGCACAACTGTCTTGAGTGGAGTTCGGATATTCAACAATTATGCTTACAAAATGGCAGGTGGTATATATATCAATGGCAATATGGGAGATGTCAATATCACCTTTGATCAGCTTAACCGCTGTTCCATATACAACAATACAGCCGGGGCAGGGCAGGATATTGTTGCCAACTCGATCAACAACGACCTGAGCATTCCCCTCGAAATGTTCACGGTAGCCAATCCCAGCAGTTTCTACGCCGCGGCTTACAGGACTTCTGGCAATGAGTTTGAACTGACCATCGACGCCCAGGCGTTCCATCACCAGGAGATTAACCACGACCTCTACGTGTCTCCGGAGGGAGACGACGCCAACGACGGTTTGAGTCCCGCGACAGCCCTCAAGACGATCAGAACGGCAGTTTACAGGGTCGCCTCCGACAGCTCGAACCCTAAGACGGTGCATATTCTACCGGGGACTTATTCCAGAACTACCAACCAGCAGGTGTTTCCAATTCCCATGAAAAGCTGGGTAAGGGTCAGGGGAGCGGGGATTGAAGATACTCAGGTAGTGGGTGAAATGGACCCATTTTATTCCAATGTAACTAACAACGCATTACGGGTATTTACCAGTTTTTACCAGAGCAATGCCAGCCTGGAGGATCTGTCCATCACTTCCGCCGGATCGGACAACAGTTGCGCGATCTGGAGCTTTGAGGAAGAAGCACTGCAACTGAAAAACCTCAGGATGCATGACCTGAAGCCGTATTCTTATGCAGTGGTGAATATAAGAAGAGCTTCTAATATCTTATGGGAGAATATTACTGTAGAGGACATAACAACTGATCAATTAGGGCTGTTATACAATGATGGCTACATCACCGGAACAATCCGGAACTCAGTTTTCAGAAACGCAGCATCAACATATACCAGTAATCAAGTGTGGGCAAAGCCTTTAATATGGACATCGGCAGGACAGAGTTTTACAGTAGAGAATTCAATATTTACTAATCTATCAATGGCGGATGATGATGCTCAGGCTATTTGTTTTGGTGGAGTATCAAATCCCCAATCACAACAGTATTATACGTTCCGGAACTGTTTGTTTTCGAATATAAACTGCAACGAAAGAGGTGTGTTAATAGTTGGACATACATATCCGGAGATGAATATAGCGAACTGCACCTTTGCCGGGCATACCGGTAACGGCGAAGCTCTGATGGTAAATGGTAACGTAACTATCTCCAACTGCATCTTTTATAACAACAGGTCCAAGGAAATCGCCATCAATCCCATGGATGGGACAGGTATCCCCACCACATTGACCCTCGAAAACAACCTGATCCGGAATGGATATAGCGATATTTGGCCATGGATTGGTTGTACAATTAACTACTCTGATACCAACATCACTGGCAACCCCCTCTTTCTGGGTGGTGATGATACCAACGATCCGCTCTATTACAGCCTTTCCGCCGCCTCACCCTGCATCAACGGCGGGACTCCGGACACGGAGGGCCTTGGCCTGCTTCCTTACGATCTGGCAGGCAGTGTTCCAGCGGTGTTTACATTCTCAACCTGAAGGTCAATGGGATAGGGGCGTTGAGTAAAAAGGTTACCCTTATCAGGTGATGTTTATGGTGGTTGTTTGAAGCCTTAAAAGACTGGATCCCGGGTCAGACGGTTCACGCAGATTGACGCAGATAAAAGGCGCGGATTGCCGCGGATTGGGGTTATTGGGGTTTGGATTTGCGCTTGTTTCTAAAAGACTGGATCCCGGGTCAAGCACGCTTGCCCGGGATGACACGGTTTTGTGGTTTGGTGTGCTTTATTTCGGTGTCGGGTTGGTTGTTTCTAAAAGACTGGATTCCGGGTCAGCCACCCCCAAAGGGGCCCCGTCTGCCCGGGATGACACGGTATGTAGCTTGTTGACGCTTGTTTCGGGGCTTCTTTCAGCATTTCATCATTCCACGGACTTTACCAGAGAATGTCAAATTACAAATTGCAAATAATAGCTTGATGAAAGCGAATTAGTGTAAGGCGTTATCCCTGTTTTTACAAGTGAGTGCCATTTGAAGTTTGGGTGAGGGTTTATAACGGTCTGGGAACGAATACCGGCTTAGTTCTGCCAATCCCCTGAAAATATTTTTTAGCACTCTCACTTTTAGATTGACAATTATCGCATTCCGATTAGTTTGTCCTTGAGCTTAGCACTTATGGAGTGCGAGCGCTAAGTTAAAACAACAATGGTGATGAATTAATGAAAAAGAATCAGCTCAGACTCAATCAGACCCTGACGGCTCTTGTTGATGAATTCATATTGTGCAATGAGCCGGTTTCGTCTCGCGTCCTGAACGAAAAGTATTTGCAGGAGGTGAGCTCGGCTACGCTGCGCCTGGATCTGATGAAGCTGGAAGAGAAGAACCTGATCTATCAGCCTCACACCTCAGCGGGCAGGATTCCGACCATCAAGGGCTACCGGCAATATCTGCAAATGATAGCTCCCGAGCACAACAAGGTGACATTCCGGGGCATGGACTTGCTGCGCGAGATGCTGATCAAGCATTACAAAGATACGCCCCTGGCGCTCCATTACATCATGCAACTGCTGGCGAGGGAGACGGATCAGCTCAGTTTTGTGGCCGAACCAGAAGTATCCAACGGATATCTGGCCAAGCTGGATGTGTTTTCGATCGGCAACCGCAAGTATATATTTGTGATGAGTTTGGATTCCGGCTTGGACAAGACGGTTGTCATGAAGCTCGATTATGAGATCACCGAAGGCCAGCTCAGGAAACTGGTGCGTTATCTGAATGACGAACTGGCAGGACTGCGCATCTATGACATTGCCAACAAAGTGCTGGTGGAGATGCGGGAAAACATGTATCAGGACAACGCCCTGGTGAGCATGTTTCTGCGCGAGCTGCACAAGGCTTTTATCGATATCAGCGATTTCTATATCAACTATGACGGCAGCATCAATTTCCTGGAACAGCCGGAGTTTGATTCCAAGCACGTGATCCTGAGCTTTATGAACCTCATCCAAAGGCAGGACAGCCTGCTGAGTCTGATGCGCAAGTCGGATGCGGGCGCTGGAGCCAGGATCCTGATGGGTGAAGACTTCAACGTTCCGGAGTGGTCAGCCTTCAGCGTGATCTTCGGCCGTTATGAAGTGTTTGGCATACCCGGCTATCTGGGTGTGGTCACACCCTTGCGCACCGACTACCGAAAGCTGATTCCCCTGATCAGGGATATCACCAAGACCATCACCGAAACCACACGCAAAGGCATGATGGTTGTCAAATAGGAGTAACAAGGATGTCAACGAAGAAGAAGAAAGACAAGCTGAACATGGACGCGGAAGAAATGGCGTGCCAGAAAGAACAGACAGCAGAACCGGAATCTGAACTGGAAAAGAAAGAGATGGACACGAAGCTTGCCGATTTGGAAAAAGAGTGCGCCGAATGGAAAGATAAATACCTGCGCAGCATGGCAGAGTTTGAGAACTACCGCCGGCGCAGCATTCAGGAAAAAAGCGATTGGATCAAGCTGTCCACCCAGAAGCTGGCTTTGGAAATCTGCGACGTATCCGACAACTTTGAGCGGGCTTTGCAGCAGGTGAGCGAAGAAAAGAAGACAGACAGCTTTGTGGTCGGCGTGCAGATGATCGAACAGCAGTTACGCACTGTTTTGGAAAAAGAAGGGGTTGTCAGGATCGATGCCCTGGGAAAGGAGTTTGATCCCTCCCTGCACGATGCCCTGGCACACATCCCCAGCGAGTATGAGGAAAACCTTGTGGCAGCCGTGATCCAAAACGGTTACCTGATGAACGGCAAGGTGTTGCGCCCGGTGAGGGTGGCAGTATCTTCCGGCAAAATTGAGCAAGAAAAACAGGAACCGGACCCGGAAAGCGAAAGTGAAGAAAGCTCCAGCGGAGACGGTTCTGAAACAATAGAAATAAAAGTAAACTGAGATATAAGTACCATGGAGGAAAAATGGGAAAAATAATTGGAATAGACCTTGGAACGACTAACTCCTGCGTAGCAGTTGTGGAAGGCGGGAAACCGGTGGTGATCACCAACGCCGAAGGCGGACGCACAACTCCGTCTGTGGTGGCGTTTACCAAAGATGGACAGCGTCTGATCGGCCAACTGGCCAAGCGTCAGGCAGTCACCAATCCTGTAAACACCGTGTTTTCGATCAAACGCTTCATGGGGCGGGCGTTCAACGAGGTTGGAAGCGAAATCCAGCAGGTTCCCTTCAAAGTCAAATCTGGCCTGAAGGGACAGGCGGCGGTGCATATCGACACCGAAAACAAAGACTATACTCCGCAGGAAATCTCCGCGATGGTCCTCACCAAGATGAAGGAAACCGCGGAAGCCTATCTGGGACAGCCTGTCACGGAAGCCGTCATCACCGTGCCGGCTTATTTTAATGATGACCAGCGCCAGGCCACCAAAGACGCCGGCAAGATCGCCGGACTGGATGTGAAGCGGATTATAAACGAACCCACTGCCGCGGCTCTGGCCTATGGCATGGAAAATAAAAAAGAACAGAAAGTGGCAGTGTATGACCTGGGTGGAGGCACCTTTGACATCTCGATCCTGGATATATCCCAGGGAGTGGTGGAAGTGCTTTCCACAAACGGCGACACCCATCTGGGCGGCGACGACTTTGACAAGCGGGTCATAGATTGGATCCTCGATCAGTTCAAAAAGCAGGAAGGCATCGATCTATCCCGCGATCCCATGGCCATGCAGCGCTTGAGAGAAGCGGCTGAAAAGGCCAAGATCGAGCTTTCCGGAACCCAGGTCTCAAACATCAACCTGCCCTTTATTACGGCAGACGCCACCGGACCCAAACACCTGAACCTTGATCTGAGCCTCGCCGAGTTCAACCGGCTTACTGAAGATTTGGTGCAACGCACCCTTGGACCCTGCAAGAAAGCCCTGGACGACGCCAAACTGAGCGTGGGCGACATTCAGGAAGTGCTGCTGGTGGGTGGAAGCACCCGCATTCCAGCGGTGCAGGATGCCGTGGAAAAGTTCTTTGGCAAGAAGCCCAACCGCAGCCTGAATCCGGATGAAGTGGTGGCGACCGGAGCCTCGATCCAGGGTGCCATCCTTTCCGGCGATGACAACGTCAGCGAAGTGTTGCTGCTCGACGTGACGCCCCTTACCCTGGGCATCGAGACCCTGGGGGGTGTGATGACGGCCTTGATCCCGCGCAATACCACCATACCCACCAAAAAGAGTCAGATCTTTTCGACCGCCGCAGACAACCAGACAGCGGTTACGATCAATGTCATGCAAGGCGAACGGCCTATGGCGCAGGACAATAAATCTCTGGGCAGATTTGATCTGGTCGGCATTCCATCCGCGCCCCGCGGAGTTCCGCAAATCGAAGTCACTTTCGATCTTGACGCTAATGGATTGCTGCACGTGGCAGCCAAGGACAAAGGCACCGGCAAAGAGCAGTCGATCGTCATTGACCGGGCTGGCAACATCAGCAAGGAAGACATCGAACGCATGATCAAGGATGCGGAGATGCACGCCGATGAAGACAAGAAGCGCCAGGAATTCATCACTGCCAAAAACGAACTGGACAGCCTGATCTTTGGAACCGAAAAGAGCCTGAAAGAGTATGGCGACAAACTGTCAGATACTGAACGCAGCGAACTGGAAGCCGAGCTGAAAAGCGCCAAAGAAGCAATGGAAAAAGCCACCGAAGCTTCAGAACTGGCATCCATCAAGGAAAAACTGGCTCAAAAAGCGCAACGCCTGGGTGAGATCATCTACTCGCAGGCGCAGCAAGGCCAGGAAGCTGGCGGACAGGGCTTTGATCCCAATGCAGCCGGAGTGAATCCGGAAGATTTCGCCCAGAGCGGAACTCAACAGGAAGATAAATCCGGTAAAGACGAGCCCATCGACGCCGATTTTGAAGTGGTGGACGATAAATAGAGCTTGTTTTCAAAGTAGTGGGGCAGGCTTAGTCTGCAACGACTATGCCCGCCCGCTTCTTTATCAGGTTTTTGGAGATTAAATGAGCAAAAGAGATTATTATGAGGTGTTGGGTGTACCCAAAACCGCGGATGAAGCAGAGATAAAGAAGGCGTATCGCAAGCTCGCGATGCAGTTTCATCCCGATAAGAACCCGGATAACAAAGAGGCTGAAGAGAAGTTCAAAGAAGCATCCGAAGCCTATGAGGTACTGTCCGACAAAGATAAAAGGCAGATCTACGATCAATATGGCCACGCGGGCATCGACCAGCAGTTTGGCAACGGCGGCTTCAGTTGGAGCAATTTCAGCCGGTTCGATGATATCAGTGACCTGTTTGGCGGAGGTTTCAGCTCGATCTTCGACACCCTGTTTGGGGGAGGGGGATTCGGCGGCGGCCGCGGCAGAAGCTCAAACCGGGGCGAAGACCTGCAGATAGAGTTGTCGCTCACCTTACAAGAGATCGCTCTGGGCACGGAGAAAAAGATAAAGATCAGCGTGAAGGACGCCTGCGACAAATGCGACGGCAGTGGCAGCGCCAATGGCAAGGTGGACACCTGTACCCAATGCCGTGGCACCGGCCAGGTGCGCACTGTGCGCCAGTCTTTGTTTGGCCAGATGCAGACCGTTTCCGAGTGTCCTTCCTGCCGTGGCGAAGGCAAGATCATCCAAAACAAATGCAGCAAGTGCTACGGCGAAGGCAGGATGGGCAAGGTCAAGGAAATCACGGTCAAGATCCCTGCAGGGGTGGAAGAGAATCAGTATATACGCCTGCGCGGACAGGGCAATATCGGCCCCCGCAAAGGCTCGCACGGCGACATTCTGGTGTTGATCCACGAAAAGCAGGATGATGTGTTTGAAAGAGACGGCAACAATATAATCCTCGAGTTCCCCATCAATGTTTCCCAGGCTGTTTTAGGGGATGAAATCCTGGTGCCCACTTTGAGCGGCAACGCCAAGATGAAGGTTCCTGCGGGGACACAGAGCGGAAGGCTGTTTCGCCTCAAGGGACAAGGCATCCAGGGCCTGAATTCATACTCCAGGGGAGACCTGATTGTGCGGGTGAACGTGATTACCCCCACCAGGCTGTCCCGGGAGGAAACAGAGCTGTATCAGAAAATCCGCGAATTTGACAACAAAAGGGTGCTCAAGCCAGGCAAGAGCTTTCGCGACAAGCTGAGAGATTTCTTTACCTAAACAGCAAGCAAATGCCTTCCTACTACTTTCCCGGATTGAACAAGCTGGCCAGGGAAGACACCATTTGGCTGGAGAATGAGGAGTTCCACCATTTGAAGGTGACGAAACGCCGCCAGCAGGAACCTATCCTTTTGAATTCCGGAGCTGGTTTTTTAGCCAGGGCGGAGTTGCTGTCCATAACCAGCCGGGCAGCGTGTTTGAAAATCCTGGAGACAACTGAGGTTCAGCCGCCAGAGCATCCATTTGCCATTGCCTTTTCCCTGCTCAAAAACAGGCATGATGAACTGCTGGTGGAAAAGTGTACAGAGTTAGGGGCCACAAAATTCTTTCCCATGCAAACCCAGTATTCGGTGCGCCAGGGCGGTTCAAACACGGTTGAACGCTTTGCGAGGTTGGCGCTGGCGGCGGTCAAGCAATGCGATAATCCCTGGCTGCCCGGGGTGAATCCCGTTCTGAATCTGGAGGAGGCTTTGCGGGAGATTGACAGGCAGGGTTTCACTCCCGTGCTTTGTTCGGAAAGGCGGGATGGTGTCTGGATCTGGCAGGCGGGGCTGGACAGTTCAGCCAGGCCTTGTTTCCTGATCGGTCCGGAAGGGGGTTGGGGAGAGGCTGAGTATGGGCTTTTTACAGGTTTGCGGTCGATAACCCTGGGTAGCCTGATCACCAGAGCGGAAACCGCGGCTATAGCGGCAGCAGCCCAGTGGGTCGCCTATGCGAACCAGGCTAAAACGATGGGCACCACATAGTGCACCCAGAGGCTGATCAGCACCGCGCTGGCCAGGTTCATCACAAATCCGGCAACCAGCATATAACCCAGGGAGATATTCTTTACCGTTCCAAACCCCAAACCATTGCTGGGAGTAGCGATAGGTGTCATAAAGGCGCAGGTGGAAGTGAGAGTGATGATCAGCATTATTTCCGTGGATATCTGCGGACAGGCCCTGCTCAGAGGAAAGAGGGTTACAAACATGGCGATCTGGATCACCGAATTACTCACAATCTCTGTGGCAAAGGTCGTCACAAGGGCGATTATAATCAAAAGCATCAGTAGCGAATGATCTGCCTGAACCCAATTCATGGCGGCAGTAGCAATGGCTTTTGGTATTCCCAAAAAATAGAGCACCACGGTCACCGCCACACCTATCAACATCCAGAGTATTCCGCGGGCGGGAATACCATGGATAACATCCTGATACCTTAGCAGACGAGACTTAGTTCCTTCGGTCAAATTGAACTTAGGCACAAACAGAATCCACAGATACAGGAGGGTCCAGACAACGGTAACCGCATACACCAGGCTGCCGTGCTGTTTCAGTAAACTCATGGCCAGCGAGAGGAGAGCAGAGCTGAAGATAAAGAACAATGCCAGCCAGATGGTGATTCTCTGGCCTCGTGTCGAGTTCTCAGGCTGCTGAAGCCTTGCCCTGATGCTGCTGCCTGACAGCTTGCTCTCGGGCTGAAACACCATCCTGAGCACCAGCCATCCCAAAACACACAACAGCAGGCTCAAAGGCAGACCCCAGATCAACCAGGAGAGAAATGTGAAGGAAGCGCTCTCTTGGAAATGGAAGGTTTCCAGCATCCCAATCAACACGCCATTGGTAGTGGTCCCGGTCAACATGCCCATGCCGCCGATATTGGCTCCCCAGATCGCGGCCAGCATGATCATGGTGGAAAACTTACGCTTATTCTTATCACTACCGGTGTATTCTTCCTGCAACAGCAAGATTACAGGCAAGACAGCCAGCAGCGAGATCACATTGGCTATCACGGCCGACAGCAGTGATGTGGAGAGGATGATGATCAGGGCAAGCCTGGAGATGCTGATATGCTTTTCTTCGAACAGCCAGTACAACAAGCGTTCAGGCAGCTTATGGCGGATCATGAGACGCGATACCAGAAACGATATCAGGAAAAAGTGGATCAGTTGGATCTTATCCAGAGATATGTGCAAGGTTCAGCCTGTTCAAGATTAGGGATAGAAGTTGTTCTTGCTCGGTGCACGCGGTATCTATACGTAGTGCCACCAAAGGTGGAAGCAGGTGGGAATAGCGGTTCAGCTTCATCAGATCCTTTTCGGTGCAGATCAAGCGTGTGGCGCCCAGCTTCCCGCAAAGGGCGGCAATCCTGGTTATCACTTTGGGATCCGAATAATGATAATGATCTACATAGACTAAATGTTTCCGTACTTTGATCCCGGAAGCTGCAACAGCTTCTGAAAACGATGCTGGACTGGCAATTCCACTGACCAGTACACAGCGCTCCTGCGCCAGGTCTTCCGCCGCCACAGTTGCGCCAGCCGTATCCACGTAGGCAGACAGGGCTATCTGGCAATGAAACAACTGCTCAGACTGTTTTTTTAACTGAGCCAGGAAGGCTGGACTGGGAGTCCGCTGTCCTTTATTGTTCACAATTAATACATCATCGGGAGCGATGGCGTCGAGAGGCTCCCGCAGATAACCTGCCGGCAGCAATAACCCGTTGCCCAGGCCAGTTTGCGAGTCGAAACAGACAAAATCTATATCCCGCGCCACTTTCTGATGTTGAAAACCATCGTCCAGGATCACCACATCGGTTGCCGGAAACTGCGACAGCAGCAGAATCAGGGCCGCTCGCCTGTCTTTGCCAACCACAACCGGAATTCCGGACAGACGCCTAGCGATCAGGCCGGCTTCATCTCCCGTGTCATATACATCGTAGAGGGAGCCAGCACCCCTGGATATCAGGGTGGGAGTGCTTTCAAGCGCGCCCTTGTAGCCTCTGTGCGAGACTGCCATCGCGATCCCTTCTGCCTGGAGCAATTGGGCCAGATATATGCAAAAGGGGGTTTTGCCACTGCCTCCGCTGGTGATGTTGCCGATGCTGATCACCTTGCAGGGGGCTCGCCAGGCGCTTTGCGCCGCTTTTTTCCTGCGTATCCTCTGATAGAAGGCGTTTATTTGGGAGAGCGGGATCAACGCCCTGCTCAGCCAGGATCTGCGCAACAAATGCCGGGATATCAAGTCCTGGCTGGACAAATCACTTCCCTTCTGTGAGTTTGTGATTTATAAGCTCTATCAGCCTCTCGGTATCGAAAGGTTTATACAGAACATCCTTGAGGCCGTCGGACTTTGCCCTCACCAGCACATGGTTGGGGTCATAGCCGAATCCGGTCATCATGATCACGGGAATCGAGGGGTCGTGGTCTTTGACTCTCCAATACAGTTCGTATCCGTCCATATCGGGCATGGCGATATCGGTGACCAGCAGGTTCACCCTGCCCTGGATTATCTGCCTGAGAGCATCCATACCATTGGAATATGCCAGAATCCTCCAGTCCGGACGCAGCGATTCAAGTTCTATTTTCAAATTCGAAATCAATTCTTCTTCGTCATCGACGAGGCAAATCGTTGTCATCATGCGGCTCTCAATCTCCAATGATTATTTTTCTGATCTGCTCATACTTATCCAGGGTTTTGCGGATCACCTCATCTGGTAAATGGGGAGCAGGAGGCTGTTTGTTCCAACCGCTTTGGGTCAGAAAGTCGCGGATATATTGTTTGTCATAGCTGGCGGGGCTTTTTCCCACTTCATAGCTCTCGGCGGGCCAGAACCTTGATGAATCGGGAGTCAGAATCTCGTCAACCAGGTAAATCTTGTTTCCTATGGTGCCAAATTCAAATTTGGTATCCGCCAGAATGATCCCCACCTTGAGCAGCATCTCATGGGCAAAGTTATAAACTGCCAGCGACTTGTTCTTCAAAAATACCGCTATACGCTCATCCATGCAGTTCAGCATATCACGATAGCTTATGTTTTCGTCATGCCCGGCTTCAGCTTTTGTGGATGGCGTAAACAGAGGATGCGCAAACTTTTGGCTTTCCTTCAGTTCCTCCGCCACCATCATGCCGCCTACGGTTCCGTTCCTGGCATATTCAGCCCATGCAGAGCCGCTGATGTAGCCCCGAACGATACATTCAAAGGGGATAACCCGGGTCTTCTTCACCAACATGCTGCGGCCTTCCAGGTAGTCCCTGTACTCAGCGAATTCTGCTGGATAATCCTGAACTTTCGCGCTGATCAGGTGGTTCGGCACGATATCCCTGGTTAGCTCAAAAAAGTGCAGGGCGATCTGGTTGAGTATCTTTCCTTTACCGGGAATTTCCTCCGCGAATACCACATCAAAGGCGGAGATGCGGTCGGTAGTCACTATCAGAAGCTCATTGCCCAGGTCATAGATATCCCTCACCTTGCCTTGCTTGCTGTTTTTTACAATCTCTAATTCACTGATCTTTTTATACATATACTGATCCTTGGTTCGTTTTTAGGTGTTGATAAACAATCCATGCCTCATCCACATCCTGCAGATTCAGCGCCAGTTTTTCGTTGGGCCTGAACGATAGCGCGGGCCGCGCAAACTCATAGAGCTTACCATCCAGCTTACAGGTTCTCAGCATTCCACCTTCAACGGAAAAATCCGGCTCATCAAGGGCTATCGACTTGCTGGCGATGAGAAATTCAAGCCATGCACGGTATTTTTCCAAGATTTCCACTTCATCGTTGAGTAAATCCGCCTTGGCAAACTCCAGATCATCGAAGTAGTTGTCCCGTTCTTTAGCCACCAATTCCAAAATGCCATTATCCGGATGTGTAAAGGCTTCTTCCAACAGCGTCTGAAGCTTGTCCAGATCCGGCCTTGCTTTTTGCGAAAGCCCTTCTTGCAGGGCCAGGCAATAGCCTTTGCAGACCTGGCTGTCAAGCTTGTGGCAGGGGAATGTGCCCGTCTCGCAAAAGGGAATTTTCAAGATTCGCGAAAGGCTGTCCATGACATCTGCCAGAAAGAACCTGCTGCGCCAGGGGCCAATGTAAAACCAGTCGTCATCGGTGTATGACTGCATGCTCACAAAGGGAAAGCGATAAGCATCCAAGGCCAGATAGCAGTAGTTTTCCCAAGGCAGGATTTTACTTTGGAAAGCAGGTTGGTTTTGCAGGCAATAGACCTTGTGGCGCAGCAGAGCCTGCATTGCCTGGGGATAAAACTCATATTGCAGGGAGCTTGCTTGCTGGCACACCTGACGGTAGATGTTTTCTTCCTCAGCTTTCTTGAGGATCAGGCTCAGGCGTTTAGCCAGATTGGGCGTGTAGCCGCACAACAGGGGGCCAGTGTCACCCTGTATGCAGAAAAAAGCCCAGCCCTTTAGCGCTTCAAGCCGTTCATGGTTGAGGTCAAGATCCCATTTTACTGTCTTCATGATATCCCACTCTTTTTTCCTCACTGCTTTGTGTCAAATAGAATATTCGGGATTGATATCTGTTTGTGATGGAATGAGTTGCTTGATGACGGGTGTTGCATCCGTGCAATAAATATTACTTAATAATTCCGCCACCAAGCAGCAGGTCACCCATATAAAAGACCACTATCTGGCCAGGGGTTATGGAGAGTTGAGGAGTGTCAAACACAAGCTCTGCTTCATCTTCAGCAGTCGGTGTGATCCGGCAGGGAGCGGCATCATGGCCAAAACGGATCTTTGCTTCCGCCATTATTTCACTGTCAGGTTTGTCTATCGAAAGCCAGTTGACGCGTTGCGCAGTCAGTCTGTCTTTGAAAAGATACTGTTTGGGCCCAACCATAACCTGATTGCTTGCTGCATCCAGGGAGATGACATACCAGGGTTCAGCTTTTCCGCTCAAACCAAGGTTTTTCCTTTGTCCCACGGTATAATGGATGATGCCTTTGTGGGTTCCCACTTTTTTACCCTCTGGATCGACCATCTTTCCCGGTTCAAAAGAATCATCCGTGAAAAGCAGGGGATACTGGTTGCTGCCAAGGAAGTCCTGGCTCTCTTTTCTGGTGAGGATAAAGTCCATGCCATGCCTGGCAGCCAAAGCCCGAATCCCTCTCTTGGTAAGGTTCCCCAGGGGGAAGATCGTGTTGGCAAGCTGCTCCTGAGTAAGATAACAAAGAAAGTAGGATTGGTCTTTACCGGGGTCTTTGGCTTTGCGAAGCTGCCATTTCCCTGCCTGCTCCGAATAGTCGTTGCGCACATAATGGCCGGTGGCAAAAAGATCGTAGTGGATGCCGAGTTGCCTCAAACGATGCGGCAGAAAGCCAAGCTTGACGCTTTGGTTGCAGACAACGCAGGGATTGGGTGTTTTGCCTGCCAGATAGGTGGAGCGGAAATAGTCCAAAACACAGGTCGCAAACTCCCGTTGCAAGGGAACTATATGGTGTTCGATCCCCAGTTTTGCGCAAGCCATCCGGACAGCCTCGAGGTTTTCCTTCTCTTGGGAGCCAAAGCAAGAACCGCCGCTGATCTCGCCCCGGGCGCAGTTTTCATCCCAGATGGACATGGTGACGCCAATCACCTCATATCCGCTTTGTTGAAGCAGCAGGGCGCAAACGGTGGAGTCGATGCCTCCGCTTATGCCCAGGGCGACCCTCTTCATCCATGCACCTCAAAGAAGCTTTCCAGCCGCAGCAGGGTTCTGCTATCCAGCTCTTCAGGCTGGTCTCCCTCCAAAGTAAGGAAGGGCAGGTCAAGGTGCTTTTTCAGCAGGATGTTGTCGATCTGCAGATGGCAAAAAGCCTGGGTGTAGCTGAAAACAAGATCCACGCGCCGCTCGCGCAGTTGGGTCTGGATATCCTCCAGACGCTCAAACACACTATAGGGATATGTATAGGCAAGATACTGCCGCACAATATCATCACCAAACGGGGGCATGGAGAACTGTCTTTGAACCTCGTTGAAGACCACGTCGGCATCCAGATCGCGCAGGCGGTCATAGATGTCGCTGTAGATAGGGGGCACGCCGAGGTAGGCGCAGCGGTATTTGCAGGCTATGGGCTGCCGTTGTGAGGCTTGCTTGAGGAAGGCATCCAATTCGCTCTCAAACCGGTCTGGATCACCCCAGAAATCTGAGGAGTTCACCAGCCAGATGTGGTTTTCCTTGCCGCTTACAAGCCTTTCCTGGGAGGTCCACCTATCCAGGACGGCCAGTTTTTTCCGGATCGAATCCAGCCGCCGCTTGGCTTGCAGTGTCTGAACCCGGGTCACCCCAAAATGCTCTTCCAGCTTGGCGATCTCTTTGTCCAGTTCCGTATAATCCCGCTCCTGGGGAAAGGAAAAGTGCCACACGGGCAGGCTTTCTTCCTTGAGCATCGAAGTGAGGGAGGCGCCGTTGGAACAATCTCCCTGCACTATCCCCACCACCTCATCCAGATTTGCCGCGAGGGCAGCGTCAAAATTGCCTTTGATCCACGCGCAGAGGGTGCGGGGAAATCCTTTCAGCTCCGCGTTGCGGATGTGCTGGGCAGCATTGCCCTCGATGAAGATGTTGTTCAGATCCACCGGGATGTGACCCGCCGCAAAGATCACCTCCACCGGGAATGAGGTCGTGAAGCCGATGCGTTTAGTTTTCTTCATAACTTTGTATCAGATACTGGTCTTCAAGTTCGTTCAAACGGGCCTGGATAGCCTGAATCTGCTCTTCCAGGCCGGACATTTCTTTTTGCAGGCTTTGTACCCTGCCCTGGTCGTTGTAGGTGGCGGAGTCTGAAAGCTGGAAGTGGATGGATTCCAGATCGTTTTTGTGCCTGGCCAGTATTTGTTGTTGTTCCTCGATCCGCAGATGGAGCTGTTCCAGATACCAGGGATTGATCTTTTTTTTCTTTTCCCGGGGCGGGGCTACGGTCTTTTCCTTTTCCGGTTCCGAAAAAGCCAGCGCGATGGCCTGTTGCCAATCGCAATCCGGTTCAACGACGGTGGTATGAATTCCGGAGGAGGCGGAGACTTTGGTAAACACCCAAAACTTACTGGCCAGCTCGCTGAGAAACCAGCGGTCGTGCGAGACAAAGATCACTGTGCCCTTATACTGTTTCAACGCTTCCAGCAAGGCGTCCGCCATGTCTATATCCAGATGGTTGGTAGGTTCGTCCATGATCAGCAGATTGGGGTTCTGGTGAATCAACTGGCAGAGGTAGAGGCGGGATTTTTCGCCTCCGCTCAAGACGCTTACCATTTTATCCACGTCATCCCCCCTGAAACCAAAACGCGCCAGCCAGCTCAACACGTATCCCTGGGGAGCTTGGGGCACCAACTGCCAGATGGTATCCATCACGCTCAGGTCTTCCGCAAGCTGAACCTGATGCTGGTCGAAGTAGCCCACATCCAGGCTGGCCCCGGTCTTGAGGGTGCCCCCGCTGATCTCATGTTCGCTCAAGAGAATCTTGAGCAGGGTTGTCTTTCCGCAGCCGTTGGGGCCCAAAATGCAGATTCGGTCCTGGTAATGCGCCTTCAGATCGATGTCCCTGGCCAGCTCGCGAACTCCGGGAATGCCGAAGCTCAGGTTCTTCAGGGTAAAGATGTCGTTTCCGCTGCGTTTGGAAACAGCCAGATCGATCTTCAGCGCCTTCGTCTCTCCGGGTTTTTTTACGATCTCCAGGCGGTTGAGCATCTTGAGCCTGCTTTTTGCCGAGCCGCTACGGGTGCCTGCTATGAACTTCTGGATATAGGCCTGGGTTTCGCTGATGAACTTTTGCTGCCTTTCATATTCGCGCTGTTGCGACAGGCGGGCGATCTCATCCGCGGCTTTGAAAGAAGAGTAATTGCCCTTGGTGATGGAGATATTGCCCTGTCGCAGGCACCAGATCGTGCTGACTGTGTTGTCCAGAAAACGCCGGTCGTGCGACACCACCAGAAAAGGCTTAGTCTGCTTGAGCAGATACTTTTCCAGCCAGTCAATCATGGCAAGGTCGAGGTGATTGGTGGGCTCGTCCAGGATCAGCAGCTCATATTGCTGAAGCAGGATAGCCGCCAGGCAGATGCGGGTCTGCTCTCCTCCGCTGAAATCTCCGCAGCGTTTGTGCCATTCAGTAGGAGGGAAATCCAGCGATGTGAGGACATATTTAAGCTCATTGTCAAATTCATATCCGCCCAGGGCCGTATAGTGTTCCACCCTGGCGTTGAGGGAGTTTTCCAGGCTTTCGCTGTACCCGTCCGCCAGTGCTTGCGAAAGACCCTCTATCTGCTGTGACAGCTCACGCAGGTCGGGACGGGAATCTTTCACGTAGTCTAGCATCAGGCGGTTTTGATCCAGCTTGAAATTTTGGGGCAGATAGGCGATCTTGCAGTTTCTGGCTTTCACAACGGCGCCCGATGTGGGCTGCTGAATTCCCAGGATCAGCTTGATCAGGGTGGTTTTTCCAGAGCCATTGGCTCCGATTAGCCCCACGCGGCTGTTTTGTTCCAGGCTGCAATTCACGTCCCGCAGGATGTAATTGCCGCCAAATTCCAAAGCCAGGTCTTGTGCCCGGACAAGGCTCACAACTCTCTCCTCAATTCATTCTAGCCTGCCAAATCCCTTTGGAGGCTGTGTTTAGTCTATATCGGCACCATCCTTGGGGAGCAGCCGTGGCTGTCAAACACAAATTTTGCTTGTCAAAATCAGCCCCTCCTTTTTTTAGGTTCCAAGGTCCGGGATGTAGCGCAGTCCGGCTAGCGTACTTGAATGGGGTTCAAGTGGTCGCAGGTTCAAATCCTGTCATCCCGACCAGTTTTCAGGCGGTTTGCCGATAATCTCAGCAGACAGATTATCAGACAGACCGCCTAATTATTTGTACTTATTAGAGCTATGATAAAACGGGTACTGGCGACCCTGGTCTCACTCTGGGAACGCCATAAAAACAATAACAGGGTTGACTTCTCTGTTGCTGACAACAATGTTGATGGGCGGAAGCGCATAAAGATTTTTGAAAAGACGGATGGCGCGCTAACCGTTTATGACGACAAGCTGTTTGCTTTGATGGAAACACCGATTAAACTATTAGAGGGAGGAACATATGCCGAAAGACAAGAAGGAACAATCAATGAAGGATTCTTCACCAAGCACCAGGCAGAAATCGACCGCAGAGTCGCAGCCCTTAAAACCAGCCAGAACGTTAGACGGGGAATGGTTTCTGGAGAGGCTGAACGACGGGCTGGCACGCAAGGGGATAATCTCCAAAGACTGGAGGAACGACCCGGACATGAAAGGCATGAAGTTTCACAAGAAGAAGTTCGAGGGATAGAAGAGGGAGCAGAGTCCCGGAACAAGTCCATCAGTCTATATGCTGCGTCATCCCGGGCAAGCGCATGCTTGACCCGGGATCCAGTCTTTTGGAAACACCCGTGGAAAGGTGAAATGGTGAAAAGGCTCCGAAACCAGCGTCCAGTCCAAAAACAACAGGCATCATTTGTTTGATAATCTCATAAATAAACCTATACATTCCGCATTATACTTCATAGCGCCCTCCTTTGCTGCTACTGGATTTTGTGCCATCATCCTTAGGTCATCCTTATAAATTATAAGGTTGACCCCAGGAAGACCCACGTTGGAGATGAAGATGCAAATGAGAGCCATCCCCTCATAATATATAGGTGCTACGATAAAACAGTGGAAAGGTGGAAAGATGAAATGGTGGAAAGGTGCCCCCGAAACAAGTCCACCAAGCTATATTCTGTGTCATCACGGGAAGTCGGGGCCCCTCTGGGGTGACTTACCCGTGATCCAGTCTTTTGGAAACAACCACCAAACAACGAAACAAAATACACCCAGACTACATACTGTGTCATCACGGGTTTGACCCGTGATCCAGTGCCCTGGGGTGGCAAAATCTGTTTGCCACAGAGACCGGAGGTCTCTTCCAAACAGGCAACTCCGTTGCCTCTGCCGAACAGACTTCGGCAGCCCCCTAACTTACACCAATCCGCGCCAATCTGCGACATTTATCCGCGCTGATCTGCGTGAACCGCTTGAGCCGTGATCCAGTCTTTTGGCAATAACCGTGAAAAGGTAAAATAGATATCCAGTTATAATAAGGCAAGCTAAACAGTGTTACGAGATACAGGCAGTCAGTTTTGAGTGTTACCTTTTTTCCCAGTCCTGGTCTTTCGATCCGGATACTGGTGCCACAGCGCGAGTTCCTTTTGTTTCCTTATCTCACCCGGTTTTGGGATGTGGATAGGTTTCCCCGTTTGGTAGTCCAGGCCAGTATAATACATGCAGGTGCTCACGGTCATGGGTGTGGGGGTAAACTCCTGCACCTGTTCCACGCGCAGATTGTGCTTCATCAGCCAAGCCCGCAGTTCCAGAGCGTCCTGAAGGGTGGTTCCGGGGTGTCCAATTATCAGATAGGGGATGATCTGGCGCTTGATGCCGCCCTTTTTACAGGCCGCGAAAAACTCTTTGGCAAATTCCTCATACAGGCTGACCGATGGCTTGCCCATCAGCTCAAGCACGCGGTCAACGCTATGTTCCGGCGCCAGTTTCAACCTGCCCCCCGTGTATTTGGTGGCCAAAGCCGCTACGTATTGGGGGCTTCGCAAAGCGAGGTCGTGCCTTACTCCGGACGCGATGAATACGTGCTTGACTCCGGGCAGTCTTTCGATCTCGCCCAACAGAGACAACTGGGCTTGGTGGTCTGGCAACAGGTTCTTGCAGATGGTGGGGTAGAGGCAGGAGGCGCGCTTGCAACTGGCGGGAAAATCCAGCTTGCAGGCAGAGGCGTACATGTTTGCCGTCGGCCCGCCGATATCTGTGATGGTCACGGACTTTCCCTGACGCAAAACCATCGATTTCGCTTCCGCAACTATCGAGTCTTTGGATCGCGATTGCAGGCGGCGTCCCTGATGGCTGGAGATGGCGCAGAAATGGCATCCTCCGTAACAGCCCCGGTGTGATGTGATTGAGCTTTTTATCTGCTCGAAGGCGGGAATTGTTGCCCCCTGATAGCGCGGATGGGGTGCGTATTCAAAAGGCAGGCTGTGGATGGCGTCCAATTCATCCGGCTTCAGGCTGGCGGCGGGGGGATTGTGCTTGAGCCAGCGGCCGCCATTCTGCTGATACAAGACTTGTTCCTGATGGTTGTTCTCAAACAGCATGGTCATCCGCCTGAAGGTCGGCTTGTCCACGCAGGCTTTGTTGTCCGGAAGGATCATACTGTCCGGAGTTGGGGGCAGGGGGCTGAAGACAACCGTGCCTCCGATGTCGGTCAAATGCTCTGGCTTCGTTCCCGCTTGCAGCGCCGAAGCTATCTCCAGGCTGGCTTTTTCGCCCATGCCGTAAACCAGGAAATCGGCCTTGGTGTCTGCCAGCAGACTTCCCCTCACCTTGTCCTGCCAATAGTCGTAATGCGCGATGCGGCGCAATGAGGCTTCTATGCCGCCCAAGACCAGGGGCACGTTCTTGTAAATCCTTTTCAGGGCATTGGCATACACGAGGGTGGCGCGGTCAGGTCTCAGGCCAGCCACTCCGCCGGGGCTGTAGGCGTCGTCATTCCGGCGTTTGCGTTGAGCGGTATAGTTGCTCACCAGGGAATCCATGTTCCCTGCCGTGATGCCAAAAAACAGGCGTGGCCTGCCCAAAGCCATAAAATCCTCGTCCCTGGACCAGTCCGGTTGGGGGATGATCCCGACCCGGAATCCGGCTGCCTCCAGATATCTGCCAATCACAGCCGCGCCAAAACTGGGATGATCCACGTAAGCGTCCCCGTTTACGATGATGATGTCCAATTCAGGCCAGTTACGGGCTTTAGCTTCAGCCAGATTGGTGGGAAGAAAAGGCATTTGCGTCTGCCAAAAAAGCGGGGCAAAAGCATCGCTCTCGCCCCTGAAACAGCTTTTCTGGTGCGGAAATCAGGGATTGACCCGGATAATGTTGATTGCCTGGGTTCCCTTGTCCGTTTCCATCAAGTCGAAAGTTACAATCTCATCCTGTTCCAAAACTTTCAGATCCCTGGGCGAGTTGGTCACGATGGATTTCCAGTGCACGAAATATTCTTTGTTGTCTTCCGTTATAATAAAGCCGTAACCTTTATTCTTGTTGAACCATTTGACTTTACCTTTCATTGATACCTCATAAAGTTAGTTTCTCCATTTATAATATAAGCCAAATCCAGTCAATATAAAAGTGGAAAATTGCAACTTATTTGCCAATCTGAACCTGGCTTGAGTTTTTTTCATTGACTTTTAGGACAGGCACGGGAAACTTGCCTTGCTGGTTCTGGAGTGCAACTGCCTATATTGGCGGTGTCTTGCACCCAAGCCAAGATCGTGCATAGAGGTTTGCTTGAATAGTTCCCGGATTCTGCTGGTCGATGATGACAGGCTGTTAAGAGAGGTAATTGGAGAGTTCCTTGCTTCCCGTGGTTTTGAGGTCGATACCGCGGAAGACGGATTCCAGGCGCTCATCAAATTCTCCCCGGGAAAGTATAACCTGATCATGATAGACTGCGTGATGAAAAGCATGAGCGGATTGCAGTTGATGCAAAGCATCCAAACGCTCGACCCCAATGCTTTTTGCCTGATTATGACCGGCTACCAGTATCTGGAGCAGGTGCAAGAGGCTATGCGGGAAGGCCTTTCGGACTACATCGTCAAGCCGTTCCGCCTGCTGGAACTCCTCAATCTGGTTAAGAAATATGTATGACCTGCTGCTGCGCGAACCGTCAGACGAGGGTTTAGGCCCGTCCATCCCGGTCTGGATACACCCAGATTTTCTTCAGGCCGTCGCATCCCTGCACGGGATAAAATGCTGGCAACTGCTCTGCTATAAGGGTGAGCAGTTGGTTGCTGCTCTGCCTGTCTTCGAGAAACGTAACCTGGGAATATCCCGTCTGATCCAGCCGCAGAGCGTTTACTACCAGGGCTTGTGGTTTTGGTGGGAAGAGGGGCGCGATCCCAATCGCAATCTATTGGATGAGCTTCGTGTAACCGGCGAGGTGGCAGAATATCTCAAAAGACGCTACCGCCGCCTGCAATTCAATCTCGCGCCCCATAACAAAGACGTGCGGGGCTTCATCTGGAGCGGATTGAAGGCAAAGCCGCTTTACACATTTGTGCACAACCTGAGCCAGCCTTTCTCTCTTCTCAAGGACGAACGCAAAAAACTCAGGTTGGCCCAGGAGCAGAACTACACCTGGGAAGAGAGATTCGCCCCGCGTCAATTCATTGACCTGCATAAAAGCTTATACACCCGCAAAGGGAAACAATTCAATATAGGATACCCTGAACTGGAGCAATGGCTTTGCCAGTTACAGCAAAAAAAGCTGCTCAGCCAATTCAACCTGGTGAAAGGCGGCGAGATTGTGAGCTCCAACATTGTCCTGAGCGGCTTCGCCGAAGACATTGCCTATACCATCATGCGCAGCACAAGGGAAGAAGACCTGCGCCTGGGAGCCAGCACCCTGCACAGCAAACTGCTGGTGGAAACGCTGGCAGGCAGGTATCGCAGCCTGGATTTCTGCGGTGCCAACAACCCTGAAGTGGCACGCTTCAAAGCCGCCATGGGCTTCCAGTTGAAGGTGTTTTACCAAATTACAAACAGGTGAGAGTTATGAATAAAATTACAGTTCTTATGGGTGGGGATTCCTCCGAGCGCGAAATATCCCTGCTAAGCGGAAAAGCCGTCGCCAACGCTTTGCGCTCCCTGGGTAACGATGTGTTGGAAATCGATCCCGCGGCTGAACGGGATTTTTGCCAAGTGATTAGCCAGATCAAGGATTTCGGCTCCGACCTGGTATTCCTTGGCCTGCACGGGGGAGCCGGAGAAAACGGCGAGATACAGGCCGCCCTTTCCCAGGCTGGGCTGCGCCATACCGGCTCGGGATACAAATGTTGCGCGCTGACGATGGATAAATATGTCTCCAAACTTATCGCGGCGGCCGAGGGAATACCTGTGCCAGACCACATTCTGATGCGCGGGGACTATCTGCAGGACTACAATGATCCCAACGACTTCCAGGGAATAGCAGACCATCTTGGTCTGCCGCTGATCGCCAAGCCCAACGACGGCGGTTCCTCTGTGGGCATCACCAAAGTGGAGGGCATCGAACAACTCAAACCTGCTGTCCAACTGGCGCTCCAGTATTCTTCCAGCGTCCTGCTGGAAAGGTTTATACCCGGGCGCGAACTCACGGTGACGGTTTTGGCTGGCAAAGCCCTCCCCCTGGTGGAGATCAAACCCAAAAGCGGCTGGTATGACTATGGCAATAAGTATAAAAAGGGCAGTTCAGACTATATTGTTCCCGCCGAAGTGGATGAGTCGCTGTCCCAGCTCGCGCAGCTATACGCGGAAAGGCTCTGGCAGGCGTTTGGCTGTGCCGGATATGCCAGGATGGACTTCCGCTACGATGGGGAGAAGCCCTATTTCCTGGAGGTCAACACCCTGCCAGGTATGACCGAACTCAGCCTGACTCCCATGGCGGCCAAAGCTGTGGGCTTGGGCTTCAACGACCTGATCAGCACTATTGTAGAGCTGGCTCTTAAGGGTTAATCCCTCCCAATATAACGCGCAAAAAAAGCCCGGATGATTTCTCCGGGCTATTCATTGGTGTGTTTTCTCAGTTGTCAGGGTGTATTCTTATCAATATGGCTGATTAGCCTGCTCAGGCAATTGACGTAAGAACCAAGTTCGTTGTCATACCAGCCGAAGATCTTGGCATGGGTCACCGGAACCTTCACATCCAGTCCATTCTTGATTCCGGCAGCTTCCAGGGCTTCCCTGGGGACGGGAATGAAACCGGTCTTGGTGTCGGTTTCATGTGCTTCGATGGTTACCGCGGCCTGGCTGCCAATCATATCGACCGACACATTTTGCCTTTCGGTATAGATCAGCAAATCTTTTTGGGTGGTTTCTGAGGCATCCTTGAACACTTTATTGAGCAGCGCGCGGTTGACGATGGCTTCGTTTTTATCGTCCAGGCCGGTTTGGAAGGTGGCGTTCAGGATTATCAGAGACACCGTGTTGGTGGGAATGCGCACCGAATCCGCCATGAAACCCACACTCTTGATCTCGGATATCACCTGCATCAAAGCTTTGGCCGCGCCGGTTGTGCTGAGGATGATGTTGTTCATCAGCGAGCGTGACTTGCGCAGGTCTGAAGCCCCGGTTTTGGGTACTGAATCCAGGATGCTTTGGGTGTTTGTGGCGGCGTGGATGGTGGTCATGCAGGCGGTCATGATCTTTGATGTCGCCTCGTTTTCCAGCAGGGGTTTGATCATGTGGGCCAGGCCTGTGGTGGTGCAGGAAGCGGCGGAGATCACGTTGTGTTTCCGGTGGTCGTATTCCTCGTGGTTGATGCCATAGATCATTGTTATGGCGTCAGGATTCTGGTCGATGGGGCCGGATTTGCTTTTGAAAGGCGCGGATGTGACCACTTTCACGGCTCCGGCCGCCAGATGGCCTCTCAGGCAGGGTTTGCCGCCATCGGGCATAAGGTTCGGATCCACAAAATTACCAGTGCAGTCGGCCACTATGCGCACGCCCTCAGCCTGCCAGTTGATATCCTTGGGATCGCGGGCGGTGCGTAAGATTTTCACCGGGATGCCCTCTATTTCCAAAAGTTGTTGGGCGGGATCCAGGATTTTGATCTCGGCTTTCCTGCCCACGCATCCGAACAGGAATTTGTGCAGATTGCCATAGGTAGAATCGGTCTCGATCACCTGGATCAGGTCGTCCAGGGTCTTTCCCACTTCCCTGCCGCAGTTGACGATAATACCTTCAAAGTTGCGCAGGTGGATCTGGTTCCACAAGAGCAGCTTACCTATCCTGCCGAGTCCGTTGATCCCCAGCAGTTTCTTGTTTTGCAGATTGAGGTTCATGATCTTCTCCTTCTATGTATTTGTATTGATTCTCTTAAACGCGTATCTTTTCAACCGGGTAATGTCCCAGATAGATGCCCCCGCTGCCGGCGTCAAGGGCGATGGCATCCCCGTTGCGCAGGTTTACAGTTCCAATCCTGCAGTGGGACTTGGCTTCGAAGACCTTCAGCTCCCGGCAGTTGACAATGCCGATGATACCCAGGCGGGAGGCGGTCACGGCCGCGTGGGAGGTAACTCCGCCCCTCGCGGTGAGCAGGCCCTGGCAATCGAAGAGCAGATCCATATCATCGGGGACAGTGTCCGGCCTCACAAGGATAATGGGCAGGCCGCTTTCCTTGAGGGAATCGATGTCCTCCCGGGAAAAAGCCACCAGGCCGTTCAACACGCCTTTGCCGATGCCGATGCCCCTTCCAATGAGCTGCAGATCCTTCTTGGGGGTGTTAAAGACCGTGTATTCCCTGGATTTGGCGATCACCTGGTTCCGTGTCTGGAGGATAAACAACTGCTCTTCCTTGGGGCCTTCGAAAGTGAATTCTATTTCCTGGTGCGGATAGCCCCGTTCTTCGATCAGTTGCCTGGCGATTCGTTCCAGACGGTTGTAGATCAAGGGGAAATCCGCTTCCAAAGACTTGCCGGGGTCGCTCTTGGAGCGTTCACGCTGGGCTTCGGAGATGGGCAGGGTGTGCACCAGGCCAGCCACCACATCCTCGCCCTGGCTGCAGAGGGTAAAATCCCCGTTGAGGTTGATGCCGGGCTTTTTGCTGTGCACGCTGTGGGTGAAGAGCACCCCTGTCCCCGAATCCGGGCTGATGTTTCCCAACACCATGCGTTGCACGATCACGGCCGTGCCCCACTCATCCGCGATGTGCATTTTCTGGCGGTAGAGCCTGGCGCGTTCCGTATTCCAGCTATCCAGAACATGCACAATGGCTTGCTTGAGCTGCAGAAACGGATCCTGTTGCATTTCTATCCCGTGCCCGGCCAAAACCTGTTTGTAATCAGCGCACATCTGCTTCATCTGTCCGGGAGTGAACTGTGTTTTGAGGCTAACGCCGTGGCGGTTCTTATACTCGATCATTACCGCGTCAAATTCATCGCGGTCAATATTGTAGGCCATGCCCCAGCTTTGGATGAGACGCCGGTAGCAATCCCAGGCAGTCCAGCCGAAATTGTGCTTATGGCTCAGGCTTTCCGTGATCTCGTCGTTCATGCCGATATTCAAAAAGGTGTTCATCGCTCCGGGCAGCGACATTGCAGCTCCAGAGCGCACCGAAAACAACAGTGGAGCTTGGGGGTTGCCGAAACCCAGGCTGGTGCGCGCTTCCAGTAATCCGACATTGTGCCTCAGATATTCATCAAGTTCGCTGGAGATATCCGGATGGGCGCTGATTACGCCCCGATGGCTGAAAAGCTCCGTGGTGATCACGAAGCCGGGGGGGATGGGGAACTCGTAGCGGTGCATCCTTTTCAGGAAAAAACCCTTGGAACCGAGCAACACCTGGTTATCGCCCCGGGTGTCGCGGCTGTCCAGATGGATGAACAGCCTGTCCGGATCGTAGCTCATCACGCGTCTGACATCCTCGGGCTGGAAAATGGACTTCATATTGTTCAGGGAGAGGATGATCTGCGCCGTGAAGTTATCCAGTTCCTGCACCAGGAACGATGAGGAAAGCAGCTTGCGGTAAAACTCTTCCGCCTGCTTCTGGATTACGCTTTTAGGGGTTCCGGGAGGGCTGATGATGCCCAGCTCGAACTCGTGGTCGTAAAAGCGGTAAAAATACTCGTCTATGATCTCGTTGATGCTGTCTTTCAGAAGTTGAAAGATATCCCTGTATTGGTTCAGGGACAGGGTGGCGATCTGGCGGCTGGATTTCAGCATCTCCAAAGCCGAACCGAATGCCTCGTTGTTGATCCCTTCATGCTGTAGCACCAGATGGATCAGCTCCATAACCCTGACGATGCGCTTGAGTATTTTGGCGGAGATATAGGAGAGGTTGATCTGCGCGACATGCCTTTCGATCAGGCGTTTGATCACGTTTTCCAGCCGGAAGATCATCCCGAAGGCTTCCAGTTTCGGCTCCCGGTATTGCCCATACATCGATGGGATGCCTGCCGCGATATGCCTCTTGTAATATATGTTTTCCCAACCCTGGCTGGGTTTGGGATCCAGGATGACCCCATTGAGGATGCCGATATACTCCAGCATCTGGCGGATGGCGCTCTCGTAATCGGCGCGGCGCAGGGCTTGTTGCAGCTTGTATTCGGCTTTCTGGTCAAAGAACGGATAACGCTTGAGGAACTTTACAATGTCGTAAGGGTCGAGGTTATACTTGTCCAGCAGCAGATAATATATGTGGCAGAGGTTGATCAGCCGCTTTTGCTCGTATCCGGGGTCTTCGCCAAATTCCCCGAACAGCCTGGATACCCGTTGCCAGGACAGGTTCAGCAGCTTGTCCGGATCCAGGCCTTTTTCATCCAAAAAGCTCCGCAGGAACCTGTGTTGCGCCTGGGTCTGCCCGTCGGGTTGAGAGATATAGAAGGCCACGTCTGCGGGAATGATGCCATCCAGATGGCTGGGATCCAGGTCATGCCAAAACCACATGATCTGGCGCACCAGGTTGATATGGGTATTGTTGCTTTCCGTGTGCACCTGCTTGCGCAGAAAGTGGATCAGGCGGTCGCTTCTGCCGCTCATCTCGTCGATGGCGGTCGTGTAATCCCTTATTTCCCCTTCCGCGCCAATCTCGTTGAAAAAGACCGGGAACAGCCTCAGCAGGTGTTTAACTTGCACAAAATATGGTTTGATGTCGGAGTTCAGGAACTGGCTGACGTCTTTTTGGAAGAGGTCGGTATCGGAAATGAACACCCCTTTGACCGTCAGGTTGATGATCAGGGCGGAGAGCAGTTCCTCGGTGCGGGGCATATCCATGCCGATTAGTTCCAGCCAGACCCGGATATTCTTGATGTGGTTTTTATCGGCGCATATCTGCCACTCTTTGTTGATCTCGACCTTTCCGGGGGGGACGAAGCCCAGGTCGATGGTCTTGCGCACGCATCTCTGGATAAGCTCGCCATCCTGGGTGCTGATCACGGCCCTGCCAATCGTGAGGACGCAATCGAGCACGATGCTCTGGTGGGTGGCGCGGAACCCCTTGAGCGAGTCGAACACAGAATCCAGCAACAGCATTATCTGGTGGGGATTCATGGCGTTTTGCAGGTCGGCAAGCTGGCGGTTCAGATCCCAGAGCAGGTGGTCGGAAAGGTCGGCCATGCCCGGCAGGGCAAGCAGGTAAAAGATGTAATGTATCCTGGCGTTCAGACCCGTAAAACTGCCAATCAGCGAACGGTGCAAGGCGGCTATCTCGCCGTAGGAGGGGATTTTTTCCAGGTCGGAGGATCGGGTGGCGGCTTGCAGCTCGCTCTTGAGGCGCTGAAAGTAAGCCTTGCCGATCTGTCCGCTCAGCTTTTCCACCTGGGGCAGGAGGGGGTCCTGGAGCCGGGCATGCCAGTTTTCGATATCTGTCATGGCCTCCCACTCGGCGAGGGAACCTGCCAGTTGCGCCAGCAGGAAATCCCCGGCCCGCGCTTCAAACTCCCGGCTGTCTTCAGAATCCAGGCGCCGGATCACCTTAAAGAGGCTTTTCCGGCAATATCCGGACGCGTGGGTGAACAGCCCTGGCTCCTCTCCAGCCCAATCCTCCAAAAAAGCCAGGGCTCCAAAGTAGAGGTGTTGGGGAATCTCCCCAAACTCCGCCAGCGCCGACACCAGCTCCAGATACTCTTGCAGCAGCCTTTTCCTCAGCGCTTTGCTTTGAGCCAGGGAGCGCATGCGGTCCACCAGGCTGAAGATCACGCTTACAGCCCTTTCCCTCTCCGGATGGCGTGCGTAGAGCCACAGGTCGGGGATCAGGCTTTGCCGCATCAGGTTCAGGGCCAGCTCCAGGTTGGCAAAGGGGTGGTAAAGCTCGTCCAAATAAGCCCTGAAGCGTTGATGGATGCCAAAATAATCCTTGCTCAGGCCAAGCAGCCACAAGGCATCCGGCGGAATCTCTATTGAGGCAACTCTGGTCAGGGCAAGGTTGTCCACCAGAGCCTTTGATTTGAGATCTTCCATTATTTCCTCAGGGTGAAATTTACTTTCTTCCATCAAAAAACAGCGTTGCTTTCTGTCAAGCAGATAAGACTCAATCCGCCGAGGCGATTCGCCCGCGTGAGGGAAAGGCTTTGGTGTCCGCCCTGAGGCTCAGTCCCTGATCAGGAGCTTTTTATGGCTGGTCCTCTGATACGAGTCTGTGATCCTGAGCAGGTAAATACCCGCCGAAAGTTCCGGGAGCCTGTACTCGTTGGGTATTTGCGAGGCAAGGGACAGGTCTTTTAGGTATTGGCCTCTCAGGTTGTAAAGTTTCACGGAACTGGTGGGAGCGTCACTCTCCAGCTTAAGCAGCCCCTGCGATCTGGCAGGGTTGGGATACAGCGTCAGAACCTGGGGTTGCGGAGCCAGGGGATCATCGTTAGCCACGCAAAAATCCCCCCGGTAGCTTTTCAAGAGCTCTGTACCTTCATAGCGCTCAAAGATAAACCAGATGGCTTCATCGTTGTTGTATATACTGGGATATGTTAACGAGTAAGATGGATCTTCTGAGAAATCAACCTGTATCCAGGCCTGGGAATCCAAATCTGCCAGCCTGGCAAAAAAGCCTGGAGACTGCCAGCCCATCAGAAGCAATTTGTTAGCAAAAAAGGTGGCATTAACACTTAAGGCACTTTCAGTTGTAGCTGGGAACCCGGAGTAGTTGCTGAAACTGTTCGCTCCGTTGTACTGCTTAATGCAGAAGCCGGAGCTTGGAGGCTCATCATAGGGCGTAGAAGTATAGACAAAGAGGTAAAGAGAGTCCGGCAGGCTCAAGATGGGGTGGATTCGAAAAGTGTTGGGATGCCATTCACCATACAGGCTCCAAGTCACTAAATCAATATTGCCATTATCGATCATGATTGAACCAGTTCCCATTTCGTCAGGGCAGGAATAATCTGTATAATAGAGGCCTTCCTGAAATCTGTAGGTAGTCCAGAACTCCCAGTTCACGAGATTAGTCTGAATGAGGTTGTGGCCGCTATCCAGCAGGTATGTGTGAAATGGGGCATTGTGATCTACTCCCGAGATCAGCAGATACTCATTACCCAGTCTCTCAAACTCGTAATCAATGCCGGGTACCTGAACCACTGTATTTGCCTGGTTGGCGGCAAGCTCCCAATGCTTCAGGTCAGTATTGGCGAAAAAGTAAATATGCCCCTCGCCAAAGTGTTGCAGCCTGCGGAGTATGAAGAAATCAGTTGCTGAGCCAGGGACATTGAGCTGGTGGAATTGGGCGTTGCCGGCATCGTCCAGGGAGATTGCGCCCAACCAATCCGCGTGATGGGTATAGACCCACAGCTTGCCATAAATCCGTTCCCCCTTGTGAAAGAGCAGAGGGCTGGCAAGGTTGGGGGGAAGGGCCTGTTGCCAGATAACCTGGCTGCTCACCTCGCCGGAGTGCGATGAATGGCTCCTCTTCAGGATTTGCATCATGCCGTCCGCTTCGCCGTAGCTGTAAAGGTTGAGTACGGAATCCACCTCCGCCAGAAAGTAGGGGCTTGTGATCTCGGTGCTGCTGGTAAGTGTAAAGACCAGACGCTCTTCCGCGCTGAGCATCAGGCCCGCGAACAATATGAGTGAAAGTACAATATAGCGTTTCATATCGACTCCTCTATTCCTGATGTCATTATCGGGGAGGGTCGAATTGTTGTCAAGTTTTATCTCGGGCATTCCACCGAGTATAAGTAAAGCAAAATATGTGATATGGAACAACATCTATAAGCCCCCGCTAAAAACTTCAAATACAATCCCCAAAAACCGTATATATCCAAGTCCATCACATCTGCAACGCGTTTTGCCTGTCACGGGTAGCAACAACTTGATTGCTATACCAGTTACCGCATATTTCCTTTCATCATTCACATGATATCTGCCAACCATCCTCAATATCCGTAACATCGCTCTCCTTTGAAACCAAAGGAGTTAGCGCCGTCATCCTTAGGTATGCGGTTGCGAAGTTAAGGATGACCCCAAGAAGACCCAGGGCAGATCGTGGGAACTAAAGGAGGGAGCAGTACGGAGGTCAGCGATTTGTGAAGGCAGTCACTTGTACAGGCGGTCGCCTAACCGCCTTGTTTCGCGATTCCACCTTTCTACGGCAATTTCCAAAAGACTGGATCCCGGGTAAGCCACCCCAGAGGGGGCCCCGGCTTCCCGGGATGACACGGAATACAACTTGGTGGACTTGTTTCGGGGCCGGGCGGGGTTTGTTTCCGGGCTCGGGCTGCCGAAGTCCGTTCGGCAGAGGCAGCGGAGTTGCCTGTTTTGGAGAGGCCTCCGGCCTCTGTGGCAACAGATTTTGCCACCCCCACCTCGGGCCACGGTTGTTTCCAAAAGACTGGATCCCGGGTAAGCCACCCCAGAGGGGGCCCCGGCTTCCCGGGATGACACGGAATACAACTTGGTGGACTTGTTTCGGGCTCCTTTCCACCTTTCCACCTTTCCACCTTTCCACCTTTCCACACCACTCCCCTCCACGGGCAGGGGAGATGGCTTGGGTCTGCCACAAGGGCAGGCCGGGGGTTACTTGAGCATCAGCATTTTTTTCGAGCAGGTGGCTCCGTTCAGTTCCAGCTTGTAGAGATAGATTCCGGAAGCGGCGGCGTTGCCGTGTTCATCCCTGCCATCCCAGGTTAGGCTGTGTTTTCCGGCGGCCACATCCGCGTTGAGGAGGTTGCGTACCAACTGGCCTTTGAGGTTGTATATCGCGAGGCGGGCGCAGCCGGGGTCTTTGGCGGTGAAGGATATTGTGGTGCTGGGATTGAAGGGGTTGGGATAGTTTTGTTCCAGCGCGAAAGGAACGGAAAGCAGTGGCTCGTCGTTGGCGAGGTAGTTGTCAGGCGGGGTGGTTGTGAACCTGATGGCCAGGCCGGGCTGGAGGATGGCGGCTGTGGCGGGATAGGTGTTCCCATGGGTGTATTGCAGCCCTATGAGCTGGGTTTCGTCCTCGATCCCCACGGTGCAATAGTTGGTGGTGGTTCCGGGGTTGTCCACAGTATGGTATTGGATGACGATATCCCCATCCTGCCCCGGGCGCGGGTAGAGGATGATCTGGAATTTTTCCAGTGAGGCGTTCTCCATGAGGTCGATGTTGTATTGGTTGTAGGCGTCGTTCCATTGCACGATGTAGCGGTTGTTGGCAGCGTCGTGCCAATAGATGACGCGCATGTCGTTGAAGATTCCGTTGCCCTGGCCGTCCACTCCGGTCTTCATGCCCTTGAGGTCGTCCCAATAGCCCGCGATCATTGCATAAGGCCCCAAGGCGGCGGGTATATAGTGGTTGTAAAAATCGACCATATCCGTGGGCAGTAGGGAGATCCAGCCGTTTGAGCACATGGTCACGTGGTTGTAATCCTTTCCGTAAAAACGGAAGGTGAAAGGCAGGTCCACTGTCCTGGAGCCGTCATCCTTTACGAGGAATACCGAGCCCTGGCCGCCCAGGAGGGGGTCAGTTTCCACCCATTGATAGGTGGGGGTGGCCTCAAAGCCGAGGTCGGTGCTGTCGTAAGCGTAATAGCCATAGGGGTCGGGGCCGGTGGGGGAGGTGGTGGCGGCGGTTCCGGCTGTCAGGCTGTGGAAGAGCAGGGCCTCATAACCGTTGTCGCTGATGATGAGCTTGAAGGGTAGATGCCTGCCGTTCCAGGCATCCGCGCCCACGGTGATCTGTGATTCAAACGAGACTGACTGGTGGACGCCGATCTGGCCCAGGGATACCGGAGTGGCGGGGAAAGTGGCCGCCGTGGTGAGCGATACCACCTGCACCGAAGCGTCTGCCATCCCCGTGAGGCCATTATTGAAGATGGTGAAGCTTACGGGGGAAGTGGCTCCGATGGGGAAGTTGTCGGTGGTGTCCAAGATCACGAACCTTGCCCCGCCGCCCCACATCCGGAAGCTCTGGTTGAAGGCGGGAGCCGCGCTGTGGAGGGTGAAAGTGACTGGCTGGCGGGGTTGGAGGGTGGGCAGCCCGGTGACGGAAAAAGTGAGGTTGTGGGTTCCCTCCGGGGGAATGGTGAAGCTGTTGTGGCTGTAGCCCACCGTGGCGTTCGCGTCGGCCGTGATGGCGAGGTCTGAGAGGGTGAGGGGCGCCGCGCCGTAGTTTTTGAGGGTCAGATGCGCGGTGACGGTGTGGTTGGGATTCAGGATCGCGTCACCCAGGTCGTTGGCGATGATGCCGATACCCGCCGGTTCACTGGGACTGAGGGTACGCACGAGGGGAACGAAGTTGGGCTGGGACACCGTGACCTTCAGGTCGCCGCCCGCTTCGGGGTCGATGGGCAGGATGGCAAATCCGTTTTGGACCCTGGCGTGGGTGAAATCCACCCCGTTCTTGGTTCCGGTGACCATCGCCCCTTCATTGTCGGGGGCGTTGATGCGGATGTGGGAATCGCTCTGGGCAAAGCTGAGTCCGCCTTCGATCACGCTTTCGGGGATGGTGTCGGGCACCAGTACCCACATGTTGAGGCTGGGATCGGCGAGCAGGTTGTAAACGTGGAAATAGAAGGGGACATATTGGTCGGGGGCGAGGTCGTTGGGGAAGTTCTTATAGAGTTCCATCTTGCCAGCCAGCACGGAGGCGCCGAAGCCGCGCACCCCTCCATCCAGGATACTGCGAAAAGCCCCGCTGCTGATGGAGTTGTTCAGGCGCGTCTTGGTGTGGAGGTCGGATGGTCCCACGAAGGCCACGGCTCCGTTGGGGGCGACCATGGTTCCCATCCGCATCCACTTTTCGCCAAAGCAGGGGTTGACGTTGGGGTTCGCGAAGTCGCCGGTATTGCAGACGATGGAAAACACGATGGGCATGCGCGGCCCGCTGAAGGTGGCGTCCAGGTTCGACGCATAAAAAGAGGGATAGTGCCAGCCGTTGGCATCCCCCCAGCCGCGGTAGCTGACAAATTGGATACCCTGGTTGATGGACGATTGGATCGACGTGGTTCCCGGATAGGTGGGGGGATAGAAGACCGTGTCCACCTGCGCGTAGCCGTGGTTGAGCATCTTTTCCCGCAACCAGCGCGACATGTGGATCGGGGTGGTGGGGCGCAGGCCGCCTTCCGCGTAGTTTCCCGCCACAGCCAGGCTTCTGGTCATCCAGCCGGTGTCGCCCATGTAAGGCGACCTTTCGTAGATGATGGTCTTGTTCGCCATGCTCATATACTCGGAGACGTCATTGAACGAGAACCTTCCCACCAGCATCTCGGGGAAATAGTCATTGCCTGTGATGAGGGTGTACTGGTAGTCGTCGGCGTCGTTTTCCTGATACTCCGGCGAGGGGTAAAAGGCCGTGGGGATCGAGAAGGAGCCTGTGACGTCACCCAGGAGGAGCAGGTAGTCGCAGCGGTGGTTAAGGTAATGGTTGCGGATGTAGTTTTTGTAGTCATCCAAAGTTGAGCCGATCTCGGATTTATTGGCGACAAAGATGTCGAAGCCCAGGGATTTCTTCCACTCCACAAAGCTGGCCAGATAGTCGCTCAGGGCGTTGTGGGAAAGGATCAGCATTTTGGGGCGGGCGGTTGGCAGGCCGCGCAGGTAGGAGCTTTCATAGTTGTCCGCCAGGGTCTTGTAAGCATCGGCAAAGGCGGGGGAGACGGAGGTGGGCAGTTCGATCGGATCGCTGCCGGTGAGGGTGAAGTCGGCCTCCGTGAGGGTGAGGATATGATCCTGAACCTCGATCTGGGAGCGGATCAGCACGGTGAAGCCCCTCATCTCGCGGAAGGTGAAGCTGTTGCCCAGGCTCAGGGCTTCGGGGTTTCTGTTTTGCTCCTGGTAGAGGAAGTTGCCCTGATGGTCAAAGACGTTCCAGCGCAGGGATTGCACCGTCAGTTGGGCGTTCTGGAACGGCAGGGCAAAGGTTCGGGAAATCGTTCCGGTATCGGGAAATTCATCGTCCGGATCGTCAGGCACGGGCATTGGCGCCTGCCTGATGTTGGCCAGGCTCGCGCTCACTCCAGCCGCGCTTGTCTGGTAGCTTTCATTTATAGCCGCGCCTAAGAAGCTTAGGGACAGCAAGATAGTCGTTATCAAGATATATCTCATTGTATATCCTCCCATGAATCTGGATAACCCAATGCAAGAAGTATTCCGCAACGGGATAAATCTATGGCATGTTTTTCCGTGATTTGGAGTATAAATTGCATAAAAGTCCCATCCATATGAAGAAAGGAATTGAAATGCGGAAATACTTATATACTGGACTGGTTGTACTGGCAGCCTTGCTGGCTTTCTCCTGTGGAACCACGGAGTTTACCAATCCCAACAACCCCAATGTAAACCCGGACGCGAACCTGCTGTTTGGTTCGGATGACAGTTTTGACGTCGTGACCTGGAACCTGAGGACATTTCCCCTGGCAGACCCCGCCACCAGCGAGTTGCTGGCGCTGATCATACCCAAGCTGAAGGTGGATGTCATCGCCTGCCAGGAGATCATGAGCTACGGCGATTTTATCGAGCTGGCGGAGATGATTCCCCATTTCGAGGCCCGCGTGTCCAATGTGAGCAACAGCTATCTGCTTGCCTACCTTTACGATACCAGGACAGTGGAAGTTAACTCCGACTATGCCATCTTCCTCAACGATTCAAACCCCTTTCCCCGCCCGCCCCATGTGATGGACCTGAACTTCAACGGCCACAACGTCTTTCTGATCAACAACCATCTCAAGGCCTTCGGCGACAACTACATCGATGAGGACGACCCCTGGGATGAGGAGTATCGCCGGCGCACCGCCTGCCGGAAGCTGGATCAGTATATCGCTTCAAACCTGGGGGATGAAAAAGTGATAGTCCTGGGCGACATGAACGACCAGATAGCCGAGCCAGCGGAGTATAACGTGTTTTTGAGCTTCCTGGACAAGCCGCAGGAATATCTCTTTACCGATATGCACATTGCGCTGAACCCCAACTACTCCAACGTGTCCTATCCACCCATGGTGTCGCATATCGACCACATCCTCATCTCCAACGAACTCTTCCCCGCCTGGCACAGCTCCGGAAGCAGTTGCCGGGTGATCAAGGTGGAGGACTGGTTTGGCAACTGGGCCAGCTATTCAAACCAGATCTCAGACCATCGTCCCCTGGGCTTGAGGATACCCCTGGACTAAGGGATTCCCAAAGGCTGGTTCGCGCAGATTGGCGCGGAATGGGGTAAGTTAGGGGGCTGCCGAAGTCTGTTCGGCAGAGGCAACGGAGTTGCCTGTTGGGAAGAGACCTCCGGTCTCTGTGGCAAACGGACTTTGCCACCCCTCGGGATGGCACGGTAGATAGCCTGGCGGACTTGTTCCGGGGGTTCCTTTCCACCATTCCACGTCCCTTATATAAAAGAGAGCCAAAAAAGAAACCCGGCCATTACAGCCGGGTTATTTTATGCACAGGTATGGTTTGTTTAGATGATACCCTGGTCGCACATGGCGTTGGCAACTTTGAGGAAACCGGCGATGTTGGCTCCCTTCACATAGTTGATGTAGCCATCGGGCTGGATGCCATTTTCACGGCAAGCCTCATGGATGCTCTTCATGATGCCATGCAGGCGGGCATCCACTTCCTCGCGGCTCCAGTTGAGGCGCATGGAGTTTTGAGTCATTTCCAGGCCGCTGGTGGCGACACCACCCGCGTTGGCAGCCTTGCCGGGGGCAAAGAGGATCTTGGAATTCAGGAATACTTCCATGGCCTCGGGGGTGGAAGGCATGTTCGCGGCTTCGCAGACGCAGAAGCAGCCGTTCTTAATGAGGTTCTGGGCGTCTTCCTTATGCAGTTCGTTCTGGGTGGCGCAGGGGATAGCGACATCCACGGGAACTTCCCAAGGCCTCTTGCCGGGGAAGAATTTGGCGTTGGGGAACTTCTCGGCATAGTCGATCACGCGGTCGTTGTTGGAAGCGCGGAGTTCCAGCATATAGTCGATCTTTTCTCCGGATACGCCGTCTTCGTCGTAGATATAGCCGTCAGGACCTGAAAGGGTGACCACTTTGCCGCCCAGTTCATTGACCTTTTGGACGGCGCCCCAGGCGACGTTGCCGAAGCCGGAAATGGCTACGCGCAGGCCTTCAAAGGTTTTGCCCTTGGTCTTGAGCATTTCTTCGGTGAAATAGATCACGCCAAAGCCTGTGGCTTCGGGTCTGATCAGGCTTCCGCCCCAGGTGCGCCCCTTGCCGGTGAACACGCCGGTGAACTCGTTTTGGAGCTTTCTGTAGTAACCGTAGAGGTAGCCGATCTCGCGTGCGCCCACGCCGATGTCGCCGGCGGGAACGTCCAGATTGGCGCCGATATGGCGATAGAGCTCAGCCATGAAGGATTGGCAGAAACGCATGATTTCGCCGTCTGACCTGCCTCTGGCGTCAAAGTCCGATCCGCCCTTTCCGCCGCCCATGGGGAGGGTGGTGAGGCTGTTTTTGAAGATTTGCTCAAATCCCAGGAACTTGAGGATGGAGAGGTTTACGCTGGGATGGAAGCGGATACCGCCCTTGTAGGGGCCGATCGCGCTGTTGAACTGCACGCGGTAACCACGGTTTACATGCACTTCGCCTTTGTCGTCCATCCAGGGAACGCGGAAAATGATTGTGCGTTCGGGTTCGACGATACGTTCAAGGATGTTCGCTTTCACAAAGCGGGGATTGTTGACATAAACATCCCAGATAGTCTCGACAACTTCTTTCACGGCTTGCAGGAATTCAGGTTCTCCCGGATTCTTCGCTGCTACTTTGTCCATGAATTCTTGAAAGGTCATGGGGGTTTCCTCCATACGTTTATTTTGTTTTCAATCCATTATTAATTTGACCGATAAAATGTCAAGAGTTTCCATTCAGTAACTTGGCCACCCTGGGCGCACGCAGGCGGTGGGAGGCCTCAAAGCCTGATCCTATCAGCGGGCGCAGGTAAAACAGGAAGTCGTCCGTGACGCCGTTGCCCCTGGCATTGATGAATTCAGCGGGCATAAGCCTGGTCTTGCGGGCCACATCCTCCAGTTTCTCGAGCTGGTAGTTCACGGAATAGAAGCCGGTTCTCTGGATCGAGATCGAGCCGTCCAGATTGTACCAGATGGCGTAATGCGCGGCTCTTTCGCCCACTTCCCGGGCTTCGCGCTGATCGACGTCAGAGACGCAGCCGATGAACGAGCGTTGCAGGTAGCCAAAGGTATCCGAGCGCACCCGCTTGATCTTGAGCTGGTCTTTCACCAGGTTGGAGAGCAGGTCGCCCAGGGCGCCCGTGCCTGAAAGCTGGACATTACCGTGGGCGTCGGTCTCTGTATTTTTGGTGAGGATGGTCATCATGGGCACGCCCTTGTCGTTGACGATGCCTTCGGACACAGCCACCACGCATCTTCCGTGGCGTTCATAAACCTCTTTCACATCCCTGAGGAAGTTTTCCTCGCTGAAAGGCCGTTCCGGCATGTAGATGAGGTGGGGGCCGTCATCGGGATACTTTTGCGCCAACGCGGAGGCGGCGGTGAGGAAACCGGCGTGGCGTCCCATCACCACTCCGATGTAAACCCCGGGCAGGGCGCGGTTGTCCAGGTTCACCCCCGTGAAGGCCGAGGCCACGAAACGCGCCGCGGAACCATAGCCCGGAGTGTGGTCGTTCAACACCAGGTCGTTGTCGATGGTTTTGGGGATGTGGATGGCCCGGAACTCGTAATCCGCCACTTGCGCCTCTTCGTTCACGATGCGCACGGCATCCGCGGAATCGTTGCCGCCAATGTAGAAGAAATAGCGCACACCGTGGGCTTTGAGAACCCTGAAGATTTCCTTGCAATAGGCCTCGTCGGGTTTGTCCCGGGTGGAAAGCAACGCGGAGGAAGGGGTATTTGCGACTTGTTCCAGGTTGTGGGTGGTTTCCTGGGTCAGGTCGATGAATTCCTCATTCACAATGCCCTGCACTCCGTAAAGGGCGCCATACACTCTCGACACCTGGGGGAACTTGCGTGCTTCCAGGGTCACGCCCACCAGGGATTGATTGATCACGGCAGTCGGACCGCCTCCTTGGGCGATCACCACTTTTCCTTCCAGTTTCACTATATACCTCCATTACGATAATCTTGTCTTATTAACTGCGCTTCATGCCTTCAAAAGGGGGGAGCAAGTCCCAAGCGCATATAACACGACTTAAAATGCCATGCGTTTTTGTCCAGCAGAAAATGCTTGCCTTAAAAATGGAGTGCAAAACAATGGCCAAAGAGGAAACATGAGTTACATCGTATTAGCCAGGAAATACCGTCCCCAGAGCTTTGGCGAAGTGTATGCCCAGGAGCACGTCACCGAGATCCTGCACAACGCCATCCAAAGCAAGCGCATCGCCCACGCGTATCTGTTTACCGGCCCACGGGGTGTGGGGAAGACCTCGATGGCGCGCATCATGGCCAAGAGCCTGAACTGCGAGGATGGCCCGACCGTCTCGCCTTGCAACAAATGCCACAACTGCCTGGAAATCACCAGCGGGACTTCCACCGACGTGATCGAGATTGACGGAGCCTCCAACACCGGCGTGGATGATATCCGCGAGCTTCAGAAAGAGCTGCTCTACGCCCCCAGCCAGTCACGTTACAAGATATATATAATCGATGAAGTCCACATGCTTTCCAAAAGCGCCTTCAACGCTTTGCTGAAGACCCTCGAGGAACCTCCGGAAAACGTGGTTTTCATCTTTGCCACCACCGAACCCCAGAAGGTTTTGGCGACCATCATATCCCGCTGCCAGCGCTACGATTTTAAGAGGATTCCCATCGACTCCATCGTTAAAAGGCTGCGGGAAATCACCACCCAGGAACAAATCCAGATTGACGGCGAATCCCTGCACCTCATCGCCCGCAAGGCTGACGGGGGCATGCGCGACGCCCTCTCCCTGCTGGATCAGGTGATCTCCTATTGCCAGAACGACATCGTGATCGAGCAGGTGCGCAACATCTTCGGGCTGGTGCCCAACCAGGTTTACAACGAGCTGCTCCGCCTGATCCACTCCAAAGACACCAACGCCCTGCTAACCCAGTTGCAGAGCATCTTTGAGCATGGCATGGATTTGCAGGACCTGATCAACAATATGATGGAATACATCCGCGTGGTCATCCTGCGCCAGTTGGGCCTTGCCCCGCAGGAAGTCACTTCCGAGGAATATGCGCTTTACGACGAGGTTGGCAGGCTGTTTTCCCAGAACAACCTGCTCTACATGATGAGCGCCCTCATGCAGGCCAGAAACGAGATCAAAAGCAGCGTCAACCCCTATCTGATCATGGAAATGCTAATGATCCGCCTCTGCAAGATGGACGAGATGGAAGACCTGGGCAGACTGTTGAACGACATCTCCAAACTGAGGCCCGGACAGCCGGCCATCAGGCAGGAGAAACCTGTGGAACGCCCTGTCCCGGAGGTGAAAAGTGCCCCGACCAGAGCCAGCGAACCGCCCAGGCAGAGCGCACCGCCCAAAATCCAGAAGGTGAAGCTCAGTGAAGAGACGCTCGCGGCAGTCTGGCCTGAGATCATAGCACGCGTCAAAAAAACCTCCACCGTCACAGGGGTGGCTTTGGAGCAATCGAAGGCCGTTGTCGAGCCTGGCAACAAGCTTGCCCTGCAGGTGAAAGGCAACACCAATCACGCACTGGTGCAAGCGCGCAAGGACGATATCCAAAAGCTGCTGGCGGAGTATTTCACCCCCGCCGTGCGCTGGGAACCCACTCTGGTAGAAAGCGAAGCTCCAACCAGGGTGGACATCGTGCGCAAAAGCCTGGATGACCTGAAAAAGATGGACGAAAACATCGCCCGCTACATTGAGATTACGGATTCCAGGCTGCTTAACGGGAAATAGGGCTTGAACGTCGCCTTCTTCGTCTGCACGGCGGTCTATCTGTTGATCCTGGGCCTGGCCATCGCTGCCCTGGTCTGGCAAAAGATTCCGCGCAACAAAGAGCTTCAGGGGATATCGGTGATCGTGGCAGCCCGCAACGAAGAGCGAAACCTGCCCCGGCTGATACCCTCGCTACTGCAACTGGACTATCAAAACTTTGAAGTGATCATCGTCAATGACCATTCCACGGATGCCAGCCTGCAAGTGTTGAAACAATATCAGGACGGGCGTCTCCAGGTGATCGACTTCCAACACCATCTGCCCGGGCTGACGGGCAAAAAAGCAGCCCTGCAGATGGGTATCAATGCCGCCAGATTCGACATTCTGGCTTTCACCGACGCCGACTGCGTGGTTCCACCCTCCTGGCTGAGGGAGATAAACGCCAGCTTCGACTCCGGGACGGACTACCTTCTGGGCTACTCCATCCTCAAGCCCCATGAAGGCTCCAGTGAAAACAGGTTGCAAAACTTTGAACGAGGAATCTACTATGCGCTGGCCGGAGCAGGCTTGTTTTGGCGCGCTCCCGTCACCAGCAGCGCCTGCAACATGGCATACCGCAAGTCTTTGTTTGTCCGTTCCGGAGGGTTCGGGGGGATCGGCCATCTGCTTTCCGGCGACGACGACCTTTTGCTTATGAAGATGATGCCGCGCATCCGCAAAGGGCTTTTCAATCCTTCGCCCGCATTGCAGGTTCTGTCGATAATCGGGACTGATAAAAGGCGGATACACCAGACCAATATCCGCCGCGCTTCCAAGTTCAAATACTACCCTTTCTGGCTGAAGTCATTCGCGCTCTTTGCCTTCCTCTATTTTGCCCTGTTCTACTACAGCCTGTTCTCCCTTGTGGCAAATCCCGCCTGGGATATCCGCGCCTATTCGCTGATCATAAAAACAAGCGCCGAGCTCTGCCTTGTTCTGCTTTTCTTCAGCAAAACAGGGCATCCCAAGCTCAGCGCTCTGTATCCGGCGCAGATACTGCTTTTCCCCGCCCAGTTCCTGTTTTACGCCATCCGGGGAATGATGGGCGGATACCAATGGAAATGATTACATTTCGATAAGTTGTGCCTGCACGAACTCGATCTTGTTCAGCTCGGTGACGATATTTTCGAGGGTGGCTTTCTCGTCTTCCACTTTAAGCACTATCAAGCCGTCATTGGCGCACATTTCCTTGGAAGTTTCGTGAAGCCCCAGGCGGACTTTGATGCTGCAACCGTATTTGGTTAGAATTTCCTGCACTTTCGCCGCGTCGTTGCTGCGATGGTCGATCTTGATCAGTATTAGTTTGTAGGTCATTTTTACCTCCGGAGCCAGCGAAAGAAATGGAGGCAAAACTGTCCACACATTTTTTTGCCATTTCCCTTCTGGCAGCTTTTAGGCAGGAAACAAAGCACTGATAGACAATATACAGTGTCATCCCGGGCAAGCGGTTCACGCAGATTTACGCGGATAATATAAGGGCTGCCGAAGTCTGTTCGGCAGAGGCAACGGAGTTGCCTGTCTGGAAGAGACCTCCGGTCTCTGTGGCAAACGGACTTTGCCACCCCTGGGCAATGGATCCCGGGTCAAGCGGGTTCACGCAGATATACGCGGATAAAGGCGCAGATGAGCGCGGATTGGAGTTATAAAGGGTGCGGTTGCTTTGGGGTCTGGTGGTTGTTTTTAAAAGACTGGATCCCGGGTCAAGCTTGTTCACCCCACCGGATCGTAACCGATCCGTCGAGGACCCCGGCTTGCCCGGGATGACACGGTATATAGCCTGATGGTTCTTGTTTCGGGGGAACCTTTCCACCATTTCACCTTTCCACCTTTCCACCTCAAAAACACCTTTCCACGGCCTGATCGTAGCACCTATATTATATAGAGGGGTGGGCCTCATTTGCATCCCGGGTTCCAGCCTGGGTCTTCCTGGGGTCAACCTTATAATTTATAAGGATGACCTAAGGATGATGGCACAAAAGCCAGTAGCAGCAAAGGAGGGCGGTATGAAGGAAAATCGTGATTGTTGGTAAATTATGTTTATTGAAGCAAGCTTGGCAAGCTGCCCTGGCTCCCTCCTGCCTTCATGCCCCATTGACCGCCCGTTGAACGCCAGGTAATTTCCAGTTAGGCGGTTACTCAGCGTTCAGTCAGCGATCAATCAGCGATCAACGTATGAGGGGGGAAACAGGCGAAAAAAAGAATTGACATCCAGATTAAGGGCAATAATAGGGACGAAAACTTACAAAGAAAAGGAGTAGATAAATGAAAACAGTTGGCAGCGTCCTGGCGTTAATCGGCGGAATCCTGGTGATACTGCTTGGACTGGGAGCCTTGTTCAGCGACAATCTCCAGCAGGTCTGGCAGTTGGAATATACAAACACCAGCGGATTTGTTTCTTTGGCCACCATCCTGGCTTTGGCGATCATCATCCTGGCGGTGATCGCGTTAAACTTCCAACCCCGGATCATAGGCATTTTTATCCTCCTGGCTTCGTTTGCCGGAGTGATCTTTGGAGGCACCTTCGTGGATATCTGCATGATCCTGACCATCATAGGCAGCTTTATCCTCATCACTTTACCGTCTGGCAAGGCGAATGAACAAGACGGCGGTTCCCGCATCTATCAGAAATGGTGGTTTTGGTTATTGCTGGGGCTGCTTTGCGTGGCCATCATCTGGGGGCTGTTCCAAGTCCTCAGTCCAGTCCTGAAGGGTTCCGCAAGCGCGGACTCGCTCGCAGTTTCTGACACCCTGGACCAAATGGTGAATACACAGGGACAGCAGTTTGTGCTTGACACGACTCCTGAGGAGATCTTGAAAGCCTACAACGAAAACGGCTACGCGGCGGATGCCAGGTTCAAGGGAAATCCTGTCAGGATCACGGGGAAAATCTTCAACGTGATGAGCACCGCAGACTCGGGCAGCAGGATAGTTCTCAAGGCCATGGACGAATACCACGAGGCTTTTGAGAAAGAATCCGTCATCTGCAATTTCAGCGGCCTGGAAGCGACCAGGGTGCTGGAATATAAGGTGGGGGACACCGTTTCGCTGATCGGAATGGTGCAATCCACCGGCGGAAAACACGATGACATCGTTTTTGAGAACTGTTCCATAGATATGCCGTAAACATTTGAACTAAAAAAGAAAGCGCCCCCGGAAGCCAGAGGGCGCTTTTCTTTGCATAAACATCCTTTTAGCTTTTGGCAGCCTGCTGTCTGGCCCAGCTATCCTTCAAGGTCACTATCCTGTTGAACACCAGGCCGTCCGGGCCGCTGTCCGGATCCACGGAGAAATATCCCTGGCGCATGAACTGGTAGCGTTCCCCCGCTTTCGCGTTCCCCAGTGACGGTTCAAGCCTGCTGATTCGATTGACGACCAGTGAATCCGGATTCAGGTAGTCTGTGTAGTCCTTTCCCTCTTCCATATCATTGAAGTCGGCGATGGTGAAGAGCTGGTCATAGAGCCGCAACTCAGCCGGGATGGAGTGTTCCGCGCTCACCCAGTGGATGGTGCCTTTGACCTTGCGGCCATCGGCTGTTCCCCCTCCCCGGGATAGAGGATCATAGGTGCAGACCAGTTCGCAGATCCTGCCCTGGGCATCCCTGACCACTTCCTTGCAGGTGACGTAATAGGCATGCTTGAGGCGAATCTCCTTTCCGGGCGACATACGGAACCAGCCCTTGGGCGGATTTTCGGAGAAATCATCCCGTTCGATGTAGAGGTTGCGGGAAAACGGAATCAGCCTCACTCCGGCGGAAGGGTCTTCCGGATTGTTGTCGGCCTCCAGCTCTTCCACTTTGCCTTCCGGGTAGTTCTCGATGGTAAGCCTGACCGGGTCGAGCACGGCCATCACCCTGTTCGCGTGTTTGTTGAGGTCTTCCCTCACGCAAAACTGGAGCAGTTCAAAATCCACGACCGAGTTGGCTTTGGCCACTCCGATGCGGTCGGCAAATTCCCTGATGGCTTCAGGTGAAAAACCACGTCTCCTCAGTCCCGCCAGGGTGGGCATGCGGGGATCGTCCCAGCCATTAACAACCTTGTTTTGCACCAATTCCAGCAGACGCCTTTTGCTCATCATTGTGTGGGAAAGGTTCAGGCGGGCAAATTCGATCTGTTGGGGATGGCAGGGGACGGGCAACTGGTCAAGGAACCAGTCATAGAGGGGTCGGTGGTCTTCAAACTCCAGGGTGCAGATTGAGTGCGTGATCCCTTCCAGGGCGTCGGAAATGCAATGCGTGTAGTCATACATGGGGTAGATGAGCCACTTGTTTCCGGTGCGGTGGTGTTCGGCCTTCTTGATGCGGTAGATGACGGGATCCCGCATATTCAGATTGGGCGAGGCCATGTCGATTTTTGCCCGCAGGGATTTGGCACCTTCTTCAAACTCGCCATCCCGCATACGCCGGAACAGATCGAGGTTCTCCTCGACGCTCCGGTTGCGGTAGGGGCTGTCTTTGCCCGGAACAGTAAGGGTTCCGCGGTGCTGGCGGATTTCCTCCTGGCAGAGGTCACAGACATAGGCTTTGCCTTCTTTGATCAGGATTTCGGCATATTCGTACAACTGGTCGAAGTAATCAGAGGCGTAAAAAAGCTTGTCCTGCCAGTCAAACCCCAGCCAGCGCACATCTTCCATGATTGAATCCACATACTCAACATCTTCCTTGATGGGATTGGTGTCGTCAAAACGCAGGTGGCAGATTCCGCCGTAATCCCTCGCCAGGCCGAAATTCAGGCAGATTGACTTGGCGTGCCCGATATGCAGATAGCCATTAGGCTCGGGAGGAAACCGGGTCTTGATGCTTTTATGCTTTCCGGATTCCAAATCACGGTCGATGATGGTCCGTATAAAATTGGAAACCGGGGTTTTGTCTGTGGTAGGATTTTCCATGCATACCTCGATCTTGCTTTGTGTTGCCAACTTTAGGGATGGGCTTTATCAAGTCAAGACATATCGTTTGGAACAGAAATGAAAAGACCCCGGAAGCTCCGGGGCCTTGGTGAATGTTGCGGCGGGCAGATTATTTCATCAGAACTATTCTGCCATGATGTTTGAAATCGGGGCTGTTGAGTTGATAGTAGTAAACGCCACTGTCAACTTTGTTACCAGACGAATTGGTGCCATCCCAGTTCAGGCTGGCTTCTCCGTTTTGGTCGGTTGTGCCGGCCATGCTCCTGACCAGTTGTCCTTTGACGTTGTAGATGGAGATGTTCACCTGCCTGTTCGCCTTGCCGCGCAGCGCAAATGAAGTGCTGGAACGGAAGGGATTTGGATACACGTTAAGTGAATTTCCGGCTGAAATAACGTCATCATCGTTGGGCAAGGTGTTGATGGTGACCGTGTTGGATGGACCGGAGAGCATCATCGGATCGTTGAAAAGTGAACAGATCCAATACTCATGGACTCCCTGGGGCACATAGGTGTCGCTGAAGGTCAGGGTGTTGGGGTTGGTAATGGTGGAGATGGACAGTCCATTGCGGTAAAGCCTGTAACCTACAAAACCTCTGCCACCGAAGTATTGGGGCGGTTCCCAGGTGAGCACCACGGTGTTTGGGGGGGTGAGGGTGGCGGCCAGGTTCTGAGGCGCGGGCAGATCGATAATCGTGGGTGTGGGAGCGCTGGAAACAGGTGTTCCCGGCATATTGTGTTCATCAACCGGAGTCACTTCAAAGACCAGTTCGTGGTCGATATCTGCTTCCACTGGTGTGTAATTGGGTTCATTGGCTCCGTTGATCAGAACCGGTGAGGAATTGACGATCCTGTACCATTTGTAGATCGAGCTTCCCTCTGTGTCGTTGTCCGCGTCGGTGAACACATATTCTCCCGATAGTTGCTGATGAATAACAGGAATACCGGTCACAACAACGCTCGTGGCTACCGGCGCTTCATTGGTGAAGCCCGTTCCAGACAAGGGAATGGTGATATTGGGGTGGTTGTAAAGGTTGCTGGTGATCACCAGGTTGCCGTTGTATGTCTGAGGGGCAGTGGGGGAGAAGGTCACGTTCGCCGTGATGGACTGGGCTGCGGGAATGTTGAAGTTGCTCACGTCGCAACTGAAAACCGGATTGGAGATCGTGATCGTGCCATTCGCGGCGGTGGATGCGAAATTGGTGATCGTGATTGGGATCGTGTTGGTGCCGTTCACCGAGACGTCGGGGAAATCAATGGTCTGGTGCGAGACAGGATAAGCTCCAACCAGTGATGCAAGGGAGTATTTGACCCCTTGCAGAATCTCTTTCGAAGTCATGTTCTGCAGGAAGAACACCATTTCACAGTTGGCAACGTTCCAGGAGGAATTGAGAGTGAAAGTCAGGTTGATGGTGGTGGTTTCGCCAGTGGCCAGATTAACGGCGGTGCCATTTTCGTTCGGTATCATCAGCCGGTTGACATTATCCACCGTGGTCTGGTTGAACCAGTTATAAGCAATGTTGGACTCGGTGAGCACAGCGTGCAGCTTGACGTTGGTGTTGGTATCCGCTTCTGGTTTGGAAACGGTGACTGTCACGCTGTACTGGCTGCCGTTCTGGGCTCCGACGGCGCTGATCAGGAAGTGAGATGGAACGTTCAGACGGGAGTTCACCTTGGGCAGGTAGTTGCTGTACATCGAGGAGCTTCCGCTGCCGCCCACACTGGGATTCTGGCCATCGAAGACTGCCGTGGGGAATCCTGAGATCCCGTAAAAACTGTTACGGGCGTTGGAATAGGTATTGGCAAAGCTGTCGCTGCCATGATTCTTGACTATTGCCACAGCATGGCCGTTTTGCAACAGGTCATGGCAACCCATGGCTGCACCCGGGCAGTAACCGCACCAGGTTCCAGTGGCAACTTCCACAACCACCAGGTTGCGGGGAACCGCCAGCACTGTGCTGAGCAAGCCAAGAAGTGTCAGTAATACGATAAGTGACTTCTTCATTATCATCTCCTTTAAGATATTAGAAAATCTATTGTTTGGATCATGCAAATTTCATGCCCAAATCGATACTATTTCACACTATATTGCTAATAGGGTCAAGCAAGGGCTTGGGCTGATATATTTAGAACAATCTTCAGCAACTCATCCGGGCTGGCAGCCAGATAGTCTGGTTTATGCCTGGCCAGATGTTCTGCTGAGTGGAAGCCCCAGGTGACCGAGATCACTTTGACACGGCTCTTCCTGGCTGCTTTGATGTCTCTGGATTCATCCCCGATGTAGATGACATCTTTGCGGATCAATCCATGCTTAACTATCTGACGGGTGATCTTATTATGCTTTTTCAGGATGCCGCCGGTTCCCTCCACCCAGGCAAAACAATCTATTCCATGCCGGTCAAGGAACTCCTGGACGTTTTCGGTTTGATTGGAACTGATCAAGGCCATGGGGATGCCCCGATTTTTTAGGGTCTCAAGCACCGGCAGGATACCCGGGCAGGGATCCAGTTCCGGGATGATCTTGCGATACTCGTGTAATACGATAGGGATAGCCTGCCCCAGCTTGTACAAGGGGATTTTGAGATGCCTGAAAGACTGGCGCAGGTTGAGATTGCGAAGTTGGGAAAAGGTTTCCTCGCTGATGGGCTGATATCCGTAGCGGGGAGCAAGTTCGTTGATCATTGTAAACAGTTTCCCGATCGAATCAGCCACGGTGCCGTCAAAATCGAAGAGCAGATACGGTTTCATCAGAGTTCTTTTTTCCTCTGCAAAACTATCTGATACGCTGTGTTGCGGGCAAGCGAAAAACGTTCTGCCACGCTCTCCGCAACGCTCTTCATGCTCCGCCCCTCCGCCAGCAGGGAGTCGATATGCCCCGCCACCTCGTCCGGATCGGGTTTGCATTCTTTCTGGGCCGCTCCGACAACCACCACAAACTCCCCTTTTTCTTTGATCTGATAATCCTCAACTATGGCGCTCAAAGTCCCGCGGATGAATTCCTCATGCAGTTTGCTGATCTCCCTGCCAATGCATACCTGGCGGTCTCCGCAGGCGGCGAGCAGGTCTTCCAGGCTCTGCCTGATCCTGTGGGGGGATTCGTAGAGCACGCTGCTGCCGGGATAGTCTTTGATTTGCTCCAGAAAAGCGCGGCGGTCTTTGACCTTGAGCGGGGCAAAACCGCAAAACTGCCAAAGGCTGGTATCCAGTCCGGAAGCGATCAGGGCGGGAATCAGCGCCGTTGCGCCTGGCAGGGGAACGATCTGGATGCCGGCCTCTATCGCGCTTTGAATAAACAAAAGAGCGGGGTCGGAGATACCTGGGCTGCCGGCATCGCTTACAACGGCAACGTCATGGCCGGCCAGCAGGGATCCAAGTATCTCCGAACTCCGCTTCCTTTCGTTATATTTGTGCAGACTGATCAACCTGGGAGGATTGATCTCATATTGCGAGAGCAGGAATCCCGTGTTACGGGTGTCCTCGCAGGCGATCAGGTCCACCTTCTTCAGAGTCTCCAAAGCCCGCAGGGTAATATCTCCCAGGTTGCCGATCGGAACCGGCACCAGATAGACGCAACCCGCAGGCAAGTCCACTCCTTATATCAGCTTCAGTTCTTTGCCGGTTTTCTTGAAAGCCGCGATGGCTTTGTCCAAATCGGCGCGGCTGTGCGCGGCGGAAAGCTGGACGCGGATGCGGGCCTTGCCTTTGGGCACCACGGGATACACGAATCCGATCACGTAGATGCCTTCTTCCAGCAGCATGTCAGCCATCTTCATGGCCAGAGGCTCGTCGTAAAGCATCACCGGAACGATGGCGGTGTTGCCTTCCACGATGTCAAACCCGGCTTTCACCATTTCCTGACGGAAATAGACCGCGTTGTCCCACACCTTGTCGCGCAACTCGGAAGAGCCGGTGAGCAGCTCGATCACTTTGAGGCTGGCGCCCACGACGGCTGGAGCGACTGAATTTGAAAACAGATAGGGTCTGCTGCGCTGGCGCAGAAGCTCGATGATCTCCTTGCGTCCGGAGGTGAAGCCGCCGTTCGCACCGCCCATGGCTTTGCCCAGGGTGCTGGTGACGATATCTACCCTGTCCTGGACTCCAAAATGCTCGGGAGTTCCCCTGCCTTTGGGTCCGATGTAGCCAGTCGCGTGGGAGTCGTCAACCAAAACCAGGGCGTCATATTTGTCTGCCAGGTCGCAGATTTCGGGAAGCTTGGCCATGTCCCCGTCCATGGAGAACACGCCATCGGTACAGATCAGGCGGTATTTCAAGCCCTGTGAATCTTTCAGATGTTGTTCAAGTTCTTCCATGTTGGAGTGTTTATAGCGATAGCGCTGGGCTTTGCAAAGGCGCACGCCGTCGATGATGGAAGCATGGTTCAGTTCATCGGATATGATGGCGGAATCGTCTCCCAGCAGAGGCTCGAATACGCCGCCATTGGCATCGAAGCAGGCAACATAAAGGATGGTGTCCTCAGTTCCCAGAAACTCGGATATCTTCTGCTCCAGGTCTTTGTGGATCTTCTGCGTTCCGCAGATAAAGCGCACGGAAGCCAGGCCATAGCCCCAATCGTTCATGATATCCTGGGCGGCTTTTACCACGGCGGGATGATTGCCCAGGCCAAGGTAGTTGTTGGCGCAAAAGTTCATCACAGACTGTCCTGTGCTGACTCCAATGTTTGCGCCCTGGGGTGTGGTGATAATGCGTTCGTTCTTGTACAAACCTTGTTTCTTGAGGTCTTCGAACAGGTTTTGCAGATCGGTTTTCATTTTGCCAAACATGGCAATCCTCCATTTCTTTATTTTAATCTTTCGCTACATTATTTGTAATAGCCTGATTTAGTCAATAAAAAAGGTTGACCACGGGCAGGGACTGTTTACGAATCCGCGTTCGTTCCGACGGCAACGGGACGAGGCGCTAAACAAAAAAGCCCCTCGTTAGAGGAGCTTTCATTATGGTGCAGAAGGCGGGACTCGAACCCGCACACCCGTTACAGGCACAAGATCCTTAGTCTTGCGTGTCTGCCAAGTTCCACCACTTCTGCATTTCTAAAAACTATCTGGTTTATTCAGCCGCCGGTGCGGGAGTGGGAGCGGGTTGTGGGGCTGGCGAGGGAGCGGGGGCAGGTTGTTGGGTGTCCACGAACTTCTCGTCATAAACTTTCGCTTTCGCTTTACCGGATGCGGCTTTGTTTACCTGGAAGGCCATGAAGATGCAGGAAAGGATAAACAACACACCCAGGATCTGGGTCCATTTCTTCAGAAACTTCGAGGCGCCAGAACCTCCGAAGACGTTCATGGCTGCTCCGCCCAGATTGGCGTCCAAACCACTGCCCTTGGAGCTTTGGGCCAGAATTACAAGCACCAATGCGACACAAATGATCACATGGATAATCAACGCTATCGTGTATAGTACCATTGTTTTCTATCCTTAAAATCTTTAGATAATCAGCAAGTTTGATCACTAAAATTTAGGCTTCCCTTTTTTGTCAATCAGAAAATGACCCCGCCCTTCTCCCAAAATGGTGGCCAACATAGCTGCCAGCAGCAGGACAGCCCCTGTCGCCGCCATCAGGGAAACCTCCTCACCCAGAATCAGGTATCCCCCCAGCATGGCAAACACGCCTTCCAGACAAAGGATAACGCTGGCAACCTCGGGAGCCGTCTTCTTCTGCGCGTGCAACTGAAGGGTGAAGGCCACGCCAACGGAAAGCACTCCGGCATACAGGATCGGCACGGTAGCCTGGCCGATGCCCTGAAGCAATTCAGCCAGATCCATGTTCCAGGCGGGCACCGCGCGTGACACAGGAAACGCGACTAAAGCTGACAACAACGTGCAGACCGCGTATTGCACCACTGCGATGTCAAGGCTTGAATGCAACTGGGTAAGCCGGTCGATCAGTTGAATATGTAAAGCCCAGAAAACCGCTCCCAAGAGCACAAGGCCATTGCCGAGGTTGGCATTCAGCCCCACATCCTTGTTCAGCAGCCACAAACCCATTACTGCCAAAGGGATGGATACCAGGAGGGCTTTTGACAGCTTTCTGCCCCGCAGCAGGCTGATCAAAGGCACAAAGACCACATACAGGCCGGTGATGAAGCCGGCGCTTCCCGCGCTTGTCCAGAGCATGCCAGTTTGCTGCAGGCTCGAGGCGCAAAATAACAGCAATCCCAATAATAATAGCTGCCGGATTCCCTTTCTTGTAAACGTGGTACCGCAATCTGTCCTGGCGGGCGCGTCCCCGGGCCTGGCAACTTTTCTCACCAGCCATACGCAGAGGGTGCCCAAGGCAAAGCGCAGGGCGTTGAAGGTGAAAGGATCGAGGGATTCCAGTCCGCTGCGCTGGGCCACAAAGGCAAAGCCCCAGATGGCCGCCGTTAGCGTGAGGTTCAGATAGGAGAGTATCTTGCCGTTCCTGAGTAGCATCGTTAATCGCGTTTACGACGTTTTCTGCTAAAGGCTATGCTGCCAAACCCGCCCACGACGGCCAGATAAAAGCCCAGATCATAACCCCAGCCTGTGTTTTGCGTCTCATAGATCCTGACATCGGGGTCAAATATCTGCCAGATCAAGGTCACAGGCGCAATCCAGCCGTGCCAGATACCGGCAAAAAAGCCTGCTTTCCGTTCCGGTTGGAATCTGCCGGTGCCAGGCGCGCAGGCGCTGAGAAGCAACAGGGCAAGAATACAAAATATGTTCAAAATAAGCTTTATATGATAATTTACCATCAAGCTACTCCAGCTCTTTCTACTTGGGATCATGTGACCGACAATCGCGTAGAATGTCAATAACTTTTGCAGCCATTCTTTACACGACAGGTCCGATTTTGTGCTTGTGCCATATCCTCTGTGCAATACTTGTAATGTAAGGGCTGCCGAAGTCCATTCGGCAGAGGCAACGGAGTTGCCTGTTTGGAAGAGACCTCCGGTCTCTGTGGCAAACGGACTTTGCCACCCTTGGGCACTGTATCCCGGGTCAAGCGAGCTTGCCCGGGATGACGCGGTTTTATAGTTTGGGGGGTATTTGTTTAGGGGCACCTTTCCACCTCAAAACACCTTTCCTCCTTTCCACGGTTTTATCGTAGCACCTATATATTATGAGGGGATGGCCCTCATTTGCATCTCCCTCTCCGGCGTGGGTCTTCCTGGGGTCAACCTTATAATTTATAAGGATGACCTAAGGATGATGGCACAAAATCAAGTAGCAGCAAAGGAGGGCGGTATGAAGGATATTGCGGAATGTATCAGTTTATTTATGCGGTTGTCAAGTAATTGATGCCTGTTGTTTTTGGACAGGGTGCTTGTTTTGGGTCAGCCATCCCCAGAGGGGCCCCTCTGCCGGAGATGGCGCAGTGTATAGCTTGGTATGAATGCTTTTAAGCAGGATGGTTTTCTTGTGCTATATCACCTTTCATGCCCTTTTAATCCGTGTCAATTCGCGCAATTCGTGGATGAATAATATAAAAAGACTGGAGGCGCAATTTGGGTTTGGGAGATTCTGAGCGCAGGAATACCCGAAAGCGCTGGTATCAAGATAGTGATTGACTAAATAGCGGTTTCTTGGAACTGTCACATCGGAGCACAACTCCTCAATGAACGAATTTTTGAACAAATTGCGTAACTACAAGCAGGGGCTGAACCTGCGAATAATGGTCCGTGCAGTGGTCCTGGCCTTGCTGTGCCTGGTGGCAGGTATCCATCTTTACTATCTGGCCTGGCTGAACCTGGCGCCGGAGTCGAGGGTGCTCTTCTATCTGAATCTCTGCGTGCGCGTGTCTTTGGCTTTGTTGCTCATATATATCTTCCTCAAGGCCTCGCGCGGGTTTTACACGGAACTGAGCGCCGCCCGCTGGCTGGACAGGCAGGTGGACCACGGTGACGATCTGTATCAGAATCTCTTTGAGCTCAGGCAGCAACAAACCGCGGAGCCGGTGCTGGATGTGTTGGCGGGTAAAGCCAGCCTGCGCCTGGGCAGGGAATCATACCGTCTGCCGCGCCCGTTTGAAGCCGGCGAGGGCTGGCTGCTGCTCTTCGTCCTGCTTGGCATCGGCAGCGTGTGGGCGCTCACCTGGAACGATTTCCACTATGCTTTGAGGCAGTTTTATACCAACAAAGCCGCAACAGTGAACTACAAAAGCACCATCGAGGTTAGCCCGGGCAACGCCACGGTGGGTAAAAACCAGCAGCTCACGATCCGGGTGGTGGATGCGGATACGCGCCTCAAACACCGGCTTTTTTACCGCTGGGACAGCCAGTGGCGCGAACTTGGGATGAGCGGCGAGAGCTATAGTTTCGATTCCGTCCAGAATTCCTTTGAATACTACATCCAGAACGAGGCGGCAAAATCCGCGCTGTATAAGGTGGTGTGCCTGGATGAGCCCTTTGCAAAAAGCTGGGAGGTGCACTACAAATATCCCGCCTACACAGGCCTGGGTAGCGCCATCGACAGCCTCAGCTATGGCAATATCGAGGCTTTCAAGCACAGCGAGGCCATCCTCTCCATCTCCACCAACATCCCGGTGAAACAGGCGGTGATGAAGTTCGGGGATGGAACGGAAAAGCAGATGCAGAGGATTGGCGAAAGCGAGTTCAGCGTCCGGCTGACCGTGACCGACCCCCAGACCTGGTATCTGGAACTGACCGACGAGTTGGGACGCAAATCCGCCCCGGAACAGAAGACGATCAGCGTGACCCCCGATCTGCCGCCGCAGGTGCGCATCCTCTTTCCGGGGGAAGACGTGACCCTGGACCAGAGCCAGCGCCTGCCTCTGATAATATCTGCAGATGACGATTTCGGCCTGCGCAACCTCACCCTGCACTGGCAACTGAACAACAACGAGCCGCAATCCGCAAGCATCCGCTCCGTGATCACTTCCAAGCTGCTGAACCTGGATTACAGCTTCGACCTTTCGCCCCTGGGGATGATGCCCGGCGACGTGGTCACCTACTGGGCCCAGGTGCAGGACAACTCTCCGGAACGGCAAAGCGCGCAGAGCGCGAGATATAAGGCCCGCTTCCCTTCCATCGAGGAAATCTACCGCGAGATAGAACGGCAGGAGAGCATGAAGACGGGCGAACTGCAAAGCGCGCTGGAGGAATCGCGCCAGCTTCAAAAAGACTTTGAACAAAAGCGCCGCGAACTGCTGAAAGACAAGGATCCCAAATGGGAAGACAAAAAAGAGCTGGAAAAGATCCTGCAGGATCAGGAAAAGCTGAGCGAGCAGGTGGATCAGGTGGCGGACGACTTTCAGGACATGATCAACAAGCTGCAGCGCAACGAAGCGCTTTCCAGGGAAACGATCGCCAAGATGCAAAAGATCCAGGAGCTGATGGAGGAGATCAGCAACGACGAACTGCGCAAGGCAATGGAACGCTTTGGCGAGGCGCTGCAAAAGATGGATCCCAGGGAACTCAGGAAGGCCATGGAAAACTTCAAGTTTTCGATGGAGGATTTTAGCAAAAAAATAGACCAGACCTTGCAACTGCTGGAAAGCATCAAGCAGGAACAGGCGATGGAAAAGGCCCTGGAGCTGGCCAAAGAGATGGAGCAGATGCAGGCAGCCTTGAAAGAAAAGACCGATTCCTCGCGCCAGGACAGCCAGCAACTGGCTCAGGAACAGGAAAAGATAGGGGAGATGCTCAAGAATCTGGAGCAACAGCTTGAAAAGACCAAAGAGCTGCTGGATCCCGCCAAGGACAAACAAATGAGGCAGGAACTGAGCGAACTGCAGGAGCAGATGAAAAACAGCCAGATGCAGCAGCAAATCCAGCAGAGCGCTTCCCAACTGAAACAAAACCAGCGCCAGGCTTCCAGCCAGACCCAGGCTGAGCTGCTGCAAAAAATGCGCCGCTTCACGCTCAGGCTGGGGGAGATGAAAAACTCCATGGGAGGCGGAAGCCAGCAGGAAGTGATGACCGCGATGCAAAACGCTATCCGGGAACTGCTCATCTTCTCCAAAAAGCATGAGGAACTGCGCTCGCGCCTGGGCCCCGATCCCTATGTGATAGTTCCTGACCTGATCTCGCAATATGAAGGTGTGCAGATATCGCTCAACCGGCTGTTCAGCAAGCCGCAGGTCAGCCTCTTTGTCCCGCCCAAGTTCTATATCGACCTCACGGACACAAACAAAGCCTACCGTGAGGTGTTTGTGAACGTGAATGAGACCATGTATGGCAAAATCCCGCCCCAGATGGAACTGATCCAGCGCGGGTTGAACTTGATGGTGTATGACCTGATGCAGGCGCTGAACAACCCCTCGGCTGGTTCCGGAGGAGGAAGCGGGATGCAATCGCTGCTGCAAACCCTTGACCAGATGGGACAGCAGCAGATGGCGATGACCATGCTCACCGAACAACTGATGATGCAGATGCAGCAGCAGGGGGGAGGGATGGACGCCGCCATGCAGCAACAAATCCAAAAGCTGGCATCAGACCAGCAGCGCCTGGCGGACAACCTGAAACGCGCCCTGCAAAACGACCCCGCCGCCCAGAAACAGGGCAACGCCATCAAACAAATCATCGACGAAGCGGAGGCGGTATCGCGCCAGCTCCGCTCCAACCAGCTTTCCCAAGACCTGCTTGAGAAGCAGGAAAATATCGTTTCCCGCCTGCTGGATGCCCAGCGTTCCATCAATAAAAGGGAATTCACGGAAAAACGCAAGGGCGAGGCGGCGGATCCCAGCCTGCGCCAGGCTGAAAGCGCGGAAGACTTTGAAAACCTGCGCCGCAAAGCCATGCTGGATGACGCTTACCGTCTTTTCCCGCCTGCCTATCAGCAGGTCATACTCAAATACCTGAAGCTGCTCAATGAATAGCAAAGCCTGCCTCCTTCTGCTTTTTGCGGCCTTCCTGCTGCTGGTGTCAAGCCCGGCATGGGGGCAATACAACGAGCGGGAAATCCTCACCCAGCAAGCCTTAGCGCAGCTTGGGGTACGCCAGTTCGCGGAGGCGGAGAAGATCTTCCTGCAGATTCTGGAGAAGTATCCCAACGACACCAACAGCGTTTTGCAACTGATGAACGTCTATTTTCAAACCTCGCAGTTGGACAAGGCCGAGGAGCTGCTCAAACGCTACCGGCGGTCTCTGCCCGAGAATCAGGGCACCGAGCAGGAAATCCAACTGCTGATCATGCGGGGCAAGCCGGAACAAGCCTGGAATCTGAGCCAGGCATATCTGCAAAGGCAAAACTACGGCGAGGGCAACTATCGGCTGCTGGCGTCCTTCTTTGAACGCAGGGGATTCTTTGATCAAGTCCTGCGCCTCTACCGGGATGCCAGGAAACAACTGGGTAAACCCGACCTTTTCCGCCTGGAGATAGCAAACAGCGCGCTCAATTTCCGCCAGTTCGATGTTGCGGTGAGTGAGTATCTCACTTGGCTGGAGCAGAATCCTCCCAATCTCTATTTTGTAAATAACCAGTGCAAGACCATCATCAAAGAGGATCCCTCCATGCTCCGGGTGATCGGCAACCACGTGCGCGGCAGGGACAGCGAAGTGCTCAGGGAACTCTATGCCAACATCCTGGTCTCCCAGCAGGAGTATCTGCAAGCGCTGGAAATCTACAAGCAACTCCCTCTGGATAAACTGATCCGCTTTGCCAACGAACAGTTTACGGCGCAGAATGACAGGATAGCCCTGCCCGCCTTTGAGTATCTGGGCAGCCTGGACGGGGACGCCTTCGACCGGAACGAATACAAGCTGCGCCAGGCCCAGATCCAGTTTCGCAACGGAAACTATGGCAGTTCAACCCAAATCCTGCTCCAGATAAGCGCGGAACCCCAGATGCGCGAGCGGCAAAACCTCTTCCGCAAGGGTGTGAACCTGGCCACCCGAAAACTGCTCGCGGAGACCGCCCTGGCTACTGCCAAGGATATCCCCGCGGCATTGGACTGGTATGGTGAGGCCAGACAGTTTTGCAACAACAACTATGACCTGCAGGATGTGGATTTGGCGGTGGTGCGGCTGCTGATCATCCAGCAGGATTATGACCGGGCCAGGCAGAAGCTACTGCAGGTGAGGGAGCCCAGGCACGGCGAGACCAGGGACTATCTGCTTTTTACCCTGGAACTGATGCGGGGCAATACCGAACTGGCGGATAGCTTGATGAACGACTATCTGATCGCGCATCCGGCAGGTGCCTTTGCCAATGACGCCATCTATCAGATGATGCTGGTGTTGGGATTGCAAGAGGCGGATAAGGAAAGCTTTTTTGGCGCCAACCGTCTGATGATGCTCCGTGATCCAGCCGCTATCGACAGCCTGCAGAGCGTGTTTTTACGCAACGGAGATGAGGAACTGCTCATCTTGGCCAGTGAGTGGGCTATCCTTCTGGCCCGGCAGGACAAGGCCAAAACCCTATTGGAGCACGAGTGGCAGGACGAGGTCTGCGCCGAATACGCGGCTCTGCTCAAGCTGGTGCTTACTACCGACGGCGAAAGTGAGCAGCTCATGGCCAGAGATTTCCTGAAAAACAACCCGGATAGCATCTTTGCCCCCAAATTCAGGCAGAGCCTGAGCCGCATGAACTATTCCCGGCCGGATTATTGACAGCGGCCAATTCGCCCTTTGTGGGCAACGCCTGGTTCGCGAACAGCAGGGTGTTCCATAAACCGCCGTCAGAAAGGTTGACATATTTGGCCAGCCCACAAACTGGCGCCACTAAAAAACACAAAGGACATGCCCATGTATAGAGAGCCGTATCACTTTAATGTGAGCCGCTATATTGATCCGCAGCGTTTTGCCCGGATCAGGGATTTTGCCCAGGGTCTGGATTGCCCCATCCTGATCATCGACCTGGATGTCATCAAAAACAAGTATCTGGAATTGCAACAGAGCATGCCACTGGCTTCCATCTACTATGCAGTGAAGGCCAACCCGAACGACGAGGTGCTCCGCCTTTTGCACGCTTTGGGATCAAACTTCGATGTGGCGTCTGTGTACGAATTGCGCCAGCTTCAGCGCTTGGGAGTGGAGCCGGAGAGGATGAGCTATGGCAACACCATCAAGAAAGCCAAGGATATCAAATACTTTTTTGAGCAGGGCATCAGGAAGTTTGTGACCGACAGCGAGCACGATCTGGAAGCCATCGCGCAAAACGCTCCCGGCTCGCAGGTCTATTTTCGCATTCTCACCGAGGGAACAGGAGCGGACTGGCCTCTTTCTCGCAAATTCGGCGCTCACCCGGATATGATCTATAGACTGATCCTCAAAGCGGCAGAATCCAACCTCGACCCTTGGGGCATCTCCTTCCATGTGGGTTCGCAGCAGCGCGACATTGGGCAGTGGGACGATGCCATCGCACGCTGCAAATATCTCTTCGATGCGGTTGCGGAGGAAGGGGTGGAGCTCAAGATGATCAACATCGGCGGCGGCTATCCCGCCAGCTATGTGGATCCCACCTTTTCCGTGCAGGAATACAGCGATGAGATCGTGCGCTTCATCCAGGAAGACTTTGGCGACCACATGCCTCAGATCAACATGGAGCCGGGACGCTCCCTGGTGGCGGATGCCGGTATCATCGTCTCCGAGATCATCAATATCACCCGCAAAGCCAAGAACAACCTCTACAAGTGGGTTTATCTGGATGTGGGCAAATTCGGCGGCTTGATCGAGACCATCGATGAATCGATCAAGTTTCCCATCTATTTCGAGCGCGATGGCCTGGCTGATGAGATCATCCTGGCCGGCCCCACCTGCGACAGCATGGACATAATGTATGAGTCTTATAAATATCACATGCCGGAAACCACGGTGCCGGGAGACAGGGTTTATATCTTCACCACAGGTGCATACACCCAAAGCTACTCCTCTGTCAACTTCAACGGTTTCCCGCCTCTAAAATCCATAGTCATTTCAGATGAGATTCTGAACCATTCCAAGCAAGGAGGAAAAGCATGAAACGCCTTCCAATTGAGACACTGCATAGTTTTATGATCGAAGTTTTCACCCGCATCGGAGTGCCTGCCGAAGACGCCGGCATCTGCGCCGACATCCTGATTGCCAGCGACTTGCGCGGTATCGAATCACACGGCATCGGACGCCTTAAGATGTACTACGACCGCATCAAGGCTGGCATCCAGAAACCGGTCACCCAGATCGAGGTGATCCGCGACAAACACGCCACGGCAGTGTGGGACGGCAATCATGGCATGGGACACGTGATCGGTTTCAGGGCTATGAGCGAGGCTATCCGCAAGGCTTCCCAATACGGCCTGGGAGCGGTGGCGGTGAGAAACTCAACCCACTATGGCATCTGTGGCTACTACGCTGATATGGCCTGCCGGCAGAACATGCTGGGCCTCACTTTCACCAACGCGCGCCCCTCGATTTGCCCCACCCATGGGGTTGAACCTCTGCTGGGTACCAATCCCATCTGTTTCGGTGCGCCTACTGACCTGCCCTATCCGTTCATCTACGATGCCGCCACCTCCATCACCCAAAGGGGCAAGATCGAACAGTATGCACGGGAAGAAAAGGACACTCCCCCCGTCTGGGCAATCGATCTGGATGGCAAGGCTCAAACCGACACACCCAAACTCCTGGTCGATCTGGTGAAGCAGACAGCTTCCCTGCTTCCCATCGGCGGCACGGATGAACTCACCGGTAGCCACAAAGGCTACGGGCTTTCCACCATGGTGGAAATTCTTTGCTCGGCCCTGCAACAGGGTGCGTTTCTTAACCAGCTATTGGGCAAGGATGCCTCCGGCAAGGCCGCGCCCTACAAACTGGGACATTTCTTTTTGGCCATCAACATCGACTTCTTCACAGAGATTGACGATTTCAAGCGCACCACAGGGTCAATCTGCCGCGAATTGCAAAACTCACGCCGTTTCCCGGGACAGGACCGCATCTGGGTGGCAGGCGAAAAAGAATATGAGAAAGAACAAGAGGTGCGCAAACTGGGTGTGCCCATCATCCCCAACCTGCAAAAGGACATCGAGTTCATGGCTAAGGATCTGGGACTGGATATCTCCAGCCTGGGTCTCTGATCCACCCAGCCTGATAATAGAAAAAGGGACATCCGTGAGGGTGTCCCTTGTTATTATTTGGTTTACTGGTTATCAGAACTCGAATTTCACTGACGCCTGTGTTGCCAGACCTGCGGTTTGTCCGCCAAGGAAGTCCGGCCCATCATGCAACAGGCTCTTGCTGAGTACAGTGTCGATCGTGAATTTGCCAAAGTTGAAAGCCAACCCCAGGTTCATATCGAATATGGAGTTTTGGGCAGCCGTGGCTTCGCTTTCATCATTATTGCCAGCTTCATAATCATCTTCTTCAGAATATGTCCAGAATACATACCTTTGGTTGGCTCCCACTCTTCCGGTGAGCCATTTTGTGATTTGAGATTCAACACCCAGGGTATATTCGGGTAAGATCACGAACGATAAACCTTCCATAAACTCGTCGTCATTCTCCGAGTTGGTTAGGGTGGTATTTGTCGATATAATCTGGATAGGTTTCACGGCGAGGACGATGTGATGGTTGGGAGCTATCTTGTAATCCCCACCCAGGCCCAGTCCGAATTCCAGGCGGAAATGGCTGGCTTTGTCCTCTCGATTGCTTGCTCCGCCACGCTCCACCTTGTCACCCAGGCTCTCGAAGCCGAGGTTGGCAAGGGCCACCAAATCCAGGTTGTTGTTTTCCTGGATGAAATAGCGGCCACCAAGCTTTAGCCCAAGCCCGGAATGGCTGGATTCATCAATAAGGGCGTTGTCGTTGTCGTCACCCGCGGCGGCACCCCGCAGATAGATCTTGGCGCCCAAGTCCATCTTTTCAACGCTCATTCCACCACTGATCTCAAAGTATTGGGCACTCATTTCTTCGGTGTAATCAGTGTTGGTAGCATCAATTTCACGGGTGTATTTTTGACTGTCGATTGCCATGCCAAAGCCAAGTGCGAACTTATCCTTGAAACCATAGTAGAACTGGACCTTGCGGCTCAGATCAAGATCAAAATTAGGCCAATTGATATGGCCGTCTAAATCCACGTCTGTGGGCAGGTTGAGGTAAAAGCCCAGCACATTGGCTTTTAATGGAACGTTGGTGCCGATTGTCCAATCCCAGGAATTACCGGCTGTGAATATCTCTCCGGTCACGCTGCGATTGTATCTGAAGATAGTGGAGGGGAAAGTGTGGATGTCTGTGTCATCCCGGATAAATCCATAGGGATAGCCCAATGCGGTCATGCGGCTATCGGTAGCGAACAAGCCACTTGCCACAAGGACAAGTGATATCAACAACAGAACAAGGGACTTGCGATTCATCTGAATCCTCCTTCCTTTTTTTGCTAATTATTATGAGGGATTCTTCTTATCCGGCTCACGGAACCATATTTATATAAGATGCAGTATCTTGTCAATATATTTCTGCAAATTCGAAAATATGGTTCAGCTAACCAATGGTTTGCATCTGATGAAAATAGTGATTCCGAGCTGAGAAAGATTGGCTTAAGGTACTTTTTGATATAGTGTAAGCAGTTGTGTAACTATAAGTTGGAAGATAAGCGGTGCGCTTGGGAGCAGAAATGCTGATTTAATTTCAAATAACGAAGCGGCTATTTCGCTTTTTGCGGTTCACAGAGACTGTATGGGGTCGTTATAATGGTCAGCCTGGGAACACCAGACCGATTTCCCGTTTTGCGTTTTCTGTGCTGTCCGATGCGTGGACCGCGTTTTCCGTGATGCCTTCCGCGTAGATATCCCGTATTGTGCCTGCCTCGCGTTTGGCAGGATCAGCTTCTCCAATCAGTTTTCTCAGGTCTTGCACGGCGTTCTCTTTTTCCAGCAGGAGGGCAAAGACAGGCGCCGAGCAGGTGAATTTAATGAGGCGGTCAAAGAACTCCTTGCCCTGATGGATGTGGTAAAACTCCGTTGCGGATTCAGGCGTGAAAGTGAACACCCGAGCCTGGCGCAGGATAAATCCCGCCTCTTCCACCAGGGAGATGATGTGCCCCACATGCCGGTGGGCAAAAGCGTTGGGTTTGATAATCAGCAGGGTCTGGCCGATCATCTGGCTTTGTAAATTGTCTCGATATAATCCAGGGCTGCCACCTTGATGGCTATATCCCGGTTCAGGGCTTTGCTGGTGACGATCTTGTGGTTGAGGATCTCGGTCCAGACTTCAAACATCTCGCTGGGTTTGAACTCGATGGATGTGTATTGTTTGAGCATATCCTGATAGAATTCATCCCGGTCGGAGTCCACTCTGGCAATGACCAGTTTGAGGCTGTCCTGGCACACATCGTAATCCTTGTAGCGGACATCCACCACGGCATAGCCCAGTTTGAGCAGGTTTTCAAAATTGATTTGCAGGTCTTCGGACATTTTATCGCTCCACAGTTTATTTTCTCGACAAAAACGAGCATCTCGTTTTTCTGTATCCAAGCTTTGGCGACAAAGATAAAAGTCAAGTTAAAACTGAAAAAAAGATGCGCCTCAAATCCAACCAAGAGACGCCGGACGGCAGAAATGGCAGGCAGGCAAGAGCAGAGGTATCATGGGAATTTTCAAGCTGCACTCCAACTATGAACCCAGCGGCGACCAGCCGGAAGCCATAGCTTCCCTGGTGGCCGGGATCAGGGAAAACAAACGTTTTCAGGTGTTGCTGGGGGTAACCGGCAGCGGCAAGACCTTCACTATCGCCAACACCATCGCTAAGTTCGACCGTCCGGTGCTGGTGCTTTCCCACAACAAGACCCTGGCCGCGCAACTCTATGGAGAGCTTAAACAGCTCTTTCCGGAAAACGCGGTGGAGTACTTTATCTCCTATTACGATTATTATCAGCCGGAATCCTACATCCCCGGCAAAGATATCTACATCGAAAAGGACGCGGACATCAACGAGGAGATCGAAAAGCTGCGCCTGCGTGCCACCATGAGCCTGATGGAGCGGCGGGACGTGATCATCGTGGCATCCGTCTCCTGCATCTATGGGCTTGGCGTGCCCGAGGAATACCGGGAAGCGTTGATCCGGCTGGAGGTGGGTATGGAAATGGATCGCGACAGCCTGCTTCAAAAGCTTGTGACAGCCCATTACAGCCGCAACGACATCGCCTTTGAACGGGGAGCGTTCCGCGTGCGGGGCGACATCGTGGATATCTATCCCGCTTATCTGGAACATTGCCTGCGGGTGGAATTTTTCGGCGACGAAATCGTGAGCCTGGAAAAGCTGCATCCCATCTCCTACCAGAGTCTGGGCAAAGTGGACAGCTATCCTGTGTATCCCGCCATCCACTTCATTATGAACGAAGACAAACTGCGCGGAGCGCTGCAGAATATCGAGCGCGAGCTGGATGAGCGGGTAGCCTTCTTTATGGAAAACCAGAAATATGTGGAAGCGGACAGGATCAAGTCGCGCACCAAATTCGATCTGGAAATGCTGGCTGAACTTGGTTACTGTTCCGGCATCGAAAACTATTCCCGCCACCTCACCGGATCGCCTCCCGGAGAGCCGCCCAGTTGCCTGTTGAACTATTTTCCCGAAGACTTTATTTTTATCATAGATGAATCCCACGTCACCATCCCCCAGGTGCATGGGATGTTCGGGGGTGACTATACTCGCAAGAAGAACCTGGTGGATTACGGTTTCCGGTTACCCTCCGCCTTCGATAACCGTCCCCTGCGCTTTGAGGAGTTTGAGAAATATTTACGCACTGTGGTCTTCATGTCTGCCACGCCGGCGGATTATGAATTGGAACTCACCCAGGGCGAGATCGTGGAACTGGTGATCCGTCCCACCGGGCTGCTGGATCCTGAAATGGAGGTCAAGCCCATCCGCAACCAGGTGGACGACCTCATCGGCCAGATCAGGGAACGGGTGGCCAGGGGGCACAAAGCGCTGGTGATGACCCTCACCAAGCGCATGAGCGAGGACCTCACTACCTACCTTCAAAACGCGGGCATCAGATGCCGCTATCTGCACAGCGAGATTGACTCCATCGAACGCGCACAGATAATCCGCGCCATGCGCCTGGGCGAGTTCGACGTGATCGTGGGCGTGAACCTGCTGAGGGAGGGGCTGGACTTGCCGGAAGTGTCGCTGGTGGCGATATTGGATGCGGACAAGACTGGATTTCTGCGTTCAGCGAGGTCGCTGATCCAGATCTCGGGACGCGCCGCCAGAAACGTGGACGGCAAGGTGGTGCTCTACGCGGACGAGATTACGGACGCCATCAGGCGCACCCTGGATGAGACCAACCGCCGCCGCCAGAAACAACTTGAGTATAACCGACTCCACGGAATCACTCCTCAGACCATCACCAAAACAATCGAAGAGATCATGCAGTCCACTGCTATTGCTGAAGGTTACGCCTCTATCGACAACGCAAAGGAAGAGGCTAAACCGGACAAAGAGGAATTCTTCCAATATCTTGATCTCGACAATCGCGACAAGATGCTGGAGTTGCTCAGGAAAGAAATGAAGCGGGCTGCCTCCAGGCTTGATTTTGAGCGGGCCGCGGAACTGCGGGACAGGATTCTGCAGATCGAAAACTCCACACCCTGACAGCTTGCCGTCAAAACCGGCAAAGACCAGCTTTGAACTTATGAGGTATCTTGCTATCTGAGAGTATGTTAATACAAAAGGAATACGTTCTGAATCAATATAAATATCGTAACACACCCCATTGTATTACACGCCTCCGTCCTTTGCTACCAGAGGCTTTGGGGGTATCATCCTTAGGTCATCCTTATAAATTATAAGGTTGACCTAAGGAAGACTCAAGCTTGAGCTATGGTTGGAAAGGAGGGCGTCAGTCGCTCAGATCCAGCTTTCTGCTTTTGAAGCCATAACCAAGCACGTCATAGACATCGGTCACGATCATAAAGGCTTCGGGATCAATGTCTTTGACAATGTCGGTGAGTTGGGGTACCTGGCGGCGGTTCAGCACACAGAATAAAACTTCGGTTTCCTTCTTTTTATAGCCGCCAAGCGCTTTGAAGAAGGTGACGCCGCGGTCAAGTTCGGTGTAGATATCTTCCTTGATCTCATCTACCCTGGGTGAGATCACGAATACACCCTTGATGTAGGGCAAGCCTTCCGAGGCGAGGTCGGTGATCTTCGTGGTGATAAAGAGGTTGATGTATCCTAAAATCAATACCTTGGGGTCTTTTAAGAATAATGCCACAGCCAGGATGATGCCGGTTTCCACAAAATAGTATCCGGTACCGATGGAAATTCCAGCTTTTTGCTTGATGAGGGCCACGGGAATATCTGTGCCGCCTGTGGAGCCGCGGGATTTGAAGATCATACCCAAACCCAGTCCCAGAGCCACTGAACCGGCAATGGCTGAAAGAATCATGTCCTCCGGACCGAGGAAGGCATGGATGGTGTGTCCACCCACCACGAATGTGTGTTTGGCAAGATCAACCCAACCCAGGCGGGCCAGAACCTTGAGGTGCATAAAGTCCGTCATCAAAGAGGAGATCAGCATGCCAAAAATAGACTTGGCGCCAAACGACTTACCGATGAAGATAAAGCTAATTACGAAAAGGGGGACGTTGATCAGGATCATGCTGATTCCATTCGGAATTCCGGTTAAACGGTTAATGATCTGGGAGAGGCCGCCCACACCTCCCGGAGCCATGTTGTAGGGCAACAAAAACCATGAATACCCTATGGCGAAAAATACCGCTCCAATGAGAATCCCGCCGATATAGCGGAGCTCCCTGAGCAGGAGTTGCTTCTTACTCAATCTCTTCACTTGTTCTTCTCCTAAAATCTTGACTAATTAACAGGTCGGATAATCGTGGCGTCGGATGCCGTAGGGCGTCCAAATTCCCGCTACTAACGAAACTTGAAGCGGGCATCAGGAAAAACAAAGGAAATAATCCATGATCATCGACCTTAGATTAGATGGTTTCAAGCACAGTCTGGTGGAGCTTGATAATCCCAAGCCTATCAGTGAGATAGTGCGCACAACTGACATCTCCGCCGAGACCGTGTTGTCCTATAAAATCGATCATCGACAATATGTCAATGACGAATATGTCCCAGCTCAGAATACCATGGTGGATTGCATCACTTACAAACATCCGGAAGGCAGCAGGATCTATCATGATTCTTTGATCTTTGTGATGGCCAAAGCGGCGTACAATATCCTGGGCGAGAACAACACTCTGGTGGTGGAACACTCAGTGGGCGACGGAGTGTTTTGCGAATTCTTTGGCGACCAGCTCTGGACCGCGGATGACTGCGCGCGCTTGTTGCAGGAAATGCAGCGCATCGTGGAAAACGACATTCCCATCGACAGGATAGAGGTGCGCACCGAGGAAGCCCTGGATATCTTTGGCTCCATGGGCCGTAAAGACCTGGTCAAGAACTTGAAATACAATTACCGGGACAGCGTGTCGATCTATCGCTGTGGCAAATACTACGATTTCTTTATCCGTCCCCTTGCAGACCGTACCGGCATCGTGAATGAGTTTGATGTCGTCCACCAGGACCCGGGCTTCATTCTTCGCTTTCCTTCCGGGCCGGACTTCAAAGTTGCAAAGCCCTTTGTTTTGCCAAACAAGATATTCTCGCTACACCAGGAACATGATAAATGGCTCGATATCCTCAAGGTGCATAATATCATAGACATCAATAAACTGATCGACGACTATAATGTCTCGGAGTTCATCCTGACCGAGGAAGCTTTGCAGGAAAAGAAGATCGCGGAGATCGCAGCGGATATTCATGCCAACAAAGATATCAAACTGATCCTGATCGCGGGGCCTTCCTCTTCCGGCAAAACCACCTTTGCCAAACGCCTGTCCATCCAACTGCGGGCCAGCAAAGCCAAGCCTATCGTGATCGGGCTGGACGACTATTTCATCGACCGCGACAGAACGGTGTGCAAGCCGGATGGCAGCTACGATTTTGAATCCATCCATGCTCTTGATTTGGATTATCTGAACCTGCAGCTCACGCAACTACTCAACGGCGAGGAAGTGGTGTTGCCGCATTACGATTTCACACGGGGCAAACGGCGTCGCAGCAATCAGGTGATCAAGCTCAATCCTGAGGACGTAATCGTGATGGAAGGCATCCATGGACTCAACGACATGCTCACCGCTTCTGTGCCCGCCAGCCGCAAGGTCAAGATCTATATTAGCGCTCTGAACCAGCTCAACATTGATGACCACAACCGGATTCCCACCACCGATTGCAGGCTGATCCGCAGAATCGTGAGGGATCATCAGTACCGCAGCTACACGGCAATGGAGACCATCCAGCGCTGGCCTGATGTGCGTGATGGCGAGGAGAAGAATATCTTTCCCTATCAGGAAAACGCGGACTATATGTTCAACAGCAGTCTAACCTACGAACTGGGGGTGCTGCGCAAGCACGCCTGGAAGCTGCTGCTCTCAGTTCCAGCCAGCAGTTCAGCTTATACGGAAGCCCAGCGTCTGCTGCGCTTGCTGGATCACGTGAATGACATCCCGGACGCGCTGGTGCCTTACAATTCGATTATCCGCGAGTTTACCAACGGCTCAATCTTCAGGTATTGATATGAAAGCGATCCATATTCTGGCCGATGACGTACGCAACAAAATAGCCGCAGGCGAGGTGATCGAAAGGCCGGCCTCGGTGGTGAAAGAACTGGTGGAAAACGCCATCGATGCAGGAGCCACGCAGATTGCAGTGGCTGTGGAAAACGGTGGCAAAGACCTTATCCAGGTGAGCGACAACGGAAGCGGCATGAGCCCGGACGACGCCCTGCTGGCATTTGAACGGCATGCCACCAGCAAGATCCGCACGGTGGACGACATCGTGCACATCGGCAGCCTGGGATTCAGGGGTGAGGCCTTGCCCAGTATCGCCAGCGTAAGCAAGCTGAGCCTGATCACCCGCAGGGCTGAGGAGCCGGTGGCAACCCAGGTGGATTACAGTTTTGGCCGCCTGGTGAATGTGGGGCAAACCTCTTCCAACATCGGCACCAACATCACCGTGAAGGGCCTGTTCAAAGACATTCCCGCCCGCCGCAAGTTCCTCCGCAGCGCGCAGACTGAGTTGCGCCATATCCTCAAATATATACATTACCAGGCTGTGCTCTATCCCCAGATCAGTTTCAGGTTGTTAGTGGATGGCAAACCTCGGCTGTCCTTTGTGGCTTCTGAAAGCCGGCTGGCCAGGATGGGCGAGGTGTTTGGTTCGGCTTTCTTCTCGGACGACATCATCGAGATATCTGCCTCCAGCGATGGCTACACTCTATCAGGATATATCTTTGGGCTGGAAGACCGCAGCGATAAACTGATCGATATGCAATACACCTTCATCAACGGACGGTTCATCAACGACAAAACCATCAGGCACAGCATCAAGGCAGCCTACGAACCGTTCATCCTCAAAACGCGGGTTTGGGCCAGGGGCAGCACCCCGCCCTACATCCTGTTTCTGGAAGTGCCACCGGAGCAGATTGACGTGAACGTGCATCCCGCCAAGCAGGAAGTGCGCTTCCGCGAACAACGGAAGGTGCACTCATTTACCCTGCTCACGCTCACAGACGCGCTCAAGAACTATGAGCACGAAAAGTTTGCCAGCGCGAGGGAGAAGTTCAACCTGGGCAGTGAAGTGCACAAGGCCACTCAGGTGGAGCAGAGCATCTACAAAAGCAGGGTGGACGTGCCCAGGTTTTCGGAATACAAAAAGGAGTATGGCAACCTGTATCAGGAGGACCTGTTCAAGAGCGAACCTCGTGAACCGGTTCAGACAAGCGTTCCCTTTGTCAATCCGCAGAAGCAGGACGATCAACTTGAGATAGCCGACGATCTGCCCAACGACTCTTTTACCTTTCGCTTGCTGCTCAAGAACGAGGAAGATTATATCAATCCCTGGCAGTTGCACAACACCTATATCTTTATTCAGGTGGAAGACGGTTTGGTGGTGATCGACCAACATGCCGCGCACGAACGGATCATCTATGAAAAGCTGCTGCAACGCACCCAGGGGGCTCCCTCCGTGCGGCAGAAGCTGATCATCCCACTGGTGATAGATATTCCCCCCATCATAGCAAGTGAGATCAGGGAGCTGGTCGAAAACAATCTGGAACTGCTCGAGAAAACCGGATTTGTGCTCAAGAAATTCAGCGGCGATTCACTGGTGATCGAGGAAATACCTGCCGAACTGGACGACTGGCAGGGAGGCAAGGTCTTTATCGAGATCCTTAAACAGCTTGAGGAAGAGATCCAGGTGAACTCTGATTTCAGGGATTCGCTGGCCAAATCCATAGCCTGCAAAGCCGCCATCAAGGCAGGCAAAAGGCTTACGCGCAAGGAGATGTTGAACCTCATAAACCAGTTGTTTGCCTGCCAGATGCCATATTTCTGCCCCCACGGCAGGCCTCTGATCATCAAGTTCTCGCTCACCGATTTCGAGAAAAAATTCAAGCGCCTGGTATGATCCCGCTGATCGTCATCGAGGGGCCCACCGCCTCGGGTAAGACGGCATTGGCCATCGAACTGGCGCGGCGTCTGGACACCGAGATCATCTCGGCTGATTCCCGGCAGGTTTACCGACATATGGATATCGGGACAGCCAAACCCAGCAGTAGCGAACTGGAGGCGGTTCCGCATCACCTCATCTCGATAATCGAACCCTCGCAAAGCTATAATGTGGGCTTGTTTTGCGAGGACGCGGGGAAGCTTGTGGAACTTTTGCACTCCCAGGGCAGGATTCCAATTGTCTGCGGAGGGACGGGAATGTATGTTGCCGGCTTGCTGAAAGGCATCTTCCCCCAGCCTGAGATTCCTGCCCAAATCAGGCACGACATCAGGCAAAGAATGGCAGCCGAGGGCACTGAAAGGCTGTATGGAGAGCTGCGCGAGGCGGATCCGGAGTTTGCGGAAAAGATTTCGCCCAATGACAGACAGAGAATTCAGCGCGGGTTGGAGATCTGGGCAGCCACAGGGATTTCCATCAGCGAACACTGGCGCAGGCAGGAGCGAGAGCAAAGATATGTGGCATACAGGATTTTGCTCGATCCACCCCGGAAAGAACTCTATGCAAGAATCAACCGGCGCATGGAACAGATGCTTGCCGCAGGGCTGACAGACGAGATCAAGCGGCTGTTGGAGCTTGGTTACGATGAGCATTCACCCGGGCTCAGCAGCCTGGGATACAGGGAGTTTTTGCCCTGGCTGCGGAACAGCGCGTCCCTGCAGGATTGCACAGCGCTGGCAGCCCAACACAGTAGAAATTACGCCAAGCGGCAGTGCACCTGGTATCGAAAACACAAGTTTGATTTGACATTGGGCTCTTCAGAGATTAGTATATCGTCAGTGACTGATCAAATCAGCCGCCGTTTTCTCTAATCAATACTCTGAAGAGGAACCATTATGCATATTGTTGCCAAAGTTTTCGATTTGGTTATTACGGATAGCGAAATCCAAAATGAAACCCACAAAATGAGCGAGGTTGACAGCCCTCAGGAACGCAAAAGCGCCCTCAACAGGCTGATCGACAGATACCTGCTGTTGCATCAGGCTATGACGACAGGCTTGTCCGTATCTGATTCCGAATTTGACGACGCCCTGTTTGAATCCCTGGAAGAAATGGACACCGCTCCGAGAGACATGGAGCAGACCCGCAACCTTGAAGAGCAGACCCGCCGCAGAGTCATCATCCGCAAATACGTGCACAATTATTGCTTCAAGAGTATTGAGATTTCCGAACAGCAACTGCTTAATTTTTACGAGGATCAGAAAGAGGTTTTTGTAATTCCGGAAACCGTGCACGCGGCTCACATATTGGTGTGCGGATCGGGTCCGGACTCCGCTCGCAAAGCCAGCAGGATAAGGTCAGAAATAAGCACCCAGGAAGACTTTCGCCGGGTTTGCGGAACCAGTTCGGATTGTCCCAGTAGCCCGCGTTGCGGAGACTTGGGCTGGTTTCCCCGTGGCAGAATGATTTCCGAGCTGGAAGAAGTGGCATTTGCCCTGCGGCCCGGTCAGATCAGCGAAGCGTTCAAGAGCAGATTTGGCTGGCACATTCTGTTGCTAATCGACCGTAAACCAGCCCAAATCGCCAGCTTCGAGGATGTGAAAGACAGTCTGAAGGCACGGTTGGTTCACCTGAAGCGGGAGTTTCTGCTCATGGCGCACATTCGCGATTTGCGCAATAGCTACAAGGCGGAAATCCGTATCCTGGACCCCAGATACACCCATTAAGCGGCTATTTTTACAGGGTGCCCTTTACCCGGTCGATGATCTCTTTCTTAAGAGCAGTCCTTAGCCTTTCATCCGCCTTTGCCACTTTGTCCAGCTCAAATCGCTTAACAAAGCTTCCCGGTTGTCCCTGCATCAGGTGAATCTCGTCCGAGAGCCTGATCGCTTCATCGATGTCGTGGGTTACCAGTATTACGGTGAGCTTCAGCTCCCGGGTTACCTCACTAAGCCACTCCTGCAATTGCAGCCGGGTAATGGCATCCAGATTGGCGAAGGGCTCGTCGAGCAGTAACAGCGGGGTTTCCATCATGCAGGTTCTAAGCAGGGCCGTCCTTTGGCGCAGGCCACCGGAAAGCTGGTAGGGAAGGTGTTGAGCGTGATCCTGCAAGCCAAAGACAGGTAAAAGTTGATGGAGCTTCCCAAGGGCGGTTTTGAGGTTGCCATTTCTTACCCGTACCGGGATGAGGGCGTTTTCCAGCACGTTTAGCCAGGGGAAAAGCAAATCCTCCTGGGGCATATAGCCCAGCATTCCGCTTTTACCTGTGATATCTTCACCGCGTAGCATGATTTTCCCTTTATCCGGACGGGTGATGCCAGCCAGCAGCCCGAGAAGAGTGCTTTTTCCGCAGCCGCTGCTGCCCACGATGCTCAGAAACACGCCATCCCTGACCTTCAGGTCCAGACCTGAAATGATCAGCCGGGGCTCGCCGTTCAGCAGGAAGGATTTGGCCAGCCCTTCCGCGCTCAGGATTACAGGCATCAGGGCAGGAATTCGTTGGTAAATAGATCCATGGTATCGACGCTCAGATGTATGATGCGTTTCTTATACATCCAGTCCGCAAAGCGCTGCCAGACCTCATTTTTTTGCTGTCCCCATTTGGGGGCATCCGAACGGAACTCGTCCTTCAGATAGTTCAAGCTCAGTTTTAGATGCTCTTCATCCAGATCAGGAACTGCTTTGGCCAGTATCCTGGCTGCGTCATCCGGATTGGCAATGCAGAATTCGTAACCATCGGTAACAGCCTTGAGGAAAGACCTTGCCAAATCCGGCTCGGAATTCAGCAACATATCGCTGCTGATCAAAACTGGCGTATAATAATCGAACACAGGGTTTATATCGCGGATGGGGAGGTAGTCGATGGCGATGTTCATGCGCTCGGCCTGAACGCCGTCCCAGCCATAGTAGATCCACTCGAAATCAACATCTTTGCCGATGGTGGAAAAGAAATCGTAAACACCACTTACCACCTTTAGTTTCCGGTAGTCCGCCCCGCCCTGAGTCATCACATCGCGCACGATCTCAAGCTCTGATGGCCAGCCGGAACTGCCATAACTTTTGCCCTCAAAGTCTTTTACGGATTCGATTCCTGACTTTTTGAGCGATGCAAAGCCAGAGGTGTTGTGTTGGATGATCGCCGCGATGGATTTGATGGGAATGTTCTGGGTGCGGGCTATGGTGACGCTTTCCTGGTAACTCACGCCAAAATCAGCATGGTTTGAGGCTACGATCTTTTCTGCGGTGTTCTCTTCCGGCTGGATGATTTCCACTTCCAGGCCTTCCCTGGCGAAATAGCCAAGTTCCCTGGCTACATATAACCCCGCGTGGTTGGTGTTTGGGGTCCAGTCCAAGACCACACGGACCTTTCGTAATTGCTTCTTCTGCCTGGTTTCACCTCCCTTGCAGGAGGTTCCAGCCAAGAGGAGCGCAAGTAATAACGGGAATAATAAGAATCTCTTAAACACGGGCTTACCTCTTTATAGCTTTGCTCTGGGATGATAACATTTATGTATCTCAAGAATATACTTAGTATCTACATGCGTGTAGATTTGGGTGGTGTTCAGGCTGGAATGGCCCAACAGCGCCTGAACTATGCGCAGGTTGACCCCTGCCTCCAGGAGGTGGGTGGCAAAGGAATGGCGGAAAGTGTGGGGTGTGATCTGCTGTTTGAGACCAGCTTCCAGAGCCTGCTTTTGCAGTATCTTCCAAAACCCCATACGGGAGAGCTTTCCACCGCGGTTATTCAAAAACAGCAGGTCGCTGTTTTTAAACTTCAGGAGTTCCGGCCTGGTTTGTGCAAGATAGGCGCTCAGAAGTTGCTGCAATACATCCACGTAAGGCACAAATCTCTGCTTTGATCCCTTTCCCCGCACCAGGATTACCTGATCGGCGAAGTTGATGTCGTGCACGCTCAGGCCCAACAGCTCAGATACGCGCAGGCCGGTTCCATAAAGCAGTTCCAGCATCACTTTATTTCTCCGCTCGAGGCACGTTTCGGTTGGTAGTCCGTCCAGCAATTTTAACATGGTGTCCACATCCAACACATCCGGCAGATACTTACCCAGCTTTACCCGGGGAACCTTGTCGAAATCCAGGCCGGGGATCACCTCGTTATCCTGCAAAAAGCCAAAGAACTGTTTGAGAGCCACCCTTTTGCGGGCCAGGGAGGTGTTTGCCAGACCCAGACCAGCCAGCGTGGCAAGATACTCCGTGATGTCCTCGGGCGCATAATCCGCGATCGCCTTGGCATTGTATAGCAAAAAGTCCCGGATGTCCCCCCGGTAGCTTTCAACGCTGTTCTCCGCCATTCCTTTTTCCACCTTGACGAAATAGACAAAGCTATTGAGCAGGGCGGTCAATTGGTTATTCAGACCGGATTCATTCACTGCTGTTGTAGTTGGGTGTTTCCTTGGTGATAAGTATGTCGTGGGGATGCGATTCCTTGAGTCCCGCGCCGCTGATCTCGATAAACTCAGCGTTATCACGCAGGGCCGTCAGGTCTTTGGCTCCGCAATAGCCCATACCGGAGCGGAGTCCACCCACCAGTTGGTATATAAAGTCTTTCAAAGGGCCTTTGTAAGGCACCATACCCTCGATTCCCTCGGCAACCAGCTTGTTGTCTTCCTGTCCTTCCTGAAAATACCGTTCCCGGCTGCCCAGTTTCATGGCGCCAATGGAGCCCATACCCCGGTAGCTTTTGAACCTGCGTCCGTTGTAAATGATATATTCCCCCGGGCTTTCATCTGTGCCGGCAAAGAGCGAGCCGATCATCACCGCACTGGCACCCCCGGCAAGGGCTTTCACCAAGTCGCCGGAATACTTGATTCCTCCGTCGGCGATTATAGGAATGTCTGCTTTGGCGGCAATTTCAGCGCAATCCATGATGGCACTGAGCTGAGGCACCCCAATGCCGGCAATCACCCGTGTGGTGCAGATGGAGCCTGGCCCTATACCCACTTTCACGGCGTCCGCACCGCAATCGATCAGATATTGAGTTGCCTTGGAGGTGGCCACATTGCCCGCGATCACATCCACATCCAGAGTGGCTTTGATCTTGCCGATGGCTTTGGAAATGTTGCTGTGGTGTCCGTGTGCGGTATCGATCACGAGGATATCCACTCCCATTTTTGTCAGTTCCTGGGCTCGTTCCAAAAAGTCTCCGGTGGCTCCCACGGCAGCTCCCACCAAGAGGCGGTTTTTGCTGTCCTGAACGGCGTTGGGATGGTTGATCCGCTTCAGAATGTCCCTCACTGTCAGCATTCCCGCCAGACTGAAATCTTCATTCACGATCAGCAGTTTTTCGATCCTATTCTTCTGCAGCAGTTGGATCGCGTCCTCCGCGTTCACTCCCAAAGGTGCTGTCACCAGACGTTCAGCCGGTGTCATCAGCTCGTGCACCTGTCTTTTTATATTGGTCTCGAAGCGGATGTCGCGATTGGTCAGGATGCCTACCAGCTTCCCATTTTCCACCACCGGGAAGCCCCCCACCTTTTTATCGTCCTTCAGCTCGAGCACTTTGGCCAGGGTGTCGTTGGGTGATATGGTATAGGGATTGGTCACAATACCGCTTTCAGCCCGTTTTACCAAATGCACCTGCTGGGCCTGTTCGGCGATGCTCAGATTCTTGTGGATAATGCCGATGCCGCCTTCCCTGGCTATGGCAATTGCCAGTGAAGATTCGGTGACGGTATCCATCGCGGAACTGAGCAGCGGAATCTTGAGCGTTATGCGGCGGGAGATCCTGGTCTCCAAAGACACCGATGAAGGCAGAATTTTCGAGTGCTGGGGCACCAACAGCACATCGTCGAAAGTATAGGTTTTGCGGATATTCTTTTTCATGTGACACTCCATACCACTCCAAAAAATGCGTTCTCTGCAAACTGTCAAGCACTTTACCCGCGAAAGTTGTTTTGACAGTTTTACAGACTCCGATTCGGAGTTAAGGAATGGGTTATTGCCAGGCAGAAAAGCCGCCGCTCAAGAAAAGTCTTGACTCGATCCCTTGCCGGAGTTCATTTGAAAAAAAGAAAAAATGGAACCCAGAAAGGATGCCACAATGAAAAAAATCTTTCTGCTATTGCTTGTCTGCTTGTCGTTTATCTGCACTCATGCTTTGATAGTGGAAACAGGTTCGCTGCGCAATTTCCTATATGGAAGCGAGCCGAATGCCCAATATGACAACTGGATATCTCATCTGGCCGAGGGGGTAGCTAGTCCCAACTACAACACCTACGCCCCTTACGATGTGCAAACCAATGGTTTTGGAAACTTTCGCATACCCAGTGCCACCGATGTAATCTATTGGGGCAATATGCTCGACCTCTTTGTGGCGGGCGACTATGATGGCGCCCAGGGTGTTCTGGATGCAAATACGGCTCCGTATCAGGTAGTTCAGTTCAACGATACGGACACAGGCCGCACCTACTATATGATCCGCGAAATCCCCAATATGAGCTATTATGATGACAACGGTACGCCGGACGAAAATGATGACGAGCTGGGAGCTTTTACCTACGGCTGGGGCCTGTTCATCTACAATCCGTCAGCCACCAGGCCGGTGATCATCACTGTGCCCCATCCCTGCGATGACTTCCCCACTCCAGCCTACGGCTTGGAAGCCATGAACTTGTGGAACGCGGCCTATCTGATGATCAACGGAGCTGGCAGGGAAGTTAGGTGGACAAATATACCACCATATACCAACTCCAAATCTATTTCCGACCCCACCCGCAACGCCGCCCATCCCTTCAACCAAGTCTATCGCAAGTTTGCGGACGCAGTAAGGGAGCATTATTCCTGGCGCGAGTTTTCGGCCCAGATGCACTCCTACGACTGGAACCGGCATCAAGGCTATCCCAACGTGCAGATTTCAGCCGGAAACCCAAGAGCCTGCCCCAATCTGCCCATCCGCGATCTTTCCCTGCAAAAGAACGACTTGATCAACGCCGGCCGGCATCTGATGATACCCGAAAACACCGTGGGCATCCACGACGATGTCTTTCTGAACGACTTTTACAGCGTGAACTACAGCCTTTATGAATTTACTTTTGACGATGGAGAACATAACTATCCCGTGAACGACTATGTGGACCTGCCTGCCTATACCCAGAATCAGCAGATGATCTACACCCAGACGGGAACCACCGATTATGACGTGTATGAGCCATTTTTCCACGCAGAAATGGACGAGCTGCCTAACTGTTATGAGGAAACGGAAAACAACTACAAATGGTTCTATGGATGGGATGAAGGCGCAGGCGTCTGGGATATGGACAACCTCTTCACCAACTTTATGGCCTACTACCGGCGTGTGCTGGAAGACATGGAGCCGGTGCTGGTGGATATGTTTGCCATGAACGACAACCTGCCTCCCACCGATCCAGGGAACCTGCATGTGGTCAACCAGTCCCTCAACAGCATCACCCTGGGCTGGGACCGCAGTTCCGCTTTCGATTTTGACAGCTATCAGATTCTCTATGCCACAGAACCGATAGGGGAAAGCAACTACCAGATCTTTGACCGCACAAACTCGGCGGTTTTGGCCTCGCAAGCCTGCCAGAGCGTGGCTGTGACGGGTTTGAACAATGCCAGCCAATACTATTTCAAATTGCGGGCCAAAGACAAGAACGGCAATTTGTCGCAACTGACCAACGAGGTGAGCGCGATTCTGGCTCCAGCCAATATCACTTCATTCAGCGCCTTTGGCATGGATGACGAGGTCCGGCTCCACTGGGGCGTGAATGGCCAGACCAACAACAATGGCTTCTCGGTGTATCGCAAGATGGGGGAAGGGGACTTTGTGCTGGTGGATTCCTGGCAGACCAATCCAGCCCTTTCCAACCCCACCGCCTATAACTTTGAATGGTGGGATAACGATGTGGATAACGGCGTCACCTACACCTACAAGGTGAGCTGCACCAACCTGGCCAACCTTGAATTCTATTACAACTATCCTGCCAGCGCGGCTCCTATGCCCATCCACACACTCACTCTGAGCAACATGCAGGAGACTCTCACGGATACGGTCAATTTCGGGGCCAACCCCTTCGCGTCTGATGCTCAGGATGTATATTGGGACGTCACCAAGGGCAATCCGAGCGCAGGGTTTGTGTGGGTAGCCTTCTGGGAACAGTATTGGGGCAACAATGGCACCCAGCTTCAGAGGGAGATCAAGGGTGGCTACGATCAGGACAGCGAGCTTAAATCCTGGGTTATGCGAGTACGCTCCGACCAGACTGGAATCCTCAGTATTACAGCCAGTCCAAATTTTGACCGGGCGGAAAAGCTCTATCTGCAGGATGGCGGCACCTATCACGATCTGCTGTCCGGGCCATACCAGTTCACCAACACCAATGCCAATGTGCGCACCATGAACCTCCTCTGGGGCAACCTGCAACCCAAAGCCACCATCGGATGGCTGCCAAACAGCATCTATCAGGGCGGGAGCACCATCAACTTCAATTGGAGCTATCAATATCCCTTCCTGGTTGACCATGCTCAGCTCTCCATCATCAACGCCACAGACAGCCTGCTTGTCAATCCGCTCATTCCCGCCAACCAATATAGCTACAGTTTCTCCCTGCCTTCAAATATAAACGAGATGCAAGACTGCCGCCTGGCCCTGGATGTGGTGGCTGTGGATGGCATCCGCACCCGTTTCTGGTCCGATTATCGTTTTGCCCTGGTGCCTCAGATGTATTTTGCCATGCTGGATGGCGGCTGGAAAATGAGCTCCAATCCCTGGTTGAATACCGATCTAAGCATCAGCCAGGTGTTTGGCGCCGGTTCCCTGGGATATGTGGCTTCCCAAGGCGGAGATTGGATGCAGAGCGATGATTTTGACTTTGGCACAGCCTATTGGGTGTGGAGCCCGGACATCAGCTTTTACAGCAGCACCAATCCGGTCCAATCCACCGAGATCAGCTTCCCACTTGTTCCGGGCTGGAACTTCATTCCCAACCCGCATCTCTGCACCTATGACATCGAGGATATCAGCTTCACGCTCAACGGATTGCAGTTCCGCTTCAGCGAAATGCTTTCGCACAAGCTGATCTCGCGCGCGATGTATGTGTTCGATGATGGAGTCTATGCTCCCGCCACCCGGGTGGAGCCTTTCCAGTCGCTGCTGATCAAGTATTACGGCGGAACGGGCGCCAATCCCCAGATCCGTTTCTATCCCTATAGCTCAGCGCCGGATATCACACCCCAGTCTCCGTTTTGGAGCCTGAAAACCACCATCTCCGAGGCAGACGGAGCGGTCACCCTGCTTCTGGGTGCAAGCCCGGCGGCAACCGATGATCTCGACTTCAAGCTCGATCTGCCAGCCGGCCCCCAGCCTCCTTTTGGCCTGGCCAGCGCATATTTCCCCACAACGCATCCCTCAGACCTGGAAGCCTCTCTGCAAAGCGATTTCCGCACGGATTTCAGCGGCGAGGAACAACAGAAGGTTTGGAACTTCAATCTGAGCGTGAGCGACACAGATCCCCTGGAGTTCACTTTTGAGCCTTTCAATATCCCGGATGGATGGCAGGCCATGCTTTTCCTGGAAGGGACAAGCCACTTGGTGGGCAGCGCCGACAGCTTTGTCTGGCAGCCTCCCGCGCCCGGACTCTACCAGGGCTACATCCGCGTGAGCAACTACGAACTGGGGGCTGACGATCCCCTCCACCCTCCTCTGGCAAACCTGCGTTCCTGGCCCAATCCCTTCAACCCGGATGTCAACATCGCTTTCGACCTTTCCCGTCCCGCCGCGGTCAAGGTTGAGGTCTTCAATATCCGCGGCCAGAAGGTGAAAACCCTGCTCGACCAGGAACTGTGCGGAGGTTCGCACCGGCTGGTCTGGAACGGCAAAAACGACGCCCAGCAAAGCGTGGCCAGCGGCGTCTATTTCACCAGGATCCAGACAGCCCGTAAAACCCGCATCCTCAAGATGGTTCTTATGAAGTAGCCTTTGCCAGACTGAATTGTTAGTATCGGGGGCGGTTCCTTGCGAGCTGCCCCCATACTTTGATCGCTGATTGATCACTGACTGAACGCTGAGTAATCGCTGGACAGGATATCGCCTGGACATCAATGAGCGGTCAACGGGACATGAAGACAGGAGGGAGTCAGAGGGCTTCTAATATTTGCTTCATAGAAAATATATCGCTTGCCTTTACGATATTCCTTCATAGCGCCCTCCTTCGCTGCTACTGGCTTTGGAGCCATCAACCTTAGGTCATCCTTATAAATTATAAGGATGACCCAAGGAAGACCAAGGCCGGAGAGGGTGATGCAAATGAGGCTCACCCCCTCATATTATATAGGTGCTACGATCAGAACTTGGAAAGGTGAATTGGTGGACAGGTTATTCTCTGAATCGGAAACTTAAAAAGAGGCTTTCAGCGTGGTTCCGAAGAGGTAATTCTTGAAATCGTAGTCCTTATGGGCTCCATAAGCTCCGTAGATGGCCAAATCGAGGCTTTCCGGAATCAGGCTGACTTCCAGGCCGCAGTTCACTTCTGAGCCCGTATCCAATATCAAACCGGCCGCTCCAAAGAGGCTGACCTTGTCATTCAGTCTCGCTTTGACGGACGCAACGGAGCCTAAATACATGTCTTCGTTGATGGTTTGTCCCCAATACCAGTCGATGGCATCATTGCCGATATAGCCGTCAAAATGCTCGCCAATGCCGAAGATATAGAGGCCGTTCATATAATAGGGAGAGATGGAGTAATTCAGTTCCTGGCCTTCAGTGGAGTAGTAGAGGACGTCCACCGCAAATTCGACCGGTTCGAGGGTCACGGTTCCCTTGACGGCCGCGCCGAAATCAAAATCGCTGTCATCGTCCATGCTGGTGAAATCAACTATGCCGGTGAGGTCAACGGACAGGGGCGCAAAATCAAGATTGAGGTAGGGCAGCAGGGTCAGATAGTTCCCTCCGGCGTCATTATCCAGAGTGAAGAAGGCCTGCAAGCCAAGCGGGAGGGGCTTTTCAGTCTGCATGCTCAACAGGAAGGTGTTCACATCGTTACCTTTGTAGCGGTTGCCTTCGAACTGCATGATCCAGCCCAGATCGGTCTCAAAGCCCAGCAGATCGTCGTGAGAGAGCATGATTCCGCTAAAGGAGTCGTCGATCATAAGGCTGCGGTGGTCTGCCCAGTATTGTTGGCCAATTTTGAGATTGGACTTGATGGCGTCGATGCGGTAATCGATGTAGAGTTCATAGGCTCTGACAGGGATTCCGGCTGCAATTCCTCCGCCGTTGTTGCCACCCCACACCACATCTCCGAACTGCAGGTTGACACGCAGTTGGAGTTCATCGGTGAGGTCGCTGTTCATACCCAACAGCAGCTTGTTGTCCACATGGTTGCCCCGTGAGTCGTTGTCGTCGTTGTAGATGGCCGCGCGGGTACGGTTTTCGCCGTCGAAGCTGAAATCCACTCCCAACAGCACGTTGAAGGCCGCGAGAGTGAGCAGGATTAGGATGAGTTTTCTCATGTGGTTCTCCTGTGTGTATATTTTTACACAGACAATATAATGCGTTTAAGGGCAAAACAAAGAGAAGCTTATTTCTGGCAGTATTCGCTGATTGGACTGAAGCTGAAACGGTGGAGCGGGCAGGGTCCGTGCTCACGGATGGCTTGCAGATGATGCTGGGTGCCATATCCTTTGTGGCGGTCGAAGCCATAATTGGGATGGAGCAGATGGAGGCTGTCCATCAGGCGGTCGCGGTGAACCTTGGCCAAAATCGAAGCGGCCGCCACGCAGGCTTGCAAAGCATCGCCCCCAATCACGCAGAGATGAGGGCAGGGGAGGGTTGAAGGGGCTTTGTTGCCATCGACAAGGGCCAGATCCGTGGGTTGGGCAATGGCGCAGACAGCCTGGCGCATTCCTTCCAGTGTGGCTTGCAGGATGTTGTGGGTGTCGATGTAGCGGTTGTCGATCTCCACGATCTTCCAGGCGAGGGCGCTGGCGATGATCTGGTCATAGAGCTTTTCGCGCCTGGCGGGGCTTAGCTTTTTGCTGTCGTCGATACCCTCGATGGGCAGGCTGTAATCCAACTTGACGGAGGCGATCACCACCGGCCCGGCCAGTGCTCCCCGGCCAGCTTCATCAACCCCGATCAGAGAGGCTCCCCCCAATTCCAGGTCGTGCCGGTAGAACTCTGTCATCAATCCTTTTGAAGCACGTAGAAGAGGCGGGCGTATCGCATGTCGATGGGGCCGTTGCGCCGGGAAAGGAGGTTGTTGCGGTTTTCTGGGGAAAACACTCCGCGCAGCCTGAGGGAAGAACTGTCGATGAGCTCCACCAGTTCGCGGGAGCTATAGACCCGCTGCTGATGCCTCTCTTCAAAGCGGGAGAAGAGGTTACCGTTCTTGCGGAAGAGGGTGAGGTGGGTGAGTTGCATCCTGGAAAGACTCTCATAATCTGAAGCGTGGATGATGTAGCCGTCCTCAACCTTGGTGTAGGCCACGCTTTCGTTGAAGTTTTGCAAGCTGTTCATGAGGGTGGAGATGTCGAAGATGAAGATTCCGCCGGGACGCAGAGCGGCAGAGCAGTTGTCGAGCAAGGTCTTGATCTCCGCCTTGCGCGCCAGGTAGTTGATACTGTCAAAAAGGCAAAAGATCAGGTCGTAATTACGTTCTGGGATTGGATCGGTGAGCGAGGCCAGATAGAGATTCGGTTTACAGGGCTTGGCGTCAGCAACGTGGAGCATGTGGGGCGAGCTGTCGCAGGCATCCACCTCCAAACCTCTACAAACCAGGATCTCAGATGCTTTGGCAGTTCCGCAGGCGAGTTCCAAAACCCTTTTCAAAGAGCCTTTGGCAAAACAGCGATACCAGACCAGCATCATGTTCAGCCATTGTTCGTAGTTCACGTGGAACATGTAGGCATCGTAATACTTGGCAAAAAACGAATAGGAACGGGGTGCAGACAGGTATGCCTGGCCAGATTCCGGGAAAATATGCTTGGGATCCATGGTCTGAGCGGCCAGGAGGCGGTTGAGGCTGTCTTCAAAATCAGGATTTTCGCAGTCTATGCCCAGATCGAGGCAAAAGCGGTCTTCCCAGGGGTGCAGGACAAGGCAGTTGGCGTGCTCTTCTTTGAGGATCAGCGAACACAGCTCTCCATTTTGGGTAAGCAACAGGGAGGGAGGCTGAGCTGTCTGCCAGGATTGGTAACTCGGCATGATCCTGACTCCGGAAAGAGGTGCCAGACGGACGGTTTCGCTTTCCAAAACGCAAAGGGCGGCTTTATCCTGAAAGCGGGAGATCTCTGCGGGCAGGGAATCCTGGCCCACCCGGGAAAGATTGATCACAGCCCGCCTGCCGAGGACCAGGATGTCGATTTCCTGTTCCTGCCGACACGAAGTCCAAATATGATAAGAAACGGCGCCAGCGAAAACGAGCAGGGATATCTTGTGTTTGGCGAGGCAGGCCCTGGCGTTTTCCACCTGCTCCCGTTCATTGCCAGGGAGGGGGTGATAGCTGAGAAAGCCAGCCTGTTTTTCCGGTGGGGTTCCTGAGCCTGGATAGAGGTGGTGAAAGACCAGTCCTACCGGATAGGGGAAGAACTTCCAGAGCTGCAGCAACTGAACGTGTTCGCTCTCGGTGAGGGCGATGACGGCGATGTGTCTCAAGGGTCAGATCTTTTTGTCGCTTGATCCGGGTTTGGAAAGGACAATACCTTCGCGGCAGAGTTCGCAATCCTCGGCTTCCCAAGCGGGGATATCCAGTTCCAGAAGTTTCAGGAAAGGACAGCCAAAATCAACTTTTCCACCGCCGCGGTCCACAATGGCGGCCACAGCCACCACTTCGATTCCATTGTCCTCGAGACAGGCGATCACCTCCTTCACCGAACCGCCGGTGGTGAGGATATCTTCCACGATCACAGCCTTCTTTACCTGGCTCAGGTCAAATCCTTTGCGGATGGTCATTTTTTCGTCTTTGCGCTGGGTGAAGACGAAATTGGCTTCGTTGATCCTGGCAACCTCAAAAGCCAGAACGATGCCTCCATAGGCGGGGCCGACCACAGTGTCGTAATCCAGGGGTTCCAGCAGTTCTGCCAGCAGTTCGCAGATGCGCAGGGTGGCGGCGGGGTTCTGGAACAGGCGGATCTTTTCGATATACATGTTGCTGTGTTTGCCCGAGGTGAGCTGAAAGTGGCCTTCCAAAATCGCTTGTTCCGCCACCAGGATGTCTCTGATCTCAGATGAGCTGCGCTGACCGGACAGAATCTCCCGGGCCAGAATTTCATCCTCCGATGAGACTTGCAGTTCGATATAGAACCGTTCAGGGGCGATACCAGGCACCATGGAGTAGGTGATGGCGTTTTTCAGCCAGGCGTTGATGCCGTTGTCTTCCAAAAGGGCTTTGGCGAGGTCTGCTTCAAAGTTGTCGTCAAATTGGGCTATGGTGACCAGTGTTGTTTCCATCTTCCTTCCTCCTTCAGATGCTTGCGCTGGCGGCCAGTGTGACCAGAGCCATGATCGCTTCAAAGAGCACGGCGTAATCCGCGTGGGTATATTCTATGGTTCTGCCGTCAAGCCTGCAAACATCAGGCATCAGGCAGGCTTGATCAGTCATTGCGGTGGAGTGGAACTCGATCTTGAGAGTGACGGGGCTTTCGAAAGTGAACAGCGGGATGTCCGTCTTTTTGAGTTTGAGCGCCTTTTCCACGGCAAGCTTGATGGCTTCATCAACCCGGGATTGGGAAAAGTTACGGGCGGCGAACTTGGCTACTGCCTTTTTTGTGGGCACATAGCTGATCCAGGGCATGGGGGAGGCCAGTTCGGACTGCAATGTGATGTCTCCGCTCACCAGGCTCACAGGAACTCCCATCCAACCTGCGTAAGCAGAGTTGATCAGAGCTTCGTTCATCGGTTTGCCATTGATAAAGATTTTGTGGATGCGGCTATTGGAGTAGGTGTGATCCATGTTTCCCCGCAGGGCTCCTGTGCCGCTGTGATAGCCCAAAAGGAAAACCTGATCGAATTCGGGGCTGAGGTCGGGCATCATGTAAAACTGGCGGGGGCATCCGGAGATGAGGTCAATCCGCCTGTCCAGCGCAGTGATAGAGTAGTCCAGATTGTCGCCTGCGGAGTGGGAATCCGCGATCAATATCTCATCGATCTCCGCCGTCCGGGGATGGGCGATGATGTTCTCCAAAACAGTCTGCACATGGCGGGTGTAGTTGCGTCTCACGCTGGTCCGGTCTGTTTTCTCCTGATCCCAATTGAAAGTTCCGGGCATCCCTTCCATATCGGTGGAAATGTAGATCTTCATGCTTATATCCTTTCCTGCAGAGATTGGGCCAGCTTTGCCGCCAGAAGCACGTTGTTGCGCAGCAGCGCCAGATTGGCCTCCACAGATGCACCTTCTGTGTGGCGCGCCAGAAAGTCAAGCAGAAAAGGGGTGAGGGATTTTCCCTTGATGCCTTGTTCCCTGGCTGCGCCGATGGCAGCCTGGATGGCGGCTTCCATCTTCTCCGCGGGAAGGCTGTGTTCTTTGGGGATGGGATTGGCTATCAAAACGCCCTTTCCGCCAAGCTCCAGATGCTGACGCCAAAAGTGCTGAAACTCTCTTGGATCGTCTAATCTTTCCACAGGATAGTCGCTGCCATGAGTGTAGAAGATGGGAAAACGGTCAGTCTGCCAGCCCAGCACTGGCACAGCCAAGGTTTCCAGATACTCCAGCGTGGCAGGCACATCCAGAATAGCCTTGCAACCGGCGCAAACCACCGCCATCGGGATTCTGGAAAGGGCGGTGAGGTCGCTGGAGATATCCAGTGTGCGCTCCCAATCCCGATGCACTCCACCGATGCCTCCGGTGGCGAAGACCTCGATTCCGGCTTGCCTGGCAAGCGACATGGTGGCTGATACTGTGGTTCCTCCACTAAATCCTTTCACACAGGCCAGAGCAAGGTCGCGGCTGCCCAGTTTCTTAAAGGGCTGGTTTTCTTGCAGGGCAGTGGTCAACCTTTGGATCTGTTCATTATCCAAGCCGATATGAGCTATGCCTTCCAAGACGATAATTGTGGCTGGCACAGCTCCCACGGAAAAGACCAGCTCTTCCAGTTCACGCCAGATTTTCAGGTTTTGTGGATAGGGCAGGCCGTGGGTGATCACAGTGGATTCCAAAGCCACGACTGCCTTGTTTTCCAGCAGGGCGTAGCTTACCAGTGGGGAAACAACAACATTGAGGGGTAGCGCTTTCATGCGTACTCTCCATAAAAAAGTGGAATCAATCTTTGCTCAGGGCGGGGCAAGGATTGATTCCAATGCCGTTATTAGCTGCGGTTAGATGCTTCCGAACCTGCCGCGGGTTCCTTGGCAATTTGTTCGGAAGGTAAAATCTCCACGTATAGTTTTAAAACACCGGCTGCCAGCATATCAAGCTCTCTGGCCGCGCTGTAGGAGATGTCGAGCTGTCTGCCCCGTCTAAAGGGACCACGATCATTAACGCGCACGACTACGCTCTTGCCGTTTTTGGGATTGGTGATTTTTAATTGGGTTTGAAAGGGGAGTGATTTGTGGGCACAGGTCAATTCATTGTTGTCGTATTTTTCTCCGCTGGCTGTGCGGCGGCCGTGAAAGGACCTTCCATAGTAGGAAGTGACCATCACCTCGCCCGGCGGAGTCTGCTGTAAATCCGGGGGTTCCTGGGTTTGAAGCGAATCGATCACCTCGGCCAGACTGTCCGGCAGAGGCTCCGCGCTTCTATCTTCGACCACGTTTTTCGCGATGATTGGCACAATGACAAGAGCCCAAATCGCAAAAGCAGTAGTCAATAGCTTTTTACATTGATATCTCATAAAGTTTCCATTGATTTCTTGCTTAAGTCTGGCTGGCAACTTCACAGAACTCCATTTTTTGTCAATAAATATTTTTTAACAATTGCTCTATCTGTTTGTATGGCAAACTCTTGTGCAAGCCGTCCCGATACCCTGCCATTCATTAAATACAACTTATGACATAACAGTTTAAAGCCTGAGGTCAATAATACTGTTTCCGGGTCTTGAAATAGTCTAAACAAAGAAATAGTTTGACAGAAATACCTGCCTTGGAGCTTTATCACAGATAGAACAATTAATAACAGATAAGGAGACCGACCATGCCAAGAATGACGGTAGATCCGTATTACTGCAAGGGTTGTGGCCTGTGCATTGCCGCCTGTCCGAAGAAAATCATCCGTTTCTCCGAGCAGATCAACGCCAAAGGCTACCACTATGCGGAATGTTTTAAGCAAGACGAGTGCATCGCTTGCAGAATGTGTTATCAGACCTGCCCTGATGGGGCGATCACGGTCGAGAAGTGAGGTTAGAATGTCCAAGATTTTAATGAAAGGTAACGAAGCTGTGGCGGAGGCCGCGATCCGAGCTGGCTGCCGCCTTTATTTTGCCTACCCGATTACTCCCCAAAGCGAACTGATCGAATACATGGCCAAGATGATGCCCAAGGTCAACGGCACTTTTTTGCAGGCCGAAAGCGAAGTGTCGGCGATAAACATGGTCTATGGAGCCGCCGGAGCGGGCAAAAGGGTCATGACTTCCTCATCCTCCCCCGGCATAGCCTTGAAGATGGAGGGGGTTTCTTACATGGCTGGAGCGGAGCTTCCGGCTGTGATTATCAACGTTCAGAGGGGCGGCCCAGGTCTGGGCGACATCCAGCCTTCCCAGGGTGATTACTTTCAAGCCACCAAGGGCGGGGGCCATGGCGATTACCGCTTGATCGTTCTGGCACCGAGTTCGGTGCAGGAATTTGCGGACATGGCGGCGGAAGCCTTTGACCTGGCAGATAAATATCGCAATCCCGTCATGATCCTGGCGGACGGAATGTTAGGCCAGATGATGGAACCGGTGGAGTTCAAACCGGCCAAGACCCAGGAAGAGATCGACGCCCTTGGCAATATCCACAACTCCTGGTGCATTTGCCCCAACGAGGACGGAGATGCCAAACACCATCACGAGATCAACTCTTTGGAAATAGATCCCAGTGTTTTGGAAAAGCATGTCATCGAATTATATGAGAAATATGGCAGGATAGAACGGGATGAAGTGCGGTTCGATACATACAATGTGTCAGACGACAATGAGATCCTCTGCGTGGCATGGGGAACTGCGTCCCGTATTGTCAAATCAGCCATCAACGAGCTAACTGCCCAAGGGAAAAGTGTTGGCATGATCCGCCCCATCACCTGCTGGCCGTTTCCATACGAAGCAGTAGCTGCGGCGATAGGTCCCAAGGTCAGGAAAGTGTATGTGTTTGAACTCAATACTGGCCAAATGCTTGACGATGTCAAGATCGCCGTGCAGGGCAAGGTGCCCGTCACTTTCTGGGGCAAGGTGGGAGGCATCGTCTTCACCCCTGCAGAGATCAAAGAAAAACTCGAAGCTTGCTTTTAAGGAGAGATAAATGGAAGTGATAGCAAAAAGACCTGAATCCCTCACCAAAACACCCTTTACCTACTGTCCCGGCTGTCTGCACGGAGTTGCTCACCGCCTGATCGCTGAAGCCATTGACGAGCAAGGGCTGATCAATAAGATGGCGGGTGTCGCTCCCGTCGGCTGCTCGGTGTTTGCATATAAATTCTTCAATTTCGACATGGCCCAGGCCGCCCATGGACGTGCCCCGGCTGTTGCCACAGGCATAAAGAGGGCCCGTCCGGATATGCATGTTTTTGCCTATCAGGGAGACGGAGACCTGGCCGCCATCGGAACCGCCGAGATCGTGCACGCGGCAAACAGAGGCGAATACATCTCCGTGTTCTTTGTCAACAACGCCATCTATGGCATGACCGGCGGGCAGATGGCTCCGACCACGCTTCCCGATATGAAGACCACCACCAGCCCCTATGGACGCAAAGTGGATGACATCGGTTATCCGATCCGCGTTTGTGAACTGCTGGCTACCCTGGTGGCTCCCTATTACATCGAGCGCGTTTCGCTGTTGAGCCCGGCTGAGATCATCAAAGCCAAAAAGGCTGTCAGCAAAGCCATCCAATACAATAAAGAGGGACGTGGCTTCACCTTCATCGAGTTTGTAAGCACCTGTCCCACAAACTGGGGTATCGATCCTGTCAAATCAAGGGATTGGGCCCGGGAAAATATGCTGCCTTTCTATAAACCGGGAGTGTTTAGAGACAAGGGCGAGGGAGTGGAATAATGACTACTGAAATGATATGCGCCGGATTTGGCGGGCAAGGGGTTCTAACCATCGGCAGATTCATTGCCCAGGCTGCGATGAAAGAAGGCCGCAACGTATCCTGGCTGCCTTCCTATGGACCCGAGATGAGGGGTGGAACTGCCAACGTTTCCACGGTCGTTTCGGATGAACCCATCGCCTCTCCGATCGTGAGCTTTCCCGATGTGCTGGTGGCTCTCAATCAACCCTCGGTCGATAAATTCGCCCCCTCGATTCGTAAAGGTGGAGTCATTATCATCAATACCTCCATGTGCCCCCATGGCTGCAAGAGGGATGACGTGCAAAAAGTGGCTGCCCCGATGAGCGACATTGCTCAGGAGATTGGTTCCCAGATGGTGCTCAACATGCTGGCCATAGGCATTATTATCGGCAAAACTGGCCTGATCAAGTATGAAACCATAGAAGAAGAGCTGAACTCGTTTCTCAAAGAAAAGAATCCAGACCTCCTGGAAAAGAATCTCACCGCCATCAAACGTGGAATCGAGATAGGACAGAAGTAATACAACGTAATAAAAGAATAGACAGTGGCGCGGGACTTCGGTTCCGCGCTTCGTTTTCCGGAGATTGCTGCTCTCTTTCAAATAACTGGGTGGTTTGGGGTGGCTGGCAGATAAGTGCTTTATCCAAAGCAGTGCACTTTTTAGATTGGCATATCTGGCTAAAGTGATGACCAAGATATGGCTTCCGCCCTCATATATTGATCGCTGATTGATCACTGATTGATCGCTGAGTAATCGCTGCGCCGGAAATCACTCGGCGTTCAACGGGCGGTCAATGGGACATGAAGACGGGAGGGAGTTTAGACGGCTTTCAATACTTGCACATCAAAACATAATATGCCAAAATACCCGATATTCCTTCATGGCTCCGTCCCTTGCTGCGACTGGCTTTGGTGCCATCATCCTTAGGTCATCCCTCACCGGGTTAAGGATGACCCACGGAAAATAGAGGCTTAGCTGCCTCTTGCAAATGAGGGTAAACAGGCGGTTATGTGCTATCTGGCACTCTGCATAATTGTTTACTCGCTCGGTTTGGAAGAGAGCTTTTAAGGCTATTGAATTGATTATAAAGGTCGCTTTTCTCATTGACAGAAGAAGCTAATATGATAGTTTGACTTTTGGTGTGGAATGGCCAAAATGAATGATGCGACTATACGCTTGAAAGAGGCAACTGATCAGACCTTGGGAGTGTTAGGCGGATCATCTGGTTCAATTTTAAGGATACAGGATGATTAAATTAGAAGAAATAAAAGCAGGAAACCTGATTCAGGGCATTGAACCGGGGGAAGTAGTGCGCATTGTCACAACTGAACCTATCGGTGGAGATGCATACGCCGTTTATTACAAGAAAAACGATGGTGCTGTAAGGGAGCGCTTGATATATCGTTCTGAAGAGGAGCACCTTTCCATTGCAGTGGTGGGCAGGCCCTGGACATTCGACGCTCCTGGCGCTGAGTTCAAGCTGGCAGTAGAAGCCAACCGGATCAATCTGGCATATCTTTTCGATCCCATGATGGCTGTCCACACCTCCAATGTTGAGCCCCTCCCACATCAGATCACAGCGGTATATGAAGCCATGCTGCCCAGGCAACCTTTGCGATTTGTCCTTGCTGATGACCCGGGAGCAGGAAAAACCATAATGGCCGGGCTATACATGCGGGAACTCATTATGCGGGCTGATGCCAGGCGCATATTGGTGATAGCCCCGGGTTCTTTGGTGGAGCAATGGCAGGATGAAATGTACGAGAAGTTCGGACTGGACTTTTGTATTTTTTCTCGCGCCATGCAGGAGCAGTCACACGGAGGCAATCCCTTTGCGGACTATGATTATATGATAGCCAGGATCGACATGATCTCCCGGGACGATGATCTGATCGAAAAGATCAAGCAAAGCTTCTGGGACCTGGTGGTCATAGACGAAGCCCATAAATGCTCTGCTTCCTGGTTCGGCAATGAACTCAAGAAAACCAAGCGCTATAGGCTGGCCGAAGAAGTAGGTGCTACCACCCGGCATCTATTGCTCATGACCGCAACACCCCACAAGGGAAAAGATGAAGATTTTCAGACCTTCCTGGCTCTGCTGGACTCCGACCGTTTCTATGGGAAAACCAGAGACAGCGCTCATTCGATAGATATCTCGGATCTCTTGCGCCGCATGGTTAAAGAGGACCTCCTCAAATTTGATGGAACCCGCCTGTTCCCCGAGAGGAAGGCATATTCAGTGACCTATAAGCTTTCTGATCCTGAGGCGAATCTGTATCTTGCCGTCACAGAGTATGTTCGAGAGGAAATGAACAAGGCAGATCGTCTGACCGGCAAACAGAAGAACACGGTCGGCTTTGCCCTCACCATTCTGCAAAGGCGCCTCGCATCGAGTCCTGAGGCAATATACCAATCCCTGAAAAGAAGATTGGAAAAGCTCAATCGCAGGCTGGAAGAAGAAAAACTCATTCAGAGAGGCGAACTGATCAGGCAGCAAAAAGATATAAGCATTGAGCTCCCGGAAGATTTTGATGACGAGGACTGGGATACCGAAGAGCGGGAAAAAAATGAAGAAGAGCTGGTAGACAGCGCCACTACAGCTCAGACAATCCAGGAATTGGAATCAGAGACCAACACCCTCAAGCGTCTCAATGAACAAGCCAAATCTTTACGGGACTCAGGCCTTGACCGGAAATGGGAAGAGCTCTCCAAACTCTTTGAGAATAATCCATATATCAGGGATGCCAGTGGCAGTTTTCGCAAGTTGATCATTTTTACTGAGCATCGTGACACTTTGAATTACCTGTATGAGCGGCTCAACGGTTTACTTGGCAGCCAGGAGGCGATTATCACCATTCATGGCGGCATCAAAAGAGAAGAAAGGCGTAAAGCCCAAGAGCAATTTAGAAACCATCCCCGGGTCAGGATACTCCTGGCAACCGATGCGGCTGGGGAAGGCGTGAATCTACAGAATGCCAACCTGATGGTCAATTATGATCTTCCCTGGAATCCCAATCGGATCGAGCAGCGTTTTGGCCGCATTCACCGTATCGGGCAGACCGAGGTTTGCCACCTCTGGAATATGGTGGCAGATGAGACCCGGGAAGGCGATGTGTTTCATACTCTCTTCACCAAGCTGGAAGCCCAAAGAGTTGCCTTGGGCGGCAGAGTTTTCGATATTCTGGGAGACGTATTTGAAGAAACCAGCCTCAAAGACCTGTTGATCGAGGCGATCCGTTATGGAGATGACCCTGAAGTCCGGGCCAGGCTGTCCCAAGTGGTGGAAGGCGTTCTCGATACCGAGCACATCAGAGAGATAATCAGCCGCAATGCCCTGTGTGAAGAAGTGATCGATGAAAACCGTCTCTTTGCCGTTAAGGCCGAAATGGAAAAGGCTGAAGCCCGGAAACTCCAGCCCTATTTTATTAAATCATTTTTCCTGCAAGCCTTTAAACAATTGAAAGGCAACATCCGCCAGGTGCGTAACGAAGGCGAACGTTGGGAAATTTCCTATGTTCCAGCCCAGATACGGGAACGGGACCGTCAGATTTCAGGCCGTAACCGAAAGAATATCAATCCGGTTACTCAGAAATACGAGCGCATCTGTTTCGACAAACCCTATGTGAGATTGCCCAACCGGGAAGCACCCATGGCCAGTTTCATCCATCCCGGGCACCCACTGATGATGTCCATCACAGATATCATGCTGGAAGAACACCGCGGAAAGCTGAAGCAAGGTGCTGTATTGGTGGCCCCGCATGATGATGGCATCAATCCCAAGGCCGTGCTGATCATAGAACACTCTGTAAAAGAAGGGGCCAACCGGGACAGATGTGTCTCCCGTCGTTTGCAGTTTGTCCAAATCGATGAACATGGAGCGGTCAGCAATGCGGGTTGGGCACCCCATCTTGATCTTGAGCCCATTTCGGAAAGTGATCTCAAACTGGTAAAACATCTGTTTGATGCCCAGTGGGTTTCATCCGAACTGGAAAGTCAGGCTCTGGCGTATGCCACCACCCATCTTGCCCCGGAGCATTTCTCGGAAGTGATGCAGCGCAGGGAAAGACAGGTTGCCAAGACCCTGGAAGCTGTCCATCAGAGGCTGGTGACCCAGATCGACTACTGGTCAGACCGCAAGATAAAGCTTCAGGATGACCAGGCTGCGGGAAAAAAGACCAGATTAAACATTGATAATGTCAGCCGCATCATAGATGAACTCGATAACCGTCTCAAATCCCGCACCAAAGAACTCAATGAAATGCGCCATGTGGTTTCGGAAACTCCTGTAGTGATCGGGGGCGCGTTGATAATACCTGCAGGGTTACTGGCCCAATTGAAAGGGGAAGACACCTGGACCGCTGATGCGGAAGCCAGGAAGAAGATTGAACAGAAAGCCATGCAAGTTGTAATGGATTACGAGAGATCAAATGGCTGTGAAGTGATTGATGTATCTGCCCTAAACTGTGGTTGGGATATCACCAGCATCCCACCAGCCAGCGATGGGAAAATACCGGAAACCAGACACATTGAGGTAAAAGGCCGGGCCAAAGGGCAAAGCACTATCACCGTTACCAGAAACGAGATACTGTATGGGCTGAACCAGGCTGATAAGTTCATCCTGGCGCTGGTGATAATAGATGGGGAATGCCATGAAGGGCCATACTACATCCGCAAACCCTTTACCCAGGAACCTGACTGGGCTGTCACCAGCACAAATATGAATATTGCCAGTTTACTTAAAAATTCATCAAAAGTGGAGGGATTATGAAGAAAGAACTGATAGCGGCACAACCCAGATTCCTGATATACACAAATCAGGATGGTAGCATACAGATTGAAACCAAATTATTGGATGGAACCATCTGGTTAAGTCAAAAGCAACTGGCAGAGTTATATCAGACCACGATTGCAAACATCAATATCCATATCCGAAATATCTTCACAGAGGGGGAGCTTGAGTCAGAGTCAGTTATTAAGGATTTTTTAATAACTGCATCTGATGGGAAACGCTATCATACCATGCATTACAACCTTGACATGGTGATCAGTGTGGGGTATAGGATAAAATCACAAATTGCCACCCGATTCCGCATCTGGGCCACTGAGCGGCTCAAAGAATACATGATCAAGGGCTTCACAATGAACGACGAGCTGCTCAAGCAAGCTGGAGGCGGCTCCTATTTTGATGAACTTCTTGCCCGGATCAGGGATATCCGCTCCTCGGAAAAGGTCTTCTGGCGCAAAGTGCTGGATATCTATGCCACCAGCATTGATTATGACCCCAAGTCAGACCTGTCCAGGGAGTTTTTCAAAGTTATCCAAAACAAGATGCACTGGGCCAGTCATGGCCATACTGCAGCGGAGATCATATATCAGAGGGCTGATGCCGGCAAAGACAACATGGGGCTCACTAACTGGCCGGGAACGCAACTTCGCAAGGCAGATACCGCGGTAGCCAAAAACTACCTGAACCAGAAAGAACTGGATATCCTGAACAGGATCGTGAGCATGTATCTGGATTTTGCCGAGCTCCAAGCCTTGAATAGAACCCCGATGTACATGAAAGATTGGATTTCCAAGCTGGATGAGTTTCTCAAGCTGAGTGGAAGAGATATTCTGAAGCATGCCGGTTCCATTGCGCATGAAGAGGCCATCCAAAAAGCAAGGCTGGAGTATGATAAATGGCATCAGGAACAGCTTGCAAGACCAAGCGCAGTGGAAAAGCACTTTGTGGAAGCCATGCAGAAAGTGGAGCAAATCTCCAAACAGACCAATCCAAGAGAAAGAAATGAGTGAATACAAGGTAAAAGCCCCCAAAAAACTGATCGAAGTGGCCCTGCCCCTTAAAGAGATCAACGAGGCCTGCGTGCGGGAATAATCAATCCGCCACGGCCATCCTTCCACACTGCATTTATATTGGGCCAGGCGTCCCCTGGCAGCCGCCAGGGCGGTGCTCTTTGCCCAACTGGTGAATGACCCCGGCTGGGATGAAGAACTGCAGATCGGCTACAAGCGCAAAGCGGATGCCAACCGCAAGCGGGAAGAGCTCTTTGAAATCATCCGGGAACTGGTGAAATGGGAGAACACGAATAATGAAATTGTGCTGGAAAAAGCCCGGGCAGAGATCCGTAAAAGCTGGAAGGTGACCTGCGAACTGAACAAGGACCACCCCCAGGCTGCGGAACTTTTCAACCCGGACAAACTACCTGCCTTCCACGATCCCTTTGCCGGAGGCGGTTCCATCCCGTTGGAAGCCCAACGCCTGGGCCTGGAAGCCTGGGCCAGTGACCTGAATCCTGTGGCAGTGCTTATCAACAAGGCCATGATCGAGATTCCACCTAAGTTTGTGGGTTGGCGTCCGATAGGACCTATTCCCAAAAGTGATGCTCAATCAACCACAGAGAACTACACTTGGCCAGGCTTGACTGGCCTGGCAGAAGATGTGCGCCGTTGGGGACATTGGGTGCGGGAAGAAGCCTACAAGCGCATCGGGCACCTCTACCCACCCATTGAGATTACTCCGGAAATGGTAGCTGAACGACCTGATCTGGCTCCTTACAGGGGAAAGAAGCTAACAGTTATAGCCTATATCTGGGCGAGGACTGTAAAAAGTCCTAATCCAAGATTTTCACATGTGGATGTGCCTCTTGTCTCCACATTTCTGCTATCAAATAAGAAGGGTAAAGAGGCTTGGGTAGAACCTGTTATAGAGGGAGATAAATACGAGTTTAAGGTTAGATATGGAACGCCACCAGACCGGCAATCTATTAAGACAGGCACCAAGTTGCCTGGTCGGAGTTCAAATTTTGTATGCTTATTATCCAAAACACCCATAGACGGTAAGTACATTAAATCTGAAGGTCAGGCGGGTAGGATTGGGTCTAGATTGATGGCTATTGTCTGTGAAGGTAATAACAGAAGAGTTTACCTTTCTCCTGAACAAGATCAAGATGATATAGTTGAGTCTATAGAACCTGAATGGAAGCCAGAACAGGAATTAGTGGGTAAAAGTGCTGATCAAGTACCTCTATATGGCATGACAACATATGGAAGTCTGTTTGGGAAAAGGCAAATGAATTCTATTTGTGTTTTTTCGAACCTGGTGATGAGCTTACCAAAAGCATCAAAAGTGATACATCCCAATCCCCCACCAATACCAAATGATAAAATGTCTATTGTTGAAGCTATACAAATATATCTGACTTTTGCGTTAGATAAATTGACAGATTACTCGTCTTCTCTAGTAACGTGGATTCCTATTCGTGAAACCTTAAGAAGTTCTTTTGGACGTCAAGCTTTGGCTATGGTTTGGGACTTCGCAGAGGTCAACCCATTTTCATCATCAAGCGGTAACTGGTCATCAATGATTGAGTGGATTTGTTCAGCTATTATTACTTTACCAAGTAGTAGTAGTTCTGGTTTCTCGATTCAGGCAAATGCTACGACTCAGTCTATTTCCAAGCATAAAATTGTCTCATTCGATCCTCCTTATTATGATAATATCATGTATGCAGATTTATCAGATTTCTTTTATGTAATTCAGAGACGTATTATCAGCTCAATTTATTACAGCTTAAATGCTACTTTATCAACACCAAAAGATGATGAGTTAGTAGCTTCTCAGTACAGACATGAATCAAAGAAAAAGGCAGAATTATTCTTCCATAAGGGGATGCAAAAGGCGATTTCACAAGTCGCGACTCAATCAAATCCTTCATATCCAGTGAGTATCTATTATGCGTTCAAACAGGCAGAAGCCTCTGGTTCAGAAACTGCTTCAAGCGGTTGGCAAACTTTCCTCCAAGCAATAATGGACTCAGGGTTGTCTATCACAGGAACATGGCCAATGAGTACCGAAAGAGAAGTGCGATCAATAGGAATCGGTGCAAATGCTCTAGCTTCAAGCATTGTATTGGTATGTAGAAAACGATTGTCAATTTCTCATTCAATTAGCCGAAAAGACTTTATCCGAGAGCTATCATTAACGCTACCTCACGCATTAGACAATATGATAAATGGAAGTGAAACCAGTAGTCCCATCGCTCCCGTTGACCTCGCTCAAGCTGCCATAGGACCTGGCATGGCAGTGTTTTCCAAGTATAAGTCCATTCTGGAAGCTGACGGTTCTCCCATGACTGTCCGTACAGCCCTGATACTTATCAATAAAGCCATAGACGACTATTTCAAGGAATTGGAGGGAGATTGGGACAGTGATACCCGTTTCTGTCTGCAGTGGTTCAATGAGCATGGCTGGCGGGAAGGGTTATATGGCGAAGCCGATGTTCTGGCCAGAGCCAAAGGTGTTTCGGTTGAAGGCATCAGAGACAGTGGAGTTTTGGAAGCCGCAGGCGGAAAGGTTAAGTTGTTCAGACCAAGCGAATATCCAGATAACTGGAACCCTGCCAAGGACAACCGCATGCCTGTCTGGGAGGTGCTCCATCATCTCATCCGCTTGCATCAGACCAAGGGGGAGGTTGCTGCTGCCGAGGTTGTGAAAGCCATCCCTCATGTTTCCGAAACAGCCCGGCAATTGGCTTTCCTGCTCTATACCACTTGTGAACGCAAAGGCTGGGCGGAAGATGCGCGTCCTTACAATGACCTGGTCACAGCCTGGCTGTCTATTGAAAAGCAGGCCCGGACTGATATACGGGATGCTCAAATTGAGGCAGAGTTTTAGGATTGAGGAGATAACATGATAAAAGCATGGAGAGACATCGCAATACCGCATCAGGACGTGCTGAAGGGAACTTTTAAGCAATCTGAATTTGCCGCAGACCTGTCGCAGGTACACTTGGGTAAAGCCAGTGAAGAGTACCAAAATCCGGCTCTCTTCTATCAAAGAACATACATAACTGAAGGCATGAGGCTGCTGTTGACCTCTGTGATTCAAAGGCTCAGCGGTAAAGGCGGCGAGCCGGTGATCCAATTGCAGACTGCCTTTGGAGGCGGCAAGACCCACACCATGGTGGCTGTGTATCATCTGGCCAAAGGTGAGCAGGCTGCTTCGGAACTGCAGGGCATCCCTCCCATTATCGATGCTGCGGGTGTAACTGAACTACCCAAAGCGAAGATTGTGGTGATCGATGGCAACCAGCTTTCCCCCGGGGATGTGAAAAAACGCGGCAGCATCAGTGTAAACACATTGTGGGGAGAACTCGCCTGGCAGATTGGTGGCGCTGAAGCTTATGAACTGGTGAAACAATCTGATCTCAATGGTACATCCCCCGGCAAGGAGATTTTGATACCCCTGATCAGCAAGTATGCCCCCTGCGTAATCCTGGTGGATGAGCTGGTGGCCTACGTAAGGCAATTTGAGCCGGGAAAAAGCCTGCCAGGCGGAAGTTATGATTCAAATCTGTCCTTCATACAGGCACTGATGGAGTCGCTTAAAGTGGTTCCCAATGCGATCATGTTGGCTTCCTTGCCGGAGTCGGACAAGGAGGCTGGCAGTCAACTGGGTATCAATGCCCTGGCAGCTTTGAAAAGCTACTTTGGCAGAGTGCAGGCTATTTGGACTCCGGTGGCGACGGAGGAAGCCTTTGAAATAGTCAAGCGCAGGCTGTTCAAAGAAATATCCGACAGGAAAGGGATGGAGGAAACTTGCCGTGCTTTTACTGACTTCTATCTGGAAAAAAAGGACAGTTTTCCCGACGAAACCCAGGAAAACCGATACTATCAGAGGATGTTGCAAGCCTATCCCATTCATCCTGAGATCTTTGACCGTCTTTATGAGGATTGGTCAAGCCTGGAAAACTTCCAGAGAACCAGGGGTGTATTGAAACTGATGGCCAAAGTGATCCATAAACTATGGACGGACAACAATAAAGACCCTCTGATCATGCCAGGCAACCTGCCTCTCTATGATGCTGATGTGCGCAATGAGGTTGTTTATTATCTGCCTCAGGGATGGAACCCGGTGCTGGAAAAAGATGTTGACGGTTCAAGGTCGGAACCTCATCTGATCGAGAACGCTGAAGCCAGGTTTGGCCAGGTGCAGGCCTGCAGGAAACTGACCCGTACCATCTTCCTGGGCAGCGCTCCTCATTCTGTCACCCTGAATGCTGGTAAAACCTCAAGAGGTATTGAATACAAGCGTATTCTTTTGGGCGCTGTGACGCCCGACCAGATAACTGGTTTATTTAACGATGCCATGAACAGGCTGATTGATAAGCTGCACTATCTGGGCAATGCGGATAAAAAGCAATTCTGGTTCGATACCAGGCCTAACCTCAGGCGGGAGATGGAGGATCGCAAACGCCGCTTTAACGATAAGGATGATGTTATCCCAGTGATCAAGGACCAGCTTCAAAAAGTACTGAGCAATGGTGTATTCGAAGCAGTGCATGTGTTCACGCGTAGCGAGGACATCCCTGATGACTATTCTCTCAGGCTGGTTATATTGCCTCCTGATGTGTATTATCTGCGCTCCGGGGGAAGTTTCGCTATGGAAGGTGTCTCAGATTATGAAGGTGCAAAACACATCCTTACCCATCGGGGTGAACAGCCCAGACTACGACAGAATCGCTTGATTTTCCTGGCTGCAGATGGTGAATATCAGGGTAAGCTGAAAGATCAAATCCTGACCCTGTTGGCCTGGGATTCGATCCTTAAAGATATCCAGATGCTGAAGCTCAATCTCGATGTATACCAGACCAGGCAGGCAAAAGCGGGGAAAGAAGATTCTGAAAAAGCAGTGAAGCATCTGATTCGCAATACCTATCGGTGGCTTTTGATCCCCGAGCAGGATAAGGTGCCCGGAGATAGATTTGAAGCGCTTTCCATCAATGCTGCTGCTCAGAATCTGACTGCTGAGATAGAAAAGGTTCTCAGGGAAAACGAGCACCTCATTACACAATGGGCTTCCATCCATCTCAGCAATTTGCTTAAGAGATGGTTCTGGAAGGATGGTACCAATCATGTGAAAGCCCAGGATGTCTGGCATGGCATGTGCTGCTACCTGTATATGCCCCGTTTGAGCAGCAATGACGTGTTTCAGAATGCCATACGCGCTGGCGCATCGAGCCAGGAGTTCTATGGTTTTGCCAATGGATATGAAAACGATCAGTATTTCGGTTTTGCATTTGGTAACTCTACAGCCCCTGTCTATGATAGCTCGCTACTCCTGATCGATCCAGGGGTTGCTGCAGAGTATAAGCAAAAAACAGCTCGTTCAACAACTGGTGAAACTGGCTCAATTTCTGAAGCTGGGACTGGAGACCAGACTACTTTTGGTGCTCAGGGTCAAGCCGGTGCTGGAGGCACGGCACCACAACCCCTTCAACCAAAAACCAGATTACACTATTATGGACGCAAAGAACTCGATGCAACCAGGGCAAAAGCTGATTTTGCCACCATTATAGATGAGATCGTGATGCATCTGATCAAGAAACCCACAGTTTCTGCATCAATCCAGATCGAAATAAAAGCAGACAACCTGGAAGGCTTCGATGAAGCCACCCAACGCACCATCAAAGAGAATAGCAATACACTCAAGTTTGACCTGAGTGAGTTTGAATAGAAATGCCCCTAGGGTGAAATAACTGCCAAAGGAGAAACTTATAAGCAACATCATAATTATCACAATCCTCCACTGGATAGCAGTATAGTGGCTGAGGTCTTAGTTGAAATATTGCTTAGACCGAGAGTGGCCACTATTATGGCTTGCCATTGGTGAGTTGCTCGCTATGATACAAAGCATCTGCTGCTAACTGAGCGTGATGTGCTTGGGTGTGAAATATTGCCCAAGCACAAAGTGTAAATGAATAAGGAATGAATATTATGGGTAAAAGCATAGCCGCAATTATAAGTTTAATGGAGGATTTTACCCAACCAGCTGAATCCTCAGATGATATCCTGAATATGGTTTATCGGGACGAAGATGAGTTTATCCCATATGAGGTTTTATACTTGTTTCAACGTCTCCTTGGCATGAAAGTATGGTACAAACCTCTTGAAAAAGTAGCATTCATACTTTTCATGAGATATAAAGAAACTGATATTGCGTATGTTCTTAGCAAGTTATCATTCAAGTTTTATCAAAGGGAAATCGACGAACACGATGAGATATACAATGAGATAAAAGAGAAGATAAGGAATGCAATTCGTTTATCGCAATATGAGTTCAAAAAAGATGTAGAGAGAAGTATAGGTGACAGAGAGGTCATATTTCCAAACTACACTATTAGGTTTGAACGAGCATTTGAGTGTTTGGAGGTTCAGGTTGAGAGTAACTTGAACGGAGGAATTGATTGGCCTCAATATTTACATAGAGCCGATTGCTTTATTAATTCTTATGCTCTTCACCTTGTCAGTTATATGGAGCATGTTTTAACTCTGTTGTACCCATTTTCAGAAAGCTATGATGCTCAGTTGGATATAAAGAGTTTCGTTACTCAAAACGTTTCAAATAAAATGGAAAGTTTGTTTTCGGGTCTACCTTCTGATGATATGCAAATAAAAGATAAGTTATCACAGATAACAAAATATGTCAGAAATCCAATAGCACACGGTTATCTTACCAGGGCTTATTTAGGTGATGTATTGATTCCGGGTATTGGATATATTCCTATGTCATATAGTAATTATTCACTGAGCACTCAGAATTATCCAATCATTCCCGTGAATCTTAAACATCAATATTCGGAGATGAGAGAAATCAAAGGTAGTTTCGATAATCTTGTGGAGAAGCTTTACCCTAATGCGACTACAATCATAAAAGCAGGTTTAGATATCAAGTGTGATCCAAAATCCAGAAAAAAGTACATGTCGGTAATCAATAATAGTGATGATACCAGAGACTTTATCTTAAGGGAGCTTCATAGAGTTTATGCAACGATTAATATGGAATGGTAATGAAACCAATGAATTCTGCAGTAGAATCAAATGACCAACAGATTGACAGGCAAGCCCATACTCAGAGAATAATCGATTCAACCGCTGCCAAGAAAGTCATTGTAGCTGGACCTGGGACTGGAAAAACTACAACATTTGAACTCATTCTCAAACAATCAGGAACACAAAACAACTTGGTGCTTACCTTCATTAACCGCCTTGTGAATGACCTGAACTGCAGACTAAGTGACTTTGCTAAGGTTAGCACTTTGCACAAGTTCTGTATGGGTATTTTCAACCGACAGTTTCCTGACTGGTACATGGTAAGTATGCTAGGTGCAATTATTAGTGAGGATACTGGGGTTAAGGAAGATATTTTCAACGAGTTATTCCATAAGCTAGATGAAACAAATCCTCTATTCAAATTATATTTGAAAAGAGCTACATACTACAAAGCAATAAGCTTCAATGATTCAATTTATCGTATTCTGAAGAAGGCAACAAAAACTCCCAGTATAATTCCAGATTATGATAATATATTGATAGATGAATATCAGGATTTCAGTGATTTGGAAGTTGCCTTCATAAAGCAATTGGAAAGTCATGGGAAGATTCTGATAGTAGGTGATGATGATCAGGCTATCTATGTGAAGAAATATGATTTAGGAACAAGCCTAAGAAACCTGTACCATTCCGGTATTTACCAATCGTTTAATCTGCCATATTGTAGCAGATGTCCTAAAGTAATCGTAGATTCTGTTAACGATATAGTTGCTGAGGCTACAAGAAAAGGGCATTTGAACGGAAGGATAGACAAGCAATTCATTGCCTACGAGCCAGGGAAAGAGCTGGTTAACAGCAATTACCCTAAACTCAAAGTAGTGAACCTGGCTTCAGCTCAAGCTACAGCGCTATTTATAAACAAATTCGTATCTTCAATCCTTGAAACGGAGTTGGAAAAATATAAACAGAGACAAAGTAATGAGCCTCTTATACTGATAATTGGCACAAAAACATACTTAACTATGTTTAAGAACCAGTTTGCTGACCTTGCCGAGTATATGGAATCAGATCAACTCACTGCTGAGAAGAATGCTGGAATCTGTGAAGCCTATGAAATACTGTTAAAAGACGAAAATGCTAATATGGGGTGGAGACTGCTTCTCTATCATGAACCGATAAGTCCACCAAGGGTACAAAAGAAAATCATAAAGGACCCTATGAGCAACATACCTCTTGTTGATCTGGTACCTGATGGCTACAAGCAAAAACACAAGAAGATTGTTGATCTGATTAGAACGCTAATCATGTCAACCGGATCAGTAAAACAGACAGCAGAACAATCGCTGGAACATATTGTTGGGAGTTCCCAGAAAGATAACATAGTTAAGTTTTTCACTACAGGAAAAGGGCAAGACCAAATAGCTTCATGTGAAAGCCCTTCTCCAATACAACTGGTTACTTACCAAGGATCTAAAGGATTGGCAGCAGACTATGTGTTTCTTCTGGGCGTTAATAATGGAGATATCCCTAAGGACCCCACTAAAATTGCGGACTATGAGATCTGTGAATTTATAGTCGGGCTTACTCGGACAAAGAAAAAGTGTTATGTCCTCCCGATAAGGAATGTTTATGGAAAGACAAAGAACAACAGTGTGTTTCTGTCGTGGATAATACCCGACCGTGTCGCAAATTCAAGGACTCTTTCTAAGGATGACGTAATTAAGTTATTTAGGCAATGCAAAAAGGAAAAGTAATGAATATGAAGCAAAATGATGGTGGGTATGTGTAATACAAGATTTATATTGACAAGTCATAAAAGGTCATTATCTTGTCTCCATCTCTTAGTTAATAAGGAGCAAGACATGGGACGACAAAAGCGGAGCATTGATGCCAGTACTTTAGAATCGATTGAGCAGGCCCTTATGGCCCTACCCAATGGATCAGTGGCCAAAAAGCTAACTATATTAGCGGGTTTTTACCATCTCAAGACGGAAGAAATACAAAAGGTCTACCGAATTAATCCCAGGACTCTTTTTCGTTGGATAAAGCAGTTCAAGGAACATGGAGTGGAGGGTCTGGTCGACCGCCCCAAAGGGCATAAGCCAGCTATCTTGAACGAAGAGATGAAAAGTAGAATAGTGGAGTGGATCACCACCCCAAAAGACAACGAAGGGGAACCGGTATTGTGGACCCTAGACAGACTTCGGGGAGAGTTGGAAAAAGTTTATGGCGTAAAGATCAGCAAGCCAGCGATATCTGTTAACTTGGCAAAAATGAAGATTCGGTTTAGGCGGCCGCGCCCCACTCATGTCATGGCAGACAAAGAAGAACAGGCTGAGTTTAAAAAAAACTCTAGACTACCTGAAGGCAAAATCTGAACGGAATCCCGATATTCGCTTATTCTTCTTTGATGAAGCTCGTTTTGGCCTTCAAACCAGTTTGTCTAAAATCTGGGCATTGGCAGGGAACCCACTGCAGATAAAAGTCAAGCAGGCTTACCAGAATTTCTACATATATAGCTCAGTCGAGCCAAAGACCGGTGAGAACTTCTCGCTGTTCCTACCCTGGGTAAACACTGAAATGATGAATCTGTATCTGAAACAAATGAGCCTTGCCTATAAAAATGAAGAGACTGTTATCATCATGGATCAAGCAGGCTGGCATTAATCTAAAGACCTTGTTGTCCCTAATAATATTGAAATCATTTACCTTCCACCATACTCACCAGAGCTGAACCCTGTTGAACGTTTATGGAAGCACATGAAAACGAACTACATACATAACCGTATCTTCGATTCTCTTAAGCAGATGATAGATAAGATGGTGGATGCATTCGAAAAACTGAATAACGATAAAGTTGCTTCATTATGTCATTGTAATTATCTTGATTTATGACATTATAATGTATACTTTGTATAAGCTCATCTCTGCCCAAGACTATATTATCACAGATACTTCCGGAGCTTTAGGTATAACCAGTGGCTTGTTAACCCTCTTTTCTTGCCCGATGGCTGGATGGCAGTGTAGGGACACATTTCCAACTATAAAAGCTCTTACTTGCTGCTGATAACATAACCCATACTCTCATACCCCTTCAATCGCTTTCTGTACATGTTCGCAAGCATTGGTTCGTTCATATCGACATAATCGTAGATCACAACCTCTGTTTTGTTAGCATGAGCCCTATGCAGCCTGCCAGCATATTGTTGCAATACTCCTTTCCAGGATATGGGCATAGTCAGGAACAAGGTATCCAGTCTGCTGTCATCAAAGCCTTCCCCGATGTACTTTCCAGTTGCGATAATCACTCTTTCATCTTCATCGGGTATGGAATGGAGCTTATCCATTACCTCTTTCAGCTGTTTTCTGCCCATGCCACCCTTAAGTGAGATCACATGCTTTGAAAAGCCCGCAAGTTTCTGAGCAAAGAACTCCACGTGAGCAGTTCTCTCTGTTAGTACAAGTGGACTTTTCCCGGCCACGATTGCTGCAATAACGTCATCCAGAATCATGTCATTTCGTTTATTATCTTCCAGTAAGGCCTGATAAATGTCTGTGATCTTGATCTCAGCATCCTCACCACGTTTTATCATGGAGAAATCCGTATGGCGAAAAACTACCCTGTGAACGAAAGGCCTTTGCAGAACTTGAGGTTTTGCATTTACTTTATACCGGATTGGGCCGCATTGCATATACACAATGGGGTGATGCCCGTCTTGACGGATTGGGGTGGCAGTCAGCCCATAGACATACTTTGCCCTTACGGACTTAAGAACTTGCTCAAAGCTAAAGGCAGAAATATGGTGACACTCATCCACAATCACCATGCCATAATCCTTAACAAGCTCTTTTACTGTATGTTTGTGAGTAAGACTCTGAATTATAGCCACATCGATCTTGCCGGTTCTCTTATCTATACCTCCACCGACTTGCCCTATCTCCGGTTCTTGCAGAAAACACTTCAGCCGCTCTACCCATTGGTTCATCAACTGCCTGCGATGTACGATGACCAGAGTATTAGTTAGCCTTTGAGCAATCATCCAGATTGCCACAACGGTCTTGCCAAATGCTGTTGTAGCTGAGAGAATACCATTTTCGTGCTTGAGCAAAGCAGTCCCGGCAAGAAGTTGTTCACTGCTTAGTTTACCAGCAAATGTTGTGTTGATTGGTGCCCCTGGAAATCTCAGATCTTTCTGGATCAGTACAATGCCCAGATTTGACACAAGCTTTGAGAGATCTTCAAAACACCCTCTTGGGATTGTAAGGTATTTATCTGTTTCTGAGGATAGATTGATAACCCGGGGTATGTTGTAGATTGGCATTCTCATGGCTTGAGCGCGGTAGAATTCCGGATTCTGAAAGGCAGCCAGCCTGATGATATTTAACATGAGCTTCTGAGGAAGTCCGGCTTTCTCAATGTAGATCATGTTACTCAGGACAATCTTAACCTGAGAAGGTAAATCTTTGTACTCCTCAGATTGGGCTTGTTTCGTTTCCCATGGCATGGTTTCATCCATTTCAGATGTTTTTATCTGGGATAATCCCATCGAATCGTGACAAGAGGGTAACTCTGCGAGAATTGCGTTGATCCTTTGTTTACTGAGTCTCTCTACTTGTGACAGAAAGAGCCATTGATCATCAATCCTGTGTAGCTGCTGATCTACAAACTCACTATGCCCATTTTCCCGGGCTTTCTTTTGCAAAGGTAACGCAATCAAATTGCCAAAACCACCTTTGGGCATGGTATCTTGATTGGGGAACATGCGGTCAAATGAATCAAAGCCGATTTGGTGGTGATTCTCCATAGCATTCGTAAGCAAAACAGTTCCCAATCTACGGGCTTGGGCTGCAGATATCTTTTCATCAAAGAAAAACCACACATGGGCACCCTTTCCAGACCTGGATATTTCAACATAACCAGGAACATGGTACTGATTGCAGACATCGATCAATGCCCTCACATCATCCCGCCATCCCTTCTTATCAAAGTCTATAGCCAGAAATCTACAGGTATCATCTTCTAACAGGGGATAGATACCAATAACGATTTCACCACTCAGGTGCCGGTAGATTTGATTATCATCCAGTGGAATTAGCTTTCTGTTCTCACATTTCGCACAAGGGATTTTCTTGTACTTACCGCACATTTCGTGTTGCCAATCATTATAGCAAGCTGGTGAGTAGCCCGACCTATTGTCTTTGCCAACCCATCTGATTGCAAACACGTCTTTTCTTCCCTGAAATAAGCTGCGAAAGAGCTGTACCTTGTTTTCCGGACTGGATTGACTGTTGATTGGTGCATCAATAGAACTTGCACTTACTGAATTTGAATACTCAGTGCTATGCTTTTGCAAGTTTTCAGTTTGATTTGAGGGCTCAATATCCAAGTTTGTTGGATGAGTAATATTCGAGACTAAATCTCTCAGTCTGGTATTATCAGCCTCCAGATCACTGATCCGCTTTAGCGCATCATCAAGTCTTTTCTTTAGTTCTTCATTATCGGTGATCATCTCATCCTCAACTAACAAAGTCTATCTCATGCTTCCTGCTGTCAATCCCAAAATCTTCATGAACCTATTTGAACACTTTCATCAACCCAATGCAATGCATCTTTCTATATGCAGAAATCCTGTCGGAAACTACCTAAAGTGGTCTTGGAAAGGATGAGCAAGGATGACCTAAGATGCGACAGTTTGCAGAATTACCTGCACTATTTGCAGATTTCCTTGTCACTTTATAATCATGGCGGACAAGGAGATGTTCAGGCTTGCATCTGTTGGAGAATTCTATTGACAAAGCTCCAGTTGATTATTTCGTGGATTTCAGATAATAATCTTTGTTAAAGGGGTTAGCATGAGACTAGCAATTGAAAAGAAGGAACTGATCAGATACATCCAGAACCTGACTGGTATCGTTTCTTCCAAAACCACCTCTCCGATCCTTACCAACTATCTGATCGAAGTAGATGCAAAAAAGAGCGAAGTCAAGATCACCGCGAGTGACTTGGAAATAACGGCTGATGTGCGCTTTAATGCCGCAGTGAGCGAAGGCGGAACAATTGCTGTCTCGGCAAAGAATTTCAACGATATCATCAGTAGTATGCCGGACGCCGTCATTGATCTCTGGAAAACAGAAGATCTGCTTATGATCCAATGCAACAAGATCGATTTCAATATACTTTGCGCTGATCACACACTCTTTCCCATCCTGCCGGAACCGGATATGGAAAAAGCAACCCTGGTGAATTCTGAAATCTTCAACAACATGATTTCCAAAACCGCCTTTGCCGTATCCACAGATATTAACCGGGCGGTATTGACCGGCGTGTGCTGGAAAATCATGGAAAAGACCAATCTGATGGCTGCCACCGATGGACGCAAAGTGGCGGAGATCATTGTTCCCAACAGCTCTGAGATCAAAGCAGAAGCCAGGGAAAGCGGTGATGAAACCAGTATTTTTCAGGATGCCTACGCAGACCAGATCCTTGAGAAAGTTATACCGGTTAAGACACTGAATTTCCTGCAAAAAATATACGATCCATCGGTGAAAGAGATGAAGGTTCTGATGGATAGGAACAAAATTGTGTTCTCATATGGCAGCTTTACAGTGATATCAAATGTGATCGAACACAAGTATCCTGAATATCAGAAAGCTTTTATGAGCGACCTTCCCAACCAGTTGACGGTCAACACAGAGATTCTGCGAAGCGCCATCCGCCGCGTGTCACTGGTTGCCCCGGATGATAATTACCGAATCAGGTTTGAACTTGACAGCGATCATTTTGAGATCAGCACCAACAACAGTGACACGGGAGATGCCAAAGAAAGCATAGAAACCTTTGAATACAAGGGCAGCAGCACCTCCATCTCTTTCAATTTCCGCTATATGTTGTCAATCCTGGATGCCATCGATACCGAAAAGGTTTGCATCAAACTGGGTGGATCCAAGGAACCGATGATGATATATAACGAACCTCCGCAAGAGGACAAAAAGATAACCTTCCTGTTGATGCCACTGCGGTCTTAAGTATTGAGACTAAAGCATCTCGAGCTTGTCAATTTCCGGAACTACGAGAGGGCCGGATTTGACCTGCAGGAGCTTGGTAACCTGATCATCGCGCCCAACGGAGCAGGGAAGACCAATCTGCTGGAAGCCATGGCGTATTGCGGCATGGGCAGGTCAATCAGATTTCACCGTGACGAGGAACTTTGCAAGGAAGACAAAGACCATTTCCGGGTAAAAGGCGATTTCTGCCAGGATGACGGATTGGAATTGAAAATTCAGCTTGCCTGGCAGGAGGGCAGGAAACTGGCAAAAATCAATGACATCCCTGTCCGTCAGTTGAGCAAACTGTATGAATGTGTGAAGATCATATACTGCGCGCCGGACGATATGAATCTGGTGGGCGGAAGCCCCCGCTATCGCAGGCAGTTCTTCGACCTGGCAATATCGCAGATCTATCCCCCCTATATCTCAGTACTGCGCAATTATATGCACATTGTCGAGCAACGCAACAACCTCTTGAAAAAAGACTATCAGCCGCTGGAAAAGAATAGCTGGGACCGGAAATTCATCCAGGCTATGCTGGAGGTGCTCGAATACAGGAGAGAATTCCTGAATCTGCTGAACCGGGAGTTTGCGGGAAAATATCTGGCTATCTCCGAACAGGTCAACCTGATACGCTTGGATTACGTATGCCAGATGGCCGGAGCTTATCCGGAACAGGAAGAGGATATTCTGGCCTGCCTTGCCGACCTGGAACCCCGTGAACGCAAGTATCAGCGCAGTCTGATCGGCGCCCATCTCGACGATTATGAATTCAAGCTTGATGGGCGCAACCTGAAAACCTTTGGATCCCAAGGCCAAAAACGTATAACGGTCTTGGTGCTCAAGCTGATCCAGGCCGCTCTCACGGAGAGGATCACGGGTATCAAACCCATTCTGTTGTTTGATGATGTATTCGCGGAACTTGATAAGCTGCATTCGAAGAGGATCAGGGATTTTGTGGATTATCGTTATCAAGTGTTTGTGGCAAGCCCCCGGGAGGATGTTAGCAGAGAATGGGGTGAGCTCACGCGCTTGAATATTCTGGACAGGCAGGCATGAAGATTTCCAAAAGCACCCTGGGGTGGATGTTTTATGACTTTGCCAATTCCGCTTTCACAACTGTGATAGTGAGTGTGGTTTACAACTCATATTTCCAGAAGGTTGTGGTAAACGGAGCGGAAGGTTATGCAGAAAGGCTGTGGGGCCTGGCGGTGGGGCTTTCGATGACCCTGGTGGCGGTCACGGCTCCTTTTTTGGGGGCTGTGGCAGACTTTTCCCGCTCCAAGAAAAAGCTGCTTTTCTTTTTTGCCTGGGTCACTGCCGCGGCTACATCTCTCCTTTATTTTGTTCAGAAAGGGGATGTTGTTGCCGGAATGCTCATTTTTATGGTCGCGAACTACGCCTTTAACAGCGCCAATGTCTTCTATGACGCTTTCCTGCCCGAGCTGAGCACCCCGCAGGATATTGGCAAGATTTCCGGTTATGGCTGGGCTTTGGGCTATGTTGGCGGCCTGCTGTCTTTGATTCTATCCCTGTTGCTTATCAAATATGATGTCAGGCTGGTCTTTCCGATGATCGGCCTGCACATCTTCCTGTTCTCGTTGATAACCTTCTTTCTGTTGAAAGAAGTCCGCAAGCCATCCAAACGCACAAATTATCTAAAGATATCTATTAGCAGGATCAGTTATACCATCAAGCACATCCGCCGTTTACCCGATCTGTTGATATTCCTGCTAAGCTATTTCTTCTATAACGACGGAATCTATACAGTCATCGTATTTGCCACACCTTTTGGCATGACGAGGTTTGGGATGGGCGTGAATGAGATGATAACCTATTTCATCCTCGCCCAATTCACCTCCGTGCTTGGCGCAGCATTCTTCGGCTGGCTGACCGACCGTTTCAACGTGAAAAGCTCACTCAGTTGGTCGTTGTTGATCTGGATGGGTGTGATCATCTGGGCTTATTTCTGCAAATCGGTGACCGAATATTACTTTGTAGGATTGTTGGCAGGTCTTGCCATTGGCAGCAGCCAGGCAAATAGCAGAACAATGCTCTCCCTGCTTACCCCCAAGGACAAGCAGGCTGAGTTTTTTGGATTTTTTACCTTGACAGGCAGGCTTTCATCGATATTCGGTCCGATCTTGTATGGTTGGATTGCCATGCGCACAGGAAGCTTGCGCCTGGCCATCCTGTCCCTGGCCTGCTTCTTTATCCTGGGATGGCTGCTATTGCAGTTTGTGTCGCTATCCAAAGGTATTTCACGCAGTTCACTATTGTCTTTAGAGGAGAGTTAAATGAAGAACATTGCAAGATTAATGTTAATCGTGATCATGCTCGTATTGTTGGCCGCCTGCGGCAAAAAGAGCAATGTGCTGTATGTGTTCAACTGGTCCGATTATATCAATCCGGATCTGGTGAAACAATTTGAAGAGGCTTACGATTGCGAGGTGAGGGAGAGCTATTTCGAATCCAACGAAAACATGCTCACCAAGATTGAAAGCTCCCGCCAGGCTTACGATATTATTGTCCCCAGCGGTGACCACGTGACCATTCTGGCACAAAAAGAGCTTCTGGAGCCTCTGGATAAAAGTAAGCTGACCAACTATGGCAATCTCGACCCTCAACTGCTTCTCAAAGCTCAGTCATTCGATCCTGAAAACAAGTTTTCTGTTCCCTATTTCTGGGGTATCACAGGGTTGATGTATAACAAGAAGCATGTGCCGCAAAGCCTCATAGAGCGAAAGAGCTGGTCGATACTGGGAGACGCTTATTTTTCCGGCAAGCAAAAAGTAACCATGCTGGAAGACGCCCGCGAAGTCATCGGCGCCGCCCTGATCTTTGCCGGACACGATCTGAACGATGCCTCGGAGGCGGCCCTGGCGGATGCGGAAAAGATTCTGGATATTTGGGATAAAAATATCACCCAATACGATTCTGAGTCATATAAGAACGAAGTTGCCGATGGCACAAGCTGGTTGGCTCAGGCATATAATGGCGACGCTTTGCAGCAGATGGCACAAAACAGCGATCTGGACTTTTTCCTGCCGGTCGAGGGAAGCAGTCTCTGGATGGATAACATGGTGATCCTGAAATCATCTCAAAACAAAGAACTGGCCTACAAATTCATAGACTTCCTGCTGGAGGCGGAGAACGCCAAACTGAATGCCGAATACACCCAGTATCCCACTCCGAATAAAGCCGCTTACGACCACCTGGATGAAACTCAGAAGATGAATGAACTGATCTACCCTCGTCCTGAGTATCTGGAAAAATGCACCATGATCCAGTTTTTGGGAGAAAAGATCAAGGGTGTGGATGCCCTGTTTGAAAAAATCAGATTAAATTGAGATAAGAATGTTTGACAACCTAAACCAGCTTCACCGCACAGACTATTGCGGAAACCTAAGTTCCGCCGATATAGGCAGGTCAGCCACCCTGATGGGTTGGGTGCACAAAAGACGTGATCTTGGCGGTCTCATCTTCATCGATCTGCGGGACGTTAGCGGTCTCTTTCAGATCGTTATCAGGCCGGAATCCAGCATCTTCAAAAAAGCCGAGCAACTGCGCAACGAGTTTGTGATCGGCGTGAGTGGCGTGGTGGCGGCCAGAGACCAACACAATATCAATACCAAGATGAAGACTGGCGCTCTGGAACTGATTGCCGAAGAATTGTGGCTGTTCAACGACTGCCTGCCCTTGCCGATCCAATTGAATGAAGCTGCCATGGCGGATGAAGACCTGCGCCTCACATATCGCTATCTGGACCTGCGCAGGCCTGCCCTGCAGGAAACACTGATCCTGCGCCACAAGATCGTCAGGGAGATAAGGGAGTTTCTAAGCGATGAGAACTTTTTCGAGATCGAGACTCCGATTCTGATGAAGAGCACACCAGAGGGAGCTCGCGACTATTTGGTGCCCAGCAGGATTCAACCCGGAAAGTTCTACGCTTTGCCCCAGTCTCCCCAGATGTTCAAGCAGTTGTTAATGATTGGCGGATTTGACAGGTATTTCCAGATTGCGCGCTGTTTTCGTGATGAAGACCTGCGGGCAGACCGCCAGCCAGAGTTTACCCAGCTTGATATCGAGCTGAGTTTCTGTTCTCAGGAGCAGATTTTCGATTTGCTGGAAAGGCTGATGCGACGCTTGTTCAAAAACACTTTGGGTAAAGAGCTTACCATTCCCTTTCCCAGAATGACCTATCAGGAAGCAATGGAGCGCTATGGATGCGACAAACCTGACCTGCGTTTCTCCCTGGAGCTAAAAGACCTGACTTCCTGCCTGCAAGACAGCCAGTTTCAGGTATTTCAGAGTGCCCTGGCGTCAGGCGGGGTGATCAAAGCGCTTGCCATTCCCGAAGGCGGAACATATAGCAGGAAGCAGCAGGATGAATTGGTGGAACTGGCCAAGCATCAGGGCGGCAAGGGATTGGCCTTTGCCAAGGTTACCGATGGAGGCCTGGAAGCGGGGATCAGCAAGTATCTGAGCGCGGAGGAAGCCGCATCTGCCATCCGTATCACGGAGGCAAAACCCGGTGACTTGCTGGCTATAGCCGCAGATAGTTTTGAGATGGTATCCAAGGTTCTTGCGGCCATACGTAATCACGTGGCGGAGCGGCATGGCCTGATACCTCCAGACAGCTTCGAGTTCTGCTGGATAACCGATTTCCCTCTGTTCCAATACAACCAGGAGGAAGAACGCTGGGAACCTGCCCATCACATGTTCTCCCTGCCAAAGGAAGAGCATGTTCCCTGGCTTGACCAACCGGACAAATACGGCTCCATCATCGGTCAACTCTACGATATGGTCTGCAATGGCATGGAGTTGTCTTCCGGCAGCATCCGTTGTCATCGTTATGACCTTCAAAAAAAGATTTTCGACATTCTGGGTTTCAGCGAATCTGAACTGACAGCCCGCTTTGGCTTTTTCCTGGAAGCCCTGAAATATGGAACCCCGCCCCATGGTGGAATAGCACCGGGAATTGACCGTCTGGTGATAATCATGAGCGGCGCGCAATCCATCCGCGATGTGATAGCGTTTCCTAAAACCCTGAAAGCGACAGACCTGATGAGCCAGGCTCCATCTGAGGTGTCAGAGCTACAATGGAAGGAACTGCATCTGAAACCTGGAGATTAGCCGTCCTGACCAGCGGGCACAGCCGCGGCTCCAATCTGCGTGCCCTGCATAACTACTTCAGCTCGCAGGACAAGGGGATCAGGATTGCCTTTGTCACGGTTTCCCTGCCCTCGGCGCCTGTGGTTGACGTTTGCGGGGAGCTTGGCCTGCAAGTCCATTATATCCCTACCAGGAATATGGGTTCTTTTGAAGAGCGGGTCTTGGAACTTTGCAGGGATGAGAAGATTGACCTGATCGTCCTGGCTGGCTTCCTGAAACGGCTGTCTTCCGCCTTTATTGAGGATGTTGGCATACCCATCCTGAACATACATCCCGCCTTGCTTCCCAAGTATGGAGGCAAGGGGATGTATGGCGAGCGGGTGCACCAGGCAGTCTTTGCTGCGGGAGAAAGGGAATCCGGCCCCACCGTGCATTTGGTGAACGCTATGTATGACCAGGGCAGTATCCTGGCTCAGCGCAAGGTGGATATTTCAGGATGCGGGTCACCCCAGGAGATCGCCGCTGAGGTGCTCAGGGCTGAACACAGTCTCTACGGTCCCACCATCAGCGCATTTCTGGAAAAAAGAACCAAGTGACCAGGATAGCCATCGCGACACTTGGCTGTAAAACCAATGCCTATGAATCGGCTGCCATAGTCGGTCAGTTCGATGGTCAGGATGTATTGGTTGTGTCCTTTGACGAACCAGCCGACCTGTATATCATCAACACCTGCACCGTCACCAACCGCACTGATTTCAAGAGCCGTAATCTGATCAGAAAAGCATTACAGCAGAAAGCGCTCAATCCCCTGGCCAAGGTCATTGTCACCGGTTGTTACGTGCAGCGCAGCCCCGGTGAGATTGAGGCCATGGGGGGCGTGGATCTGATCGTTGACAATCAGAGTAAACTGGATATTGCCACGATCCTGCGGGAAGGCAGCTATCAGTTTGGCGACATCATGAATGCCACAGAGTTTTCTTACCGTCCTGTCTCGTCTATGGTGGATCACAGCAGGGCTTTCCAGAAGATTCAGGATGGCTGCGATTTTTACTGCGCATATTGCGCCATTCCCTATGCCAGAGGCCACAACCGGTCAGCCAAACTCAGTGACGTGGTGGCTCAGGCCAGGCTCTTTGTGGATTCAGGTTATAAAGAAATCGTTTTGGGAGGGGTAAACCTTGGCCTCTACAGGGACGGAACGAATGCTTTGCCTGAGGTAATACAGGCTTTGCATGATATCGAGGGACTGCAACTGATCAGGCTCAGCTCTTTGGAGCCTCAGTTGATCACACAGGAGATCATCAGCAGTCTTCAACACGGAGAAAAACTCTGTCCGCACCTGCATATAGCCCTGCAGTCCGGATGCGATTCTGTTCTGGGCAGAATGGGGCGCCACTATGATACAGGGCAGATCAGGGACTTGGTTGACAAGCTGTTGTTTTCCATACCCAGTATCGCGCTTGGATTCGACGTCATTGTTGGTTTTCCGGGTGAGAGTCAGGAAGAATTCGAGCAAACAAGGAAGTTCCTCGATTCTCTTCCGATCGCTTATCTGCATGTGTTTTCCTACTCAATACGAAAAAACACAGTTGCTGCTTCCCTGCCTAACCAGGTTTCCGCTGCCGAGAAATCCAAACGGGCGGCGATACTGGCAGCATTAAGCAAGCGGAAAAAAGACTTGTTTATGCAGCGTTTGATTAATGATAAGGTTGGCTTGCGTGGCATCTGCGAAGCGTACAAGGATGGATACACGACCATGCTGACCGATCATTACCTGCGGGCTTATCTGCCAGGTGAGCTGGCACTGGGTTCGCTGGCGCGCTGCGTGCCAACCAATACCCATTTGGATGGGGTGTTGGGGCAGGTTGAGGATTAGGCGTGCCACTCTATACCGGTTCGCCCTCGTTCGCACGATTGAGCTAATACTATTTCGCTTGCATTATTACAAGTGGATCTCTTTTGTTTCACCATTTCACCTATCCACCTTTCCACGGCCTGATCGTAGCACCTATATATTATGGAGGAGGATTGCCCTCATTTGCATTCCCCTCTCCGGCGTGGGTCTTCCTGGGGTCAACCTTATAATTTATAAGGATGACCTAAGGTTGATGGCACTAAAGCCAGTCGCAGCAAAGGAGGGCGCTATGAAGGAAAAACAGGATAATAAGCCTTTTATGTTTATTACCGCAAGTAGTTCAAACTGTCAAGACTCCCTCTTGTATTCATGTCCCATTGATCGCCAGTTGAACGCCAAGTGATTTCCGGCGCGGCGATCAATGAGCGGTCAATCAGCGATCAATCAGCGATCAAAGTATGAGGGCGGAATTGCGAGAATGTCAGTTTACGCTGCTTTACTAAAGGCATTCACGCAGTCCCACCCGAATTGACAGAGAGCCGCAGCTTTCCTTTTCTATAAGGCGCAAGCTATATGGCCAATATGCGTTTGATTAGGGATGAACAAATATCCCGTGACTGCTCTTCGGAAGGACTCTCCACGTAAATGCGGATAATGGGTTCGGTTCCGCTTTTTCGGATGTGGATCCAATGGTCATTGCCGACAGCCTTGATCCCGTCGCGGCGATCCAGTTCATAACCAGTCAACAATTCTGGGATCGCTTCCATCACGGTATCCATCTTGGCAGGCTCCAACTCGAGTTTGTCTTTGGCGAAGTAGTATTTTGGCAATTCATCCACAATCTGGCTGACAGTTTTTCCGCTTTCCGCCAACAAACCCAAAATCAGCGCCATGCCGGAGAGGGCGTCCCTTGTATAGTTCACTGGCGGGCAGATTATTCCGCCGTTTCCTTCTCCCCCGATGGGGCTGTCGATCTCTTGCATCAGCTTGCCAACGTTGATCTCTCCGACTTTGGCGCGGTGCACTTTCACGCCAAATCTTTGGGCAACATGGTCAGAAAGCATTGAAGTGGAAAGATTGACCACGATATCGCCCTTGTTTTTGGGAAGCACATACAGCTCAGCCAGAACGACTGAATACTCTTCCCCGATGCAGCTACCAAGCTCGCTGACAATGGAAAGCCTGTCCACATCGGGGTCTGTGGCAAAACCGATGTCAGCCTTATGGATCCTGACTGCTTCTTCCAACTGTGTAAGGTTCTGATTCAAAGGCTCGGCAGGATGGGCAAACACGCCGGTGGGGGCGGAGTTAATCTCTATCACTTCGCATCCAAGCCGCTCAAGAAGTAGGGGAGAGGCCATGCCACCCGCGCCGTTTACAGAATCCAAAACCACCCTGAAACGCTTGGAACGGATTCTTCCCAGATCGAGATAGCCAATCTCCAAAACCTTGTTGATATGATAGGAAATAGCGGCGCTGTCGTGCACCAGCGTGCCTACTTTCTGCCAGTCCACCCAGGTTATCGGATCGTTGACGGAAGCCAGGAATTGCGCCGCTTTGGCAGCGCTGAGGAACATCCCATCGCCATCAACGAACTTCATGGCGTTCCATTCCGGCGGATTGTGGGAAGCTGTGATGGCAATCCCGCCTTGGGCGGAGTGTTTTTTTACGTTGAGCAAAACCGTAGGGGTTGGCACAATACCGATTTCGACAACGTCACAACCGACCGAAAGCAGGGCGCTTACCACTGTGGAAAGCATGGCGGGGCCAGTAGTGCGGGAATCCCTTCCCACCACGATCTTTGGCTTGGGGCTGGGGTTCAGGGAATTAGCTTTGATATACTCGCCGAATCGCGCTGCATAACGCAGAACGATTTCGGGGTTCAGGGAGTCCGCGAAGACGCCCCGAACCCCGCTAACGCCGGTCATTAGTTTACTCATCGCAGTTAATAACCGTATTTATCACGATTGTCAATGATCTTGGCATTCTTGCGGATATCCTGATACCAGCGATTGAAAGCGGCTTCTTCCAGGCGGTCGCGGATTTCCTGTTGTTTGTTTTTATCCTTGGCAAACGCGGCAAAATCAGGTTTTACGCGTTCCTCAGCGTAGATGATGAAGTGTCCTTCCTTGGTTTCCACCAAGCCGGAGTATTGGCCTTGGTTGAGAGCCAGGGCTGCTTTGGAAAACTCGGGCAGTGTCGCGTTCACGGTTGGAATGTAGGATTTTTCTTTATGTCCCTTGAGATCTACGATCTTCCAACCTGCGGCTTCGGCTGCCTTGAAATAGGATTCCCGGGGTGTGTTTTTGGCAAAAGCCTCCGCTTTGCTTTTCAATTGGGCTATTTTCTTCTGCCTTTCAAGGTCGTATTTGATGCGGAGTTTGACTGTTTCAAAATCCTCATAATACACTTTTTTGTTTTCCACGACCTGAGCCACGATCAAGCGTCCCTGCTGGTCTTTGAAGATGTCGGACACTTTGCCGGCTCTTTTGGTTTTCATAAATTTATAGAGACCGGGCAGTTGGCCTATGCCATCCATAGCCTCTCTGTCGTGGGCAAGCCAATTGCTGGACACCACTTCCAGTTTCAAGGCTTCCGCAGCTTTGTCGATGCCTTTTTTCTTAATCAGCTTTTGCGCTTGTTCGGCTTTGTCATGCAAGTCATTTTTAGTGCGCTCAGAGGCATCCACTTTTAACAGGATATGGCTGGCAGCGATTTTAGGTTCGGCAGGATTGGTGGTGAGGATTGAGTCGCAGCGGATGATATGCCAGCCGAAATCGGTTCTGATCGGTTTGGAAATTTCGCCTCGTTTGAGTGCGAAAGCGGCTTTTTCAAATTCCGGCACCATCTGGCCTTTGCCAAACGAGCCCAGAGAGCCGCCGTTGCGCGCGGAACCGGGATCCTCGGAATACATGTCCGCAAGCAGGGCAAAGCTGGATTCGGGTTTGATGGCCTGGTTGTAGATATTGTCAACTTCCAGCTTTATATCGTTGTAGTCCTCTTCCGAAGGTGTTACAGGGATGGCTACGTATTTGATTTTGGAAGCCGGACCTTTTTTGAATTCGCTTTCTTTCTTGGCTTCATACTCTTTTTTGATCTCCGCGTCGCTCACTGCAACACTGTCTGCAAGATGGTAATCGAACCAAATCGCCTTTCCCGTGATGCTGTTGGTGTCTTTGGCATATTCAGCTTTCAGGCTGTCGGCGGTGATATTGGCCTGTTTCTTGATCTTATCCTGCAAGGTCTTGCGGGGCAGATACACAGACATGTATTCATACATTTGCTGGCGAAACTCGGGAATATTGTTGAGAGCGGTTACATACTTCGATCTGTCGAAGCGGCCATTGGTTTGCAGGTCTGGTATTTGCAAAACTTCCTGCGGAGGATCGTTCAGGATTGCGGTCTTGATATCGCTTTCCTTGATCTTGATCTTGTTCTTTTTGATCTGCTGATCCCACAAGATAGTGTTTACGAGCTCTTCCCAAGCGGAATACTCAATGTTTTTGCGCATGTTGTCGTCGATGGGCTGACCCTGTTGCTGATAACGGGTTGTGATTTCCTGGATCTTTTGCTGGTACATCTTTGGAGTGATCTTAGTACCGTTCACTTTGCCCAGGAACTGGCCGCTGAACAGGGTTCCATCCAGCAAACTGCGGATTCCAAAGTATCCGCCGGTGCCCGCCAGGCTCAAAATGAAAGCCGCGGCAACCACATAAACTATTACTTTTTGTCTCTTTCTCAGTTGATCGAGCATTTATCTCCTCCCATGCTGGGTAAAATTTCGTTTAAGAAATGCCAATATTTTTCAAGCTCTATTTAGTTCAAGCTTTTTTTATCGGCAGGCTTTATATCTCCGCCCTGCGGAGGAACTCCAGACCCAACAGCGTGAATATTATATTGGGTGCCCAGGCTGCCCAGACCGGCGGCATCATCCCGTTGTAGCCAAGGCTTTGTATGATTCTCACCACAATGAGATAGATGAAGCAAACCACCAATCCCAGAAGAAAAACAAGCCCCCGGCCTTTGGAACGAATGTTTGAAGTGGCGATCGGAATGAAGAAAAAGATCACTATCAGGTTGGTGAGAGGGAAAGAGAGCTTCATGTGCAGGTCCACAATCTCTTTGTTGGCCTTCTCGCCCATTTTCTCCAGCCGGCCAATGTAATCCCTCAACTCAAAGAAATTGAGGGACAGGGTTTTCTTTGTGATGCGAACAAAGTCCTTTGGCTCCACATCCAGCAAAGGTAACTGGGTGGAGCTGTAAAACTGGTGGTAAGTCTGTTTGCCTTTGGCGAAGCGTCTTACCTCACAGTCCTGGATGGTCCATTTGTCGTTTTCCCAGACCGCGGCTGAAGCTGTCACGTGTTCAACCACTTCCTTGTTGTCCGGACTGAGCCGGGTAAGGTCAATTACGCGCAGGGTGTTTTGATAACCGTCAAAGAAACCAAAGTAATAGAAATCGTTCTTCTGTCCCTGGTAATGGACTCTTGCCTTGAGCATCTGGTCTTCAGGCTGTTCGCCTTTTATCTTAACATTGTAAACGTAGCTTTTGGCAGATTCGGCCTTGGGCAGCAGGTATTCTCCCATCAAGGCAATGGCCGCGCTGATAAGCAAGCCAATAACAAACAAGGGCAGCATCGCCCTTTTGATGCTGACCCCGGCGGCACGGATGGCAACGCTTTCGTTGTGCTTGGACAGGGAGTTCATCATGAACAGACCGGTCAGCAGAACCGTAACTGGCGAAGTGAGCACTATCAGATATGGAAGCCGCAGCAAATAGTAAAGCGCAGCCAGCTTAACTGTCGCGCCCGATCTGATCAGGCGGGGAAGATTGTCAATCACGTCTATGACAATAAAAACAACTGCGAAGCTCAGGAAAATGATCAGATAGGTTTTGAGAAACTCCCTGGTGATGTAGCGGTCAAGTATTCTCATGCTGCCTCTAATGGATCAACTCATCGGGAGCGCTGCCCTTCCTGAGTTTAAGATGAGAAAGGCGCCAACGCAACAGGTGAAGGTTTATCAGTTGCTTTTCATGGATGGACAGGTAGATCAGCACCAAAGCCAGAATCAGGAAAACAATGTTGGAAATCCACATGGATACAAAGGGACTCATCAAGCCTCTGTCCGCGAGTTGTTCTCCTCCCGTGAGCGCAATGTAGTAGATCAGGAAAATAACAGAAGATACCGAAAAAGCCATCCCTATGCCACTGGTGCGGGTCATTAATCCAAGCGGTATGCCGATCAATACAAAGATTATGATTGCGGCTGAGAGGGCGAATTTCTTGTGATATTCAACCTGCAGTGCGCGCAAGTTCTCATATAATTCGCTTTGACGGTCGGTTGCCATCTTCAACATCATGCCCAGGCGTCGTTTTTCCACTTTGTTCTCGTAGGATGGGGCAGAGGAGGATAGCTTATCCAACCTGTCTTGCAGGGAGGAGATTTCGCGTGCCTTGCCATCCATCTCTTGCTTCTTGTCTTGGATGGAGGACACAAGCTGATTGTATGTCATCTCGCGGTCAGATCTGAAGCTTCCCTGGGTATAATCCATGTTTACGGCGAGATTGCGGATATTGACCGTGAAGCTGTTGAAAGTCCGCAACTGGTATTTCCCGCTTTCTTTTTCGTTTCGTTCGTGCATTTCGCCATCATGCAACACGATCTGCAGGCTGTTGCCATTGTCTTTTTGCAACACTTTGCCGCTTTTTGCCATTATGATGCGGGGATACTTTGTCTGGCTGCGGTCATAGATCAGCACATCGCGCAATTCATTATCCTTGTTCTCTTTGGCGAATACCGTGTAATCCATGACTGTCGTGAAATCATTGGCTTTGATGCTGGTCATGGGCTTGTAATAAGCAATCTTGACAGTTAGATTCTTCAGTTTATGGTTCGTTTCAGGCAGGAAAAAGTGATTGAAGTATATCATCAGGCCTGTCAGCAGCAAAGCTACAACCATCAGCGGGGTCAGCATGCTGTATATATTGATGCCGCTGGACTTCATGGCGATGGTTTCCCTGTCCACTGTCATCCTGCCAAAGGCAAGAATCGTCGCCACAAGAACTGCCATGGGTATCGATAAAGCCAGCATGTAGGGCAGGGACAGGCTAAACAACTGCAGGACGATTGAAGCGGGCAGTTTTTTCTCTATGATAAGGTTCAGCAAATCTATGACCCTGTCAATCAGCAGCACAAATGTAACCACCAGCAAAGACAAGATGAACGGCACTATATGTTCTTTCAAGATGTAGCGTGAAAGGATCTTCATCGTCACATACCCATCATTTGCATGGCTTCTTCTTCGCTGATGATCTTTACCGAGCCGAGTTTTGTCGCTTTGTCCAGCTTGGAGCCTGGCTTGTTTCCGACAATCAGATAGTCAAGCGAGGATCCCACGGAACTGATGATCTTGCCTCCATGGCTCATCAGCAGGTCTTCCATCTCTTTACGGGAGTAGGATTCCAAAGTTCCAGTGATAAGGAAGGTTTTACCATTAAGCAAGTCGGATCGCTTTTCCGCGGAATAGGTAAGATTCAAACCATGTGACCTGAGCAGATTGAGCAGGCTGATGTTTTCCGGTACTTCAAACCAGGCTCTGATGGCTTGGGCGATTTTCTCACCCACTTCCTTGACCTTGACCAACTCATCGACATCCGCGGCTCCCAGCGCGTCCATACTGGTAAAATACTCCGCCAGGTTTCTGGCCGTGATGCTCCCGACATAGCGAATGCCCAAAGCGAATAGCACCCTGTCGAAACCCCGTTTTTTTGAGTCTTCGATCGCGAGCTTCAGATTTTGGGCGCTCTTGCGTCCGAGGCGATCGAGTTGAGCCAGTTTATCGTAGTCCAAGTTGTAGATATCGGCAATTCCTGATATCATGCCTTCCTTTAAGAGCCTGTTGATCAGGCTTTCGCCCAGGCCGCTGATATCCATTGCGTCTCTGGAGGCGAAATGCTCCACCCGTTTATGCAGTTGGGCGGGGCATTGTGAGTTGGAGCAGTAATGGATTGATCCTTCCTCATCTTTCACCAGATGGCTGCCGCAAGCGGGGCAACTTTTGGGGAATTCCACTTCGATGGATTCCGCAGGCCTGTTTTCCGAAACCACCCCCAGAATCTTGGGAATGATCTCGCCTGACTTGATCAACTGTACTGTGTCACCCAGATGCAGATCCAGTCTCTTGATCTCATCTTCATTGTGCAAGGTAGCCCTGGATACTGTGCTGCCGGAGATGTACACAGGTTCCAGGATGGCGACGGGGGTTACCGCGCCTGTCCGTCCCACCTGAAACTGTACCTCAAGCAAGCGGGTCTCTTTTTCTTCGGGTTTAAACTTGTAGGCGATTGCCCACTGGGGGCTCTTGGCGGTAAATCCAAGCTGCTTTTGGGTGGCAAAATCATCCACTTTGACCACTATGCCGTCTATTTCATAGGGGAGGCTGTAGCGGTTGTTTTCCCAGTAATCGCAATATTCCTGAACCTCGGAGTATGAGTTGCAGACCTTGTGGTTTTGCGAAACCGGGAATCCTTTGGAAGTCAGCCAGTTCAACAAACCAGATTGAGTGTTCACGGCAAGGTTTTCCGCCCACCCGACAGTATAAAAGATAGCGTTCAGGCGGCGTTCCCTGACCAACTCCGGATTCTTTAGTTTGATCGACCCGGCGGCAGCGTTTCGGGGATTGGCAAAGGGTTTCTCCTCGTTGGCAAGCCGTTCATCGTTGAGGGCAACAAATTCGTCGCTGGGTATATAAATCTCGCCCCGCACTTCGATGGGGTGGATGTGATTGATTTCCTTGGGGACAGATGGAAGCGTCAGAACATTGGCGGTGACTCGCTCTCCTTTGATGCCGTCCCCCCGCGTGGTGGCATAGTTCAGTTTGCCATTCTGGTAGAAGATGTTAATGGAAAAGCCGTCTATCTTCAATTCAACGCAGACCCGCGGCTCAGCGCTAAGCTCCTGGCTCATTTTATTCCAATACTGCTCCAGTTCCCTTGGGGAATAAACATTGTCCAGGCTGTACATTCGCTGCTTGTGGGGTATCGTGTCCGATTGCGGGGTCAGGTCGCTGCCAACCTTATCCAGAGGCGATTCTGACCGTTCTTCCTCGCTGAGCTGTGCCTCCAAGGCTTTGAGCCGTTGTGCCAGCTTATCGTACTCATAATCAGAAATCAGAGGATTTGCCAGTTCATAATAGAGAACATTGTGGCGCTCGATTTCCTTGCGCAAGATTTCTATCTCGTGCTTCAAAGCTTCATTCATAGCTCGTAAAACTCAGGCCTTCTGTCAGCAAAAGCATCATTGTTTGCTGTGATACTCTTATCACATGCCAGATCGGGGTTAATTGTACATGTATGGACAGCGATCTCATTTTCTGTCATCCTGCACAGTATCTCGCCCTTGGTGCCCAGTATCTGGCTTTGTCCGGTAAAGCTGAGAGTGACGCCGGCAGTGGTTTCCGAACCAATCCGGTTGGATGTAATGGAAAAAACCCTGTTTTCCAGGGAACGCAGTAGCATGGATTGCTGACACCAGGGCAAGACCAGGTTCGACGGGTGGCATAATATCTGCGCGCCTTTCATGGCAAGGGTTCTGGCGGCTTCCGGAAACTGCCAGTCAAAACAGATCATCATACCGATTTTGACCCCACCCTTCGCTGTGAAGACATTTAAGCCTGTATCGCCAAGCGTAAAAAACAGCTTTTCGCGGTCGAAGAGATGTGTTTTGCGATACAGATGATGGCTGCCATCTGGGTTGATCAGGGCGCAGGAATTGTATAGCGTATCACCGGACAGTTCCGAAAAGCCATAGACGATACTCATTTGCCTGTTAAACGCTATTTCGCTGAAAGTCTCGACTGCTTCGCCGGAAGGGAATTCTTCACTGACTTTGACCAATGCTTCCCGGCTGGGGAAGAGGTATCCTGTCGTGCAAAGTTCCGGCAAAACCACCAGATCAGTATCCAGCTCACAGAGCATCTCTCTGAGCATGGCCAGGTTTTTCTGCTTGTCCAGTAGCTTCGGTTCATATTGGAGCACAGATACTCTATAATCCATGGAATTCAACTCCTTGTATTAGTTTTTCAAAACACTTTCTCGTGCCAGCGCTTGCCGTTTGGATGAGCGGAGCCAAAACTGCGGGCAAATTGTATTATATCTTGACGCAGATTCATTGGCAGCATGCTGGCTGTTCATCCTATGGCTAAAGCTTTTGTTTTTCTCACTTTCCTTGGCAGGCATGATAAAGTCAAGTCCTTTCTTAGTGCGGGCGTATCCGGAAGCGTTCGAAGGACTCAAAGCCATCCGGGTTACGAAAATGGCTTTGGAAGCTGGCAATGTCACAGATGAACGGCGAAACGAATCGATCAATGCAAACAGCAACTATTTTTTCATTGACGGTATTCTCAATTCCTGACCAATGGTATCCGGTATCAGCTTTGGTTATACCGATTTTTCGTATGCAAATATTAACCACGAGGAAAGGAACATGGATGTGAGGGATAAGATAAACTCATTGGGATGGTTGCGGGATGACATCATCGGCCGCAACTTCAGCTTTAGCACTCCTTTTGGAGAAAGGCCTCTGGTCTATGCGGATTATACTGCCAGCGGCAGAGCCCTGAAAAGTATAGAGGATCACATCCAGAGAATCCTGCAAATATACGCGAACACCCACACGGAAGACGATTTTTCGGGATCTGTCACGACCAGGCTGTACAGAGAGTCTGAGGAGGTCATCAAAAGGCTTGTCAATGCAGGACCAGATGGCAGAATTATCTTTGCGGGGTCAGGCACCACCGGAGCCATCACAAAGCTGCAACAGATCCTGGGCGTCTATTGCCCTCCCGCAACTAAGGAAAATCTTGAGCGTGACATCAAAGCCTGCCTGGGCGATTATTCTGGCGAAGCGGAGTGCGACAAACGCTTGCTGAACCACTTCCGCACCCATAGTCCAATCGTTTTTGTGGGCCCTTACGAACATCACTCCAATGAAATCATGTGGAGACAGACTTTTTGTGAGATAATGGAAATCCCCCTGGGGGCAGACGATGGCATTGATCTGGCAAAACTCGAGGAAGCTGTCTCTGATCCAGCCCATTCCGGACGTTTTAAGATCGGTTCTTTTTCGGCAACCTCAAACGTGACCGGATTGAAGACGGATGTCTATGAAGTAGCAAAAATACTGCACCGGCACGGCGCGATCGCTTGTTTCGACTTTGCGGCTTGCGCGCCGTATCTGGAAATAGACATGAACAAGGACGCGGAGAGCTATTTCGACGCAATTTTCCTGTCTCCCCACAAGTTTCTTGGCGGGCCTGGAACCAGAGGGATTTTGGTGATCAATAAAAACATTTATCCCGCCAATCTTCCCCCCACAGTGGCTGGAGGCGGAACGGTTGAATTCGTCTCAGAAAGCCGGGACGATTATATCCAGGACATCGAAACAAGAGAAAAGGCAGGCACTCCGGGAATCATCCAGGATATGCGGGCGGGACTGGCATTTCAACTAAAGGAAAAAGTGGGCACGGACACAATCCTTGAGATCGAGGATTACTATTATAAAAAGTTCATGGATGCCTTCCATGATGAACCCGGAGTAGTGTTCTACGGTCCACTCGAATCCTCACGCAAGATTCCCATCATTCCCTTCAATATCAGGCACAAAGACAAGATCCTGCATCCGAGGCTGGTGACCCGTCTTTTCTGCGACCTGTTTGGCATTCAGACCAGGGCTGGATGCGCCTGCGCGGGGCCCTATGGCCATCGCTTGCTTAAAGTGGATGTGGAAAGGTCATCGTTCTACCGCTGCCTGATCGTGAATGCCGGATACAGCGGCATAAAACCTGGCTTTACCCGCCTGAATCTGCATTACGCTTTTGACGAAGCAGAGTTTGAATACATAGTCATGGCCCTGAAGTTCCTCATTAAATACGGACACAGGTTTTTGTCCTGCTATGTATTCGATATCAAAACCGGCAATTGGAGCTTCGATGGTTCCGGATTGTGCATTTCAGTGCCCGGCTGGCAGAAGCGGGAGCAGACTGTTAGGCTGAATCTTGAGGATGCTTACCAGGCGCCACCCTTTGAACATGTTCCCAGACCCAGTCCCACTGATGAATTCGAGAAAGCGCTTGCGGAAGCCCACAGGATTGCCGAATCCCTGCCTGATGAGGTTGAGCTGATAAAGTTCCCGGATCAACTGCACAATCTGATGTTTTTCCACGTCCATAAGATCCAAAACTACAATCTTAAGGACGTCTGCGAAGTTTAGATTTCCCGCTTTGGCTGTATGCTGGATAATTCCAGCTCAGGCCAGACGCTGACCTGTTGGGCAAGCCGTTGCAGGGGGTATGAGAGATATTAAAGAGCTTGCCTGGTAATCTGTCTGATGGGCAAATAGTGCAGAGTGCGCATTGTAGTGTCACATTGACACCCCGTAACAAATCCACCAAGCTATATTCTGTGTCATCACGGGCTGTCGGGGTCCTCGCCAAAGCGCGTAGCGGTTTGGTGGGGTGACTTGACCCGTGATCCAGTCTTTTGAAACAACTACCCGACCCTAAAACAAACCACCCCATAACACTAATCCGCGCCTTTTATCCGCGAAAATCTGCGTGAACCGCTTGAGCCGTGATCCAGTGTTTTAAAGCCCCAATCAACCAGCCAGTCAAAAGTAACCGGAATAAATTCTTTGACAACCGCATAAATAAACCGGGACATTCCGCAATATCCTTCATAGCGCCCTCCTTCGCTGCGACTGGCTTTAGTGCCATCAACCTTAGGTCATCCTTATAAATTATAAGGTTGACCCCAGGAAGACCCACGCCGGAGAGGGGGATGCAAATGAGGGCAATCCTCCTCCATAATATATAGGTGCTACGATCAGGCTGTGGAAAGGAGGATAGGTGAAATGGTGAACAAAAGAGATTGTGACGTATCGTCACGACCCCTCTACCGGTAGAAGGAAAAATCAACGTCTTATTGACTCTACTGGAAAATCAGTTTTTAAGTCACGACCCCTCTACCGGTAGAAGGAAAAACCAACTCTTCGGCAAGCTTTCAGTGGTTAAACCCGGAAAGTCACGACCCCTCTACCGGTAGAAGGAAAAACCAACCCGGAGCACGGATATACGCCGCCGATCCCACACGTCACGACCCCTCTACCGGTAGAAGGAAAAACCAACTCGCCGACTCATACCAGAGGCATGGGAAAGCGTCACGACCCCTCTACCGGTAGAAGGAAAAACCAACAGAAGGCGATGAGTCAACTCCCTCCTGAGTATAGGTCACGACCCCTCTACCGGTAGAAGGAAAAACCAACTGTCTAATTCAGTGCTGTCTATGGCGCAAGAGTTATGTCACGACCCCTCTACCGGTAGAAGGAAAAACCAACATTAACTATAGATACTGGAACAACCCAATCAATCGTCACGACCCCTCTACCGGTAGAAGGAAAAACCAACGACATTTTAATGATCTTTGTGACATTATCATTGAGTCACGACCCCTCTACCGGTAGAAGGAAAAATCAACACGCACCGAAACCACCATCGAGACGGCCAAAATGTCACGACCCCTCTACCGGTAGAAGGAAAAATCGACAAAATGTCCGACCAAGACAGTTTGGCGGACAAAAGTCACGACCCCTCTACCGGTAGAAGGAAAAATCAACTGTGTATGTAACATACACACGGGTAGAAACAGTCACGACCCCTCTACCGGTAGAAGGAAAAATCAACATTGTGTGTCCTGGGAGGATAGTGGTGAGATGCTATTCGTCACGACCCCTCTACCGGTAGAAGGAAAAATCAACAATAATAGCCTCATACAATATTAAAAAGTGTGGATTTAGTCACGACCCCTCTACCGGTAGAAGGAAAAATCAACCTGTTATATTCTCATAACGGCCTTCATAGGACGGTCACGACCCCTCTACCGGTAGAAGGAAAAATCAACGGTGAACGTGTGGCAGATCTCAAGAGAGAAGAGTCACGACCCCTCTACCGGTAGAAGGAAAAATCAACGCACAGACTTATAGTAAATCTTCAGAAGAATAGTCACGACCCCTCTACCGGTAGAAGGAAAAATCAACAAGGAGAAAACATGTACACAATCGAACTCTACTCGTCACGACCCCTCTACCGGTAGAAGGAAAAATCAACTTGGGGTAAGTGGGCTTCTAATGCAACTAAAAAGTCACGACCCCTCTACCGGTAGAAGGAAAAATCAACAATTATTAAACAAAATTAAATGCAAAAAAAGTCAGTCACGACCCCTCTACCGGTAGAAGGAAAAATCAACTGGTTTGCAGACGGGCTCTTAGTGAGGTTTTATGCCGATGTCACGACCCCTCTACCGGTAGAAGGAAAAATCAACGGGAGCTGGCTTCTACAGCGCATAGCGCTGGTAGAAAGTCACGACCCCTCTACCGGTAGAAGGAAAAATCAACTTGCGGGCGCATTATACTGGTTGGAAACACCAACCGTCACGACCCCTCTACCGGTAGAAGGAAAAATCAACTCGTGGAGATGATGAAGTCTTTTGTTTTGCCGGAGTGAGTCACGACCCCTCTACCGGTAGAAGGAAAAATCAACTCTAAATTTATGTTGCTGGGCAAGGCTATCGAGTCACGACCCCTCTACCGGTAGAAGGAAAAATCAACTTAATGGCGTGGATTGGGCACCAGCTCGAATGTGATGTCACGACCCCTCTACCGGTAGAAGGAAAAATCAACTAATAGTAGCTTTAAAATAAAGCCACTGGTTAAAAGTCACGACCCCTCTACCGGTAGAAGGAAAAATCAACGCGTCCAGTTCGTGGACGTCCGGGAGTCCCAAAGTCACGACCCCTCTACCGGTAGAAGGAAAAATCAACTCCCCCTTTCAACAGCCCGCTCTGCGCCTGAGTTTGCGGAACGGTTTCCGTGAACCTCCGCAAAACAGAGGCCGTTTTGCCGAAAAACAGGCAGGTTGACGGGAACGCGATAGACAGGAGCTTTTTCATACGATTACACAATACTGGTAGGCGGCATTTATGGCAAGTGTTTTTTCTTCGCAGGAAGAGCAGAGTGGAAAAATGTGCACTACCGCTTTGTCTCCCACCAGCTTTTGTATGGCGTCATACATTTCATCCAGTTCGTTGGCTGAAACCTGAATGGCAAACACAGACTCTTGCAGCCGGATCCCTTTGCTGAGCAAGAGCTTCACCAGCCGATACCTGATTTTGTCATCCGAAACGTCAAATGCAACAATTCTTTTCATAGCTGACTACTTTTGATGCTTATAGGGTGTATAGGGGATGCCAATTCTCAGGCAGTTTACCAATTGCCTGCTGGCAAGGTCTATCATTTCGGACCAGGTGCGCTTACTGCCATCAGCGGTGGTAATGCGGTTGTGCATCGTGTGTTCAAATTCATTGATATACTTGGCAAAACCGTGGCTTTCCAGCTTGCAAAACAGGCCTTTGGGGTTTTCCTTGATCAGGAAGTCATCCGGGGTTATCTGTTTCCTGTTCGCCAGAGCCAACACTATACGGTCAACCAGAAATCGATAGGGCTCCATCATGTCCGAGGCAAGGGCATAGTGTAATCCATGCCTGGCGTGAAACATCCCTTCCCAGGGTGAGAGACCGGCCGCAATCAGGGATTCGGCAACGCGGTTGTAGAGTATGGTATAGCCAAGAGAGAGCATAGCGTTAACCGGGTCAGGAGAAGGATGATACTTTCTGCCTTGAAAGCCGAAATCATTTATCAGTTGCGCATAATGCTTCCAATATAGCGCGGCTCCCGCTCCCTCATATCCCCTGATAACTTCGGGGTCATCGCTGTTGCCACATTTCAGTTGCAGGTCTTTGATGTCTGTTGCGTCTATTTGTTTATCCCTGAGCAAAACGTATTGATTGTTCAGTTTGGCGGCGGCTATCGCCCTGATGAAGCTGAGCTCAAATTGCTCAAAGCTTAGATTGGTGGGGCTGAACATATCTTTGGGAGCTGAAATTTGGTATTTTGGATAAAAGGCTCCGATCGGCTTTCCCATTACGGAGAGAAATACAACAGGCTTCTGGAGAATTAATGCCCTGTAAATTGTTCCGGAGCTGATCCGCGGCCTTCCGATAACCACAATTCTGCTTACCATTTTCCAGGAGAAGCGTTGGGTGTCTTCTCCACTCTCAATCAGTAACTCGCTGTCGGTGCAACGCACCGCTGTTTGCCGGGAGGTCACATACACGGGAATTCCCTGCATAAGGTCGGGAAGTATGCAGCCGCCGCCTGCGGGTTCAATTTCTTCGGCATTGCCTGCGCCATTTTCATCCGCTTCCAGCTCCGCAAGTTGAACGAAGCCAACGCTGTTGATACGGCAGCCCAGGAAGGTGATTTCTTCCTGGGGGGTGAATGCTTGGGTCTTGGCGCTGCCCAGGCGCAGCTTAAGCGGGGCGAGGACTTCGTGGATGAGGCTGGATAGCTTTTCCGCGTCCGGGTTTGATTTGTCCAAAAGCACAAAATCGTCGGCATAGCGCACATAGTGGAATCCGGTGCGTTTCAGTTCCCGGTCCAAAGGCAGCAGATACAGATTGGCAAGCAGGGGTGAAAGCGGGTTACCCTGCTCAAGCCCAAGCGGGCGCAGATGGATGACCTTGTTCACAAGGGTAAGGATGGGGTCGGGTCCCAGTAATCCCAGCATTTGCAGCTCAAGCACAGAGGGGGAAATGCTGTCGAAATATGCCTCTATATCGGCAGCCAGCCCGCATTGGAACCCCTGTTTGAATCCTCTGACTACGGCGCGCACGGCGTCCAGATATCCCCTGCCTTTGCGGTAGGCATAAACGCAAAAATCCTGCTGTTCATCAGTGGCCTGGTAGAGAACCTCATGCAGCGCTTTGAGCAGGTGCCTTTCCATGATGTTGCGTGTTTCTATGGTTCGCTCTTTGCCAAGTTCGTTTACCAGTTTAAACTGCTTCACAGGCCCCGGGATATAGTATCCTTTTTGGAGACTGAGCTGCAGCGAACTGAGGTATTCATCCTTGTTATGCTTTAAATCGGCGGCAGTAAGGCCATCGGGACCGGAGCTGTCCTTATCCAGGGCTTCAAAAGTTGAAGCCAGCAGTTTTGGCCGCGCGGCTTGGGCCAGGAGGGTGTGCGCCTGGGCGGGGCATTGGAAAAGTGGATTCATCGCGCTTTCTGCCAGATAGTAGAATCCCATGCCCAGCGACCTGTTTTTGCCCAGTCCCGTATATTGGCCCTCCACCAGCATCTTGCGTAAAGCCGGGTTATCGGGGACGGCAAGCTTCAGCCCTCCGCAAACTCCCCCCAGGGGCAGGTCGGCATCGTGAACGTCTATCCACGCCAAGCCAAGTTCCAGAGTCCTTACCTTGTCCAGATTGCTTTGCGGGATACCAGCCAGCAGGCATTCGTTCAAACGGGATAAAAAGAAGGGGGTATCCCAATAGCGGGCATCCAGCCAGGGGCGTTCCTTGCTCTTATTGGGACGGTGCATGCGCAGAGGGTTGTGCAGCACCAAGGTCAATTCGCTTGAGGATTGCAGCGCCGCAACCTCTTTTGACGTATATCCGCTGTCCAGGGGAACCCACTTTTCCGCTTCGCTGTTGCCGGAAAGCAGGCAGGTTAGCTCCGCGAAACTTACGTTGTCTCCCGGGCGGATATAGCTGTAGGCGGGGAAACGGAACTCACGATAGCGGTTTTTGAGCAGGCTTTCCATGCTTTTCAAAAGCAGAGGCTTGAACTCCACCGGTAAAATGAGATTGTAATAGAGCATGTCATCAGGTGAAAGCTCGGTGATGCCATTGAGTATGGGCAGGGGGTAAATGCCCATCCTGTCCAGAAAGTCCTTGCTGCCATATTCCGATGGAACATGTCCGCGCAGGAGTTCGCGGATAATGGCAGACCAATATACGCCATGGAAGAAATGCAAGCCGGCGATGCCGCGCTTTACCCTGAACCCAAATCTTAACAGATAGACATTACGCATGCCTTGCTCCCTGTATTGCTTTTGTTCACATTTCCTTGCGCGGGGGAGTGGCTGTCAAGAAAGTTTTTGACGGAGGGTGATAAATGATGGCTACGGCATCTGTTCCTTAAAGACAGGCACATTCCCCTACCGGTAGAAGGAATAATCAACAGATGGATAACATATTCCTGGTAGTTATATTCGTTCTAAGTCACGACCCCTCCACCGGTAGAAAGAATAATCAACGACACGATAAAAACGATAATATTCGTATTAGTCGTAGTGTCACGACCCCTCCACCGGTAGAAGGAATAATCAACCATCGCCTGGCTGAGAATGCCGGCGGAGATAGCGTCACGACCCCTCCACCGGTAGAAGGAATAATCAACCGACACCCCCCCAAAAAAAACTGTCCCGTTGTCACGACCCCTCCACCGGTAGAAGGAATAATCAACTTCCCCAGAACGACCTTGAGGCGGTTGAGATAACGTCACGACCCCTCCACCGGTAGAAGGAATAATCAACTGGTCGCTATCGTGACCGTCGGCATCACTATTCTTTTGTCACGACCCCTCCACCGGTAGAAGGAATAATCAACTGTTGCTCTCGCAGCGAGCAGCATTTCAGTTTGAAGTCACGACCCCTCCACCGGTAGAAGGAATAATCAACATCGAGGTTGCCTTCATTCTCCAGCCGCCCAATGGGTCACGACCCCTCCACCGGTAGAAGGAATAATCAACCAGGAGGGTTACGGCCCGACTGGGGTGACTCAGTCACGACCCCTCCACCGGTAGAAGGAATAATCAACATCCACCTGGATCCTCCAAGCAGAGGAAACTCAGAGTCACGACCCCTCCACCGGTAGAAGGAATAATCAACGTTGCGCCACGCCAGGGAGCAAAAGACGGCATGTCACGACCCCTCCACCGGTAGAAGGAATAATCAACGATATTCTGAACGACCTGGCGACTCACATGGGTTCTGCCATGTCACGACCCCTCCACCGGTAGAAGGAATAATCAACTTGGACCACAATAACAGAAATACTCATAGGAGGAAGTCACGACCCCTCCACCGGTAGAAGGAATAATCAACCCAGTATCCCGCCGTCGGATGACACCGGCATCAGTCACGACCCCTCCACCGGTAGAAGGAATAATCAACGGAGTCTATGCCCCAATCAATTATCAGGAATCAACGATTCGTCACGACCCCTCCACCGGTAGAAGGAATAATCAACTCCCCCTTCCAACAGCCCGCTCTGCGCCTGTGTTTGCGGAGAGGTTTCCGTGAACCTCCGCAAAACGCAGTGCTTTTTGCCAAATAAATGGCAGGTTGACGGGAATCCCGTTAAAAGAAGGGCAAGTCATATTTTTACATTGCGTATGAGGCTCAAAATCCGTCAAGTTAAAAAATGAGGTTCGATTCAAATAAAGTGGCTGATTGCTGTTTACCGAAAAATGGCTTGTTCCCAGTCCCGCTTCAGGGGAAAAACTCAGTGCATTACTTGCCGCACATAGTATTAATCACTTAAATTCCCGCTTTCATTTCATAGCTCCATCCTTTGCTGCCATAGGCTTTGCCGCCATCATCCTTAGGTCATCCTTATAAATTATAAGGTTGACCTAAGGAAAACATAGGCACAGACGACACGCGCGCGCGAGGGCAAAAGGGACGCCTGGAAAAACGCATCAAAAAAGACTCCAGACGACACGCGCGCGCGAGGGCAAAAGCGCAATATCTTCATATCTTGATATGGGGGGACAGGGGGTTTGGAAATTGGGGAAGTTAGGGTAAAGTGATGGTGGGTGGTGAGATGGGTTGTTTTGGATGGTTTGGAAATTTTGGGCGTTTTTCGGGATTTTATGACAAACGGTTTGGAAATAATGACAGGAGGTTTGGAAAGGAAATGGGTTTAATTATAGGCGAAATGACAAACGGTTTGGAAATAATGACAGGAGGTTTGGAAAGGAAATGGGTTTAATTATAGGCGAAATGACAAACGGTTTGGAAATTTTGTAGGTGGAATGACAAACGGTTTGGAAATTTTGGTTGTGAGAGGGTCTTGAGCGGGAGCGGGGATATTTGGGTGGTGTGAGAGGAGTAGGACGGATCAAGAGGGAAAGAGCAGTGGAATGAAGAAGGGTGTTAGGATAGTTCTTTTTTCAGGGTGGCGAGGATAGCATCGAGGAGGAAGCGGCGGGGTTTGATTTCGCGGTGTTTCATTTTGTAAGCGATTCTCCAGGCGAGGGAGTGGTAGCGATCTGCGAGGCGCTGCTGTTTTTTTGAGAGTTTCGCGTAGGGGTTAATGCGGGCGGAGAGCCTTGTTTTGGCGAGTTCTTCGGAGTAGAGGCTGCGTTTTCCCTGGTAGTCCGGATTGGAGAGGAGGCGTTTTTTGCGTGCCCATTCCTCGATCATGGAAACGGGTGGCATATTTCCGGGCTTGCGACCTTCGTGGACGTATTGGGCGTAGGGTGCGATGCGGTCGTCGGCGAAGACGTCGATGGCGAGCCTTTCTGGGTCAACTTTGGTTTTGAGGCTGCGGCGGAGTTTGCCCCAGGCGACCATTTTCCTGCTATCAACGATCTTTACCGCCGTGGTTTCGATTTTGTTTGCCAGGTTGTTGAGGGCGTGGACTACTTCTGCTTTCGCGCTATGCATGGGATGCCCTTCCGGAGATTTCGATTTCCTGGGTGACGGGATCGTAGGAGAGTTCCAGGGGTCTGATGCGGTAGTTGTCGAAGACTATGGCATAGGCGAGTAGTTCATGGGGATGGGAGAGTGACAGGGCCTGGAAATCCGGGGCGCAGAGGTGAGTTTTGAGGGTCGCTTCGAAGGGGCTGGCATCCAGGACAGCCTTATAGTGTTCGGCGATGGCGTCCAGGATAGCCTGGGAAGCGATGGCCACGGGGGTGAGTTGCGGGGCGGAGGAGTCGGACTGGTTGATTTCGAATTCGAGCGGATCGGCGAAGTTTGCCACGGGTAGGGCGTCGTCCTGGCGGTTGATGATCTTGAAGTCGTAGAGATCGACAGTGAGGACGGCATTGGCGACGCGGAGCAGTTCTCCGAGCAGAGCGTCGGCCTTGTAGTCCCCTGGGACGAATTCAACGGTATCCAGAGCCACGAGTCCTGTATAGTAGAGGGTTTTGTTTTTGACGCGGTATTCCGATTCCCCGACAATTAAGCTTGTGGTAAGGTTGGGCGCGGGAGGCCTTTCCAGGTTAATATCCGGATCGTCGTTATGGAGATCTGTCTGTTCGATAAGAGTTATACCATTTGTGCAGAGCAGGTATTTACGGTAGCGGAAATGCTGGAGGAAGGGTCTGGCGGGCATGTTTACATATTGCCAGTAGATGAAGAAGGCATCCTGCCCCTCGGTTTGGAAGCCGTAGATAATAGTGTTGTGGAACGAGGGATAATTGCCAAATTCGAGTTCCTGGATGGAGAGGAGGACGTGATCCACCAGCCTGAAGGGAGTCCATTTATCCTGGTCATAGTAGGCGTGGGCGAGGCGGTAGTTGAAGGGGCCGAGCGCGTTGCAGAGGTAGCGGACATCGGCGTTGGAGTAGCTTTCGGTATCCGGTTCCGGGGTGGTGGGAAACAGGATTTCTTCGATGATGGGTGGGATGGCCTCCACGGGATTGATGAACTGGCCGGACAGGGTGTAGGTGCGGTCTTTGGCGAGGGTGAGCAGGAGCCCCAGGTGGTCGGTGAAGTTCAGTTCCACGGTTTTTGCCAGGTGTGAGAGGTAGGAGATATTGAGATTGCCTTGCGGGAGTGTGCCCCGGTAGATGATTTTTCCATCATTGTCCTGAAGATAGGCGGCAAAGGTGTGGAATCCCGCCTTCAATTCGCGCAGGCTGCCCAGGAGGAAATCTTCGAGGTCGCGGTCAAGGAGCAGTTTCACTTTGAGGGCGCGGTCAGACTGGCTCCAGTAGTCGATATCGGAGTAGCTGAGCGGGTCGAGGCCCAGTTCCAGGATATTTCTGGTGCGATAGACGATGTGTGAGTGGCGGACGAGGGTAAGCTTCATGGGATACTCCTTGAGTTATGAGTTATGAGTTATGAGTTACGAGTTGTGGTGGATTCTTTAGCCAGGCGGGCTTTTATGGTATCGATATAGCGTTTGAAGAGATAATCGTCATGCCAGTCAGCATAGCGATCCAGGACGATCTTATCCACCTTCATGATACGCAGTTTTAGTTCTGTGGTAATAGAGTCCCATTCTTTTTCGAATTCCAGGCGGGAGACTATTTCCAATTCATCAGTGCCATCCTGCCATTCAAGGTAGTCTATTATGTCCTCATAGCACTTAACATCGTATTCCGTGACCATTTTAATTCCTTTTCTTATGAGATTATTGGTGAGCGAGACCACTTTGAAGTGAACTTCAGGGTCCAGATTTGCCATTATTTTTTCAAGGCTTTTTGGATAGAATGTTTTGAGGCATTTGTTGTCAAGGCTGAAGACAGCGAAGTTATGGACAGGTTCTCCATTTAGTTGCCATTGACGGGGGCTCCAGAGGTATAGATTGAGGCTGCCATCACGGGCTGATATAGCCATAGCTGCGTTTGTCAAAGGACTGTTTATCAACTCCTTTGTCAAGTTTAGATACTGCCGGGCGCTGGTAACGCCAAACTCGTGACCGTGTTTTTTTAGATGATTATCCAAGAGGCTTTGAGAGGCGAATTTAAGGGTACGCGCCATTTCCAGTATTGCCTGCAGGTGTTTTTCCTGCAGCGGCTCGAGGTTATGGTAGCGATCCAGGGCGGCGTCGTAGGGATTGGCGGGTTCGATGTAGGGGACGACGCGGGTGCGGCAGTTATAGTGGTAGGGTGGGAGGAAGGGCCGCATCTGGGAGGTGGGGGTTTGGGAGAAGTGGTGGTTGTCGGTCCAGAAGGAGGAGGGAGTTACGAGTTCTGAGTTATGAGTTACGAGTGATGAGTTATGAGTTGGGATTTCGAAGATGCGTCCGTGCATTGAGCGGCAGATGTCGGTGGTGGCGGCATCGATATAGGCGACGACCTTGACTTTTTTGACGCCGCGGTTTTGGTATTCGGTGAGGCGTTCGGTGGTTGCAGCGCGGGCTGATACGGTGTTGGCGTAGCTTTCGATCTGGTCGTCCCTTAATCCGGTTCGGAGGGGGTGAGTGGCGGTGATAAGCTGGTATATTTGGCGGTAGAGGGGGTCGGGGGAAGTTACGAGTTCCGAGTTATGAGTTACGAGTTCCGAGTTATGAGTTACGAGTTGGTTCAGGGTGGTGCGGGCATCTCCGTGGCGGTTGTAGAGTGTTTCGAGCTGTTTTTCCAGTTCTTTGGGTGAGATTTTTCCGGCGAGGAAGGCGCGGATGAGGCGGGAGAGGCGTTCTGCGCGGGTTGATTTTGTTATTTTTTTGAGGATTAGGTATTTTTTAAGCATTTGATTTCTCTTCGGTGTTGAACTCGTAGCCGCATTTGGTGCATTTTCGGAAGCGGATGGTTTTTTTGCCGATGTGGATGGTGCGGATGACCTTGGTCTTGGCTTTACAGATTATACAGAGCAAGTTTCTTCCTCCTTGAGTTACGAGTTATGAGTTATGAGTTTGGGGTTGGGAGCAGAGGCGCGGGGGCGTCCCTGGAAGAGGTAAAGGGAGAGGGCATTGCTGCCCTCTGGTTTCAGGCTGATGGTTCCTCCCGGGTTGTTTTTTGAATAGCCGCGGGGGGGAGGGCAGGGTCTGCGAGGATCTTTTTGTATATGGAGAAGACGACACAGGTATAGGATGGCGCAGAGGCATAGCGTCCACCTTGGGGTCGGTGGAAGTCGTGCGCCGCGAGGGTTTGCATGGTGAGCATGGCGGCGTAATCCTCCGGCCAGCGGTATTCGCGGTTCATGAGATCGAAGTAGCGTTCCACTCCCGCTTTGTAGGAGTCGAAGTATTTGTTTGAGCCGTCATCGACATTTCCCACGTTGAAGATGTTTTTTGTGGCTCTGCTGCGGGTGGCAGCGGGGGCACAGGCGAAGTGGGATTCCGCGATTCCCTGGGCGAGTGCGAGGGCCGCTTCCACCCGGTATAAGAGGGAGAAGCGTTCGATGTCCCGGGCAAGTTCCGCGATATCGTAATCGATTACGGCGTGCTTGCCGAAGGGTTTGACGCAGTATTCGGTGATGACGTAGGCGATTTGAGAGTGATTCATGTAAGCTCCTTTAAGTTAAAAAAGGGGCCGAAGCCCCTGTTTAGCTGGTTTTTGCATGTTTAGGGTTTGCGGGGACGTCCACTGGGATGCCCCGGAGGGTAGCTTGGAACTGTTCAGCGTTGATAGCCCGTTGGGCGAGGGTGGAAGGGAGGGTGCCCTTGAATTGGAGGGAGAGGTATTTATCCAGGGATTGGGAGGGCATACCCTTATCTTCCACCCAGCCGTGGATGAGCGAGATCTCTTCCAGGAGTTCTTCGAGAGCCTGGCGAGTGGCGTCCCGGTGCGCAAGCAGTTGGGAGTTTAGCTTTGATATTCTGGATTCCTGGTCTTTGATGGCCTTCCGCGCTGCGACCAGGGTTTCTTCCTTTTGTTGGAGGCGGCGGCGGAGGTTGCGATTGGACTCTCCTTCCTTGATGATGTTTTGGGTTTGGGCTTCCGCGAGTGCGGCGAGGGGGGAGGAGAGAGTTACGAGTTTTGAGTTATGAGTTACGAGTTCCGAGTTGAGAGTTGAGGGTAACAAAAGAGGTAAAGAGAGGAAGGAATGACTTTTATAGCATCAGTTAAGGCGAGGAATGGGGTAGCAATAATAGCAGATTCCTTGGTATCCACGTCAGTGCCGGTCATTACAGTGGATTCATTTAAGCGATTTCTAAAAGCACAATCTACAGATGATATAACCGTAGAGGCTATTACTAATCTATTTGAGCATCAAACACACCATACCAATGATTATGAAGACAAGCTTGTAAAATATGACAAATTTACTGCGGTCACAATCGCAGGCTCAGCACGAATAGGCGAGAAAAGGATATCCGACTTAATAAGCCACAAGATTAAGGAGAATAGCAAGTTAAGCGGCTATGATAAAATGACAATTAAGCAGAAAACCGATGATTTTGAGAAATACATTAAGAAAGTGGTTAGAAACACAGGGCAGAAGAAGCCTCTTGATACAGATATAATATTTACGCATTACAACACAAGGCAGAACATTACAGAAATCATCCAGGTGCAAATATTGGCTACGGTGGTGAATAATCGCTATAAGATCGAGTGTAAACAAGTAAGATTTCCAGACTATATGAAGGTAGTCCTGGATGGGCAAAACCACATAGCATCAACGTTGTTGTATGGGTGTGCGATTAAGGCCCAGGGTCTACAAAGGGCTTTTATCGAGGGTTTCATTGATAAAGCCAAGATTAGAATATCTAAAAAGAGGAAAGAGGCTGTATTATCGGAATTGCAATCAGGCATCTACAAGAGTTTCCCGACGTTACTTGACGATTTGCAGGCTTTTAAGATACGTGATCTAAGTCTTCAGGAAGCAGTAAACCTATCTTATTTGTTGTTAAAGGTAGAAATGGATTTTCAAAAATACACACAAGATATACCCACTATCGGTGGCGTGATAAAGCTTGCCACGATTAGTACGGATGGTTATACTATGATGTGTGGCGATAAAATAATATGTCCAACATAAAATTAAAGAATAGGGAGTAACGATGAAAGAAAAGAGTGTAAACAAGAACAAAGCGGTTTCGGAAAAGGAAGCCGTGATCACTTTTATCGTGGAAACCGAGCAGCGGAAAGAGAAAGAATTCAGGGAATCCATTGCCAGGCAGTTAGCTCCTGTGGCAGGTAAAAGGATAATCTTGAACAGCAAGTAAAAGAGCATCAGAACAGATATGCATGCCCCGGTGAGTCCGGGGCTTTTTTTGTGTTTTGTAATTATGTGCGGGGCAGGGGTTTAGGAACTAAAGTGCACATATGCACGGAAAATTTGACATGGTTTGGGGCTGTGGGATGCTGTCTTTGAAGCCTGGGCAGAGCAAGTAAAAGGCCTGGGCAAAGGAGTAAAAGAGATGGCAAAACTTAAGAAGTTGAGGGTCGCCTTCATCAGCCTGGTGCGTAAGCCGGCGAACAAGCTGGACATCGTTTACAAGAGCTCCGACGCCAAGTTTACTGACGACAAGGAGATCAAGATCACGAAGTCCACTGCGGAAGGTCTGGTTTACGGGACGGTGTATGCGCCGAACGTGAAGGACAGCGATGGCGACTGGGCGGATGCCGCAACGATCCGCGCGGCGGCGCATGAGTTTTTGCGCAAGGGCGCGACTCGTTCCGTTGACCGGGAGCATGATGAGCAGCCCTGCGGCGCGGCAGTGGTGGAGAGCCACGTGAACGGCGAAGGAGCCTGGGACGTGGCGATCCAGATGGATCCGCAGTCTGAGACCTTCCAGAAGGTTCAGAAGGGCGAGATCAAGGGTCTTTCGATGGGTGCGTTCTGCGAGAAGAGCGATGAAGAGCCTCCCGCGGAGGGCAAGAGTGAAGAGGGCGCGGTAGCGAAAAAGCTGGACGAGATGAGCGCCAAGATCGAGAAGATGGCGGGTGAGATCGCGAATCTCAACCAGAAGGTGGACAGGGTGCCGAAGAGCCGGCAGATGGTGATCGACGGCGATAAGGTGAGCATCGAGAAGGGCGCGGACGAGGCTCTGCGCGAGTTCAATTTCAAGGAACTGGCATAGGAGGGAAAGATGCCTATACGAGAAGGAAAGAATCCGACCGGGCTGCTGAGCCCGAAGAGCACAGATAAGTTTATCGACCTGGTGATCGATAACACTCCGATCCTGAAGTGGGTGACGCCTGCGAAGGTGAACGAGTCGGTGGCGACGTATCCGACCGTTTCGATGGCGAGGTACAAAACCCGCGGCTACGGGGTCACCAGCACCGCCCGCAACACGGTGGCGACACTGAACAACCTGTCCCAGACGGACGTGAGCTACAGCGTGAAGGAGCTGGTGCTGGCGCTGGTGCTTCCGGACAGCTATGTGGAAGACATGGACAGCGACGGTGGGAAGATCGCGGAGATGGTGGCGAAGGTATATGCCAAAGACCTGCAGTATCTGCTGATCAACGGCGACACCACTGCCACGGGCAGCACCGACCAGATCACGCTTCAGAAGACGCTGAACGGGATCGTGAAGCAGCTCACGGGCAACAGCCTGACGGCGCCCTGGGTGGCGGCTGACAGCACGGTGCTGAAGAAGCTGGCGAAGCTGGTTACCGCCGCCACAGACGACATCCTGGCGAACCCGGCGACCAAGATCTACATCTCCCCCGCCGACTACACGGCGCTGTGGGACGACGTGATGACGAACAACAAGACACTGGCGGTGCGCGAGGGGCGCATCTGGTACCGCGGCTTTGAGCTGCTGGAAATGCCCGACCTTCCGCAGAACCGTCCGATAATCGGCGACATGAGCAATATCCTGGTTCCGATCAAGCGGGAAGTGTATATCGAGGCGCAGCGCTATCCCGAAGCTCGTGGCTACAAATGCGTGCTGAGCACGAGGTTGGACGTCAACCAGTATCCCGACGCGAACCTGCGGATTCTGGCGGCTGCGGCGACGCCCTAAGAGTTACGAGTTACGAGTTACGAGTTATGAGTTGTGAGTTGAGGGTTTCACGCAGATGGGCGCGGATAAAAAGCGCGGATCAGGGCGTGACTCTCAACTCCCGACTCCGGGGACCCGCTGAAACAGTGCCGGCGCTCTCTGAAGCGGCGACAGCCCGTCTCGTAACTCGTAACTCAAAACCCGAAACTCCAATGGAGCGAGAATGAACCTGTTTCACGCCCAGGCGCACCTGGAGCAGGAAGTGGCAGCCCGATGCCCCGGCATCTGGGTGCAGGACAACCTGGTGGAGAAGCCCAAGCGCTTTCCCTGCGTGGTGATCGATCCGGACGGATCGCGGCTGATGGCGCACAGCGAAGGGAGCGAATACACGGGGGAGCATGAGTTTACGCTGTGGGTGATCTGCGCCTTTACAGAGAACTTCAGCATAAGCCGCAGGGGGGTGACGAACATAGTGGACAATTTGTTGGGAATTCCGCGCTTCTACGCCGCTGAACGGGTGGAGTATGGGGTGGACGTGGCGTGGGACACGCGCTGCGTTCTGGCCAGGATAGCGGGGATGGTAGCGTGATGAGTTATGAGTTACGAGTTATGAGTTATGAGTTATGAGTTGGGCGATTAAAGTGCGGGCTTTGCAGAGCCTGAGTGAAGAGATACCGAATGCGAGGATAGAGCTGACGGCGGAGCTGTGCGAGGCCCAGGTGCAGCAGACCCTGGGGGCGGAAGCTTACAGCGGGCTGGCCGGCGATCCGCGGCTGGAATATGCGATCTGCGCGCTGTGCATCAGTAAGCTGATCCTCACGAGCAGGGCGATCAACGAAGCCAGCAGCATACACAGGACGGAGGGCTGGGGGGATGGGAACATCCACCCCAGCGAAGTGACGGAGATGATCAACCTGAGCAAGCGCTGGGAAGCGGAAGGGGAGCAGGTGGTGAAGCAACTGAGGGCCGAGCTTCCGAGCAGCATTGGGTGGATTGATATTTGAGTTATGAGTTACGAGTTACGAGTTATGAGTTTAGCAAGATTTGCGCGGGAAAAGGCGCTGAAATAAATAAGGAGGATAAGATGAAAAAGACGAATTTAATGGTACTGATGCTGCTGGCGCTGATGCTGGCGGCGATGCCGCTGTATGGGGCTTCCGGCTCCGGGACAGGGAACGCTATCCTGGTGGCGATTGCGCCGTTGATCGTGGCGGTGGTGGCCCCGCTGATCGCGAGGCTGTTCCGCAAGCTGGGCCTGGACATCACGGACGGGTTGATCGAGCCGATATTGATGCGGATCATCGAGATCATCACGAGCGTGGAGAAGGAGGGCGGTCTGGACGGAGAACAGAAGAAGATGCAGGTGATGCAGATCGCCAGGGGCACTTTGCCCGCCGAGGACATCCGGCTGCTGGAGAAGAAGTATGGTAGCCTGGAGACAGCCGTGCAGGCGGCGTTTGAGCGGAGCTCGACGGCAAGGAAGAGGTCGGGCAAGTTACGAGTTACGAGTTCTGAGTTATGAGTTACGAGTTATGATGAGTGTACCGCAGGGCATAGTGTTGTTTTTCCTGGGTCTGCTGATCAGCCTGGTCTCGTATATCTGGGTGAACCTGAGCAAGCGGCTGGATTCGCTGGAGAGGGAGTTTAAGAACCTCGACCCGCACAAGTGCCGCGATTGCGAGCCGGTTACGGAGAAGCAGATGCAGGAAATACTGGTGAACGAATTCAACAAGTTCCGGTTGGAACTTTACAAGAGCGGGGTGCTGAAAGCTACCCCGGTGAGAAAGAGCAATAAAGGAGATTAGCAATGGCAGTAAGGTTTTACGACAAGGTGTACGCGCGTCCCGCGGGCACGCCGGTGACGACCATCGCGAAGAGCGCGCTGGCAAGCGGCTGGACGGGGATTCCGAGCACCTGCAAGGTGACACAGGAGACGATCCTGAAGACAGAGGCGGACGTGACCACCCCGATGGGTGATGGGACCGACAATATCGGCAGCGAAGCGGCGACCGCGGAACTGCAACTGGTGAACTTTTCGGGGGCGAACCTGGAGAGCATCCGGCAGGCCTTTGTGAACCAGAACGTTGACCTGGTGGTGTATGACAGCCACGCGGGCAACGTGGGCTGGGCGCTGTGGGGCGTGCAGTTGTATCCGACCCCGGACATCAGCGGCGGCAAGGAGCCGATGATCAAGCTGAGCGGCAAGGTGCGCTACTCGAGTGACCAGACACCCAAGATGGTGATGATCAGCCTGACATAAGTAAGAGTTACGAGTTACGAGTTATGAGTTATGAGTTGAGGGTTTCACGCAGATGAGCGCGGATCAGGGCGTGACTCTCAACTCCCGACTCCGGGCACACACTGAAACGGTACCGGCGCTCTTTGAAGCGGCGACAGCTCGACTCGTAACTCGTAACTCAAAACTCGTAACTGATTAAAAGGAGAGAGAATGGCGGTTAGATTTTACCATATCCTGGCGCAGAACGGGGACGTGTGTAACTACCTGGGCAAGAGCAGCGACCTGGTCTTCAAGGTGGAGCCGGACAAGAGTATAGATTGCGACGACGGGCAGACGATGGTGGGCAGCGAGAAGTTGAGCTGCAGCTTCAGCCTTCTGTCGAATCTGGTGGATCCCCACGCGATCAGCAAGCTGTACCTGGTGCCCAATGTGAGTGGCAGTTCCACCGCGCAGATAATCGAGATCAACGTGGGAACAGATGACTACAAGACGGAGCAGAAGAGCGGGGAGTTCGGAAAGACGCTGGTGAATATCGGGATCCGCTATCCGAGCGACGTCACGAAGCCGTGGCGCTACCTGGCAGAAAGCTATTTCACGAACAGCGTGGTAATCCTGGGGAATTACAGCTTTTCAATGATGCCGATTCCCTCTGTAATAAAGGTGAAACAGGGGGAGGACTGGGTGGCTTCGACGGTACCGGAAGGCGAGATAGTGCCCAGGCTGTATTGCCTGCTAAACGTGCCCGCGGGGGTGGAGAGCAAGATCTACCTCAACGACACGCTGCTGACTACGGTCGCCGCAGACGAGATGTGGGGCGTGGTCTGGCTCAAACTGACAGATAAGTAGCGGCAAGGGGCTTTGCGGATGAAGTTTTATGTCGTCAAGGGCGCGAAGGCGGCGCAGCGGGAGAAGCTGGACAAGGGGAGGCCTTACGACGTGCAGGAGCTGGTGGAAGCGTATTACCGCAACTCCTGGCACGCGACCTGTGTGAACCTGAAGACCATCTGCATCCTGGGAGATGGGATCGAGGACGAGGCCGCGGTGGCGAAGCTGACGGAGTGTGTGCGGGAGGACAGCCTGTTCACATTGCTGGAGAAGACGATCCTGGATCTGCGGGTGTTTGGCGACGCCTTTTGGGAGGTGGTGCGCAGCGGAGGCAGCGTTGAGCTGTATCACATGCCGAGCTGGACGATGGAGCGGAATCCCAAGGGGGGCTGGACGCAGGCTTTGCCGAGCGGGAGGGTGGACTTTCCGGAGGAATCCGTGTGGCATTTCCGCGAGCCTTCGCTGCTTTCGCAGGTGTGGGGATCTCCGGATTATATGCCGCTGATCAACGACGGGACGCTGGCGGCGATCAGCACGATCAAGAGCTATAACAGCAACTTTTTCCGCAACAACGCGATACCGGATGGGATACTCTTTATCAAGGGGGGCGACGTGAGCCCGGACACGGAGTCTGGGTTGAGGCGCTTTTTCCGGGAGAAATTTTGGGGCGTGGAGAACGCTTCGAAGTTTTGCCTGGCGCCGGTACCGGAGGGAGTGGAGATACAACTGGAGAAGCTGCAGGATCACCAGGACGGCAAGTTTTTGACGTTGCAGGACAGCCTGGTGATGGAGATAGTGAGTTGCCACGGAGTACCGCCGCGCCTGGCGGGGATCATGATACCCGGTAGCCTGGGGGGAGGCGGAGAGGCCGCGGGGGAGCTGAAGATATTCCTCAACACCAGGGTAGGGCCGCTGCAGAACATCTTTGGCGGGCAACTGGACGCGTTTTTCAGCGAGGTGTTCAAGATGCAGACGGACATCAGCTTCAAGCCTTTTGATATACTGCCGAGTGAGGCGGAGAGCGCGATACAGTTTTTGAAGAGTTGAGAGTTATGAGTTATGAGTTATGAGTTATGAGTTATGAGTTATGAGTTTTTTTGGGTGGTTAAGATGATGGAAGTAAGCATCTTGTATATTTCTTCCGCTTCAGGATATATGCTGTTAAAATGGGTGTCTTCCAGATACCCGCTTTCCCGTAGCAAGCGTAACCAGTACTTCGTTTCATTGCATTCCTTTTTTGCTATGCTGAGCTTTGCTATGAAGTCTTTTCGGGATTGTGCCGCCAAAGCCTCTTCGACATTTGCACCGATGGATGTACCGCTTCTTAATACCTGGCGGCAGATTGACCTGTCGCAGCGGTTGTTTAACAGATACCTGTCAAGCTTCATGATTCTCAGAGCGAAAGCAAAAGCTTTTTGTGCCACCTTGCTATCCATATTATCTCCTTTGAGTCCATATATGAAGAAGCATCCAAGCTGTCAACCCGTAACTCATAACTCATAACTCGTAACTCGTAACTATGAATAGATACATCGACATCCTCGCTCCGTATATCCGCAAGAGCCTGTATCCGTATCAGCTCAAGTTTGTGGCGGACGCGGCGCGGTGGCGGATAGTGAACAAGAGCAGGCAGATAGGGTTTTCCCTGACGGTGGGGATAGACGCGATCCAGGGGGCGCTGATCCGGGAGCGGAATCAACTGATCACCTCGGCATCGGCGGCAAACGCAGAGATTGTAATGGATTACATCCGTCAGCACCTGGACAATCTGGAACTTTTGGCGACGACGGACAAGGAAGGCTACATCGAATTGCCGAATGGGCGGCACATACGCGTGTGCAGCACGAACTGGCGCACGGCGCGGGGCTTCAACGGGGACGTGTATCTGGACGAGCTGGCTTTCACGGTGCGGGACAAGGAGCTGTGGCGGGCTATAATCCCCTCGATCACGGCGGTGCGGGGGCGGGTGACGGTGGTTTCCACTCCGAAGAGCCGGATCGACAAGTTCTGGCAAATCTGGGACTCCAAGAGCACGAAATGGTCACGGCACTGCGTCACCATCCACGACGCGATCCGGGACGGGTTTCCGGTGGATTTGGAGGAGTTGAGGGAGCTTTTTGACCCGGAGGAGTTTGCCCAGGCTTATGAGTGCCTGCCATTGGATACCGCAGAGAGCTACATCCCGTATAACCTGATCGAGCCCTGCCTGTATGACCCGCTGGCAGACGCGGTGGCGGCGGAACTGCTGGCGGACAGGAGCCTGCCGGTGGTGTATGGGGTGGACATCGGGCGCACCCGTGACGAGACGGCGGTGGCGGAGACGGCGCGGCATAACGGGGTTACCTGGTGTATGAGCATGAAGTCCTGGCAAAAAACGCCGTTCGCGGTGCAGAAGGAGCGTCTGGAGCGGTTGCTGCAGCAGCCGCAGACGCAACTGCTGGTGATCGACAAGGGCGGGATCGGTATGAATTTGCATGAGGATCTGGCGTTTGCGTATCCGAGCATGGTGCGGGGGGTGTCGTTTGCCCCTGCGGTGAAGGAGCGGTTGGCGAAGAAGATGCGGATCGCGTTTGAAGAGAAGAAAATACGGATACCGAACGACCCTTCCCTGGTGGCGCAGATATTGAGCATCAAGCGGACCGCCAACCGGAGCAACACGTTCAGTTACAACGCGGAGAGCGACGAGCACCACGGGGACAAGTTCTGGGCGCTGGCTCTGGCGCTGGACTATAGCGAGGGGAACAGGGTGGTTAGTTTTCGGTTTATTTAGTTATGAGTTATGAGTTATGAGTTATGAGTTATGAGTTGAGAGTTTCACGCAGATTGGCGCGGATAAAAAGCGCGGATCAGGGCGTGACTCTCAACTCCCGACTCCGGGGACCCGCTGAAACAGTACCGGCGAACCCTGAAGCGCCGACACCTCAACTCGTAACTCATAACTCATAACTCATAACTTTTTGGGAGCAGCCATGTATGCAATATTCAGTTACGGTTCACCACGGTTCGCGATAGGCAACCTGTCGGTGCATTTCCACGAGCGTAACCCGGCGGGGCAGATCATTTTCCAGCCGAAGGAAGAGCATCTGGAGACGCTTTCCGGAGACACGATCACGGTGTTCAAGGGATACCGGGCGCTGGTGCGGATCAAGCTTTGGAACCTCGCTCCGCAGGACTATCAGGACCATCTGACGCTGCTGAACATCATCAACCAGAGCCGCAGCCACGGCGCGCCGATCCTGTTGCAGCCGCGGTTTTCATCGGGAGCCACGCCTTCGTTTTGGGTGCTGCCCGAGAAAGAGATCAAATATGAAGAGATCACCAACCTCAACGCGGGGCAGGGGGTGGAGCTTGAGTTTTTCACACCGGCGCTGCTTTCGCAACTGCCCCTGATCGTCAACACCCCGAGGTTTCTGATGCTCGATTCCACACACTATCTGCTGCTTTCGGCGGCGAACAACAAGCTCATCATTCCTTACACGAACTACCAGGAAGCAGATATGAGCAGCGAAGCAAGCTTTACACAAGGAGATTAAAATGGCAGCCAACGACAGTACCATTCCCGGCCTTTCCACACTCAGCCTTCCGGAGCTTTTGGACCTCCTTTTGGTCTGCGACACCAGCGCGAGCTACGAAGCCAAGAAGATGACCCTCCAGAGCCTGGTGAACCTGGTGTATTCCTCATCCCCGGCCTTTGACATCAACGCGGATAGACTCCGCCTGAAGCAGGCGCTCAACGCGAATCAGAAGAAGATCAGCAACCTGGCGGGAGGCGATGCCGACCAGGACGCTGTCGCGTACAGCCAGGTCTCACCCATGATCAGGACGCTGAACAGGCTGACACCCGCGACTCCCTCCATAAGCGACAAGGGTTCCTTCCTCAAGATCCTCGTCAGCACCATCAATGACCCATTTGGCGGGTTCTACCTTTTTTACTGGTGCCTGGACAATTCGGCGAGCACCCAGCTCACGGTTTCGGGGAACACGGTGGTGGCTTCCTCCGGGACATCGGTGTATTTTGAGGGCTCGGTTGCCAACGTCGCGAACCTTCCCAAGATGGAGGGGATGACAGGGCAATATTTCCACGTGGCGGTGCGGTACCGGAACTTCCAGAACCTTTCCAATATCTCCTCCACCGCCCATATCCGGATCGAAACCAGCATCTTTGAAGACCTGTTCGTGGAGAAAGACCCGGAGCCGCCGGCAGACAGTTCCCTGACCGTGATCCAGAACCGGCTTTACATCAATGCCGTCCCCTCGGAAGAGAATCCTCCGGGGACCAGTTATATCGCGGAGATACTCTTCAATGAGCAGGCGAAGTATGCGATCACGGGGACGGAGGAAGGGCGGCTGCAGATATCTTCCAGCGCGCCCCGCTTCACCTACGACCTGCCCCTGATGTGTTCCAAATCGCTGCACGTCCACGTCCGGATTGCCGCGGTGACCCTTTCCGGGACCCGCGCTTTCACGGACACGATGTCTGAACAACTGAGCTTTGACGTCAACATCGTCAACGATGAGTTTTTGGCTATGATGGCGGCGAGGATGGCGGAACGGATAGTAACCTCAAACGGCGAGGGACTCGTCGTCAAATAAAGGAGAGAAACTGATGAAGATACACACCGACGTGAGCACGCTGAGCAAGCTGTATCCGCTGTTTAAGGAGGCGGGGATCGAGGGTATGCTGACCGGGGATATGGGCAGCATCAAGGACTACGACTATCCTGGGATATTCGCGGCGTTGCTGCAAGGCGGGGCGATTGCCGAGGTCTGCGCCACCATTACCAGGTCGGACAGCTACAGGGCGGAAGACGGGAGCATCGAGCCCAAGAAGTGGGAGGACTGCAGCCGCGAGGAAGTCATGGCTGTGATCCTGGCTTTTTTTTTCAGTTTGCTCGGATTGCCGGAAGAATCCGAAGTGATGATGAAAGCGTTGCAGAACCACCAGACGCAAACATTTACATGAGATTGAGATACATCCTTTACAGGGTAGGCGCGGAGCCTGCCGAGGTGGAGCTGGACGAGGCAGTGGAGCTGGCGGAACTTTACACAGAGGAAGCCGGCGCCCGTTTTTGCCCGTTTATGGGCGCGGGGGCTTAGAGCTTGGTGGGATCGGTCTCGCCGGGCTTGCCCTTGAAGAAGAGGACATACAGAAAGCCCAGCACCGCCAAAAGCGGAAGCAACATGATGATAATGGCTATTATGAGCATTGGTGTTACCTCTAAAAACAGTCTAATCGGAAAGGGAGAAAAAGCAAATGAGTAATTCCAGGATCACGATCCGCCTCGAGCTGACAGGCAAAGAGAAGCTGGACGAAGTAATCGCGAAGCTTGCGAAGGAGTACAAGCTGCACGCGGAGGCGGATTTTTCGGATATCGAAAGCAGCCTCAACGAGCAGATTAGCGCCCTGGACAATTTCAAAGTGAGGGCCAAAGAGTTTGGGCTGGTGATGAACGGAGTTTCCAGCGCGATTGGCATGGTCCTGAAAGTCTACGAAGCAACGGTGGGTAAGTTCGTGTCCACCGCTGCGGAATTTGAGCAGCTCGAGCTCCGGCTGCAATCTCTTTACCAGGATACCGACAAAGCCGCCGCCGCTTTCGAAAAATTCAGGGAAGTGGCCGCGGATACACCCGCCACGCTCAAGGGAGTGGTGGAAGCTGGGGCTACCCTGAAGGCCTTCGGGCTCGAGGCTGAAGAGACAATTAGTGCGGCTGCTGACCTCGCCGCCTATATGGGCATGGATGTTGTGGAGGCCGCTGCCGCCATGGGGCGCGCCTTCGCGGGCGGCGTCGGGGCAGCAGACATACTCCGTGAGCGGGGCGTCCTCAACCTGATCAAGTCGTTCAAGGGCATCGATGACCTGACGAAGCTCACTCTGCCGGAGTTCCGCGAAGCGATGCTCTCCACCTTCACCGATTCCGCCGCGGGGATCGCGGGCTCCGCAGACCGGATGTCCGAAAGCTATACCGGCGCAGTGGCCAATATGGAAGACGCAGTCGAAAGCCTGCAAGCAGCCATCGGCAGCAAGCTCACCCCTATCCTTGGGGCCGCCGCCAATGCTGTTGCCAAATTCGCCAACCTGCTATCCGGCACAAAAACCGGCATCGAGGCCGTCAAAAAGTCACTCATGGATCAGAGGGTTGAGTTTGAAAAGCTTACCCGAGCTTATCAGTACCTGCACCTCACCCAAAATCGATCCAAAGAGCAAAACGAAAAATACCAGAGAGTTATCAAGGAGTTGATGGAGAAGTATCCCAACTATCTGAAAAACATTGATCTTGAGAAGTCAGCATGGGGCGACATCGCGGCAGCATTGAATACAGCCAGAGACAAGCTGCAGGAATGGATCAACATGAAGATCAAGCAGGCTATCGTGGAAGACAGGAGCGAAGACCTGGCCAAGGAATATAAAAAGCTTGCTAAAGCAGAGGATGAACTGGCAACTCTGCAGGCAGAATTTGCAGCGGGGACAAAGGATAGGGTCAAAACCATCCAGACAGTTCCTAACCCGCTTGGTGCCAAAGTCGGGGGATATAATCCAGGATCGACTGTAGTTCCATCAAAATGGGCGAACCGGGCGTATGATCTGGAGATAAAAATAATTCCCAAGCTCAAGGGCAAAATCCAGAATATAAACAAAGAGATACTCGATTTGTCTGCCAGGATCGACAATGACATCCTCGCTCCCGCGGACGAGACAAAAAGCGGCAGCTCCGGTGGTGGTTTAGTTTCCGGAAGTAGCAGCGCAAAATCGAGCCAGGAGCCAGAATGGAAGAAGCGGTTGGAAGAGTATCAGGCCTGGAAGAAGGCCGCATTTGACGAGCAAAAGAAGCGGGAGCAGGAACTCGATGAGATGTTCGACAAGGAGATACAGAAAGCGCAAGGAAGCAACAAGGAAGAGCTCCAGGAGGCCAAGGACTGGGAACTGGGTAAAATCCGGGAAGAGTACCGGGAAAAAGAAGCCGCCGCGGAGAAGCAGTATTATGAAGAGCTAAAGTTTTACGATTCTAATTATTATGAGTGGAAGCTGGCGTATTTGGAAGCTGAGAGCAGAAAGCTCTTTGCCAGCGATGAGGCAGCCCGGGAGAAATGGCTGGCAGCGCAGACCGAGACCCTGAACGCAGAGAAGAAGGCCTTTGACAACAGTTATCTGGAGCGGTTTGAGAGCGAATATGAGGACGAGATGAGCCATCTGGCTGAACTGCGTGAGCTGGGGCTGGCAACCTATGACGAAATAGCCGCGGCAAGCTGGAAATATTACAACAATCTGAAGGCCATCTTCGAGGGAGATGGAGAGCTGACAGAGGCTGAGAAGGAGCTTCTGAACATATACCTCAAAAGAGCCCAAGCCGCCCAACTGGCGGTGAACAGGGACAGCGACAAGGCGAAATACTATAACGAAGTGAAGTTCCTGGATTCCTCGTATTATGAGTGGAAAAAGGCCCGCATCGAGGAAGATGTCAGGCTCATGAAGATATCAGAAGAGCAAAAGGCAATCATCCTGAAAGCCAGCCTCGCCGCCCTGGATCAGGAGATGGAGAACTTCAAGCCGGGTAAATCTATCTTTGGCCGCCTGCTGGACGCATTCGACATCCCCGAAGAACAGCAGACAAAGATTAAGAGCACCTTTCAGACTCTGTCCAACCAAATCTCATCGATCTGGAGCCAGATGTATAACAATATCGCATCTGCCAAGGATCATGCCCTAAAAGAGGTGGAGGAGAGGGCTAAAAAAGAGAGAAAGACAGATGTGTGGCTCGCCAAGGAAAAAGAAAAGATAGAAGAAGAATATGCCAAAAAACAAAAGCAAATGAAGAAAATCGAACAGAGGATGCAGATATCCTCCGCTCTCGCCAATACCGCGGAAGGGGTTACCAATGCCCTCACCGTGAAACCCGCATGGCTTTCGATAGCTACAGCCGCAGCCGTCGGCGCATTGGGACTCGCGCAGGTCAAGGTGATCGCGGAGCAAAAGTTTTCGGGGGGAGGGCAGTTCAGGGGCAAAGGAACCACCACCAGCGACAGCAACATAATCGCCGTATCAGACCAGGAATATATCGTTTCCGCTGAACGTGTTGCGCGCTTTGGAGTTCCCTTCTTCGACGCCCTGAATTTCGGGAGTGGTGAGCAGATACGGAAAGCATTGGCGGGCATCAAAATACCGAACGCGGCGACAGTCTATCCGCAAAAAGCACAAGGTTATGCCTCTGGCGGGGTCGTGAGCCCCCAAGCTCCAGTTGCCGCCCAAAACGTGTCCATGAACGTTGTTCTGAAATGTGATGGGAAAGCCCTCGCAAAAGCGGTGATAAAAGGCAAGAAAAAGATCATCTCCACCTAGCGGACAATTTCCAAACCGTTTGTCATTTCGTAGATAAATACAGCCTTTTCTTTTCCAAACCGTCTGTCATATTTTCAAACCGTTTGTCATTTTTCGAGATTTTCCAAAGGGATTGTCCAAAGTGACCAAAGGGTCTGTCACGGGATACTTGACAGATGCGGAGGATGATCCCATGCTTGGCCACATTTTTCTTGACAGTTTTGTTTTCCCACCGAAACTGCACCACAGGTGTAATAGGTATATGCTACAAGAAATATAGGCGTGAGGTATATTATGGCAGATATGAAGGCGGTGGCAATCCACCAGTTTATGTTCCCGTTTTACATTTGCAGCTCGGGCAGAAAGCGTTTTAAGGTTGCAGATTGGGAAAAGGCTCATCCCACATGGCAAAAGCAAATCCTGCAAGCTTCCAACGAAAACTATGGGCTGCGGCATTATTTTCATAATGAGGTAAGCCGTCTGTTATGGGACAGGCATCCTGACAAAGACGAAAACCTGTCGCTCAATCATTACATTTACCAGATTTGCGGGGGCACTTATGAGATTAAGGTGCACAGAACCGAGTATGGAACCAGGCTGGATTATGACTATCAACTGGAAGTACCGGCAGATGGGATACAACTTTATCTGTTGGACAGCCTGTCGATCGGCATCCTTTCGCTCACTGTGCATAGCGCATCCGGTGAGTTAAGCACAGAGGACATATTGCGTATCAACCAATGGGGCAGAAGGATATATTGGCCTTTTATCAATCTGGGAGGATCAGAACCTTTTTGCACTGAGTGCGCGGACGAACTGGCGTTAAAACTGAAGATCGCGGAAGGCAATGAAGCAAACTGGTGCGAGGACTTTCGGATGGACGGCGACAGGCAAAAGGGGTTTAAACCCCAATACGCGGTGTTCATCCAGAACTTGCTGCATGGCATTCCCTTTCAGCACATCCTGGACGACAGGATGTTCACCAGTTGCTTCTGCAGCAGCGATGTTGCCGGAAGCCTGGCAAGCATTTGGCCTGAATACAGATTGGACCATACCAGCATATACCCTGTGAAGATTGACCCGGTTGAGCCAAATTGCAAGGAAAAGGAACTGGAAAACAGCCGCCGGACTGCCGGCAGAGAAGCTACGGAATTCTGGTACCGGATGTGCTATGTAGATATCGGCTTGACCTGCTTGAACGCGAACATGAGATACGAATTGCTGAAAAGCATCACCTACGACCGCTGGTCGGACTGGGGCACCTTCTTCGGCTATACCCACTACAGCTTCATGATGCTGGTTAGCCCTTCCGCGCCGGATTATCTGAGGCAGCACTTCCTGCAGCACTATCACTATATGACGGTTATCCTGCTGCTGCAAAGGGCGGCGCTCATCTGCTTTGCCGATCAGGTGAACTATCTGGCAGACCAGCATATAGTTTGTCACGATGACTCTGCCCCACGCAAGATGCCCAGTAAACAAAGAAAACTGATGCTGGAAGGCCTCACCGATTTTCGCAAGAAGTATATCCTTTTTATCAACAAGGTCTGGTTCGACGAGGTTTCACCTCAGGAACAGGGTATTGAACTTTATGAGCTGGGAAAGCGGGTTATGGTGTTGGAAAAGCACAAGGACAGTCTGCGCAGCGACATTGACGAACTTTACCAGTTTGGCAAAGCGGAGGAAGAGGCAAGCCAGAAATCCTTGCTGGACTGGCTGAGCTTGCTGGGTGTGATTTTTGTGCCCTTGTCATTCTGGTCAACATTCCTGACTATGGGTAATCCGGATTGGTTGTTTGTGCCGATTGCCAATTTATCAGTAATGGTTTTTTGTGCTTTTGTAGTAATCGGTAACAAACAATTAAAACTGGGGTATAAGATACCCTTGATCGTATATATCACAATAGCGGCGATGCATCTTTCGCTGTTCTTCCTGCTTAAAGCGCCAATTGTCCAAGGAGGCTAAATGACTGGAATTATCGATATCAGGCTGAAACAGCACTCACCCTTAATCCATTATCAGGGAAATCAGCCGGGAGCCTTTCTCAGTGCGCATGCCCTGAAGGCGGCTATTGACCATAAGATGGGTAACGCAAGAGTTGGCAACAGCAAGAAAATTGTCTATTCGCTGGATATCCGCCCCCAGGGACAGATAAACAAGGTGGACTACACAGATTTGGTGGGGAGGAACAACAAGCTATATTTTGGAGATATGGGTGGAAACAGTCCTTCCATAACCGTTTATACCCGGGGCGATGTCATACTGAGAGTGGGGGAGTTTCGCTTCCGGGCTACCAGTCCTGCAGATAAGGGTTTTTATGAAGACGGATTCCGGGAGAGCTTGAAATACACACTGGCTTTCAGCAACTTCGGCAAGCGCGGCTCCAAGGGTTTCGGATGTTTCTGGCTTGCCGGGGAGGAACCTTTGGAGGATTACCTGAAACGGGAATTGCCAACAGGATGGGGCTTGTATAAAATACCTGTAACTAATCAAAATAGCTATATCCAACTGATGAGAAGATGCTTTGAGATTATTGACATATACTATAAGAACTTGAAATCTGGCATCAATTATCCAGATAGAAACAATCCCCAAGGCTCTTTACTCTATGCCAAAGCGGCTCTGATGAGGTATTTGGATGCACAAACGCCACCAGAAACTTGGGATAAGCGGCACATCAAGGATAGATTTATAGGCGGGGGGGCTCCGACAGGAACCAAAATGTTCCGTTTTCGGCTGGGGCTTGCCCAAAACCATGAATACCGATCAAAGCGTGCTACAGTACATGAAGCAAGCAGTTACAGAGGATTCACGGTCAATTTTCAAACCCTGAGAAACGGCAATGTATCGGACATTGCGCGCATACCCTCCCCCATAACTTTCAAGATATACTGCCACGATGACAGAAACGCGGATATCCTCTTTTATGTGAACCCTTTCATCAGAGATCTCGAGTATCTGGATTTACGAGCATTGACCATCAGAGCAACCGGGAATTCTCCCGGTGCAGGAGGCCCCCTGGATATGGACTTGGCTGGCGCGGGTGACCTGAACCTGAACCAACTATTGTATTTTACATACGGAAACCTGATAACCGGAATCTATAGGGCACCGGGGCTAAATACTAATCAGGGAGCAAGAAGTGTATCGGATACCTTAGACTATATTAAACGCAATTTGAGAAAGGTGAGGTAAACATGGTTACTGGCGGAATAACTATCGGACCGATACTGAATACCCTCGGGTCGGCAAAGAAGGAAAGGGAGCTGTGGTTCGGTTCCTACATGTTTTCCTGGCTGATGGAGAGTCTCTGCGGTGCTTTGAATAAAAAAGGATGCAACATCATTTTGCCTACCTTGCGCCAGGTCGGCACTACGGGCAGAGTCGGACTGTATCCGGACAGGCTTTACTTCACTTCGGAAAATAGCAAAGAGGAAATAGCTGAGTGGATTACCGCCGCGAGCAGTGACTTTGTGAATACCCTATACGATATTTATAAGTCTGTGCATGCCCGTTGGCAAACCAGCAGCAATCCGGATGAATCTAAAATAAAGAAGATAATTGATGACTATCTGCAGATAAAGTGGTTCGTGGCAGATGGCAAGGTAACAATTGAAGAAGCGTTGAAGCATCTGGAAACCGCGGAGCTTTACACCCTGGCAGACGATTTGCTGGCGGAAGAACCCTGCGACCGCTGCAGGATGCTGCCCCACACGCTGGTGGTTAGTGACCGCTATGAGGAAAGCTACGGGCAAAAGCTCTATCTGTGCCCGATCTGCGCAATAAAATATGGTGCGCATGTATCCGGGCTTGTTTCCGGTAAAACCGGCATTAAAGATACGCGGCCTTTCCCTTCCATCGTTCATATCGGTGCCCGGGAGATAGCCGATAAGTTGATTCCGGTGAACAAGGTTGAAGCTGACAGGTTGTTTGATGAGCAGAATCAAAAATTGATTGCCGAGGGAAGCAAATACCTTTCTTACTTTGCGGTGCTCTGCCTGGATATGGACAATGCCGGCAAACTGCTGGCGGGTATTCAGGACGACAGTGACAAGGTTAAGGAGTTTTCTGACGCATTGTATAGGTTCAATACAGAAGTTGCGGATTTGATAACCGCTTATGGCGGAGAAACCATCTACGCCGGTGGTGACGACATCCTGGCTTTGATTCCGGCGCGCAACATTGACAGCCGTTTGAGTCCGGAAGGCCATCAAATCGACAATTTGCTGGCTTTGGTTGACCTGATAAACAAGAAGTTTGGCGAAGTATTTCACAATGGCTGGCTGCAAAGCGAAGGGGGGGGCGAGTATCCCCGCCTGAGCCTGTCCTTTGGCATCTCCATGCAGTATCTGAAATATCCGCTCAAGGATGCCCTGCAATCTGCCTACTCATGCCTGTTTGACAAAGCGAAATTGACCAAAAACACCCTGAGCATGGTAATCCGAAAACATGCGGGCGCAACATTTGAGATCTCCCTGGATTTGGCAGACTTGCCTGCCCATCTGGAAGTTTTTACGGCTCAGATGAACGAAAACTCATTGCCTAAAGGGTTTTACGACTCACTGGGAAAAATCGCGGATAAGCTTTCCCGAACGAAAGTAAATAGAATTGACGCTTTGCTGAAGAACCATTTTAACGAAGAACATCATAAAGAGGTAAGTGGCGAATTCGAAAATCTTAAGGCGATACTAAGTACCGACCTTAATAAAGTAACGAAAGTCGAAGACAAAGAAGCCGCGGTGGAGAGCATTGTCAACCTATATCGGCTGGCAAAGCTGCTGGAAAGATAAACGGGAGGATATATGCAATATCTGGTTACTTTTGACCCTGAAAGCCGTTTCTTTTTTGGAGCGGCGCACGGATATGCCGACACCTATCTGGTTCGTTCCCAGAAAATCCCTCCGCTCAGCACAGTGCTGGGCACAATCCGCAAAGCGCTGCTGCTGCAGGAGAAACTACTGGTTTACAATTCCACCGGAGGAAAAGCGGTGGAAGAAATAGCCGCTGGCAAGTCAGTCGATGACCTGGAAGCAGTTATCGGGGACTTTGACTACTCTAAAAAACAGGATGGAGGACTGGGAAAGATAAAGCGGATATCTCCGGTTTTCCTGGTTCGCAAGGCGGGAATGAAGATATACTATCCCCTGCCTCTGAACTGGCAATGCATAGATGAAATGCCTGTGCGGCGTGAAATAGCAAGTAAAGTTATCCAGAACAACTTTGCGGGTGGTATGAGCGATTCTTTCCCATATCTAAAAGGATATATCGCAAAATGTGGTTTGTGCAGATACTGGGCTGAGGCTTCGGTGTGGAAGGACATAGCAGTCGGCAATACTGCGCCCAATGTAGATGGTGCTCAGTTACTTACGGATGAGGACATCTTTATTGAGCATAAGCATCCTGGTATTGACCGGGGCGGTAAAATGGAGAATGGCAGAAAGGAGTACACCCAATCCGCTCAGGGGCAGAGCTATTTTCAGAAAATAGACTACTCCTTTTCCGATGACGCGTTTGCCTTTGGAGTGCTGCTGGACCTGAACGATGATACTCAAATTCCAGATGGGGGAGTTGAAATGGGAGGTGACAGAAGCTTCTTCCATATGACTTCCACTCAGTATCCCTGTATCCCAAAGCAGGGATTGCTGCAGAGCCTGGTAACTCCTTTGACCAAACTGGATGCCAATAGCAGATACGCAATTCTTTCCGAAACCAATATCTCAAGCTTTCGCAACCAGGGGTTCATCTGCCTGAACGGCGGTGAGCTGGAACTGCTGCGCCGTATGGTGTTACAACGCAATGCCTCAGTTTCTGCAAAACCATTTAGGTTAAGAATGAAGAGCGGAACCTATAAAAGTATGCCCATAGGCTCCATCATTATTACCGGAGGCAAGGAAACAGCAATAACACCTGGCTTTAGCCAGGCAGCCGGTTTTGACCGATTTATCAAGCTACAATAGGAGATAGCATGAAATACAGATTCTTTTCTCTGATAACCCGCTCCTATACCCATGTGGGGCAAGGCGCAGCCGACACAGGCGTAATAGACAACCTCATCCAGAGGGAAAAACCCTATGGCATACCGGTGATGCATGCTTCCAGCATCAAAGGGGCTTTCCGCTCGCATTGCAAGGAGATTTTGGGCTATAATAGTAACAGGCTAGACCTGCTTTTTGGTACCGATGACACAACAAGTGGAGGCAACGGAACGAGCAGGACAATCTACCAATCCATGCTGGTCTTTCACGATGCCCGACTGCTCTTTCTGCCCGTCGGAGCGTTGTATGAAAAGGCAAGCTACTATGCCACTTCGCCAAACACCCTGCAGAGATACTACAGCATGGCCAACAAGCTGCTGGGAAGAAACGGTAATCACACCTTACACCTTCCCGCTCCAGGTAGCAACTTCTGCTGCTATAGGGAAAATAATTCCGATATTCCGCCAGACATAGAAGGCATCTCCGGCAGTTTTATTCAGGTTGGGCCGGATGTACTCAAAAGAGAAGTATTCCGTGAAATCAGTACAGGAGAGGTGGCGATGTTTGAAGAAGCAAGGTTCCGCGACATTTGCAAGTACTGCATTCCTGTGATTGAACGCAACTGCTTGGACGATGACGGTGTAAGCAAGAATAAATTCAATGAGGAAGTATTGCCCTATGGCGCGCATCTCTGGTTCTTCATTTCCTATCCGGATAATTTGCTAAAGATATGGGAACAGCAGGTCGATACCTTTTTAGCCGATATCCAGGAAACCTATGTGCAGATAGGAGCTAATTTCAGCCTGGCTCAAGGTTTGTGTGAAATTCAGGAGTTAACATAATGATAACCCCACTGAACAATGAATTGTATGCAAGCTCGCTGGAACTGCTGAACCGCATTATTCCGGGTGAGTCTATCAGCCCCGAATTTGATGCCTATATTACGGGAACGGCAATTTCCATCCGATATTCTGGTGTGATTGTCGCGTTGCTGGATAATGAAAACCAGGGCAAAGCAGGGCAGAGTGGTTTGCCTCCCAGTCTGGTTAACAGGTTGCTGATCAAACTGCTGCGTCAGTTCTTTCATTATCCGGATTGTCTGAGCTATGGAACTATCAAGGGTATTTGCGCTGATCCAGCGGGCGAGGCTTTGCTGAAAGACAGAATGCTGGAGATTCTGGCATGCCTGAAATTCGCTGTAAAAACCTACGTGCAGTCGGATAGTTTCAGATATTCAGTCAATAATGAATACGAACACTTGGATGCAGAATGCGGGCTGAACATCCAGAACTTCCGCCCTAACAACAGCCCTGCCAGGCGCAATGGAACCAAAGCCAATCTGCGCCTTGCCTACTACTCGTATCTGGAGACGGCAAATGGCTATCAATCCTGGTTTGACCAATATGGTCTGGTAACTGTTAATCAGAACATTGGCAGAAATCTGGGAGCCTACGGACGTATATTCGGGGTGCAGGTGAGCAAGCTGCCCATACCGAAAGGAAGCGTATATGACTCTTTTGAGCTAAAAGTTGGCTCACGGGGCTTGCTGGTAGGTACCGGATATCCGCACATGAACCTGATGAAAGAGGATAATAAAAGCGATTTTCAACTTGGCTTTTTCTTTGACCACTCAACCGGCTTTCCGCTCATTCCGGCATCCAGCGTCAAGGGCTTTCTACGCGCGGGATTTCCGGCAACGGATGAAGACGACATTGCGCTAAAGCAGCTGATAGAGGAAATGGGTGAGGCGGGGATAACTGTGCCGGCAAGTTTTGATTATCGTCAAGCCAGGGAAATGGAGAATGCTCTGTTTGGGGATATGAGCAAACCGGCTCGTGGTTCGCTATTTTTCAATGCCTATATAACCAAGAGTACAAACCCAAACGTCAATAATAATCAGGGGAATGGCAGACCTTATCTGGACGAGGACTGGCTTGCTCCACATTTGTACAATGGAAAGCGCTCAAGGCTACGTGAACCCAATCCCATCAGGTTTCTTAAAATTGTGCCGGGTGTGGTTTTTCAGTTCAGTTTTCTGGCTGACAGCACAACTCTGAGTGGTGGACTCACGATAACGCCGCAGCAGAAAATTGAACTATACAAGATACTTCTTACCAACAGAAATTTAGGTGCCAAGCACAGATCAGGATTTGGCAGTTTTTGGGAGGTATAGAATCAGTATTGCTTGGGGAGTAAAAACCAGCTAAAATCCATTGAACACCCTGACCTCTGCTTTTCAGCGTTGTAATAGGCAAATTAACGTTACGCTTTATAATCGCCGAGCAGATCCCGGTTAGAACTCCATGCTCAACATCAACAGGGGGGTGTCGTTATCAACTTTGAGCCAGGCCTGCGGCTTATGAACCGGCCTTGTAAACATCAGTGCATCCATGCCGCTTATGATGTGATTCACGATCAATACTCCGACCGCTATCTTACCATAATCCTGGAGGTTCTGCATCTGATGACGCATGGAAGTAAATTCCGAACGGTTCGCCGGGCTCTCCCATCGCCAGTAATGATCTTCGTCATAACTGTTGGCATCGATGTAGGCTTGTTGGGCAACAGGATCGGTGGGATAAAGCCTGAGAGCTTCCTGACGCACCATTTCGTTGTAGCCACCTGTGGTAAAGTCGCTGGAATAATACTTGGTCATGTCAAAAAAGAACGACTGTGGATAGGAGCCTGGCTGCAGGTTGGCATACTTCAACGCGTAGTCGTAAGATTCCCTGTCTTTGAGGTTCCTTTCGCTGCTGAAAAAGAACATTGAGCCAATCACACCTACCTCTGCTCCAAGCATAACGTAGCCATAGCTTCTGTCGTTGCGTACCTGGCCCAAGCCTGGCAGTGCCAGAGATTGAACAATTGTCCAGCCCCTGCTGTCAGCCATGAGCGCGACGGCAAGCAGCACGCATATTATTGTTAACGATATCTTTTTCATCTTTGCCTCAAAACTCGAGTTGGTAATTTAGCATCAGGCCATCATCCCGGCTAGGAGTAAAATACAAGGCAGTTGTCCCCGACGGCTTGCGAGTGATGAATACAACATCGACAGCACTGATCAGCCGGTTGAGAAACACCGCGCCCAGGCTGGCATTTTGATAGAGCCTCATTTTCATGTATTTTGACCGGAGCTTGCGGAACTGGTCAAGATGATACTCACTTTGCCAGTGCCAGGCTTCGCTCTCGGAATATGTGTTGTCTGCCATATAAGTGTTATAGGCATCCAGATCGTAATTATATATCAAATAGTAGTTTCTGGCCATCATTTCCTGATACAGGTTAAAATCATCGCTGCTAAGATATTTTCTTACATGGCTATAATAGTGCTCATCATTGGTAACGGGTACCCCGGCATAGGCCTGTGCGTATAGTTTGTAAGATTCGTGCAGGTCATCCCGCTGTTGCCCCAAGGCCCAATAGGTTGTAAAGGCCAGCAGGTCCATACCCAGAAAAAAACCAGCCCTGTTTACTTTGCCCAAAGCCAACTCGCCGCTTCCGGGCAGTGCGGCAGACATACCAATATATGCTACTTTGGGCAGGGCGGGCAGGGAAACTGCCATAAGAATCAGAGCCAGGACAAGGAGATATTTCACCTTACAACTCACTAAAAGAGTATGAAAAGCCGAGGGAGGGAGTGATCTTATTGTCCCTCAGACCGGTGTAATAGTACATTTTAAGCGGATTTTGGGTGATGGCAGTCCGGTTGACTCTGTTGGTTAGCAGCACAGCGTCAATGGCGGAAGCAATGTGGTTGGCCACCAGTCCAAAGGTGAAGTAATCCGCGATCTTATACTGATCCTTTGAGTCATTGCGCATTTGGATGTACTTCTCACGCATGGGGGAGGCTGCCGCCATGGATGGTGTCACAATTGGGCAATTATCAAGATTGTTGTAATTATTTATGTAATCCGCAATTTCGCGGTTGCCAACCCACCTGAACTCGCTATGGTATTGGCCATAATACATAACCCAGGCGGATCGGAAAAAGTCTTCATCCAGCACGCAAAGCGAATCCGCGGTGGGATTTTGATATGTGACCCTGGGATCCATCGCGAAGCGGCAAAACCAGTCAGCCCAACCGAAAAGATACTTATTGTACTTGCCGATATCTTCATAGAAATGCTGTGTGTTCTCTCTATCCAAACGAAAGAGGCTGGGTTCATAGATATCGTCAAAACTGCTCGGATTGTAGTTTATCAACGCATTCTGCACCACAGTCTGGAACTCCCTGTTATAACGGGGTCCTGTGTATGTATAAGATAGTGTGTCACCCTCGATTACATAGGTAAACTCCTGGGTTATTGTCTCTCCATTGGCATACTTTTCAAACTCTCTCTCTTTATCGTAGCCCTGAGATCGGAAATAGACAATGCCGCCTATCATTGCCGCTTCCAATACAGGAAACAGATATGCTGTCAGTGCAGATCGTTTCGCATAGAACTGTCCCGCTCCCGGGAAGATTGCTGAATAGAGCAGGGCACGGTGCGCACTCTTCTTTTTAAAGTTCACTTTGATGATGTCATTGTCGTCTGAACTCTGTTCCTTTGCAGGCTCATCCTTGAAGATAAGGTCGTCTATGCCTTGGGCTTGAGCGCTGAAAGCTATACACAGACATACAAGTATAAGTCCGATTTTTCTCATCATTCCTCCCAATGATGCCAACTCATTTCTCCACAGCAAATTTGAGGGTGGCGTCGTTGCCTGAGCTTTGCACTTGCAATATATATACTCCCGGCGCCAGATTGCTTGAATTCAGAGCAATAACCCGATCTGGATTGCCGTTGTAAACCAATGTTTTGCTAAATACCAGGGACGCTTTGCTGGTATAAACATTTATCTTTATGTCTTTGGTCGCGTTCAAGATTCTCAGATTGAAATTGTCCGATCTGACGGGGTTGGGGAAAACATAGGCCTGGAAACCAGATTCCGACGGCTCGAGGTCAGATACGTGAGCAGCGGTAAAGCATCCATTGTTTGCATTTCTGAAACCGTTCCATAGCAAGGTAAAGGCCGAAGGGTCAACCAGCGCAGAATGGATGTAGGAATTCCCCAATGAGTCTGAATAAGTCCAGAGCAGGTTTTGTCCTGAATCAGTCTGGTTCACAACATGAAAGAGCGGTGCAACCTGTTCTGAATTCGAGATCAGTGAGTAGCTTGCGTTAAGGCCGTTCTGGATCTCAAAAGCCAGGTGGCCACGGCCGGAAACAGGAAAATACAGGTAATTCTTTTTGTCGTGTTGCATGGAATAAACATGTTTCTCAGGTTCAAAAGTATATGAGCTTGTGTTGTAGGGAAGTCCGCGGAGTAGCGATCCATCCTGCTTGATTGCGTATATCTTTGATCCGGCTGACCAGAACAGGACTGGAAGAATTTCATGCCCGTCAAGCTTCACGGGGCTAATGCCAAGCTGGCTGGGTCTGGCGTTGCTGGAACTTATATATATTTGCTCAATATGGCTGCCGTCATACCTGTAGATGTTGCCACTGTTTGCCATTATGAACAGCAAGTTCACAAAAGGAGCCTGGCTGGTGCTGAAAGATACAGGTTCAAAATCTCCAAAAGCCTCGGGCAAAGATAGTTCTGCGTTGGGATTTAATGAGTTTGCATCCAGCAGGATAAGCTTGTTGTGGGTCAACGCTGCCAGATCATCGCCATAGATTGAGATTCTCTCTATTCCTGAGATCTCATTAGTGGAGCTTATGTTGCCATTGGCAACTGTAGAAATACTATTCTGAGTGCAAACGAAAACTTTGTTATCCAAAGCCAGAGGCGCTACTGTTATCTGAGCGGGGAAGTTGATCGATTCTACAAGGAGATCATCCTGAGAAAATTCCAGCAGCTCAATTGAGTTTTCGCCCACGATAAGCAGTTCCTTCCATCCATCGGCATCCTGATCTGAGACTATTATCGGGAATCTGGGATTGGGCAGTTCCTGTTCGTATTCCACCAAAATGTTCCATTCGCCACCTTCCTGGCTAAGCAACTTAACTCCCTCTGTGGAGATCAAGGGCAGAGTTGTCGAATCCATACCTGTATAGACGGTATTGACCAGCGGGCCAACCTGCATGCCAGCTTCTGCATAGGAATGTATCTGCGTCGCATCGAAAAATCCGGTTCTTACGGAGTATTCCATCTCAGCTTCCGGGTTGCCAATATCTGCCAGCCAGTAGATGCTTCCCAAGCCCTGGCTGTCGTGCAAAGATGGCAGAGAAGAACCGCTATATTCTGGCTTCCATGGCTCGCCGGACCATCCTTTGAACAGTCCATATTCATTCAGCAGTGGTTTGTGCGCATGAAAATACTCATAGGGAGTGCCCGTCCAATACATGGAATCAATGTTCCCGATATCGGTGATGTTATCCGCTTCCACAACCTGCACGCCACGCTCAGAGTAGCGTGTGTTGATCGTATTATTGTCGTAGTTGGAAACGAAATTGCCCTCGCTGTCATAATTCCCTTGATTGTGGATCACGTCATCATTAATTAGCCAGACCAGCAGGCCTCCTCCCACGGCTCCACCTGCCTCTGTGAGAAAGGATGGCAGGAAATAGTCATACTCGTAAGTAACTATCCCCGTGTCGTCATCAAGGGGAGTGGGGTGGAGAATGACCCGTCTGTCTTCATTGCCTTTAACGGAAGTGCCGCCGTCCAGGTCAGGGTCAACATTACGGTTTTCCACCAGCAGGTATTCAGTTTCAGAAAGAGGGATTTTTAGAATCTGCGTCTGATTGGCGGGAGGATTTTGCCGGTGGCTGGGAGCGGTGAGGGTCTTGCTTTCAAACAGATCCAGATCAGAGACCTCCACCACATTGCCATTTGCCTGCAGATAGTCGCCAAAAGCCTGCAGCCGGGACCATGCTCCCGGTAGTATGGGCAGCCCCCCCTCAACCATGGCGTTGGTTTCCTGGTCGATAAATATTCCAGACCCGCCACTATCCATGATGTCAAATACCCCAACCATAGGCCGGAAGGTTTTCACATTATAGAGATCAACCATGCCCAGGGAATGACCGAATTCATGCGCCAAAACAGCATTCAAGGCGCCATATCCGCCATAGTATTCATCGCCGTTGGATGCGGTTTGGGTATAAAAATCCTGAGAGATGGTGGAGGGAACATTACAGGCATGCTGAACGAGGAAAGTTCCGTTATCCACAATAGCTTCTTTGCCAGGACCTACCTTGATAAAGAATGACGGGATGTCTGACGGAGTATCGCCATTGATATCGTGCTGCCAGTCCGAACCAGCATGGATGATCATGAAGTGGCCATAGGAAGAGAAGTCAATTTCGGGAGACTGTGCATCGGCAAGTTCAAACGAGGTTTTGAAATACTCTTCCATTTTACCCACAAAGGTGCTGCCATCTGCTCCCGGTGGATTGTAATAACCCATGGTATGAGGCAGAGTATATGCGCCAGTTTCAGGATAGACGTCAAATTGCAGGTCAAAAGAACCATTGGAAGCGGCAAGGTAATAGTATCGCAAGGCCCTGAGATTATCCCGGAAATAGGCTTGGTCGTGGGGCGGGCTGCCAATGGTGGTCAGATACGAGGGATCGGGTTGGAGCAGAAACTTGCCGTTGCCGGTGGTATTGGCATCGTCAGGAGTTTCCTCTTGAAAATCGACCAGAATCACCAACAGTCTGTTGTTGGCAGCCCCCTTACCTCTATCCATGCGTTCGGGCTGCTTGTTCAACAGCCCGGTATAGGGATGCTTGCGGGGCAGCGAGAAACTGTCGAGTTTTCTGATCTCCATCTTGTTGGCCCCCAATTGCAGGCAATACACCAGCACCAGGGAAAGGATGAAGCCCTTGATCAGAAATCTCATAACAAGAGTTCCGTTATAAAAGATGTTGGCTCAGAGAAGTTGAAACAGGCTTTAATACTCGAATCCGAGAGAGAACACCTTATTAAAATCGGTCAGCTCACCAGCGGTGATCATGCCAAAATCAAAGTTGATCTTGTAGCTCTTACTCACTTCGTATTGGATGCCTGCACCAAAACTGGGCCCGACTATCGCGCCGTAATCATCTATAAACCAACCGCCTCTCAGCGAGATCAGATTGAGGTAGGTATATTCTGCGCCAACACCGAAGATCGTGTCTCTAAAGCTGCCCCAACCAGTTATAAACCTTTGCCAAAGAGGCTTGTGTTCTGTGAGCACTTTGCTGGCCTCACCAGTTACCAACAGCTTGTTGGCAGGAGAGTCAAGTACCGTATAGGCTGCTCCCAGGCGAATGGTAATGGGCATATTATCTGCCTGGGAAGGATCCTGATAAGTAACGTCAGGGCCGATATTTTGGATCACAAACGATCCGTCCAGGCCTTTAACGCCAATGTTTTTATACTTCGCTCCAAGATCAAAGCCAAAGCCCAGTGCATCACCCTTGCTTTCATCTGTGCCGCCGGTTCCAGGGCCAAGATAGCTGTAAAAGACTTTGAAGTTTGCGCCAACGCCAAGAGCCTCGGGTATCACTTCGTAGCTATAGCCCACAGCAGCCGCGAAATCAAACACCGTAAAATTGTCCAGCCAATCGCCATGCTCATCGGTTTGCTCCTGGGAGCCTGCATTGAGCAATAACAGGTGGGTGTTCAGATTACCTATGCCTTCGAAATACTTGTTGAAACCAAGGTATTCATAGAACATGTCGTCTATATCCGTGGTTTGCAACCAGGGCATGTGGGTCGCGGCGATCTGTGTTTTGCGGTTGAAAGCGGTCGCGCCGGGATTCCACCACATCGCGTAGGCATCATCCCCAACCGCCGAGAAAGCTCTTCCCATGCCGCTGGGACGGGCGCCTGGCTCGATAGTGAGTGAAAGCATGCCAACTTCTGATATCGAAGCATTCAAAACAAGGGGCAGGCTCATGATAGCCGCCAACATAACTATGAGTAGAACTCTATTGTTTAACATTATACCTCCAGACGAGATATCATTTTAATCCCGGGTGAAAAGAACCGGGAATGGATTTAATTTCAATATCGTTATGGGATGGTAAATACCCAACATTAAAAAGGCTAACACATCTATGGTTCTGTGAAAACCGACTTAATACCAAGAGTGAAGACATATTTCTCCAAAAATTACTTGGTGCCGAAGGCCGGAATCGAACCGGCATGGGCGTGAAGCCCGGTGGATTTTGAGTCCACTGCGTCTACCTGTTTCACCACTTCGGCACATCGTTGTCATTTTTTGCATTCACGTAATTTGTCAAGGATATTGTCGAGTGAACACACTGTCATAGCGTTGCAAATACTGTTTGGCTTGTTGCCGCCACCAATGACAGTCTTGCAGATACAGACGTCACTATCTATCCCCTCTTATCTGCGTTGGGCTTCATTTGCGGTGTTTGCCACGTTCTTCCGCTTTGGCTATCAGGGAGGCAAATTCCTTGTTCACTCCGTCCAGGGCTTCCTTGGGGCTTAGCACCCCTTCCTTTGCTTTTTCCAGATAGCTTTTAAGCTCGGTTCTGGCTTCAAACCAGGCCGGATGCTGAGGCTCAAACACAGCGTTGTCCAACTGCGCGTAGATCCCGGCAAATTGAGGATATTTGCCCAGGAAATCCCGGATGGTTTTGGTTTGCATGGCGCTTTTTCTGAGCGGCATATAGCAGGTGCGGGCACTCCATTTGGCCGTCTGTTCGGTGGAAGTGAACCATTTGATAAATTCCCATGCCGCCTGCTCACGCTTGGGGTCACCACTCTTGAAGATCACGATGTTTGCTCCGCTGATGGCGCTCTTGTTTGTTTTATGCACAGGTATGGGGGCATAGCCAATATTAAAATCGATTGGTTGCTGGCGCATCCAGGAAATCGATACGCTCGAACCCTCAAACATGGCTACCGCACCGGAAAGGAACGCAGTCTGCCCATCCATCTCTTTGGTGGACTTGGCTGTTTTGTCCACATTAACCAGATTGAGGATATAGTTCAGAGCTTCCAGGCCCTGTGCGCTGTTCATTACAGGCTTGTTGTTCTCGTCAAGAATAGTGCCTCCTGCTTGATGGATCAAGTTTACGAACTGCCATTCGTTCACTGTGAAATTCGCGCCAAATATCTCAGGCGAGTTGGCAGTTTTCGGCTTGGTTAGCAGTTTGCAATAGTGTCTGAATTCAGCCCAATCAACGGGAAAATGATTGGGATCCAGCCCAGCCCGGTAGAAGGCATCCTTATTATAGAAATAGGCCCTGACACTTTTATTGAAGGGGAAAGACCATTTGCTGCCCTGATAGGTGATGGATTCCACGAACACTGGGTAGAAGTCGTTCAAATCTTCCTCAGTAAAAGAGCTGTCGTGGGCGATCAGGCTGTCGATGTTCACCAACACCTGCTCTTCCGATTCCAGATACTTGGCTGTCCAGGATTCGAATACCTGGGCTATATCCGGTTGCTTGCCCACTTGAATCGATGCCATCAGTTTCTGTGACAGCGCGGTATAGCTGCTGATGGGATTGGTGACCACCTCGATATCCTTGTGGGTGCGGTTGAACTCCACTATCATTTCATTCAGGACATCACCCAGGGGGCCGCTGAGGCCATGCCAGAAACTGACCCGGGTTTTACCTGATTGCAACACTTTTCCACAGCCGCCAAACAGCACGAGGATCAGCATCACTATTCCAATTAATCGCCTCATTTATTACTCCTGCATATACTCATAATATAAAAACGATCGTGTATCTCATATAATTTGAGGACGGAAATCCAGTCAATGTTTTTCAGCTACACCTTGCAGGCGTCAGACAGGAAAAGGTGACAGAGACCGTGAAAACAATGGGTAAACTTTGCCTGCTGCATGAAATCCATTAATAAACCTTATCTTCCGACACACCGCCATCATTCGCAGCCACAAGCGGTTAAGCCATCATCCTTAGGTCATCCTTATAAATTATAAGGTTGACCCCAGGAAGACCCACTCCGGAGAGGGGGATGCAAATGAGACCCACCTCTATAATATATAGGTGCTACGACAGGTGGAATGGTGTTTTGAGGTGGAAAGGTGGAAATGGCGGTATGGCAACCGCCTGTACTGTATCGGCGCTTGCCTATAGCGCCGTTTGGGATAACCACCCAGCCCTGAAACAACGCTTTACCAGACTCAAAACCGTGTCATCCCGACCTGCGAGCCGGGATCCAGTCTTTTGTAACTGGCCGTGGAACGGTGAAATGGTGAAACCTGTTTTCTATCCCATTTCCGTAAGCAAAATACGGAAGTGCGGCTTTACAGTTGACCGCTTTTGAATTATAATATCTATAACAACTTATTTAAGGAAAACAGCATGCAAGAGATGATACTGGCAGAAGCTTACGCCAAAGTGCATCTACCCGCAAAGGTGGTATTGGCAGCGGTCGAAAAACCTGGCGGCGGATACAACCTGATAACCCTTGAGTGGTTCATGCGCACCTCGATAGCTCCGCCCATGTTTGCCATATCGGTCGGCCATAGCAGGTTTTCGCATGAATGCCTGCAGGAAAACAGGTTCTTCAACCTCATCTTTCCCTCGCCGGAAATGAAAGCCCTGCTGTCGCTTGCAGGGTCGCAAAGTGGCAGGGATATCGATAAACTGAACGAGGGTAAGGTAAATTACTTCCCGGGAAAACTGCATAAGCTGCCGATACCTGTGGAAGCAGTGTCTGTGTTTGAATGTGAGGTTGTAACCCAGGTCAAAAGTGGCGATCACACCATCTTTGTGGGGGAAGTGAAATACTGTTGGGGCAATGAGGACAAGGAACTACTTCTGTATCGGTGAAATCCTGAGCGGAGACTGAGCAAAACCGACTGAACTATATGCTCGATGGGGTTCAATAGGCAAACACGACACCCGAGAGCGGAAAGACCCACTCTTCAGGGTTGATGGTCACCGATATTGAGTTTCCTGTCTTCTTTACCGTGGGGAACTTGTTCTTTCCGGAATAGATAGGCACAGTCTCCACATTGCCGATGCATTCGGGATAGCTGAAACCGATCTTTACCCCCCGGGTAAGTTCTGTGATGAAGACGGAGAGCTGATGCGAGGATTTTGGATATAGAGTTACCGTGTCGATCGTGAACACCACTTCCGTTCCCACCAGGTCTTTCAGGCTGGGATGCTCGCAGCGGATTTCAAGGCATTCCGGCTTGCGTGCCATGCTTGTGATCAGATCCTGGGAGTTGATCCTGACTGAACTCAACTGAAACGCGTCCGGGCTCAGGTCAAAATTGCTGTCCAGCAACCAGCGGTACTCCACATCCTTGCGCCGGAAATAGCTCATAAGGGCTTGATCGGACTGCGCACAGGCCACCAGAAAATAGTCGTTTTGCAGCACCTTGGTGAAGCTGAGGGTGGTTTTGACCTGGAACCATCCATTGTGTGGGGAATCTTCCAGGCAGATATTGTGGACAAAGTTGCTGCGGTAGCGGATATCTTTATCTTTGTTGAAGAAGAAGGAACGCAGGATTTCGCGGGAAATCAGTTCACCTATTTCCTCGCTGGCAAGCCGTTGGGTGAGTGCGGACTGGATGATCTGGTTCAGTTTGGAATCCGGGAAATCGCTGGAGACAAAATCCCGCCTGGAAAGCGGGGTGGAGCCCAGAACCTGACCCTCCTCAAAATAGTAGCGTTTCGCGCGCCGTCCAACCTGGCAGAGCAGTTCATAGGGGGAGCCGTTGTAGCTGGCTGTCAGATTCTCCGCCCTGAGAGCGGGATCGTCGCCACCTAAAAGCGTTACCACATCCCCTGGTTTGATCCCTTTTAAGTCGGTGACATCCACACTTATCATATCCATGCTGACCCTGCCCACAACCGGGCAGATCCGGCCATTTATCGACACCTTGCCTTTGTCCGACAGTAAAAAGTCATAGCCATCGGCATAACCAACCGTGATCACGGCAAGCGTGGATTCCCTCCCGGCTTTCCAGGCAAGGTTATAGCCCACCGTTTGCCCGGCGGATACAGTCTTGATCTGGGCGACGGTGGATTTGAACGCCATCACGGGGCGAAGGCTAATCTTACTCATTTGAGAATTGTGGGTATAGATGCCGTAACTCAAAATTCCGAGTCTGCACAGGTTTGTTTCTGCGCCCAATCCGTTAATCAGTGCGGAGCTGTTGGCAATATGGATCCAGCGTGCTTTAATACCATGTGTGGCAAGCAGGTTCACAAAGCTCCTGTGTTGGGCCTGGCTGAAGCCGATATCGCTTTCAGCGGCGGCGTAATGCGAAAACACACTCACAATCTCCAGGCCGGAAAGACCTTTACAAAGGTTCCAAAGCTCCACAAATTCGCTTTCCTGCATTCCGCTTCTGTGCATGCCCGTATCCAGCTTTAAGCTGATCTGGCATTTCAGGTTATGTTTAATACAATGGCTGTTCAGGCTCAGGGCGAAATCAGCGGAGTTCAGGGTGGGTATGAGCTGGTATTCCACTATGCAAGGTATTTCCTCGGGCAGCGCGGGTGAGAGGACGAGAGTTGGAGCCTTGCAGCCCTGTATTCTGAGCAGTTTGCCTTCGTCAGGATTCGCCACTCCCAGCGCCGCCGCCCCTTCCGAGAGCGCGACCTGGCTGATTTCCCAGGCTCCGTGCCCGTAGGCATCTGCCTTGACGATCTGGATGAAGCCTTGATCCTTGCCCAGGAAAGCTTTGAGGGCTTTCAGATTGGCGCGGAACGCGCTCAGGTCAATCTCAACCCAACTGCGTTCATGGAAAGGCAGGGTGTCTTTAGTCATATCAGAAATACTTGGCAGCCAGATCCGCCAGTTTGGAGCGTTCGCCTTTTTCAAGGGTCATGTGGCCAACGATGTCTTCATTTTTAAGCTTCTCCACGGCAACAGACAAACCATTGGAGGCGGAATCCAGATAAGGAATGTCGATCTGATATGGATCGCCGGTCAGCACAAGCTTGGTGTTTTCCCCGGCACGGGTTATGATCGTCTTCATCTCGTGGGGCGTTAGGTTTTGAGCTTCGTCGATGATAATAAACTGGTCTGGCAGACTCCGTCCGCGGATGTAGGTAAGGGGCTCCAATTCCAGGAAACCATAATCCATGAAGTCCTCGATGCTTGGCTTACGCTTGTTTTTCATGTTTTCATAACTCTTGTCCTCATGCAGGGAGAGCAGAATATCCATGTTGTCGTAAATGGGTTGCATCCAGGGATTGAATTTCTCGCTTTTGGTGCCGGGCAGGTATCCGAGGTCTTTGCCCAGGGGGGAAATGGGGCGGGATATCACCAGACGGGTATATTTCTGGTCTTCCACCACTTTCTGCAATCCGGCGGCCATTGCCAACAGGGTTTTGCCCGTTCCCGCCTTTCCGGACAGGCTGACAAGCTTGATGGAATCGTCCAGCAACAGGTCCAGAGCCATTTCCTGCTCAAAGTTGCGGGCGGTGATGCCGAAAACCGGTTCCCCAGTGTAAAACTGCATCGCATGAAAGGCGTTGGACGATTTCAGATATCTGAGTGAACGGCTGCGGGCTGGATCCTGGTTGTCCGTTATGCGCAAGTATTGATTGGGGCAAAACTCGCCAAAGGTGTTGGGCAGAAACCCTTTCACCGTGGCTTCATCGAAATCGCTCTTTTCCACCTCCACCGGGTTCCAGCCAGTGTAGAGCTCTTCAAATTTGATTGTATCGGTTTCGTAATTTTCAGAGTTGATTCCCACGGCGTCCGCTTTGATGCGCACATTGGTATCTTTGGAAATGAGCGTGACCTGTTTATCAGGATACTTATCCTTGAAATACAGGGCTGTGCCGATGATCAGGTTATCAATCCTGTCAAGGAAGAACAGTTTGTCCGCGGTATCTGTAACATCTTTGTTTACTGTAACCTGGATAGTGCCGCCATTCTCCATGCGCACACCCTCCTGCAAGCTGCCCTGAGTGCGGAGCGAATCAAGGTAGCGCCCTATCTGGCGGGCGTTGCGGCTCTTTTCATCCACTCCTTTCTTGAATTGGTCTATTTCTTCGAGCACTACTATAGGGACTACCACCCGGTTTTCCTCGAAGGAAAACAAGGCCTGGGGACTGTGTATCAGGACGTTTGTATCCAAGACGAATATTTTCTCTGTCAAATCTCGGTCCTTTGTTTACTGTTTTTGGTTCTATATTTCATTGATCATGTCGCTGTTATCTGAAAACACTGGATTGCCTTTTTCCGCGGCAGAAACCGCATGAGGGGCTTGCCAGCTTATATATTTTGTTCAGCAAGAACGATACTCACGTATATTTGTATCATCCAAATATGTAATTTTCCAATAAAATGGATGTTCGTATTGGCGTCAATGAATTTTTACGACCAGGATAGCCCCGCTATTATATGACAAGATGCTCAGGTGACAAGAATTGGGCTGGCAACGTGGCTTGCCATCCTGATTTCGCCCTCATGGCCAGAATGCCCACCAACGTCCAATTTATGACCGGGCGATTATCTGTCCAGCGATTGATCAGCGGTCAATGAGCGATCAATGAGCGATGAGCGTATGAGGGAGACAGGATACAGCGAAAACAAGGGTTTTGGTTTCTATTCGTTTCAGGTCAGCGCAACTACACCTTTGATTGAACTGTTTACCTATCCCTGAAGGAAATTGCCGGGCAAAAAAATGGTGCTGAAGGGGGGACTCGAACCCCCATGGCCTCATTGGCCACTAGTCCCTGAAACTAGCGTGTATACCAATTTCACCACTTCAGCACTGGATTGTGAACTAAATCTTGAAGGGAGCCTGATTTGTCAAGGCTTTTGTTGTCGTCATTGATAACCTGCTGCGAAATATCAGCTTATCTGTTGAGGATATTGAAAACGACTCTTCCCATCAACAACAGCAAAGCAAGGACAAAAACAGGCTTGATCAGCTTGTTGCCTTTATCGATGACAAGCTTGGAGCCGATCACATTTCCCAGGATGCCCACGGCGGCACCGGGAATCGCCAGCGGGAAATATACTTTACCGGCAATCAAGAAAGTAATTACAGCGGCAATATTCGAGGCCAGGTTCACCACCTTGGTGTTTCCATTGGCGACCATAAAGTCGTAATGCATGATAATTGTATAGATGAAGATTAGGAATGTGCCGGTGCCCGGTCCGAAGAAACCATCGTAAAAGCCGATCGACAAGCCAGCCAGAGAACCCAACGCGAAAAGATAACCCCGCTTGAGCAAATGCGAGCGGTTGTCTCTGCCCAGGTCTTTCTTGAGCAAGGTAATCACCGCCACCAAAGGGATCAGGACTAAGAGCAGGTAATGCAGAAAATCACTCGATACCACGAGGACTGTGCGGGTGCCCAACCACGAGCCCAATAGCGCGAATACAGCGCTGATGGCGGCAACGGGAAGGTCAATCACCCCGGCCTTCAGATATTTGGCAGTGGAAAACACTGTGCCGAAAGAAGAGGAGAATTTGTTGGTTGCCAGCGCGTTGTGAATGGGTAAACCTGCTGCCACATACGCGGGCAGAGAGATCAGGCCGCCGCCACCCGCGATTGAATCTATCAATCCAGCCAAAAAGATGAAGGGCAATACCACCAGATAGTCAAGAGGGGAGAGGTTTACCATCGTCAGTATTCAGTTCCTTATTATAGTTCCGCTTTGAATTCAAGGGAGAGAGTGTGTTTCATTGATTCATCAGGATAGCTGGAGCCTTTATAGTCCAAACTTGCCGAAGTGTAGCTGTTGATCCTATAGACGGCTGACGCGGATAAGAAGACGCTGAAGCCATCCCTTTTTTCAGGTAGAAAAGAGAGGTATTCCGATCCAGTCCTTTGGTTGTATTTCGCTCCCAAGCCAGCCGAAACCCTGCCTTTGCTGCCCCATGACCCACGATATCCATTTTTGATTGCAAGGCTGTTGATTCTGTACTTTTGCGAGCCGTTCTGCTGGGAGCCTGTTTCTCCTGATGCTTCCAGATTCAGGGATAGTATTGTCTGCTGGCTGATGTTTCTTTCCACCAGCAGCATGAGGTTCTGTGACTTAATGGAAGACATGTAGCGGGTGTCGCTTTCATCGCTGTTTGTGAACTTGATGTTGAAATTGTTTCCCCAGTAATGCTTCAGATCAAGCTCCGCTTTCCTCGCCAGGCTGTAGGTGCGGGATGATGTCTGATAGCGGTTATCCATACTGCGGTCAATTTCCAGACCCAGATTGCCCGATATCCTGCCAGGCAAAATATCCATCCAGATAGTCTGATTGTAGTTCTGCTTTCCATATATAGTAGATTCGCTGTCATACACTGTGTTCGGCAGGAACAGGTAGGTGCGCCAGTCTTGCAGGTCATCGCTATGCTCGGTGAGCAGCAGTATCATGTCCGTGCGTAGTCTCTTCAAAGCTGGCGCTATATTTCCGGGCTTTAGATAAAGGCTGATCTGAGAGTTAAGCTCCGTGCTGAGTTTGCCGATATTGCTGCTGATATAGGAGTAATCGTAATCGCCATTGGCAGAATAGACCCCCGTGCTGTCGTAGAGGCCAAGGCCGCCGCCAACATACAGGAGTTCTCTGATCTGAGGAAAGAACTCAGTCTGATTCAACTGGTAGTTGCCAATCAGCAGAATCGCCTGCTTGAGAAAAGAATGCGAGTTTCTGAGAGAGATGAGATCATAGCTTGTTTTCTCGGCTTGGTCAGATTTATCAACCTCCCTATGGGTCAGGTCCAGGCTTGCTGTATGATCGGTAGTGGTGGTTGCGTGCTTGAGCGCGTAAGATTGTGAGGAGGAAACATCTTTCCATTTCTCTTGCTGGATCCACGCTCGATCAGTGCTGAAACCAATCTGTGTGGTGGTGATGCCGGGCTTGCTGAAGCTGAGCTGCGGGTTCATTTTCAGGTAACGGTTTCCAGATACAGCAGGGGTGTAAGTATCATATTGCAGCGAGTTGTAATTGAGCAGGAACTTAGCTTTTAACAATCGATAGACGGACTCGCTGTCCAAGTCCAGGTATTGAACCAGGCTGTTGGGAATCTGGCTGGCAACGTAATCCTGATATGAGAAAGTTGTCCTCAGATTGACCGCGGGGATAAGGCCGTGGCCCAAAGACCTGGAAACCAGGCGGATGGATTTCTGGGAGTAATAGTTGCTGATCTCAGAGAAGCGAAAGCCAAGCTCGGGTTGCCAGCTTTTCCAGCGTTTGGTAGCCAGCAGCAGATTCACCCTTTGTTGAGCGAGCGAATCGGCCTTGTCCAGAGCCGCCAGATCAAACTCAGCCTGCGGGTCGCTATACTGGGTAAAAAGCCAGCTATTGGCCCAGCGCTTTTCAAAATCAATCTGCAGGCTGCTTTGGCGATTCACTTCTCCCGTCTGTAATTTGCCAAAAGCGTAAACTATTCCGCTGGGATTGTCAGCGTCATCCAGCCTGGAAAAAGTGTTCTTGTCGTGGTGAGTGAAAATACCCTCCACCCCAATCTGCATACCCCGATACTCATAGTCCAGGCGCAGATCCGCGTTCGTGCGTTTTACCGCAGGCACCAGCCTTTTAACCGGCAGCCAGGAACCCAGGTTTGGCCCTTCATACCTGAACTTATCGGTGGAAAACTCGATGTAGTCTCCCTTGCCGGCACCCACATAACTGAAAACCACATTATAGCAGGCAGTGGAATCCCCGGCCGCATATTGATAGTACTCCACTCCCTCCTGGTTTACCAGTTTGGAGTAATTGCCAGCGCCGGGTTCAACCTGGGTTACGCCACTGCCCCAGACAATATTGTCTCCAGCCAGGCTGAGCGAATCCAAATCGGCTGCCGTGAAATCGTATAACAAAGGATTGTTCTTTGAATCTGCCTGATGCACGACATGCTGTGCCAGGGAAAGGCCTGGAGCAAGCGATAGCTTGAATGATCCCAGATAGGTGGATTGCCGGTAGTATTCGTCGGAATAGCTGAAATAGGCAGAGATATTGTCAGTGGATGTCACCAGGATGCGAAACATTACGGAGCCATCCGTGTAGTCGATGTAGTAGTCCTTGCCCCGTTCGAGCAGCCTGCCATTCATATAGAGTTTTTCGCTGCCGGCAATAATCAACTGTGTGCTTTGAAAACCAGTGGGATTAAGATGGTAAGGCCCCTGTTTGCCATCCACAATCATGATTTCCTGCCAGGCTGGTTTGCCGCTTGCAGCGGTGAATCCGCCCTGAATAGCATGGCGTCCTTTGTACCAGGCATTCAGTCCTTCGATACTGGTCTGGTAGTTTAGATACTTGGTTCCGCTGAATGTCCAGTCGAGGTCGCCCATGGCAATTTCATATTGTTTGCCATACACCCTGATGAAAACCTTGTCCAGGCTGCTTAGTTCTTTGGAGTCACCTTCCGGCGTTAGCTTGGATTGGCTGTCCGAAAGCTGGGCCGCGATGTTCACGTTCTCCGCCAATCTGCCATCCAGGTTTACAAATAGGGTTTGCTTCACATCGAAGGCCTCATCATCGGAGAAAGAGACAGCAAAGGTTTTGGAGCCAGAGATGAGCAGATTGCCGTCCTCAATTGCTGGTCTTTTTCCCTTGGCTGGCGTGGGTATGATCAGGCTGTCGGTATAGGATAGTTCGTTAAATGTCGAATGCCGCTCTGCCAGATAGGGTGGGACTTTTATGAACTGTACCTGCACATATTGTTCTTGCGGTAGAGCGATAAAGGTCAACTGTCCGTTGCGGTAATCGATTCGATAGTCTCTGTCCCTGAGAAGCTGCTGAACGCCCGATGTGACGATTTCCGAGTTGTTGATTATGGGTTCAGCAGAAATCTTATAACTGAACACCTGGGGTTGTAATTCTATAGAGGTATTTGCGATCAAACTGCTGCTGGCAGGCAGTGATGCGGGAAAAACAAGCGCGATTAAGGCAACAAGGGTGTAAAGGTACGTTCTGCGCACATTCTATAGCTTGTGAATTACGTAAGTCACTACTCCCCAAACATGGAAGTCCAGCTCGTTTTTTACCAAAAGATCCGGATATTCTGGATTCTCGGCGCAGAGCCACACTTCACCATCCAGTTCACGAAATCTCTTCAGGATCAATTCGCCGTCATAGATGGCCACTACTATGTCGTTGTTTTCGACCTCGATGGATCTGTCCACAACCAACAAGTCTTCCGGGTAGATTCCAGCGCCTATCATGGAGTTGCCGTCGGCCCTGAGAAAGAATGTTGACGCGGGGTGTTTGATCAGTTGTTCATTCAGGTCCAGAGAGCCCTCGATGTAATCCTGGGCTGGTGACGGAAAACCTGCAGGCACGCCCTGCCCGATCAGCGGTCTGGGCATTTTGACGCCGGTTTTGCAAGCAAAAACCGCCTTAATCGAACCGTCGGTTTTGAGTTTTCCTTTTTGCATGCTCAATACTGGATAATACGAAAAGACAGTCAACCACTTTTGGGCGGTTGACTGTCTCAATATATGTTTATTTCAAGGCTTTAAGGATAGCCTGAGCCGTTTTCCCGTGTACGGGATCGTTTACGATTCTGTTGAGATCGTTCTTGGCGGCCGTATTGTTTTTGGTTTTGGCATAAGCATTGCCCCTCAGAATAAGAGCGCTGCTGTTATTGGACTCCAAGCTTAAGACCTGCGTGGCATAGTTGATCACGCGGTTCCAATTTTGGGCTGAATGGTAGTGGTTGGCAAGGGTCAGGGCAACATCGACCCTCTTTTCATAGGTCAGCGATTTGTCGTAGGCCTCAATCTTTTTGCTGGTATTATTCAGATTGCCGTAGTTTTCCGCCATGACACGATAGGCCTGCGCAAGGGTGGCATAGTCTGTAGCTATTTTAGTCAGTTGATCCAGGAGCTGGTTGGATTTACTGTAGTTTTCAATGCTGCGGTAAAAATCCGCCACGTTGCGGTATGCTTCAGGGGTTTTGCTCGTTTCCAGAGCGAGGTCAAAGTATGTGCTGGCGGTATTGTTGTCACCATTGTTTTTATACGCGTTTGCCAGAACTATGTATGCATCATAGCTCTTGGAAGCCTCCGCGTAATCTTTCAAGACCTGATAGGCTCTGACTTCATCCCGGATATTGTCTTTGAGGATGGTGTACTTTTCCATCAGAATGTCCTGATCTCCGGGACGGTATTCCAGCACTTTGTCATAAAAACCAAGCCCCCGCTCAAATTGGGACGCGTTCTTGGCAGTGATGGCCATGTTGAGGTAAAGTTTGGCAACGTTGTCGTCTCTTTCTTGCACGCTCATAGTCAGGGGAGCAAGGCTTTTGTAGATATTGGCGGCGCTCTCATACTCGTTGAGGGCGTCATCGTACATGTTCAATTCCACGCTATCAAATGCCATTCCCATATAGGTGACAGCCAGATTGATCTGTGTGCGTTCGATGTTTACGTCCACTGAATCTGCCTCCGTAGAGGTCGGAGCCGCCTGGGTATAAAACTCCCGTGCTTTATTGAAAGCAGTTACGGCATCGTGATACAGTTCGTTCTGATAAGCATCAGCTCCTTCCTGGAATGCGGCTTTGGCGAGTTCCAGCGGAGTAGGCAATATTTCAGCCGGTTCCTCGATCTTCTTGTTGCGTGCGCATCCAGTAGCAACCATCAGGATGGCTATCAACAGGATTAATAGATATCCACCTTTATTCATTTCAACCTCCAGGTGTTCTTAATTCTAATTTCATTCCTCTGAGGTCATAGAATTTGTCAATGGAAAAAGCTGGCACCCATAAAAATAGGAAGGAATAATAGTTTTTTCCGAATTTAGCATACATATTCATAACCCAATGTTGGATATACAGATATCCATGTGTTGGTGAACCATATGCAAGATAATTCTTGTAAACTCCCATAAATTCACGTTTTTTTTGTTGACAGAATTTCCAACCCCTGATTTTAATAGACTTTGTATTATCTCTCACTCTATACTATGAATTACGAGGAGGTAAAATGAGCAGAGATGAATTGATCAAAAAGATGGCAGTTGCTGCCGAAATCTCCCAGAAGAAAGCCGGTGAAGCCCTCAGTGGTTTCATTGCCGCAGTCATGGCCGCCCTGAAAAAAGGCGAGAAGGTCTCCCTTGTCGGATTCGGTTCATTCAGCGTTGCCCAGCGCAAAGCTCGCAATGGCATCAATCCCAAGACCAGAAAAGCCATCAAGATTCCAGCTCGCAAAGTCCCTGTCTTCAAAGCCGGGAAAAAGCTGAAAGAAGCTGTTAAAGCTGGAAAGAAGTAAAAACTAAGTTAATATCCTAATGGCGGCAGGAATTCGTTTCTGCCGTCATTCTTTTATGACGGAGACCCTGTTTCTGACTGGAACCAATTTGCTTTCATCAAGCTATTATATGCAGTTTGTAATTTCTCATTATCTTGTAAAGTGCGTGGAATGATGCAATGCTTAAAGAAACCCCGAAACAAAGCGCACCAGACCCCATAGCAGCAATCCGCGTCAGTCTGCGTGAACCAGTCTTTTAGAAACGACCAGCCAGTCCGGAAACGAACGGGTAAAATCCAAGATACACTTTACCGTCTCCCATGTTGCTATCATTCCAGCCATCAACAGGTTAGCTGATCATCCTTAGGTCATCCTTATAAATTATAAGGTTGACCCCAGGAAGACCCACTCCGGAGAGGGGGTTGCAAATGAGACCCCCCCCCTCATAATATATAGGTGCTATGACGGGTGGAATGGTTGAAAGGTGGAATGGTGAAAAGGTTCCCCCGAGTTAATTACTCCAGTTCTGGGGTGGGTGTTATTTTATATGGGAAGCAAGATCCGCCAGTGCTTCCGCTACACCTGAAAAATCCACCAGGCGCCATTGCCAGTTACCCAGCGCAGTGCCCGGCACATTCATTCTGGATGTTGAGTCCAAGCCCAGAACATCTTGCAGAGGGAAGATCACGTTTTCGCATCCAGACTCGCTGGCAATGATCATCATCACCAGATGGATTGAATCCGACAGGTCCTCTGGGTTTGTTATTCCGAGGCCTGAGAACATGGCTGGATTTTCTTCCACGAAGCGTTGCAGGTTCATTCTTGACTCGGAGTTTGGTTCCAGATTCAAATACCATTCCAGGACAGTGGGATTGTCATGCGTGCCAGTGTAGATAAATCTATCCTTGGGATACTGGCTAACCTCCGGCACACTCTCTTCAAAACAAAACTGTAACACAATCATCCCCGGAAAACCAAACCTGTCCCGGAATGAGCATACTTCGGAGTTTAAAATACCCAGGTCTTCTGCAATGAATCGGTTCAGGGGCAGATTGTGATGAAGCATGGAAAAAAACTCCTGGGGCAAAGCCTTCTGCCAGGCTCCTGACATCGAATTCACGGGCAGCTCCAAGGTGCCAGTGTCGGCATCTTGAACCACTGGTACTGACCAGTAGTTCACATAGCCAATAAAGTGATCGAGCCTGAGCAGATCCAAGTATTCCAGCGCGTGATTCATCCGGTCACGGAAAAACTGAAAACCGTTCTGGCGCATTACATCCCATCTATAGACGGGGTTTCCCCAAAGCTGTCCGTCTGTGGAATACGCATCAGGTGGAACCCCCGCTACTGCGAGACGCCGCCCCATTTCATCCAGTTCAAAAAGCTGCTGATTTGCCCAGACTTCCGCGCTGTTGTAGGAAAGATAGAGCGGCAAATCTCCGATCAACTGCAAACCTTTGGAATTCACGTAATCCTTGAAACGCCGCACCTGGTCTGAAATAAGGGCTTGAATCCCGGCTGCCTGCAGTATCATCCTGCCGTAGCTGGCAAACAGCTGATCATAAAGCTTTTCAGAGTATGTTCTGTGCTCGGCGCGAAAGCTTTGCCAATCATCATCGCCATAGAGTTTGCATAGTGTATTATATGCCAGATAGGGTTTCAAATACAGGGCATTATTTTCGATATACTCAGATATCTCCATATCTGAAAGATAATTATCCGCCGCCTTTGCCAATAAAGGCTCTTTCAACTTGTAAACCGATTCATAGGGTACCTGTTGTCCACGTGGTAGCAGGGCTGCTTCAATATCAGGCAGGTCAATCAAGCCATCCTCGAACAACAATTCCGGGCTGATAAGGAAAGGGTTGAGAGCAAAAGCCGACAAGGGATTGTAGGGAGAGTTGCCATAACCGGTCTGGTTCAAAGGCAATATCTGCCAATACGTAAAGCCGTTGTCCACCAGATAATCAACAAAGTTATAGGCCTCAGGGCCAAAGTCTCCGATGCCGAAGTCTGTGGGGAGTGAACTGATGTGCAAGAGGATGCCGTATTTTTTCAAGACTTCTCCAACATTGCCAAAACACCCATGGTCAGTATCACCTCAGGGCTTCCGGCTGAGCTTTTTAACCTGGCGTCGGTCTCCAACAGCGTTTCAAACACCGAAACCATGTCTTCCAACCGATAACTGGATGCGGCATTTATATAGGTTTGCTCCTGGCTCTGGTACACGTCTTTCAGATATTTGGCTTTAATTTCCGCGATGCTGACACGATTCTTCATGAGTATCAAAACCCTGTAAACGATATTGTAAAACCTGGTCACCAGAGAGAGCACCTGCAGCGGCTCCCATTCAGATGAGAGCATTCTGTTTAGCAGTTCGATGCATTTTTTGGCATCCCGGTTTCCCAGCGAGCGGAAAAAATCAACCTGTGTTCCCGCTCTGGATGAGCCAACGCTATTCATGACATCCAGTTCGGAAATCTGCTTGTTTGCCCCCGTCAGGAGAACAAGTTTCTGCAGTTCGTTCGCTGCATCGGCATAATCCAGCTCTATTCGTTCCAGAAAGAGATCCTTGGTTTTTGGGGACATGCTTTTTCCCTGTCTGGCAAGCTCTTTATTCAGCCAGGAACTCATTGCCTTTCCATAGCGGGGTGGATCGCAAGTGACCACCATGCAGTTATCTCGAATATGCTTCCAGGCAGATAGCTTGGTATCGATCTTTTCCGCGGTAATTACCACCGTTTGTTGCTCGGAAGGCGCGTCAAAATAGTTGCTCAGGCATTCCATTTCCTTTTTATCCATCATGTCGGCGTTGCGGAAAAGGATCAATTTTGAACTGGAGAAGATGGAAAGAGTATCCAGAAGGTCGTTCATTTGCGCTGCCTTGGCTTCATCGCCATACATGATGATCAAGTCTATCTGATATTTGTCGCGCAGCTTGTGCCTGATCATATCAGAGACCATATCTGTGAGATAGGGGTCTCCACCCACCAGCAGATAGTTTTTTCCCAAGCTGATGTTGGATGGCTCGAATTGAAAGGCTTCGGTTTGGCTCATCTACACCTTGTCGGACAGAATATATACAACGCTAAACAACGCGACCAGCCAACAGTAATAGGCAAAGTACTTTAAACGGGCGGTTTGGATCAACCGCATCAGAAATGAGATTACCAGATAAGCCACCAAACATGCCGCGATAGCTCCGCTGGTGTAGTTGACCAACTTTGAGCCAGTGAGTTGCGTGAGTTCCTTCAAATTAGCCAGATTGGCGGCTACTATGGCTGGAATACTTAGCAGAAAAGAGAACTTGGCCGCATCCTGCCGTTTCACGCCGGTGAAGAGGGCACCCGCTATTGTCGATCCCGATCTGGAAATCCCGGGGATAATTGCAATCCCTTGAATGATTCCAATGATAATGCTTCTCACCACCCCCATCTCTGACGCAGGGATAGAGTTTGACTTCATAAAATCGGACGCAAAGACAATGAAGCCTGTAACAGCCAACATCAGGGCAACCAGCAGGGGTTTGGCAAAAAACGACTCGAACAAATCTCCAAACAAATAATACACCAGCCCGGTTGCCAGAGTCGCCAACACAAGATATATAACCAAAGTCCGGTTATGCCTGTTGGCGCTGTTTTCGACAGTGCCTTTGAAAACAAAAAGAGATCTGGTCAAATCCCAAAGCGTTTTGCGGTAATAAATCAGCACCGCTACAAGGGTACCCAGATGCAGGAACACTTCCAGGACAATATCGTTGCTTGCCTTGAGGCCAAAGAAATACTGAGCCAGAACCAGATGGCCGGAGCTGCTCACCGGCAAGAATTCTGTCAGGCCTTGAAGAATACCCAGGAGAATGCTGCTAAGCAAATTCATAACTCTCTCATAATATCTGCGGAGCATCCATCTTGTTGACGCGGCTCAAAGGCAATAAGGTAAAACCTTCTTTCCTGATCAACTTGATGAACTGCTCCAGGTGTTTCAATTTTTCCTCGCTGTGGCAGTGTGTGATGGCGATGATGAATTTCTTTTTCTCGCCGAGGCTCACAGCCTGCTTCACTTTGCTCCGCAAAGATGCATCCGAAAGATTAGGCGTATCCAGAAACATGTCGTTGCGATAGGCTGGAACAAGGGCTTTTTGCGCAACCTGATAAGCCACGGATACGTTGGAGGTTCTGCTATCCAAAAACAGTTTGCCTTTGTCCCGGAGGGCTTTCATCACGTAGCCCATCACATCCTCATCGGTGGTGGCGAGGCTTCCCATGTGGTTGTTGATGCCCATGCACAGTGGCATTTTGTTGATATTATTATTGATAAGCCGCACGGTCGCCGCTTCACTCATCTGAACCAGGACAGGATTCTTGCCGGGGTTGACTTTTGGATAATCGATGGGCTCCATCGGAACGTGGATCAGTGTTTCCCTGCCCTGTTGGTGCGCCCGGTTCATTGTCTGCACGCTGTTCTCCATGTCAGGGAAGATGGAGAATGTGATCTCTTGCGGCAGGTCAAAGTACGAGTCCAGAAGTGGGCCTTTCAGCGAACCAAAATCATCGATCACGATAGAAATGTATTTTTGGACTTTCTTTTCCTTATAGGGATTGCTATCGTAATATAAGTTGACCCGGATATCCTTACCCCTGTGGGAAAAGTCCAGGATCTGCCGATCCCGTTTATCCTCTCCGTTTTTCAGGATGGCTCCATTGCGTTCCATTTCGCCTTTGATGATCATGTTGGCAAAGGTGAGATCAACCTTGCTTTGATTCAGTGGCACCTTTATTGTCACGGTGTTTGAGGATGTTTTGGTCTTAACGCTGGTGAGCGGCACTCCCAGTTTGTGCAGAGCCTGTTTGAGGATATCCTCCGGTTCTGGTTGATGTTTGGGTTCCTTGTGTTGCTCAGCTTTGGCTTTTTTAACTGGCTTTTCACTTACTTTTTCTTGTTGTTCAGGGGTGTCTTCGGATATATCTCCCGCTTCCGGCGCTGATGTTATGAGCCAGATGATCAGAAAACAGATCAAACCTGCTGCCACAAAGACCCACAAGGGCAATCCTCGTTTTTTGGCAGTCCGGCGTTTTTGGGATTTAGCTTTTTTGCGTTGCACGGGTTTTCAGATTATGCGGATGCAGGTTGTCGGCGATGTTTCCGATTAACAGCGCCAAAGGTGAAAAAAACAGGTTGGAAAGCATGAAGGCAGCTCCCAATATAGCAACATCGTATAGTAAGGCTGGGAATCCATCTACTGGTAACATGATCAACTCAGGCGAAAGATTGAAGGCCAGCAGAATGGGGAAGATCCATTGACCGACCAGATAGTCGAAAATGAAGCTGGCCAGTACCGCAGCCAAGCATAGGGACAATGAGTATAACAGGTAAGTCCAAGGCTGCCTGTGTATGCCGATGATGACGTTCCTGTATGATCTGGTGAGGGAAGCACCAGCTTTTCTGTGGGGCAACATCAGATAATGCCAACATGCCAGAAAGATAATCATGAGCGCGCTGATCAACCTGAAGCTATATGGATATATGGCCTTGAGGGGTATCCTGATATGGTAGTAGTAATTGAAAAAAGCTGCCAGCATATACAGGACTCCACTACTGATCACAACAAACAGCAGTCCCAAGTGGATATCTATCACAGCCTTGCGAAAATGCCTCTTCTCCTGGGGGCTGCTATCGGGGTAATTGTATAGATACACACTGTGGCTCTTGAGGATCAGGAAAAACACATAGAGTAACACAAGCAGAAAGATAAACAGGGGAAAGTAATGCTTGTAAACCGTCAGTAAGCCCGTCACAACAAAACTAAAGCTCAGATCGTCGATCCATACAAACAAAGTGAGCGGATACAGAAATACCTGCACTCCGTTGAAATCACCGAAGAGAAGCTTGAAAATAATCCTGAATACGTTGTGTACCAGCTTCATTTTACCTAATACATAGTATTATTTAGAAAAGTCATTCTACAGCTTACAGCCTTTTTGTCAATGCCAATGTTGGCATGCCCTGACAAGTCCCATTATCAATAATAGCCAGCCAGTCCTGACAGATATGGTTTGATCAAGCCAGTTCTACATTATCGTGGTGTATCAACGCTGTATTGGTTGATAAAAAAGGCCAACGCATAGGCTGGCCGATTGTTCAAATAGGATCACAAACCTTGTTTATAAAGGCAGTGATACCCGCATTCCTGTTTTTGCCGAAAGGTAGATGGCCTGGATGATCTCTACAGATTTGCGTCCGTCACGCCCGTCGGTAGCCGGCACTCCTTTGTTCAACAGCACATCCACCACATTGCGGTAATAGGGATTGTGCCCGAAACCATAGACGTTGGGTGGCTGGTAATTTGCATCCTGGGCGATTTTGTCATCATCGTCGTAATCTTCAAATTCCCATTTCTCGATTTTATTGACCGCCACTCCGCCCAACTTGGCAGTTCCTTTTTCGCCAATGATGGTGATGGAGCCTTCAAAGTTTTTGGGATAGGTGAGCATGGTCACATTGAGTGTGGCAATCAAACCGCTGCGGAAATGCAGGATCGCGCAACCAGTATCTTCAGCTTCGATACGGCGTGCCATGGTGCCGGTATATGCCATCACACTGTCCACATTGCCAAGCAGCCAATACAATGCGTCCACATAGTGGCTGGCTTGATTCATGAACGCGCCTCCGTCAAACTCCCAGGTGCCCCGCCATTTCTCCGCGTCATAATATGCCTGGGGTCGTTGCCAAAAGACATTGGACTGGGCGAGATAAATCCTGCCAAAGCGGTTTTTCTCGACTGCTTGTTTGAGCAATTGCATGGTGCTGTTGAGGCGGTTTTGTTTAACCACAAAGAGCTTGACCTTATTCTTGTCGCAGGCGCGGATAAGCTTGTCGGCGCTTTCCACATTGATGCCCATGGGCTTTTCAGTGATGACATTGATCTTGTGGTTGGCAACATCGATACCCATCTGGGGATGCATGCCGCTGGGAGTGCAGATGCTGACCGCATCCAATTCCTCCTTCTCCAGCATTTCAATGTAGTCTGTATAGACATTCTTGATTCCGTAGTTATCGGTGACAGCTTGCAGTTTTTCGGGGACAATGTCCGCCGCCGCCACAAATTCCGCCTCGGGAATCTGCGACACCGCATCCAGATGGTTTTTTGAAATGCGCCCACAACCAATAATGCCAAGTCTGAGTTTTTTCACTTTTTGCTCCTGTGAATACTGAAATTTCAGGCGTTGATCTGTTTTGAGACCAAACATTGTTACCTTTTAAATAGCAATGCCTCAGAATGTCAAGGAATATCGTGAAAATAATCACATCCCCCTGTTTTTTAAACAAGGTGGGATCAGTTGTTGGTTTTCCAGCTACACTCCGTTGAACGGATTGATTTTATAACGGGTTACCGTACTGAAGCCAAATTAATGCTTTTCCGCTTGCATTATTACAATTTGCTCTCATTCTCAGAGGCCGGATCACAGCTCAAGCCACCCACCGAACAGCTACGCGCTTTGGTAAGAACCACTTTCTATTACCCCCAACGGATCGTTTCCGATTCGTCGAGGACCACGATAGCCCCTGATGACACAGTATATAGTCTGGTGTGTTTTGTTTCGGGGTTGGCTGGTTGTTTCTAAAAGACTGGATCACGGGTCAAGCCCGTGATGACATAGTTGTTAGTCTGGAGGATGGTCTTTTTGGGGGTCAATTGGGACTTGTATCGGGAACCATTACACCTTTCCACCTTTCCACGGTTTTATCGTAGCACCTATATATTATGAGGGGGATGGTCCTCATTTGCATCCCCCTCTCCGGAGTGGGTCTTCCTGGGGTCAACCTTATAATTTATAAGGATGACCTAAGGATGATGGCACAAAAGCGAGTAGTAGCAAAGGAGGGCGCTATGAAGGATATTGCGGAATATATCGGCTTATTTATGCGGTTGTCAAGGAATTGATGCCGGTTGTTTTTGACAGGGTGGTTGTTTCTAAACAGGATCATGGTTCAAGCCACCCCACCAAAATGCTACGCACTTTGGCGGGGACACTGTACCCGGTTACGGCGCATTGTATTGTCTGTTGTGGTATGTGTTGTTATAATTTCAGGGGGATGAGTGCTATCGTGAAAATGATTGATTACAACAGGGCTGACAAACCTGTAAACAAAAGCAGGATTTGCATGAGCATTGACAAAAAAAGGGGAAGTTAATAGTTGGATGCGATAGAGAAAATATGAAGATAAGAACTGTGCATACGGATAGATATTCCCCAAAAACCAATCCTGTTTCTGGGAAGCTTGAGCGCTTCCAGGCGAGAGCTTTGACCGCTTGTGAGATGAGCTGATGAATATTCTGATATTCGGCGCAAGCTTTCCCAACGAACTGGAGCCGCTTTTGGGTATCTTCAACTATAAGCTGCTTGAAAATTACCCCCCGGAACACGACTATAAGGTGGTAGCGCCAGTGCCCTTTGGGCTTGAACTCAAGAAACGTTACCGCGGAAGAATCAACGCGCTGGATACAATAATGATAGGTGCCAAACCGGTTGAAGTGTATCGTCCGAGATACCTGCTGCTGCCCAGGAGGCTGCTGACACCTTTAATTGGGTTTGTTGAATATCTATTATCTATCAACACGATCAGAAGAATCCACAGGGAATGGCATATAGACCTGATACATGTGAACTTTGCCTACCCGGATGGTATAGCTGCGATGTGGATTTCCCGGGTATTGAAGATCAAGTATGTTTTGACAGAACACAGAGGTTTGCTGGCCGAAACGCTGGACGATATCTGGATAAAGGCACAATTAAAGAAAGCTTATAAATCTGCGGCTGTGGTAACGACCGTATCCGAATATAATGCCAATGTGTTGTTGGAGAAAACCAATGTAAAAGCCACGCTAATACCCAACGGATTGGATTTTAGCCGCTTCCAGCCTCAGACTGGCAGAGACAGGCTGCAATATCTGGTCTGCATTGCTCACCTCATTCCTGCCAAAGGCATTCAATATCTGATAGAAGCAATTTCCCTGCTAAAACAACAAGGCAGGAGTTTTAAGCTTGACATCATTGGAGAAGGTGAGTATCGTCCTCATTTACAAAATATGATAAATCAGTCTGGCTTGCAGGATAGCGTAAAGCTAAGAGGCAGATATACACCTGAACAACTGGAGATGGAACTGCCAAAGTATGACGCGCTGGTCTTACCCAGCCTGAGGGAAAGCTTTGGCATCGTGTTGATTGAGGCGATGGCTTGCGGATTGCCCGTGCTTGCCACCAGATGCGGTGGACCGGAACATATCGTCACTTCCGAGACAGGTTTATTGGTTGCGCCAGGAAGCTCTGAAGAGCTTGCCAAAGGGCTTGAAGAGTTGGATGCCAAGTGGTCTTCCTATGACAGTGTTGCGATTCGCGGCTGGGCTGAATCCAGATATTCAGTTGACACTGTTGTGAAGAGCTACTTCACCGTATATAAAAGTATTACACGGAACCAGAGATGCCTGTAAAAGTATGCAACGTTAGCACAGTTCACCCGCGGCATGATACCCGCATCTTTTACAAACAAAGCATCAGCCTGAAAAAGAGGAACTTTGATGTGCTCTTCTGTGTTGCTGATGGCAAGGGTGACAGCGTGGACGAAGGAATCAGCATCCGCGACATTGGCGCTTACCGGGGCCGTTTACAGCGTATGCTGAAAGCCCCTTTCAGGATGTTTAGGGAATTGCTTTCAATCAAGGTCGACATCTTTGTTTTCCATGATGCAGAGCTGCTACCCCTCGCTTTGGCCATGAAGCTTGTCAGTAAAGCGCGGATTGTCTATGATTGCCATGAAAGCTACCGCGATTTTATCCTGCACAAAGAATACATTAAGCCGCAATACGCGAAGTTGTTATCCAAAGCCTTTGGACTCTTGGAAGACTTTGTGGTCAGGAGGCTGGATTTCGTTATCTCTGCCACAAAGCACATAGATTCCCAGTTTGATTTGGGTAATCGCACCGCTGTTTTGTACAACTATCCCAAACTTAGTGAATGGGATAAAATGCCAGCCCGGGTTCAGGATGCTGTCAGTTCAGAAATAGTCTATATTGGCAGTATCATTGCGGAACGGGGCATCTCCTATCTCCTGCAGGCAATTGAACCACTTGATTGCCTGTTGCACCTCGCTGGAAATTACGAGCCAGAGTCTTACAGGGAAGTGTTACAAGCACAGCCCGGTTGGTCGAAAGTAAAGGAATATGGCTATGTTGACAGGACTAAAGCCCTGCAGATCATCAGCAGATCTGTGGCTGGGCTGATCCTGCTGCAGAGACTCCCCAACAACATTGAGTCTCTTTCCACAAAAATGTTTGAATACATGGCTGGTGGCATTGCCGTGATTGCTCCGGATTTTCCCATCTATAAAACGATTATTGAGCAAAACCAATGTGGCATCTGCGTGGATCCTGCAAATGTGGATCAGATACGCGCCGCAATATCATACTTGATCGCAAATCCTGTCGAAGCCCGTAAAATGGGGGAGAACGGCATCCGTCTAACCAAAGAGGTCTATAATTGGGAATCTCAGGAAACCTTGCTGGAAACTATCTACACCAAATTAGCAAAACAAGGAAAACATGAACACTCTTAACGCAGTCTTCAAGTTCCTCTTTTGGCTTAGTGTTTTCTACCTTGCCTACCATTTGTTTCTGTATGGTCTGTTGATCTGGGTGCTTAACAAACTGTTAGGAAGGAAGGACATAGAACCAGTAGAACTTGAGCACTACCCGAGCATAACCGTAATTTGCCCCGCATACAATGAAGAACGGGATATCGAAGCCAAGATCAAGTCTTTTCTTGCTTTGGATTATCCCAAAGATAAAATCAGAATGCTGGTAGTGTCCGACGACTCCACAGACAGGACTAATGAAATTGTCAGGAACTATACTGGACAGCGCATTGACTTGATTGTCCAGAAGCCACGCAGGGGCAAGCAGGCTGCTCATAACCTTGTCTTGCCTCAAATCGATAGCGATCTTGTGCTGTCAACAGATGCCACAGCCATATTTGAATCTGGTAGCGTAAAACTCCTTGCCGGAGTTCTAATGAGCGATCCTGCGATCGGCATGGTGTCCGGGATGGTAAAGCCTGAAAAAAAAGGTGAAAAACAATCCGGTGAAGGCCTCTATATCCAGTATGAAAGCTTCCTCAAGGATTTGGACAGCCGCTTTTACTCCGTTCTGGTATCGATTGGCGCTATCTACCTGATACGTCGGGATCTATTCGCCGAGGTGGAGGAAAACTCCGCGGATGATTTTGAACGTACCCTCCATGTTCTTGATAAAGGCTACAAGGTAAAGTTTGTCAAGGACGCTATAGTGATAGAAGATGAGACCGAATTTGCCACCGAGGAGCTGTCCAGAAAAGTCCGCATCATAACTCAGGAATGGTATTGCGTGCAACGTAACCCGGGATTGCTCAATCCATTCAAACACTTTCGTGTTTCCTGGATGCTGTTTTCACACAAGGTGATGCGCTGGCTCTTTTTTGTGCCGGTTATCCTGATCTGGGCGAGCACCGCGTATCTCTCGTTCACCAATTGGTTTTGGAGGATATTGAATATAGTTTTAACCTTCTTCCTGGTCATGGGGGCATTGGAGCTGATTGCGCAAAAACATAAGAAGCACATCCCCCTTATGGGGTTGCCAGCATACTTTGTGGCCATGCTTATTGCCTCACTCCAGGCTTTCATTAATTTCCTCACCGGCAAGAACTATAAGTTGTGGAGCACAGCCAGAGATTAGCATGGTCAGGGAAGCCTTAGTTTTCATACGCTTTTTATCAGGGTTTTGAAGGTGCAGAGAGTTGACTTACTATCTATTTAACAGCAGCTTATCGGCAGTTTCTGGCCGAGAATTCTATTGACTGATAATTATGATACACAAGATACTTGAAGATACAAAAGTTGTTCTGGCTTCAGCCAGTCCCCGCCGTCAGGATTTATTGAAAATGCTGGGATTAAGCCCGCTGATAATTCCCTCCAGGGTTTTGGAACAGGTCACAAATCAACCCGCGCACTTACAGGTTATCAAAAACGCTCAAAACAAGGCTAAGTCTGTGGCCAAAATGCTTGACGCCCAGAGTCTGGTAATCGGGGCGGATACCATTGTGGTGCTCGATAGGCAAGTCTTGGGAAAACCAGCGGACAAACAGGAAGCCAAAGCATTCTTGCGGAAACTGAGCGGCAACACTCACAAGGTCTATACTGGTTTATGCCTCTGCCTGAATATGACTTGTGAATGCGCCTATGAAAGAAGCGTGGTTGAGTTCTCCGAGCTTACGGATACTGAAATTGATGACTATATCGACACCCATGAACCTGACGACAAGGCGGGCGCATACGGGATTCAGGGCTACGGTTCGCAGTTCATCAAACGCATCAACGGCTGTTACTTTAACGTAATGGGGTTTCCCATCCACTTGTTTTACAGCATGTTAAAAAAGATATTCTCAACTGATATAGCAATAAATATAAGGTAACTTATCTGATATGAAGCTATTTCTGAACGACAGATTCTATATAGACGGTAGTTTTAACAATTCCATCCAGGCAATACTGGTGGATCGCGGCAAGATCGTAAGTTTACTCGATCAGATTCCTGCACCCGCTACCAGCTTTTCCTGTATTGACTTGGGCGGAGCCTATGTGTATCCTGGTTTTACCGATGTTCATACCCATTCCTTTTCCGGAGGTTTGTATCTTGACGGTATAGACCTTTCTCCAGCCACCTGCCTGCAAGACGTTTTCGACTTGATTTCCCAGGCTTCCGAGTGCAAGGATACTGTCTTTGCCTGGAGGCTTGATGAGAGCTTACTGTCTGAAAAACGCTTTCCCACCCGGGCAGAGCTTGATTCTGTAATGCCTCATACCCCGCTATTGATCAGAAGGATAGATGGCCATTCCTGCGTGCTCAATTCAGCCGCTTTGCGTGTGTATCCCGGCTTCCTCCCGGAATCCGAGGTATTGAAAGGTGCGGAAAACGACATTGTCGTAAACTGGTTCCATGACAACTGCTCGGCTGAGACAATTATCAATGCCTATCACCGCGCGGCCCGGGAAGCCATGAAAGGCGGTTTTACCACTGTTCACACCATGATCGGTGACGCTCAACAAAGCTTGCAACACTTTGATCTGGTGAACAAAAACCTTGAGCAGTTTCCCATCCGCTTCGTTCTATATCCGCAAAGCTTTGATATCAAGGCTGCGTTGAAGAATGGCTGCACAAGGATTGGTGGTTGCATTCTGGCGGATGGATCGATCGGTTCGCATACAGCGGCCCTCTCGGAACCCTATCTTGGCCATTCCGGCAAAGGCATTTTGTATCAATCAGACGATTTTTGGCAAGGCTTTGTCAGCGAAGCCCATAAAGCAGGCCTCCAGATATGCGTGCATTGCATTGGGGATGCAGCCATCCGGCAGATCAACTCCGCGTACGCGAAGATCGGCAGAGATCAGGTTCTGGAGCTCAGACACCAGTTGATCCACTGCGAAGTTACGCCGGATGCCCTGGTAGGGGAGATCGCCCAGTCGGGAGCCACACCAGTTATGCAGCCGGCCTTTGATCTGCTTTGGGGCGGCGACGATGGATTCTATGCCCGGAACCTGGGCTTGACCCGCAGCAGGCAAATGAACCGCTGGGGTAGCTTTGGCAGAAAGGGAGTCAGGGTTTGCGGTTCCTCAGATTGGTACATCACTCCTCTCGATATCGGGATGTCGATTCACTCCCTGGTCAATCACCACAATCCTGATGAACGTGTTTCAGCCCGTGACGCTATCCGCATATACACAGAAAACAACGCCTGGATCAATCACGAGGAGCATGAAAGAGGTTTGCTCAGGCCGGGATTCATTGCCGATTTCAGCGTGTTGAACACAGACCTCACTGCGGATTTCGACTACAAACATGTGAAAGTGACCAAGCTTGTAAGAAACGGCGAGCTTATTTATGAGAATTGAGAAGACGGATCTGAGTTCACACGAGATCTCGCTGATCCTGGCCCAAGAGATAGACCTGCATCCCCGGCTTGAGATAGTCGATATCCTCAAGCTTTTCATGCAGGCTTGGTCTGGGCCCACTCATCTCACACCTGACTTTGAGCAGGTAAGATTCTCCATCAGTGCCGAGCTTGATCTTATGCAACCCGGCAGGGTGCCTCATATTCAGGACATTGGCTGTGGCAGGGGATTTTTGAGGGTCGATCTGGCTTATCTGCTCCAGGCGGATAACGCGCGGCAGCTTGAACAAGAGATTGATCTGCTGGCAAGGCAGGTTATCCACTCCCGCTTGAGCGTGGAATCCACCACGGCAGAACTGAGCAAGTATTGGTCTGCTGCCCTTCCAGCGATTCAGGAGCTCTATCCCATCAGTAGCAGCGATGCCGAATTTGCCAACAAGCTAATCAGCTCCGGCAGGCTGTTCAGCCATTCTCAAAGCTATAAAGACCTGTACAATCCTCATTACAGGGTTGTGCACAGCAGCATCTGCAACACAAGTGAAAAATACCTTAACCAAGGAGAGCTATAACATGGCCGAGACCCGTGTACGTTTTGCCCCCAGTCCCACAGGTTTCCTGCATATCGGCGGTTTGCGCACAGCTTTGTACGATTATCTTTTTGCCCGCAACACAGGCGGTAAGTTTATACTCAGGATCGAAGATACCGATCGTTCCCGTTTTGTTCCCGGCGCGATAGAAAACATCATTGCGGTTCTTGCCAGGCTCGGCCTGCGGCCGGATGAGGGGCCGGAACTTGGGGGGGATTACGGCCCTTACATCCAGTCGGAGCGTTTGGCAATCTACCAAAAGGAAGCCAACCGTCTGCTCGAGGCAGGACATGCTTACCCTTGTTTTTGCACCTCTGAGACCCTTGCCGAAATGCGTCAGGAACAACAAAGCAGAGGCGAATTCGTTAAATACGACCGGCGTTGCCTTTCCCTGTCGAAGGAGGAAGTGCAAGCCAAATTGGACAGGGGCGAAAAACATGTGCTCAGGCTCAGGATGCCAGATAATCGTCGCTTCATTTTTGAGGATATAATACGCGGCAGGGTGGAAATTGACTCCAGCCAGTCAGATGACCAGGTCTTGATCAAATCCGACGGTTTCCCAACCTACCATCTGGCTGCTGTGGTGGATGACCATTACATGCGGATTTCCCACGTTATCCGGGGCGAAGAATGGCTTTCCAGCACGCCCAAACACATCTGGCTCAATGAGTGCCTGGGCTGGGATGCTCCACACTGGGTGCATTTGCCCCTGATCCTCAATCCTGATCGCAGCAAGCTCAGCAAACGCATGAATGATGTCTCGGTGGAAAGCTACCTGGAGAAAGGATATCTGCCGGAAGCCCTGCTCAACTTTGTCGCCCTGCTGGGATGGCATGGAGCAGACGACAGGGAATTATACAGCCTGGATGAACTCTGCTCCGAATTCACGCTGGAAAGGGTCAACAAAGCCGGAGCGGTTTTTGACCTTGCCAAACTGGACTGGATGAATGGATGGTATCTGCGCAATCTGCCTTTGGATGATGTGATCCGGAAAAGCATTCCCTATTTTGCCTCCTCCGGCCTCACCCTGCCCTCTGAACAAGCTCTTTCGCTGATCGTTAACGCCGCGCGAGAGCGCTGTACTCTCCTTCCCGAGATAGCGGATTATGGCAGGATGTTTTTGGAGCCAATCAGCCTCGGTTCTGCGGAGCTTGAATTGATCTCCACTCCAGAATCGCAGAAGGTTCTGCGCTGGTTCCTCGAAAGTTTAAGCCACTTGGAAGAAGTCAGCAAAGAGGAGTTGGACAGCCTTGTCAAGCAAGGCATGGCAGAGCTTGGTTTGAAAGGAAAACTCTTTTATACTCCCCTGAGGATAGCGCTCATCGGTAAACAACATGGGCCTGATCTGCATACCATTGTATCAATCCTGACCCATAATGTGACGATAAACCGCCTTCAGGAGTCCATCAAGACAAATGGACAGATGTAATATGCGCAGATTTACATTGCTATTGGTTATCATACTTAGCTGGTCAGTTCTGCTGTTTGGAGTACCCAGAGAACTGGTTGTAGTGGAACTGTTTACCAGCACTACCTGCACTGGCTGCCCGGGAGCGGCCACCGGAGTGAATGATCTTATCCTGAACGGACACCCTGTGGCTGTGATGACAAACCACATCAATGATCCCTTTGAAAACCTGGCTACTCAGGGCAGAAGGGCTTTTTACGGCAATCCAGGGATGCCGACCGCGTATTTTGATGGGCTTGATCCTTGCACAATCCCCAGTGGTATGAATTCCCTCTATCCAGAGTATCTGCCCAAAGTCAATGCCAGAGCAGCAGTCCCTTCAAATTATACCTTGGAAGCGGCCGCCCGCGTTAATGGCCTCAGTTACGATACAATGATCACCATCCACAAGGCTGAAGCAGACACAAACTCTGCCCTCACATTACACGCGGCGGTTATCGAGTCTTCCATTCCCCATACCTGGATGAATCATACCACGGTTGAGTGCGTTAACCGGGCCATGTTTCCGGATTATCAGGGCACAACGCTCGAAGTGGACAGTTTGCTGGTTGGAGATCGGTTGAGTGTTCCACTCACCATCATCTTAAAGGAAGATTGGGTCAGAGAAAACTGCAAAGTGATATTCTGGTTGCAAAACCCTGAAACCAGGGAAATTCTTCAGGGAAAGCAATACAGCATGGCAGAGTTGGCGGGTCTGGCGATGCAAACTCCCCAAGTCGATATTTCGTTTATGAACGGTCTCTTGCATTTAACCTGGGAACCAATTCCAAACGCAATTGAGTACCACATCTACAAATCTGATGATCCGACCGGTCCCTTCATTCTTTACGACAGACTGGAACAGACCGAATATAACGACAGGGTGCAGAATGGACAGGGAGCAGCCTTCTACAGGGTTAAAGCAGTTGCGCAACCGTAAAGCCGCCTTCAATATTTGCGAGCGCCAAATTATATGTCTGGGATGAATGAAAGTCAGTCCGCCCTCATTCGACAGAGTGAGCTAAGTCTATATTTTCCGTAGGTCAACCTTATAATTTATAAGGATGACCTAAGGATGATGGCACCAAATGCAGGAGCAGCAAGGGAGGGCGCTATGAAGGATTATGCAGATTATTGACGTTGTATTTGGTGAATGTCATATTATATTGCTTGCGTTCTTTTCTGTGATAGTGAAAAGGATTATAGAACGCGGATAACAGGATTGACAGGATCAGCAGGATATTTGAAGGTGGAATGGTGAAAAGAAAGCCACGAAACAAGCGTCATCAAGCTATATACCGTGTCTGGTTCAGAAAGTTTTTTTGAGGCTTTCCCAAAATCTGGGCAGACCTATCCTTTCTTACGGCTCGTAGATGGTTTAGCGGCATCTGTACAGATGAAATTCCAAAGCAGTGAAAAAATGTCTTGCCGGAAAAGACAAGGGCAGAAAAGCTTGTCCCATGAAAAAAAATCTGTTCCAGGAGGATTAAAATATGGAACGCGTACACAACTTCAACGCTGGCCCTGCAGTGCTCCCAGAGGAAGTTCTGCGGGAAGCCCAGGCTGATTTGTTCAACTACAAGGGAATGGGTCTTTCCGTAATGGAAATGAGCCATCGCAGCAAGGAATACCAGGCAATCATCGATGAAACCCACGCGACCGTGAAACGCATCTACGGTCTTGGTGACGATTATGATGTGCTTTTCCTGCAAGGCGGCGCAAGCATGCAGTTCCTGATGGTGCCGTTGAACTTTGCTTTTGAAGGCAAAGAGGCGAACTACATCAACACCGGACAGTGGTCAAAAAAGGCCATCGCCGAAGCCAAAAAAATAGGCAAGAACGTCCATGTGGCTGCCACCAGCGAAGACAGGAACTTTGCCTATATCCCCAAAACCTGGAAACTCTCCGATAACCCTGCTTATTTGCATATCACCACCAATAACACCATCTTTGGTACGGAATGGAAGAAAGATCCGGATATTCCAGCCGGGATTCCGTTGATCGCGGATATGTCCTCAAACTTCATGAGCAAACCGATTGAAGTCCAAAAATACGACCTGATCTATGCCGGAGCGCAGAAGAACGTCGGCCCTTCCGGCGCTGTGGTGGTGATCATTAAGAAAAGCCTGCTGGAAAAAGTGAATCCCGGGCTGCCTACCATGCTGGACTACAATACCCATGCCAAAAACGGCTCCATGTTCAACACGCCTCCCTGCTGGACCATCTACATGATTGGCTTGGTCCTGAAGTGGGTGGAATCCTTTGGCGGACTGGCAATGGTGGAGAAAAACAACATTGCCAAGGCAGATTACATTTATAATGTAATCGACGAGTCCAATGGCTTCTACAAAGGAACCGTGGATAAGGAAGACCGCTCTTTGATGAACATCACTTTCCGCATGCCCAGCGAAGAACTGGAAGCTACCTTCATATCCGAAGCCAAAAAACAAGGTATGATAGGACTGAAGGGACATCGTGACGTGGGCGGCTGCCGCGCCAGCACCTACAATTCACTGCCCCTGCCCGCTGCTAAAGCCCTGAGCGAGTTCATGCGGGAATTCCAGAAAAAGAACGGCTGATAACAGTCAATCGTATAAGGCGAGGCGGGGGATCACTCCTCCGCCTTGCTTAAAAAATAACAGCAAACAGGTACACGATGTCTCTACTGAATCTCTTCCTGCGCGGCGGATTTCTGATGTTCGTTCTGTTGGGCATTTCCATGGCTGTGGTTGCGATTGTGATAAACAAATACATGACCATCGTCAAGGCGAAAAAAGCCAATGACAAGCTTAAACAAGCCCTTGCCCAGCAAAGCAAAACAGAGCAAATCCAGGCAATCCTGAATATCCATGGAGATTCTTCTCCCCTGGGGGTGGTGTTGGATAAGCTATACAGCTCTCCCGCCAACGATCTGGAACTGATCAAATCCAGCGTTGAATCCACAGCCAACCTCGAACTGCACAAGCTGGAACGAGGCATGGGCTGGCTGTCAACCTGCGCCGCCGTTGCTCCCCTGATCGGTTTTCTGGGCACAGTGATGGGTATGGTGAGTGTCTTTATGAATATCCAGGGGCAAAAGCAAAACATGGTGGATATCAACAGCCTGGCTGGCGGCATCTGGGTCGCCCTGCTCACCACCGTAGGAGGTTTGATCGTGGGTATTGTGGCGATCGTTTTTTACAACGATCTGGTACAAAAACTGGAAAACCTGGCCAAAGATATTCAATTCTTTGCCACGGAAAGCATTGTCAAATTACAGGCAAACGATAACCGGAGCTCATACAAGGCATGAAATTGGAGATATCAAGCAAGAGGATAAGCACAACTGTCCTGATATCGATGACAGACGTAATATTCCTGCTTCTGCTTTTCCTGTTGATCGCTTCCAATTTCTCCTCTCAGACAGGGATTTCCGTACGCCTGCCCGGTTCTTCCTCCGGACAGCGTCAGGCACATCAGGTGCTGCACATCGTGTACAATAGCGACTCCGACGTCGTTTTCAAGAACGTCCGCTACAACATCAACACTTTGGGTCTGGCTTTGAAACGGGAGTTTGCCGGCAAGGAGCAGGCTGTCAGGCTTTCCGCCAACAAAGACACTCCGCTCCAGGAGGTGGTTACCCTCATGGATGTGGTCAGAAACGCGGGCTTTGAAAAGATTTTTATTTCTACTGAAGCGGCAAAAGAAAAGAGAAAATGACACTGCTGCAAAAGAACAAGCCTCTGCTCATATCTCTGGGGATTCACTCAGTTCTGTTGATTGCCATGGCTATCTTTACCCTGCCCCCGAACCTTGACAGTGTCTGGTATGAAGTGAGTTTTGAGTATCCTTACATGACTGAAGAAGTTATTGAAAATACCAGTCCAGAGACCGTGACGCAAGCCCCTTTTTCCGGCGAATCCCAAGGCGGAGCCCGCGACATTAGCAGGCCTGAACAAACAGCCCAACCCCTGAACACCCCGGCCCTAAACCCCGGAATACCACAAACCGGATCGGCGGAGATTTTGGAAACGCCCAAACGAACCGCTGCCAAAGACCCCTCCCGTCCAGTAAGCCTGGGCAACAACCCGCTTGCCATGAATGCTTTACGTGACATGGCCAGAGGCCCCGCGACGGGAGCCACATCCGGAGGAGTAGGAATTGCCGTGCAAGGAGGCAGGGTGCGCTTTTCGATGCCGGCAGGGTACAGGCATAATCTGGGATACGGCGGCAGTGTTACCCTGCAGTTTGAAATAGACCGCTACTCCCGCGTGATACCAGGCACGGTGGTCTCTACCCAGCAAACTGAAGGAAGGATTTTCGAGGCCGCCAAAAAGCTACTGATGGATGGCAGCCTAAGCGTGATCGGGGAACCATCTTCCAACATGAAATGCGTGATAACATTCGAGTTTTTATAAAGATAGGAGGCGATCCATGCAGCAACTGAAGCAGATTCGTGAACCCCAAATCATGGGGATATTGAACGTTACCGAAGACTCTTTTTCCGATGGAGGGAGCTATCTGTCTTTGGAACTCGCCCTGAACAGAGCCCGTCAAATGATTGAGGAGGGAGCCGCTATCATTGACGTTGGTGCAGAATCGACCCGTCCGGGATCGCTGCCGGTTGACCTGGATACGGAATTGGAAAGGGTGGTGCCTACTGTTGAGGCCATAAAGAAAGAATTTCCAGCCATCACCGTATCGGTTGACACACGCAAAAGCGAGGTCGCGAAAGCTTCCCTGCAAGCGGGAGCGACTATTATAAATGACATCTCCGCGCTGCGGGATGATGAGAAAATGGCCGAAACCGTCGCCTCACATCCAGGCGCACAAATCGTTTTGATGCACATGCAGGGCGATCCCCGAACCATGCAGATAGCGCCCCGCTATGAAAACATCATTAAAGAGGTGGATGAGTTCTTTGAAGAACGCATCAGCTTTGCCGTGGAGCGCGGAATTGACAGGGAAATGATCATCCTGGATCCGGGCATTGGCTTTGGCAAAGACCTGGACCACAATCTGACCCTGCTGGCGAATCTGGAGCATTACAGACACTTTGGGCTTCCTTTGTTGTTGGCGGCTTCACGTAAGAGCTTTATCAACGCAATCTGTCCCACAAAACCGAAAGACCGCGTGGCCGGGACTATTGCCAGCTCTCTTATCGGAGCTTTGCATGGAGTTGACTTGATCCGGGTGCACGACGTTATGGAACACAAACAATTCTTTGCAGTACTACGGGAAACAGCTCTGAGGTGGAGTTAATGGAATTCCTGATTCCCAGGTTCAAAGATATTGTCGATATCTTCCTGATCGCTTTTCTGATCTATCAGTCGCTGTCCATTGTCAGGCGCAGCGGGGGCTATCAGATTCTGCTGGGCATCATGTTCATCTTTCTGATCTACCTGATCGCGGCTTTGTTTGACCTGAAGATGGTAAGCTCAGCCCTGGCGTCGATCAGAAACTATTGGATCATAGCTCTGATAGTTCTTTTCCAACCTGAGCTGCGGTCTCTTTTGGCAAGGTTCAATATCTCGCGGGAACTGGGACTGGCCTTTCGCAAAAAAGAGAGTAACTCCATCTATATGCCTCTGATGGATGCCATTTCATCCATGTCATTCCGCAAGACGGGGGCTCTCATCGTCATTGAAAACAAGCGCAAGCTGAATGAATATATCCATAGCGGAGAGATCATCGACGCCACAATGTCCCTGCGCCTGATCCTCACCATTTTCAACCCCAAATCTGCCCTCCACGATGGAGCCATCATTATACGCGGAGACCGGATTATGGCAGCCAAGGTGGTGCTTCCCCTCTCCCGCAAACCTGATTATGTGAAGCGCTTTGGCACGCGCCATCTGGCTGGGATAGGCATCACGGAGATCTCGGACGCCGTAGCGATCATCGTTTCAGAGCAGAACAGCCAGATTTCCGTTGCGCGAAACGGGAACATATCTGTCAACATTGCTTACGAAGAACTGCTGCAAATAATCACGGACGCTGTCAAGTAGCGGCTTTGATGGAGAAAGGAATATGGGTTTAAGCCCAATTATAATTGGTATCACAGGCAACTATGGCAGCGGGAAAAGCTTGTTTTGCAACTATCTGAGGGAGATCGGCCTGACAGTGATCTCCGCCGACGCCATTTCACAAGACCTGCTGGACAGCAAGCCAAATCTGGCCGCGATCGCCACGCGTTGGGGCAGGGATTTTGTCCGCGACAACAAAGCCGACCGCAAAAAGATAGCCGAACTTGTGTTCAACAGTCCCAAAGACCTGGCCTGGCTGAATCAGTTATTGCATCCCCAGGTGCTGGCCGGGATGCAGCGCGTTGTGGATGAGTCGAACGAAGCGTATCTTTTCTTTGAGGTGCCACTGCTGTTTGAAGCGGGCATGCAACGTTGCTTTGACTATTTGATACTGGTCAGGGTGGACCCGGAGGTCAGGCTGAAACGCCTGAAAAAGCGCGACCATGCCACACAGAAAGAGATTCTTGCCAGGCTTGGGAATCAGATTGACGATGAAAACAAAGCGCCGTTTTGCGATCTGGTGGTGGACAACAATTCCAGCCCCGCCAAGCTCAAAGCCCAGGCTAAAAAGCTCGAAACACAGTTGAAATCCATCAAAAGGAAAGATAAGCTGGCGTTCTGCCTCTGATTTTGCGTTGAAGCCCAGTTAGTTTCAAACCATTCCCTCTCAAACTATTTCGCTTGCATTACAACAGGTTCTCACCATTTCACCCTTCCACGGTCTTTTCATAGCACCTATATATTATGAGGGGATGGTCCGCATTTGAATCCACCTCTCCGGCGTGGGTCTTCCTGGGGTCAACCTTATAATTTATAAGGATGACCTAAGGATGATGGCTCCAAAGCCAGTAGCAGCAAAGGAGGGCGCTATGAGGGATGATCGTGATTGTTGGCAAATTATATTAATTGAAGCAAACTTAGCAAGCTATCGTGACTACCTCCTGTCTTCATGTCCCATTGACCGCTCAATGATGTCCAGGCGATATACTGTCCAGCGATTGCTCAGCGATCAATCAGTGATCAATGAGTGATCAAGATATGAGGGGGAAGCATGAAACACAAACAACAGACCTTGTCACCCCAAGCAGCCGCCCGTTCCTGAGCAAACAAAAGGATTGACAAATCCGGCACAGTTAAAACAATGACTCAAAATGAAGCTGCTTGCTTCTGCCTTACTGCTCCGTTGCACGTAATGGCCAATAATAAATATATGTCTTTACTGAGAAGCAGGCGGTATTAAATGCCGCCTGTTTTCTTTTCCGGTAAAAAGGAGGTTCTTATAATCCGGATTAAAAGAGGAAAGGCCCGCACCAATGAGGTCGTGCCAAAGGAAAGGATCAATAATCAGATCACAGCCACTACTGTGCGCCTGATAGGAGTTGACGGCAAACAGATTGGCGTGGTCCCGCTGAAAGAAGCCCTGCGCCGGGCAGAGGAAGAAGACCTGGATCTGGTGGAGATTTCCCCTAATATAGATCCCCCTGTGTGTCGCATACTTGACTTTAGCAAATACTATTTCCAAAAAGAAAAGAAAGCCAAAGAAGCCAAGAAAAGACAACATGAAGTTGAGATCAAGGAGATCAAGTTTGGCCCCAACACTGAGGTGCATGACTATAACTTCAAAAAGAACAACGCGGTCAAGTTCCTCAAGCAACACAACAAGGTCAAATTCACCGTCCGTTTCCGGGGGCGTCAGATGGCCCACAAAGAGTTGGGTTACAATGTTCTGGAAAAACTTAAGACAGATCTTTCCCACATAGCGGAGGTGGACTCCGAGCCGGTTTCCGAAAGGAATTTGCTTTCCATGATCATGAGCCCCAAGAAAGATATCGATAAAATACTGGCAAAACTTGCCGCGGAAGGCCTGCCGGCATCCGTCCCCCCGCCAAGTGAAGTCCCGGAAACATAGGTCTCAAAAAGATCAGGAATAAAGAGAGCAAGCACATAATCTGATTCCTTTTGCACACTCCCATTTCATAGTTTTATTTGTATTGTTAAGGAGATAAATATGCCCAAGATCAAAACTAACCGTTCCGCTGCCAAGCGTTTCAAGGTTACCGGCACAGGCAAGATTGTGAGACATCATGCCAAGAGCGCCCATATCAAAACCAAGAAAACGCCCAAGCTCAAACGTAACCTGCGCACGAGCGCAATTGTGAAAAAATGTGACGAAAACAGAATCTACCGGATGCTGGTAATGTAAGGAGAGGAAGATGCCAAGATCGACAAACAACGTAGCAGCCCATCGCAGAAGAAAAAAATACATGCTGGCGGCCAGGGGTTACTTTGGCCTCAGAAGCAAAACTTATAGATTGGCAAGACAGACATTCGAAAGAGGAATGGCTTTTGCTTTTGCGCACCGCAAACTAAAAAAGCGCCAGTTCCGCAGTCTGTGGATTACACGCATCAATGCCGCGTGCAGGCTCAATAACATGTCCTACAGCAAATTTATCAATGGACTGCACAAAGCCAATATCGAAATCAACCGTAAAACTCTTGCCCATCTTGCCTGGCACGACAGCGATGCCTTCGCCAAGCTGGTGGAAATAGCCAAAGGCTGAACCACGCAATACTCGCAAGGTCTAATCATTGCTGCGAAAAACCCGCAGAACCAGTAGGATGTGGAAGTGCAAAATCAGTTGAATGATGTCCTGACGCAAGCCCGGTCTGAGATTGGCGCTTGTAAAAGTCCAAACGATCTCAATAACACAAAGGCCCGCTATCTCGGTAAAAAAAGCCTGCTCAGCGAACTCTATGCCAGGCTTAAAGAGCTGGCGGCAGAGGATAGGCCAGCTTTTGGGCAAATGATCAACGCTGCCAGAAAAGAACTGGAATCGCTCATTGCCCAAAAAGAGCAAGATATCAAAGAGGCCAGTTGGAGCCGCCATGCCCAGGCCCAGGACGAAGACCTGAGCCTGCCGGGGATATTCAATCCGGTTGGGGCTTTGCACCCGCTGACTATCGTCAGAAGGCAGATTGAAGATATCTTCATGAGCATGGGTTTTGAAATTGCCGACGGACCCGATATCGACGACGATTTCCACAACTTTGATGCTCTGAATACACCCGCTGACCACCCTTCGCGGAATCTTGCCGACACCTTCTATCTGGATAACGGATATTTGCTGCGCACCCAGACTTCCACGGTGCAGGTGCGGGTTATGGAAAAGCACCGACCCCCCATCCGTATTATTTCGCCCGGCAGATGCTATCGCAATGACAAACCGGACCCATCCCATTCACCTGTTTTCCATCAGGTGGAGGCTTTGGTTGTGGATAAAGGCGTGTCGATGGCTGACCTCAAAGACACCCTGCAAAACTTTGCCCAAATCATGTTTGGCCAGGGTGTCAGGTCACGCATCAGACCCCATTTCTTCCCTTTCACAGAACCAAGCGCGGAAATGGATATTAGCTGTGTCAGTTGTCAGGGCAAGGGCTGCCGGGTATGCAAAAACTCCGGCTGGCTTGAGCTTGGGGGTGCCGGCATGGTGGATCCCGCTGTTTTCAAGACCCTCGGCATCGACCCAGAGATTTATACCGGATACGCCCTGGGTTGTGGAATCGAACGTATCGCCATGCTCAAGTATAACATTCCTGATATGCGAATCCTGTTTGAGAACGATGTGCGCATGCTCAGGCAATTTGTGGGAGTGCGCTGATGAAAATCTCCTGTAACTGGCTGGGTAAATACATTTCGCTTCCGGAAGATGTGGACACATTGGTTAACACCCTCACCTTTTCCGGTATTGAGGTGGAAGCTGTCCAGCAGATGTCTGCGCTGCCGGAATCCGTTCGCACCGCGAGGATCGTCAGTTCAGAGCTGATACATGGTTCAGACCATCTTCATGTTTGCAAGGTGGATGACGCTTCGGGTTCAACTATCCAGGTTGTCTGTGGCGCTCCGAACTGCCGGGCAGGCATGATTAGCGTGTTTGCCGGGGTTGGCAGCATTATTAACGGTATGGCGATCAATAAAGCGAAACTCCGTGGAGTGGAGTCCTTTGGCATGCTCTGTTCTGAAAAAGAACTGGGCATTTCCGACAACCATACCGGGATAATTGAACTGCCCCCCGATACGCCATTGGGAATGCAGGTTAACCAGGTTTATGAGTTGCCAGATACCGTCCTGGAGTTGGAGATCACGCCAAACCGGCCTGACTTGCTTGGATACATTGGCATAGCCAGAGACCTGTCTGCTTCCCTGGGGGTGCCAATGACGCTTCCCGAGACCAGGGAAATCAAGGCTGCGAGCGATTCGGCAATGAACCTCGATCTGAGGCTGGAAGATCCAAAGAAGTGCCCCAGATACACGGCGAGACTGATGCAGAATCTGACCATACAAGATTCTCCCATCTGGTTGAAGACAGCTTTGATAAAATCCGGACTAAGGCCAGTCAACAACGTTGTGGATGTCACAAACTACATCATGCTTGAGACTGGAAATCCCCTGCACGCTTTCGATTATGATAAACTGCAAGCGTCAAAACCGGAAGACGGATATCCCGCTGTTGTAATCCGCGCAGCGCATCCCGCTGAAAGCTTTGTAGCTTTGGATGGCAAGGATTACCGTCTGGATGAGCAGGACCTTGTGATTGCCGACGGGCAAAGCGTCTCTGCCCTGGCTGGCGTCATGGGCGGAAAGACGACATCCATTACTGACTCCACAACCCGCATTGTCCTGGAAACAGCCAACTTTGCGCATGGAACCATTCGTGCAACCTCTTATAAACACAAGATCTCCACGGATTCATCTTACCGCTTTGAAAGGCAACTTAGCCCCGAAATGCTTCCTGAGATCGGCGCGCGTGCGGTTGAGTTGATCCTTTCAACTGCCGGTGGAGAAGTGGTGGGCCCCCTTTATGATGCATATCCCAAACCGGAACAAACCCGGTATCTGGGAGTCCGGCCTGATCGGTTTAACCATCTGATCGGTATTGATCTGGGCGAAGATAAACTAAAATCCTATCTGATTGCCCTGGGGTGCGAGTATGTCAAATCGGGGAAGTGGATCGAAGGGCCAATCCAGGATTTGAGTCTGATCAACCCTGTTGATTCCATTTCTTCAAATAATACAGGGTCGATTGCTTCTCAGGCCGACAATGCGCTCTACTTTAGCATACCATCCAACCGGGTCGATCTGCTTCGTGAAGTTGACTTGCTCGAGGAACTGGCAAGGTTGGCAGGATATGACACCATCCCCCAGAAAACAGCCGTGTCCCAGATAATGGACAGGCACGCTTTCCGGATACGACGGTCGATAGAGGATTACTTTATCTCCAATGGCTTCCATGAGGTGTTGAATTACAGCTTCTGCGATCCTTCTCAGCTTGAGGCTATGGCTTTTGATCCGGAAGACAGCCAGAGAAAACTGATTAATCTGAAGAATCCACAAAGCAGCAACCAGGCGGCCATGAGGATAAGCCTGATTCCGCAACTGCTGGGAAATATCAGTTTTAACCTGAACCATGGCGAGCGTAATCTGAAGCTGATGGAGACTGCCAAAGTTTACCATCGTGACGGGAATTCCAGCAAAGAACCTCTGTGTTTGACGGCCATGATGACTGGAAAAATCTGGCCTGAGCATTGGAAGAATAAAATGGGAAACGTTGGTTTTTCCCATGTAAAAGGCCTGGTTGAGGGATTGATGCACTCCCTTGGCGTTACCAGTATCAGGTTTGACGATTACAAACAACCCTGGCTGACAGGAACTTCAAACCTTTCTTTCAGTTCAGATAATATATTGTGCGGTTATCTGGGCAGCATTAACCCGTTGACGGCAGAGGCTGCTGATATTGACCTGCTGACCTTGAAGCAGGAACTCTGGGTAATTGAGCTGGATCTGGACAACCTTGTTGAGCTGACTCGGAACAAACACTTCGAGTTCTCGGCCCTGCCTCGTTTTCCCGGAGTTACCAGGGATATATCCTTCCTGATATCAAAGGACATCCCCTACAACATAATAGAGCAGAGCATCAGGTCTGTCGATGTCAATCTGGTTCAAAACGTGGCCGTCTTTGACGAATATCGCGGGAAGCAGGTGCCTGACGACAAACGCAGTGTTTCTTTGAGGATATTCATTCAGGACATGGAAAAAACATTGACAGATGAACGTGTGGACAAGTTAATTGCATCTGTGTTGCAGATGCTGGAACAGACATGGCATATCACAATGAGGTAATAAATGGACGAAAAGACAATTAGCCTGCAAGAAAAGATACAGAAACTGATTGACCAATATACAAAAGATAAAAAACAGCTTGTCAAACTTGAAGAACAGAATGCCGAACTAACGGAGCAGAACAAGCAACTCATGGCACAGATAGAGAGTTTCAGTGTATCCCAAAATGGATCAGCCATGAGAATCCAGGAGCTGGAAAACAAATTGAAAGACCTGGAAAACAGGTACTCCGACCTGCAAAGCTCTGTCAGCGGCTTTGAGACTATGGCCTCCGAGGCAATCGACAAGATCGACAGCATTTTCCCTGATTTGGATAAGTAAATAAATGAAAATGGTCGAAGTCGAGATTTTTGGTCGTAAGTATCGTTTGAGAAGCGACAATACTGAGGCTACGCAAGCTATTGCGAACTCAATCAATTCTCAGTTGAACGAACTTCACGAACAATATGAAAACCTTGATTTCACCAAACTCTTGCTTCTTCTGGTGCTTAAACAACAAGAAGAATTACGCTCCCTTGAGAACCGCAACTCAGAACTCAGCAAAGAGCTGGAGAGAGTGAGTCAGATGGTCGGTAAGATAATCGGGGAGATTTAATATGGTATTTGCCTGCGGGACTCGTGATATGGATTGCAGAAAAGCTACTGGAATGACGGGAACCGAGCCATGGGTGGCGTGCAAGCCGGCCAGTTCCGGATCCACAAAGCTCAAAAGGTAGGTGCCCACCTTGATGCTTGGCTTTATCGGACAAGCATACACGGTCCACGCGGGCTTATAAATTGTCAATGGTCGGGACAACCCGCCTGAATAGATAACAAAAGGATTGAGTGATGTCTATACATGACATAATCATAATTGCAATAGGCGTGATAGCGGGATTTCTGCTGGCTGTCGTTATATACCTGATAAAACGCAACAGCACATTCCGCATAATATCACAGGCAAAGCAGATCGTTGAGGAGCTCAAGAACAATGCCCGCAACGAAATCGAAACCAGCAAAAAAGCCGCGGTGCTGGAAGCAAAGGACGAGTGGTTCAAACAGAAGCGGGTGATGGAAGACGAAATCAAGGAGCGGCAGAAAGAACTTCGCGTTCAGGAGAAAAAATACAATGACAGGCTGAGCAGTCTGGATAAACGCCTGGACTCTCTGGATAAGAAGGAAAGCAACCTGAGTGAACAGGAGAAAAGACTCAAGCTCAAAGATGAAGAGCTCGGCAGAAAGAATACCGATCTCGAGAAGATCATTTTGGAGCAGAAAACCAAGCTTTCCGAAATAGCCGGGTTGAGCCGGGAGGAAGCTCTGCAGATTATGCGCGATGAGCTTATCCACCAGGCAAGACAGGTTGCCGCCAACGATGCAAAACAGACCATTGAGCAGATAAAGCTGGATACAACCAAAAAGGCGGCGGAAATCCTTTCCACGGCGATTCAACGCATGGCTGTGGATCAGGTGTCGGAATCCACCGTATCGGTGGTATCGCTTCCATCAGACGAAATGAAAGGCAGGATCATCGGCCGCGAAGGACGAAACATCCGCACTTTTGAAAAAGCTTCCGGAGTGGACCTGATTATCGATGATACACCTGAAGCTGTCGTTCTTTCCTGTTTTGATCCGGTTCGCAGGGAAATTGCCCGGCTATCTTTGGAAAAACTGATTTCCGATGGCAGGATCCATCCTGGCAGAATTGAAGAAATCATCTCCAAAACCAGTAAAGAAATGGAAGAGACCTTGGTTAAGATCGGTGAAAAGGCCGTGCTGGAAACCAATATCCACAACATCTCACCAAACCTGATCAAGATACTCGGGAGATTGCACTACCGCACTTCCTATGGACAGAACGTGCTGAAACATTCCATCGAAGCTGCCTGGATTTGTGGTATTCTAGCCGCGGAATTAAATCTGGATCAGGAGATTGCCCGCCGCGCCGGCTTGCTGCACGACATTGGGAAGGCTGTCGATCAGGAATTCGATGGCACACATGCCATTATTGGAGCTAATCTTGCTCGCAAAAATGGAGAAAGTAAGATCATTGTCAATGCCATAGAAGCTCATCACGAGGAAGTTGAAGCGAATTCGGTATATGCTGCGCTAACTCAGGCTTCCGATGCCATATCTGGTGCCAGGCCTGGAGCGCGCAGGGAAATGTTGGAAACATACATGCAGCGCCTGGCCAAGCTGGAAGAAATCGCCAATTCAGTGGATGGGGTCAACAAGTCTTATGCCATCCAGGCTGGGCGCGAACTCAGGATAATCGTGGAACCAAGCATGGTAGAAGACGCACAGACCTCTTTGCTGGCAACGGAAATCGCTGCTCAAATTGAGAAACAGGTTCAATATCCAGGTCAGATAAAAGTGACTGTGATTAGAGAAACCAGACAGATCGCAATGGCAAAATGATCTCCCTGCTATTTTTTGGAGACGTCTTTGGCAAGGCGGGAAGACAGGTCATATTTGACACGCTTCCCGGCCTGAGAGAGGAGTTTGCTCCGGATTTTGTCATTATGAACGGCGAAAATCTGGCCGACGGCAGAGGCTTGACAGAAAAAACGGCAAAACCTCTGTTTCATGCTGGGATAGACGTAATCACCGGGGGTAATCATCTATGGGATCGCTCCGAATCCTGGGATTTTATCCGCAGTCATCCCAACATCGTCAAACCTTTGAACTATCCGCCTGCGACTCCTGGCAGCAGCTCTTTTACGGTAAGCAGGAATGGAAAATCATTGACCGTGTTGTCGCTATGCGGACAGATCTACATGCCTCCCTGCGATTCACCTTTTACTGCCTTCAACAACTGGAAGCAGGAAAACTCTGCCAAAAATGGTGCCATAATCGTTGATTTCCATGCTGAATCAACAGCCGAAAAACGTGCCTTCGGATGGCATGCAGATGGCATCATCTCGGCCATGCTGGGCACCCATACCCATATCCAGACCGCCGATGAAGAGGTTCTTCCTCTGGGAACCGCCTACATTTCCGACGTGGGGATGACTGGAGCGCATGACAGTGTAATCGGGGTTCGCAAAGAGATAATCCTGAACAAGTTTGTAAATGCCTTGCCCAGCAGGTATGAATCATCGGACAAGGGCTTGCAGGTCAACGCGGTTTTTTTACGGATTAATGCGCAGACGGGCAGGGCGATCTCCATCCAGCGGATCAGGAGAGAACACCTCCCACATGTAAATGACGTGCATCGATAACAGCAAGGAGAAATCATGGAACACGTGTTAAGCGGCAAACCTGTTGCCAAACTAATCAGACAGACTTTAAAGAGCATCATCGGGGAACATGGGTTGAAGCCACGGATGAGCCTTATAATTATAGGGAGCGACCCCGCCGCGGATTACTATGTGCAAAATATTGTTTCCTTGGGAACCAAACTCAATTGCCAGATTGACCTTGTGAGTTTGCCAGAAAACACCAGTCAAAGTGAATTGATCGCCGTGATCGAACAGGCAAACCTCGATCCCTCTGTTCATGGCATCATGATCCAGAAACCTTTACCCAAACATATCGATGACAATGAGATTGGTATGGCGGTATCCCCGGCCAAGGATATTGACAGCCTCAACCCGCTGAACCTTGGAAAGATCCTGCTCCAAGTGGATGGCTTTCTTCCCTGTACGGCACTGGCTGTGTTATGTGTGCTTAAGCACTATCAGATTCCCGTTACTGGCAGGCATGTGGTGATTATTGGGCGCAGCGCAATAGTAGGCAAGCCTCTTGCCAACATGCTGCTCTGGAAAAGCGATATTGCCAATGCCAGCGTCACCGTTTGCCACAGCCGCAGCCAAAACCTTCCCGAGCTGGTCAGATCTGCGGACATAGTGGTTGCGGCGGTGGGAAAACCTGGCTTTGTCACTGCTGATATGATTAAAGAAAATTCAGTCCTGATCGATGTGGGGATAAATGAAGTTACAGATTCCGAAGGGAACTCCATCTACGTAGGCGACATAGACTATAACTCATGCCATGACAAGGCATTGGCCATCACTCCGGTGCCTGGGGGTGTGGGCACGGTAACCAGTTCCCTGCTGCTTTTAAATCTCGTCAGAGCCTCTTTGTTATGCTCTGGCCTAAACAAATCTATTGACGAATTATTCGCTCTGATTTTTAGTGAAAAATAATATGAAAAGACTCACTGATGTATTCTGGGAGGAACGATGAAACGTAAGAGTATTGTGCTCTTAACAATTCTAATAGCCACGGGGCTTGCCCTCTTGCTACTCTCCGGTTGCGGAAAATCTGGCAACAGGTTCGCCAACCAGGCTCCAACAATTAAAATTACTTCGTATGAAGGGGCTGACGATAGTGACCTTCTCTCTCCTTATGCGGATTCAGTATTTGCTTTCCAGCAAAAGATCTATTGGCATGCCACAGACCCAGATGGAGTGATCACTGGCTTTGCCTACCGGGTTTCCCGCGTATATCGCGATAACTCCGGCGCCATAACCAGAATCGTGCCTATCGCCACTCCTGGCAATGACAGCATCGATGATGGTCAGCTCACTCCCAGCAATGTTTTGGAAACACTTGGTACGGGTTGGGTTTTACATACATCCGGGGACAACCCCAAAAAATCTATCTGGACCAATCAAAAGTATGCCACGATCAACTTCCCCGCTGCCGATACACTGGGCAATCCGGAAGTGATAGAAAGCTTGTTTGAAGTGATTGCCATAGACAACCGGGGCGATATCACCAAGGTTGATCCCCGCTATAGCAATCCTCCCCGCAGCGAAGCATGGCGCTCTTTCAATGCTCAATCCGATCCCCCCACTTGCGCTGTCTCCACCACCAAGGGCAACCCTAATGGCGGACAGGTGGGTGCTGGTTTGCGCCTCATGTTTTCCATGAAGAATAACGATCCATTCATCGATCCGATTCCCTCCAAGTTTATGTTTGCCATTGTAAAATCAGATACAACAGGCGTGCATAACAGCACTCAGGATATTGTCTGGTATGATACAGCCACCTCTTTGAATGACGCCAAGATCGAAGAATTCCTTCTCACCAAACATACGACTCCATCCCTGACGTACGATTACAATGAAGGGGGAACGGTACTTCAGACAAAAACCAAAATCTACGCGGTTGCCTATGACATGGCTGGAGTTGCTTCTGCCAATCCAGATTCCATCTACTTCTCGGTAAAGCCCGGCTTCCGTCCCGCAACACTCGTTTACCATCAAAGAATCTACGCTTTGGGTGATCATCACTATATCGATTATTCAGACGGCGATACACAAGAGATATTGCCCTTTACCATTATTGGAGGCGTCCAACGCTTTGCCACCTTTTTCTATGCCGATTCCACCAATACCAACAGTGCTGTGCATAGCCAGAATCTGAAAACCTGGTTACGCTGGGGCTGGAGTGGTGAATATGGAAAAATTAGCGGTAATGTCATCGATTACACCAACAATCCCTTCGATAAAAAGTTGGATGCGGTCCTGGATAGGGCGGATAGTACAAACTATTTCAGCGAGATAACCCATTTCCACTTACGCCTGGACGGCCAACCTTACTATTATGCGCCTATGGCGGCGGATGAAACAGCCTATGTCACAGATACCAATGGAGACAGATGGCTGAGAATCCCTCTCAACTCTCCCCTTGGGCAAACCCTCGTGCTAACTTCGCTTCAACCCGGAATGCACACTTTCCAGGTGCGCTGCGAAGACCTGCAGGGCGAGGTTGATCCACAGCCGGCAGTGTTTAACTTCAATGTAGCTCAATATATTCCGCCAGCCTCAAGAAATGGCATCCTGATCATTGACGATGACGAACATCACAATACATTTTCTCCGGATGACATTGTGCAGGCCAAGTATGAATATATGCTGGCTGATTATACAGGACCGAAGGTGTTCATGAAGAGGCACTATGGCGCAGATCCTGTACAATCCGACGAATTCTATACGGACAAGCGTTACCGTCAGCTTTCGCCCTCTGACCTGATGAAGTTCAAGCTGGTGATCTATCATAACGACAATCCCAGCAAAAGCGGAGAACTCAAGCTGGAAAATGATGGTATAACGCAGTATCTGGCTGATGGTGGAAACATGCTGATTTCGCACACCAACCAGCTTTCCGCCGTGTTGACAGCGTTCTCCTCCGTTGCCCAGAAAACATTCCTGCACTATATGAACGTGCCCTTCAGAAACGACTCGTCCACGTTCTTGAGCGGTGGTCTGACAGTAAGACCTTTCTTCCAAACTGCAGTTGGTCAAAATGTAAACTCCGTTCCTTTCCCTGATGTCAATCTGCAATTCAACGCCAATGGCGTTGGAGAGTCAAGCTTCAACCCCATTGTGGAGGGAAGGGACGGCCTTTCCGCTATCACCTATTTCCCCTTGATGGATCTGCCTTCCTATTCGAGTTACGCGGCAAACGTCATCTATAGGATGAGGATTAAAAATGTGGGAGCGGATTCGTATTCACCTGCCAATGAGGCAGAATACAACAAGTATAATAATAGAGCTGTGGGATTCAGAAAGGTGAACCCCAATGGAGCTCGTTGCTACCTGCTTGGTTTCCCGCTCTCCTACATGTGTGATGCGGATGCCAGGGCTCTGATGAACAGAGTAATAGCGGATTGCTCGCTATAGAGTATTCCCGAATAATAATATAAAGGCTCTCCCACAAAGGAGAGCCTTTCTTTTTGATATGCCAACATTGTTGTTTATCCTCCATAGCTCCCTCCTTTGCTGCTACTTGCTTTTTCGCCATCATCCTTAGGTCATCCTTATAAATTATAAGGTTGACCTACGGATGACTATCACCAGAGGGCGTGATGCAAATGAGGGCAATCCTCCCCCATAATATATAGGTGCTACGTTCACGCCGTGGAAAGGTGGATAGGTGAAATGGTTCCGTGATTTTTTGAACCTTGTGAGAACTTTTCTAAAAGACTGGATCCCGGGTCAAGCCCGGGATGGCACGGAGTATAGTCTGTTGAGGTTTGATTTTTGTTCGGGTGGTTGCTTCTTTAATGCTGGAGTCTGGCTCGCAAGTCGGGATGACGAGGTATAGTGGCGCCGCGTTACTTTGAGATACGTTCGCTAATGGTGAAGCGCAGCTTATAGCCTTGTTGGGAACGCAAGTAGCGTCGATAGATCAACCGCCAGTCGCGTTTGTCGATGGCTGGAAAGTGGGTGTCGCCCTCAAAGTCGGCTCCGATTTTTGTGAGATAGAGGCGGGAAGCGCGATCGAGGAAAAGACGGTAGATTTGCGCTCCGCCAATCACAAAGCAGTCCTCTGAACCGCAAAAAGCCATCAAATCAGACAGGTTTCTCATCGCTATTGCTCCGGATGGGGAGAATGCGGGATCGCGGCTTAAAACGATGTTTTCGCGCCCCACAAGGGCTTTACCCAATGAAAGCCAGGTTTTTCTACCCATGATCACCTTATGGCCCAGGGTCTGTTTTTTGAACCAGGCAAGGTCTTCCCGGATATGCCAGGGCATGCGCCCATCCTTGCCGATGATACCGTTGCGGTCCAGGGCGGCGATGATGAAAAAGCGGGGTTCAATCATAACGCCCGGAGCGGAAGAAGGTGTCTATGGATGGGATATGCGCTTGTTTGGCGGCGGCAAGGTCGCCCTGGAAGATGAGCCGCCCGTTGTCCAGGAAGATGATACGGTCCGCGATACGGTGGATAGAGGCAAGCTCGTGGGTCACGACCACGATGGTCATGTTCAGTTTGCGCTTTAGCTCCAACAGCAATTCATCAAGATGCGAGGAGGTGAGGGGGTCGATACCGGCGGAAGGCTCGTCGCAAAAGAGTATCTTGGGATCGAGAACTATCGCCCTGGCCAAAGCCACACGCTTTTTCATGCCCCCGGAAAGTTCGGATGGCATCAGATGCATAACGTCGCCCAGTTTGACCAGGGATAATTTGACGCGGATGATCCGCTCGATGAGGGCGGGAGAGAGGTGCGTGTGCTGCTCCAGCGGGATCGCGATGTTTTCAAAGACATTGAGGGAGTTGAGCAGCGCTCCTCCCTGAAAGAGCATTCCGACCTTCTTTAGCACTTTCTGAAAGTGGTTTTCGTCCATCTCGGTGATCTCTTCGCCCCAGTATTTAATGCTGCCTTTGGTAGGTTCGACAAGACGGGTGATGGCTTTGAGCATTGTGGTTTTCCCGCAGCCGCTGCTTCCCAAAATAACCGTTAGCTGGCCCGGGAAGATGTCCAGATCGATATCGCTGAGGATCACCTTTTCGCCATATCTGGCTTCCAGGCCGCGCACACTGATGATGGGTTCGTTGTTTTTCATATATAGAGAAGGCTGAACAGGGAATCGGCAATCACAATGGCAAAGATGGAGGAAACCACAGAGGCAGTGGTGGCTTTGCCCACTCCTTCTGCTCCGCCTGTGGTCTGGAAGCCATAATGGGCGCCGATTATCACGATGAGCCACGCAAAGACGGTGCTCTTGGTGAAGGTGATGATCAGGTCTTTAAGGGTTAGAATATTGAATGAACGACTTAAAAAGGTGCTCACGCTCAGATCCAGGTAACCAAAAGCGATCACCGCCCCACCAATCTCGCCAGCGATGATGGCAAGCAACACCAATACGGGCATGACCAGGGTTATGGCATGAAACTTTGGAACCACCACAAAACGCACAGGATCGAGCGCCATCATGCGCAGGGCATCCAGTTCTTCCGACACATTCATGCTCGCGATCTCGGAGGCGATTGCGGAACCGCTGCGCCCAGCCACCAGGATCGCCGTGATCAAGGGCCCCATCTCGCGTACCATGGTTATGGCAAGTAGGTCGGCCAGAAAGATGTTCGCCCCATAGATACGAAGTTGCACCGCAGATTGTAGAGACAGGATAAAGCCAATTATGAATGACATCAGAGCGATGATCGGCATGGCATTGAATCCCAGTGCGAGGCCTTGTTGAACTATTGAATATTTGCGCTGTCCGCTGCGGTCGAAGATTCCGATTATAGACCACCAGACCACTTCCGAAGCGGTCATGATGGCGTTTTTGAAGCTGTCCAGACGGATAAGCAGATTTTCTCCTGCGCTTTCCAGAAATCCCTGTTTGGGTCGGGGTTCAACGGTGGGCAGATCGAGGGAACGAAAGGTGTCCATCACAGATTGGATCTCTGCGGAAGGAGGATGTATGATCAGGGCTCCTTTTTGGGCGGCTTTAAGGGTCAGCTCTTCCAAAAAGGCCACACCGGCGCTGTCGATCCCGGTAAGGCCGGATAGGTCGATATTGAAGCTGGCTTTGCTTTTCAACACAGCTTCCAACTCGGAATGGAGGGAGGGAATATCAGGCGCCACCAAAGAGCCTTCGATGCGCAGCAGTCCTTCGTGGAAACTGAGTTTAAGCATATCAGTAATAGAGCGAAATGCGCAAAAACGAATCCAGGCCGTAAACGATCCAATCCTGGCGAGTCCGCTCGTCCTTGCGTTCATAAGCAGCGGTGAGCTTCAGATCCAGAGAGACGTTGCGATAGATGCGGATGTTGAAGCGGCTCTCGCTTTCAAAACGGGGACGGATCTGGTCGCGGTTCATGGGGACAAAAACCTCAAAAGTGGAATTGACGTTCAAAAAGCGCATCAGGTTGAGGGCTGAGAGAATGAGAGTGCTCTCCAGTCCATGGTCATTTTTGTCAGAGCCTTCCATATACATATCATAGTAGAGTGAATCCACTAAAGTTCGTTCCACAAAGTTATAGCTGTCGCGATTGAATTCCTGCTGCCAGCCATAGCCGCCACGCAGGCTGAGGGCGACCTTGGGGTTCATCACCCAGCGGTAGGTGATGCCCAGCCCCTCCTTGAGGTTCATGGGGAACAAGGCATGTTTGGTCTTAAGCTGGTCGGCATTGGTGAGCACCTGCAGGGTGTCGCTTTTGTGAGAAAGGACAAGCAGGTTTTTGGGATCGTCAAATTTGCGGGTCTCGTCAAAAAAGTGCGTTTTCAGATCTACCCGGCCATAGAAAGAAAAGTCTTTCAGCTTTTCTCTGGCTTCCCAAGGGGTGAAAAGCATAACATTCTTGAGAGAATAGGAATCTGTGCTGATCTGCAGGTCTCTGCCTGTTCCGTGGCTCATACCCAGGTCGTAGATACTGCGGGCGGTGTAGTGCCTGTAAGGAAAGGTCAGGTCCAGATTGTTTTCCAACTGGCCGATAATGTTCAGGTTATACTCGGCGTCCTTTTGGTCGTCGCTGTTGCGGGTATTGAGGTTGATGTTGCCGTGGATGGCGCCTTTGTGGACCAAGGGATGGTCTTTGAAGAGGGGGTCTTCGCCCAGGATGCCTGCTCCAATCATGAGGTTGCCTTCTCCGGAGGGATCCACCACCACGGTGAGGATCTCGTTCTGACCAGGGTTGATGTTGACCGTGGTGAAATCCTTGAAGTCGTTCCAGAAACCACCCAGCTTGATCATGTAAGTGCCAGGCTTCAGAATCCACACCTTGTCGGGTTGTCCCAGGTCTTCATCGCCGATACTGGTGTCCGAACCATAAAGATAGTAATCGTATTCGTCAGCGTCCTTGATCCACAGGTCATAGGACAGGCGCACCCTTGTCTGGCTCTGGTCCATGATCTTGACCACCAGTTCTGACCATTGCCCGCTCACCACGGTGCGCATGCGGGGTTTGATCTCAGCCGGGATTTGTATCTCCTGGTTTTCACCGATAGTGATCAGATAATTTCCTGGTTCGAGAGGCAGTTCCTTACCGAATTCAGCTTCCTGGCGGTTGACGATATCCCCTTCTGCGTTCATCTGTTCCACAGTGTAACGTATTACAGTGTTTTGATTGGAAAGCAGAGGTAAAAGCAGTTCACCGCCGGCAGTTTCTGCGGCGGCTTCGGAAGCAGCGGTGTAAACGAAGTTTTGCAGGTGGCCCTGCTTTTCGGGGGGGAGATCAGTCTCTTCGTCCTTGCCTTCCAAAAACAACCTGCACTTTGCGGCGAAGATATCGGTTTCCTGCATCAGCATCACGTTGTAAGTTTGCACCAGATAGACGGTGCTATTGTCCGGCAGCTCTGAATAGCGTTCTGGTTTATAGGAGAGTAAAACGCTCTGCGATTTGGCATCCTGCAACAGGAACTCCAGGCGCAAATGGGCTTTGGGACGTTGGCCTTCGATCTTTTCCACGTTGAGGATGTTCATTTGCAGGTAGTAATCCGGAGCAGCCTCGGCGGCATCGCGGTTTACCCTGCGGAAAATGTTGTAGGCGCGCAAACGTTGGGCCACCAGATTGGGAATCGCGTCGCTGAGCCTGTTTGCCCAGATGTCGAAAGGCAGGTATCTGACCCTGGTAAAGCTGTCCTTTACCACCAGTTGATTGCGCGAATAGGTGCGGTCGATGGTGGCGTCAAGGACTTCAATGTTCTTTGGAAAGGGCTTGGCCAGCTTGAGCTGGTCGTTTTCTGTGGCGGGAAGATAGTCCAACACATAGTAATTGGTGACTGTTCTGTCCACTTTGTGCAAACATCCGCTCAGGAACAATAACGCGCCAAAGAGCAGTATCAGGGTGCAATACAGGCGGGTTTTTAGCTGGTTGCGCTTCATCTGTTACCCCTCAGAATAATGGAAGGCTGGTCGGCGATCTGGCGGGAAAACTCGTTGAGGTTTTCACTCGCTTCCCGCAGAGATTCCAGGATCTCGGTCAAATTGGCTCTGTTGCTGATAAGCAGCCGATCGACGTTGGAGACCATACTTCCCGTTTTGCTGGTTGTCTCGCTCAACTGGCCGATCAAATTTTGGATGTCGGCCTCTTTCAGTTGGGTTGATATGTTGTTGATGTTGGCTACCAGGGAGTCCAGCTCAGCCGAGGTGAGGACATTGTTGACCCTGTCCAGGGAGCTGTTCAGCTTGCGGCTCATCTCCGCGGCGTTGGCTGCCAGGACGCTGAGGCTTTGCAGTGTGGAAGAAAGATCGGTTTCTGTGGCTGCCAGGATCGAGTTCGTTTTTCCAAGGATGCCGGCGAGATTGGCTTGGTTTTCGGGATTGGTCATGGAACTGATGTTGGTGGCAATAACATCGATCTTTTCGGCGATGGTTAGCGCCCTGGTGGAGATATCGTCCAGCGATGAAACTCCCCTGCGGATGAAGCTTTTTGGCTTAAGATCGGTAGCCTGGTTGGTGCCTCCCCTGATTTCCACAGCTTTCACTCCGGTTATTCCTACCCAAATGAGGATGGCTTCGCTGTCGGACTTGATGGGAGTGCCTTTATCCAGTCCAACTTTGAGAACCACTTTGGTGACATCGTCAGGCTTGATCTTGATTTCCTCGACCCTGCCAATCGGTATTCCGTTGTAATTGACCGTCCCGCCCACATTAAGTCCTCTGACGGAGTAGTTTTCAAACTCGATAAAGTAGATGTCCTGGCTTTGCATCAGGTGCCTTCCGGCTACCACAATGAAAAACAGCACAAGGATCGATATACCTACGCTAAGAAACAGGCCCAACCTGATCTTTGCCGCCTTGGAAACCATCAGCGATCCTCCTATGAGTCCAGATTCAGATGTTGAGTGATCAGCTTGCTCTTGATATATGCCGGCTGGCTTGATGTGATACTGACCTCGCCTTCGCAGATCACATCTTCGCCAAAGCTAATATCTCCTGTAACCTTGAAAGACTTGCATCCAGCAAGCGAGGGAACGCCATCTTTGAACCGCTCGAGCAACTGGTCGATCTTGCCGTAATAGCGCTCATCGAGTTCGATCAGTGGAGGAGCGTCCAAGCCACGTTTGAGAACCACCTGGTATTGGTCGTTCAACTCGTAGGCGTCAGACCAGATGGCGAGCAGGTCAGTGTTTTTCTTCACGGGGGCAAAGCGGCTGCGGGGCACCACCAAAGCCCTGGAGTTGTTAAAGATATTGATGGCGGCTCCCATGGCTGTTTCCAGTTGATAGACGGGAGTTCCATCCACCACCTTGGGATTCACTATCAAAGGCAGGATCATGACCCCGTCCTCGGCGATCAGATTCCACTGCAGGGCCTGGAGATCGACCCATATATTGTTGGTGTTGAAATATTTGTAATATTCGATGTTCTGAAACTCGTCAAGCTCGTCGGCGGGGCACTGCGCCACTTCGCGCAGCAGAAGACGTCCGTTCAGGTCTTCACTGAGATGCCCGCCTTTCCTGTCTGCAGCGGTGCGTTCGCAAACCTCGATCAGGAACTGGATACCTTTTTCCTCCATAAAGGCAGGAATTCCTGTATCCACCGTGGCTCCCAGGTTGTCGGAGTTTGAGATAAAGGCATAGCGGTAGCCGCTTTCTATCAGCCTGTCCAACAATCCGGAGGTGTTCAGGGCGGCGTAAATGTCACCATGGCCGGGTGGATTCCACATCTTGGCTTCGTTTTCATTTTCATAGGGCTTCAGATTGTCCTGCCGGATGCGGGGGAATCTGTTCTGCAAAAACGACAGGGGCAGTTTCTGGCGTCCCAGGTCAGGATACCTGTTTAGATAGCTGAGGGTGTCCTCTTCCGTGTTGTAGCTGTTCATAAACATCAACAGCACTTCATAGCCGGAACCTGCCCGCAGGGAAAGCACCTGCCTCGTGATGATATCCAGAAAGTTCATGTTGCCTTTCACGGGAAGCAGGCTTTTGGCCGCGCTGAGGCCCATGCTTGTGCCCAATCCGCCGTTAAGCTTGATCACCACGATGTTTTTCAGGATACCTTGATTCCTGTATGAATTGACTTCGCTGTAGTCGATCAGGTTTTCCGGCGACGGGGCTTTGATCTCTGAACCCGGTATCTGGCCGCTGGCGCCGCTTTCAAGGAGCTTATAATAAGAACCAAAGGTGCGGATCACGCTTTCAGGGATGGAGTGGGCCTTCATCAGCTTGTTGAAGTTGTTAAGCATGCTGCTCATCTGCCTGCCTTGTTCTTGACAAGAGTTTCGCTGACCAGGGCTTCGATCTGCTCGTCATCCACCGGGCTGGGAACAGTGATATGTCCTTCCGTTGGGTGGGCTTCGTTCCAGGCCTGGACTGTTTGGATAGCGTTGGGATTGCGGGCCCAGCCGCGCCTGCCGACTCCTCCCATCACATCCCAGGAAAGGCCCGATCTGACAACTTCATCCATTCTGGCGCTGCCATCCAGGACGATTCCGTTACCGCCGTTGATGGCTCGGCCGATGCCAACTCCACCGCCGTTGGAAAGCACCACCAGGGTCATGCCTCTGGCGATGTTTCCGCCAAAACAATGGGTGGCCATATCAGCCATCACGTTGCTGCCGTCCCGGATATTGGCGGTTTCCCTGAAGGGGGAGTCGGTGCCCGATGTGTCGTGATGGTCGCGGCCCAACATCACCGGTCCTATCTTACCTTCCCTCACCAGTTGGTTGAATCTGAGGGCGATATTGACTCTGCCCATCTCGTCAGCATAGAGTATGCGGGCTTTGGTGCCGACTACAAGTTTGTTTTCTTCCGCGTTCACGATCCAATGGTAATTGTCCCTGTCCATCGCGTTGCGGTTGGGATCTATCAATTCGGCGGCTGCCTGGTCTGTAGCTCTCAGGTCTTCGTCTTTTCCGCTCAGGCAAACCCAGCGGAAGGGGCCATAGCCAAAATCGAAGCAGAGGGGGCCCATGATGTCCTCCACATAAGAGGGGAAGATGAATCCTTCGCTGGTGTTGATTCCGTTTCTGGCGATGCTGTGTTCGCCGGAATCGAAGACCGATGCCAGGAAACTGTTTCCATAGTCCCAAAACTTTGAACCTTTCGCACTGAGGCGGGAGATAACCCTGAAGTGGCGCTGGAGGGATTCATCTACTTTCTTGCGGAAAGTGTCGCTATCGGTGGACAGCAATTGCCTGCCTTCTTCAAAGCTCAAGCCTGTCGGAGTGTAGCCTCCTTCATAAACGGCATGGCAGGAGGTCTGGTCTGATATCAGTTCTGCTTTCAGGTTGTGGGTATCCACGTATTCCAAAAGATCGACTATATTGCCGTAATAGGCAATGGAGATGGGTTTGCCGCTCCTGCGGTGTTCATCGACCCAACGGAAGATTTCCGGGAGGTCGCTGGAAACTTTGCTAACCCAACCCTGGCTATGCCTGGTTTCGATGCGGCTGTAGTCAACCTCGGCGATGACGCCTATTCCGCCTGCTATTTCTACCGCTTTGGACTGGGCTCCGCTCATGCCGCCCAAGCCGGAAGAGATATACAGGATTCCGCCCAGATCTTTGTCAGCAGGGATGCCAAGGTATTTCCTGCCTGCGTTGAGCAGGGTGATATAGGTTCCATGAACTATTCCCTGAGGGCCGATATACATCCAGCCTCCGGCAGTCATCTGTCCGTAATTGGCAACTCCCAATGCGGTCAGCCGCTTGAACTCCTCCGGATTGTCCCAGTTTCCGATCACCAGACCGTTGGTGGAAATCACGCGCGGAGCCTCGGGACGGGAAGGGAAAAGACCCAGGGGATGGCCGGACTGGACAACCAGAGTCTGTTCTTCCGTCATTACTTCAAGATACTTTTTGATCAGGCGGTATTGCATCCAGTTCTGGCAGACCTGCCCGGTTTCTCCGTAAGTGACAAGCTCATAGGGATAGAGGGCGACATCGAAATCCAGGTTGTTGTCGATCATTACCTGCAACGCCTTGGCGGATGTGATGCCTTTATACATGTCCAGGGGTAATCCTTTTATCCTCCCCTGGGGACGGTAACGGTATCCATAGATACGCCCGTGGTTCAACAGCTCATCCAAAAATTCGGGAGCAAGCTTCGCGTGGAGTTCATGGGGAACATAGCGCAGTGCGTTCTTGACCGCTAAGGCGATTTCTTTTTTTGTGAGATTGAGCCCTCTATGGGGTGCTCTGCGGATATTAGGCTCAAAGACCGGATCAGGGGGCAGTATCGGGTCCAGTTTAACTTCAAACATTTTTTTATGGGGCATCTAAAACCTCTCATGCTATTTCGCTATCCGGCGGCGTTTTCCCAAGAATGTTACAAGGCATCTCGATATGTAACAAAGAACCGTCGGATTTGCGGTATTTATCCTTTCTACTATGGATTCTCGGAAAGACTTTTTTGTCAAGTTAAAACTCGATTTGGAGGGTTTATGACATAACGGGGGATTGCCGCGCGTGCCCGAACCAATTTCAAATACAATCCCTAAAAAACAGATATGTCCAAGTCCATCACAACTGCAACGCGTCTTGCCTGTCACATGCAGCAACAACTTGATTGCTATACCAGTTACCGCTTATCTCCTTTCTCCATTCACATAATATCTGCCAACCATCCTCAATATCCGTAACGTCGCTCTCCTTTGATACCAAAGAAGTTAGCGCCATCATCCTTAGGTATGCGGTTGCGAAGTTAAGGATGACCCAGGAAGACCCAGAGCCGATCCTGGGAACCAAAGGGGGGAGAAGGACGGAGCTCAGCGGTTTGTGAAGGCAGTCACCTTGTAAAAACCACGTGGTAGCGCAGCGGCTCCGCTGTGGATGAAATCGGTGCTGGAACTCACTCCCAGATACTGATACACTCCGTCAGCATCCTGGGGCTGATAATAAACCCTGTAGCCGGAGGGGGACAGTTGATTGCCTGCCGTATCATAGGCTACCGGCAACCAACAGAGGCGGATGTCGCTTCCGATACGTTCTGCCTGCAGGCCTTCCGGTTCGCGGGGTTGAGGTGCTGACAGCCAGCTTAGTTCAGCAGCAAAGATATCTGCTCCTCCCGTGTTTACAAGCGGATGTGCGCCCAGGTTAAACGAGGCTGCATAGCTCCCGCATAGCAGAAGATCACCCCCAGAGTCCATTTGCAGGCCATAGGCGAAATCGTTGTCTGCACCTCCCCAGCCCTGAGCCCAAGTCCAGGCGCCCTGGTTGTCCAGACGCGCTGCGAAAATGTCTCCGTATCCTGACGAAGCAAGACTATGGCTGCCAAAGGAGGCCTGACCTTGAAAGGTGCCGCAGATTCCAATCCCGCCTCCGGCATCAAGGCCAATCCCGTAGGCGTGATCTGCCAAGGTTCCTCCTGCATTGCTGGCCCAGAGCCAGTTTCCTGCCCCGTCCAAGGCAGCGGCGAAGATGTCGTTTTCACCTGCACCGGTAAGAGTAATGGCACCAAACGAGGCGCCATCCCGGAATATACCACAGAGATAGGCGCCGCCTGAGGGGGAACAGACCAGGTCCTTCCCTTCATCGGGTTGGCTGCCGCCTGCGCTTGTTGCCCAGAGCCAGTTGCCACTGGAGTCCAGCCTGGCGACAAAGATATCCGATCCACCCAGGCTTGTGAGGGAAGAGTCGCCAAAGGACGCGGTGGATTCATACTTGCCTGTCAGCCAGATATTGCCGCCTGAATCGAGTGTCACCCCATAGCCGCGGTCTTGTCCATCTCCGCCAGCCTTTTTGGCCCAAAGCCAGGTTCCCGCGGGGCTGATCTTTGCTACAAATATGTCATCATTTCCGCTGCTGGTGATCGGATAAGAGCCAAAATATGCCGTAAGTCGAAAACAACCTGTAACAATGGCATTCCCAGAGCTATCAAGGGCAAGGGATCTGCCTTCGTCGTTGGCACTTCCCGCACCCGCGCGGGTAGCCCAGAGCCAGTTACCATTGGCATCCAACTTGGCCACGAAGATATTGGTGTATGATCCGGTTGAAGAAAGCGTAGTGTTGCCAAAAACAGCACCGTTGCGGTATAAGCCGGTGACAAGGACGTTGCCGGAAGTATCAACAGCGACATCGTAGGCAATGTCATTCATGTTTCCGCCTGCCTGGCTTACCCAGAGCCAGTTTCCCTCAGCATCGAGCTTGGCAACAAAGATATCCGCTCCTCCCCGGGAACTTAGGGTGTTGCTTCCGAAAGTTGCGCTGCCACTGAATTCTCCGCAGATATATACATTGCCCTGGGCATCCCGGTCCACTGCCCAACCCTTGTCAGTGCTGCTTGATCCGGCACTCACCGCCCAATTCCAGCCCGCGGCCTGCGCGGTCAAACAACCGTACGCCAATAGCAACAAACACACTAGATAAACTTTCTCTTTCATGCTTCCGCTCCAGAGTAAATTTGATATTATCCAAACATTTTGGCATGCCAGCGGCAGTTTGTCAAGTCCAATCTGCTTAACCGATGGGTTTTTTAGGCGGGGGAAGAATGGGGATATCGCTGAACATTGCGCGTAAGTGCACCCATAATGAAGACTATAAAGCAGGGCTTAACGCATATTAAGACAAAAGGATAGAAGTCTGAACTTGCTTTGAGTTGAAATAGAAATTACCAGCCCCAAATCCAGCAAAACCCAATTCGAAAGCGTCCCACCAGAAATGAGATATGGCCCTCATACGCTCATCGCTCATTGATGACTGATTGACCGCTGACCGACCGCCAGGCAGGTTTTGGGCAGGACGTCAATGGGCCATCGGCAAATGATCTGAATATATGAAAGGTCTTTGAATATTTGTGCTAAAAAGACCCCGGAGCAAGCCAGGATCTTCGAAATTATAGATGTAATCTCTCTACTTGACTGAGATAACCTCGACAACTTCGGGAATCTCTTCCTTGATGATTCGCTCAATACCTGCCTTAAGAGTCAGGGTTGCCATGGGGCATCCATTGCACGCGCCTTTGAGGCGCACTTCAACAACGTTGTCTTCCCGAACGTTGACCAGTTCCACATCTCCTCCGTCAGACTGGATGGAGGGGCGTATCTTGTCCAATATCGTTTCAATCTTTTGCTTATCAAGCATTGTCTCATTCCTTAGAGTGTTATTTATAGGATAAACTAATGAAAACAACGCGGAAAGCAAAACTTTCCGCGTAGCTAACATTATATTTGTTGATTATCGCATCAGGTCAACAGTCAGGGTGTTGCCGGAAGGATAGATGAGATTCATCTTGTCGCCGTCCAGCGTAGCGATCTTAACGTTGTTGCCGTCATTGACAAGATACCAGGCCTGGGATTCCTCATCAAAGGAAAGTAATACGCTTTGACCAGCATTCTTGCCGGTCAGTTCGTCTATCGCGATGTTGTTTTTGGTGATGGTGATCTTGAAGCTCGCATCATCGGTCTGGGCGTATTTGATCACTTCCTGACCTTCGTTCATAGACATCGGATTTGTGCCTGTCCAGAATTCTATGGTATTTAACACAAAGAAATCGGCTATGACGGTAAATTCATAGGCCGGAATAAAGAACAGTATCCAGAAAACTATGTTGTTGATGTATTTGTCACCCAGCGAACCATTCCATTCATACAGTTTACGGGTAAGGGTGAAGTTGCCGTAGCAACTGAACAGGCTCACAGAGAGAAAGGCTGCAAGCACTAATAACAGGACAGTAGTTTTGAACTTTTTCATCGTTCCTCCATCGGAATTACTTCTGAATCACTTTTCTTGGCATCCGCTCTGACGGTCAAGTAATAAAATGCAGGAATGATAATCATAGTCAGGAATGAGGATACAACCATGCCGCCAATTGAGACCACACCCATTGATTGGCGCATTTCCACGCCGGAAGCACCGATCCCGAGAGCCATGGGCAGCATTCCGATGATCACAGCCAGGGTACTCATTACTATCGGTTTGAGCTTCATTTCGGCAGCCTCAAGCAGGGCATCGCGAGGGGTTGCGCCCTGTTTGCGCTTCATGTTGGCGTAATCCAGGAGCAGAATGGCGTTGTTGACCACAATCCCCACCAGCATAATGATGGAGAGCATAGAAATGATGTTAAAACTGAAACCCGCGAGCAGCAGCGAAAAGATGACGCCGATCAGGGCCAGGGGTACGGTTGCCATGATAAACAGAGGCTGCACAAAGCTTTCCAGAATCGCCGCCAGCAGCATGTAAGTAAGCAAAACCGCGAGGGCAAAGGTGCGGACCATATCTTTGAGAGTGGAAGCCAGAACTTTCGCTTCGCCGCCCCATATAACCTTGTAGCCGTCTGGCAGCTTGTAATCTTCCAGCCTTTCGTTGATGCCGGAGATCACGTCTCCCAGGCGGGCTCCTTCAGCCACGTCGCCATTGAAGACGATGGACTTGGCGCGGTCGCGGTGGATGATTCTGTTGGTTGCGGGGGCAAAGCTGACGTCAGCGAGCTGAGAGAGCAGATAAGTTTGTCCCATCACGGCCACGCTGATGTTGCCGACCCGGTCAGGTGTGGAGAGTTCGGAATCGTCCAGCGAGATATTGATATCATACTGGTCTCCGCCTTCCTGATAATGGGTGGAAACCATTCCGGCCACTGCTCCGCGCAAGGCCAGGGCGAGATCGTAAACCGTGGCGCCGATGGCAGCCATTTGCTCGCGGCGGGGTTCGACCGTAATCTCGCTGCGCCCGGAGCGGGTGCTGGTATCCAGGTTGATGAGGCCGGGCGTATCCTTGATTCGCTCCGTTACCTCCGTTTTAAGCTGCTCCAGCCGCTCGTTGTCGATGCCCTGGAGGTAAAACTCGACCGGGGATCTGCCACCCATCATGAAGGTGGAGGCTGAAACCTTAATGCGGGCGTTGGGGATGTCCGCCAGTTCACGGGTGAGCAGATCCGCCATCTCGCGGGAGCTGAGCTTGCGGTCATCGGCGTCCACCAGCTTGATGTCCGAAGCGGCGATGTTTGAACCGGTATCGATGAATCCTGATGAACCAAGGTTGGTTATGATGTGCTTGATCTCTTTGTGTTTGCCGATGCGTTGGTGGATGTCCTCGTAAACCTTCGCGGTCTGATCCAGATTGTAGCCCTGGGGCAGTTCGACGTTGACCGTGATGTTTCCCCTATCCATGACGGGCAACAGTTCCAGGCCAATTATGGGAACCAGAGCGAAGCTGACAATCAGCAGCAACACAGTGGCGCCAATCATCAGGATAGCGGTTCTTTTTGAACCGATCATTAAACTGAGGAACTTTTTGTAGCCCCGGGCAAACTTCCCAAACCAGCGGTCAAAGGCAAGCCCGAATTTGTTGGTCTTGACTGTTTGAGGGATTATCAATGAGGCCAGCATGGGGGTAATGGTGAAGGAAGTGACAAGGGAAAAGAGTGTGGCGATCGTCACCGTCACGGCAAATTCCACGAGGAACTTGCCAACCATTGAGCGCATTGTTGCCAGTGGCAAAAAGACCACGATGTTGGTTAGTGTGCTTGCCAGCACGGCAATGGCAATCTCGGAAGTCCCTTTTTTTGATGCTTCGCGGCGGGAATTGCCCATTTCCTTGTGTCGGAATATGTTCTCGATGACAACCACGGAGTTGGAAACCAGGATGCCCACCGCCGTGGAGATGCCTATCAGGGTCATCATATTGAAGCTGAAACCGGCTATCTGCATAAACATGAAGGAAGAAACGATCGAAATCGGCATGGACAGCGCAACTATCAGGGTGGAGCGCAGATCGTGCAGGAAGAGCAGCAGCACCAATCCGGTCAGGACTATGCCCATCCAGATGTTGCTGAAAGTGTCGTTGACAGTTGCTCGGATGAAGTCCGAATCGTCGCGGACCAGTTCCAGCTTGGCACCCTCGGGCAGTTCTTTTTGTATTTCGGGCAGTTCTTCGTTCAGTTGCTTGGAAATGTCCACCATGTTTCCGTCGGAAGCGCTGGTTATTGAGATGCGGACGATGTTTTCCTCAAGGCGTTGCGCGGGTATGTTGTAATAAATGGCCCGGGAGGTAACGTCCTCGGCGCCGTCGGTGATGGTGGCGATGTCGCGAAGCTTCTTAATGCCGGTCATGGTGGGGATGTCCGCGTCCCCGATCTTGTCAACGCTGTCAAATTGTCCCTTGAAGCGCACGGAGTACTCTTGGGTTCCGCTCTTGATGCTTCCGGCGGGCATATCCATGTTTTGGGCGGCTAGGATTTGCATCAGTTGGGTCAGGGATATCTTGTTCTGAAAGACAGCCTGGTCGTTGAGGTCAACATTTATCTGGCGCTTATTGCCTCCTGTAATTGTCACTTGGGCGACGCCTTCGATCTGGCCAAAGCGGTCTTTGAGCCTCTTGTCCGCGAGATGATAGAGCGCCTTGCCGTCCATTTTACCTGTGAGGATGATATCCATGAAGGGGTAGGCGTTGATGTTTATTTTTTGGATGACAGGCCGTTCCACATCGCTTGGGAGTTCGCGGATTATCGCGTCAACCTGATCCTTGACCTCTTGATTGGCAATGTCGATGTCTTTTCCCATCTTGAAGGCCATCATGATGATGCTTGCGTTTTCCATCGAATAGGACTGGGTGTAGTCCACCTGGCTCACTGTAGCGATGGCATCCTCAATCTTTTTGGTGATCTGGGTTTCAACTTCGCTGGGTCCGGCGCCGGGATACACTGTCTGGATAACCAGAAAGTGCATCTTCACATCCGGCATCTGGTTCAGAGGCATCTCAAAGTAAGCCAGGATGCCAAAGACCACAAAGACCAGCAAAGCCATGGTGACGAGCACCGGGCGTTCGACTGATATATTGGAAAGGAACATGGCCTGTGCCTCACTCAACCACGCGGATGAGCGCGTTTTCGCTCAAGAGGTTGATCCCTTCCGTGATCAGGACATCCCCCTCTTCCAGGCCGGATATGACTTCATGCTGGAGCTTGTTGTTCAAGCCCAGTTCGACCTCGCGGCGCACGGCGTGGTTATCTTTGTTTAACCATACATAGAACTTGTCATTCTCACTGGTAATATGGACGCGGTCAACTACGATGACATTGCTCTTGGTCATGGTTTTCAAGCTGATCTGGGCAACGGAGCCAAAGCTGATCTTTTTGCTGTAGCCGCCAAAGACGACATCCACGCGCACAGCTTTGGTGTAGGGATCGAGGGCCATGGAGATTTGGCTGACTTTCCCGTTGAGGGTCTGATCCATCCATTTGGCCGTGGCAGGTGTGCCTACACGCAGCTTGGAGACATCGGTGTCGGGGATCATCAGAGTGGCTTTAAAGCCGTTTGTTGACGAAACAGTGAAAAGGTCCTGGCCTGGATAGGTGCGTTCCGCGGGATTGACCATGATCTTCGTGATTACCCCCGAGATGGGAGCACGCACGTTGATCATCTTTTCCGCCGCTTCCAGATTTGCCTTGGCCACGTTGTAGCCGGTTTCCAGGTTATCCAGGTCCTGGCGCGCTATCGCGCCCTGGCTAAAGAGGCGTTGCATGCGCTCATAGGCCTGTTTTTGGGCGTTGAAAGCCGCGGAAGCCTGAACATACTGGGCCGCGGGAGTGTTTTGCGGGAAAGTAACTATGATCTGGCCAGCCGTTACGCGGTCTCCCACCTTGGCTTTGATCGAGGTCACAATGTCGCTTACCATGGCTTGGGCGGTGGATTCTTCCCTTCCGCCCAGGGTGGCGCTGTAATTCAGTTCCTGGGTGAATGTCCCGGCTTCAACTGTCCTGACTCGCACCGGGATACCCTGTTCACGCTGAATCTGCTCCATGTTCTTGCCAACTTCGCCCTTTTTCCCGCAGGCCGAAAGTAGCAGAACTACGCAGATCAGGATAATGTATGTCTTTTTCATTTTGATCTCCCTTTATAAACTGATACCGATTGACCGCTGCAGGTTTTGGTTGGCAGAGATCACTTCGTAGATGGATTGAAAGTATTGCAGTTTGATGGCGGAAAGCATCGTCTGGGCGTCAAAAACCTCCAGTTGGATGCCAACCTGGTTCTCGTATCTGACCTGGGCGAGCACAAGGCTCCTTTCCGCAAGGCGGATGTTTTCTTCCTGGACACGGTAGTTTTCCAGGGCGTGTTGCAGTTTCTGATAGTCCTGTGTTATCTGTAAGCGGATCAAATCCTCATACTCGTTTTGCTGGAATCTGGCTTTGCGCCAGGCATGTTCCGCGTTCCTTCGTTTCGAGCTGTTAGACAGTCCTGTGAATAGCGGAAGCTGCACACCGATGCCGATGCTGTAGCTGGTGCCAAAATCATCCTTTTCGATGGCAAATTCGTCAGCGGCGGTATAGAGGGAGGCGTTGGCCTGCAGAAAGACATTGGGCAGGTAGTTTCCCTTTTCCGCGTTCCACTTGATCCTTGCCACCTCGGTGGCGATATCTGCCAATTCGATCTCGAGCCTGTTTTCCAGGCCTTGCGCTTCGGCTTCTTCCAGGCTGAGCTGTAAGGGGGGAGGAAGCAGGAATTCGCCTTCGGGCACGGCATCCGGGCTGCCTATCTGTTTTTGGAAAGCGGAGAGCGCGAGCTCGTAGTTGTTCCGTGCCTGCAGTAGTTGAGGCTCCAGCTTGGCTACTTCCAGGCGGGCGCGCAGCAGGTCAAATTCCGATACCTGTCCTTCCGCATTGAAAGCCTCCATCCTGCTCAGATGGCGTCTGGCGGTGTCAAGGGCTTCCTGTTGGACGACGGTCAGTTTGTCCGCGAGCAGGCAGGCGTAGAAGAGCTGCGTTGTGGTGACCACCATTTCCTGATCTGCCAGCTGATATTGAAGTCTTTGGATCGAGCGGTAGCGGTCAGCGGCGCGGATTCCATTGACCAGCTTTCCGCCGAGGAACAGGACTTGGGAAAACTGAAGCTGGGCGGCGATTGAACCCTCATCGATCGGCGAACTCGGCAACATGCCATTGTAGATGCCGCTAACCACTCCGGCCAGGTAGTAATCGTTTCTAGTGGCGAGGGTATCGAGCCCCGCGGCAAAGTTCATCGCGGGGATTTTTGCAGAATCTGGCAGATAGGTCTTGGAAAGTGTGTAGCCTCCCACCAGGTTTAACTGGGGCAACAGGGTGCCTCGCACTTCGTTGTAGGTTTGATCCGCCATAAGGACATCTTCCTTGGCCATTAGCAGCTTGCGGTTGTTTTGGCGGGCAAGGCCGATGCTTTCCTCCAGGCTGATGGCGCCTATTTGCGCCAAAACGAGAGTTGCGAGGAAGCAGGTGATAATTCGTTTCATCAATCAACTCCTTTTGATGATGCCATATAAAATTAACTGAATAATCATCTCATGATCGCGTTCGATCCGTGAAATCACGCGCTCTTTGTCAATGCAAGAATAGTTAACATCTGAAAGCATGAACCAATCGTTGATCAAGTCCACCAAGCGGTCAAAATCCACGCTTTTGTTGATCAGGCCTTCTTCCCTGCCAATGTTCAGAACAGAGAGCAAGACCGATTTCATCCTGCTCTGGTAAAGGCGTTTTTCTTCATGCAGGCGTTCTTGGTAGCTCATCGGGATATGAGCCATGCCTTCCAACAGAATGGGCATATTTGTAAATATGAAGCTCATGGGAAACCTGAAATACATCGTGAGTTTTTCCTCGAAGCCAGAGCAGGATTGCAGGCGTTCATCGAGGATGTCGAAAAACTCTTCGGCTCTTTTGTTGACGGCGCTCAGAAACAGCTCTTCCTTGTTGCGGAAATAGTAATAGACAGTTCCTTTGGAGATGCGTGTTTCCCGGACGATATCGTCCACGGATGTCTTTCCAAAGCTATAGTGTGAAAATAGGCTTATAGCCGTTTCCAGGATTCTGGCTTTCATGTTCGCGGCTTTGTTCATATTCCAACATCTATTAATATGGTGCCGAATAGCTTGATTGTATTCGTTACTGACTTTTTGACTCTTAATACTCAAACGGTCAATTCAGTCAAGTTAAAAATGCGTGTACTTGCGAGTATGCCAGCTATTGAGAGGCAATATATCTACCAGCAAGGAGTTGCGCTATTTATGATGGCCCGGGCAGAGATCCGGCCCGCCCTCGCGCGCGCGAGGCAGCTAATTCCGTATCATCCTTAGGTCATCCTTATAAATTATAAGGTTGACCCAAGGAAGATCCCAGATAAACCAGACTATGCAAATGAGGCCCCCCATATTATAGAGGTGCTACGCCAGGTAACATACTGTGGCAGATGTAGTTGATTGTTTTGTGTCCGGGCTGATATGTGTGCTTGCTTCTATGCTGGATGCCTGTCCTTGTTTATTGTGTGGAATCAGATTCCCAGCAGTTTTGAGGATTCAAATAAAGCTTTTCCCCCCAGCAAACCCACAGTGGCCTGAATCAGATTGCCAGGCAGATTGGCAAATGCCACAGCTTTGCCGAACTGGGGTATCATCCACTCCACCAGAAAATAGCCGCCAACCATGAGCAGGGTTCCCAGCAGGGGGAAGATCAGCGTGTAGATGGGCTTTTTGCCATGGCCCAGACCGCAGATGAAGCCTTCCAGGCCTTTGACAATCAGGGTGATGGGAGTATAGATGGGAAAACCGATCAGATCGGCAATGGCAGAACCGATCCCGCCAGCCACAGCGCCGGCTTTGCGGCCCGCATAGAGCGCACTGAAAACGATCATGACGTCGCCGATGTTAAAGTATCCGCTGGAGGCAAATGGGATGCGCACCAACAGGGTACACACCGTGACCAGAACTGTTAGTCCAACTAAAAGATACCACTTCATTATTTCTCCCTGGGATGGCAGTGAGCTATCCGGTTGTCGATCAGCTCTCCTTTCAGGCGAGCTTCGCTGATAATGTGATACAGTAAGGCCAGCGTGGAAGCCAGCATCCTGTTGAATCTGGCCTTGAAGCCCAGCTTGCTTTTCTGTAGCGAGGGGATCAGGCTAAGATGTGTCTCTATCTGGGCGTGTGAGTGGAACGCGGCCTGGTAAAGCACCCGTCCGAGTAATAGATACTTGCTGATCGAGATGGGTAGCGGCAGTCGTAAAACATCCTGAAAACTGAGCAAGGAAAGGATATATTGAATGCCCAGGATTGAATTGACCAACATCAGCACCCGGGGCAGCCCAAAGCCCAGCCAGTAAGCCAGATCGCCCCTTTTCCCACTTGCTCCAGGTAATCCTGTGAGGCCAAAAAGCAGATAGACTATAAGCAACATGAAGAAAAAGGGAGCGATGACTTTGATCTCGCTGAGCCAGCCACGCAAACCCCGGCGCAGGCACAGCAACAGAGAGAGCAAGCCAAAACAGAGCAACTGGGCTTGGAAATGTTCCATCCAGACCACTCCAACCAGAATCAGGAACAGAACCAGTGCCAGGCCAGTAAGAATCAGCTTAGGCAGGGGACTCAAGCACCCTCCCCAGCCCGGGTTCGAGCAGTTCAAAATCCATACAGATGGAATCCGGCAACTCTTCCTGATGGGAAGTGTAGATCAGGCAGCTATTGGCAGCTTGCTCTTGTAAACTGTCTGCGATAAAGCCGGTGTGTGGGGATTCATCCATTAGAACATAGACGGGTCTGGGAGCCTCCCGCAGGCGGTTAAACAGATCGTGCAGCAGGAAATCAATCACGTCTTTTTCGCTTGTCAAAAGCTGGCGGGGCTTGCAGAGGGCGGCGTAGGCGCGCACAGTTTCAAGTTGCAGGGACATCTGCTGTTCAAAGTAGAGCTTGTAACAGGAAAAGTTTCCATTCAAGCGGGGCAGCAGGACCCGGCTGAGGAAAGAACTTTTTCCGCTGCCGTTGAAACCGCGCAGATGATAGCGAAAACCAGTATGGAATTCAAGCGGCGCTGGCAGTTCAAGGCGAAACCCCGGCCAAAGCTGCAAAGTGGCTGCTTCAATGCGCATCGGGGCTGTCCTCCAGCAAGATCTCCCTTGTCTGGCCATATTGATGCAGCAGAGACTGTATCCTCTCCCTGTTGTTTGCATCCAGTGAATGCCAGAGATCCAAAAAATGGATGCAGGGTGCTGGTGAATGAAGCGCAAGCAAACACATGAGCAAGACCTTCTGTCCGCCAGAAAGAGAGCACAGTTCGCTTTCCGGAGAAAATGCCTTGCCGGTATAGGCCTTAAATTCGGCACAAACCTCTTCCAGAGCGTTTTTATCGAGATTATAAAGCAGTGCTTCACCACGCAGACTGCCTGTGGTGACCAAGGGGTATCTGGCAGGGCAGATCAGCCATTGCCTGCTGTGTTTGCCAAGTAGTAATTGCAGCATATATAGATGGCGGAGAGTCAGGGATTCGAACCCTGGGTACCCGTGAGGATACAACGGTTTTCGAGACCGTCCCGTTCAACCGCTCCGGCAACTCTCCCAATCATAATCTTTTAAGGGCGAAAAACTCTTTAAGTAAAGCGGAACATTGGTCTTGCAACACTCCTCTCACCACCGCAGGATGATGGTTGAAGCTCTTGTCCGCCAGCACATTATATATCGACCCCACTGCTCCCGCCTTGGGGTCGCTGGCGCCGAAAACCAAGGTTCCCAGTCTGCTCCAGATCATGGAGCCAGCACACATCAGGCAAGGCTCCAAAGTTACATAAAGAGTATAATCTATTAGATACTTGATTTTGGAGGCCAGAATTTTGTCAATGATCAATTTCTCCGCGTGGGCCAGAGGATTGGATAGCTGGCGGGTGCGATTGTGATCTGCCAATATCACCTGGCGGTCTTTCACCAGCACCGCTCCCACCGGTATCTCGTCTTCGGAAGCGGCTTTCCTGGCTTGGAGAAGGGCAAGCTCCATCCAGTGTTCGTGTTCAGAAATAAAGTTCGTCATGCGCACCTAAAATTGCAGGTTGAGGCTCACAGAGGTTTTCCAATCCAGCGACTGTAGGTCTTCACCCACCGGATTGAGGGAAAATTCCACCAAAGAGTTGTTATTGAAGCGCCAGGCCGCACCCAGCAGCAGCCCATATTCCACCCAGGTTCCCCAGGAGAATTGGGGCTGGATAATGTAATAAAGGCTTTCTATGTCGTGCTTGAAAAGCAGGGAGGCTTGGTGGCGCTGATTGCGAAAATCGATCTCGTAAACCTGGATATCGCTGTTGAAGTCAGCGTATTCATTTATCTCGAATGAGTAAGTCAGATCAGCCAGCCAGGCATTTTGCCCCTGATTCCGGTAGGGAAGCTTCATCCAGCGCAGATCGGAGGAGCGGGCAATGTAAGGAAAGCTGTCAAAAAGTAGGTCATATTTAAGTAGTAGCTGTCTATAAAAGCTTTTCTTGGGGAGATAGATATATTTGATATAGTCAGCCCTGATCAGATAGTCCTGGCTGAATACTAACCGGTCGCCAAAAAGGATAGAGCAGCGGGGGCTGTAGCCCAGGCTGTTGGTCTGCTTGTTATTCGCGGAGAGCAGAGCTTTCATATAGACATCATCGGTGACATTCCAACTGAGGCTGTTGCTCAGTTTGATGCGGTCGTGCCAGTAATGGGTGTTGGCAAGCCTCAGTCTGATATTGCGAAGGTCGTTATCCCAGCGGTGGGAATCGTCTGGATAGCTGGAGCGTTGAAGGTCGAGGGTGGCTCCAGCGGAGAGGGAATCACCGGGGCTGTATTCCCAATACAGGGTGGTGCTGAGGCCGCGGGCTTCGGTATGGCGGCTGTTTTCGCTATATACAAAGTCTTTGATATCATAGCCATGTCTGATTGTATTCTGCCATTTGAAGGCAGGCCAGGGATTGAGATCGAGAGCCAGCAGGGCTTGGTTGCTGTAGTCGGCATTGTCCCGCACTTTGTTCGCGGAAAAACCTGTTGTCCGGCGCTGATGTGTTTCCTGTACCCTAAGCTGGAAGTTGTCTGAAGGGCTGTATTGCACCACTCCCAGATAGTTGAGATTGTGGCGATTCTGACTGTCGTAGAGGGAGTAAAAGCCACGGATGCCATCATTCTGCAACACGTAAAGGCTGTCCAGCCGGGAACTGAGTGCAAAGCGGTTGCTGATGGAGAGGTCGTTGCCCTGATAGTCAAGATGCGCGCTCAGAGTGGCTTCCCGCATATACTCCCAATCCAGATGCTTCTGGTTCAGGGACAAGCTCATGCCACTCTGGGTTCCCCAAACAGCTCCGTTATACATCATCAAACCCAGAGCTTCATAGCCCTGGCTGTCGAGCTTGTTGTGCAAGGCATAGCGGTCGTCCTCACGCCTGGAGTAGCCTTTGATGCCCGCTTCCAGATGCAGGCTGTCCACAGGATCAGCGCCTAGGATATAGCCCATAAACCCGGTCCGGTTTTCGTAAGGATGGTACTCGGGAACCAGGTCGTTGGCATCGTAGTGGTAATTGAACCCAGATAAAAAAGTATGCTCAAAGAGAGAGCGCTCCAGGGAAAAACTAAGTTCGAGGTTGGAGCTGCGAATCTTCTGGTTGAAGTTGACGCGTTTTTCGCTTTGGGTATAACCCTTTATCTGTAGCAGTGAAGCCCGGATGGGGGTGAGGCTGTATTGGACGTTGTTCTCGACCACACTGGAGGTGTTGCTGTCCATCAGATAGAAATCCACAGCGTTTGCCTGAGCCAGCAGTAAACCACCGGCGAGGCTAAAGATTATCACTAAGCACGATAAATTCTTCTTCACTGAGAGTTTCGCCTCTGCGATTCAGGTCGATGCCTGTTTTAAGCTGCAATGCTTCCAGACTGTCTCTGTCTGCCAGGGAGGAGAGATTGTTGCGCAGGGTTTTGCGCCTGTTGGCAAATCCCAACTTTACCAATAGCAGATACTTGTTGGTGTCTTTGATGATGGGAGGGACTGCTCTGGGACTTAGGGAAATGACCGCCGAATCCACCCCGGGGACTGGAGTAAAGCTTGATCTGCCGACCTCAAACAGGATCTGGGTGTCAAACAAACGCTTCAGCCTGAGAGTCATCGCGCTGTACTGCTTGCTGCCCGGAGAGGCACAGATGCGTTCTGCCACCTCTTTCTGGACCATCAATACGATACGGGAAAAATGCTGGTGATGGAGTTCCAGCAAGCCCAGCAGGGGAGAGGTGATCTGGTAGGGGATATTGGCCACCAGTTTGATTGGAGCATTGTATTGGGCAAGCAGTTGAGGCCAGTTCTGCCTAAGGATATCACCCCTGATTAGTTCCAGGGAGGAACCGAATTCTTTGCGGAGTGGTTCTTCCAGTCTGCGATCAAGCTCGAAAGCCGTGAGAGAACAACCAGCAGCCAGCAATTCACGTGTGAGGATACCTTGCCCTGGACCTATTTCCCATACATGTTCTCCGGGGTTAATCCCTGCGGAGCTGACAATTCTGGCTGCAATAGCACGGTCGGTGAGAAAGTTTTGCCCCAGAGATTTCAGCGCTTGCATTAGTAATTACCATCTTAAAATGAAAAAGGAGTTCGGATCACCCGATGTCCTGAATTGGTCAACAGGGGCAATCTGAACTCCGCCAGCCCCGCGGTACTCAGCCTTAGGCGCTAAGTCGCTCAGCGGCTACTTTTTTGCAGTATTTGCAAACTTTATGGGTGACTTCCCCAGCTTTCACTTCATGGAGTACTTTCACGCCAGTCCTGTGGCACACAGGACATTCTCCACGTCCACGGCTGGGCAGGTTTTTAATACCTTTGCCTCGATGATTCTTAGCCATTCTATTCTCCTTGATGAACTTTATCGACAAGGATTCTCTCTAAGAAAATCCATATTCAATCCAAAATTATGGAAGGGCACTTTACGTCAACTGATATTTGGCCGACATTCAGCGGATCAGCGGGAAATCGTCCTCCAGGGCAAGGATAAAAGCGGTGAGCAACTTTACCGTGGAATCCAGATCCTTAAGCGAGATCACCTCATTGGGAGAATGCATATAACGGTTGGGAATGCCAATCACAGCAGTGGCAGAACCAGAGTTCAGGGCATGGATTGCATCCGCGTCAGTGCCCGTGCGTCCTGGCGCAATCTCCAATTGATAAGGGATCTTATGCTTGTCCGCAATCTGCCTCAGCTTTTCATTGATAGCGGGATGCAATGCCGCGCCAAGGCTGATGGTGGGTCCTTTGCCCAGAGATACTTCACCGTAGGCGCGGTTGTCCACTCCCGGCATATCCGTGGCAAAGGTGACGTCCACAACAATGGCTATGTCTGGCTGGATCTGATGCGCGCTGGTACGGGCTCCACGCATCGTGGTTTCTTCACCCACGGAGGAGACGGCATAGTAGTTTACCACGGGTTTCTTTTTGTGCAATTCACGCAGGACGGCCGCAGCCACATAAACCCCCACCTTATTGTCGGTGGCTTTGGATACCACAAGGTCGTCTGAAAGCATTTCAAACTTGCTGTGATAGGTGATGACGTCTCCAATCGACACTTTGGCCAGCGCTTCTTCTTTACTGTTCGCGCCGATATCGATCCAAAGGTCCTCCATCTTGATTTTGGGACTTTCCCCATCTCCCCGCATCATATGGATAGGTTTCCTGCCGACGATACCTCTGACGATTTCGCCTTTGTGATAGATATCAAGGCGCAGACCGGGCAACAGGTTGACATCGAATCCGCCCAGGCCTTTTACATACAGGTAGCCCTGCGCATCGATGTGGTTGACGATCAGCCCGATCTCGTCAGCGTGGCCGACCACCATCACCTTCAGTTTCCCGCTTCCCTTTTTGAGGGCGATCAGGTTTCCGTTGCGGTCGCTTTTGATCTCATCTGCAAAGGGTTCCAGGTAGTCGCGCACCACTTTTTGGGCTGGTTCTTCGAAGCCGGAGGGGCTGGGGGCAGCCATCAGGTCTTTGAGAAATTGCAGGTTCTTTGCGTTTGGCATCTCTGTCACCTAACAGTTATTGGCCATTTCGTCGGCAAAGGGATTGATGGTTTTCTTTTTGATTGGCTGCTCATGAGGTATGAGGCAGAGAAACTTCAGGGTTGTTGTGCCTGTGTTTTTGTAAGCATGAACCATTCCCGGATCAACGTAGATGGTATCTCCGGGACCGAAGGGCAGGTCTCCCTCTTCCGTTTGCAGCACTCCCTCGCCTTCCACGATGAAGTTTTCATGTTCCCATTCGTGCGAATGATAAGGAGTGTGCCCTCCCGGGGCCACTTCAAAGAGGCGCATGGCAAAATTTGGCGCGCCATCTTTCTGGCCTATGAGCCACCTGATCTGAGCGCCTTCCGCTCCTTCAGTGTAAACTGGTTCGAGATCGACTTTGCTGTAATGGACTAATTTCATTCAAACCTCCTAAAGCTCATCTGAAATTATATAGTAGTCTTTCTTCACATATAATAAACGGGAATTCCGCTCACGCTATCTAAATTCCGGATATCCGGTGCAGAGCAGGTCGTCTCCAACCCTGCGGAACTTTACATCACGCAGGTTTATGGCTGCCTCAAGCGTGGGAAGGGGCAATTCCCGCAGAACAGACCGGGAACCTCCAATAAACTTGGGTGCGTAAAAGATCTGGCACTTGTCCACCAATTTCTCCGTAAAGAAGGCGGAGGCAAGGCTGCTGCCACATTCCAAAAGCACACAATAGCATCCAAGCTGGTGCAGAACTTGCAGTGCCGCCCGCAGTTCCAGCTTGTCCTCCTGGGCTGGGATGGGGTAGAGGCGGACACCCAGAGCCGCGAGCTTTTTCCCTTTGGCTGAAAGCTCCATTCCCGGAGCGCAGAAGAGCAGCACCTGGGATTCATTTTCACATCTAAACAACCTGGCATGGAGCGGAATCTCCAGAAAAGCATCCAACACCGCTCTAAGAGGTTGTTTGTCAGGATGGGGCAGCCTCACGTTCAAACAGGGATCGTCCTTGATCACAGTGGCGCTGCCGGTAAGCACCACATCAGCTTCCTGACGCAGTTTATGGACAAGTTTGCGGGAGCGTTCGCCGCTTATCCAGCGCGATGTTCCATCTTCCGCGGCGTATCTGCCATCCAAGGATAGCGCCGCTTTCCAGATCACAAATGGTCTTTGCTTTTGGACTCGGCAGAGATGGTATTCCAATTGGCGGCTGATCTCGTGCTCCATAAGGCCGCTGTGCACCTCAATTCCTGCTTTTCTTAACATGGCAAAACCCCGTCCGCTCACCAGTGGATTGGGATCCTTGATACCCGCGAAAACTCTGGAAATACCTGCGTCTATGATCGCCTGGGCGCAGGGAGCTGTCTTGCCATAATGACTGCAGGGTTCCAGAGTCACATAGAGGTCTGCGCCTTTGGCTTGGTCTCCAGCTTTTTTCAGGGCATGCACCTCAGCGTGGTCGCCGCCGTAGGATTGAGTCCAACCCGTGGCCACCATCTTTCCCTTTTTCACGATCACCGCTCCCACAAAGGGATTGGGTGAGCATTTGCCGCGGGCTTTTTCCGCGGCTTTATAGGCTTGCTTCATGAAGTAAAGAACTTCATCTCTATCTCTGGTAACGTTCAAGGTTTTTCCTTGCCAGTTCATAATTGGGGGCAATCCTCAGGATGGCGTTCCAGATCTCCACAGCGCGTTCCGTATTGCCCAAACCTGCTTCGCAGGCGGCCAGATTATTTCGCACGTCAAGATCGTCTGGCTTCTCGTCGTTTAACAGTCTGAGCCAGTCCAGGGCTTCAGCCAGTTCGCCAGACCCCAGATACAGGGCTGCCAAAGCGTGGGCTGCAGAATGGAAATGGTTGTCCAAAGCCAAAGCGACAAGCAGGTCTGCACGTGATTTTTGCGGGTCGTTGCTCAATTGCCAATACAGGCCGCGATAGTAGTAAAGGTCAGCGCAATCAGGATACAGGGGCAGATTTTGGGAAATCAGTTGCCAGGCAGTGTCTTTATTGCCCTGGCCAAGGGCTGTGGCTATGGAGTGAAAGAGCTTGTTTTGGGCGTAGTAAAGCTGGGGACTGCCGTTCAGGTTTTGGCGAATCTGCCATATACCTCTGTTGGCGGCCAGAATTACGGTCCAGTCGTATTTTTGATTGATTTCCAACGCGACCATGGCGCTCACTCCATCATCTCCCGCGCCTGCATGCAGGATCTGCCATTTTTTGGCCTTTCGCAGGCCGGGAATTTGTGAAATTATGGCCTCATATCCGGCGGCTAATTCAGACCTGTCCAAAGCGTTGGCTGTATATTGCCTGAGCTGGTTCCAGTCGTGGGCGATTACCGCCTCCATCCAGCTTGAAACTACGCTCTCAGGTGTCTGCGGCTCTTCCTGGCCATCGTGTTTCAGCTTGAGTTTGTCCATCAGGTAGTCGATGGGAAAGTTGGCAGGATACTGGAATTTGCCCAGCCAGCTTAGCACTTTGGAGCTGGACAGGGCAGCTTGTGAGGCTGGAGTATCACCGTCAAGCTGCGGATTGGGCAAATAACACCATAGGTCGATAAAGCGTTTCACGGCTTGCACATATTCAGTGTTGGAGTCTGCCCGGAATGCGGGGAAGGGGCTGTCGCTGCCAGGATCGTTTTTCACGGCATAGGGGCAATCCGGGCAATTCTGGTCCACTCTCAGGCTGTTACAGCAGATCCAGCCGATGTTTTTGCCTCTCAGACGGGGACAGGGGCGCACGGCTCTCTCGGAGCGGCACTTTTTACATGGTTCTTTCTTGAGCAGCATATTAACTCATCAGGATAGGAGGCATGTTTCTTTTAAAAGCGGAGCGGCTTATCATCCGTTCTACCTTGTCGTAAAGCTCCCGGGGATGGCTCAGCCTGGCAGATGCTTTCACGTCTATGTCCGATTCAAGCAGTTCATACAATATCTCGTCAAGTTCCTGATAGCGCATACCCAGGTCAGCTTCATCAGACTGTCCTTCCCACAGGTCCGCGCTGGGAACCTTGTTAACGATTGCTTCGGGAATGTCCAGGAGTCTGGCAAGCTGCCAAACCTCGGTTTTATAAAGATGCCCGATGGGCTCCAAGGCACACGCGGAGTCCCCAAACTGAGTAAAATAGCCCACCATCAGTTCCGTCTTGTTGCTGGTTCCTAAAACTAAAGCCTGCAATTTGGAGGAAAGGTCGAAGAGCACGCACATCCTGGTGCGCGCCATCCAATTGCCTCTGCGCAGAGCCGTGGCAGATGGTTCAAAAGTGTCAAAATATGCGTCTGTCATGGCGGTAATATTCCGCACCTGATATTCGATCCCTAATTGCTTTGCCAGGGTAACCGCGTCATCCAGGGAATCAGGATGGCTGTTTTTATAGGGCATCATTACCGCAATCACATTTTCTTTGCCTATGGCTTTAGCTGCCAGGGCGGCCGCAACAGCGGAATCAACTCCACCGCTCAGACCCAGGATAAGTTTGTGCCAACCGCTGTTTGCCAGATAGCCGCGAATAAAATCAGTGATTCTATCGATTTCGGCAGGCCAATCGATTTTACGCATTTTCTCTCCCAATTTAGTATAGTGACAGTAAATCCCATTGCCAATTCAGGTCAAGCGATTAATTTTGAATTTCTTTCAAACTGGGTTGATAAGCTAATCTTATAGCAAGCAGTTACCGGTAATGATGAATATTTATATCCATTTTCCATGATAGGAATAGATCTCTTTGCCCCCATTTGCACGAGTGAGCTAAGTCTATATTTTCCTTAGGTCATCCTTAACTTGGTTAGGGATGACCTAAGGATGATGGCAGCAAAGCTTGTAGTAGCAAAGGACGGAGCTATGAAGGATTATGCAGAATATTGCTGTTGTTATTGGTGAATGTAATACTATATTGCTTACGATCATTATGTTTGGAGATGAAAATGTTGAGAGGTGGAACTGGAAAATGGAACCATCAACTGGAGAAGGAACACAGGTTCAGAATGACTATCCGATAATCCGTTTCAGAATCTATTGCTGGTTAATCAACAAAGCTTGGTGTTGGGTATCCATCAGGTACCTTAGGGTGAAGCCAAAAGCCCTGCCTTTGTCTGGTAGATTGCCAAAACCACGGTGGATGGTATTAAACAGGTTGTCAATTCTGGCAACAAGGCTGAGATCTTTGGTAATTGGCGTTTGAAAGCGTAAACCCAGGTCAATAACTGCGGGAAGCTTTTTCTGATTCGCATCCTTTTGTAAGTAAAGCTGTTCTAAAGACACTTCAAGCGAGCTGGTGCCGAAGTTTTTGGATACCTGTGTTTTTGCCATAAGCAGCGGAGAATGTGCTTTTCTTGCGTAATCAGAACCGGGCAGGTTTTCTATGTTGAGCTGCAGATTCTGTTCGACAACCCAGGCGCCTGTCACAGCTTTTAGCTCCAGGGTGCTGATATTTCGCAGCAGATCCGCAGCTTTGACCAGCGTATAGACAGAATCCCTGGAAAGGGCTGGTTGCGGTTCATTGTAGATGTAGCAAAGTTTATGGGACAGGCCCATCCGTTTCAGAAACTGGTTTGCCGGCCAGACCCGCCATGCTTGAATGTTCAGGTTCAAAGGGGTCAGGCTGAGATAGTCTTGTCCGTTCCTTGTTGTATAAGGATATTCATATCCCAAAGAAAGCCCGGCTCGGGAGCTTAGGGAACTGCTGTTCGAGATTTCAAGCCACATATCGGGTTTAAAAACAAAACGTTGATGATAATCGAATACGGGCAATAGATGAACAAAATCGGTCATTAAGCCCAGATCAAGCTCCGGAGCGTGAACTCCTGTAAAAGGCAGGCGCAGTGCCGTTGCCAGGCCAAGAGAATTCCCTTTTAGCAGTAAGGAGTTACTCAGTTGGAGCGCAGAGAGTTCCATTATATGATAATTGCTTAGCCGGATATCTGTATCGCTATGTTTATTGCTGCCCAGATGCTGGTTCCAAACATCCAGAGCCAGAGATGTACTTGCCTGGGTGATTGTAACGGAGCCAAAATTCACTTTATAATCGTGATTACTGACTTGCAAAATAAAGTCGTTTACCCGCAGGCTGTCCTGCTTGGATTTCTGCCAGCCAAGATCGGATGCCAGCAGCAGATCCTTCCCTGCGATTAACTGGCTGGTAGCCCTGTAGGTTTGATGGCTGCGATTCTTTCCTGGTATCGATGCCTCCCCCAGCAGGCTGATGAGGGGAACGCGCCGATGGGGTTCCCACAGGGAAATCCTGGTGAAGGAGGAGAATGAACTGTCCATCCCAAAGGTAACAAACCCCGGCTTAGTGGCGGCATTCTCAACAACAGGTGCTTTGTGCCTGAGATCAAACTCCCGGGGTACCAACACATGCAAAGAATCTGCCGGGATTTCCCGGGGGAAGATCAGTTGCTTTTTGTGCAGGGGTGCCCGCATGATGGAGTCGGATTCTATTTCCACGGTGGGTAAAACCTGTGGTTGGCTAAATAACATTGCTGGTACGAAATAAATGATGCCTGTGACAAGCAGAAGCAAGCAAGGAAATGATTTGAGTCTTATCTTTCCAGTCATTGTTCCTCAGCCAGCATGATGTCGATGGATTGCAGTTGCTCCTGTTTAAGTGTTTCACGCAACTCGGCCAGGCTCAAAACAGCTTCCTGCCTTGCACCGGTCTTGATCAGACACAAGATGTAATAGAAATTTGAGTTTTGTACGAGATCGGGATAATCGGCATGGATCAGTCTGACCTTACGAAAAGAGCTTAGGGCAGAAGCAAAATCCCCATTTTCATAGGCGATGCGACCCAGAATAAACTCCGCTTGTGCCCTCAACCAGGGATCGATCTGGGTATCCAAAATCAGGTTCGCTTCCGCTTGAGCGGCAGGATGATTCTTTTGGAACAAAAGGTGATTAATGCGATGCAGCCTGGCCTGGGGATGTGATTCAAGATAGGCGTTGCCCAGATCCCATAGCTCCTCAAAACGGAGATAATCCATTTTCGCGCTCAAATCGAGCATCTTCAGCCACAGAGCAGCTTCGCTCTGCAGTTCCCAAGCTTGTAAATATCTTTGCATAGCAAGTTCGCCATTACCGGTCAGGGAAGCCAGATCAGCCCATTTCAAGAGGCTTTCCCTATTGGTTGAGGAGGTTTGAATCATGCCCAATAACGAATCTGCCTGGGCATAACGATCAAGTTCGATAAGCGATTGAGCCATCATCAACTCAAGGTCTTGCCGGCGTGGGTCCTGGAGTCCAAGGCTGTCTCTCAACCTGGCAGCTTCCTGCAACAGGTCATCCCAAAGCTGGGAGTTGGCATAGAGTTTTACCAACAGGTATTCAAGCTCAAACTTCAGATAGTCGCTATGTACCACTTCGAGCATGGCGGATATCTGATCAACTTCATCAGGATTGCCGGATCTTCTGGCAGCCAGTTCCAAGCCGGTAAACACCTCGCGCAGCAGGGCAAGTTCTTCCTCATTGAAAGAGCTGGCTCTGGAAAAGCGCCGCAGGATGTTCAAATAATCCGTTAAAGCCGACTCGTAGTTTCCCAGATTATACTGAGTGTTAGCGATCTCAGTCATTACCTGCAAAAACAGCCCGGAAGCGGGGAAGGCGTCCAGGAAGCTTTCATAGAGATCCAATGCTCGTTTCCACTCTTTTCCCTGAGCGGCGGATTTGGCTGCCTGGTATAGGTAGATGTCGGCATTAAGACTGTCCCGCGAAAGCTGGTAAAAAATCTCGGAAGCCTCCTGAAAGCGTTTCAGGTAAAACAGCGTGTAGGCTTGGTAGGAGATGGCCTCTGTCTTCTGATAGTTCGATATTGCCATCGTTTCAGCCTTCCGGTAGATTTCCAGGGCTTCCGGGTACTTCTTTTCGCTGAAGCGGATTCCTGCCTGTAAAACGGTAGAATCGAAACTTGTCAGGGAATCAGGGATGGCTTGCAATAAATGCTCGGCTTCAGCATAGCGATCCTGAAAAAAGTAGGTTTGAGCAAGACGCTGCAATACAACGGGGTAGTTTTTGTCAGAAAGCGCGATCGTCTCATAGTATTCAGCAGCCTCTTCGTATTGGGATGCGAAAAAGCGTGTCTCCGCCAGATAGAATCTTGCCTCATCCCGCAACGGCGAATCCGGGTGTTCCTGTAACAGGCTGGAGAAATACTGGTCAGCGAGCTTGTATTCATTTCTGACAAAGTGGATCAGACCCATGCGGTAGAGTGCTTTGTCTCTTGCTTTTCCTGAGACAAAGCGATTCAAATATTGGTTTGCTGTCTCTTGGGACAGGGAAAACTCATCAAGGTAGAAATATGCCTCACTAAGCAAGTATGTGTTGGCAGCAGCTATATCGGCTGGCAGGTCAAAATCATCAGCTTGCAGGAAGGAGCGCACAGCTTCCAGATAGTTCTTGCTTTGGAAATGAAAGAATCCCAGAATATTATGCTGCACCCCGTCCTGGACGCTGCCCGATGAGACATAACTCTGCAACTGCATGATGGCTGATTGCGGGTCACGCTCATAGAGTATCTTCAGACGCTCCAGATACGCATAATAGCCCAGATCAGGCTCCGGTGAATGGAGCAGGTTTTTAAACAAAGAATCTGCCGCCAGTGTCTCTCCCCGCCAGCGTAGCACTGTGGCCCGATAAAAACTGCAATAGTCTGAGGCTGACACTATGCTTCCCAACAGCGAGTCTGCAAGCGGGAAGTTTCCCTGTTCCAGGGATTCTCGCACTTTCAACAGCACCGCGTCTGGGCTGGGAGTATTTGCCAAGGTATAATGGGAGTCCCAGAATTCATCAAACTCGACATAATCTCCCTTGTTGAGCAGGTATTGCATCCAGGCAAGGTTGTATGCCTCACTGTCCCTGGCTTTTTCTGGCAAGGCAGTAAGCAGCGCAGCGGCTTCCTTTTCCTTATCCTGCTTCAACAGCACAACAAAGTAGTCGTATCTGCCTTCCACCGGATCCAGCTCAAGGGAAGAGGCAAGTTCCTGCTCTGCAGAGCGGTAATGCCCCTGCAGAGCTAAAATCCTGCCACGCCAAAGATGAGCACGCTGTCGGTAATAGTCTTGATCTGTGCTTTTCTCCATGCGTTCCAACAGCTGCAACGAGGTGCCCAGATCACCGCTGTAATAAAGAGCTATGGAGTAATTCAGATGGATGTCGGCCAGGATGTCCGGATGCAGCGCTTGTTCTAACAGAGTGGGGTAGAGCTCGAGGCAGAGCTGGTAGTCTCCCTGCTTGAGCGCAATGTTTCCGCGCAGATAATCCAGATACACACTGTAAACTGAATTCGGATACTGGCTGCGGAAGCTGTCGATTTCTACTTTGGCTTCTTGCAGATAGCTTCCCTCGCGGTTGTATAGCGCCAGGATGTAGTCAAAGTTTTCCTGCTCGCGAATACTTTGGGCAGATATCTGGCTGGACACGCATGCCATAAACACGATCAAGGTGCTGATAAGGGTTAGAGATTTATGCATTGTTTCCTTTCTCGGTTGTTTCAATCTGTGTGAGTTAATCATTTGAATGGTATGATGATGAACACCGTGGTTCCCTCGCCTTCCTTGCTTTTGACCAGTATTTCCCCATTATGTAGTTCAGCAATGCGTTTAGAGGTGGCCAGACCTAAACCCAGACCGCTGCTCCGATACTCGACAGTTCCGCTTTTGTGGGCATAGATTTCGTTGAGTTCGTAGAACTTGCGGAAAATGTTCTTCATCTGGAACTGGGGTATCCCGATACCGTTGTCTTGCACGTAGATCACCAGGCTTTCCTTGTTGTCAATCTTCTCCTGGGGAAAAGCCGAACGCCTCGCTCCGATCACCACATTGCCAAAATCGTTGGTAAAGCGGATAGCATTGAGCACGACATTGTATATCATGCGATGCAGGGCTTCCCAATTGGCTTTCACCGCGGGAAGATCCTTTTCCAGTTCAACCCTGATCTGCATTCTGCGGTTTCGGGAAAGAATCTGCACTTCCTGATGGATAAGATCCAGAATCTCGCCAATGTTGACAGGCGCTTTGCTGAGCGATTTAACAAGGTTATATTGGTTCATAGTAGTGATGTCGTTGACGCTCATGATCAAGCGCTTGACCGAGCTATCCACCTTGTTTACAATCTCGGTGCGTTCTTCTTCGTCGGCATAGAGGCTGCGCTTCAGGCGAGACACGTAGCCTTGCAGGGATGTGAGAGGGGTGTTGAGTTCATGCGAAACGATAGCCATAAACTCGTCCTTGAGCTGTTCAAAAGCGTTTAGTTCAGAGCTTTGCTGCAATAAATACTCATATTGTTTGGCGTTCTTGATCGCTATCGTGATCTGTTTTATCAACAGAGCGAGGATTTCGTCATTAAGATACATCTCACGGGTGCTGTCTCCCAGATTGTCCAGATAAAGAAAGCCCATCGACGTTTCATCCACCAGGATTGGGCAGCAGAAAATCGTATGAATTGCATAGTCCTGCACGCTGACTGAGTTCTTGAACCGGTTGTCAAGGGCGGCGTTGAAGGTTACCACTGGTTCCAGGTGGGTCTGACAGAGGCTGAGGGCTGTGCTGCTTACCCCAGAGAAGGTGGAGAGCAGTTGTTTGTTCTGATCCATCTGCACCTGGAACAGGTTGTTGCCCTCGCTGTCTTTTCTGATCAGGAACCCACGGGTGGCGTTGGTAAAATCTATGGCCTTGGATACTATCTCGCTTTCAAGTTGGTTGCTGTCCACATACTTTATCAGATCGTGAGATATTTGCATCAACTGATTCATCTTCTCCATGCGCTGGGTGATTTCCATGTAATCCCAGGTGCGGATGATCAGTGCTGTCAACTGTGTTTTAATGTTTCTGGCAATGGTGATTTCCCTGGAATTGAACTCCATTTCGCCCGCGTCATTCAGCACCAGATAACCGATCTTTTTGCTGCCGGAGATCAGGGGGACTATCAGATAGTGTTGCTCCAGATAGTCGAACACCGCCAGGTTGTTTGTCTCAAAAGCACGTTCGATATGGGCAGAGAACTCAGGGGGCAACATCTGTTCCTCATCGCAATTATAACACTGGAAGGCATAATAATTCGCGATTTTATCAGAATAGACCATCAAGCGGAACTGCCAGGGCGAAAGAACCTGATTTATGCCCTTCTCGATGAGAAACTTGATGCGCTGTACGCTGTTTATGTTGGCGATATTGAGCAGCAGATCGTCCCACTTGCCCCGCAGATCTTTTCTCCGGGATTTCACAGGCACGAGGGCGAACTTGCCAACTATCTTGAGGTTATACATATTAAGGTTCAGATAGTTCTGCTGGTCGTCCTCAGCGATATCGGCTGAGATTTGCCTCAGATACTCACAGTACTCCGTAAAGATTTTCTGAGCATGGCTTTCGGCCCCCATTGCCAGCAAGGTCTGGATCTTCATCTGCAAAAGTTCCACCACCAACTGATAATAGCTGTAATCCCGGCAAAGCTTTAGCTGTATCTCAATCCTGCGCAGAATGTTCCGCAAGGGTATATCCGGATTCACCAGTTCAAGCTTGAGGGCAAGAATATCCAACTGCTGATCCCAGTAACGATATTGGTTTTCCTTGATCGAGGGACGGGCCAGATCAATCAATTCACTTGCTTTTGAATATTCCTGCAGACCATAGTGGCAGATCACTTGCAACACATTAAACACAGCTATCGCATAGTTGTTGTTGATCTCTCCCGCGTATTGCGTTGCATATTTCAACTCTTTCAGGGCAGTTTCGTAATCCTTTTCGGAGATTGCCAGAAGGCTGAGTACGTTGTGATAAAACTCCTGTTCGTGAATGTGCTGATAGTTGATATGGACATTATTGCTCATCAGCCTTCTGAGCTTTTTGGCGTTACCCATTTCGCTCAGATAATAAAAATAGGTCTTCACCAGAGGATTAATCTCGCGGATGTAGCCCTCTATCAGCTTGGGTTCGTGCTTTTTTATAAATCTATAGTAGTGACCAAAACCAATGATCTTGCTTTTAGCCAGAGCAAGATTGCGGTTGATGACATCCAGATACTTGTTTGTTTTTACTGATTTGACCAGTTTTTGAGCTTCCAACAGCTTGACTTCTGCTTCCTCAAACTCTCCCATCTTGATTTTGGCTTCACCCTGGTTTAGCAAAGCCAGCGCATGATTGAGCACCTGGCCAAGAGATTTGGAGTATTCAAGCGCGGTTTCAGAGTACTTGCCGGCCACCACAGTGATTCCCTGTTTGAGATACAGGTCGGAGATATTGTTGTAGATCAACCCAAGGAATCTCTTGATATTGTGGCTTTTCCAGATATTGAGGGCTATGCCAAGATGCTCGTCTGCTTCCACGATATTTTTCTGTGTGCTGTAAAACACCCCCAGATTGTTGTGCATGGATGCCATCAGGATCATTATCCGGTTATCTTGAAAGGGTGGCAAAGTAGATAAGAAATCTTCTATTATCTTGATGGACTTATTGATATCGCCAATAGTAGAATAATAAACTGCGAGTCTGTCTGTATAAATAATTTTAAGGTCGAGGGATAAGGTATTTGGATCGATGGGTTGCAACACCTCAATGACCCGCCTGGGTTCAGTTCGGGAATAAGCCTGTGCCAGATACAGGGCGGCAAGTACCTGTTGCCTGCCGGTAATAGCCATACCATGAGCCTTCTCGAAATGCCGGAGTGCAGCTTTCACATCTTCCGCCAACAATTTAACGGTACCCAGGACAATGTGCTTTTCGAACAGCTCAGGTATCCTGCGCTGGTTCTCCATCAGCAAGTTCGCTTCCCTGAAGAAACCGGTGGTTTCGGTTTTATTCAGGAATTTGTTCAGGTCATGGATTAGGTCAACCGTGCTAACCTTCACGTTTGTATCGAGATCTATTCTAAGAACGTTAAAAATGGCCCAATAAGCGCTTTCCTGGTTGTTGTCCTCATCCATCAGTTTGTAGTATTGCAGATAGTAGGATCGTTCTGCTGCCAGGTCACCCGCGATATTGGCATTTTTAATGACTCCCTCGCAAATAGTGGGGTCTGTTATCTGCTTATCCTGAAAATATTTGAGTACTCCCTTGGAGACAAAGACCTGTAGCTTGGTTGCACACTCCTTAAAGAACCGTTCTTTGGCTTCGGGAAAAGTGAAATAGTAGTTTTTATCCCTCTTTTCCAGAATCTCATTATACACACCGTCGTTAAGCAGTCCATACAGCTCAGCGCTGCCTATCTTGAGCAGTTTGCTTATCAGTTCCCGCGAGAGAGGTGTTTGCACTACTGATAGTTTTTGCAAATGAGCATAGTTGCTGGCAGTGAGGTGGCTCATACGCGAATATACAGAATGGAGCAGACGGCTGGGCAGGGTATATTCCTCCAGGTCAGCGGGAAAAACCAATTCCCGTTCATAGTGGATCAACTTGCGCAATGTAAGATCGATGAGTATCTCGCGGATAAAATACGGATTGCCCACAGAACGTTTATAGACGGCATCGCAAAATGTTTCCGGTACCTCTGTGTTCATCAGGCGGCGGATGTAATCACGCGATTCTCTGGGATTGAAAAGCGGCAGGTTTATCACCACGGTGTGGTTTATCTGTTTAACCCTGTTAAAGTCGTTACAGCTTAGCAAGACCATGATGCGGTTGTCCACGATTTTCTCTGCCAGATAATTGAGAAAATCCACAGTAAAGCGGTGCACATGCTGAAAATTGCGTATGATGAAGATCACCGGCTTCCGTTTGGAAAACTCGATCAGCAGATCGCGGGCAAAGCCAAAATCCGCTTGCAGTTCCTCTTTGCTCTGGGATATCCCCTTGGCCTCCTGCTCTGAGTTGAACAGATATTTGCGGAACTTATCCGAGATCTTTCCCAGTTTCTTGTTCTGCTGTATCTCCTGCTCTGTTTGCGATTGCAGGTATTCTTTGATCAGAGCGAAGAACGCGTCATGGTCGGTGCGCGTGCAGGTGTAATCGAAGATAAAGTATGATCCGCTCAGGATGTGGTAGCGGAACAGCGAGAGGATGTTGTCTTTGCCCAGTCCTTCGCCTCCCACCAGCGAGATCACCTTGCCGTTGCCCCCTTCAACAAGGGGGAGATGATCCAACAGTTGGTGAGCGTAATCTTCCCTCACCATGTAGCTGTTGAACTGCAGGGAATTGACCAGTGACCATGAGATCGAGAACTCGAAATTCTTGGAGGCGGTACGGTTTATATAGTCTATCACCTCCTCGCTGCTGCGGAAACGGTTTTCAGGATTGCGCTCAAGCAGGCGCAAGCAGAGCTTTTCCAAAGGCAGGGGAATGTCGGGATTCAGCTCCGAAGGGAAGATGGGGATGAAATACTGCTGGCTGCCGCTGCGTAAGGCGTTTATCTGATCCAGGGAAAAGGGAAAGCTGCCAGTCATCAGACGATAGATCACCACGCCCAGAGAGTAAAAATCGGAGGCGAAGCCAACCGGCTTGCCCAGATACACTTCCGGGGCGACATAGGGTAGTGTCCCAGAAACGTATTGGCTGTCTTTATCAAGGTAAAACTTGGAGAATCCATAGTCAATCACTTTTACTTCCAGTGTATTACCACTCATGCTATAAAGTATATTTTCAAGTTTTATGTCCTTATGAATTATATTCTGAGTATGTAAAGCATTCAAAGCGTAACAAACCTGAACCACGATCTGATATAGGGCGTCCACCTTGTTTTTGCTGAAACGGAAGTTGTTCAGCGTGCTCCCTTCAAAGTAGTCGCTTATAACGTAGATGTGATCGTTAACATGCCCAAAGTCAACCACATGGCTCAGATTGGGGTGTTCAATCTTGGTGATATGGTGCATATCTTCGGCGCTGAAGAGGGAATAGATGTCCTCTGAAGGCAGATACTGGAACAGTTTGAGAGTGTAGAGATTGCCGCTACGGATATCCCTCACTTTATAGACGTTGGCCCAGGAGCCGGAGCCCAAGGTATCGATCACTTCATATCTATGGTCTATGAACATCCTATATCTCCAATTTAATGGTAGTTTACCTTATTTCTCAAGGATAAGCGGATGTCAACTTAAAAAACGGCTCTCTTGCAAACCATGCGGGTAAAATGGAGTTGTTGGTGGAGATTTGGTTTATTTCAAACACTGAGGTAAAGATGAGATACTTGTTCATTTCTGCCCTTATATATTGATCGCTGATTGATCACTGATTGATCGCCGGGCAATCGCTGCACCGGAAATCACCTGGCGTTCAATGGGATATGAGATAAAGAGGGAGTCAGGGCAGCTTACTTTGTTTGTGACAATGAATATAACATGCCAATTATCACGTTTTCCCTTTATAGCTCTCTCCTATGCTGCTACTGGCTTTGGAGCCATCTTCCTTAGGTCATCCTTATAAATTATAAGGTTGACCTAAGGAAGATATAGTCATGGCTGCCGCATGCAAATGAGGGTAAAAATCTTCATAGTGCAAGGGTGCGAAAACATTAGTCCATTGCCTTGGTGGCTTTCCAACGCTTGTGTACCCAAAACCACTGCTCCGGGTGTTTGTGGATATAGCGCTCAATCACTGAGTTGACCTCGCTCAGGAGTCTCAGGTAGTTTTGTTCGTTATCTTCCCAATCCGGATGGTATATTGGTGGCTCGAAACAGAAGTTTATCGTTCCGTCCGGTTCCCTCACCGCGAAACCGGGCACAATGGGGACCTTGTAATGCAAAGACAGTTTGGCCACACCAATATGATGGGAGGCTGGAAAACCCAAAAAATCCAGGATATGTCCCCTGTGGCCGGCGTTCTGGTCTGCCAGTATCGCCACCATCTCGTTTTTCCGGAGGGTGGAGATGATGTCCCTTAACCCGCTGCGAAAGTCGATTAAGCTAACTCCATGCTGGCTGCGGATGGCGTTGTTAAATCTGTCAAACAGCTCATTATGTTGCTTTTTCGCCACAACGGAGAGCGGAATGCCAAACTCAGGCAACACCCTTGCCGCCTCCCAGTTACCAAAGTGGGCGGTGGCCAGAATCGCTCCCTTACCGAGGGCGAAAGCCTGATCAGCATACTCTTTTCCGCTTATCCTGCAGCGTGCCAGAAGCTCTTTGTTGGGCAAGAGATAGATTTCCGCCACCGTCAGGCCCATGTTGTGGTAGAGTTTGCGTATAAGCTTCTTGATTTCCCTTGGACTGAGCTGGGGATATACTTTGGAGATTTGCCTGTGTGCCACTTCTCTGCGTACACCCCCCAGGTAACCAATGAGGTAAAAAAGTGAAGTTACCACCCTTTTACCCAATGCGTATGGCAGGAAGCGCAAGAAACTCAGCAAAATCCTCAGTAATGTGTATTCAGTGATGTTTTGTAACCGGCTTCTTTTCAATCTGATCCGTCTTTATCGCTATGCTTATGATTTGAGCAGATCGATCTTGTTTTGGATGACTGCTTTGGCCACCACACCAATCGAATTGTCCTTAAGTTCGCCGTCTTTAAAGAAAAGCAGGTTGGGGATGCTCATCACGCCATACTTTCCCGCCAGTTCTGGATGCGCGTCGACATTTAGCTTGCAGACCTTGATGTCTGGATTTTCCCTGGCGATTTCCTCGATGACGGGACCAAGCATCCTGCAGGGACCGCACCAGTCCGCCCAAAAATCCACCACCACGATTCCGCTGGAAACGGTTTCATTGAAGTTTGTTTTGTTAAGTTCTATAGTCATGGTTCGACTCCAAATGTTTATAGATATTCTAATCCAAGCGGCGATTCTTGGCAAGTGCCTTTACAGAAATGTCCCAAACAGCTTACCTGAATTAGCAGTCTTGTCTGCAGACTGCCAAAAAAGGGCTTGACAGTTTGCCCCAAGCATTTAGATTATCTTTCAGTATAATATCGAACATCAAAGGAGAGATCCAAAATGCCAGCTAAAAAGACCGAAACAGGCAGTTTAAGCATCCATACAGAGAACATCTTTCCCATTATTAAGAAATGGCTTTATTCCCAGCATGACATTTTTTTGCGGGAACTGATCTCAAACGCAGTGGATGCCATCAATAAAAGAAAATATGCCGATCCCGACTTCAAGGAAGAGGAGATGAAGATCGAGGTTAAACTCGACGCTAAGAAAAAGACCCTGGAAGTGATTGACACCGGTATCGGTATGACGGCAGACGAGATTAGGAAGTATATCAACCAGATCGCCTTCTCCGGCGCGGAGGAATTCGTCAACAAGTTCAAAGACGTCCAGGCCAACATCATCGGCCATTTTGGGTTGGGCTTTTATTCCTCCTTCATGGTGGCGGACAAGGTCACCATCGATTCCCTCTCTGTGACGGAAGGCAGTGAGCCTGCTTTCTGGGAGTGTGATGGAAGCATCGAATATTCTATGAAGGCAGGTAAGCGCAAGGAAGTGGGGACCACCGTTACCGTCCATTTCAGCGAAGAAGCTAAAGACTATACCGAGCCTGCAAAGGTTCGGGAGATTCTGGAGCGCTACTGCAATTTTATGGCCTGGCCAATCTTGTTTGAAGACAAGCAGGTCAACCAGAAAGAGGCACTATGGAACCGAAAACCCAAAGACGTCAAGCCTGAGGAATACATCGAGTTTTACAAAAACGTATTCCACGACTATCAGGATCCCGTCTTCTGGATTCACCTCAACGCCGATTTTCCCGTAAACCTGCGCGGGATACTCTATTTTCCCAAGTTGCGTAACGAGCCGGATTTCTTCCGCGGAGAGGTGAAACTCTATTGCAATAACGTATTCGTGGCGGACAATCTGGAGGACTTGATCCCGGAATTCCTGCTTTTACTCAAGGGAGGGATCGACATCCCGGACATCCCGCTCAACGTTTCCCGCAGCTTCTTGCAAAATGACGCCCAAGTGCGCAACATCAGTAAATATATTGTAAAAAAGGTGGCCGACCGCTTTGCCGAAACATTCAAAAGCGACCGTAAAAAGTATGAGGAGTACTGGGAGGACATCAATACATTCATCAAGTTTGGATTGCTCAAGGATGAAGATTTCTTTGAAGCCATGAAAGACCTGGTGATTTTCAAGAGCGCCAGCGGAGACTATCTCACGGTGGAGGAATACAAGACACGCAACCAGTCCGCAGAAGGTAAGACCCGTATCTGGTACGCTGCCAGCGAAGACGCCCAGGTCAGCTACCTGAACCTGATGAAGGAGCAGGGCATCGAGGTGATTTTCCAGAATTCACCCCTGGATACCCACCTCTACCAGAGGTTGGAAGCAAAGTTGGAAAATGTAGAATTCGTCAGGATAGACAGCGAGGTTAATGACCTTCTGGTGGATTCTGCCCTGCCAGCCGAGAGCCAGTCGGATAAGCTTGCGGAGATATTCTATCGGGCTCTGGGACAGGAAGTGGAGGCTTCCTTCAGCAAGGATAGCTACGCTGAATACCTCAAAAAGCACCCCCAGGCAGTCAATCTGCTTGCTCCCTACATTATACAACAAGGAGAGCGCAGCATCATAAAACCCTATGACATTCCCCTGAAACTGCGCGATGAACTTGGCGAGGAGGCGGTGAAAGACCTGTTTGAACACGTCTATACGGAACTCAAGGTGGAGGTCAAAAGCCTCAAATCGTCCGAGATTCCTTCCATGATCGTTTTCAGCGAATACATGAGGCGCTGGCACGACATGGATATGCTTTCCCGCAACGCAGGCGGAGACCTTCTCAAACACCACACCTTGGTGGTGAATCAGGAAAACCCCACCATCAAAAAGATACTCGAACTCGACGAGCAAGGCAAAACGGAAGAGGTAAATACCCTCTGTTCATACATCCACGACCTTTCCCTGCTGGAACAGAAACCCTTCAATGGCCAGGAACTAAAGGAATTCATCGCCAAGGCGAATAAGATTCTCAACTATCTGTAATTAATTTGGCAACTCTGCCACAAATCAGGCTCCGGGACCAAGCAAATGCTTGATTCTGGAGCTTATCTTATTTGCATAAAATCTAAAGGACATTGTACATTAACAGGTAATTCACATCTATCGCTAACCCCCATAATTGGCGTGGAACTCAAACAACTCTCTATCTTAGGCGATAAACACAAAATACTTGACAAAAAGCGCAGATGATAAACAGTTAAAAATATAGACGCTCTAAGGAGCGTCCCATGAAAGTAAAAAGGCCGGTGTTATGAAAAAGCATCTTTTCATTATTGTTCTGCTTGTTAGCGCTGTTGCGTTAAGTTTTGGGCAAGAAGCAAGTATTTCAGAGTATATGCTGGCTCTTGAAACCACATCTGGTGAAGAAGTGGAACCTGAAGTGCTGCGGCTTGCTTACAATCCGTCTTTTACCAAAGGGAAAGCCGATGCCGAGTTGCTTCACCCGTCATCTGGATACTTCCTTGGTGGTGTCGCATCCGGATTGTTGTTTGGGCTTATAGGAACTGCCGTGATTGGATTTGCCGCTGGAGGAGATACTCCTGATTACATTCCTGACGATGTAGATACCAAAGGTTATATGGATGGATATTTCAAGAAAGCGAAATCTAAAAACCGAAGCGCAGCCTGGATGGGAGGATTGATTGGAACTGCTGCCAGAATAGGGGTTTTTGTGGTAATAGCCAATAGCGATCAACGCGACTGATGGGGTTATCCCTGTAGAAACTATAGCGCGGTCGCCGAATAGCCCTTTTCTACTTTTCATTTCCAAGCTTCCGGTAGGGAATCTTGAGTCCGGGATGGGGTAATTGGCTTGTATGGAAGCGTGGGGGCTATGTCAGGTTCAGTTGGAAAACAGGGAAACGAAGGCTGGTAAACCTGCCAAACTTAGAATCCACTCACCTGCCAAAGCCCAGATGACAGCGGCGGCGGCAATAAAATTTCCAAAAGCGAAAGGGGTGTTCTTGCGGACAAAGGCCAGGAAATATATGATTCCCATAAGACAGGCCAGAATCACGATGAAAGGAATGTTGAGCAAGCCAAAATAGGCAGCCACCCCGGGGAACAGGACAACATCGCCCCCGCCCAACCCTTCTTTGCGGAATATCTTTTCCCAGGCAAGGGCAAGCAGATATAAAAACGCGAAGGTCAGTACAGATGCCAGAAGGGAATCCGGGAAACTTACAAAAGTTTCCGGCACCAAAGCCCAGAGCCATCCAGAGGCGATGAGGGGCAGCGTAAGCGCAAGGGGAATGATCTTGTGGTATGCATCGATAAAAAAGATGGGAATCAAGAAGCTCACCATTGTGGCGAACTTGAAGAACATCGGGCTCAACCCATACACAGCATACAGGGCGAGAAACATCAGGGGGGTGATGATCTCAACCAAAAGGTGGTGCCAGTGAAACCGCGCTCCGCAATACTTGCATTTGCCCTTCAGGGCCAGGTAGCTGATTATCGGGATATTTAACCAGAAAGGAATCTTTTTCCCGCAGGAGTTACAATGCGACCCAGGCCTCACTAATGACGCTTTGCGAGGAAGGCGGTCGATTACAACATTCAGAAAACTGCCAAGGGAAGCGCCCAGGACAATAATCAGGACAACATCGATAACCAACACAGGCAAGCTACCTGTCGAGCCACGCGTTGTCGCTTCCCAGCCAAGGGTATCCGCGTTTGAACTCCACAGAAACGCGGAAGCTTTCCGAAGGCTGGTAATTGAGCTTGAATTCCGGAATAACCTTGCTTTGATTGTCGGAGTTGAACTTGAACCCACCCGAGGTGGAGCCGTAGTTGACAAAGTTCAAATCCAGAGCCAGATCGAGCTTGGGGCTCAGCTCATACTTGAGGTGGTTGGTATAGTTCGAAAGATAATAGCCATAGCCAGCACTGGAACTGCCAGCCATGAAACCCATAGAATGTCTCATGGAAATCCGGCTGGCATCCAGGAGGGGGCTTTTCGTGCCGGTCTGCCAGGGATTGAGACTCGGCCTGGGCATATCTATCTGGGCAGCCAGGGGAAGCACTGCCATGATCCCAATGGCAAGTAGCATAGCTGTCTTTTTCATTTTCGTCTCCATCATAAAAGTGTACATCTATATATTAATGCCAGCCAGCCTGATGTCAATGCCCGGGAAATGGGGACATTATACCGGCTGAGCTTTGATCACTGTGACAGGTTTTCCTGGTACATATCTTGCAGAAGGTCAACCATGCTATAGTTGATCTTACCTTCCAAAGACCTGAAAAGGGCCTCAACCTGAGCTATCTCGCCATACTCCTGGGCGTAGGCAATTGCCAGGCTGCCCAAGCCTGTGTCGTTGGGATAGCGCTGCATGATCATGGCCAGGTATCTGGGAGCAAGCTCTCTTTTGTTTCCCAAGATATAGCGCAGGACATAGCCTTGATAGATATCTATGGCGCGTTCGTGCGGAAAGATGTTCTTTTCGATGAACGCATCGAGTTTTCCTAATTGGCCGGTATCCGCATAGTAGCGTATGTAGTAGTCAGCCATCCTTAGTTCGGTATCAACATATCTTCTTGCTTCTGCGGCGTACTTTTCGGCTTTGGCATAATCACCTTGTTTGGTGAAATAAACAGCAGCGCGGACAAAGCCAGAGCCGTAGTTCATGATCAAACGCTTCATGTTATCGTCTTTATAAACCCGGGGGTCATGGATCGAGCGGTACTGGTAAACCTGTTCTATATTTGTCAGCAAACGGTCAATATCTATCTGCTCGCCATCCAAATCCTTGGTGTGGACGAGCCTGTTGACCATTCCTTCATTGCGAAGATAGTCGTCGAACCCGATGTAGCTTTCGCAGGTGACGGCAAAATAGATGGGGCGCTTGCCGTAATTGTCCTTGATAAGCTGGATCACCGCAAGGTCTGAGACGCGATAGTAGGGTTCCGTGCGGCGGAATCTGGGGGTTTCGGCAAAGAAGATAGAGAAATTCTGTTCACCCGCGGGGTCGCCGGCGCTGAAATTGACCGTGGTGTTCAACAAGGCAGGCTGCAGATGGTCAATTTGCTCATCCGACCAGCTGAACAGCACTCCCTCGCGATCCCTAAGCTGTTTGATGTACCAGGGTGTGTTCAATAGCGAAAGATTGGCCACGGTCACATCTTTGCGAATCCCTTTCAGTTCTTTGTTTTTAAACTCCATTGCCTTGGCTATGGCAGCCTGGGAGTTTGAAGTGGGGAAGGTGCCAACCGCGGGCGTGATGTGTTCCTTGGAATATGGGTCCTCCACAGCCTGGGCGTACCAGATTGGGAAGGTGTCGTTATCGCCATTGGTGAAGATGATGGCATCTTTTTCCAGCGAATTGAGGAAGTTCAGACCATAATCCAGGGCGATGAACTCCCTGGAACGGTCATGTACCCGATATTGGGAAACCATGTTGAAAACAGGTAGCAGCAACAGGATGACGACCAGCGCGTAGCGCAGAGTATCTTTTTTGAACAGATGCAGCAAAGCGAGGGAACCAATGCCCAGCCATATTGCCCACATGTTGTAGCCGACCACAAAGAAGTAATCGCGGTCCCTGACCTCTCCAGAAGACAAGTTCATCACAAAGACCATCAGCAATGTGGTGCAGAAAAATATCGAGAGAAAATAGAAGAAGCTGTGTTTGTTCTTCCGGGCGTGGAAAATCGCGCCAAAGAAACCGGTGACGGCGATAAAGATGTTGGCGATGGCCGCAACCACTGCAGCAGGTATCTTAAACCATCCCGCCAGCGTTTCCGCGTTGAACCATTGCCAGCCGAAATAGCGTAAAAAATGATAACCAAGCTGATGGGTGATCAGGTTTCCCCTGCGCTCAAACATGGAGGTGACGCCGTATTGCTTTCTTAGCACATAATCTTGGAACATCTGGATGGTGCTGGGGTGCCCTTCGTTGATAAAAGGCCTGTCCGCAGCGCGTACCATGAGGTAGAGATGCGAGGAGAGGCCAGCTATTACAAGGAGTATCCCGATAATCCAGACCCGCTTGTCAAAAACATCGCGCAGCTCGATAAAGAGCAGGATAAAGGTCATCAGGGCGAATCCCCATTTGTCGAAGTCATCGATACGCATGCCCTTACCGATCAAGCCAGCAATATAATAGGCAAGTATCAGCGCCACGCCGTAGCCGACGAATTTGAGCCAGAAATTATCCTTGCGAATGCCGGACAAGAACAATGGATACACCACTATAAATAGAACCGCCGGAGCAATCTGCAATGAGGTTTGATGCACGCAGAAGCCCAGAAAGAAAAGGTAAACTATCAGCAGCAGGATGTTTTGATAGTGAAAGTCTCTGGCTCTTTGCACCCAATACAGGGTCAGCCAGATAATGATATTGATGAAGAACACCAGTCCGGAATAGACTTCAGCCTCAATGGCATTCATCCAGAAAGTGAAAGAAAAAGCGGTATAGAGAGCCGCGACCACACCCGCGAAAATAGCTTCCCAATATCTGATCTTGAGCATGCTGGTAAGCTGGACAGTAATGAGATAGGTGAACATGACAGCCAGTGCGGACATCAGGCCCGACATGAAAGCGGCTATTATGGCATGTGAGAAAATACCTCCGAACATGGCAATGAGAGCCCTGCCAAGAATTATATAGAAGGGGTTTCCCGGAGGGTGGGGCACGCCCAGGATGCTGGTGCAGGTGGCATACTCGCCGGAATCCCAGAAAGACAGAGTGCGTGCTTGTGTGAGCATATAGACAATCAGAGTTACGGCAAACACGGCTATCGCGACCCAGATGTTGATACGTTTGGGAACAAGCTGCTGGGGCCGAATATCCGCGTCGTTGAACTCGTGGATGCTGCCTCGTGCAGTGGTTTCTGGAACCTTGTAAGGAGTTTTCTCGCTTTGACTTGATCCGCTTTTCTGCAGCTGTTGTTTTATTCTTTTCAAATCTCTTTTGGTTTTAGCCATGTTGTAACTCCATATATAGGTTAATCTTTAAGCCCTGTTCTCGCGTAGCTGGCAATGATCTGTTTTTGAGCAAGGAAAAACAGAATCAGGATCGGAACAATACTGAATGTCGAAGCTGCCATTAGCAGGGTTGTCTGCGTGGAAGCCTCCTGGTTGAAATAGCTCAAACCGACCTGCAGGACACGCAGTTCAGGACGATCTGTCATAACCAGGGGCCACATAAAGCTGTTCCAGCTGCCGATCAGTGAAAAAATGGAAGCAGTGGCAATAATCGGTTTTGAAAGCGGCAGGATGATCCGCCACAACATGCCGAAAGTACTGCAGCCGTCGATAGATGCGGCATCAAACAGCTCTTGCGGCAGGGATTTGAAATGCTGACGAAACAGGAAGATGGTGAAGATGTTTACGCACCAGGGCACGATCAATGCATTGTAGGTGTCCAGCCAGTTAATCTTATCCAGCAGTATATAAGAGGAAATAAGATAGATGGGCTCAGGCACCATCATCATGCTCAAAAACAGGTAGAAAAAGAAGTCCCTGCCCTTGAATTCCATTCTGGCAAAGGCGTAGGCCGCCAACACAGAGGTGATCATCGCTCCAATTAGGGTCATGAACGAAACATATATGGTGTTGGCAAAGTATGTGGCAAAGGGAACCTTGCGGAATGCTGTGACGAAATTGTCGAAGTGCAGGCTGGGTTTCTTTTTAACCAATTCAATCTGATTTGAAGGCACAGCAAGGTATTCGCGAACAATGTTGGCATCCTTGTCCAATACGTGAATGATGCTACTGTCCGCTTTTGTGGTAACCAGGATTATTCTTTGCTGTTCTTTTCCTTGATTCCAGACATAGTATTCTTCCTTTGGGATGAACACGGAGTCGTTTTTATTGAATTCAGACTGTGTCATCAGTGCAGTGGACAACATCCAGATGAACGGCACAATCATGGTCAAACCGAAGACTGCGAGCAGAAAGTAGATCAAGGTCATTCTCAGCTTTTCGTTCATTCTGTGCCTCCTAATAGTTCACGTGTTTTTCCAGGCGACGCTGAAGCAGGGTCAATCCCAGAATGATCACAAAGAGCACCAAAGCTACCGCGCTGGCGTAATCCATATCCAGCAGGTCAAAGCCCTTTTCATAGATGTAATAGACTATCAACTTGGTAGTGTTGAGCGGGCCGCCCTTGTCGGTCATAAGATAGACTTGCGCGAAGGCCTGAAAACTGACGATGGTTGTCATCAACAGCACATAGAAGGTGGTTGGGGAAATCAGGGGTATGGTTATCTTCCAGAACTGCTTGGATTTTGTGGCGCCATCTATCTCCGCCGCTTCGTAGTAAGCCTTGGAAATGTTTTGCAATCCAGCGAGGTAGATGATAGTGTTGTATCCCAATCCTTTCCAGACGGTCATGATGATAATGCTGAACAGCGCCAGGGAAGGGCCTCCCATCCAAGCGGGAATTTCTATTCCGAAACTTGAAAAGAGGATGGTGAAGATACCCTTGGGTTCAGCCAGCCAGAGCTGAGGTTCGAGACCAATCCACTCCAAAAAGTTATTGGCCAGGCCTGCTTGTTCGGAAAAGATTATCTTCCAGACAATGGAGACCGCAACCAGTGAAGTGACGAAAGGCATGAAATAAATGATACGGAAGAAGCTTTTGAGCCACTTGATCTGATTGAGCATGACCGCAAAGAACAAGGGGAAGACAATGCTCATGGGTACCACAAAAAGAATCAGCCACATCGTGTTGAGCATCGATTGCCAGAATACCTGATCCTTGAGTATCTCAGCGTAATTGGCCAGGCCGATAAACACGCCGTTCCCCTTGATGTCCAGATCGAAAAAACTGAGCCCGAAGGACATCAGTATGGGCAGCAACCTGAACATTACCAACAGCACCAACGCCGGTAATAAATACAGGTAGGGTGAAATCTTCCATTTGGTCTTCATAACACCACCTTCTATTGGGGTTGCTTATGGTCAGGATTTTATTCTTATATATTCAGCAATACCAGCTTTGAATATTTCCATGGCTTTGACAAGCTCTTCTTTATTGATGATGTATGCCAGCCGGATCTCATTTTTGCCCAGGCCGGGAGTCGCATAAAAACCCTCGGCAGGAGCTCCCATGACAGTTTCTCCGTTGACCTGGAATTCATCCAGCAACCAGATTACAAAGTCTTCCGCGTCATCAATCGGCAACTTTGCCAAAACATAAAAAGCCCCTTCCGGACGCTTGCAGACCACTCCAGGTATCTGCATCAGGGCGGAATATACCACGTCTCTGCGGGCTTGGTATTCGTCTATTATTTCCTTGAAATATTCATCCCCAAGTTTGGTGCAGGCATGGGCAGCCAATTGGTCAACGGTGGGAGGGCACAAACGCGCTTGGGCGAACTTGAGCGTCGCGTCCATGAGCTCTTTGTTTCGGGAAACGATGCAGCCTATGCGTGCACCACAAGCGCTGTAGCGCTTGGAAACACTATCCACCATGATCGCGTGCTCTTCAATTCCTTCCACGCTCAGGATGCTGGTGTGTGTTTGTCCGTCATAGATGAACTCCCTATAAACCTCATCCGATATTATGTAGAGACCATGCTTTTTGGCAATCTCTGCTAATCTATGAATCTCGTCTTTGCCATAGACCGTTCCTGTGGGATTTCCAGGATTGCAGATCATGATAGCCTTGGTTTTAGCGCCAATTTTTTCTTCTATTACAGAGGTGGAAGGAAGCTGAAATCCGTTCTCAGCGTGGGTTGTGATTGGCACAATATTGATTCCCGCCATTGTGGCAAAACCATTGTAGTTGGTATAAAATGGTTCGGGAACGATGATCTCATCCCCAGCTCCGCAGACCACCATCATGGCAAAAGTAACTGCTTCGGAACCTGCCGTGGTGACGATGATATCGCTTTCTTTCAGGGCTATGCCGTTCTTGAGATAGTATTGCACGAGGCCTTGCCTGTATATGTCGAGGCCTTGGGAGGGACCATAGGCTAAAACCTTGTCCGAGAAACTGTGATAAGCTTCAAGCATGGGTTGAGGAGTGGGAATATCCGGTTGTCCGATGTTCAGATGGTACACTTTTATGCCTTTCTTCTTGGCCGCTATGGCATGGGGCATTAGTTTTCTTATGGGGGAGGCCTGTATCTCCAAGGCACGGGATGAGAGCTTCATTTTATCCTCTTATATTGTTGTTTTCTCCAGTTTATAAACAGACCCGCGTTTGGCAAGTAAAATCTTTAGATTGCAGCCAAGGCATCGGAAAGAGTCATGACTCTCAGACCTTTTTGATGCACAAAACCCAAAATGGCCTTAAACACAGATAAGGGGCAATTCATGTAACTGGAGGGTGTTTCAATCTGGTGAAAACCAATGACAATGAGTGCCTCTTTGTTTGCTATGCCTTGTTCGATCCGGGATTTAATTGTATCGACTGACCAATCAGCCTGGTATGATGAGTATCCAATTGAATATCTGTCTATTGGCGCTTGCATGGCAAAGTCGGAGCTACAACGGATGTAGTGATAGTATTTCAATATGATACTGTAGTATGCGTGGGGACAAGCTCCTTTGGGCAGAGCAAAGCCTCTGGGATTCAGCCCATGATTCACCAGATTATTATAATCATCCCCAATCTCCCGGCTGGCTTCATCATATGTCAAATTAACCAAGTCTTGATGCCGCAAGCCATGTCCTCCAGTTTCCCATCCATAAACAAGTTCCATCTCTCTGACCTGATCCCAGCTGAGTGCTCTGTCCTGACCTAAATAGCCGCTGTTGACAAAATTGGTGGCTTTCCATCCATAATCTGCCAGGGCAGGGAATGCATACTCGTAAACACTGCTGTGCTGGTCATCAAAAGTAAAGCATATTATTGGGCCTGCATTCCCCTCCGGCAAAAGTAAACCGCAAGAACCTGCCAAGAGGTTAAAAAGAAAAATAAAGAGAACTCTGTAAACCTGTCTCAAGGCAATTATGTCCTGCATCGGGGATAAGATTGTTGAAATACAAACCAATACTGTTGTGATCAGATAAAAGGTACTTTGCCAGAAACCCTATCCTAAGTATCTCGCTGTCATCAATGAGTTGCCAACGGGTGTTAGGGATAAACTCCAGGGGAGCAATCCTGGCGATAACTCCTGTTTCCAGGGTAGTGCTGGACAATGGTGCGTGTTCTTGTTGTTGCTTTTCCGCTGCACAGACAAATCCCACGTATCTACCTAACTCAATCTGTAGCTCAGCGTTGGCAAAATATTCATTCCTGGATGGATGCTCATTATATTCGAACACATGGTTACCAGCTATACTTGTTTGCATCCTGATGCGCCTGTTCTTATATTGAGCGGATACGGAAGGCATTATATGGGGCCCATCCCAATGAATATCCTGAACACTGGCATCGGTTCTAAATCCAAACATAAAGCCAGAAACCGTATATTGAATTCCCAGATAATACATAGTCAGGTTATGAGGATTGCCACCCAAGGCAAGACAGGTTGAAATCGCACCCTTTTCATACCTGCCCTCAATGCCGTTGAAACGGGTTTGCATGTATTTATATCGGTTGTAGTTTGCATCGGAAACATAGAGCTGAGAAAAAAAACTATCCTTTCCAATGCCTTGCAATGCCGACTTGCCAGTGATTGACCAGTTGTTCAAATGGTACTGAAGCTCGATGCTTTCCAGCAGTATCGGTTGATCTGTGAATTCAGCCCGGTTACTCAGCATGAAACTGAGTTCAAGGTCTTTATATCTTAGGTTATCAACTCCGAGTGTGACGATGTATTTATCATTCCAGTTATATTTTCTGCTGTCTCTGTCTGGATACCAATTGAGGTGCCCATCGGATGAAAAGCCTGCAATGAAAGGAATATTCAAGGCCATGGTAGCGTTACATGACAGAAGAACAAAGACCAGGACCAACAATTTGACGGGCAAATTATTAATTATTCCCATCTGTGGGAAAGATTTGGAAGCAGACAGCCTTCCAATGTCTTCGACATCGCTCTTGCGGATTATTCTGGCAGGCACTATCAGTTTCAAGTTAGTTAAACACACTGACTGCAATGAATCACTTATTTGCCAATACCTGTTCGTAGTATTGATCGCACATCCATGATTATAGGTTTGATATCTAAAGTTTTTCCGCTGATCAACCATTGGGTGAAAGTGAAATCCATAGTACCCAGGATCATGAAACAGAGTGTGTCAATATTAACATTTTTAATCCTGCCGCTTTTCATGGCTTCAGAGAAAATACTTTTGAGATAACTCAAATAGTAGTTCATGGGATTGTATGATGGGTTGCGTTTGTAAAAACTCTCGCTCTGCCTGAGTTCCACCACCATAAAGCGTGCCACGTGTGGTTTGCTCAGTATCAGTTCGCTGTGCCTCAAAAAGAAAGTCTCCAATTTATCTATGGGATCTGTGATGTCAGCGCTTGCGGCCTCGATCTGTTGGATTTCATCTTCTATCATTTTTTTCATACATTGGAGCAGGAGGTCGTCCTTGTTTTTAAAATAGTTGTATAAGGTTCCGATACCAACTTTTGCATGTATGGAGACATCGGACATGGTCGTATTCACATAGCCTTTTTGGGCGAACACTTTGACAGCGGCAGTCAGAATCTTGTTGCGGTAGTCCTTTGGCATCACGGATTTTTTTCGCGGTCGTGGATAAAGCTCCATTTATTGACTCCTTTCCAAAACAAATTTATTACTTATAACATTGGATTGACGTTCTGTGTATCTTGTCAAGCCTTTAATTCCCCCAACACCTAAATACAATACGTGACCAGCCATTATAACACTTGTATTAAGATAAATCCCTTTTGGCCAATATAAGTTGTATCCACCGTCATTCATCTTGTTTGCTCATCTCAATACGCTGAAAGTGTTTATGGATTTTCCCAGCCGTGGTTTTACCTATGCCCTTGATAGAGCAAAGCTCTTCAACTGAAGCTTTGCGGATGTTTTCCACAGAACCAAGGGCTTTTAGTAGGATAAATTTGGTCTGTTCTCCAATGCCGGGTATATCCTCAAGCTCGCTTACAAGAGTTCTTTTGGAGCGTCGGGAGCGGTGGAAATTTATCGCGAACCGATGTGCCTCGTCTCGCATGTTTGTCAGCAATCTCAAGGAGGAGGAAGATCTGGAGAGGATTATCGATTCGCTTGCCTGGAGGGTAAAGATCTCTTCCGCCCTTTTTGCGAGGGAAATGACCGGAATGGCTTTATAACTCGAGTTCTCCAGAATCGAAGCAGAGGCAGCCAACTGACCTTTTCCTCCATCAATCACAAAGAGATCGGGGAGCAGATCCTTGTCTTTCTCTACTTCCTGCAGATATCTGCTCATCGTTTCCTGAAGTGCGGCGTAGTCATTTTGGGTGTCGATCTGCCTGATAATGAAGTGCCTGTAATATTTCTTTTTGGGTTTAGCGTTTTCAAAGAAAACTGCCGAAGAGACTGTGTCGGTGCCTTGAATAGTGGAGATATCCATACAAACGATCTTTCGCGGCAGCTTGGGGAGATCCAGTTTCTCTTTCAATTCCTGGATCGGAAACACCGTGCGGTTTGCTTTTCTCAGATGTGCCAGCTTTTTCTCTTCGACCAGGTTGAAAGCGTTGCGTTTGGCCATCGCCAGGAGTTTTGTCTTATCACCTCTTTGAGGGATGCTAAGCTTGTGACCAAGCCAGGCATTAAGTTCCTCCATGGCGGCAGGCTCAAAGGGCAAAATGATCCCGTCGGGCAACTCATCTCTATCGGAATAGTAAAGCTTGAGAAATGCTTCAAGGATCTCATCCAGAGATTGACCCTGAGTGTTAATCAGAGGATAGCTTTCCTGGTTTACCACCGCTCCACTCAGAATACGTAAAACCACACAGATGGTTACATTTTCTTCCTGGTAAATACCGATAACATCCGCGTTGTGCTTTTCTGTGGAATACACAATCTGTCTTCTATGAATCCTCTCAATCGCGTTAATCCTGTCCCTGATGGCAGCGGCTTTTTCAAATTGCAGGCTTTCCGAGAGCTTGTTCATTTCAGCGCGAAGTTCGTCTATCACTTCTTCATGTTTGCCAGAGAAAAAATCTATCTGCCTTTTTACCACCCTCATATACTCTTGGTGGTCAACCGCTCCTACGCAAGGGGCCAGGCATTTTCCCAATTGATGGTTTATACAGGACTTCTTGAATTTGGGAGGGCCAAAGGGGATTTTGCGGGTGCAATTGCGGATAGGGAAAATCCATTCAAAGTTGCGCAAGGTAAATCGTAAGGACTTGGTATCTGTGTAGGGGCCAAAATACTTTGCACCATCTTTGATAACTTCCCGGGTAATAAGAATTCGTGGATAGGGGTCTTGAACAGTTATCTTGACAAAGGGATAACGCTTATCATCTTTTAACAGGATGTTGTATTTGGGTTTGTGCCGTTTGATCAGGGTTGATTCGAGTATGAAAGCGTCACTTTCGGATGGTGTTATAATGTAATCGAGATCATTTATATACCTTAACAGGTGATTGGTTTTGATATCTTTGGCTGTACTGCTCCAATATGACCTCACCCTGTGCTTGAGCGACTTCGCCTTGCCCACATACAGCACGGCATCCTCAGCGTCTTTCCATATATAGATACCTGGCTGATCAGGCAGCAGTCTGAGTTTACCTTCTACTTTCGGCGGAATTTCTTCCATAAACTTAGCGTTGCCTCATGAAGATAGTCCAGCTTAACGACCATACCCAATCCATAGAATGTTAAGAGGGACAGTATAACAATTATCGAATCCCTGATTATGATCTGGATCAAGCCAGCGTCAGGAAAGGCGAGCTTTATTCCTATGCAAATCAAATATAGGATACCGCATATCAGGACACTCTTGAGAATATTTGGCAGAATTCCTTCGAAACTCAGCTTGGGCATACTTTTCCGGATCAGGATCAGGAGCGCAAAGAAGTTCACCATGGCTGTGATCGTGGTGGCAAAAGCCAGTCCTCTGTGTTGCATGAACTGCATGAGGATGAAGTTCAACACAATGTTCAAGCCCACCATCCAGGCCGCGATCTTAACGGGTGTTTTGGTGTCTTTGTTGGCATAGAACAAAGGCGTCAGGGTCTGGTTCAGGCTGAAAAAGATCAAGCCCAAAGAATAATAGAAAAGAGCCTGCTCCGTCATGATGCTGGCTCTTTCATCGAAAGCGCCTCTTTGGAACAGAATCCGCACCATGTCCCCACCCAGGGCAAGTATCAGTGTTGTTACAGGCAGGATGGCGTAAGCAAGTGATACTGAGGCAAAGCGCAGTGTTTTTTTTAATTCTTCATAGTCGCCCAAGGTAACCAGTCTTGAGTAGGTGGGCAGCAAAGCCATTCCTGTAGATATGGCAAACACACCCAGTGGGAGATGAAAAAGCCTGTTGGCATACTCCAGTGCCGAGATACTACCCACTACCAGGAAAGACGCCATAAGGCTGTCGGCAATCAGATTGATCTCCCTGATGCCAACCCCAATCAATGAAGGAATAAAGCGTGTCCAGAGAGATTTGATAGCTTCGCCGTGAAAGTTTAGCAATATCCTGAACGTGTATCCGATCTTTTTCAGATATGGGAAATTGACCACTGTCTGCAACATTCCCCCGCCAAAGACACCTACGGCCGCCCATTTAACCAGAGCCACACCTTCCACGCCCAGCATTCTGGGAAGTATCATGCTTAGGATCATGCCAATGTTGAGCAGGGCAGAGGACAAACCTGTCATGAAGAAGTAGTCATGGGAGTTCAAAATGGCGATCATGGTCGAGGAGAGGCCAATCCAGAGAAGGTAGGGCATCATGATTCTGGTCAGGATTACTGCCAGTTTGTAGGTGTGGGGAGGCAGTCCGGCAAAGATCACTTTTACTATCCAGGGCGCGAACACAATCCCCAAAACAGTTAGAATCAATAGAAAAGCAGAGAGAATGGACAGCACCTGCAAGGCAAAGGTGAATTGGGAACGTTGGTCTTCCTTGATGCCAATTTCATTATAAATGGGGATGAATGAAGCTGAAAGGGCGCCTTCGCCAAACAGACTGCGAAGCAAGTTGGGAATCCTGTATCCTACTACGAATGCGTCATTAAGATATGAGGCGCCAAAGCAGAAAGCCATCAACTGATCACGTAGCAAGCCCAAGACCCTGCTTATCATGATGGCAAACGACATCACGCTTATGTTGCGGGCCAGTTTCTTTTGCGACATCCTAAGAATCAGCGAAAGACTTTACAGAGTTGCAGGTATAGGTTGATCAATACCAGGCTGGTGTTAACGTTTCCATTGACCTTGCGTTGCAGATCCTCCATACGCAACAGGAACCTCCAAATCCGGTCGGAAAGCAGAGCTGCATCTTTCTCCGCGATTGATTCAACCATGTTATGCAGTGAATCCAGTTTATCGACATTTGAGATTTGTTCCGGAGCTTCACCGATCAGATTCAGGTCACCAATATACAGGCAGATATACTTGATAAGCTCTATCATCATTTCGGCGCTAAAGCGGTTTTTCGTATTGTATATCGATTGATAGAAACTGTAATCCTTTCCAGTGGCAGCCATCTGGAGGATTTCAAAGGCCAGTTCACGCAAATCAGACGCTTCGTCCTCTATCAGCTTTACCGCACGTTTTACGCTGCCTTCTGCTATGCGGGAGGCGATACGGGCGTTCTCCGGACTGGCCTGGAATTTGTCCACCAAAATACTTTCCATCACACGTGGAGAGACCGGCGCAAAGTAAATTGGCTGGCAACGTGAAATGATAGTGGGCAGCAACATCGAAAGCCGATTGGTGATCAGGATAATCACTGTGGAAGGCGGTGGCTCTTCAAGAGTTTTTAGAAACGAGTTGGCGGTTGGGTGATTCATCTCATCTGCGTCTTCAATGATGCAGATTCTATATTTGGCTTCAAAGATAGAGAAATCAAGCTTTTTGCTCAGCATCGTGATGGCATCGCGTCTGATCTCTATCGAACGTTTGAAAAAAAAGTCTTTCCAGGGAGACTCTATTTTATTGCGGATGTATGCCATATATTGCTTTTGATCTTCACTCTTATTGATCTCACCATCCACGGTAATATTCATGTTGGGAGTGGGGAAGAGGTAGATAAAATCAGGATGATCAAAAGCCAGAAACTTACGGCAGGAAGTGCAAACGCCGCAGGGCTTGAATTCGCTTTCGGACAGACAGTTCAACGCCATGCCAAAATAAAGGGCAGTGGTGAATTTTCCCACGCCATCGATGCCATGAAACAAATAAGCCTGGCTCACCCTATCACAGGTAATTGCCTGTTGCAGGAATTGAAGGGCGCGATCCTGCCCCTTGATTTCTCTAAACATTGTCAACTTTAATGGATTAGGAAGGGCTTTTTAACCGAATGTGATCTTTCCCCGTCCTGCATCATCTCTGGTGCTGCGTTCAAATATCTGGTTCACATAGGGACTTTCAAATTCCTCGGCAAGGATGTCGTAGATCACCACATCATGATATTTGCCAGCGATATAAACATATTTGCGCCTGACACCAACCTTGGTGAATCCCACTTTTTCATAGCAGCGGATGGCGCGCTTGTTAAAGTCGAATACTTCAAGGCTGATGTTCTTAAGGTTCAACACGTTGAATCCGTAGTCCAGGATCAGGTTCGTGGCCTCGGTGCCGATGCCACGGTTCCAGTATGTCTTGTCGCCAATGAAAATGCCAAACCACGAATGCCGATGCACGCTGCTGATCCCCATCAAACTGCAGTTGCCCACGGCTTTGTTGGTGTCCTTTTCCACTATCGCGAAGGTGAAGCTTTCCTTCATCAGTTGCTGCAAAAGCTCACGTTCCTTGTCCAAATCAATGATTCCAATGGAAAACTGCATGAAGAGTCCCATCTCCATGTCGTTCACCCATTCGGTGTAGCGTTCCACGTCATCCAAAGATATCGGAGAAAGGTAGCATTTTTCGCCAATCAGCTTTTTGTAATATTTCATTTGTATCTCCAGCTCCCCGCAGCGCAGGGTATGATTTTCTAAGGAAGTTAACTTGTCCTGAATAACATTTGCGCGGGGCTTATCTGTCAAGCGAAATCGGTCTGCTCTAAATTTCAGCACGCCCTCGCGCGCGCGAGGAGGCTAAGTCTATATTTTCCGTGGGTCTTCCTTAACTCGATGAGGGATGACCTAAGGATGATGGCTCCAAAGCCTGTAGCAGCAAGGGACGGAGCTATGAAGTAAAAACGGAATAGTAAGCGTATTACTATCTTTGGCGTAAGTATATCAAGGGGGATTGCCTCATGTTCTCCTCATTCCCTGACGATGTATTGAACACCCATTGATGTCCGAACGATAACCGTTTGGGCGATTGGTCAGCGATCAATTAGTGATCAGTGAGTCATGAGGGTATGAGGGCCATCTGAATCTGCCTAAATGGGTATAGCTGTATGAAAGGGCTAATTACGCCTGAAGCATCGTACAAAAATGAGATAGCTGTTTAAAACTGGAAATAGATAAAAGGCTGAACCTCAGAGGATTTGAACTGGAACAAGACCCAGATGATGATTGCTAAAATGATAGATTGAACAAGTATGGGAGACTTGCACAGCACTTTTTCACATAGTACCTTGTATTGCTTTGGCAGCCAATGGAGCAGGTATCCCAGAGCTATCAGAGCAGCCACAATCCTGTATTGAGAAATCCAGATGATAAAACGTTCAGCGTTGAACTGGTTAAAGATCAGCGAGATCATTTGCCAGGCGCTGGAGAAACTCTGGCTCCGAAAGAAAATCCACGCAAAGGAAACGAAGTTGAAGGTCAATAAAACACCAAGCAGCTTCAAGAAATTCTGGACATGTTGGTTGGATACTCTTTGAAACAGCTTGAGTCCGATAAAAAACTTATCGATCGCCAGGGCAATGCCATGTATTCCTCCCCAAAACACAAAATTCCAGGAAGCTCCATGCCATAAACCGCCCAACAACATGGTCAAAAGTAAATTGATATAAGTTCGGACTTTCCCCTTGCGGTTACCTCCCAAAGGTATGTAAAGATAATCCCTCAACCATGAGCTGAGCGATATATGCCACCTTCGCCAGAAGTCCGTGATCGAAGTGGCGCGATAGGGGCTGTTAAAGTTAGCCGGAAGATGAAATCCCATCAGTGTTGCCAGGCCAATCGCGATATCGGAGTAGCCACTAAAATCGCAATAGATCTGCAAACCATAGCCATACACGGCCAGAAGGTTCTCTACTCCGGAGAAAAGGGCAGGATTATCGAACACACGATCAACGAAATTCAGGCTGATATAATCCGCAATCACCCCTTTCTTGATCAATCCGGCAAAGATCAAGACCAGGGCTTGGGCGATCCTGTCCTTATCGAGCGACAAGCGCGCGTTGATCTGGGGTATGAATTGCGATGCCCGCAGGATGGGGCCAGCTACCAATTGCGGGAAGAACGACACGAAAAACGCGAAATCGGCGAAACTGCGGATGGGTTCCAACTTCCCAAAATAGATGTCCAGAGTGTAACTCATGGTCTGGAAAGTAAAAAACGATATCCCAACCGGCAGGAAAATATCCATGGCGGGAATCGAGCCACCTGTTATCTGATTGATGGTGTCGATAATGAAGTTTGTGTATTTGTACCACCCAAGCGAACCAAGGTTCCAGGCAATGCTTAACCAGATCAGTCTTTTTTTCGCGGCCTTGCTGTTTGCTTTGGCAATCCAGGATCCGATAACAAAGTTGATGCCCGCGGTAAGCAGCAGCAACAGGAGAAACTCACCACTGGTCTTGTAATAGAAATAGAGGGAAAACAGCAGCAGGTACCAGGTTCTAATCCTGATCCTGGAGACGACCAGGGGGTAAAACAGCATCAACACTATGAAGAAGCCAAGGAAAAAAGAACTGTTGAAAATCAATGGATTTGCGGGATCATACAACAGCTGACGTAAAAATGCAGTCCAGTTCATTCATCCGCTCCCGCGTAGCTCGTGTAAGCGCGCATCAGCGCCTGATAAAGTAGCTTGCCTTGCAGCATGTAACCCTGGGGACTGAAATGGATCATGTCTTTGGAGGCCAGCTTTTCCGATCTCCATTTGGAGATGGACTTTTTGCCCCCCATTACGACACTCAGATCCCACCAGGCATAATCATGTTCTTCCGCCCAAGACTCTATCTCAAAACCGACCTTTTCCAGATCGGCGTTGTGCTTGCCTCTTTTATTGCTGTCCGGAGGGAGAGTAAACAGAATTACCGCATCCTCCTGTACGGCGCTCAGCTCATTCATAAAGGCCGACAACTCGCCTCTGAAACGTTTTGCATTATAGGTTCCCTGTGCATCGTTGGTGCCCAATGAGATGATTATCAGATCCGGAGAAAGCTCTTTGCAGCGGTTGAAGATCAAAGTGTTCTTAAGCAGGTTTTGAAACGATCCGCCGTTGACCCCTGTGAATTGATAATTCAGGGTGCCACGTTGCCCAGAATCCCCCGCTTCAAAATATTCTTTGAGAGAAGCGCGCACCGTTGTCGCCAAAAACCCTGATTTAATATGGGAATCACCTATTTGATAGATCGTTACCTGATCCCGCAGCCCGCTTCGCAGTTCCATAAGTTTCAGCAGGAAACCGGACAGGCGCTTTTCCCAGTTGTGTATCGTATTGCTGTCTTTTTTTATAAAGCTAAATCCTTTTAAGTATTCTTCGCTGTCGAGCAGGGTGTAGTAGCTTTGGATGAATTCGTCGAGTTTGTCCACCTCGATGGGGAACTCCTCCACCTGTTCAATCTCCGTCATAAGATCGATGGGGAGTTTATCCTGAGCGGAAAGCAGGCATAGGCTGAGACAGACAAAACTGGTTACGAGCTTGCGGAACATATCATTGAGCCTGGCCGGTGGTAATCACTTTGAATAGCAATTCGGCAACCATGTCCGCGCCTGCCTTGGTAAAATGGGTGTAATCGCGGTTTGCCAAAGCCGGTTTGGCTTTCACCAATCCTTGCATGGAGTTGTATCCACCCAAGGCCTCATAGAGGTTCCAGAATCCGCATCCTGTCTCCCGGGCGACTTCTCCCTGAGCTTCCACAAGAACAGGTATATCCCCGGAAGTAGCCATCACACCGTTTTGTTTCACACTCCGGTCGTGAGCGCTGATAAGCAGGATGGGCACTCCGGGAAGAGCAGATTGGATGTGGCGTACGGTTTTGATCATGCCTTGCCGGTAATTGCTGTAATCCCGAATATTGGGACTCGATACATTTTCGCCATATTGGAGGATAATCAGGTCATAATCCAGGACTGCGTTGAAATCTTTCAATGTCTCTTTGGATATTCTCTGGAAATAGAGGCCAGAGTATCCCCTGACTGCAAGATTGTCCACATACAAACCAGTCGCGTCATCAAAGCTGACACCATAAAGGTGGATAGGATCAAGGGGATTGAATTCCAGGCGAATCTTGCTGATTTCGGTTCCGCTGCCCAAATCCAGGATACTGACGCCGGTGGAAGGTCTTAGCTGATAGCATTGTGGACTGCCTCCATCGCGGATAACATTCACATAAGAGCCTTCGGAAGCATGGCTGTAGAAGAGGCGGATACGTCTGAACGTCTGAGCCCCACCTTTGACTTTTGTTCCAGAGTATTCCACCCAGGCAGGTCCATCAACGTAGAATCTCTTTTTTACCTTTTCAGCTTGCTTGGGTGCGACGCCAGCACTGTCTGCCATTGCGCTATCGACGAATACACTATCGCCAACCTGTGGGGGAGCAGCTTTCTCGACAATGGTTTCCGCATAATAGTAGTTTCTGGGGATAAAGGTATAACCTATCATGCCCAAAGAAGAATTGCCGCTCTTTCCCGACATAAAGGATTGTGTTTCCCAATTCCGCGAAAAACGATGGCGGATAGTTGTGCGGAATTCGCTTACAATTGAAGTGATGGGGGCCAATCCTATTCCAGACCCTCCATATCGCTGTTGCAGTTGATAACGCAGCATGCCCGAGATCAGGTCACCCTCGATTATCGAATCTCCAAAGTAAGCGATCCTGATACTGCCAGTCTGTCTTTGGGGGTATCCTCTCAACTTGTCAATGAACCCAGATATAGGTGTCAATTCGTTAGCCACCGGTGGAACGTTTTCAATGGGCTTTTGTTGTAGGTTCTGAGAGTTTGGTGCTTCTTCAGCGAGCTTTCCGGGTATATTCATTTTTTTGATGGGGAACAGCTCGTTGTCTGAGGCTGGGATTAAGTTTGCCAAAACAAACAAAACCGAGACAGCCACAACAAGGATAATGATAGGGCGCCAGAAAGGGGGAATCATTTGTCCAACAGTATCACCTTGGCACTTTTGAGTCCGGCTTTGACCAGATAAACGCCTGGAGAGCAATTTACAGACGCGGCATCACGACCATCCCAATAGAAGCTGTTTATGCCGTCAACGCTTCTGTTGGGAGCAAGTTCACGGATCAACTGTCCCCGTATGTTATACACGCTTACCTTATCGAGTCCCTTACCCTCAATCGTTATGGATTGGTTGCTTGGATTGGGATAGCAGAGTAGCGGTTTATGGACAGTTGCGTTTTGATCTTCAACGGTTGTGGCCAGGGCGTCATACAAGGCCACAAACCCATCCTGGTTGGTATTTGAACCGCTGTTGATCACATGGTTGCCAAATCTCACGACGCCGCTAAACCAGCCTGTCACAACAAATCTATCCCAAGGAAGGCGTTTTACACTGTTTCCAATATCGACATTCTCACCTCCAAAGGATACAGGCGGATACACGCTGTTGTAGATAACAACATCTGAAAGTCCATTGGAGTTAAGAGTGTGGTTACCAATATTGATTTGCTCCTCGAAGCTGAATAGCATGGTTAAAGGATTGCGGTTATCAACTGCCCGTCCTTTGTCAGAACCTGGCCCTCCATAGTGTTGCACTTCAGTCCAGGAACCGTCAGAACTGAACTTGGCCACATAAATGTCATCAGATTCGTTTACGCTGTTAATAACAGTGTCGCCAATAATTCCAGTGCCCGTCACACGTCCAATGACCACACCGTCGTGAGACACCAAATCCACCCAGGAAATACCGATATTGATTGCGCCTGTGTTATATGAGGGAAGCACCCATTCGATGTTTCCCATTGGATCGTACTTGGCAACAAACATACCCGATGCGTCAGTAACCACTCCATCAAAATCACTGCCAGGACTTGCATGTCCAGTTACATACGCGTAACCATTGGAACTGACATCCACCTTGTAACCATACTCAACTCCAGCAGTGCCTGCGTGTCTTGCCCAGAGAGGGTTGCCATTGGGATCGGTCTTAAGCAGGAAGATGTCGCTGCCTCCAAAACTGGTGATGGATATGTTGTTGCCAAAGTCGATGGTTCCTCCAAACCAGCCAGTAACATAGCAATTTCCTTCCTGGTCAACAGATATTCCATAACCAAGATCCGTAAGTGGGCCTCCGAAGGAGCGAAACCAAAGGAGTTCTCCATCAGCGGATAGTTTCCCCAAATATCCTTCCCAACCTCCATTGCTCTGGTATTGATTGTTTCCAATCACCAAAGTGCCGGAATAGAATCCCGAAAAGCAGCAGTTCCCGGCGGCATCAGTTGCTATCGAAAGGCACACATCCTGTTCGGTAGATCCACAAGTCCAGATCCACTGAAACATGCCAAGGCTGTTGTACTTGATGATGTAGGAATCAGACTCACCTGAGGCTGGATACACAGATCCATCTACGACTAAAGAATCAGTAAAATCTCCACATACGTAGATATCACCAGATAATGTGTTTACATCCATATCCCAGGCAGATTCCATACCCTGGCCGCCAAAACTGGTCGCCCATTGCCATGACCCTCCTGCCAATGGATATGCAGACATTAAAAGGACGTAGATAATCCATAATAAAGTATAGTTTCTCATAATCGATACCAGATTTATCAGGACAGAAATTTGACAAGCGAAAAAATGAAATGAGTTGACAGGATTGGCGTACAGAATTTTTTGACCAGTGCCAGGCGCAGTGCAGTGGTTGCTTGTGAACCATGTCAGATCAGGAATGAAGCAGCATTAAGCAATGTCAATCGCGTGACGCTGTTAGCCTGGCTTTTATCTGATTTGGCCTGAATAATGCATGTCATGGCAGTTTAGGGTATATCGAACCACGAGGATTTATATGAAACGCATCTTCTTAATAACAATTTGCGCAATCCTGACAGTCTCAGGATTCAGTTATCCAGTGCTGATTAAAAGCTGGCGCCTGAATGAGGATGTCAAGACTTTGAATATGGCAGGTATCAGCGTGGATTATGTGAATCGCCAAAGCGGCAATATCATTGCCTATGTTAGAAATGATAGTGAATTCTCACAGATCCAGGCTTTAGGATTGGCACTGCAGAAGCTGCCCGATACTGCCAGGGAGAACGCACAACGGCTTCATTCCTCTCCAAAAAACGGCTCTCCAGAGAATGAGTATTATTCGATCGATCAATATAACCAGTTTATGGTTTCCACCGCCAATAGCTATCCCAATATTTGCCAGCTTGTTCAGGTAGGAAGTTCAACGCAGAACCGGCCTCTGTATTTTTTGAAGATCACAGACAATCCAACTATCCAGGAAGCAGAACCGGAATTCCGTTACATTTCATCAATTCATGGCGATGAAGTGGTGGGCTACGACATGTGTATTCGTCTGATCCAGCAACTGACTTCGGAGTATGGCACCAATGATCGAATCACAAACTTGGTCAACAACACAGAGATCTGGATCTGTCCCATGATGAATCCAGATGGCTTTGTATTGGGACAACGCTATAACGCCGCTGGAATCGACCTGAACAGAAACTTTCCCATGCCAAGCGGTAATCAACACCCGGATGGCAATCCCACAGCCATAGAAAACACTGCCATCATGAACCACGCAACTTCAAACAGTTTTGTCCTTTCAGCAAACTTCCATGGGGGAGCCCTGGTGGCAAATTACCCGTGGGACTATACCTATACTTTGACTCCGGACAATGATATCCTGATCCAGGCTGCCCTGACATATAGTTCCCACAATTCTTCCATGTATAACAGCTACGAATTCCCCCAGGGAATTACCAATGGCGCTCAATGGTATGTAATCACGGGGTCGATGCAAGACTGGTTCTATGGTTTTACAGACTGCATGGATATAACAATGGAGATTGGGTTAAATAAATGGCCGCCAGCTAATCAGTTGCCGGGATTCTGGAACCTGAACCAGGAATCTATGCTGTCATATATGGAGTTTGTGCACAAAGGAGTGAGCGGATTGGTTACATCTCCATCCGGCGCTCCACTTTCCGCCAGGATAAGCGTCAGCGGCAACGCAAGGCAGGTAAACACCGACCCGGATGTGGGAGACTATCACCGCATTCTGTTACCGGGCACCTACGAGCTTACTGTATCATCACACGGCTATGAAAGCCAAACAAGGCAAATCACTGTTCCCCCCAGTGGATCGGTGGTTGAGAACTTTACTCTCCTGCCCGCGGTGCAGGTCACATATAATGGACAGGTGAGAGACCATCTGGGCAATCCCGTTCCCGCCGCAACTCTGACCATCGGCACCGAACCACCACTTGAGGTCATCACCGACCAGCAAGGCCTTTTTAGTGCGCATATCTTCACTGGTAGCTATGATGTAAAGATCAACGCTCCGGGGCATGGAATTTATCAACTGACGATCTTGGCTGAGTCAAGCCCGGGGCAAATGGGTAATTATCGGAACATCATTGTGTTACAAACCCCTGTTTTTGCTGACGATTTTGAGCAGGGGCTGGGTAATTGGACTGTTACAGGCAATTGGGGTATTGTGTTTGAAGATGGCAGCATGGTGCTCACCGATTCGCCCAACGGCAACTATGGCAACAATCAAAACCGGACAGCCCGCCTTACGAATCCTGTTTCGCTTGGCACTGTCAGCAATCCCCGCCTTCATTTTCGTTGTAAATACTTTCTTGAGGATGGATACGACTTTGTTTATGTTGAGGGCTCAAATACTGGCACAACCTGGACTCAGTTGGGCAGTTTTACCGGCACGCAAAGCAGTTGGATCGATTCAAGTTACGATCTGGCATCTTTCGCTGGCAACAACTTCTACCTGCGTTTCAGAATCTCTTCCGATTACTACGTAAATGCCGACGGAATCTATATCGACGACGTGCGGATCATGGGCGTTGATAGCTCCAACCTGAGTTATGGGGATGTTACTGCAGATGGTGTTGTCAACATCACTGATGTCAGGGCGATTCTGGATTATGCCGTTGGTCTCGATCCTTTGACAGATATAGACCCCAGGCCCTGGACTGCTCCCAGGCTTGATTGCGCTGATTTGGATAACGACAATGATGTCGATGCTTTTGATGCCTATCTGCTGTGTAAGTATCTCTTTGAGGCAGCCTATTTACTACCCGTGCAGTCAGGCATCCCCGAAACTCCCGCTGATCCAGGCATCAGCGCTCACTTCGATCAGTATCTGGTCGTTGACTTAGCCGATCCAGAGCTCCTATGTTCACTGGAGCTTTCGACCAGTCCTGTTGATATTCTGCACATATATCACAACGGAGCAGCATTTAACCGTCCATTTGCCCAGTCTTTCAACCCTGAGACAGAGACTTACGGCTTCGCAGGTTATAATACCCAGTCTGACTCTCTGTTCATCGAATTGGAGGAGAATCCCCAGAGCTTTACTCTGCAATATTCATTGAATGGAGTCCCTGGTTCCATTTTTATCAACATCGGCAACGCTGGAGACGATCTTTCCACTCCAGCCTTATCATTTGGATTGGAACAGAACTATCCCAATCCTTTCAATCCCGCGACAGAGATAAGGTTTTCACTGCAAACTGCGGACAGAGCTGTTCTGAATATATACAATGTCAAAGGACAACTGGTTAAAACAATGATTGACGCCCGGCTTGCAGCAGGCAGGCATTCGGTAGTCTGGGATGGCAGGGATGCCAGCGGACAGCCTGTGGGAAGCGGAGTATATTTTGCCAGGCTCACTTCTTCCACAAAATCGGCAACCCGCAAGATGGTTCTTTTGAAGTGAGGCACGCCATGATAAGGATTTTGCAGACCTTTTGCCTGGCCATTATTGCAATTTTACTGCTTGGCTGTCACAAAGAAGCACCTCAGAACGAACCCGTTAAGAACATCGAGTTTCGCGAAGATGGCAAGCTAAGAATAGAATCTCCCCAGGGTCTGACGAAAGGTAATTTCTCAATTGAGATCGCTGAAACGGAAAACGCTCTTCACCAAGGTCTCAAGTATCGGGAAAACATGAATGACGACCAGGGGATGCTGTTCGTTTTTGATGGGAAAGTCCCCTATGGCTTTTGGATGCAAGACACATATATGCCCTTGGACATGCTCTTTATTGACGAATCCGGGGTCATCTTCCAAATTGAGGAAAACACCACACCCTTCAGTGAAGAGAGAATAGAAAGCATGGCTGTCAATAAATACACGTTGGAACTTAAAGCGGGAATGGTGGATAAACACGGCATCGAGCCAGGTGATAGAATTGTCTGGAGCAGAAACAAATGAGACATCTATATAGTGTAATGATAATCATAACCTTACTATTAGTAATAGGATGCAGGGATAATGTTAAACAAGACTATAATACTGATGCCACAGAAGAACATAGTATCAATACGTTAGAAGAGACACCGGCATCTGAAGAAATTGAAAAGCCGGCTGATAAGTACTCTGAATTGCCTCTGAGCAAGTTCAGCTATTCATGGGATAATGGGGAAGAAATCCCACCAATCGTAATTATAATAGATGACTTTGGCAATTTTGCGGGCGATCTGTTGGACGATTTTGCCAGTTTACCCAAAGAAGTGGTTTTTGCGGTATTGCCCGATCTTCCACACACCCAGAAAGCTGGAGCAGTTGCGGCTTCTCATGGACACGAAGTTCTTATCCACGTGCCCATGCAAGCTGTATCGAATACAAGCGCAACTGGAGCAAGGTATATCAAGAAAAATGCTTCCGCTGAAGAGATCGTGACCACCTTGGCGGATTTCCATGCTCAACTACCCATGGCAATGGGAGCCAACAACCATACCGGCAGCGCAGTTACTGCCAATCGGGAAGCCATGACTACGGTCCTAAACTATCTGGACTCCAAGGGCCTGATCTTCATCGACAGCGCTACCACGGGTGAAAGCGTGGTGCCCTCTTTGGCTAAAACACTTGGCTATCCTGCGTTGAAACGTGATATTTTCCTTGATGTTCCTGATAATACGGACGCGACTCTGGCCAGCAAGATCTCATCCCTTGGCAAATTCAAGGGGCGCAGAGAACCGATTATAATCATTACCCATTGCCATAGCAGGGCAAAGTTGAATGCCTTGCGTAAGTTTATAACGCAAGTGGAAGGGATGGGCCTGAAATTGACGACCTTGAAAAAGGCTCAGGCTCTTGCCTCCTGAATTATTTTTTGTGCTGTAGAACATAATATTTTCTATTTCCATTCTACCTTTCCACGACCTAGTCATAGCACCTATATATTATGAAGGGATGGTCCTCATATGCATCACCCTCTCCAGCCTGGGTCTTCCTGGGGTCAACCTTATAATTTACAAGGATGACCTAAGGATGACGGCAACAAAGCCAGGAGCAGCAAAGGAGAGAGCTATGAAGCAATATGCGGAATGTTATGGGGAATATTCTGAATGGGAAAACATCGGAGTCGCTTGTTTATCCTCTTCCAGTCGATGATCTGATGCCTTTATCGGCTTGGCTCTTTTTTGGGAATCAACTGAGAGAGGTTGCTGGCCGCAAGGCTGACAACAATGATCGCCACACTGATTAGCTGGCCGACGCTTAAGAACTCATTCAGAATAAGATAGGCCAGCAAAGATGCCAACGCGGGTTTTAGGAAAAAGTAAAACGAAGCACGGGACGCGCTGATGTGCTTCATTCCTTCAAAGTAGAGCAAATAGGCAATACCGGTTATCACCACACCCAGCCATGCCATAAACAGGAGATTTGAGCTGTTAGGCTCGAAGAGGACGGGTTTTCCTATCAACAGGTTGATGCAGGTGAGCACGATCCCGCCAATAATAAAGGAAAGCGAGTTTGTGATGAGGTTTCCATATCTAACCACGGCACTTTTGGTCAGTACCGAGTATAAACCAAAAGTAATGGAGGCGATAACAGCCAGCAGGATGCTCAGCGGGAGATTGCGATACTCTGTGCTTCCAAAGTTTTGTTCGGTGAGGATAATCATAATGAGGCCAATAATCCCCAGCAGTAAAAAAACGAACTGCAGCAGATTCAATCCTTCTTTCAATATCAATCTGGCAAAGAGGGTGACAAACAGGGGATTCATGGCTACGATAACAGCCGAGAGAGAGGCTTTTCCATAGAATATCGACAGTTGCAAAAGCAGCATACTGGCACAGACGTTGATTATTCCCAGCGCGCCGATGTGCAGTATGCTGCCAATGCCTAATTCTGGTTTATTTATCAGGAGTTGCCTGATCGCGAATGGCAACATTGCCAAGCCGCCGATCACAAACCGCCAGGCAGTGAGCGTGTAGGGGTCTATCCCTGCTCCCACCAGCTTTCCTGTGATCTCCAGGCTGGACCATATTACAGTCGCGATCAGGCAGAATAAGTGACTTCTGAGTTTCAAGTTACTTCATCAGGACCATTTTTTTAGTGCTGGTATAGGAACCTGATTTGAGCCTGAATAAATATACTCCATTTGCAACTGAACGGCCATTGTCGTCAGTTCCGTTCCAGGTTACGCTGTTCATACCCTTGGCAGGATTGTCCAGAGTGAAACTCTTCACAAGCTGGCCTTTCTGGTTGTAAATAGTGACCTGCGCCGGGGTTGATTTCTCAAGGGTGAATCTGATCGTCGTGCTGGGATTGAACGGGTTGGGGTAGTTTCCAATCAGTTGGTTCTTCAGAGGAGCGTTGAGATCGTCTTCAACACTCACAAAACCCAGATCCGATTGCATCCTGGCAAAAACCTGCGGGGTTTGGTTATACTGACTGACGATAGCCGCAATGGTCATGTTTCCGGATGGGATGGGTTGGCCGATGTAATCCGCTTCGTATATGACAGTGCGGAATACTATGGTTCCAGCATTGTCTTCCAGGGTGTAATTTGTGCCACTGGCAAAGTTGCCTGTTTCCACAAAGTGGGCATTTTCAAAGCGTACCAAACGTGCCTGGTACTGCTCTACGTTGGCACTGACCATGGCTGTGGTCACGGAAGGAATATTCAGGATATTGCCTGTTGAGCTGGCGGGGCCTGGATTCACGGTAGGTACAAGTTCCAGCATGTTGTTGTAGCGGACGATCGTACCGGTAAGCCCTTGTATGCCATCCCTGATGTTGTAGTTGCTGGTAATGATCCCGGATGGGTCATCGATCATAATGCCGGCGTCTGCATCCTGCAGCCATTTCTGGTTGCGGAAGTTTTGTTTTGCGGTCAGGACGACTTCGCCGCTTACCCTGTAAACAGTTCCGTCTCCAGGTGTTTGCTGGCGAAGTTGTGTCAGATTTTGCACCTCAACCGCAAAGGAGTAGGTGGCAGTCGCTATGTAGCTGGGATCCATGCCAGCCGCGTAAGCTCTGGCCTTGATAGTGGTATTTGAGCTCACCTGAATGGGAGCTGTATAGACTGTAGAGCTCTCGGTGGGGTCGTTTCCATTGGTTGTATAGCGGATAGTGGCACCGGGTGTGGTTGTGGATATCGTTACAGAAATGGGTTGGCTGTAGGCTCCGGCAGGGGGATTGAAGGTAGGTGTAGCCACCTGGTCGCCGCCTCCGGGTTCATAAGTATGAGTTCCAAGATCGGCTGTGTAATCCATATCGTGGACCAGCCATTCTGAATCATCCATATTTGTGCCGGCGCTGGAAGCCCAATCGATATTACCCTGGGTGACGGCAGGTTTGCGAATCAGTGTATGGTTGAGGGTGGCTCCTTCAACTCCTGCCACAGGCCAGGCGGTGCCAGGGTTTTCCTGGTAAACGCCAATGATGTCGATTAGGGTTTCCCCGTGGAACAAACCCAGACAGTCGTTGCCGTTAAAATAGGTCACTGTATGAGTGAGATCGGCAATGTTGAGGATATCCGCGCTTGCTCCGGCGTTTGCGATCACGTAAACTGCGCCATTGGGCAGGCTGCCGGACAGGGTCACGCTGTTGGTGGATGACCATTCATTGCCATTGGAAGCAAGTTTAACGGTGTATTGGGAAAGGTCTGCAGTCGTTCCGGTGGGATTGAATATCTCGATGGCCTTGTTGTTTGAACTGCCTTCGAGGTATTCGGAGAAGAACAAATCCTGCTGTTGAGAGGAGAAGTTATACACCGCGGTGGCAATGGAACTGGGGTCAAGATCGGCGGCGTAAGCCCTGGCTTTGATAGTAGTGTTTTCGCTAATTGCGATTGGTGTAGAGTAGAGGGCGGAAGACTCGGTGGGATCCGATCCGTTGGTTGTGTAACGGATAGTTGCACCTGCGGTTGTGCAGGAAATGGTTACATTGATCGGATTCACATAGGTTCCGGCTGGAGGGTTGAAACTGGGGGTGGCCACCTGTGTTGCACCGCCGGGATTGAAGTCGCTCAACATGCGGGCGGTGATCTGGCTGGTGGTATTATACTGGGTCACTATGGCCAGCAGGTCAAAATCTCCGGTGTGCATCGGGGTTCCTATGTAATCCGCGTCATAGAATCCGGTGTTGAAGACCATTGTGCCTGTGGCATCCTGAATGTTATAGCTCTGGCCAGTTGCGTAGTTGCCAGACGGGGAAGTGAAATGCAAGCCGTTGATTCTCACCAGCCTGCCCTGATGAGTCTCCAGATCTGCGTTTATTTGAGCAATTGTAAGTTCCGGAGTTGGAATTGCGTTTCCAGTGGAAGAGGCCGGAGGTGTGTTTATCGTGGGCCAGAACTGTAGCATTTGTGTGGTATATCTGCTCAGGGTGCCTGTAATGCCAGTGATGCCATCGCCAATGTTATATGTAGTGGTAATGATTCCCGGATAATCGTCAATCAAGATGCCGCCTGTGGCGTCCTGGATATACTTCTGATGTCTCCAGTTTTGTTGGAATGTGAGGATCACCTCATTGGGGATGTGATAGACTGTTGTTCCATCCGCGTTAGCTGCGCGAAGGGCGGCTATATTCTGGATCATGGTGGGGAAGGTGTAAGTTGCCGACGCCACATACGAAGGATCCATGCCCGCAGCATAGGCTCTTGCTTTGATGGTGGTGGTGGAATTCACTGAAATCGGTGCAGTATAAAGGGTGGATGTCTCTGTGGGTTCACTTCCGTTGGTTGTGTAGCGAATGCTCGCACCAGCCGTGGTGCTGCTGATCGAAACGCTGATAGTCCCACTGTAAACACCAGCCGGGGGATTGAAGGTTGGTGTGGCGGCGTGGTTTCCGCCTCCGGGATTGAAGGTGTGCATGCCCAGGTTGGCTACATAATCCTGCTCGTGGACGATCCATTCGGAGTTGTCTGCATTAGTTCCGGCTGAACTGGTCCAATCTGTGTTACCCTGTGTGACTTCAGGTTTTCTGATCAGGGTGTGATTGAGTGTCGCTCCAGTGACTCCCGCCACATCCCAGGCTGTACCGGGATTGTTCATATAGATACCGATGATATCGATCATTGTATCTCCCTGGAAAAGCCCCAGGCAGTCATTGCCATTGAAATATGTTACAGTATGGGTAAGGTCTGCAACACCGAGTATCGTGGCATTGGCTGAAGAGTTGGCGATCACAAATACGTCGTTGTTTGCAAGGGTGCCGCTCAGTGTTACGCTATTTGTCGAGGACCATTCATTGCCGTTTGATCCAAGTTTAACGCTATACTGAGACAGGTCAACCGCGGCCCCTGTGCCATTGAAAATTTCGATTGCTTTGTTGTTGGAGGAGCCCTCCACATATTCGGAGAAAAAGAGTGTCTGAGCCTGGGCAAACATCATGGCGATGAAGCCAAGCAAGATCACTGTTCCAAGCACTTTTTTGATCATGTTGTTACCTCACTTTTTCTAATAAATAAACCGCACAATATAGGAACGAACCAGCCAGCAGCACGCTATCAGAACGGTCTAATATGCCGCCATGGCCGGGAATAAGATTTGAACTGTCTTTCAAGCCACAATAGCGCTTTAACATACTTTCTGCCAAGTCACCGATTTGTCCAACTACCCCTGCTGCGAAAGCGCAAAGCAGCAGCAGCGCAAGATCATCAAACAACCCGACATAATAAAGTATAACCACGATGACCACAGGAACGATAGCCCCCGTCAGGAATCCTTCCAAAGACTTATTGGGACTCATTTTAAAGATTCCCCGCTTTTTGCCCAAGGCTGTCCCGATAAAATAGGCTGTGGAATCGGTGATCCAGATGAGCAGAATCAAGAGAAGCAAGAGGTAGGAATCTTGCTGCTCTACACCGAGCCTGACGATCATGGCGGGGATAACGGCAGTATATAGGGAACCAAAAAAGGCCAGTGCCAGTCTGGGAATACTGTCCTTTTCACACCACCAGATAACTCCATCGACTATGGCTATCAGGAACAACGCACACACAACCGGCAGCATGGCTGCAGGATATAAAACTATGCACAAATATGCAGCTATTGAAACAGGCAACCAATGCCAACCGATTTTGTGGTGAGTCTGCCTCAGCATTGCTATGTATTCATGAGTGCATAGCAGGCTTACCAGGGTGAATACAGCTATCAGCCAGTATCCTCCCAGATACATGGCCCCCAGAACAATGGGGATGAAAACGACCGATACCGCCACTCGTTTTTGGAGTTCTGTCATGGTAGCTATACCCCTCCAAATCTACGGTTGCGATCCTGATAATCAAGCAGAGCCTTGAGCATTTCGGTTTTTCCGAAATCCGGCCACAATGTTTCTGTGATATATATTTCAGAATAGGCGCTTTGCCAGAGCAGGAAGTTTGATAACCGTTTTTCGCCGCTGGTCCGGATGATCAGATCCGGATCAGGTTGCCCTGCAGTGTAGAGATAACTGGAAAAGCTTTCAGGAGTGAGGTTTTCGATCAGGTGCTCCTTTTGCTTTGCCTCCCGAACCAGCTTCCGGATGCCTTCCACGATTTCCAGCCTGCCTCCATAATTAAAGGCAATGTTGACACACATGCCTGTATTTTTATCTGTCATTGCTGCCAATTTGTGAATATCGACAAGATATTGAGGGTCCAGCTTGATGTCACTGCCAATGAAGCCAACCCTGATATTCTGCTTGTTTAGCTCAGGAATCTCTTTAAGCAGTCGTTCCTTAAGCATTTTCAATAAATCTCTGACTTCATCCTCTGGCCTGTTCCAGTTTTCTGTGGAAAAAGCATAAAAAGTGAGATACTTCAATTGGAGTTCCACCCCCAGTTCCACTACCTGCCTGATCGATTTTGCCCCTGCCCGGTGCCCATAGATCCGGGCTTTGCGCCTTTGCGTTGCCCAACGTCCATTACCGTCCATGATGATTCCCACATGAATCGGTAGTTTCGAGGGGTCAAGTTTGGGGATTAGATCCTTGTAGCTCATTTGCTGCCGTTTTTAGACTTAGCCTGTTCTTTCAACCAGGCGTAGATAAAACCATCCAGATCGCCATCCATGACTCTGTCCACCGTGCCCACCTCATGGTTAGTACGGTGGTCTTTAACCATTTGATAGGGTTGGAAAACATAGGATCGGATCTGATTTCCCCACCCGATGTCTGTCTTGCTGGATTCTTCCTTCTTCTTCTCGGCTTCCCTCTGTTCTTCATAATACTGGTACAGACGGGATTTGAGGATGTTCATTGCTTTTTCCCTGTTCTGTATTTGGGAGCGCTCATTCTGGCAACTGACCACAATCCCTGTGGGCTGATGGGTGATACGGACGGCTGAATCTGTGGTGTTCACATGCTGGCCACCGGCTCCGCTGGAACGGTAAGTGTCTATCTTCAGGTCTTTAGCATCGATTTCAACTTCGATGTCATTGTCAAACTCAGGATACACATACACGGAAGCGAAAGAGGTCTGTCTTTTTCCTTGAGCGTTGAAAGGCGATATCCTCACCAATCTATGGATTCCGACCTCTGCTTTCAGCATCCCGTAGGCAAAATTGCCACCCACTTCAACTGTTACGCTTTTAATGCCAGCCTCTTCTCCGGGCAGCATGTCGATAATATTGAAAGAGTAATTATTCCGTTCCGCCCAACGTGAGTACATGCGCAAGAGCATCTCAGCCCAATCCTGGGCTTCAGTTCCTCCAGCGCCCGCGTGGATGCTGAAAACAGCGTCATTGCGGTCATACTTGCCATTCAGATAGCATTCGATTTCCGCTTTTTCTATGAACTGGCGCTGATTTTCCAGCGATTTGATGGCTTCACCAAAAAGATCTTCATTGAAGTCCTCTTCCAGGAAGGAGATGTAGGTTTGCAGTTCATCTTTGAGGTTATCAAGGGTATTGATATGTTCAATCTGATCATTGATCAGACTCAGCTGCTTGGTAATCTTTTTCGCTTCTGCCTGGTCAGTCCAAAAATCGGGGCTGTTAACCTTCATTTCCAGATGGGATGCTATTTCTTCCTGTTTATCCAGATCAAAGTAACCTCCTGATCTCACCGATTTGTAAGATCATAGCAGAGGCTTCTTTTTTATAATCAATGAATTCCATGAGTAACACCTAACTTAAAATTATTCCAGTTATTTCCAATTATCACGGCTGCCCCAATTTGTCAATGCCAATATTTTTCATTGACAGAATAGGGTTGCAACCTGGTCATGGCAATACTGTTTGATACGTTGCAGTAATAGAAATGCGGCGTTTGACATACAATTCTAGTACTGAGGTTTTATCGATGGAAATATTTGGATTACCGATAATATGGTTTGTGGCCCCACTTGGGGCTTGCATGGCCTTGGTCTTCGCGATGGTATTCTTCCGTCAGGTAAAGAGCGCAAACCCTGGCAACAGTAAGATGATTGAAATAGCCACTTATGTGCGCGAGGGTGCATTTGCCTATCTAAAACAACAATACAAGGGTGTCACTCTGTTTTTTATCGGAGCATTCATAGTCTTTTTAATAATGGCCTTGGGCCTGAAAGTGTTACACTGGCTGGTGCCCTTCGCCTTTTTAACGGGAGGATTTTTCAGCGGATTGGCTGGTTACATCGGCATGAACATGGCCACTCTGGCTTCCAACCGAACAGCGCAAGCTTGTTCGGAAAGCCTGAACAAAGGTCTGAAGATAGCCTTTAGAGGCGGAGCAGTAATGGGGCTGACAGTTGTTGGCCTGGCTTTAATCGATATCTCCATCTGGTTTTTCGTGTTGAACCAGCTTCACTTTGAATTGCATCAGATAACTGTGATCATGCTCAGTTTTGGCATGGGAGCATCCACACAGGCACTTTTCGCGCGTTTGGGAGGCGGCATATATACAAAAGCAGCGGATGTAGGGGCTGACCTGGTGGGAAAAGTGGAAGCCGAAATTCCAGAAGACGATGTGCGCAACCCTGCCACCATAGCTGACAACGTTGGAGACAATGTTGGCGATGTTGCAGGTATGGGTGCAGACCTTTACGAAAGCTATGCTGGATCTATCTTGGCAACCGCTGCCCTGGGGATGAGCGCGATCGCAACTCTGGGGCCTAAGTTTGCTGGCATGGAACTCAATTTCGTTATTGCTCCCATGGTTCTGGCGGGAATCGGCGCCCTCCTTTCCATCCTCGGCGTCTTTATGGTGAGCACCAAGGAAGAAGCAGACACCAAAGACCTGATGTTTGCGCTCAACAAAAGCGTATATGGAAGCTCCATCTTGATAGCCATTGTAGCATTTTTTGTTACAAAATACCTGCTTCCCCCTGAATACTATTTTGGAGTGTTCATTTCAACCGTGATAGGCTTGGCCTGTGGAATCTTGATTGGCTTGTTTACCGAGCGGGATACCTCCCACAGTTACCTCCCCACCAGAACCATTGCCTCACAGGGCAAGTATGGCCCTGCCACAGTCATCCTGGAAGGATTTGCTGTAGGGATGAGATCGACAGCAGCACCAGTGATAACCATCGTTGTCGGTATTCTGGGCGCGTTTATCTGCTCGCATGGTTTTCAGTCCATAGAAATGGGCCTGTATGGGATCGGATTTGGCGCAGTTGGAATGCTCGCCACTTTGGGCGTTACTCTGGCTATGGATGCCTTTGGGCCGATAGCCGATAACGCTGGCGGAAACGCTCAAATGGCAAATCTGCCAGAAAATGTACGTGAGATCACAGACAATCTGGACAGCGTTGGCAACACCACAGCCGCCACCGGAAAGGGTTTCGCGATAGGTTCCGCTGCGCTCACAGCCATGGCGCTGTTGGCAGCCTATCTGGAAGAAGTGCGAACTGGCTTGATGCTTTTGGGCGACAGGTTGGGAAAGGTGATCCTGCTGCAGATCAACTACGGCGAAGGCCTGGTTAAAAATGTGCAGGTCAGCAAGGCTACAGTGGCTGATTTTATAAGCTACTATGAAGTGCATGTTTTGAATCCCAAGTTCCTTTTGGGTGTTTTTATTGGCGGGATGGTAACCTTTGTGTTTTCCGCGCTAACCATCAAAGCGGTCGGTAAAGCCGCGGGAAAGATGGTTGAAGAGGTCCGCCGCCAGTTCAGGGAGATTCCCGGTATCCTGCTCGGAACAGCCAAACCCGAATATGCAGAGTGCGTAAAGATCGCCACGATCGGGGCTCAACAACAGATGCTATTGCCCGCACTTGTTGGAATCCTGACCCCGGTTGTATCCGGTTTGATCCTGGGTGTGGCTGGAGTATTGGGGACACTGGTTGGAGCCCTGGTCTGCGGTTTTGTGCTGGCCATCATGATGAACAACGCAGGTGGAGCCTGGGACAACGCCAAAAAATATGTGGAAACTGGAGAGTATGGAGGAAAGTCGTCACCCGCTCACAAAGCTACAGTGGTTGGCGATACGGTGGGAGACCCCTTCAAGGATACGGCAGGCCCCTGCATCAATATCCTGATAAAGCTTATGAGCATGGTTTCAGTCGTGTTCGCGGGGCTCATAGTTACTTACTCGCTAAAAGTAGAGACAATCCAGCCTCCCTTTACCACTTTAAAAGTGGAAACATCCCGACACAATAAACTTGTCTATATCGATAAAGAATGCCTGGACAAACACGAGTGCGAAAACTGTCACGCCTTGCTCGAAGAATGTGCGGGCAATGCCAGACAGGATAAGCAGCTATCTTTGCCCGCTGGGGGAGAGACGCCTGGCACGCAAACCAGTCCTTAACCTGATAGAGTAATCTTCCGGCGCTGATCTTAATTGATCGCCTGTATGAAGATTGGTGCAAAGTGGCGGAACTGCTCCGCTTAGATAGAAAGAGAGTTTCATACCAATTCGCTTTCTTCAAGCTATTATATGGAATTTGTTATTTGATATTCTCCTGTAAAATCCGTGGTAAGGTGAAATGTTGAAGTTCCCCGAAACAAGCACCCATTCCAAAAACAACCGGCATCAATTTCTTGACAACCGCATAAATAATCAGAGACATTCCGCAATATCCGTCATACCGCCGTCCTTTGCTGCTCCTCGCTTTTGTGCCATCATCCTTAGGTCATCCTTATAAATTATAAGGTTGACCCCAGGAAGACCCAGGCTGGAGAGGGTGATGCATATGAGGCCCATCCCTCTATAATATATAGGTGCTATGAAAAGATCGTGGCAAGGTGGAAAGGTAGAATGGGAATAGCATTGTGAGGTGTCCTGAAAAAGGTGGACTAAAATAAGGAGTAAAAAATGGCCAAACAGTCCATCGCCCAGGTAACGCTTCGCTACAGTGAGGCATTCAAGTTGAAGGTAGTTCAGGAGATTGATAAAGGAA